>Ga0209543_1000022_pt1 | contig 229581 bp, 188 predicted proteins | sample MesohylFT_FD_187296 | JGI IMG/M metagenome (GOLD analysis project Ga0209543, IMG submission 187296) | Host-associated microbial community of the marine sponge Aplysina aerophoba from Gulf of Piran - sponge mesohyl, lysed by freeze-thaw... | ecosystem: Host-associated > Porifera > Sponge >... | reverse complement strand
CCGTTAGTTTTTGGAACTTACCCGGATCATCCTTGATTTCATCATATTTGTTCATGAGTTAATCTCCAAAGCATAATTTTCTTTATTATGCCAGAAATCAACTGTAATTTAAATTTATATAATGTCTTATATACAACTTCAATATAATATTAATGGAATTCATATAAAATATGTTTGATCCAAATTCAATATGGCGTGCAATACTTATCGTAACCCAGTTCATAATCTTGTTAACTTTCCATGAGTGGGGACATGCTAAATCTGCTAATATGTTGGGGGATTCAACAGCACGTGATCAGGGACGTATGTCTCTAAATCCTGCTGTCCATATAGATCCTATAGGAACCTTGTTCTTACCCTTAATCGGATCACTTTTTGGTGGAGGCTTTTTTGGTTGGGCGAAACCGGTACCTGTAAATCCATATAACCTCAAAAATCCCAGAAGAGATATTATGCTTATCGCTGGTGCTGGTCCATTCATCAATATCCTTCTGACCTTTGCTATTTTTTTGATTATTGGTTTTTTAGAACTTGCTTTCAATTTACAACCTTATAATTCAAAGGTCCATTTAGGCATTTACAGATTCTTAAATGAAGCTGCATTGATAAGTGTTTTCTTGGCAGCATTTAATATGTTACCGCTTTTTCCATTAGACGGGTTCAGTGTAGTCAACGGTTTATTACCAGAACGTGCATCCCGTGAATTTTCTAAACTTGCACCTTATGGTATGCCAATACTAATGTGTCTAATATTTCTGCCAGTTTTGCTTCGAATTCCAGGTCCGCTACTTTACCTTGGAAAACTAAGTTACTTTATCTTTGACATCATTGCGAAAATCGTTGGTGTACGTTAGTATTTATATAACAACTTAAATAAACTATTCCGTAAGCAGTAAAACTTATGTTAGTTGAAATTTCTCCTTCAGAACTATCCACACACCCTATCTATTCTGTAAAACTTGATTGTTTTGAGGGTCCACTTGATCTACTTCTTCATCTTATTCAGAAAGAGGAGATGAATATACATGATATTCAGATTGCGCAAATAACTGATCGTTATCTCGAATATGTAACTTTAATGGAACATTTAGATTTGGATGTTGCATCAGAATTCTTGGTAATGGCAGCAACACTCTTACATATAAAATCAAAAAGTATTTTACCGCAAATAGTTACAGATACTCAACATCCTATAGATGATCAAGAACAACTTGTCCAACAGCTTTTGGAATATAAACGTTACAAAGAAGCAGCACAGGTTTTAGATGTATATGCTGAGCGACGAACAACAATCTATAACAGAAGTGAAAAACTTCACTCAGATTTAAGTGGAACTCGTACTTATGAGATTAAGACAACTCTTTTTGACCTACTTACAGCATTTAAAAACATCAATGACAGAATATCACAGTTAGATTTAGAGGACGAATATGAAACAGTTGAAGGAGAGTCAATCACTGTGGAGGAAAAAATCGACTTCATTGAAAGAGAATTGGAGAATTCTGAACAGTTACTTTTTGAAGATCTGTTTTCACATGCTTCAAGTAAAATTGACTTAATTGTTACTTTTCTTGCTGTGTTAGAATTAATAAGAATTGGCACTATCGTTACAGTCCAGACCGGTCTATTCGAAAGTATATATCTTGTCAAAGCAAATAATGATGTTAGTAATAAATCAACACAAACCTAATAAAAAAAGGGAACAGTGTAAGAATGGAAGACGTGAACGTATCAGTTGATAATAGTATTGAAGAACAGGATATAGAATTAAAACAAGATACAAAATCTATTTTAGAAGCAATACTGTTTGCTGCGAGTGAACCTATTACCATCAAACAATTTCAACATGCAGTGCCGGATATGACTGTACGTGAAATTCGTAAAGACCTATCTGAACTTCGTGATGACTATCAACAGATGAATCGAAGTTTTCGTCTTATTGAAATTGCTAACGGTTTTCAGATATGTACACGTCCAGAATATTCTGAGTGGATTCGGAAATTCTACATACAGCAGGTTCGTGTTACATTATCTCCATCTGCATTAGAAACACTTGCCATTGTCGCATACAAACAACCAGTCACACGTAATGATGTGTCAACAATTCGAGGAGTAAACAGCGACAGCGTTATCAGTGCTCTTGTTGAAAAAGACTTAATTTGTGTTTCTGGCAGAAAAGAGGGGGCAGGTCGTTCTCTATTATTTTCTACTACCAACACTTTTCTTCAACAGTTCGGGTTGAAGGATCCATCCGAATTACCATCACTTGAAGAGATTGAGCAACTTCTTTCTTCCGCAAATGGTATCGAAAATATCCATACCGTTCAGGAGGAAGCAGAATGATGAATTTCAATGCTTGGTTCGAATGTGACATGGGATGTACTTATCCCTTAACAGAAGTAATCTATCGCTGTAAGAACTGTAATGGTTTATTAAAGGTTAAGCACGACCTTGATGTATTAAAACAACGTAGTGCAGATGATTGGAAATCTCTGTTTGAACGCCGGTATATGAGCACAGAATACCCGTATGGTAGCGGTGTTTGGGGAAAAAAAGAATTGGTATGTCCAATTATAGAGGATGAGAATGTTATCTCAATGTGTGAGGGTGGCACAAATTTGTTTTGGGCAGATCGTTTCGGCAAACAACTGGGTCTCTCGGATCTATGGATAAAACAGTGTGGTAATAGTCACACAGGATCATTTAAAGATCTCGGAATGACCGTACTGGTTTCTATGGTTAATCAGATCATGTCTGATACTGGAAATATCCGCGCTGTTATGTGTGCCTCAACAGGTGATACCTCTGCCTCATTGGCAGCGTATGCTTCTGCAGCAGGGATTCCAGCAATTATTCTTTTACCTAAAGAAAAAGTTACCCGAGAGCAACTTATACAACCGATTGCGAATGGTGCTTTGACCCTTTCACTTAAAACAGACTTTGATGGGTGTATGGCTATTGTCCAAAAACTTGCAGATCGGAAGGAATTTTATCTTGCAAACTCAATCAACTCGCTCCGTATAGAAGGACAAAAAACTATCAGCATTGAGATTGTGCAACAGTTTGACTGGGAAGTTCCCGATTGGATTATCATACCAGGTGGAAACCTTGGCAATGTATCAGCACTCGGTTTAGGTTTCTTATTGATGTATGACCTTGGAATTATCGACAAACTACCACGAATTGCATGTGCCCAAGCTGAACGAGCAAACCCACTTTATCGTAGTTTTCAAACGGGTTTTAAAGAGTTTAAGGCGATCACTGCGCAATCAACTCAAGCCACAGCAATTCAGATTGGTAATCCTGTCTCAATCCAACGTGCAATCCGTGTCCTGAAAAAGTTTGATGGTATCGTTGATCAAGCAACAGAAACGGAATTAGCAGATGCTGCTGCAAAAGCAGATAGGACAGGTCTATTTAACTGTCCTCATACAGGTGTAGCATTGGCTGTCCTGATAAAAATGGTAGAACGTAAACAAATAAAATCGGATGATAGAGTGATCGTGATTTCAACAGCCAATGGTCTCAAGTTTCCAGATTTCAAAGTTGCATATCACAACGTATCCGCAGGACAACCTACGCCACAATTCCTAAACACACCAATTGAATTAGAAGCAGAATATGAAAACGTTCTCAATCAGATAGATAAACATTTGGTAGAGTAATATACTTGTAAGGAATATTAGAATTGTGTTATAATCCTAAATAAATAGACGAACAACAGGAGTTAATGCATGTCAGATCAGTTTCGGCCCAAACCTGAACATAAGTTTACTTTCGGGTTGTGGACCGTTGGAAATCCAGGACGCGATCCATTCGGAGATGTGGTTAGACCACCAATTAAACCTACCTATAGTGTCCAAAAGTTAAGTGAATTAGGAGCTTATGGAGTCAATTTACACGATAATGACTTGGTTCCATTTGATGCTACAGCAGCTGAACGCGATCAAATAGTGACAGAATTCAAACAGGCACTTAACGATAACGGTATGAAAGTACCGATGGCAACAACCAACCTATTTTATCACCCTATATTTAAAGATGGAGCATTTACCTCCAACGATCCAAAGGTCAGGGCATTTGCAATACAAAAAACGTTAAATGCGATTGATCTTGGTGTAGAACTTGGTGCGTCAGTTTATGTTTTCTGGGGTGGTCGCGAAGGTGCAGAAGTCGATGCTGCAAAGGATGGTCCTGACACCATAAAATGGAACCGTGAAGCGATGAATTTCTTCACGCACTACGTCAAAGACCAAGGTTACGATCTCAAATTCGCATTAGAAGCTAAACCGAATGAACCTCGCGGTGACATCTATTTACCTACGACTGGACACATGCTTCATTTTATTGAAACCCTTGACCATTCAGAAATGGTAGGTGTCAATCCCGAATTTGCACATGAAACGATGGCAGGTTTGAATTTTCTTCATGGAGTAGCACAAGCGTATGAGGCAGGTAAACTATTCCATATTGACCTAAACGACCAGAAAATGAGTCGTTTTGACCAAGACTTACGTTTCGCATCAGAAAACATAAAAAGTGCGTTCTTCCTCGTTAAGTTTCTTGAAGATGTCAACTGGGGTGGAAATCGACATTTTGATGCTCACGCATACAGAACAGAAGATGAACAAGGTGTATGGGACTTTGCAGCAGGATGTATGCGTAGTTATCTTATACTTAAAGATAAAGCGCAACAATTCAATGAGGATACAGAAATCCAAGATCTTATCTCGGATCTACGTTCACGTAATCCGGAAATTGAAGCACTCATGGCAAATTACAGTGTAGAAAACAGTGAAAAACTAAGAAAGATTGATTTCAAACCAGATACTATTGCTGAGCGAGGACTCGGCTACGAGAAATTAGATCAACTCACATTTGAAATCTTAATGGGAGTTAGATAAATCCTATCGGCTATTGATACCATATTGATAAGTCGGAGTTCTGTGTATGAGTACACTCCTTATTGCTGTATTGAGTTTTGTAGGTTTTATTGTTGCCTATAATACTTATGGTAAGTGGTTAGCAAGTAAAATATTCGGCTTAGACCCACAAGCAAAAGTACCAAGTCAAGAACTAAAAGATGATGTTGATTATGTTCCTACTAAAAAAGAGATAATCTTCGGACATCATTTTACCAGCATAGCCGGAACAGGTCCAATTGTCGGTCCAGCCATTGCCGTATTCTGGGGATGGTTACCCGCCTTATTATGGGTCGTCATCGGATCGGTTTTCATTGGTGCCGTACATGATTTTGGAGCGTTAGTTGTTTCATTACGAAATCGTGGACAGAGTGTTGGTGAAGTTGCTGGTAGGATGATAGGTCCACGAGCAAAGATCTTGTTTCTTCTTGTTCTCTTTATGGGTTTGACCATTGTCTTGGCTATATTTGGCTTGGTCATTGCACTGATATTCTCATATTATCCTGAATCAGTCTTATCTGTTTGGGTGGAAATCCCACTTGCAGTTGCCATAGGAATCTGGATTTATCGCAGAGGCGGTAATATCTTAATCCCATCAATTGTTGCTCTTGGTGTGATGTATGTTGGGATGGCAGTTGGTGCTTACCTTCTTCCAATTGACTTAGGAAAATGGTTAGGAGTTCCATTACTTGGTCAAACATATTTCAACGTTGTAGTTATTTGGACATTAGTTCTATTTGTCTATTGCTTCATCGCATCCGTGCTTCCTGTGTGGACACTCCTCCAACCGCGTGATTTTATCAACAGTCATGAGTTAGTATTAGCATTGATTTTATTGGTTCTGGGACTTACTGTTGCCGGTTTTTCAGGCAAAGCAGACCTTTTTGCTTCAGCTCCTGCAGTGGCAAAGGATATTCCACCCGATGCACCTCCGATTTGGCCTTTCCTATTTATTACTATTGCATGTGGTGCTGTAAGTGGCTTTCACTGTATGGTTAGTTCAGGTACATCAAGTAAACAGGTTGCTTCGGAGGAGGACGCACAATATGTGGGTTACGGGGCAATGTTACTTGAGGGAGGACTGGCAGTAATTGTTATTATTGCGTGTTGTGCTGGACTTGGTATGGGAATTTTCAACCGTACAGTTGATTCCACAAGTCTTGGTGGTTATAGATTTGAAGCAATTGTGAATGAAGGAAGTACCTCCCCAGTTGTAAAACATGATGCTTGGAGAACTCGGTATGCAACAAGTGAAAGCGTTATAAATCCAGATGGAACTACAAAAGTTGTAGGTGGTTGGGAGAGTCATAATCTTAAAGCCAAGGTTAGTGCATTTGTTGATGGCGGTGGAAATTTCCTTACATCCCTTGGTATCCCACTTAAAATGGGTATTGCAATTATGGCTGTACTTGTTGCCAGTTTCGCAGCTACAACTTTGGATACAGCAACTCGATTACAGAGGTATGTTATCTATGAAATTGCACAGACTGCAAAGATTAAGCCTCTTACAAATAGGTATGTAGCTACTGCCTTTGCCTTGATACTTGCTGCTGCAGTCGCATTACTACAAGGTCCCAGTGGTCCGGGTAGTGGTGGATTGACACTCTGGCCTCTCTTCGGTGCTACAAATCAGCTCCTTGCGGGATTGGCATTCATGGTAATCGTGTTCTATCTTGTACGTCGTAATAAACCAATTTGGTTCGCATTCCTACCGATGGTTATCATGTTACTCATGCCTGCATGGGCAATGCTACATCAAATGTTTAACCCAGAAACAGGTTGGTTGTTTGAAGGCAAGTATCTTCTTTTCTGTTTCGGTCTTGTTGTTGAAGGATTGCAAGTTTGGATGATATTTGAGGGTATTATTGCATGGCGAAATGCACGTGGCAATTATCCCGAACTACCTCCATTAGAAACTGTTGCTGCTGATTAATAATTGAAATCCGAACATTTCTATAGTATAATATAAACATAAAAGTATTTACTTAAATTGGTATGCTAAATTGAAAGTCTACAAATTTGCAACAAAAGTTATTTTCATTCTTGGGATAACTTGTTATGTCTCACTTCTGAGTCTGATGCCACTTATGCACGACCATGAACATGAAGACGTTCATTGTCATGAGCATGGGCATGAGGAGAATGAATCTTCACATACTGACGAGAATTGTTTGGCATGTGTTTTCATCAACACTTATGTTGATTATCATTTCGCACCAACAATTATTACCACTCCAACACTTTGCTATGAGACACCGACTACTGAAGTTGGTTTAATTACCACCAAATACATAGCAACATTCCAAAGCAGAGCTCCCCCAAAATTTTCCAATATTTCGTAAAATAACCTATTTTAGACATCTTTAGCACTATATTTGTATAGTATAATTGTCCGTTGTACTACATGAATGTACTGGTAGTTTCCATATTCTATTCAGTTGTGGCAATGCGAACCTTTAATACTAAAGATTTGCTCCATTTTATATTGTTTCAGCAGCTAATGTTTGCTGCCTTTATATCACTATTTTAACTGCACTTAATATGTGCCCTAAACATAGGAGAATATTATGTTTAATCAAGACTATTCCTTTACTATTTCTCGTATATTACTTTTCGTATTAATTTCCATTCTACCTTTCATGGGAGGATGTGGAGAAGATGATGATCACGATCATGAAGAAGAAGCACCAATACATGCAGATGCTGACGGCGTTCTCTTAGAAGTTGACGGTGTGGAAGTCTATCGACAATTTGAAGGTCAGCAAACCGGAGGTATCACACTCTCTGTTGATGACGAAGTTGAATTACATGTAATTTTCCTTGACCATAATGAAGAAGAATTACATTTGGATGAAATTGCTGGAGAAGAAGGTGAGGAAGATGAACATGAACATGATGAAGAGGAAGCCTTCGCTTTAGCGGTAACTGAGTATGATACGACAATAATTGATGTCCACTTATCCGAGGAAGATGAAGATCATGGGGACGAGGAAGAGGAGCATGGTGAAGAGGAGCATGGTGAAGAGGAGCTAAGTTTTGAAGTCATTGGTCTAAAAGCAGGGGAAACGACAATCAAACTTCAACTTCTACACGGTGACCATCCTGATTTCACTGCACTTCCAATTCCAGTAATTGTCCAGTAGTGAGGATTTACATGAATCTCAATGAAAATTCATGTCATTGTATTTTTAGTTTGGTAGGCGCGCGTTTAAAACGTGCCTACCTAATCATGTTCGTATTAACAGGTGTCTGTCTATTATGTGATATAAATCATGCGAAATCTGAACAGGTTACAGCATACCAGTTTAGCGGTGAAGTAATTGATATTCAGAGTCTGACCCGACTTGACGGAGTAACTGTCCATATCATTGAGTTGGATAAGACTATACAGACAGATTCGTTGGGACAGTTTCAAATTGCAAATGTATTAGAAGGACAGTATACTCTTCAGTTCATCAAAGAAAACTTTCAGGAGTTGGAACTGGTTGTAGATGTCAATGCTACTACATCATATCTACAGATTAAAATGACATCAGATGCAATTCAACTTAAAACAATCACTGTGATTCATTCAATTCGGGATCTTGATAAATATGAAAAAACAAATGATATTGCTATGGATGAAGGTGCACTTGAAAAGCAAATGAGCATGACACTTGCGCAGACGTTGTCAAAAGAGTTAGGAATATCACAAAGGACAATGGGTCGTGCAGTAGCGCGACCCGTTATCAGAGGTTTGGGGGGTGACAGATTACTCATACTTGAAAATGGTGAACGTACAGGCGATAAATCTGCCTCCAGTGCTGATCATGCAGTCGCAATAGACCCAATTTCTGTTAAAGGCGTTGAAATTACCCGTGGTCCCGCATCATTAATCTATGGGTCAAGTACATTAGGTGGAGTAATCAATGTAAAACGGTACAACATCCCTAAATTCATTCCAAAACGTCCTACTATGAGATTCGCTTTTCAAGGTGAAACAGTTAATACCGGTTTAACAGCAACGACAGGGTTCATGGTTCCAATCGGTGACTATGCAGGGAATATTGAGTGGAATCGACGAATCGCGTCGGATATTCAAACACCGGTAGGTATACTTGAAAACACTGAACTATCTAACCTTAATTTTTCTGTGGGAACATCCCTCATCAAACCTTGGGGTTATGTCGGAGCATCGGGTGGTCGTTATCGTTCTGATTACGGTATACCGGGATCACCTGAAGGACATATCAAAGGTGTTAACATCACACTTGACCGTCAGCGTTACGATTCACAAATGGAATTTCGCTTCAATCAAGAGTGGGTAAGGAAAATCAAATTTCAGACAGCATATACCCGTTATGGACACCAAGAGTTGGAGTCAAACGGTACACTCGGTGTAGAATTTGGTGTTCATACCTATAATTTTTTCGTAATGGCTTTTCTCTTTGATAACGTAATCACAGGTATGTGGGGAGAATACAGAGACCATGAAACTGGCGGGTTTTTCTGGACACCACACACTCGTGAATTTGCTTTAGCAGGATTTTACCTGAACCAACAGGATTATGAAAAGGTAACGTTACAGAGTGCCATTAGATACGATGTCAGACGTGCGGAACCGTTCCGACCCGGTACTGTTATTCAAGCAGGTACTGTTAAACGGCGCGATTTTGGTGGTTTTTCAGGTGCTGTTTCAGGGATCTACGATTGGAATGATAGTATTAGTACTGGTGTAACTGTCATGAAAACTTTTCGTGCCCCCGGTATAGAAGAACTATTTTCCGATGGACCACATCTGGCAGTCTATTCCTACGAAATTGGTAATGCAGAATTGGAATCTGAGAACGGGTTTGGTGGTGAATTATTTGCAGAATATACAAGCAATAGATTCAAACTTAACCTTTCACTATTCCAGAATCGTTTATATGGTTACCTGACGCCTACTAACTCAGGAGAAATAGAATGGGGTAGTGGTGCAGCAGGATGGTTATGGATTTATCAATATACGGCACAGGATGTTGTCATGAACGGTGCGGAAATGCGAATTGAAACGGAAATCTTACCTCGCTTAAACGTACAAATTGATGTCAGTTATGTAAATGGAACACTGATATCTGTTGATAAACCATTAGAACGGATTCCACCACTTAACGGAATTATTTCTTTCAACTATTCTTTATCACCACTACATATTCACTATACATCACGGTATTCTGCAAGTCAAACACGACTCGGAGAATTTGAGGAACCAACCGATAGATATATCGTCCATGATGTTGGATTATTCGTTAATTTTATTTGGTTGCAACTTGAAAATGTCGTTGTATTTGAGGTAGAGAATATCTTTGACACAACTTATCGCGATCATCTTTCGCGCATCAAATCTGTGATGCCGGAGCCGGGTAGGAATATTAAATTTTTATACAAACTAATTTATTAACTTACACCGTATGGATAGGTCTATTATCGCTGTCCATATAATTTTAGGAGAAAAATGAAAAAGTATTTTAGTCAAGAATTCGTTGACAATACTGGCGCGTGTCTCTCTGTCGCGTGTGCGATCCATTGTATAGCGATGCCGCTTTTAATAACCATTTTACCTTTGATCGGTCTCGGTTTCCTTGCGAATGAACGTGCTGAATTGGTCCTTATCACTGGCGCAATTGGACTGGCAATCGGGAGTTTGGCGTGGGGTATTCGACACCATCGAAGCTGGCGAGCGTTTTTGATACTGTTAGTGGCGTTAGTATTCATCACCACCTCTCGGACAGCCGTTGAAGGCACTTTTGAAGTGGTCTTCTACAGCACAGGCGGGATTTTACTCGCCTCCGCACACCTTGTCAATCGCTACCTATGCAATACCTGTCCAACATCCGAGCCAGGAGATGTATAAATTATGCAGAGAATATACATTTCAGTGTGTTTAATAGGCATACTGGTATGGTCTGGCTGTGATCCGAAGGGACAACCGGATGCTGCCACAAGTGATAAACTTCGCGTTGTTACCACGATCGGTATGATTACTGATATTGTTAAAAATGTTGGCGGTACGCGCGTAGAGGTGACCGGGATAGTGAAACCTGGCGTAGATCCACACTTTTACAATCCGACGCAGAAAGATGTTCAAAAACTGGGTTCAGCACACATTATCTTTTATAACGGGCTGCACCTTGAAGCAAAAATGGCGGACATCCTTGCGAAGATGTCGAGGGATATGCTGACGGTCGCCGTAACAGACGCTGTAGATCAGAGTCTACTGCTAACACCTCCAGAATACGAGGGACTCTACGATCCGCACTTATGGTTTGATGTGAAGCTTTGGATGCAAGCGGTGGGAAAGGTTCGCGATGTCCTGAGCGAATTCGATATTGATCATAATGTCCTGTACCGAAGCAACGCCGAACGTTATCTCACGAAACTGATGGAACTTGATGAATACGTAAAGTCGCAAGTGGATCTCGTGCCATCTCAGCAACGCGTCCTTGTGACGGCACATGACTGTTTTAACTACTTCGGAAAGGCGTACGGGTTTGAGGTGCGCGGATTACAAGGTATTAGCACCGCGACAGAAGTCGGAATCGCTGATGTACAGGAATTGGCAACGTTTATTGCGGAACGGCGTATCTCTGCTATTTTTGTAGAGTCATCCGTCTCTTCACGTAGTCTTGAAGCCGTGAAAGCCTCTGTGAAGTCAATTGGATTTGATGTGAAGATTGGTGGTGTGCTCTTCACAGACGCTATGGGAAACGAGGGAACACTTGAAGGCACCTACATCGGGATGATTCGACATAATATTGATACGATTGTCCATGCTTTGATTGGGGAATCGGAGTTATAAACCATTTCTACAAGAGAACTGGGGTTTTTAATCCCTTATACAACGGAGGCTATACAACAGTGCTGAAATTTTTCAATTCGCAGAAAGAGAGTGACCCACGGAAACTCGCCCAAGTCAAATCATGGGTCTCCCAAGCCTTTGACCTATCAGAGGACATCTCCGTGATGATTACTCAGCTGCGATGTACCGAAGAAGGCTGCCCGCCTATTGAAACGGTCATCGCAATCATGGAGACACCGGGAAAACCCCGGCAATACAAGATTCACAAACCACTGGCGGAGGTGAAGCAAACGGACATCGTTAGCTTGACCGCTGGATAAATTCAACAAGGAGAGAAAGATGAACACAGCCATACTAAACAATCAAGTCCCCGTCACCGTGCTGACAGGCTTTTTGGGGTCTGGTAAAACCACGCTGCTTAACCGCATTCTCACCGAAAACCATGGCAAACGTATCGCCGTCATCGAAAACGAGTTTGGCGAGATCGGTGTCGATAATGATTTGGTCATCGGTGCAGAAGAAGAGATTTTCGAGATGAACAATGGTTGCATCTGCTGCACGGTGCGCGGTGATCTCATCCGTATTTTGGGTAATCTGATGAAGCGTCGTGATAAGTTCGACTACATTATGGTCGAAACCACAGGGCTTGCGGACCCCGGACCAGTTGCTCAGACGTTCTTCATGGACACCGAAATGCAGGAGAAACTACAACTGGATTCCGTCACGACGGTGGTGGATGCCAAGCACATCTGGCAGCACATCGATGACAGCGATGAGGCGCGTGAACAGATTGCTTTTGCCGATGTCATATTGTTGAACAAGATTGACCTTGTGACCGAGGGAGAGTTAGAACAACTGGAAGCCAGAATTCGCAGCATGAACGGTGCAGCGAAGATTTATCGAACGAAAAACGCCGTGCTTGAAATGGACAAGATTCTCAATGTTGGTGGATTCGATCTGGACCGAGCGATGGAGATTGACCCACAGTTTATGGAACCGGAGTATCCCTTTGAATGGGCAGGTATTTATAACCTTTCTGCAGGCACGCATCAACTGGTTCTTCAAGAAGGTCCTGACCCGATGATGAAAGTCGCGTTGGTGCCCGTAAATGAGTCTACCGATGAAGCTTTGAAGGACGCTGTTGAGCCAGTCGTGATGGTTTTCTCCGATGATGAGCATGAACTTTCGGCGGGTGGCACCCTTCAACCGAGTGGACAACTCATTGCGTTGAATCTCACAGCGGATGAATTACGCTTTGACGTACAGATCGACCACCCCAGTGCTTACGCGCTGTTTACCGAGCATCACCCCGACGAATTTCAAGCACAACTCTTTGGCAACAGTACCCTTGTCAAGCCAGTTGTTGAACGCGAATTTAAGCCAGACCACGAACATGATGACGAAGTCACATCGGTCGGTATCACAACCCCCGGCGACCTTGATGCTGACCGGCTGAACGATTGGATTGGCAATCTGCTTCGGACAAAAGGTATCGACATCTTCCGCATGAAAGGTATTCTGAGCATCAAGGGTGAGCCAAACCGATTCGTCTTCCAAGGTGTTCATATGCTCTTCGACGGTCGCCCCGATCGACCGTGGGGTAGTGAACCGCGCTACAATAGCCTCATCTTCATCGGACGCAACCTTGACCGGGCAGAATTGACTGAAGAGTTTGAAGCATGTCTCGCTTGAACAACTTGAGCAACCGAATTGTTCCACCTTCACAACTGCGCGAAAATTGGACCGCAACCATCAGCGACCACGTCATTGATCTGGCGTGGTCCCCTGATGGGAAATACATCGCTGCCGCGTCGGTTCTCGGTCCGGTGACAATTTTTGAAGGTCATCGTCAAGCGGTTATCCATGCCTTTGAAGGGCATGAATTCGGTACAATGTCAATCGCTTGGCATCCAGACAGCAAGGTGCTTGCAAGCGCAGGACAGGATGGGAAAATTCGGTTGTGGGATATGACAAGTGGCAAAGCAACCCATTCGCTTGACGGGGGTGCAGCATGGGTTGAGCACTTGGCTTGGAGTGGCGGCAAAAATCCGATACTCGCCTCTGCTGCTGGTCGTAAGCTGAAACTCTGGAACGATGTCGGCGATCTTGTTCGCGAATTTTCCGACCATCAGAGCACCATTTCTGACATCCAGTGGAAACCGCATGCAAGGCAACTTGCCTCGATTGCCTACAGCGGTGTCACGCTGTGGGACCCGCAACAGTCGGAAGCTGTCCGCCGATTGGAATGGCAAGGCTCATCACTGGTGATTGCATGGAGTCCTGACGGCAAACACATCGCCACCGGAGATCAAGATTCGACCGTACATTTCTGGATTATGTCTACTGGTGAGGACTTGCAAATGTCTGGCTATCCGACGAAAGTGCTAGAACTCTCGTGGGATGCCACGAGTCGATACTTGGCTACGGGAGGCGGTCAGGAAGTTACGGTGTGGGATTGTTCTGGTCGCGGACCGGCCGGTACCAAACCCATTACGCTTTCCGGGCATCAGGATTTTCTCAGCGTTGTACGTTTTCAACATCACGGAAAACTCCTGGCTTCGGGCTGTGCCGAGGGTCTGGTCTACGTGTGGCAATTGCGAGGCAGAATCAGTTCTCGGGTGGTTCATGAAGCCGCTCTGAAAGCAGGGGTCACAAGCCTCGTTTGGTCACCGAATGACCAGTTTATTGCTGTTGGTGACGAGTCGGGTGGGGTGAGCGTTTTTTCGATAAGTTAAAATTCAACATTTAAACGGAGTAAGTTACCCAATTTCTTACTTTGGATTTTTAATCGAGAGTGGTGCAAAAATATCCTCGTAGGGGTTGGGTTCCCCAACCCGTAAGATAACAGATAGCAGAGTTTGCCAGAGGACGAGGTACCCTCGTCCGTTGTGAAGTGTTTCATTAATTCTGAAATCCACTATAGATTGTGAATCTTGGAACACGGAGAGTTCCATAAGGCATTCATACCGTTGATTTACTAACAGATTGCACTACGAGAAATTGCTTATACCGAATTTACATTGACATACGTTGTATGGAGAGGTTATTACTATCCATACAATTTTAGGAGAAATAATTGAATAAATATTTTAGTCAAGAATTAGTAGACAATACTGGCGCATGTCTATCTTTTGCATGTGCGATTCATTGCATGGCTATGCCGTTACTGGTGACCATTTTACCTTTGGTTGGTCTCAGTTTTCTTGTTAGTGAACCTGCGGAATTAGCCATCATTGGAGGTGCGGTTGTACTTGCCTTGGGAAGTATAGTGTGGGGTATTCGTCATCACCGTAGTTGGAGAGCGTTCCTTGTCCTCGTTGTGGGAATTGCGTTTATTGCTACTGCTCATATTTCTGCGGAAGGTATTTATGAGATAATGTTGCACAGTACGGGTGGTATCCTACTTGCATCAGCACATCTTATCAACAGACATTTGTGCAAAATTTGTCCAGCATGTGAACTTGAAGATGCAAGTGGTTCACATTAATTACTGTTTTCATTCATAAAGTTATTGTGGTGAAAGTAAATAAAAATCAGCCGAATGTTGTAATGCATTCGGCTGATTTTGTATACTACAGTGTTGTAATAATATATTATTTTGATTAAGATTCAACAGTTATCTGAAGGACTCCCTGATGCTCAGTGCCAATATAAAAGGTGTCTCCGTCAACAACAAGAGAAGTTATTGAATCAGGTATTTCAGGTACAACTTGTTCCCATGTTCCTTTAGTCTGATCCAAACTATAGATTCCTTCATCATTAGCACCGCAGACAGAATCATTCTCTTCGACTAATGTCTTTATGACAACACTATTTCCATTCTCGTCAGTTAGTAACTTCCAATTTGATCCGTCTATTGAACAGATAACACCTTGATCAGTTGCAACATAAACAGTTGAACCTGAAAGGATTACATGTAAATACTGTTCAACGGAATATGGTAGATCAGATGTAATATTTGTCCATTGTTCTCCTCCATCAAGGGATTGATAGAGTTGTCCATCACGTTTGCCAACGTAAACTTTCTCATCCGATGCAGCGAGTTTGAATCCGTGTGACATATTATCAATTGTGAGTTCACCCGTTTCTTCAACACCAGTATCTATCCACCAAGAATCTCCTGGTTTCCATCGGTAGAGTTTGTAATTGTATTCCATGAAGACAGTTTCATCTTTGACAGCGAAGTTACCATACAAGCCTTCTAACATCAATCCATAAGCAAGTTGATAATCATCATCAATGTTTTCAAGCTGCTTTAAAAAGCATTCTGCACCAAACTTAGGATCTGACAAAATCTCTTGTTTTGTTAATTCATCTGGTTCACTCCAAGGATGTGTAGAGAAAGTCATTAATAAACCTTGTCCTGAATACCTATCGCTTTCAAAGGCAAAAGTAGTATTACCAAACACATGCCACATTAAGGTTCCAGTATCTAATGAAGGAATCATTTTATCATCTGGAATAAAGCCATCAAGTGGGAGGAAATATGGTTCATCTGGTGCAGTGCGATAATATGCAGTTTCATTATTACGACGAATGACTTTGGCATATAAATATCCATCGTAATTGGAAATTTGTACAATTTTTGGTGTATATTCTCTAAATTTTGTTTTTACACCTAAATCTGGAATGTTCTCAGTTCCCCTCTTCACGAAAATATCAACAGATTCCCACGAAACACCTTTGTCAATTGATTTGACCAAACTACCAGCAACTAACGCATATAGCGTAGTATATTTCTTGGATGCATTCTCTGTCTTGATACTGATTAAATTATCTACACGACACTCAAACCTTGTGTTGAATCTATGCCAAGTACTTCCACCATCCGTTGAGCGATGTATACCAGTGATACCACCAGTATAAAAGGTGCTTTTATCTATAGCTACAGCACAGTTAACACTAAACTGAATTGGAGTTATGCCGGATAACTTTTCGGTTTCCCAATTATACCCAGAATCAATAGATCGAGAAACAACACCTTCTTCTCCACCAATTAGTAAAAGTGTATCTCCACTTGCAAGCAGTTTTATTTCAGGTAATGTCTTCATCATCTCACGTACATCTATTGGTGTTATATCGGTCCATGAATTGCCACAATCAGTTGAGCAAAATACCCACCAAGATTGTCTTCCTTCTTTCCCCAACTCAAGGTAATTCTCTTCTGGTGTGCCTTTACCTTCCAATAAATTTACGGCTACTGCAGCATAAACCTTGTTATCATTGACTACTAAAGAACAAACATTAACAGTAGCGTCAACAGGTAACTGAAGATGTTCCCATTTGTTCTCATTATATCGGTATACACCCATAGATGTTCCAGCAAACAGTGTATTTTGGTTTACCCTTAATGATTTTATTCCTGCTTTTTCCTTCAAAGTGCTTTCTAAACCATCTGTCATCTTAATCCACGACCTTCCTTTGTCATCGGATCGAAAAACACCTTGATTTAGGGTTAAGTAAAAAATTTCATCAGTGATGAGTAATTCCTTTACATGTCCTTTCGGACAAGGACCAATCGGATTCCATGTTTCGCCATCATCAGTTGATGCAAACAATTCATCGGATGGAATTATATAGAGTGTTCCATTGTGTTCAGCAATTGGAATATCACCGTTAGTTTCTTGATCCAAAATGTCTGTATTTACAAGTTGCCAAAAATTATCACCAGCAGGTAATTTGTATAATTTTTTGTATCCTACCACTGCATAGAGTGTTTTTGACGAAGTAACTGAAAGCGTGCCAACTGAAGCAACTACACCGGGTTCATTCATTTGTATCCACTGCATAATATTCTCCGTCATTTTCTCTGGTATTTCAAAACCACCTAAAGTCTCGCGTACCATCAATTCTTCCTCCTTCAATCGGTTTCTCGCTCTGTGAAGCCGACTTTTGACAGTATTCAATCTAATACCCAAAAATTCGCTGATCTCTTTACAGGGCATGCCACCCAGATAGTGAAGCGTGATCACAGTATGTTCATTCTCAGGCAATTTATTGAGCAGTTGTTTTACAACATCCTGCCGATTTTCAGTTGCATTCTCTTCACGCTCTTTTTCAAGATAATGTTTATAGAAAACTCTTTCTGTCTCAGCATCAGGTAATGCCTCAAGAGATTCCATTTGTATATGTGTTTTCCTATGAAACATATAGCAACAATTCTTAGCAATAGCATGTAGCCATCCAGCAAAACGATTCGGATCTCTTAATGTATACAGTTTTTGATAGACATTTAGAAAGGTATCCTGCGTTATTTCTTCAGCAAGATGGAAGTCACCTAATTCGCGCCAAGCGAATGCATGGACCTGCTTTTGATATTTTTCAACCAAAGTAGTGAAAGCATCTTGATCACCATCAAGAATCTGTTCTATTAGATTGACATCGTTATTTTTCATAAGTTTCTCCTATCGGAAATCCCTTATGACTACATGATGCATTCAAAGTGCCAAAGGTTGCATAAAATGCAATTTTCTTAAAATAACTTTAAAATATCGGATAATTGGAGGGAGATTGACCGGTGTATGTTTTGGTAATAATGACAGGAATGAGTCTACATTATGGAAATGCTCGAGGATGATGACAAAATAATGATTATCATAACAAGTGATATAAAGATTGTGCCTGTTCATAATCTTCTGGTGTATTGATGTTGAGAAACGAATATCCTTCAGAATCATACGTTTTCCACACTTCTGGGTAAAGACAAAGGACATCAGCATGTTCCTTTAGCGCATGAACACGTAATTCCGATTCATTCAACATCGATTCAATAATAGGTATGCAACGTTTTGAATATACAGCACACAATGTTTGAAGGGTTTGCTGTGTTATATCAGTGTTTGCTGTGTTATTGTTATTTGTATAGGGCATTACGGCATCGTATTCACCTATGACAGAAATAAGATAAGATAGCAGTTTTTGCTGTAAAAATGGACTATCGCAACCCACACAAATAACCGTCTGATTTGATGTGTAAGTCAGACCAGTAAGTATTCCACCTAAAGCTCCGCAATTTGGTATAATATCACGATGCATAGGTATATTAAGATGAGCATATTCATTCGGACTATTGGTAATCAGTAATTGTTCTGTAGTAACTTGTCGTATTCTTTGGATTACATGTCCGATTAGCGTATCATCTCCGAGACGCATCAAAGCCTTATTTTGACTCATCCGACGACTCTTTCCTCCTGCTAATATAACACCTGTTACCATATTATTGATTCTTTATTCCTGTCAACGAGTCTCGGACCATATCGACTTTCCATTAATTTACGTAATTCATCAACGAGTTTTTGTTCAGTTTCTGCGATATTGTTCAATTCATCTGGATCTTCTTCAAGGTTGTACAATTCAACGAAGCCGTCGTTACTTTCAATGAGTTTATGTGTATGTGTCCGAATACAAGTGAAGTTTACCAACCGACTGACTGTATTTGAACGATGTGTTTCCGTTTCACCGTGCAGCAATGGTGCGATTGAACGTCCATCTATATTGTCTAACACAGGGACACCTGCCATATCACATATTGTTGGATTCAGATCAATCAGTTCTACTAATTCATTTGACGTCCGGTTGCTATCAATACCCGGTCCTGCTACAATAAGCGGAACACGTAGTGATGCTTCATACGCGATACTTTTCGTGTAAAAACCGTGATCACCTAACATCTCACCGTGGTCGCTTGAATAGATGATATATGTATTATCAAGCATACCGCGTTCTTCCAAGGCAGATAACATATTCCCAATCTGATCGTCAATTAGTTCTGTTGCAGCACAGTACTGTTGTCGAGTGACTTTAACTTCCTCAGGAGTAAGATTAACTGTCCGTTTTTTTACCCACTCCGGTTTTCCTTCCATATCATCATTGATAGGATCAGGCATGTCTGCATTACGATACTTGTCACCATATTCTGTAGGTGGGTCAAATGGGTCGTGCGGTCCAACAAAACTGACAAATAAGTGCCATGGAAAGTCATCGGGTATATTTTCTATAAACTCGGTTGAACGTCTTCCGATATACGAATCCTCAAAATCCTCTGTTGGTAAAACAGAATCGTATGACCCATTCTTAATCCATCCACCCGATGAACTACGATTACGGTAATCTTTATGGAATTTTTCTAATAATCCTTTATCATGGAGATAGTTTGAATAAGGTCCAATAGGTGTAGGGGATCTTCCTGCGTGCATCTTTCCTTCACATTCTTCCGGATGCGTGAAACCCCAACTATATGCGCGTGGACGATCACCGTATCGTCCATTATAGCCAATCGGTTTTGCAAGATCCAGTTTACCTACACAGCCAACGCGGTATCCATGATCCCGTAGCTGCTGATAATATGTTGGTATGGTGGATGGCAAAAAACTGCCATTGCTAAGTGAACCCAATCGTGATGGTTGTATCCCAGATGCTAAACCTATCCGAGATGGGGCACAGACAGGTGCATTGACTGTACAGACTGGAAAATTCACTCCCATTTCCGCTAATCTACGCATATTGGGTGTGTTTAGTGCGTCAGGGGCATTTTCATGTGTTTCCACATAATCGTACCGATGTTGATCAGACATTATAAAAAGAACATTTGGCTTGTCAGTTTTTCTATTCATTTACCTTGCTCCGCTTGGTATGGATACATTGATGTTAGAGTGAATTAACATGTCAGTATTTAAGTTATGATTTCGCTATGTTCTGACCTAAGACTTAAGAAAGGCACATAAGTATATATCGCGTATTATATGAAATTATGCTTGACGTAGCAAGCGAAATTCTACATAATGGTGAATGTGATTCGTCAAGAAAATAAGTGAGTTAGATTTGAACGGTATTTTTGATTTTTGATCAAAAAGGATCATCAAATAAACAAAGGAAACTAATTACTATAACTCTGATAAAGTGAAAAACCGCAAAATCCTTATTCTCTGTATTGATGCTGGAGGTCACGACTATCTTGCTGCAAGTGATATTCCTAATATCCGCAAGTTGGCGAAAGAAGGTTTTTATCAACATGGTAATGCTGTCATTCCATCTGTGACAAATGTCAATAATGTTAGTATTGCTACAGGGACGTTTCCTGATAGGCATGGTATTACCTCTAATTATTTTGTTAATAGGAAAACCGGTAAGGGGCAGTATATTGAGGATGACCGGTTTCTTCTTGCGCCAACACTGTTTGAAGTGGCAAATAGTACTCAATTTGCTGATACAACTGCATTGTTCGTTACTAAGAAAAAATTGTTACGAATGTTAGAAGGTAGTGCTGATATTGCAGTCGCAGCGGAAGATCCGCCTAATGAATTTATTAATGCAGTTGGTGATGTGGAACCCATTTATTCTAAGGAGATAAACTTCTGGTTACTCAATGCAGTGCGTTGGACTTTACAAAAGTATAGTCCGGAAATCGTCTATTGTTCAACAACAGATTGGGTTCAACACAAGTATGCACCAGAAACCGAAATATCTCAAGAACACATGGCTGAGCTTGACCGAATACTTGGTGAGATTGTAGATAATGCCCCAGACCGTGAAATATACATCACTGCAGACCATGGTATGATGGAGAAATCTACTGCTCTTGATCCAGGACGAGTATTATCACACCACGGTATTTCAGCAAATTCAATTCCCATTATTAAGGATAGATATGTGGAACACCATGGCAATTTAGGTGGAGCAGCATATGTCTATCTTGAAAACCGAGACGAACTTGATTTTGCTGTTGAGTATCTTACGAATACACACGGAATAGAAGAGGTGTACACTGCTGAGGATGCAGCATGTCTTTTCCATCTTCATCCAGATAGGATTGGTGACATTTTTGTATTGGCAGATAAAGGCACTGTTTTTGGAGTGTTGGATATGGCATCTGAACCGGTTTCGGTTCGTTCACACGGTTCACGTCACGAAAGTTATGTGCCGATTATTGGGTATAATAGTCCATGGTTGGCTTCTGAATTTGAATATAACCTTGATATAGGTAGACTTTTAATCGAAAGTTTGCAGTAGATTTAATTATTTTACGACTCGTAATTTTGTAATTGTTGTGTTTGTTAACAATTTTACACAGTATGATATTTGAAAGGAAAAGTAAATGGCAAAAGAACAAAATAATGATTGGATTTCCATATTTGATGGGAAAACATTGAACGGTTGGGGTGCTACTGGGAATGATGAAGGGTGGGCAGTTGATGATGGAAGCATTCTCTGCACTGTAAAAGGCGGAAATATGCTATATTCTGAAGAACAATATGATAATTTCATTTTGTCCCTTGAATATATGAGTGAGCCGAATGTTAACAGTGGCGTTTTTATACGGTGGGCAGATTTACAACGACCGGTGCAAACTGGAATAGAAATTCAGATTTTGGATACACACGGAAAAGAACCTGCTACAAAACACTGTTGTGGTGCCTTCTATGATGCAAAGGAACCTACTCGAAATGTATGCAAACCTGCAGGTGAGTGGAATGAGATGATAATTACTTGTGACGATAGCATACTTGTTATAGAGATGAACGGTGAAGAAATTGTCCGTGCTGATTTAGATGATTGGGATACACCACACCAGAATCCTGACGGAAGCAGGAACAAATTCGGAACTGCTCTCAAGGATTTTCCGCGTAAGGGGCATATTGGGCTCCAAGACCATGGCGGTAAACTTTGGTTTCGGAATATTAAGATAAAATCATTGTAATGCTAATGTTAATAGATTCTCTCTGAAATGATGTTTAAAGTTATTAACATCTTATCAATCTTCGGTGTCAAGTTCCACTGCTTTTGCACGAGGATGTAGACACCGAAGATTGATAATATTTAGGAGATTACCTTGCTAAGCCTAGAACGAATCCAAAAAGCACAGCAGAGAATGAAACAACAAAATATAGATGCATATCTTATTCTGACACATGATGATTACATCTACTTTTTCGGTGAAGATCGTTATCAACCGAGAGCAATTATTCCTGCAGAAGGTCAGCCAATTATTGTAACATTTTCTGGAGAGGAAGAAGAAGTCAGAGAATCATTAGGTGTTGAAGATGTCCGTATTTTTGGTTCTGTGGGTCAACAGATAAAAGATGTAGTTCAGGTCATGCGCGGTATGATAGGAAATAAAGAGAAATTGAAAATTGGCGTGCAGATGTGGTTTTCAACACCAGCTTTCCTGTTGAATATGTTCCAAAGAGCGAATCCTATGGTTGATGTCGTAGATATTGCTCCTGTTATGGATGAACTACGTATGGTGAAGGATGCATCTGAGATAGCACTCATGAAACGTGCTGCGGAGATTGCAGTTATCGGTATGGAGACTGCAGTAAGAACACTCAAAGACGGGATAACGGAAAATGAGGTGGCAGCAGAGGTAGAATATGCTATGCGAAAATCAGGTGGACATGGAGTTGCAACACCTGTATTCGTGAATTCGGGAATCCGTTCAGGATGGTTGCACGGAACAGCGTCTGACAAAGTAATTGAGACAGGTGACCTCGTTGTTATTGATTTGGTGCCTCGTTACAAAGGTTATTGCGCAAATCTTTGTCGAACGTTCGTTATTGGTGATCCGTCGGTAAAACAGTTCAATATGTTTGCAACTTACAAAAGTGCCCAAGCAGCAGGAATTGAAGCCTTAAAACTTGGGGCAAAAATGAGAGATATTGATGCTGTGGCAAAGCAAGTTTTCATTGAGAATGGTTACGGAGATTTTTACATTGCTGGTATTAGTCATAGCATTGGATTAAGTTTTGAAGAAACACCTGCGCCAACAATTCACCCTGGTGATTCTGGAATTCAGATTTCTGATGGAATGACTGTTACTGTCGGACACCCGGTACTATCTGTGCCTGGTACTGGTGGTGTGCGATTAGAGGATACGTTCCACATAACAAATGGGGCAGCACAACCCTTAACAGTATTCCCATCGGAATTAGTTTTATGATGGAAACGCATAATTGAAACTGATTAACGCGGATTAATGAGTTTGCAGTAACAACCCTGTTGCACATGTTAATAACATTGATACAAGAAACAGGATAGGGAATAAAGGAAACAAAAATCTGTCCATATATGATAGATAATTAGCAACGAGACGGACGGAGAGACCCTTCCTCTACGATCGGTATGAGGTTAATTTGATTTAGCAGATTGTTGTTTGAATCACTGAAGGTGCGGAGAACGGGTAATCAGTGATTCAGACGGAAGTAATTGGGGTTAGAGATCTCTCCTACAAGATTACTACGCGACAATTGAATGCATCTAGCCGTACAATCATTTTTATGGAAAACATGACGAAATTATAGTATACTATTACATCATGTCAAATCAACTTCACCATATACGAAATTTCTGTATTTTAGGACATATTGATCATGGCAAAAGCACACTAAGCGACCGTCTCTTAGAATGGACGAACACTCTTGCCGAAAGAGAGATGCGTGAACAGGTGCTTGATTTAATGGACCTAGAACGCGAGCGCGGTATCACAATCAAAGCAACTGCTGTTAAACTCAATTACCGCGCCGATGATGACAAACTCTATGAACTTAACTTAATTGATACACCTGGACATGTGGATTTCACCTACGAAGTTTCTCGGAGTCTTGCTGCCTGTGAAGGTGCTATCTTAATTGTTGATGCTGCACAAGGTGTGGAAGCACAAACATTGGCAAACGCATATCTTGCGATTGAAAACGACCTTGAAATTATCCCCATTATAAATAAGATAGATTTACCTGCTGCGCAACCAGAGGAAGTCAAACGACAAATTGATGAGGTAATTGGAATTCCAGCAGAAGATGCATTATTAGTAAGTGCAAAAGCTGGGACAGGTATTCCCGCCATATTTGATGCAATTGTTAACCGTATCCCCACACCAACAGGTGATACTGCTGCACCATTAAAAGCACTTGTATTAGATTCTGTATACAACAACTATCGCGGTGTAATCATGTACACTCGCATTTTTGATGGATGTGTCGCACCCGGTGATAAAATACAATTGATGCAATCAAAACGGTCTTATGAAGTTGAAGAAGTAGGGATATTTACCCCTCAAATGCAACCCACAACAGAACTCAAAACAGGAGCGGTAGGATACCTCATTGCAGGAGTACGCGATATTGACAATGCAAAAATTGGCGATACTATCACATATCATTTAGATCCTACCTCTACCCCGCTCCCCGGTTACCAAGAAATTAAACCTTTGGTTTTCAGTGGTCTATATCCCTCTGATACAAACCAATTTCAGGCATTGCGTGAGGCACTTGAAAAACTACGTCTAAACGATTCATCTTTCTCTTATGAACCAGAAACATCCGTTGCCCTTGGATTCGGGTTTCGGTGTGGCTTTTTAGGTTTGCTTCACATGGAGATAATCCATGAACGTTTGGAACGTGAATTTGAACTTTCACTGATTCGAACTGCTCCAAGTGTTATGTATCGGGTTACTTTAAAGTCAGGCGAGACGGTACTTGTAGACAACCCAGCACATTTACCTGAAATCCAAAATATTGAACGAATTGAAGAACCTTATGTCAATATAGATATAATTGTTCCGCGAGAATATATTGGAAATGCAATGGAACTTTGTCAGAAACGTCGGGGTGTATATAAACGGATGAATCAGTTGGATGTAAGTCGTGTACAACTCCTTTATGAATTACCTTTGAGTGAAATGTTAGTTGATTTTTATCCAAAATTAAAGTCACTTACCCGTGGATATGCATCACTCGAATACGATATAGGAGAATACAAGACTGAAAAACTTGTCAAGTTAGATGTTCTTCTGATGGGAAAACCAGTAGATGCGCTTTCTACGATACTTCCGCGCGAAATGGCAGAAACACGCGGTAAGAGTTTGGTAAATAAATTGAAAGACTTGATACCAAGACAAATGTTTGAGATTCCTATTCAAGCAGCAATAGGTAGTAAGATAGTCGCACGTGAGTCTGTCAGAGCTCTCCGAAAAAATGTTACAGCGAAATGTTACGGTGGCGATATTACCCGTAAACGCAAATTGTTGGAAAGACAGAAGGAAGGTAAAAAGCGACTCAAACAGATTGGAAGTGTTGATGTCCCACAAGAGGCATTCACTGCAATGTTAGCAACTGATGAATGATCTAAAACTAATAAATCAAATCTAACATTTCCACAGCGGAAAATGGGTGAATAAGGTAGTATAATGAAAGTATTACAATATAATCAATGGTTATGCAAGACAATACTTTTTCGGATTCGACAATATAAAGGTATCATATTCACTTTGATCTTCGTCTTTGGATTCTTTCGTCCATTCATAGTTGATGCTTATCTCATTCCTTCAGGTTCAATGGAGGATACTCTACTTGTTGGTGATAGAGTACTGGTCTGTAAATTTATGTACGGTTTCAATATACCAGGTACAGAGTTGAAGATCTTTGACTTTCATGAACCTGCACATGGAGATGTATTTATTTTCATCCCGCCACACCAGCGAAATCACCATTTTATCAAACGGGTTGTTGCAGTTGAAGGCGATACCGTTTATACAAAAGGTAAAACACTATACGTCAATGGACAAAATGTTGATGAGAAGTATACAAAACATTTACCGAATAATCAATTTCGACAGGACTTTCCACCATTTCGTAAACCTGGATATCTATCATCTGACATAACGTCCAGTGATTGGAGATTGACAGAAAAAGAATTCCAAAATAAATATCCCGAAGGAAAACCTTTCGTTGTTCCCAAAGGACATGTTTTTGCTATGGGAGATAATCGAGATCTGAGTAGTGATAGCAGAACATGGGGACCTGTTGATGTGGACGACATTAAAGGGCAAGCATTCATGGTTCTGTGGTCAACAAAATATCTGCCTGTAAATATATGGGAGATGTGGAAAATAGTTACAAACATACGATTTAATCGAATTGGTAAAATAATACGCTAATATTGAAGATTATATACAATGAAAATTCAAAATTTAAGTTAAGAAAAGGATACTGCATTCTGTAGAGGTGTTTATATATAATGACAACAGAAACCCGAATATCAATCTGGCAAAGATTACGAAATACCGTCGTATGGGAATATACTCAAGTAATTGCTGTTGCACTCATTCTTGTTTTCGGATTTATACGACCATTCGTTGTAGAAGCATTCAAAATTCCCTCCGGTTCAATGGAGGATACACTCTTAATCGGTGATAGAATACTGGTATGCAAATTTATCTATGGGTTCAAAATACCCGGTACTGATATCAGAGTTTTTGATTTCCATAAACCAACACGTGGTGATGTGTTTGTATTTATTCCACCCCATGAAACTGATAGAAATTTCATTAAACGGATCGTTGCTGTGGAAGGAGATACGGTTCACACAGAAGGGAAAACACTTTATGTCAACGGGAAAGCAGTTGACGATAGTAGTTTTACAAAACATGAAGAGGGACGTTATATTAGACGTAATTCTTTTCCCCCTTTCAGGAAAACCGAAGAATACATGCGTAAGGATGATTTATACAAAGATTACACCATGATAGAAAGTCGATTTAAACGTCAATTTCCTAATGGAAATCCTTTTACTGTCCCTAAAGGACATGTTTTTGCTATGGGAGACAACCGGGATCATAGCAGTGATAGCAGAACATGGGGTCCAGTAAATATTGAGAGAATTAAGGGGCAGGCTTTCATGGTATACTGGTCCTTCAAGGACTCAGATGCCAAGATATGGGAGGTATGGAAGTTATTTGGAAGTATTCGTTTCAACAGAATAGGTAAACTCATCCACACAACATATGGACATAACTGATGTATCAAGATAGGCGACATCTTATCATTGGAACAGCTGGGCATGTTGACCACGGCAAAACAGCATTGGTTGGCACACTCACCGGTATAGAGACAGACCGACTCAAGGAGGAAAGAGAACGCGGCTTATCTATTGAGTTGGGGTTCGCATATTTTGATCTTCCAGACAATAGCCGTGCAGGAATTGTTGATGTTCCCGGTCACGAGAAGTTCATCCGTAATATGTTATCCGGTGCCTATGGGATGGACATAGTCCTTTTTGTCGTTGATGCAAAAGAGGGAGTACAGGAACAGACACTTGAACATTTAGCGATTTTGGATTTACTTAACATCTCAAATGGTATACTTGTAATGACAAAATCGGATTTAGCATCAAGGGATGAACTGGAAGAAGCAACTGAAATGACCCAAGAGATGCTTGTGGGAACATCCCTTGAGGGTATTCCTTCAGTCAGTGTTTCTTCAATCACTGGAAAAGGTATAGACACATTAAAACAGATGATTGTAGAACAGGTTGACCTTGCAACGGAAACTAAAGAACATGATGGTATACCAAGATTGTATGTTGATCGTATATTCACTATTCAGGGATTCGGTGTTGTTGTAACTGGAACACTTATCGGGGGTACTGTAAATAGAGACCAACGTATGATTCTTCTTCCACAAGGGGATGTCGTAAGAGTACGAGGTATTCAGGTTCATAACGAACCTGCTAATCTTGCACAGGCAGGTCAACGGACAGCTCTTAATTTATCTGGAACAAATGCACAAAACATACAACGTGGTGATGTGCTTTGTCCTATTGAGTTTTCAAGGGTTACTGACAATATCGACATATCGTTACAAGTGTTATCCTCATTTCCGAGGATGCTGGAACATTGGGGACGTTTTCGTGCATATTTGGGAACTCGCGAAATTTTTTGTCGGTTGATCTTGTTGGTTGACGAAGCAATTCTTCCTGGAGATAGTGTCCAAGTACAGTTGAGATTGGAACAGCCTATTTTAACTTTTAGAGGTGACCGTATAATATTGCGTGATTTTTCTGCACAACATACAGTAGGAGGTGGTGAAGTCATCAACCCATTCGCACCAAAACATAAACGTTTTACGCAAGAAACGATTAATAATTTAGCGCAGTGGGAGGATGCCAATGATTCGCAAGTTATCAACGCAGTTTTGGAAAACAGTACCACCCTCTGTGTAGAAGAGTCGTCCCTATATTACTACATGCCTTATTCACAAGCAGAAGTGAATAACTTGTTAAACACCTTGGAGACAGAAAATAAGATAGTTCGTTGGGACAAATCTGGTAGAACACCTCTGATTTCAGATGTTGCACGTACAACTGAAACTACAGAAAGGCTATTGGTTACGTTGCAAAATTTTCATGAAACACACCCTCTCCTTGTGGGTCAAAATGCCTCGAAACTTAGTCGCGAACTTGATCTGGACGAAGTCGGTTTTGAAAAACTGGTTGACCAACTAATTAAATCAAAACAAATAGAAAAGGACGGTAATCTTCTACGGTTGGCATCACATGAAATTCAATTTTCTGATGAGGAGTCTACTGCTAAAGAAACATTGGAAGCGATTTTTTTAGATGCAGGTATTAATACACCCGGTTTTAATGAATTAAATACATTACTTCCTGAGTATACACCACAAGTGATAGAGTCCACGTTTTATGCTCTATTAAACCTTGGACAGTTTGTTAAGACAGCTGATAACTTCTTTATTCATCGTGACGTCTATGAAAAAATAAAGGATACGTTGACCAATTATTTACGACAAAATGAAACCATTACTGTAGGTGAATTTCGTGAACTCGCACAGACTTCTCGAAAATATGCAGTACCATTTCTGGAATATTGTGATCACCAAAATGTTACAGTCCGTGATGGAAACGTCCGTAGATTGTCGTTACGCAATAAGAATTCAGAATAGAAATCATTTTCAGGTTTTTGCCTTCTGATTAATGGGGGAGGATAGGGTCTGGTGGCTCTACCGGTCTTCAAAACCGGCTTGTCCATGCAAGTGGATAGGTGGGTTCGATTCCCACCCTCTCCCGCCATATATCTCATTATCCAATAAGTATTGATATTTATATGTATAATTCACTTCCCTTATTAACTGATAATTCTGTTAAACGTAAACATCCACCATGGATAAAGGCACGTATACCCGGTGGTGGCAACTATGCAGAACTCAAATCACTTATGCGAGATCTTAAACTTCACACGGTTTGTGAAGAAGCAAAGTGCCCTAATATTGGTGAATGTTGGAACAGTCGTACTGCTACCTTTATGATATTAGGCGATGTATGTACGCGTAGATGTATGTTTTGTGCAGTGAAAAAAGGTAAACCGGATGGAATTGTTGACACAGATGAACCACGAAGACTTGGTGAAGCAGTAGCACACCTGAAGTTAAACCATGTTGTAATTACATCAGTTAACCGTGATGATCTTTCAGACGGTGGTGCGAGTATATTTGCAGAATGTATCAGTGAAGCACGGAAGCAACGTCCAAGTTGTTCGGTTGAAGTATTAATACCAGATTTGGAGGGAAATTGGGATGCCCTGGAAGTTATCGTTAATGCTGAACCTGAAGTATTAAACCATAACACTGAAACAGTACAGAGACTCTATCGTCGTTCTCGTCCTTATGCAGATTATCAACAGTCACTTACACTCCTAAAAATCAGCAAGAAAATGAAACCTGAATTAATCACAAAGTCAGGCTTAATGGTGGGTTTAGGTGAAACAGTTATGGAACTAATAGAAACAATGCAGGATATTCGTAATACTAGTTGTGATATACTAACGATTGGACAATATTTGTCTCCATCCACGCGTCATCTTCCAATTCAGCGTTACTATACTCCAGATGAATTCGATGAACTCAAAGAGTTAGGGATTGAAATGGGTTTTCGTCATATAGAATCAGGTCCATTAGTTCGAAGTTCCTACCATGCAGGTGACCAGATACATTCATCTGTGTCGAATATGTAAGTCTAATACGTGCCAAAAACCATTAAACAAATTGTTAAGCTAGATAAGACTCTATATATATTATCGGTATATTACCACGGAATTTCGGTGAAAAGTAATTAAGCAGTCTTATTTTATAATTTATACCATTTCTCATAAATAAAGCGTCATTTGCTGAGGACTACTTGTAGGAGCGACCTCCCGGTCGCGACCGGGAGGTCGCTCCTACAGAAGAAAGATTTCCAATCAATAACAATGTTTGAATCCGGTAATGGGACAATAAATATTAGAATTGGTATTACTTACGCCATTTTGTATTTTTATGCGAATTTTCTAATTAATGTGTTATACTAAATTATTATAGACATTTTTGTGAAAATATATAAAGAGCATTAGAATATATCTCAAATCACATTAAGGATAGATAAATGATTCAGGTAATAGTCAATGGAGCATGCGGTCGTATGGGTCGACTGATTGCACAGGACGTTGCACAACAAGAGGATATGCAACTCGTTGGGGCAATTGAATACCCGTCACATCCAGAAATCGGATCAGATATTGGGGTTGTTGCTGGTATTGGAGAACTTGGTGTTACAATCACCAGTAGTCTCAACGATGTTATTGAAAAAGGTGATGTAGTTATAGAATTCTCGACACCAGACGCTTCTTTACGACATCTGCGGGAAGTTGTTAATGCTGATAAAGCAATAGTCCTTGCAACAACAGGGTTTAGTAGTGATGAATTATCCGAAGTCAAAAAACTGGCATCAAAAGTAAAATGTGTCATGGCTCCTAACATGAGTCTTGGTGTTAATGTTATGATCCAAGCTCTTGAATTAATTGCCAAATCACTTGGCGATGACTATGATATTGAAGTAATTGAGGCACATCATAACCACAAAGCGGACTCCCCGAGTGGAACTGCACTTAGGCTTGCAGAAACTGTTGCAGCAGCACTTGGACGCGATTTGGATGATGTAGGGGTGTATGGACGGCACGGTATTGTAGGTGCACGACCAAAGAAACAGATTGGTATTCATGCAATACGTGGTGGAGACATTGCTGGGGACCACACCGTTATGTTCGCAACAGAAGGTGAGCAACTAAGTGTTGTACATCGGGCACATAGTCCCGAGGCTTTCGCAAAAGGTGCAATACGAGCGGCAAGATGGGTTGTGGATGCCCCACGGGGATTGCATGATGTTAGTGAAGTCTTATTTGGGAATAGCAAATAAGGGAATAACGCGACTACTTCTATGTCAGTCCATATTGTTCCTAATTACAGCATTATCTCTATTAGGTTGTTCCAATACACAGATAAATAAAAGAGCAGAATGGAAAACTGTCTTAAAAGGAGATTGGAGTGCTCGATTAAATGATGTGCACTTTATTTCTGAAACACAGGGGTGGGCTGTTGGAAATTCGGTAGGTTTAGTTCCGAACCATATAGATAGATCTGCCGATCAAAACAACCCTGCATATACTGAGGGTGCAGAAAGTATCATATTACATACTAAAGATGGTGGAAAGAATTGGATCAAACAAAGTAGCGGTGTATACGGTAATCCATTACATAAAGTTTATTTTAGAAATGAATCTGATGGATGGTGTGTAGGAGATGGTGGGGTTATTATACACACGACAGATGGGGGAGACACTTGGCAACGGATTGAAACAGGAACAAAGAATGGTCTGAATAGTCTATATGTAAGTGAGAAAATTGGCTGGATTGTAGGAGACTGGAATACACTGCTATTAACTGTAGATGGTGGTAAGTCGTTTATTGGTGTTGTTGAAAGTGTATTTGATAAACAATCATTAAAAGATGTCTCCTTTATTGATAATGACAATGGATGGATAATTACTAATAGTACACATGAAGATAGTGTAAATTCAGGATATATTTACAATACGAATGACGGTGGACAAACTTGGCAGAAGCAGTTTACAACAAGTTCTTCGTTGTTTGGTATACATTTCGTAGATAAAATGTCTGGATGGGTTGTTGGTGATAAACGAAGTTTATATGTTACAAATGATGGTGGAAACACATGGAAATTTGTTACTGATGACAGTAACCAACGACACAAAGAGGAATATGGACAACCCGAATATCTTGGTAATGAACCTTTACATACATTTACACTTTATGATATAGATTTCACAGATAATCATCATGGTTGGATTGTCGGAGATTTAGGTGTTATTCTTCATACCACAACCGGACTGAAACCAGATGGCATCAGCGTATGGAAACATCAACGCGGTGGACCACGTTTTCACAATAGTGCTGACGCAGTTTTATTAGGTGTAGACTTTGTAACTAATAAAATTGGTTGGGCAGTTGGTGAAAACGGTACCATTTTGCATACCCGTAACGGTGGTATCACTTGGGAGGCACAATCAAGTCCAACACATCTACTTTTTGATATATGTATCACCTCAAAAGATAAAGGGTTTGTTGTCGGAGACCGAGGTACAGTAATGCATACACTCGATGGGGGAATGAATTGGAATCCACAGGATAGCCGTACTGCTGAATGCTTCGGTGGAACACATTTTGTCACATCACAGAAAGGTTGGGCAGTCGCTGAAGCAGGTGTTATACTGCACACAACAAACGGGGGTGCAGTTTGGTTGCCACAAAAATCAAATACTACACAAGATTTGCTTGCGGTGTACTTTATTGATGATAAAACCGGTTGGTGTGTCGGTAGTGCAGGAGAGATTGTTCACACAACAGATGGTGGTAAAACATGGAATCAACAAAAAAGCGGTGTAAAGGTTAATCTGTTTGATATACATTTTACGTCAAAGAAAAATGGATGGGTTGTTGGATTATTTGGTACACTTTTGTATACTGTTGATGGAGGAAATAGATGGCAACTGTCCACGCTAACCCAACATCTTAAGCAAGAAGGTTTAAGCCAAAATATATGGTTAAATGCGGTCTATTTTATAAATTCACAATTAGGTTGGGTTGTTGGTGTAGACGGGTTAGTTTTTCATACCGATAATGGTGGGAAAACATGGACTCGACAAGAGAGCAATACATTAAACTTTCTTTACGATGTCTTTTTTATATCTAAAGATGAAGGATGGATTGTTGGAAAAGAAGGTCTCGTTTTACATACAACTGATGGTGGAAATAATTGGAGACCTCAGAGGACACATACAAAAACAGATCTCACTGCAATCCACATGAGTAGTCCGGAAACAGGTTTAATTTCTGGACAAGGCGGTACAATTCTAAAATATGAGGTGATATGGAACGAATAAGGATATGATTTATGACCGAAGAACAAAAATATCTATTTGATTTGCAGGGATATATCGTTCTAAAGGATGTTATCCCGCAGTCATTGATTCAATCTTGTAATACTGTACTTGATCAGTATGAACAGATGGATACTGCTGATTACCCTTCCCCATTATGCCTTGGTACAGAACGGACTGACAAGGAACTCTATATCTCAAATATTTTGGAAGCTAACAGTGTCTTCAGTGCACTCATTGACATTTCGGAGGTACTGGATGTTGTCGCAGGTGTAACCGGAGGTCCCTATCGACTAAATCATACATACACAATATATCGTTGGGGTGGTGGTTATACAGGCTTGCACATGCATGGAACACCAATTATTCCAAAGTGTCAATATCACTGTAGGAATGGAGAGATGGTGTCTACTTTGACAAAAGCCGTATTCCCAATGTTGGATTGTGACGTTGAAGATGGTTGTTTTGCGGTTATCCCAGGCGCGCATAAAAGCAATTTTCCTAAACCATGGGGAAATCATCCTGATGAAAATCCTGTACTTTCACCCATTCCAGCTAAGGCAGGAGATGCCATTATTTTCACTGAAGCACTTACACACGGTTCTGTTGTCAATGTCTCAGGAAGACCCCGTAGGACACTTTATTACTGCTACAGTGTAGGTTATATGCCAGATTGGGGTGGTCAGGGACTTCATTTCAGTCCGAATGTAATGAATCAACTCAATGAGACACAACAGGCAATTCTTCATCTAAAATAACATTAATTTAGGAGAATACACTATTTTGATAACACTTGCAGAGCGTTTACAGAAACTACCCCCCTACCTATTTGTTGATCTACGTCAAAAAATGACAGCAGCCAAAGAACGTGGTGTTGATGTCATTAGCCTTGGGATCGGAGATCCAGATTATCCTACACCCGATCCAGTTGTAGAAACATTGTGTAACACTATAAGAAATACCGATGACGCGGATAGACATCGGTATGGTTGCGATAGTCCTGTTTCAGAGTTTCCAGAGGCAGTAGCTAAATTTTATCAACACCGTTTTGGTGTATCATTGTCAAGCGATCAGATTGTAACAACCCTCGGTAGCAAAGATGCAATTGTCAAAATGGCAATGGGTATTCTTAATCCTGGGGATATTGGGATTGCTGCAAGTCCAGGTTATCCTACCTATAATATTGGACATGTATTTGCGAGTGCAACAACATATTATGCACCACTATTAAGAGAAAACAATTTCCTCATAGATTTTGAAGCAATTCCTGATGAAGTAAAACGTCTCGCTAAAGTACTATGGATTAATTATCCCAATAATCCAACGACAGCGACAGCAGATCTTGACTTTTTTGAACGTGCAGTTGAGTTTGGAAGAGAGAACAACATACTTATTGCACACGACAATGCATATAGTGAAAACACTTATGATGGTTATACTTCACCAAGTATCCTTCAAGTAGATGGAGCAGATGAAGTAGCAGTTGAATTCTTCTCTTTGAGTAAGGCATTCAATATGACAGGTTGGAGATTGGGTTTTGTGGTTGGAAACGCAACTGCTGTTGAAGCAGTGAAAAAAGTAAAAGATAATATTGACAACGGTTCGTTACGAGCATTACAATTTTCTGGTGCAAAAGCACTGTCTATCGCTGATGAAGTCACACCGAAATTGAACACAATATATCAAAAACGTAGGGATATGGTTGTTGATGCATTAACTGAAAGCGGCTGGGATATTGATAAGCCGAAAGCAACTATGTATATCTGGGCACCAGTACCAGAACAATACAACGGTTCAAGTCGTGAATTTGCAACTGCCCTTCTTGAGAATGCTGGTGTTGTTGTTACCCCGGGATTAGGATATGGTCAATGGAGTGAGGGTTACTATAGGATATCTCTTACATATCCAGATCAAATAATTGAAGAAGCGATTTCACGTATTCGAGCATTTTCTACTAAGTAATAGGATGTCATCTTGTGTATAGAATTAGTAAGTTTCTTTATATCATACTCATAGTTTTCTGTCTTGTGCTGGTTCAATCCTCTGATGCATTTCAACAGATGAAAAGTTATACCGTTGCAGACGGTCTTGTTGGACCTGTCGTACCAGTCATCTTTCAAGATAGTAGGGGTGTACTTTGGTTTGGTTCAGATAGGGGAGGAGTAAGTCGTTTTGATGGAAACACTTTTACACCCTATACCGGTGACACTGTCGGACTTCGTGGAAGAACCACAACAATTGTTGAAGATAAGTGGGGACATATTTGGTTTTTAAGTAAACACCCAGCAGAAGGAACAGGTGTTATTAAGAGATTTAACGGTGAATCTTTTGACAATGAAAACCGCGGCACATGTCTGGCTGTAGATAACTTTGGAGATATATGGATTGGAGGAAATAACATTCTAACAAAACATGTATCTATAAACAGTCAAGAAGATCCACAACCCTACTCACTACCCATTAGTAGTGCGTCTGTTGCAAAAGTAAATGTTATTTTTCAAAGTCGTGATGGAACATATTGGATCGGTGGAAGTGATGCTCAAGGTGCACTAATTATGAGTTTTTTAAGCGACACGAATGTGTGGCAAGTCAGCAACCTACAGCGTAAAGATAACCTTCCAAACCTCCCAAAAGATCGGTCCGTGCAGATTATAATACAAGACTCAATGGATAATCTTTGGTTTGGAGGACATTCACTCCTACTCCGCTACGATGGCACTCAATTTCATAATGTGTTAGAAAATGCTACGGGTTTCGTCCCGCAAGGCAGTTCCACCCCTTCTGATAATTTAAATAGAAAAGACAATGTTTCGGTAAGAAATGATATAGATGGGAGAATTTGGTACAGTGATAATAAACAAATATGGTGGTGGAATGGTAATAAACTTCAACGAATGAAAAATTTGAGATCCGGAACAGTTCAAGATAATTACTTACAAGGATATTTTGAAATTGAAGATGCATGGAAGAAACTTTGGTTCGCAAGTGAAACGGGTACACATGTATACGATAGCAAGATATTTGAACAGGAGAACGGTAATATATTTGAATTAGATTCGCCTATTACAGATACACCAGATTTGGTGCCAAGAGTGTATGGAGTTGACGATGGACTGGGGAGTGATAATATTCTAACCATTTTTGAATCATTAGATGGAAAAATCTGGTTTGGACACGATAACGGTGTAACATCATTTGAACCACAACCAGTAATTGTAAATCACACAACACGAGAAAGATTGGGTAGCAATAGTGTAAGAATGATTGACTCTGATAGCACTGGGACACTCTGGTTTAGTATTCCTGGTGGTATAGCAAAATACACTGAAAATGATGATATACTTGTTCATTATTCATTAACAGATACCAATGAGGAACAAAGTGAAAATCGTGATATCCAAAGCTCAGATCACCGTACAGAAATCAACAAGATTTTTGAAGTTGATAGAAGTATTTGGTTTCTGGATAAACCAATTCAACATGAAGATGCATATACACTTTACAGATTATTCAGTTACAGAAATGATACATTTGATAAAATCACAGTTCAGGTTAGTGCAAAAATCGGTCCAGGAGGGGAACCAATACATCATGATACTGTTCCTTATGTTTCATCGAAATCTAATCCCTGGATAATATTGGGTGGGTGGATTATTTTACCGAGAAGTAATGGATTGTATACTCTTTCACCTGAAGGTGATTTACGCTTCTACAGTCTTGGTTCTACCGTTTCATTACCATCTCCATCGGCTGCAGTTTCTAATCTATACATAGACAACACAAACAGATTATGGAGTTTTTTAGATAAAGGAGAGGTTAAACGTTACTCCAATATACGTATTAATGGAAACAGTGTAGGAGGAAATATTCATACAGAGACGTTACCGCTTCGTTCGGTTGTTCCAATATTGGGTGATTCTGATTTTAAGACAATTAAATGGTATTATAATTCCATTAGTGGACAGTTAATGTATTGGGAAGATCCTGACAGTGGAAATACTCTAACAGAAATTCCGGGTGCAGCGAGTGGATTTCCGCTACATACAGTACAAACCCCAAGTTCCAATCAACAATCATCAGAAAGGATGACCTTTGTTTTTCAAGATGGTATAAAAACATACGATGGCACAGAATTAATTAATGCTGTATCTATTGAACTTGACAATATTAAAGCAGCAATTACATCTCAGAACGGTAGTCTTTGGTTAGCAACATCTCAAGGGGCAGTTCAATATACTGGTGAAGAAGTCATCAAATACTCAATAACCGATGGGTTCCTTGTAGATGATATAAGAGATGTACATGAAGACCATTGGGGTAACGTATGGTTTGCTACTTGGGGTGGTGGTGTAGTGAGTTACGATGGTAACTCATTTCAATCTCTCACTACAAAAGATGGTCTCATTCACAACAATGTATCAAGTATTCATGCCTCCGCTGAGAAAGATATATGGTTTGGCACAGAAGGTGGTGCCACACAGTATCGTGCAAGATTAGGTGCACTTCCTTTTTGTCGAATTGTATCCATTGATGCTGGTAAATCATTCACAGAACCATTTTTGGCAGAAATGGGTAAACGGACTTTCACAAGGATAGAGGAATTATTACCGGCACGATTGAAACAACTTAGTATTTATTTTCAAGGGATTAACCCTCTCAGAGACGATTTAGAATATAAATTTAGATTGATCGGAATTGACAATTACACATGGCAAACTGTTACATCTGATATAAAACAATATACATTAGACCCGATGAAAGGTGTTTCTACACAATCTTATACGCAAGAGGAAGTTGGTTCAGTTAAGACGTTTCCAGAAATACGTTTTGAAGGACTGAAATCAGGCAAATATACCTTTTTGATTAAAGCATTTCGCGAAGGATGGCCCTATACACTACAACCTGCTGTTCTGCATTTTACTATAGACCAGCCTATTTGGAGTCGATGGCGTAAATTTCTTCCTACGATAATATTTGTTGCTGCGGTCGGTTCTTTGCTATTTAGGCTAATTGTGAACCGTAGACATACCGCGCAATTACGTCTCGAAATGCAGGAGAAAGAAGAAGCAGAGATGTTGCGAATCCGTGCTGAATTGAATGAAGCACAGAATATTCAGACGGCTTTATTACCGACTGAACCACCCAATATGCAAATGTTTGATATTGCAGGTATGTCTATTCCTGCGACGCAAGTTGGTGGAGATTTCTTCGACTATTTAACAGTTTCAAGCGGACAAACTGCAATTGCAGTTGCTGATGCTGCAGGTAAAGGTATTCGTGGTGCAATGAATGCTGTACTTACAAATGGTATGTTGCATGAAGTTGCTCGATTTAAATCTGATGCAGATGTTATCTTGACAGACCTAAATGCAGGATTATCACCACGGATGTATGGTCCCAGTTTTATCGCTCTAAACCTGGCGGTTTTATATGAGGCAGAGAAGAAAGTTGACTACGCAAACGGCGGACAACCCTATCCAATTCTCAAAAGAGGTACGGATATCATAGAAATTGAAAATAGCGATCTACCTCTTGGCAGTATGCAAAACGTACAATATGAATCTGTCTCTTTGGATTTAAGAGAAGGTGATGTTCTTATCTTCCATTCTGACGGTTTGATTGAGGCTCTGAATGCTAACCATGATATGTACGGAACAGAGCGTCTAACAGAATTGGTTTCTCAAATACCAGAAGATCTTAGTGCAGAACAAGTCATTCAACACATTGTTGATGATGTGCAAGCTTTTGTTCAGGATGAAGAACAATATGATGACCTGACAATAGTTGTTGTCAAATATATAGAAAAATCGGAATAGTTATATAACTAAATTATGCATTTCTAAAGTTAATTACAGTTTCTCTATATTCCTCAGGAAGTCCAATATCATAACGATGTCCCTTTACCACATATCCAGAGAAACCGTCCGCCTTTCTCAATTCATCTAAACATGAAGTGAGTTGAAATTCACCACGTTCACGGAAGTTGTGTTCAATATTCTGCTCAAGAAACTCAAAAATCTGCGGTTCAATTACATAGATACCGAATACAGTAAGGAAACTGTCTATATCCATACCATCAACATGTAGGTATTCTCTTGCATATTCAGGATCAGGTTTCTCATAGAATTCTGTTACGGATATCATAGATGCTTCTTCTGTCCATACTCCCGTAACACAACCAAAGTTTGAAAGTTCCTCTATAGGCGTCTTTTTTAATCCAACCACACTATGTCCAACTCTCTCGTACGCATCCAAAACTTGTTGTGCACAAGAGTACGGTTCATCAGAACTGTATAGATGATCCCCTAACATCAATAGGAATGGTTCATTGTCCACCCAATTCCGCGCACAATAGACTGCATGTCCAAATCCTTCCTGTACATCCTGTGTAACAAAGGAAATCTTACTTCCTAATTCGATCAAGTAATCGCAATATACTTTATTTTCTTTACTAAGTTTATTATAATGTTCGATGCGTGGGGGAGTCTTAAAATATGATTCAAAAAGTTCAATATCTCTACTTTGAACTATAAGACACACTTCCTCGATACCTGCATTCACAGCTTCTTCAACAATAGCCATGATTGCTGGTTTTGCGCGTCCATTTCGATCAATTACAGGGAACAGTTCCTTCTTCATTGCTTTAGATGCAGGAAACAGTCTTGTCCCAAAACCAGCTGCAGGGATAACAGCTTTTCGTACGTGTCTGCTTTCCTCAATTACAAGCTTTAAACAGGACATCTGTAAATCACGTTCAATTATCTCAATAACTCTACGTTGACTATCCTCGTCTTTTACGATAAATTGCGCAGATCCATCACCCTGTGAACCGACGCCTTTGCCTCCCCATATATAAGGTTGAATCGGTTCATATTTTAACACTTTATGAAGAATAGGAGCAGTCAATTGCGTTGGACAGGCAGGTATAAGATGTTTGTCGAATTCTTGTTGAGCCTGTGTCATCAACTTACCAACGGCTTCTGCATCTCCCTGTCGTAAAGCCTGATGGGCAGATTGTGTAATCTCTTTACTCAAATGACCAAGAAAGTGCTGAACATTTTTTTGGAGATCATTTTCTGCAAATGGATAACAATGGTGTAATTGCTTTAGTATTAGACGTGTATCTTTCCCAACACCTAAATCTACAATTACCATATATAGGTTTGACGGCACACTGAATTCTCGCACATCAATGTTATCGCCATCAAAACTCATAAGAATAGGGTGTTGATAGGCACAGCCTTGATCCATCCTACCACACCGGGAAGGTGTTTTGATCTCACCTTGATATGCACATTCCATTTCCCCGCGCGTCGTCATTTTCAAATCGTATATTCGGTTAAATGCTCGAGCCACCAAAACACAAATAGCTGCACTTGAGGATAAACCTTTCTTAACCGGTAAATCTGTCAGATAGTTATCAATTTCCAATCCTTGTACGCGATAATTCGTGAGAATCTGATAGGCGACACCAGCTGCATAACTGAAAAAACTTCCTTTTTCTGCCTCTTCAAGCAGTGCCACTGGCTCCATCGGTAAGGTATATGGACCGTGACGTGTTCCATCACTTAGAGTTGTTTTTAGAATTAGACTTGTAGGATGCGGCTGTACTTCTGCGTAAACACCTTGGTTCGTGCTTGTGATTATGGTATATCCCTTTTCAAGCTCAGCATTGGTTCGTCGATGTCCACCTGCCCAATCACTGTGTTCCCCAAATAGACAGATACGTCCTGGTACAAATAACTTCATTATAGATCCTTATATAGTGAGATATAGTTTACAAAAGAAATACTAAATTATACTATTCTATTATAAAGTAAAATAATATAAAGTTCAACATAACATTGACAGAAGGCAAGGTTATTTAGTTTTAAGAATATTCTGTAGATGAGTGTTATCAATGGCTTATATCATAGGTCGGATATATTCTTCACAATTCAATTTAATCTCTTATAGACCGTGCAGAAAGAAGCGAACTTATATTTGTTAATTTACCCTAACATTGTTTATCAGTATGTGCTAAAAATTGTGACCTTTTGCACGTCACTGTGACGTTTTGCATCCAGTCAGGATAAGGAATGTGACGCGAATTTCGCTTTTTTTTTTTGCTCCTTTTTGGTCTTTTTCCTATCTTGACCTACCTTCACAATTTGTAAGATATGAAACTGTGAAATTTAGAAAACCTATATACATTCTTTTAGACACAGAAACTAGGCACTACACACTTGGTAAATTTGTGTTTATACCTCCTTCTAACGTATCTCAACTCGTGCCACAGATATAATCCTATATTCTAAACATACGTTAATTATATAGTATCTTTTTGTGTGTGTCAAATTAAAAAGTGAAATGTTTTATTGGATATATATTGGTATTTTATTCGTATATTATAGTGAACTTTAGAATTAACAGGACATTTTGAGTTGTAGGAAGGAACTCCGATTCCCGACTATCAGTGGGTTTTGTCGCGATTCGGAGATCGCTTCGCTCCGACCTACGAATCGTGTTGTTTTCCTCCGTTAATAATAGTCTCATTTTCGGTTGTTAGGATAGTAGTGCTGTAGGACACAACTAACAGTTTGTGCTACAAAAAGAGACATTATATGTTGGAAATGGTATAATATTCTGTCGGAGGTCGCTTCGCTCGCTCCGACCTACGAAGACTGGTTCAGACAATAAAGGGTGAATCCATTAAACATCTATCCATTCCAAGTCAAAGTCCTAACTTTAAGTAAACTTCAATAACAAAGAATTCTTAAAACTAAATAACCCTGAAAATTTACGAGCAATTTGACTCAACAATATATCTCATGTATAATAAAGCAAATATCTTTCAATTAGAATGTATCTCTCATGTTATGTATAATACGTATATTTACAATGCCCTTGTATTACATGTGACATTTACCTTAACATGGACAAGAATAGAATCACATAATTAAATTGCAAATTAGATGTTTCACACATAACTTCTTACATTTCAACCTGATTTAACAAGGCAAATAAATGATGCGCAAAATAACCGACGACGAAATTCAATTCTTCAAAGACAACGGATATCTGATTCTAAAACAGGTTATCCAACCAGATGAACTTGCTGTTGTACAACGTGAAAGTCAAAGACTTATTGATGAGATTTTGGATGGTGGACCAGCAGATGAATGGTGCATGCGTGGTCCTGAGGGTATCCCTTACTATCTGACATACCTTCATTCCCATCCAAACGAATTTTCACTAAGGTTGCTCGGACATCCGTTTATAGGGGATTTACTTCACAGGATTATTGGACCAGATTTTATTCCGTGCTATGAATCCCTCGTTTTCAAATTACCAAAACAAGGTTCTTCTGTCCGATGGCACAGAGACGGTAATGCCATCCGTGAAAATCATCCGATATTTAACGTAGACATTTATATTGATAATTCTACTGTTGATAATGGATGTGTTTGGGTTATTCCGAAAAGTCATCTATGGGGAATTGAAGAAGCACAGGAGGAAATTGATAAAGGAGTAGCGAATTTTGATCGACCAGATGCCGTACCAGCAGAAGTAGAACCTGGTGATATTCTGCTACATCATACCAAAGTTTTACACGGTAGTAAGATAAACACCAGTGACACACTTCGCAGAGTTATTTATTTCGATCAAAGAACTCCGAGATGGAACGCGCATTACAAATGGTGGCAATCTGAGTTTCTAACACAACGTTGCAAAATGTATCAACGCGCACTCCACGAACGTCGATCTAATCCATATTCTTCAGATTCGGAACATTTTGACTACGAAGTACCAACTGATATGCCAACGTGGCAACCAGATGACAATTTCGATCTAAGAATACAGCATCGCAACTATGGGTATAACAAGTGATATGCATCACAAAATATAGCATGGAAACTTACTGTTCCCATGCTATAAAACAGTCTATTATCAGTTGAATGGATCGGTTAAAACTATTGAAATGACGACTTCATCTGTGCCCAACGTGTGGTAAGTTTACCACGTGCCTCAACAGGAAGACCTTCTGCTTTATAGAGCATTTCTACTTCTTTCTCTGATAGTGCTCTATTATAAATGACCACTTCATCAATTAATCCGACAAAACCACCATCGGTTGCCTTCCCAATTTCATGTTCGGTTCCACCTGTCTGCATAGGACCGTTGTAATTCTCCTCCTTTGCCAATTTACCGTCGGCATAGATATATTTCTTATTTCCATCAACGATGCCAACGATGTGATGCCATTCTCCTTTTGGGAACACTGGGATTCCAAATCCTCCATCTCCCTGCCAACCAGGCATTGTAATAAATTCTAATTCACTTCCTCCGTTTCTGCCATCAAACCTTAATGCCCATCCATTTACGTCCCGTTGGGCAACAATCGTTCCGCAACAACCAGCAACGACCCCTATCACAGGACTATCACTGTCTGCATTAATCCAGGCAGCGACGGTGATGGCTTCAGCACCATTGAAATCTAAGGTATTGGAACCTGGTATATGCACGAAATTTTGCCCATCGAATTCAAGTGCTTTGTCGACTTTTCCATTTACTGATTTTGGATTACCATCAAGTTTGCCATCGTTATTGCCTAATACATCCTTTACATTACCGCCATTTATAGTTCCACCATCAAATGGCCAATATCCCACTACACCGTCTTCAGGAAACTGGGCAAAACCTGATGGGGTAGTAAGAAGCAGCAAACATATAGCGAAGGAAAGGAATGAATATATATTTTTTGACATTGTTAGTCTCCTTAAATATAGAGTAGTTTCTCAAAAACCGAACAAATATAGGTATTGAAAATATAATTGTTTTTGGGTCCAATGTGTAACATTCTGGGAAGGAATGTAACTCTAATTGGAAGTGAATATGTCTTGGTATGATTATATCTGTTTTAGACTTTACTGTCAATGTATTTAATTGATGTAGATAACTCTTCTATGTTAGAGAAAAAATTGAAAGTCATTAATCATTGACAATATTCATTAGATACACTACCATGTAGACATTCTTTCCAAATTGGAGGTAACAATGGATAAACTCCCAATTGTTGATACACATGTTCATCTGTGGCACCCAAAAGAACTGAGATACCCATGGCTAACACAGGTTCCTGCGCTAAACAAACCGTATCTACTAACTGATTATGTTGCTGCGTATGAAGATCTTAATATTGAATCCATTGTATTCGTCCAGTGCGACACACATCCAGATGATGGATTGAAAGAAACGACTTGGGTAACATCACTTGCTGCAGTTGAACCACGCATAAGGGGTATAGTTGCGTGGGTGCCAATTGAAGAAGGAGAACAGGTCGAACCTTTTGTGGAAAAACTGGCTGAGAATGCACTTGTAAAGGGTATACGGAGACTCATCCAAGGAGAAAGCATAGATTTCTGTATTCAATCAAACTTTGTAAAAGGGGTCAAAACACTTGCTCGTTATGGATTGAGTTTTGATTTATGTATCTTTCATCCCCAACTTGCTAACACCATAGAACTTGTAGAACAGTGTCCAAATATCCAATTCATTTTGGACCATATTGGTAAGCCGGACATTAAAAATCAGTTATTTGAACCGTGGAAGAAGGAACTACGCACACTTGCTAAACATACAAACGTATATTGCAAAATATCCGGTTTGGTTACTGAGGCAGATCATGAATATTGGACACCGTCTAACCTAAAGCCATATATTGACCATGTAATTGATTGTTTCGGATTTGACCGTGTGATATATGGTAGTGATTGGCCAGTCTCTACGCTTGCATCGGATTACACGCGTTGGGTGAGTACATTGCAGGAAGCGGTTTCTGGCTGTTCTTCTGAAGAATTGACTAAACTATTTCATGACAATGCCATCAAATTTTACAGACTTCAGTCATAATGATTGGATGTCTTTGAATTATACCTGCTTTATTCATTTCTTGTCTTAACCTCGCGTCTGCGTGGATGTAGAACAAACTCTGTATAACCATTTGGCAATTCACATCCCTTAAACACTAAATCTAAGGCAGCTTGAAAAGCGATACTCTGGTCATAATTTGGAGACATATTTTTGTAATTCGGATCATCCGCATTCTGTTCGTCAACGATTTTTGCCATTCGCTCAAATGTCTCTGTAACCTGTTCTTTCGAAACAATCCCATGATGGAACCAATTAGCAATATGTTGACTGGAAATACGTAATGTCGCACGGTCTTCCATCAATCCAACGTTATTTATATCTGGTATTTTTGAACAACCGATACCTTGGTCAACCCATCGCACAACATAACCAAGGATTCCTTGTGCGTTGTTGTCAATCTCACGTTGGATTTCATCATCAGATAACTTGTGGTCACTTAGCAATGGTGGAGTCAAGAGATCTCTTAGACTTGCACGCTCCCTCAAAGCAAGTTCCTGTATCCAAGTGGATACATTCACACGATGATAGTGTATTGCATGTAATGTAGCGGCTGTAGGAGATGGGACCCACGCTGTTGTCGCACCAGCCATAGGATGATTCACTTTTGTCTCAAGCATCTCAGCCATTTCATCAGGTTTTGTCCACATCCCTTTACCAATTTGTGTTATTCCCGGTAACCCAGTCTCAATACCAATATCAACGTTCCAATCTTCATAGGCACGCATCCAAGGTTCGTTGCGAATGTCCATTTTTGGAATCATCGGTCCAGCTACCATACTGGTATGTATTTCATCACCAGTTCTATCCAAAAAACCTGTATTAATGAATACAAGACGTTGTGATACTATACGGAGAACTTCCTTTAGATTAACGGTGGTACGTCGTTCTTCATCCATAATACCTATCTTGATAGTATTTGCCTTTAGACCTAATGCATTCTCAATCTTTTCAAACAACCGGACAGTCATATCAACTTCTTCTGGACCGTGAAATTTCGGTTTAACTATATAAACACTACCTGTTTTGCTATTACCATATTTATTGTTACCCAGTAAATCATGCATAGCAGCAAGGGTGGTAACCATTGCATCTAAAATTCCTTCTGGAATTTCGTCTCCATCCGCAGTTAGAACTGCATCAGTATACATGTGGAGTCCAACGTTCCGATTCAGGAGAAGACTACGTCCAGATAGTGTAAAAGTTTTACCGTCTGGTGATGTGTAAGTTTTATCCGGTGACAATCGACGGGTAATCATCTTACCATTTTTTTCGAACGTCGTTTCTAACGTCCCTTTCATGATTCCATTCCAATTGCTGTAGACACGTACTTTATCCTCCGCATCAACAGCAGCAACGGAATCTTCACAATCTTGTATAGTTGTGATTGCCGACTCAAGGATGACATCTACCACACCAGCAGGATGTTCTTTACCGACAGGATGTTCCCTATCAATCTGTATTACAATGTGCAATCCATGGTTTTGAAATAATACTGTAGACAGATTATCACCATCTTGTGTAAACCCCAAAAATTTGCTTGGATCTTCTAAACCAACTTCTTCTTCATTGCTAAGTTTTGCACGAAGTTGCATGTTACCGTCAATGGTCTTAAGTAAGAATTGTGTGATGTCAGAATAACTTCCCGATTCAAGGGTTATCACTTCATCTAAGAACTTCTCTGTATAAGAAATTACTTTAGCACCCCTTATTGGATTATATGTATGATCACGAGTTGCTCCATCTGTTTCATCAATTACATTAGTACCGTACAGAGCATCATATAGGCTTCCCCATCTTGCATTTGTAGCATTTAATGCATAGCGTGCATTATCTACTGGAACAACTAACTGCGGACCGGCAATCAGCGCAATCTCAAGATCAACATCTTCGGTAGCAACAATAAAATTATCCCCTTCTGGCACGAGATAACCTATCTCGCTAAGAAATGCAGAGTAAGCATCATGGTCAATCGGTTCACCTCTGTGTTCAAGATACCAAGTGTCAATCTGTTCCTGCATGGTATCCCGTTTTTCTAATAGCAAATTGTTCTCGGGAGCAAACTCTCTTATAATTTCACCAAATGCATACCAGAACTTATCTGCGTCAATTCCAGTTCCTGGTGCAATTTCATCTTTCACCAATGTATACAAACCCTTATCTATTTTGAGATTACCGATATCAATTCGGTTTTCCATGCTTTTTTCTCCAAAGTATATGGTATATTGTTCAAGTGTTACAAGGTAGTATTTTAGTTAAATAACCCTTCAAAAACGTTTCATATAATATATCAATAGTTTCGTATTGTGTCAAATTATCAATGAGTTCATAGCTGGGTTGTTTAAAAGTGCCACCATAATATATTGATCGAATTGTGCATACCGAAACAACCATTTACCATTGACAATATATACCTTTTCCGTTATAGTAACACAATCTGATATGGTAAGTCTTCAATAGGAAGTTAATAATGTTTTTTGTCATTTGTGTATTCATTGTTCCAATTATTGTATTTGTAATTTTACATATTATGACACGAGACAAGTCAGACAGTGAAGAGCAAAATACCGAACCTATGGAGATGTGTGCATTCTGTCAGAGAGATTTTCCAATCAACCAAATGCTTGAAAAAGAGGTGGGAACTTACGGCAAGATATACTGTTTCTGTAGAGAATGTATTGAAGGCTTATACAATGAATTTAATAATTATGGAGTAAAGACAGGAGAATAAGATATGTATGATTTGGTTACATTTGGAGAAGCGATGATTCGTCTCACTGCACCTGAATTTATGCGACTTGAACAGGTCTCATCTTTGTCAATTACAGCGGGTGGTGCAGAGATGAATGTCGCTGTCAACGCTGCACAACTTGGCTTAAGAACTGCATGGGTTTCACGACTTGTCGATAATTGGTCTGGTCGTTATATCCGTAATAAAGGACAGGAGCTTGGGGTTGATATGTCCAACATCGTTTGGGTAGACTTTGACGGTGTCGGCTTTGAGCGAAACGGATTTTATCATCTTGAAATGGGTGCGGGACCACGAGCAAGTAGCGTTACCTATGATCGAGGACATTCAGCGATTTCCAAGGTACAACCCGGTGAAATCGATTGGACATCAATTTTTAGCAATGCTCGTTGGTTTCATCTGAGTGGTATTACACCAGCATTGTCTGAATCTGCTGCAGCTGTCTCTGCTGAAGCACTGCAGGCTGCTCGTGCTGCTGGGGTAAAGACAAGTTACGACCTTAACTTCAGATCAAAGTTATGGAATGCTGAAGAAGCACAAGCTGCGAACACACCGATGATGGAACATATATCAGTTCTTATAGGCAACGAAGAGGATTTTGAAAAATCACTCGGTTTTGCTGCAGAAGGAACAACCGAATCGTATAGTAAACTTGAACCTGATAGCTACAAAGAGGTTGCACAACGTGTGAAAAAGGCATTTCCTAACATTGAAATGATAGGCACAACGTTGCGTGATGCTAAAACAGGATGGTTAAACGACTGGCGGACGCTTCTATACGATGGAGATGAATTCTATTTATCCCGTATCTATGAAGATTTAGAATTAGTTGATAGAGTTGGTGGAGGTGATAGTTTTTCATCAGGGTTAATCTATAGCCTACTCAATGGAAAATCACCACAAGATGCGGTAGATTTTGCAGGAGGATATTCTGCCTTAGCACACACCTTCCCTGGTGACTTCAATTGGGCTACGGCAGCGGAAGCAGAAAAAGCAATGCAAGCAGGAAGCGTGCGAATAAGCCGTTAATTCTTCTCAAGTAAGAAAAGGAATTCTCTGTTAGGTTTCTGCGCCGCATCCACCCATTCATCTGTCCATTTCATACCTGCCATAACGTTCCGTTTGTAATTCATCTCAACCACTGCAAGCAGTTTGCCGTTGGAGTGCATTACATCATTTAGTTCTTCGGCAGTCGCACGACCACCAGAACTATACGACAAAAGTATCCAACGTGCTTGGGTCATTTTAATTAACTTTTTTATCGCTTCAACAGCCATAAAACGACCATGAGTGTTGCGTCGGAACTCCTCAAAAACAGATGCAGAGAGTTTATCAGAGGTATCTTTTCTCCGTTTTGCTTTTCCAAAAAGTTCTGGTTTGTCATAAAGAATAACACTTTTCCAGAGATGATAATATGCCGCATATCTCACGCGAGATGGTGGCATTTTTTCATTGTTTGAACCGTAAGGTGGATCAAAGTATGCAAGGTCAACAGAGACATTTGGAACTAAGTCAAATATGTCCGATCTGCATACCTGATGGTTACCTTCAGACCTAAATACCTTTGGCACTTCAAGGACAAGTTCTTTATATGACCGTGGTGACCAGTCCTTTAGATATGCTGAAAAATGACCAAGTGTGCTATCAACTCTATCCAGTGCGAGCATCAGACTTGTGAGTGTTACTGCTCTATCAACCTTATCAAGATTCAGATGTTCAATCTCCTGCCGTATTCCATCCAACTTGCGTGTGTTATGCAATTGCCAAGGTTTCTTTAATCCATCTACTTGGACTGCACATCCGTCATTCGCATGTCCACCATAATGTTCTGTGAACCACCCATCAATTGGCGGCACACTATTTAGGTGATCAATAAGTGGTTGATGTTCACTATGCTGTTTTGTATTGAGTAGGTAGCAAGTTCCTAAGGCTTCTGACCAGTGGGCAATGTCATTGCAAACAACAGAATAACCAAGTTTTGCGAATGCTTGTGATACGCGTGTTGTGCCTGCAAAACCGTCTAAGATTGTCTTAGCATCTACTTTTTTGGCGAGTTCAAGTATTTGAGGGATAAGTTTAAGTTTGGATCCAGCGTACTTTATGCCTTCTGTGGAAGGAATTTCAAGACATGGAAGTGTTTCTACCATACATTTATGCATTCATCTTTGTTTTATTCAATAATTATTTTACACCTATATCTCCATTAGTTCTGGAACGTATTCATTCTCATAATTCTCAATATGGATTCCGATGTGTTCCATCACTGTAGCTAAAATATGTTTTTCATCTTCACCAACTACATCAATAAGGTTATCTAATATCTACACAAGTTTTTGGTATTCCCGTTCCGTTAGTGACGTATAAAGATGAACTTGGCTCTCACCAATTGCTTCAATTAGGTTTTCAATGATAGGAACAAGAGATAAAGTTGCAGATACATTATTAGTTTTTGATGTTTCTGGTTTTTCGAGTCCCGAAAGTCCATTTGAACTCTCTTTAATCTGATTCTGCTTTAACATTGGTAATTACTGCTGTGAAAGTCTTAATTTAATTCTATTGTAAATTTACCTTACAAAGCAGGAAAGAAACTCGTGAGAACGGATTAATCCATCCGACTCCGCTTCCCAAGTACGCCAATAACGGTAGTCTTCCAACTCAACGCTAACAATTCCGTCAAATTCAGCATCTTCAAGAATCTGTACTACTCTGAGCCAATCCACTACACCATCACCAGGAATTGTATATCGCCACCAATCTTCTCCGAAACCACGTGGTCCGTGAAAACTTGGTCCCAAATTTCCGTGTAGGTAAAGTGCTTCCTCATCAAAGGCAGTATCTTTCCCATGAACATGTTTAACATACGATGCAAATTCATAGAGCGCGCGAATAGGGTCAATACCAATCCTGACAAGGTGTGAAGGATCGTAGTTCAGACCTAATCCAGACGATGGACATTCAGCGAACATTGCACGCCACATTTCCGGGGTACAACCCAAGGCAGGATACGATGGTGCACCACCAGGCCATCCCTCGATGGCAATTGTCACCCCTTTAGATTCAGCGAATTCTGCTATAGGAGGAACGGTTTCCTTCCAAATATCAAAGTTTTTCGCACGTCCGAGACTTGCATCTTCAGGAACAAAGACGCAGAACATGATGTGGACATCGTTATCTGCTGCTGCTTCAATTGCTGCTTTTGCCTTTTGTGCTCCGGATTTCTGTGTTGATTTTTTGGCACTTAGCAGCTCGCGGGTACCCGGTAAATCTGCTGACCCAATTTCCAATCCTGCATCACGTGCTGTTTTTACTACTTCGGGAGTTACTTCTCCAATATCAATTGCTTCAAACCCGTTATCTGCACACCATTTACAGAAATCTGCAAATGGCATTTGTCGTGCTGTACCGGGAATTCGTAAACCTATTTTCATATTTTTCCTTTATCAATTGTGTGAGAGAAATCTCACCTTAATACTATTAATATCCCATTAGTCCACAACAGCGACGACATACAGGCATAGGACCATCTGTGCTGATTGATTGGCGGAATTTCATCGCTTTCTGATTATTCCACATATCAACCACCTTGTCCTCTTTGATATTACCAATAATATAATCATGATAGTCTCGGCAAAGACTAACATCTCCGTTGCTGTCAATTTCAAGCGTCATAAAAATACTGACACATTGGTTGTAACCGAATGTTTCTTGGTGGTTGGTATAGTAGGTTTGGATTTCACCTTTTGAGTTTAATGATGGCATCATCACAGGAGGACACCTTTTCTGTTGATGTGATAGATTTTCCATCTCCTCAAAACGATCAAGAATTACACCGTGATCAAAGTCGTGCCATGTACCAATCCATCCATAATGCGTTTGTGGTTTGTACCCAAAGCGGCGTTCAAAGTCCTCTGTGTGTTCTTGGGCAGATTCTGAATCTATCCACCAAGTCAAGTAAAAGATTTGTGCATCAGCATATTGACTTGTGAATTTATATAAATCTACCACAACATCAATGTTATACATCGTAACGCAGCTGAGTGGGATAATGTATGGAAAGGTCAGATTACGCCGTTCTTTTTCAGCATGGAGTGTTTCCAACGCTGCCTTAACATCCGTAAAGTTATCGTAGTTTTCCGTTACACCGGGACGTTGAGTGTTGTGGATTTCTTCATTCGGTCCATCAACGCTAAGGTATACAATCTTGCATGTTTCTAATATATCCTCAGCACGTCTTGCAATGTTTGTAGCATTACTGACAAGTGATATTGGCATCCCTTTTTCTTTAATGTAGTGCATCAACTCAATGATACCGGGATATAGCATCGGTTCACCACCCCAAATGTACCATACAGGAGACCAACCTGCATCTACTATTTGGTCAACAAGGTCTTTGTATACTTCTACAGGGACTTCACGTTGTTTTAGTTCTTTGAGTGATTTACCAACGAGATACCCGTTATCACCCCATTGTCCACAGGAATGACAACGCAAATTACACATATCAGTAATTCGTAGACTTACCAACTGAATATCGTCACCTTTACCATGTTTTGCCCCAAATGGGTGCCGCATGTTAAAGGTCTCCTTTGCAAGTTGGTAACGCATGAATTTACGAGATGTCTTCCAGTCTTGTGTTATAGCAGTTGCCAGTTGATTAACAAGGAACCGCGACGATATTCGACTTCTGAGTGCCATTAATACTCCTTTACTTCATCCATTCGCTTACTCAATATTTTAGATATATGATGTAATATTTCAATATACTAATTTTAATAATTATTTAAGATCCTTCATCGTCTTTTACCAGAGTGAGTGCAGCGGAATTTAGACAATAACGTTTACCTGTCGGTTCTGGTCCATCGTCAAATACATGTCCAAGATGTGCATCACAACGACTACACACAACTTCTGTGCGCGGCATAAAAAAGATGCTAAAATCTTTCTTCGTCTCTACACTTTCTTGTGAAACTGGTTCCCAAAAACTTGGCCAACCAGTACCTGAATTAAATTTAGTTTCAGAGGTAAAAAGGGGACTCCCACAACAAATACAATTATAGGTGCCTTGATCCTTACAATCGTGGTATTTACCTGTAAAAGCGCGTTCTGTTCCCTTCTTACGGGTAATTTTATATTCCTCAGATGAGAGTTGTTCTTTCCATTCCTTGTCTGTCTTCGTTACTTTTTCAACACCCATTTTCAACTCCTCTTTTATCTTACTTTATGCTATCACATTTTTAATAGAATTTGCAAGATCTTTAGTTCCATTCTCGCAACAAAATATGATTCTTCCAATCAATTCCCTACTATTTATCCTTAACGCGTCCTAAAACCTTGCATGTGGTTGCAGATAGTATTTCATAACGGACACCACCCCAGACAATCTTTCGTTGAAACATTGCATAAAATGCATTGATACCTGCAAGGAATATAGAAAACGGAGCTGCATATTTACTTATACGTAGTGTGTCTTGCACTTTTGGCATTTCTCGTAACCATAGTGGTAGATTTCTGCAACACAATCGGAAACCCAGCACTTCAAAGATAGGTATTAATACTACCGGAAGGAGTCCCGTTTGTGTTCCAATAGATAGAATAGCAAATGGAATTGATCCAATAACCAAAAACGCTTTTGGCAAGAATAGTATTAAGCTACCGAACCACTGTGCCCACAATCCCATGTGACATGTCATTATCATCTGCCTATTGGTGAACTCGAATATCTGCCTCCATGTTCTGTTTGACGTACGCGTAACAGCTACACAGTCAGGAACGAAATGTATTTTTCTTTTAACATCTCTGACAGCACGGGTAGTGTTTAAATCTTCAACAGTCGCTTGTTCCCAACGTTGTAGGATCTGTCCTTTTTCAAGAAATTCACGTCTAAAGGCATTAGATCCACCCCACACCATCGTTAGCCAGTGATCTCCCTGCAATGCCATCTGAAAGTTGACCCATGTTGCTTCAACAAGTGATGGAAAGTTCCATGTCTGCGGAAAATAGAATCTACCCCCAACTGTTGCCCCTATTGACTGATCCTGAAGTGGAGATACAAGCAGTTTTAGCCAATCCTTTTGTATTGAAACATCTGCATCAACAAATGCTATTACCTCAATGTCTTGAGGTAATTTTTCAATCACGGTAATAAGGTTTTGCACCTTTTGAGAACGCGGAAGGTTATTATCTATAATATTTGGTGCTAAAAAAACATCAGCATGTGGAACATCTTTCACAAGTTGCTGTAAATGTGGATATGAGACATCATGCCCTGTACCATCATTATCATGAGTTACAAAGTATATCCGAAAATCACCATCATAATCTTGTTGAAACAGACTCTCAGTATGTTCAGCAGTTGCATCATCCCAACCATAATGTGGCGCAATTATAGCAACTGTTGGTGTGTAAGATGGTCTTTCTGTTTTACGTTCTCGACGTGTATAGAAAAATGATTGACTAATCAGCAACACCTCAAGAATGAAGAGAACGTATGTCGTAAGAATAATAATAATAGATGTGTTCATAACATTCGATATAAACCCTTAAACATACAGAAAGATATTACAATCCAGCTACGTTGTTTCACTTATCCTACTTACAGCGAAATTGTTGGCTTGTTGTGATAATAGGTGTGAATTACTGTTATTCAGGCGTACGAAGCCACTCAAGTTTCGTTTTCAACTTCGGTATCAATTTATCATTAAGTAGAAAAATATGTTCAGGTTGATTGAGAAGTCTCGCAAAGTATTTTCCAGATTCATCTAATTCACCGATTTGCAATGTATATGTTTTCTGACTTCGTAATTTTATTGTAATTTGTATTTGTGGTGAATTAAATCCTGTAGTTGAATCGGTGGTAGTTTTGTTACTACTAACAAATTGTTCTACTTTCAAATCAATCAGTTCATATAGAAGCGCGTTAATTTCAGCATTTTTTGCATTTTCTTTAACCGGATGTGTCAACCTCCAATTCGTACCCAGTCGTTGACTTGTATATTGAACATTAGCATTGCTATCTGATTCTTCTCTGTATTGTACAGTAACCCGAGTTGGATCATCAATACTAAATTTGAATAAATCCTTATCACGAAGCCAAGAAACCCCTCTGTTTATCTTATCAATAAGGTCACGTTTTACTTTGGCTATTCTGTCAGAATTGTTTGCTTTGACATAAACCGTGTTGTCATTTGCATATTTACCGATGTCCAGTATGATAGGTGATTCGTCACCACGTAATGTTAAAATTACTTTTGTTTTCGGTGTTTCTAATTCATATAGTCTAAGATTATCAGACGGTTCATTTTCATAGGCAACAGCTTCTAAGGAGTCCATACCGAATAATAGGTCACTTACTGCTTGTGGATCGGCACTAAGTTTATTATCCAGTTGTAGTTCCCAGGAGGTATCCTGCAACTTTATCCCGATTATGTTGTGAGTTTCGTATTGTATCTCAAATTTTATGACATCTTTACGTTGAAAATCAAGCAAACGTTTATCACGTAAATCAAATATAGTTTTATTGAGAAGAGTGACAATGTCTTCGGTCACGGTATATATTCCACCCTGATGTATTGATTTTACATAGACGTTTCCCTTTTTAGTGCTCTGAAGTTCCGAATTTGTTGCAATTGGAGAACCAATGTCAAGTCCATAAGTATTGCTTCCATCTGTCATAGTCAATTGGATACGTGGTGTCTTTAAACCATATTTATCTAAGGCAGAAGTAACCTCTTGTCCATCTAATTCGAATGTAGATACCTGAATGGAATGTAATTGTGTAAGCATTGTATTTATATCTTCAGTATCAGCATCTGTAGAAATCGGATGTGTAATTTTCCAATTGAAGCCATCTTTTTCACAAGTAAACTCCTCCGGTTTCAGATACTGTATTTCTGAGATAGTTTCAGGATCAAACTTTATGAGCGATTTATCGCGTATATCGGATGGAGATTTTGTTAAATCATCAAGCGCGCTGGATTCAATAATAAAAATATCGGATTCCGATTTCTCTTTGGTATATACTGAAAAATTAATCCCTTTATTTCCAATAAAAAAGGTATTCGGTGAACTATTGATGTCTTTCCACAATTCCACAGTAATTGTGGGATTTTCTAAACCATATTGTCCGTACTCAGATACTTCAAAGGTCTGTCTTACACGTTTATTTAGAAAATCGTCTAACATTTCGTTGACTTTCTTAATGTCAGCGTGTGCTTTAATGGGAGTTGTTATCATCCACACCTTATCATTAATATTCTCAACGGTAAGAGTCTGGTATGCATTATCATTATACGACAAACGGACTTTGTTGATGTCATCGCGGGGTAAGTCATAGACTTGGAAGATTCTGGGTTTGTCATGTGTTCCTTTTTCATCCGCTGGTTTAGGCAATAACAGAAAGTAAGTTACAGCAATACCTACAAGAACGAGAATGATGAAAAGTGTAGATCGGAAATTCAAACCTTACCTCCTACACGACGTTGCCACCAGACAACTATTCCTGCAATAAACACAGTTATAGGAATGAGAAATAGAGATATAATCTGAATCAGATTGGCTTCTTGAACAGTCATTCTTCGTAAGACCTGTTTGCTTTTATCAGGTTCAGTGATTGCGATCAAATCTCCATCTTCAGTAAGCCAATTGATTGTATTTATTATGAGAACATGATTTGCTGTGAGAACAAGATTTGGGTCACCAAAAAAGTAGTTCATAGCAAACTGGGTACTTCCAAAAACTACAATTCTTGTGTTATTGCTTTCAGAATTAGTCTCAATCTCTGAATTTATTAACTCTTCTACAGCCGTAGCTATGGAAACAGGTGCTGGAGTATCTTCATCTGGGGTATAACCATCACTACTGAACTTACCATCAGTCTTACGACCTGTCTCTCCCCAACTGACTGTAATAGGACTTGCTGTCTTTGCAAGAGATTTAACAATAAGTTTAGGTTTTCGGTTATTTATCGGTGTTACAGAACGTGAGTTAGGAAAAGCAAGTTGATTATTTGCTAAAGGACGTGTTATATCATGGAACTCAAAATTTGGAGCAGGAGCACTTGGTCCCAGGTTAGCATCACGTACTACCATGTCATAGACGAGATCATTACCCACAGAAATACCCCATTTTTTCATGAGTTGAACAAGACTATCATTCACATCCTCTGCATTTTTAGATGGATTGAAAAGTACCAACAGTTTTCCATTCTTAGCAAGATATTTATCTATAAGTCCAATCTCTTTTTGAGGTAAAGGGTTTGTTGGTCCAGCAATAACAAGTAGTTCACAATCATTGGGAATATCTTTTTCAGTCAGGAAAGAGAAAGGGTTTGGTTCGTAATTCTGATTTTCTAATGCAGTTTTTAACCAACTTAATCCAGAATTATTGAAATCATCTATCTCACTTTCGCCATGACCTTCAAGAAAAAAAATTTTCTTCGTTCTGTTTTGTAAAAGCTTAAGAATTGCACTTGTGAATTTCTGTTCACTGACAATTGTTACACTTTCCTCTTTTTCTTCAGTTTTGAATACAATAGTTTCATCTATCAGTTTTGTATCAACAAGTTGTGTTTCTATATATGGATTTTTTATTGAGACAGAAATAAAGTCAGATTCACGTTCATACAATCTTAACTTATCAATTGCGCTGTTCGCCCTTGATGTTGTCGGATCGCTAAAAAATGCGATGACATTAACTTTCTTATCCAATGTTTTAAGAATCTTCTGTGTCGGTTCGGAGAGTGAATTCTCACGTAGTTCTGTTAAATCTGCTTTGAGATCAAATCTTTGAGCTACAATAATATTGATAAAGATTGCTATTCCCAATACACCAAAGATACTCAAAGTGACATTAGTACCATAACGTAATTGTCGACTGACAAAAAAGTTAATAAATTCTTTGTATCGAAAGATAATGAAAACTACAAGTGTAACCGTAAAAAGAACAACAAAAATCCAAAAAGCAATCCATGTCTTAAGGAATAGACATACAATAGAAACAAAACATAATATTAGACTGAGAAACCCAAAGAGTGGTCCAACTACATTTTTCTCGGTCATTACCTATCTCCATTTTGCAGATTCAATGGACTTGAAAGTTGCAAATAAACAGACACATGTAAAACTGATGTAGTATACTATGTCTTTAAAGGACATTATGCCACGAGAAAAATCGCTGTAATGTTCACTAAAAGAGAGATATTTTAAGAATTTTCCAATAGTTTCATCTTGATTTGAGGCTGCACCAATAATCCATAATACCAAAAAAAATCCAAAACTTGTCAATGCTGCAACTATTTGGTTTTTGCTCAACGAAGACATCAATAAACCAAATGACAAAAAGCAGGAACTCAACAAGATAAGACCGAGATAACCACTCAGTATCAAACCACCATCTAATTGCCCAAAACGTTGCGTGAGAAAAGGGAAGAGTAGAGTTAGAGCGAGCATAAGTATGACGAGTGTCAAACTTGCAAAGTACTTACCAAGAACAACTTGTCCGTCAGTAATTGGGGATGTTAGAAGTAATTCAATCGTGCCAGATTTACGTTCTTCTGCAAATAGTTTCATTGTTAACACAGGGGTAAAAAAGAGCAGAATTGTTGCCATGCTAACGAAGGCTGTCTGCATGACACCCACGCTATAGCCATTATTTCTGGATGCGGTGATTAAATAAATAAAAAAAAGGTACCCTAATAATGCCGAAAAGACAAAACACACAAAATAAGCTATCGGTGATACAAAATATGTATATAATTCTTTGGTGCAAACAGCAAATATGTTTCTCATTGCTTTACTTGGTATTCACAGAAATATGCCAACCTATCCAAACTGTTTCCTTACTTTTCCAACGAAGAATGGACCAAGGGACTCAATATATTTAGTCGTTTGTTCAGTTTTACGCATATCCTGTATAAGACGGGATAAAGGATATAAATCGGCACCTACTAAGCCGATAACAAATTCATTGTCGTTTGTATCTAAACCGAAGCATGCTAACCTAATGTCACTTGCATATCCACCTGAAGCATAACTCCGTCCAAGCATTGCATGTTCTCCAAGAATTCGTCCCCGTTCCCACAGTTCAAGCTGATAAAAATCAGGCTTCCGTCGCAGCGGATACCAAATTGCCCACGGATATTCGGGGTTGAGAACATTATTACGAGGTTTGCTGATAAGCCATTCTTCTAAGTCTGGTTCTCTACCGCTTGAATAAGTTCGTCCAATCATAGTCATTTCTGGACGATATGTAAGTCCAGAATCAACTTGTGTTTCAACAAGCAATGAATGTGATTCTGTCAATAAAGTTCCTGGGTCTTCTGCTATGAAAAGCACACCGATACCGGTTGGATGGTTCAAATCGTCATACAGAACAGCGTTTAAATTACCTTTTTCAAGCTTTTCAATAATTATTCTGTTGTCGTGACATCCTTCAAAAACATGGAGTTGTAAGTACAATCTGCGATCACTATATTGCGGTTCTCCATCAATTGGCATCCCAGTTTCACGTATATCCAAAAGTTCTGATTGTAATGGTCTATCTCTATCAGTATGCATAAAGTGATTATTCCGAAATTATATTCCTTTAACTTTTTGTATTGTATGACTCGCGAATCCACTCTTCAAGAACAGGATCAGGATTATCCACTACTTCCCTTGGTAATGTAAATGATGACTGACCAGTATTCTGCTTGATAAGATTTAACCCATGCTGATAACTTGAGAGTATTTCATCACAAAACTGTTGGATTGATAGGGATTTTTCCAATGATCTTTCGCAGATTGCATCAGTTGCTTCTTCATCAAAACTTATTTCTAAGCTATAATCAGTAGAGTATTGTGCTTCATACCTACGAACTTGCTCCCGCAATACCGTATTTCGATTGTAATCCCCATCATCTATAATCCGCTGTAATTCAGTATCAGGGTCATCGACAACGTCTGCTGTGACAACAAATTCTTCAACACCCATAGATGGGAGCTCAAACTTATAATTACGTAATACCTTCTCACAGACAGTCATCAACGCACGTGCTCCTGTTTTCTGTTCTATTGCTTTTTCAGCAATTCTACGTAATCCGCAGTCTGCAAATAAGACCTTTATTCCGTAGGCATTAAATGCATTTACATATTGACGGATAATTGAACCTTCTGAGTGTTTCAATATATAATAAAGGTCATCAACCACCAATTCATTACATACAACATGCACAGGAAGCCTACCAATAAATTCAGGTTCAAAGCCAAAGTCAATAAAATCTCTTGGGGTTACATGCGAAAGATACTGTACTGCACCATCTTTTTGACTCGTGACTTCTGCGCTGAAACCAATTCGACCTTGATGCATACGCTTCTTTACGATCTTTTCCATACCAGTGAACGCACCACTGATAATAAAAAGAATATGTCTTGTATTAATTACCTCTTTTTCTACCTTTCCACTCTTTTGGAACTCCATAGCAGCACGCATCTGTGATGCAACATCATTGCCACCCCTTAGGTCTACCTCAGTCTCCTCCATCAATTTGAGAAGTCCAATCTGCACACCACGTCCACTTACATCGCGTCCAATGATATTCGGTGGTGTCGAAATCTTGTCTGCTTCATCAAGGTAGATAATTCCGTACTGTGCTAATTCAAGATTGTCTTCTGCTTGTGAAACAAGTTCACGAATAAGATCGTCTACATTTGCACCGACGTAACCAGTTTCGCTAAATCGTGTGGCATCGGCTTTGACAAAGGGAACACCGATTAACTTTGCTATATGCCTAATTAGGTACGTCTTTCCTACACCTGTCGGTCCAAGCATGACTATATTCTGTTTAGAATAATCCGTATCTGCAGCCTCAGGATTTTCATGGCATTCTCTGACATGGTTATAGTGATCACATACGGCTATTGCAAGAGCTTTCTTAGCATCATCTTGTTTGATTACATAACGATCCAAGTAATTCTTAATCTCTTTCGGTTTCAGGTCAAACTTCAGGTCAAATGTATTCTGCGGTTCTGGTGTTGCTTCTGCTGTCTGTTCAGATGAACCTTGTTGTCCACCTACATAACCTAAACTAACACTGACACCATCGCCGTATTTCTTACGGAAGAATTCTTGAAATTCCTCCTGTATTTCTTCAGGGGTTGGTATTTTTTTATTCTGTATCATAGCTTTTTTATTTCAACTTTCTAAACTTGATAAATAATTAGTGTGGTCTATTACTCCCCAACATTTGCATAGAAAAATGGAGGCATTGTTAATGCTACAACGTCATCGTCACCAGATATTTCGCGTGCCATAGTAAGGGCATCGTCTAAGTCCTTTGCCCATTCAACACCTAACCGATGTGCCACGCGCGGTTCCTTAGGTCCAACCAAAATTACCTTTGATAGATATTTCAACGGATAAGTAGCCCAATACCACACTGTAAAAGGATGAAAACCGTGATGGGCAAATTTGTTACGATAACAATCAATTAAATGCTCATCCTTTGCATACTTTTCTTGATATTTCTGTTGCATCTCAAACGGTTCAGACGTATCAGCAAGCACTTCATCATAAAACATCTTATATGCAACGTGATACTCCTCATGAAAGATCTCATAGGTCGGGTTCATAATAATGACAACACCGTTCTCCTTAATTAAAGGTTTGTTGTAAAACCAATTAAATACATAACCTAAGATATCACTCACGACTAAAACAGGATTGATTCTGGCATCAACAGCATAGGGACTCATATCGGGCAAACCAAAGACTAAAGTACTATACTGTCGTGGAATATCAATTGCCAACTGATCTTTCATCAATGAAAGTGTCTTTGCATGAACGGAATCAATGTCTCCAGCGTTTACTGCCATCGGTTCATAGTCTGTCCTTACACTTTTGAGTATCTTATACCTGACAGATTCAGGTAGTAGAGATAAACTGGCAGGGGTAAAAGTCTTAATTATTCGCTCTGCAAAATTACAGTCCTTATTCGCTTTTCCAACATAACGGAGATGAAATGGATATATAGCACCGTTCATCGCAGCTTCAATGACTAAAATTGGTGTTTCCTTCTGAATAAGTCGACTCATCCGCTCAATACAAGCATGCATGTGTGAACCTTCAGGTTGCATCACATGGGGACTTTCAGATGTCATGTGCGGAGAATGATGCGGTGCAATTGAATTATATGTTCCAAGACCCACTGCAACAGATTTATGTCCACCATTTAGAGGGATCTGTATCATATCTACATAAATAATCAGATCTACCTCAAGGGCAGCTTTATCCGTTTCAACGATTTCATCATGCTCTGTTTTCCCTACTTCAACGATCTGATCAGCATCCTCTGCATCAAAGTTTCGCAATTGATGAGGATAGAACTCTTTCATGATGTCTTTTCCTAACATATATTCGAGTTCATGTTCCTTCATCTTTCGGTGTAGTGCGACTGCACATACCAGTTCAATCTTCTTTTTTTCAACACCATACTCGTACAACATCTCAAGTAGTGTTTCTATCATGATCTGTCGCATATCGGGTTTTTTTGTCGCAGGAAACGGTTGACAGTTATCGTCAAAGAGTATTAACACCTTTGAATTACCATCAACAAGCTCCCTAAGTGGAGGCATATCAAGGGGATTTTCAAAAGCATTTCTCGTGTGTTCCCTTAACGCAGAACGCTTAATTCCAGGAATCGGTGGTTTTGCGAAATATACCTCAGAATTATTGGGTAATTTCGCATTGATGAGATGGTTTCCAAAGTATGTAAAGTATTTCATTAACTCAAAAAGCCTGTATTGTACTTTTGCTTATAGTAGATAAATTTCAACTCTATTTTAGCACAATTTGAGGACATTGTGCAAGCATTTTGAATAGGTCTGTGGATTATGTTCTGTTTTGAAAAGGGTTGGACATCTTTGGGGAGAGACTAAATAGAGGATTAAATCAGAAGAATCAAAATTATACAGTTAGCCGTCTGACAAGCGATTGATAAGCGCAGCACTATATCCTGCTCCGAAACCGTTATCTATATTTACAACAGTTACGCCTGATGCACAACTGTTTAGCATTCCAAGTAGAGCAGCAAGTCCACCAAAACTCGCACCATACCCTACACTTGTTGGCACAGCAATCACCGGGATATCTACCAAGCCACCAACAACACTTGGTAATGCACCTTCCATCCCAGCAACTACAATAATGACCCGTGCATTCAAAAGTTTCTCGTGATTGCCAATTAACCTATGTAATCCTGCTACACCAACATCGTAAAGACGTTCAGGTGGGTTTCCCATCATATAAGCAGTTTCTGCGGCTTCTTCTGCAACAGGTAAATCGGAAGTACCAGCAGAAACAACAAGAACCCCTTCCTTACCTTCTTTTTCAGAATGCAAAACTGAAATTGTGCGTCCAAGTTCGTTATATCGAGCTTCCGGGTGAATTGCTTTTACTGCTTCATACATCTGTGGTGTAGCACGCGTAGCCAAAAGCGGTTGTCCAACATTAAGTATACGTTCACTAATTTTTGCTACTTGGGAATCAGTTTTTCCTTCACAAAAGATGACTTCAGGAAAACCGGTTCGAAGCTGCCGGTGGTGATCTATTTTGGAAAAACCGAGGTCTTCAAAAGGAAGGGTACGGAGAGATTGAAGTGCTTCACTCACCTCAACCTCTCCACTTTTGACCTTCTCAAGGAGAGTTGTTAACTTTTCAACTTCCATATACGTTAAAATTAATCCAAACGGATGTAACAAGAATCATATACATCAGTTAGTTAGATTAGAAACAAGGAAAAAGATTATTCAACTTATTTATGCGTAGTATAATTACGCTTCTTCAGTTTCCTTTTTACCAGATTTCTTATCGTTAGCGAGACCAGGAATTGTCTCTGAAATCTTATTTCGTACTTCGGAGGAAACTTTTTTCCCTGTCTCCACAGCCGATTTTACCTGATTTGATGCGTCTTTAACACGTTCCTTACCAACATCAACAAGTCCTTGTACGCTTTCTTTTCCTTGGTCAACGATCTGTTGTACATTTTCTCTCGCGGTTTCACTTGCCTGTTGAGCAAGTTCCATTGTCTTATCTTTTGCTTGAATAGATGTATCCTTGATTTTTTGACGGGTTTCTTTACCCGGTGCTGGTGCGTAAAGCAGACTTAGCACTGCTCCCGTCAATAAACCTGTGAAGAAAGCAAATATCATTGTCAAGCCATTGTTGCGTCCATCGTTACTCATGTGTTTATCCTTTCTGTCTATAAATTAAGGGATTATACAATTTGGAATTCATCACTATTTGAATGAAATCAATCACCCTTATGGATATATACGTTTATATCTGTTATTTCTTTTCAATTAAGTTTTGATATTTAATCTATTATTCAATAAAAACTTGTATCATATTACATAAAAGTAATGTGAGAGTAAAAAGTTGATTCAATACTTTTTAGGATACGGATGCTGTTTCTTCAGTTGTTGCCTCTGGTTCAGTATCCATATTTGGAACGGATGTTTCAGGATTATCGTTTACAGAAGTAGGTTCAGACTCTTCTTTTGAATTGTTTGTTTTATAAAGTTTATCCCAACCTGCCTTTAATCCATGCCACATTCCAATAATATCTGCAAGGGATACTGCGACCTTATTCCGAAAATATTCGGCTTGTTCTATTGTTTGTCCGGAGAAAGTCGAGACCACTTGAACCAGCGATTCAAGTTCCTGTATACTTTGACTCAGTTTTTCGGTCATCTCTTGCACATTATGTAAAGTTGGTTGTATCTCATCTTCACTTATTTGTTGTATTGACGCAGTCACTCCATTGATATTTTGAAGTAGCTGTGGAAGTTCTTTATTGATTTCCTTTACAGTCTGACTAACATCTGATATGAGTATTCCCACTTCCTGATTGACAAGGTTTTCCGTTGAATTAAGGGTGTTCTGAATACTATTTAGAGAATTCCTCAAACTACCAAGTGTTGCACATAGATAAATAAAAAGAGCCGCTAAAGCGAGTAAGGCGATCCCAAGACTACATTGCCAAAAAATAGTAAGAAGTAAATTTGAATCCATGCGTATACATCCTCTCCTAAAAAATTAATGTAAATATGTTTTCGTTATAGGAAATGCTTCAGTTGACAAACTGCGTTATGTCTTATTTCTGAAGTTGTTTCTCAATGATTTTTGTGGTTGTCGCAATAGCAGATTCAACTTTATTAATATTTTTGCATCCACCCTGTGCCAATTCTGGACGACCACCACCGCGTCCATCTGCAATTTTCGTTATCTCTTGTATGAGTTTGCCAGCATTCAAACCGCGATTGCTTACAAGATCAGTGGTAACACCCACTATAAAAGCAGCATCATCTCCTGTAACCGAAGCAAGTGCAACAACTCCGGACTCAAGACGAGTTTTGAGGGCATCCACCATTTGTCGTAGACCGTCTCTATCGGTTTTTTCTATAATTTTGGCAACAACCTTCACACCATTTACATCAGATGCATCATCAACTAACGCACCAATATTGGAAAGTGCGTTCTGGCTTTTCAATATACGTACTTCTTGTTCTAGTACGCGTTGTTCATGGAGTAATAGTTCAATTCTGTCATGCAGTCCGGTTTTTGGTGTTTTTAGTAAAGTTGCTACATCAGATAGAAGTGAATCATCTTCCTGAATTGTCTTTGCTGCAGAACCACCAGTGAGTGCTTCTATACGCCTAACACCTGCAGCAATACTGCTCTCACTCATTAACTTAACATAACCTAACTCACCTGTAGCTTCAACATGTGTCCCACCGCATAACTCTATACTATAATCTCCTGCTTGTACCACACGTACAATGTCCCCATACTTGTCACCGAAAAAGGCTAAAGCACCTTTTTCTTTTGCTTGTTCCAACGGCATTTCGTCTATCTCAAGTGTGTTATTACTACGTATTTTCTCATTGATAAAAATCTCAATGTCTCGAAGTTGTTCTGATGAAACACCCTCAAAATGATTAAAATCAAACCTTAGTCGTCCATCCTCAACGAGTGAACCTGCTTGAGCAACATGTTCTCCAAGTATATTCCGTAATCCACTGTGCAGAATATGGGTAGCAGTATGACTGACAGCAATTGCCTCTCTCCGTTCAATATCTATTTGTGCTTTGACTGTGGTAAAAGGAGTAATCTCTCCTTCCAATACCTTACATTTATGGACATATAGGTCAGGTGATGGTTTTATTGTATCTTGCACAACAAGTTTTGCATCAGCACTTTCAAGTACACCAATATCCCCGACCTGTCCTCCTGATTCACCATAAAACGGTGTATAATCGAGCAGAACAGATACTTCATCATCCTGTTTTGCCATTGCAACAGATTCTGATCCAGATATCAAAGCAACGATTTCTGCATCAGCAGTATGCTCTGTATATCCAATAAATTTTGTACTGCCCGTCTCTTTTAATACATCAGCGTAAAGCGCGATTTCATCATCTTCTGATCCACTCCCTGTTGCTTGCCACGCTGCCCTTCCACGGGCACGTTGTTTAGCCATGTTGTCTTCAAAACCGGTTTCATCAACAGTGAATCCACGTTCACGTGTGAGTAGTTGTGTCAGGTCAAGTGGAAATCCGAATGTATCGTATAACTCAAATGCACGTTCTCCATCAAGTTCGGTTTTATCTTCTGTTTGAAGCGAATCAATTGACTGTTCAAGTATATCTAATCCACGAGCAAGTGTCTGATGAAAACGATTCTCTTCTGCCTTAATAGTGCGTGTGATGAATTCCTTACGAGGCAGCACATCAGGAAATACATTACCAAGCAAATCAATGACTTTATCAACAAGTTCGTAAATGAAAGGTTCATTCATCTCCAATTTCTTACCATATAGAACCGCCCGTCGTAATATCCGTCGGATTACATATCCGCGTCCATCATTAGACGGCATCACACCATCACCGATAGCAAAGGTTAAGCAACGTATATGGTCAGCAATTACTCTGTGTGGAAGACCGCTGTCATCATGATTGTAGGGTGTGTCAGTTATTTCTGATATGGTATCCAGTAGAGGAATAAACAGGTCTGTCTTGTAATTTGAATCAACACCTTGTAATATTGAGGCAATTCTTTCAAATCCCATACCAGTGTCAACGTGTGTAGCAGGTAGAGTTTCAAGAGTGCCACTTTGATCACGATTATATTGAATAAATACAAGATTCCAAAACTCAAGGAATCTTTCACTTGTGTTCGGTCCTGCATCAGGATCGTTTTCTGTCTCTGGGAATGATTCAACCCCTAAATCAATGAATAATTCGCTACACGGTCCGCAGGGTCCTGTCTCACCCATTTCCCAAAAATTGTCCTTATCACAACGTCTAATGCGCGAAAGTGGTATATCTGTCTCTTGAAGCCAAATTTTTTCAGCATCATCATCTTCAGTGTACACCGTTGCCCAGAGCAGTTCTTGGGGTATTTTCCATAACTCCGTAACCAATTCCCACGCAAAGGCGATCGCTTCCTGTTTATAATAATCACCGAATGACCAGTTACCCAACATCTCAAAGAATGTGTGATGACTTGGAGAATGTCCTACCTCTTCAAGGTCATTGTGCTTACCACTGACTCTGAGACACTTCTGAGTATCTACTGCCCGCGAATATTCACGCTGTCCAATACCTAAAAAAACATCCTTGAATTGGTTCATTCCAGCGTTTGTAAATAGCAACGTAGGATCGTCCGCAGGAATCAGCGAAGCACTTGGAACGACTGTGTGTCCTTTAGATCGGAAATATTCTAAAAAACTTGATCTGATTTCATCTGATGTCATAATTTGACCTGTTCTCCTGAACCTAATTATAGTTTAATTATACTAAAGAAGTCAAGATAAAAGAGATTTTGACATGGGTTATTGACCTTTTAATACTTGGTCAATTACACTCATAATAATATCCGAATCAAACCCACGTCGTGCCAAAAACCCGTGCAACCGTCTCTTTGCTGTGTCATTTGGTAACTTTGTATACATTTTCGCACGTTTTTTCGCAATTTGATGTGCCAACTTTTCCTCTACTTCAGTTTTTACTTCAGAGAGAACCTGTTCGGCTGTTTCCTTATCAACACCTTTATCAACCAGTTCCTGTCTTAACAATTTCCTGCCACGAGGATTTGACTTTAGTCTTCGTTGAACCCATTTCTCTGCATACTGTCGGTCACGGATATGACCAGCAACGATTAATTCCGTTATGATAATGTCAATATTCTCTTCTCTGAAACCTTCACGTTCAAGTTGCTTTGTCATCTGTGATTTACTAAAAATGTCATTACTAAGTAAATCAAGTGCATACTTTTTCGCACGCATCGCTTCGTCTGCAGTAATTAGTTTTTCGATTACTTCTGCTCTTATTTCCAATCCGACTCGCAGCCCCAATTTATCGATTAGTTCTGAAGGAATCACAACAAAAGGTTCGTCATCTAAATATATCTTACGATGTAGGTGATTTTCTGATAGTTGCTGTATATCGGTGATTTTCTGTTTCATCGGTCTAAGTTCCAAAACAAATGGGCAGATATACAAATCCACCCATTGAACATACAACTTATGAATCTAATGTCTCAATATCTTATTCTATATTGTAAAATAAGATATATTACTCACCATTTGTTCCTGCCCAAAGTGCACCACGTTGCAGCAGTGTACTGAACATTTCATGTTGGCAAGCAGCAGGATCATGACCAAGTGCAAGATAAAAAACTTTACCTTCACCCCAATTCTTTGTCCATGCAACCGGCATAGCTGCTCCTTTCCACAATGCTGAAGCAAGCACATGATTACGTGGATCATAATCAAGAATATACTGCTCATCCTTTACGACGAATTCGTCCAGACCAGTGGTGATTTCATGCTCATTATCCACTATACTGACCTGATAATCACGATAACGTGGATGTGTAGTAAAGTATCCACCGACCATTGAGCGATATTCTGGACATCCCCGAAAAGAATCTGCAGCTGAATGTATTCCAACATACCCTTTTCCTGATGCTACATGGTTTAACAAACCGTTCTTCTGTGCATCAGAAATTTCACCAACAGTATAGTAAAATACGATTAGATCGTATGGATCTAATTTGGGTGATACCAATGCGTCAAGATCGTCCTCAACTATGGTTAATTCAAACTCATCTCGTTGTGAGAGAGATTTCACAATTTCCTCGCTGCAACCTTTCCAGTTATGAATTGCCCCACCTGCAAAAACAAGTGTATTAATTTTTGCCATTTTTATCCTCCTAAAATATTATTATAGCATTATACCACATACATAGAATTAATTACAAACTGAGTTGACATACTCCCAAGCTTTGAGGCATGTGATTCTTCTATCATCAGGTACAACCTGCCGAAGCGGGTATTACGTCTCCTCCTGAAAAGATAGATGCCCTACCTTTTTTTAGGTGAAAAAGGGTGCATATAATGAAACAGAAGCACACAGAAAAGAGGTGTCTGGATCACAGAAGGCGTAGAGAACACTGAAGAACGCTGAAAAGAGGCTATTACGACAATCCCTTCTTCCTTCAGTGTATTCATCGTCCTCTGTGCCATCTGTGATCCAGACAATATACACTTACAACACAAAAATCCCTCTTATCCCGGGGAATGCCTAAATGGCATTCATACCGTTGATTTGTAAATCCTGAAATCCTGCTAATCCTGGTTCAGACAATCCCCTCTTCCTTCTGTGTTTTCAGTGTCCTCTGTGCAATCTGCGATTCAGACAATATACACTTACAACACAAAAATCCCTCTTATCCCGGGGAATGCCTAAATGGCATTCATACCGTTGATTTGAAAATCCTGAAATCCTGCTAATCCTGGTTCAGACAATCCCCTCTTCCCTCAGTGTCCTTCTGTGTTCTCTGCGATTTCTGTGATTCTGACAATCCCCAAAAAACCAAAAATCCGAAACATACATGAAATATACATGAAACATATTGTTCCGAACCCCATGTCCCTCTTCCAATCCTCAACAACACGTGTTATAATACTATCACAATGAAAAAACAAACCAACAAACCCAACATCACCGTATTCGTAGGTCGGAGCGAGCGAAGCGACCTCCGACATCTTACATTCTGTCGAAGCGACCTCCGACAAATAGCCAAAAACAAAAGATACAGTTTTTCAAGTTTTTTAAGACACAGTAAACCGGTGAAAACAACCCATAAACCCAGTCTGGTAATACAACCAGACCACAACACAGTAAAGATACAGTCATGTAAAAAAGGCACAAAACTGTATCTTTTTAAAACGGAGGAAAACAACACGATTCGTAGGTCGGAGCGAGCGAAGCGACCTCCGACAGGATATTAGACAATTCAAAAAACAGACAAAAATCAAGCAGAACAAAGGTTACCGTTTTTCTTTTTTTTTACATTCAAAAAAACCGATGAAAACACCCCATGAAACCAGACAGGAACTAAAACCAGTGAAAAATACCAAAAGTTACCGTTATGCAGAAATTAGACACAAAACGGTAACCTTTTTATTCGGAAGAAAAATCCAATGAAAATACAAGACAAACAATTCACAGTCAAATATGATGTCCGAAGTCTTGTGCAGGGTGTTTCCATTCCTTTCTTTATGCCAAAAACTTTACAACCCTTAATTGTCAATTGAAATAGACATATCAATCTACACATGGTATAATTTATAGGTCAAATTTCATGGAAAAGCAGGAAAACAACATGCCAGACATTGAACGGACATCACAATTAAAGAATATATTAAAGGAACGCATATTAGTGCTTGATGGTGCAATGGGTTCCCTGATTCAGACCTATAGACTTACTGAGGAAGATTTTCGGGGTGATCAATTTGTCAACCACACTTCAGATCTAAAAGGTTTTAATGACCTGCTCTGTATCACCCAACCTGAAGTAGTACGTGAAATACATACAAATTACTGTCAAGCAGGTGCGGATATCATAGAAACAAATACCTTTAATAGCACATCTGTTTCAATGGCTGACTATCAGATGCAGGATTACGCATATCAAGTAAACCATGCAGCTGCGAAATTAGCACGTGAAGTCGCCGACAAATGGACAACAATTGACACGCCACGGTTTGTTGCAGGTAGTATGGGACCCACCAATCGAAGTTGTTCCATCTCACCGAATGTGAACGATCCAGGATATAGAAACATCACGTTTTCACAACTTGTAACAGCATATACAACCCAAGCAGAAGGATTGATAGACGGTGGCGTTGATTTTCTCCTCGTTGAAACCGTCATGGATACACTTAATTGCAAAGCAGCACTCTTTGCAATTCAAACTCTTGCTGAAACACGAGAAATAGATATACCCATCATCGTATCTTCTGATAGAAGCGGAGGCGGAGGTAGAAATCTTTCCGGACAGACAGTTGAGGCATTTTGGAACTCCGTTCGTCATGCAAACCTACTCGCTGTAGGATTAAACTGTGGGTTTGGTTCACAACAGATACGACCCTATTTAGCAGAAATGGCAAAGCTCGCTGACATTCCAGTGATCTGTTATCCAAATGCGGGTCTCCCAGATGAACTTGGTCATTATACACAAACACCTGAAGAAATGGGAAATTGGATGCATGAATTTGCTCAAAACGGGTTCGTTAATATCGTCGGTGGTTGTTGTGGTAGTCAACCCGAACATATACAAACTATTGTAAAAGTCGCTGCAGAATATCCTCCACGCAAACCAGAACCACAAGACCGTGCTTGCCGCCTAAGTGGCTTAGAGGCATTTAACATTACACCAGATTCTCTGTTTGTTAACGTCGGTGAACGTACTAACGTAACAGGGTCTCGACGCTTCGATACACTGATAAAAAATGAAGATTATGAGACTGCTTTAGAAGTTGCTCGTGACCAAGTCGAAAACGGGGCACAACTTATTGACATCAATATGGATGCTGGAATGTTGGATGCTAAAACTGCAATGGTTAAGTTTCTGAATCTTATCGCAGCTGAACCTGATATTAGTCGCGTCCCTATCATGATCGATTCCAGCAAATGGGATGTTATTGAAGATGGTTTAGCTTGTGTTCAGGGTAAAGGCGTTGTCAACTCGATTAGTTTAAAAGAAGGAGAAGAGGATTTTTTAGAAAAAGCACGTATTATCAGAAAATATGGTGCAGCTGTAATCGTAATGGCTTTTGACGAAAAAGGACAAGCGGAGACATACCAACGAAAAATGGAGATTTGTCAAAAGGCGTATAAACTCTTAACGGAGAAGGTGGGATTTCCACCAGAAGATATTATTTTTGATCCTAATATCTTTGCTGTCGCTACAGGAATTGAAGAACACAACGAATATGCTTTGGCTTATATTAAAGCATGTAAAGAGATAAAATCAACTTGTCAACATTCGTTAGTTAGTGGAGGTGTAAGTAATATCTCATTTGCCTTCCGTGGGAATGATACTGTTCGTGAGGCTATGCATGCTGCTTTTCTATACCACGCAATCAATTCAGGTATGGATATGGGAATTGTAAATGCAGGACAACTTGCAGTATACGACGATCTACCGAAACCACTCTTAGAGGCAGTGGAAGATGTTCTCTTTAATCGTCGTAAAGATGCAACGGATAGACTTGTCAACCATGCAAACACACTTGAAAGAAAAGGTAAAAAGAAACAGGTTAACATAGAATGGAGAAAATTATCTGTACAGGAACGCATAAGTCACGCACTTGTTGAAGGGATAGTCAAATATATAGTGGAAGATACCGAGGAAGCACGCTTAAAGTATGAAAAACCCATACATGTAATTGAAGGTCCGTTAATGGATGGCATGGACCGTGTTGGTGAACTATTCGGAGATGGAAAAATGTTCCTTCCACAAGTAATTAAAAGTGCGCAAGTGATGAAAAAGGCAGTTGCACATCTGATTCCATATATCGAAAGAGAACAAGCTGATGGTGCTATTCAATCCAGAGGAAAAATCGTACTCGCAACTGTAAAAGGGGACGTTCACGACATTGGAAAGAATATTGTAGGAGTAGTTTTAGGATGTAACAATTACGATGTTGTTGACCTTGGTGTAATGGTTCATGCCACAGATATTTTAGATACAGCACGTAAGGAAAATGCAGATATGATTGGGTTAAGTGGACTCATTACACCATCCTTGGACGAGATGGTACACGTCGCCTCAGAGATGGAACGTGAAGGATTTCAAATCCCACTTCTCATCGGAGGGGCAACAACATCTAAAGTGCACACTGCAGTTCAAATTGAACCTGAATATACAGGTCCAACGATACATGTTAAAGACGCTTCTCGGAGTGTCGGTGTAGTTGGTAATTTGATGAGTATTGAAAACAAACTGCAGATTATTGAACAAACGAGAGATGAATATGAAGAGATCCGTGTACGCCGTTCGAAAAGTACAAAACAAACAAAACTATTAGCATTTGATGTGGCTCAACAGAGAAAATATATAGCTGACTGGAATAATTATCTACCTCCTAAACCTAACACAATTGGCATTCAGGTATTTAACGACTATCCTTTGTCAAAACTTGTTGACTACATTGATTGGACACCCTTTTTTATTACATGGGGTTTATCTGGAAAATATCCAAATATATTGGATCATCCAGAGATGGGAACAAAGGCACATGAACTCCTTAAAGATGCAAAAATACTACTAAACAAGATCATTAAACAGAATAAAATCTGTGCCCGTGCTGTGGTAGGTATATTCCCAGCAAACGGTGTAGGTGAGGATACACAAATCTATACTGACGAAGGAAGAACAGAAGTGTTAACGACGTTGCATCATCTACGACAACAGACAGAACAACCTTTCTCCAGACCGAACCTAAGTCTCGGAGATTATATCGCACCGAAAGCAACAAACCTTCATGACTATATCGGAGCATTTGCAATTACAACTGGAATTGGTGTGGCTGAACTCTGTGCAGAGTTCGAAAAGGAACATGATGATTATAACAGCATTATGACAAAAGCATTAGCAGACCGTTTAGCTGAAGCATTTGCTGAGAATATGCATCACTTTGTCCGTACCACATTATGGGGTTATGTGCCTAACGAAAATCTGGAAAATCAAGCATTGATCGCAGAAAAATATCAAGGAATACGTCCTGCACCTGGCTATCCAGCATGTCCCGACCATACTCAAAAACGTGCCTTGTTTAATCTATTAAATGCCACAGATAACACTGGTATCATATTGACCGAGAATCTCGCGATGTCTCCCGCTGCATCTGTCAGTGGGTGGTATTTTTCACACCCAGATGCAAAATATTTCAGTATTGCCAGAATTGGCGAGGATCAAGTTAAGGATTATGCTAAACGGACTGGTATGGAATCTGAAATAGCAAAACAGTGGCTAAAACCTATACTTTCATAGTTTTTATACCAATTCTAATATTTATTGTCCCATTACTGGATTCAACCATTGTTATTGATTGGAAATCTTTATTCTGTAGGATCGACCCGGTGAATGCCTAAATGGCATTCATACCGTTGATTTCCCGGTCGCGACCAGGAGGTCGCTCCTACAAGTAGTCCTCAGCAAATGGCGCTTTATTTATTAGAAATGGTATTATTTCAATTTTCAATTGATGTTAAAGAGTAACAGGATAGTGTATATGAACCACTATCCTGCACAGTTGTTCTCTGATATATTTTTCTATCAACAGTTGTATTAGATTTATGATTTATGTAATCCAATCAAATTACCACTTGGGTCAAGAATCCACGCAAACGAACCCATACCTCCCGGTATTTCCTGTGGTGGTATGACAATCTTTCCGCCTTTACTCTCAACCTTCGCTACAGATGCTCCAAGGTCATCTACAGAAATATAAAGAGTTACATGATTTGTTGTCGGCATATCGTCAGTTGTAGGAAAAATATGTCCCTTAATTCCTTCATCAGGTGAAGGTTCACACAAATGGACACCGTTAGACTCTGGGGATACTTCCCAACCAAAAATTGAACCATAAAACTCACATAATACTCCACTATTTTTACCTGCAATTTCAAACCACATGACTGGATTTGACATATAAAATTACTCCTTATGTGTTACTATTCATAAAATAGAATTGAATTGCTTAACTTCTGTTTAGATTAGATATATTTTACACAGTTTTGTGTAAATAACTATATTTCAAATTTTGTATTTAATATTATCATATTTGATATATACCAATTACGTTACTACTTGGGTCAAGAAACATTGCGATTGATCCCATGTTATCAGGAAGCACTTGTGGGGTAATAAGCATACTTCCACCAAGATTTTCTACTTTTTTGAGAGTATCCTCAAGGTTTTCAACTTGAATAAAAACAGAAATACGATTAGAGAAATCCATTTCTTCAGACAGAGGATAAATGTGTCCCTTTATGCCTTCATCAGATAAAGGTGGAGGTGTTGGATCGATTGCATATATATCGTTTGGAAAATGAGATGTTTTCCATCCAAAAGGAAGAATTGTCCAACCAAACATGTCAGTATAAAACTTTCGTAAAGTTTCGCCATTTTTGCCTGCAATTTCAAAAAACATCACGGGATTACCCATTGACACTTACCTCCTGAAACAGATTTTTCAATTCTCTTTGATTTTGTTTGTACAAACCAATTACATTTCCTCTCGGATCCGCGAACATGGCAATACTACCAGCATTGCCTGGAATCGGTTGTGGCGGCAAGATAGTGTTTCCACCATTGGTCTCTACTTTTTCAAGTGCTTTCTCAAGATTATCAACTGTAATATAAACAGAAACATAGTTTGTTATACACATTTCTTCGGTAACGGGTAATATGTTTCCTTCTATTCCTATTCCTCCATTCGGAACTATAGAGTATATACCACTTGGATCCTTAGTAATTTTCCAATCAAACAGATCACCGTAAAACTCACTAAGTTTTTCAGCATTTCTACCTGCGATTTCAAAATGTGTAACTGGATTTCCCATTGTAAGTACTCCTTTTAATTTGGTTGGTACAGACCGATACGGTTACCCTCTGGATCAAGAAACATAGCCAATTGTTCTCCTTTTTCCGAGACAACTGTAGGAGGCATTAGAGTCTTCCCTCCAATACTATCGAGTTTCTCTAACGTAGCATGAATATCATCTACTACGACATAGATAGTGACATTGTTACCAAACGGAACATCATCTACTAAAGGTATTTCATCATTGGGAGGATACATATGTCCTTCAATCCCGCGGTCTGACTCAGTACCAGTCTTAAATCCATAATACCCCACTTCGTACTCATTCATCTTCCAGTCGAAAACCTTACTGTAAAATTCACTCAAGGATTTACCTTCATCACCTACGATTTCAAAATTTCTCACTGGATTACCCATTTAGACTTACTCCTTAGTCACATTTAGAAGACTTCCTTCTAAGATAACCTTCTTTGCAATAAACCGATTGAGTTACCACTCGGATCATTGAACAATGCATAGTGACTTACATTCCCAGGTATTTCCTGAGGTTGAATGATGATTTTTCCGCCAAGATTCTCCACTTGTTCCAAGCAACCCCATATATCATCAACATCAACATAAATGAGAACCAGATTTGAAAAGTTGTCATCTTTGTTTATCTGAAATAGATGTCCTTCTATACCTTCATCAGATCTTGGGTCTGCAATATATATGTCCTCAGTTAACTGAGAAATACCCCATTCAAAAACTGAACTATAAAAGTCAATCAGTTTTTCTATATCCTTTCCACCGATTTCAAAATGCACCACAGGATTACTCATGCATTCTATCTTCCTTAATATATCAAACCACTATAGAAACAGCCATACTTGCAAGCAACCTATAGTGAACATTTGCATCTTCCACTGAAACACCAATTAAATTACGATGCATCTAACAATCATCAATTATGACTGGAATAGTCCAAGACAGTTTCCACTTGGATCAATGAACATAGCGAATGTGCCTTCACCTTCTGGGACAGGCATGGGTCCCATGACAATCTTTCCGCCATTACTTTCTACCTTCTTAGATGATGCATTAATATCTTCAACTCGTATATAGAAAGTTACATGGTTTGTAATTGGCATTTCTTCAGTTGTTTGAACGATGTGTCCTTGAATGCCCTGATCTGATCCTGTGTTTACAGAATTACCACAATCATCGTCTTGTTTAATATCCCAACCGAACAAAGAACTATAAAAATCACACAACGAATCTTCTTTTTTACCTGCTATTTCAAATATCGTAACTGGATTTGCCATTTGTATTTTCTCCTTAATAAACACATAAAAATAGAGTGATGATTAATGGTTCACCACCCTTTTCATTTAACCTCTGAGTTTCCTATTATTTATATAAGAGGAATATCATAACTGTATTATTGTGAATCTGGTTGACGGTATAAGCCAAGACAGTTACCACTCGGGTCAACGAACCATGCGAATGACCCTCTGTTGCCGGGAATTTGCTGAGGCGGTATAAGGGTATGACCACCAAGACTTTCCACCTTCTGAAGATAGGTTTGTAGATTGTCTACTTTAACGTAAAAAGTGACTTGGTTTGCAAAATCAAAAAACTCAGGCAACACAAAAATGTGTCCGCCTATTCCGTCTTCTGACTGTGATTCAATACCGTAAGAGTAAATACCTTGATCGCCACCAGGCAATTGTTCAATTTTCCAACCAAAGACGGAACTGTAAAAAGAGCATAACTCTTTACCGTTTTTAGCAGCTATTTCGAAGTATGTTACAGGATTACCCATTGATATATGCTCCAAACTTCTTATTGTCAGATTAGTAACATTGTGATTGTTTACATGCCCAAGAAAATAGGCTAAGGTAATAATGTATGCAGAAAAATCCGTGAGATATTATCTGTTTCCCAACAAAATATAATACGATATAATTTGCTAACAGTTGCACTCTTTTGTGTGCAATATACACTTTTCTTTTGTTGTGGAACACCTATTTTTTATGTAAAAGGGATTGTTGCCAATTCACTTGATATACATAAGATCTTTTGTTATAATTGGAGACAACTCACTTTTGCACATTCCGTTGTGACTACTTTGTTCACAAGCGCATTCATCTGAAAATGTGCAAGAAGTTTTGTTCATATTGTGTCGTAGGTTACCTAAGTCAGGAAGCACGGTAAAAATTCAAAGTATATTAAAATTCAGAGAAAATACCATACCGAAAAATCCCGTATCAGTTGTTGTTATGAATAAATCTCTTAAGGAATATCATGCAAACATCTCATAAATATCTTGACCCATTAGCTCTTACACGTATCGGTGGTATGGAACTCGTTGCAAGACTTGTTGTAGAAGGATTTGTCACGGGGTTACACAAAAGTCCATATCAAGGATTTAGCGTTGAATTCGCAGAACACAGACAATACATGCCCGGTGATGAAATCCGTTATATTGACTGGAAAGTTTATGGAAAATCAGACCGATTTTATGTCAAAAAATTTGAAGAGGAAACAAACCTCCGTGCATATATCCTCCTTGATACAAGCGCATCCATGAACTATCAACATAAAGATGACGCGTTAACTAAGTTTGAATACGGATGCTATCTTGCTGCTACCCTCACCTACCTCATGCTAAAACAACGAGACTCTGTAGGTTTAGCACTATTCGACACCGCTATCAACGAATATATCCCACCAAGGGGAGCAGCAACGCATCTACGTGCTATAATGTCTGCATTAGAGAATGCCACACCGGGTGAAGAAACAGAATTGAGTAGTCTATTCCATGAACTCGCAAAAAGAATTGTAAGACGTGGGTTAGTGATAGTTATTTCAGACTTACTTGATGAACCAACACATGTCATCTCCGCCCTGAAACACCTTCGACATCAAAAACATGAAGTGATCGTCTTTCATCTACTTGACCATGCTGAACTTACCTTTCCATATAACGGTTCTGTCATTTTTCGTGATATGGAAACAGGACAAACACTTTCCACACAAGCTGACTCACTAAAAGAAGCATACCTTGAGAATCTCAACAAATTTATTCAGAATTACCGTCGTGGATGTGGTGCAAGCCAAATAGACTATGTTCAGATGGATACAACGACACCTTTCGACCACGCTCTGTCAGAATATCTTTCACGGAGATAACAACTATCATTTGAACTGAATATACTCTATATTCCAATTTGTAATCTATAAGTACTGCAAGACATTAAACAAAAACAAAATCAAAAAATTCAAATGTATATATGACATTTTTGGTTATCTGTGTATCTCTGATGACAATTCAAATAGTAATCAGAATGACCTAATAGATTTATTCAAAGAATTAGTGAAAGAGGATAATGTCAAAATACTTTACCCAGAAGGATTCTAATCTATATCATGGATATGATATCTATATGAGGAATTGCCTATGAAAACATACCGTATTGCAATATTAGGTTGTAGAAGTAGAGGAGCATCGGCAGCACGCGCATATCATGCACATCCCCGTACTGAAATAGTTGGACTCTGCGACTTAATTGAAGAACGTCGTAATTCTTTAGGTGAAGAAGTCAAAGTCTCAGCTCGGTTCGCTGATCTTGATGAGATGATACAACAGACTTCACCAGATATCGTTGCGATCCCTACAGGGACTGAATTGCACTATGATTTATGTATGCGTGTATTAGAACACGGTGTTCACATTGAAGTTGAAAAACCGATGTGTGTTGATCTTGTGGAAGCGGATGCTGTTATAGAGAAAGCCGAAGAAAAAGGTGTACAAGTAGCAGTGCATCATCAAGGCAGAGTCGGTGCATCTATGCAAGCGATTGCCCATGCTTTCAATGCAGGGAAAATCGGTGAGTTGCGATATATATACGGTAGTGGGAAAGGTTATTACGGTGGTTATGGTTTGATGAACATTGGCACACATATGCTCAATAATATGCTACATTTTGGCAAGCGGTGCAGAAGTGTTGTTGCCCAACTAACAACAGGTGGTAAACCGATTTCACCTGAAGATGTTGTTCCTTCACCGAGTGGAATGGGTACTATCGCTGGTGAATATATCACCGCAACAATGCAATTTGAAGGTAACATTACTGGCACGTTACTACAACATCGTTTTGACAAGATGGACACTGGTGCATATTCAATGGAACTATATGGGACAGAAGGAAGACTTATCTGGAAATTAGGTAGTGCTTACTATTTACCGACACCACACTATCTACCAGATGGAACTAACGACAAATGGGAATCGTTGGATCTAATCTATCCTGAACATTACGATCCCAATAGTAACGCATCTGAAATGGATTATTGGTTTGTTGAGGACTATGTTAACGCCCTTGATGAGGAAAGACATCCTGTCTGTAGTGGTTATGCAGGACGGCATATCATCGAGATGATGATGGGAATCTTTGAATCCGCCGCTTACGGACAACGGGTGAATATACCACAAACTGACCGACGGCATCCGTTGTTACGATGGCGTGAAGAGGAAGGATTAGGATCCCCTACGAAGATGCCTCGCGGATACGGTGAGTGGCTAACAATGGAGTCCAAGCGGATTGGATAAAGAAAATTTTATGGAATTCATTACGAGAAAAATTCAACTATTGTCAGTATAAATCTGGGAAATGATAGCGTTTGTCTGCAAACCTGACTCACCTGAACAACGGATCGGTTCTCCAGTCTTGATATGATTGACAAAATCCTCCACAAGTCCAGTATGTGTATATGGCAAAGGTGTTTGATTCATCTCTACTTGTCCATCGGATTTCGTCATAAGTGTCAGATTCCCAGAATTGAGAGGAGAACACGTTAGACTTCCTGTCGTGCCGTATACCTCAACATTGTCAATTCCGATACCGACATTCCAGTTGATGTTTGCTACCGCATGGGAACCATTCTCAAAACGGAGCGTAAATACTGCGGAATCATCAACAGGAATATCCTGATGAACGGTCTCTGCAAAACCTCTAACGGATTCAATGTCTCCCATCAGATATTCAAGCAGGCTAATTCGATGGCTACCGATATCCATCAAAACACCGCCACCACTCATTTCTGGGTTTATTCGCCAGTTCTTCAGATCGGGACGATTTGGGTTATAAAAACCGGTGCAGTTAATGCGAGCGAGTACTACCTCACCGATAACACCCTCATCCATTAGTGCTTTCATCTTGACGATATTTGGGTAATGGTTTCGGTAGTAAGCAAGCATCAAGATTACGCCTGCTTTATCGCAGACATCAACCATGCGTTGACACTCTTCCACAGTCATCGCCATCGGTTTTTCACAGAGAATGTGTTTGCCTGCTTGTGCTGCACGGATGGTCTGTTCGCAGTGGAGATATGGATGGGTTGCAATGTAAACTGCATTGATTTCGTCATCAGCAAGGAGTTTGTCAACATCGGTATAAACACGTTTTGCACCGTGTTTTTCTGCAAATGCTACTGCTTTTTCACGATCACGCCGCATTACCGCAATTAGTTCTGAACCGTCAACGGTGTATAAGGGCGGACCACCTTTATGTTCTGCGACATTACCACAACCGATTATACCCCATCTGAGTATTGCCATGAAATGTATACCTTTCTAATTCATTCAACTTGATATGAGGAGAATTTTGATGCAAGAAGATGTAAAACTTGAGAGAATCTACCCATTTTTCATTGTTGACAATCTTGCTGATTCTATCGATTTCTATAATGAAAAACTCGGATTTGAGACAGATTTACTTGTCCCTGAAGACGATCCATTTTTTGGTATTGTCAGTCGAGATAATGTGCGGATACTTCTCAAACAGATAACAGAGTATATCCATCCAGTTCCCAACCACACACGACATGAATGGGCACGTTGGGATGCATTTGTTCTGGTTTCTGATCCAGATGCTCTCTATGCTGAATATCAATCTCGTGGGTTAGAATTTCACGAACCACTTGAAGATACAGATGATGGACTGCGTGCTTTTGAGTTGAAGGATCATGATGGTTATGTTTTGTGTTTTGCAAAACCGTTATGAAGAAATGAAGACGAAAACTTTTAGTGCTGATTCAAGGTGTTGTCTAAATTACTATTCTTTGTCGTTGATTTCTTGCAATATTTTCTCAATAGTGATTATTAAATTTTGGTTTTCTTGCTTTTTAGCAACTTCTATAGCAGTCTGAAAATTCTTTTTTGCCTCCTTAACTCTTCAAAAATAACGGTTGGCAGCATCACGATTGATGTATACACTTGAAGAATCCGGATTTAGGTGGATTGCTTTATTCATATCAGTCTATGCTTCACCATATCAACCGAAGGCAAGTTTTGCAGCACCACGATTGATATAAGCATCAGACTATTTGTTTATTTAAGAACTCGCTTTTCAAAATCAAGACGTTTTATTCGTTGAAACCGGTTGTGTCGAAGGTTTTCATAGAAGACCCACGATTCTCTATTTTTACAAGAAGCAAGAATACCAAATTGTGTGTCAGTTGCACAGAGGTAACTCTGTAGTGATTTGGATTCGGAATTAGAATCTTTCAGTGACATACACTCAGCAATAGCAATGAAATTCCCATCGGTATCACATAATACAATGTCAGTTTTGTAATTCATATCACCTATATGGATTACGCATTCTCTGACAATGTTGTATCTTTCGAATCTTTTTTCAGAGAAATATGCATTAACAGACTCTACCACATCAAGTTCCCGTAATCGATTCTTTATGGCTGTACTGAAATTATCCTCTCCTTGTTTTTCTGTGAGTTTCAATGCATTCTGGAGATCTACCTTTGCCCCTATAAGGTCATTTAAACTGGACTTTGCTTCTCCCCGACTTGTGTGAAGACTGGCATAATCAGGTTTGATACCAAGTGCTAAGTCATAAGCAGAAATGGCTTTATCTGGCTTACCTCCCTTCCAAAGAAGACATCCAATTGTAAAGAGAACGATAACAAAATCTATCTCTAATTGTCCAGATATGGTAGTAGGTGATTCACTGATTTCCAAAGTATTTTTAACGGCAGCACTCTCTGCAAGTTCTGGAAAGAGCGTTGTTAACTTTGGTAAGTGTTGATCCTCATACATCTTAATAAGAACACCGATCAAGGTCATTGTTGCAGACAAAGGATGAGTTTCATCTTCGCCAACACTGTAGATTAACTCGTCAAGGACTCCAGAAAGTTGTTTGTATTCCGTTTCAGTTATTACAACACAACTAAGGTCATTGTTGCGATTTATGATGCCTGTGAAAAGGTCTAATAAATTAATTAGCCACTCTGCAGCACTTTCAGGATAAGGTGTAACATGAACAAATTCCTTGGTGAAAGGTTGTGTCGACGCAGGCAATGTCCGTTCTTGCAAGTCGTGTGCCCTTAAGACAGGTGGTACAAATGGTGAAAATGTTGATAACAAATTTTTAGGTATTGGAATTTCAGTTAACATCATTTATTACCTTTTCTTGTTCCATGCATTATACTCAGCGTGTGTCAGCACTTCATGAATAACAACTTGCTGAGACTCATATCGCATAATTGTAATTAGTCGTACTTTGTTACCACCAATGTTGAAGACTGTAAACGTAGTTTCTCGGTTGCTATATGGAACATGCTGTATCAATTGAACAGGCGTTTCTTTTTTAACAAGGTCTGCATGAGGGAACGTCTCTCTTAATGCAGTCACCGAACGGAAATTATTTTGCTGTATTAGGTTAATCCAACGTAGTAGTCCTGGTCTGGAGGTAGAGTGTCTACCGGCAAATTCTACAAGTTTATGTTCATAAATAATCTGCATTGTAAAATTGTCTCAACAGTGGGAATCGTGAACACAACCGAATCCTACCTTGATAACAATAACACAATGAAACTTGGATTTGCTGATAGGAACGTTATCACACTTAGATTTATGGTTTCACATTACATTCGTTTTAGGTATTGTGAAATTATACATCAATTTGTGATATATATTCAAGGGAAAGAGATTACAATTTAAAAGATAACTTCAGTCAATAAATTTACATGGGAATATTCCGTTTATTGATTAACGCAGTTAGTCGTTTTGGACTTAGGATTATGCAGTATTCCATCCTGCAGCCTGAAATAAAAACCTCCAAAAGAGTTGGCTATCTTTCCTATAGTTATATTTATAGCATGCCTCTGCTACATACAAAGGGGCATACGCAACGCTATAGTGATGATGTGACCCATACCATGCCCGTTTCAACAGAGACCAAAATCCTTCTATGGTATTGGTATGAATATCACCATCTGCATATTGCCGTTTATGATGGATAACAGCGTGCATCATTTCTCTGCCAACAACATTGTAAGCTTGGAATTCATCTGTAATCAACTCAGATCGTTCCATGAGTACATATCTCTGAATGAATTTTAGAATACTCCTACCCGTGAGATCCGTTGCTAATTGTGCAATAACCTGTCCACCTCTTTCAACAGCACCAATCACAGCCTGTTTAGGTGTTCCACGACCTCGCTTTATAGGTTTATCGCCTTCACGCTTGTTACGTTTTCTTGGTTTTCCGCCAATATAGGTTTCATCTGCTTCTATAATGCCTGATAATAACGGATCTGTTTTGTCTGCCATCTCCGCACGGATACGAGTCATCATATACCATGCTGCCTTTTGCTTTATATCTAAATTACGGGCTAATTGACAACTTGATAAACTTTTCTTAGCATCCACTATCAACGCAATCGCTAAATACCATTTTTGTAATGGTATTTTTGTACCATGAAATACGGTGCCTTGCGTCACTTTGAAACTCACTTTACACGAGTTACAATTCCATCTACCAATTCTACCTGTCTCTGTTTCTTTGCGTTTGGTAACGTGATCGCCACCGCAATGAACGCAAACAGGATTATCACCCCATCGGATATGCTCTAAAAATGATATGCATGTTGACTGATCGGGGAATAATCCCATGACTTCCACTAAATTCATATCTCAATTCCTTTCTTAATTTTACTTGACTAATTAATGAGATGCAAATATAATTATAAATGTGACAGGTAGTCTTTTAGTCACATGCTAAATATAGTTGCAAACATTTAAGCCTTTTGGCTATAATCAGCTTAATTACAATATTCTTTGAGCCTATCTGTTGCATTTGATTATATTAGAATTCTATAAGACAGTATATCAGGCAGGCATTATATTTTATAGAATTCCAACACAACCAAATCGATAAAAATTTGAGTACTCACCATCTTTATCATAACGATATTATATTGTTATCGTTATGATAATATTATAACATATCATCAATCGTTTGTCAAGCAAAAATACGATGGTAATATCGTTGAAATTTAACTCACAAACGTTAATTGCTATAATTCAGTTGAATGTATGGGAATATTACACGACTGGGTTTGTGGCAATTTTTGAAAATTGTTGTAGAGGCATCACGGCTAATTTGGGAATTCAGTTAAAACCGTACTGATGGAGTCAAAATCTATGTTTCAAATGTATCAAGTTCGGATATATAAACTTATTTTGTTTGCTTTAGAACATAATGAGCGACTAAGTTCATAGCGATTTTCAATTCAAAACAATTCCAATAAAATTTGCAATTTCAAAATTTGCAAACTGGTTCATTTCATGATATAATAAGCCCTTGTAAATACTGGTGTGACACCGAATCATTCAGTTTTACAAGGGTTGAATGCATTATCTATCATTCCAAATATTTTCAAGATCACGTTTTTCAGATTTCAATTTTTTCAGTTCAAAATTCTTTAAAATCTTCAGACGGTTATCACAATTGAGTTGGTGTTGAATTTGAGATTTTTTCGTTCTAATCTGATTTAATGAAGATCTACGTTTCTTGGACATATCGGGAACCTCCGATTTAGGAAAGGTAATTTTCAAACCTGTTTTCTCGGCATGGTTTTCACGTAACCGTGCCGAGTTTCTTATGGCATATATTATATCGAAAAATTTGCAGAAATGCAATAGATATTTTCGGGCACTAGTATTCTACTGTCCTAAGTTGTTGAGGGGAACCTTATTTTGATGATTGGCATTAAAGCCTGTCCCTTATTCTAAGGAGTAGATGTTTTGTTACATGGAGGAACGTACTTATCAATGATGTCGTCTTCAACTGCCTTTCTTTCATCAGGTGAAGAATCTGGCATTTCATAAATACCTATATAGTTAGAACCATGCTTATCAGCACACTCCCAATGGGAATGTGTTTCAACGATACGATCTTGAAACGATTTTGTTTCACCTACATATAGCGGATCATAGTCGGGGTGTCCTGTTATATTGTTATGTTTTTCCTTAGCAAAAGTATAAACACCTGGAACATCAGTGAATTTAGGAAAACCTCTTAAAACCATGTTGAGTGCGTAAAACTTAAAGGGGTAGAGATGTCCAGATTCACCAAGTAGTTTCCCCCATTTCGGACCTGCTGCCATAATATTTTTCTCCTATTATTAGCGTTACAAATTTGCCATCATAATTATAGTTAATAGTATCATATTTTCGTTTTCCTGTCAAGATTTTAATCTTTGTTTTCATCCAATTTAGGTCTAGACTGGTGAAAATCTGATCTAATATTATCTATCAACTCATATACCCCTTTAGTTGCATTGTTGCTCATAATCAGATGCTTTTTACATGCCCTCAGTTCAATTGCATCCATCTTAGATTGGGCTGATTTTTTGAGTAAGTCAATCACATCTCTAAAATCATCTACTCTCTCAGATTGAAAAGAATAGTTTAATGCATCAATTTTCTTGCTAATAATTTGGCTATTTAAGTCGTTTATAACCAATGACAAAACTACCATACCGCCCGTATCCAGAATATCTTTCTCTGCATCTGTAGTATTGACACTAAAATATATAACACTGGCAATCGCCATGCCGATGCATACAAACACTATCCTATCAAAATGCTTGGATTGTCTAAGATTTTTCATTATCTGTAATTCCTCCGTTTGCGTGAAACCTATCGTTTAATATATCCAAATTCCTATTCAATTTCTAGTGGAACTGGTTGAAATACTATTTTCTTACTCTGAGATACTATGAATTCAGCCTGAATTCTCCATACTCCAGTTGTGAGAATTAATATTTCATGAATACGACATTTGAAAGCGTATTTTTGGTTTGGAACTATATCTTGTTCTTCACCATCTGCATCTATCCAAAACAAAGGGGCACCATGCGTATTTATATGAAACTCCATTTGTCTTCGGTTTGTATATAATTCTGGATGAGCATTATAATGCAAGCGTTTTACAACAGCTTCAAATGTAAGAAGTCTGTCCATATAACTTTCAGGATCGTTCAGTATTTCAGAAAAACTGACATCCATATTTGGATCAGTTGTGTCCCGATTAGATAAATCTATTAGGCATTGACTATCAGCCTTAATAATGATATTACCTTCATTATCCACTTCAGGAATACTAGATAAACATTCAGACAATCTGTCTATATCTCCACTATCCCTAAACATGCCTATAAAATAATTAGGCTTTACATCTGTATCGCAACCTACTATTGCAATAGTTGTTGCTATGATAGCGATAATTGAAAACAATCCTTTTGACATCTTCAACTCCTTTAAATTATTTCGGACTTGACTAACATGATAGTATCAAGAATGTCATAAAAAATACTACAATGAAAAAGAGTGCCATGACACCGCAGCAGCCTTTACCTTCTTCACTTGTTAATATACCTGCACCTACAGCTGCACCACCGATAATAAATGGAGATGCAATGACCAGCAGGACTACAAGTATCAGAAATAACAAGAATATAATCATTCTGTTTTAGATAAATCACATATCCAAGAAAAACATGGTATGTGATTAGTTAGTGAGGAACAGCTGCCATCCCCCGAACATATAACTACATACCATGTCTAAATTAAAAAAGCCAAGTATGCCTTTATAGTACGCATAGGTACTAAAACGGTACTTGACTATTAAGATACAGTATGGTATTATAAATATGACGAGGAATGGCAAACTGCTTCTCAAGTTCGTTGATCCTTTGTCAAGCAGGGTAAGTAATGCAATACTTGCCCTGCAACAATCGCTCGTTGTGAGTTTATTCTATTCACAGGATGACTCGCAACGAGTCATCAACGTATACATTGTAGCACATAGAGATAATGAGTGTCAATAAAAATTGAAAATACTTGAATTTTACTTGATAATATACAACATCTTGTGTTAAAATTTTTTCTTGCAGTAAATTTTCGCCTACATCAGAATTTCACTTTAAATGCAACTGGCAAAGGAATTTTAGGAAGTAAATCTCAAAGGCAAAATAAAAAAGTTATAGCAAGATCCGACAATCTTGCTATAACTGAATCAACCCAATTTGAGGACATAAAAATGGTTGACATGAAAACTTTTGATCTGCCAATCCCAAATATGGTAGATCATTTGATAAAATTGATGGAACAAATGGAAATCTCTAATAAAGAACGTAACTTATACGATGAAGCTGATGAAGGTAAAACTTCAATGATTCAGAAACTTATACTTTTGGAAAATTATATCAATATGCAATTTGACATGTTCTTGAACATAGGAAGCCAACATTATCAATTGAGAAAAAACCTTTACAATGGAAATAAACCGACACTGGCAGAAATATCAAACAATAACAATCAATTGATAGATACATTTAACAATATAAAATCAAAAATTTCTGAATATGAATTCATACGTATGTGTATATATCCAATCATTCCAGCCCAACTTTAACAGCACTTATAATATATATACCATAACAATTGCTAATTTAAAATTAACTTATATTATATCAGTTTGATATAAAAAAGTCAAGCGAAACCAGTTGTGAAGCGGTTTCGCTGGCAAATTACAAACGCTATTTTAATAGGTGTAATTTATGAAATTCAATATCAGTTGTGTATTGTTTGAAATTAGGTGCCAAGAAAAAGGAATGTATAATGAAACAGTTTTTCAAAGATTTGACAGTAAGTATGTTTAGTGGGCTATTTGGTAAAGTATTAATTCCTTTATTGTTGATTCTATTTGCAGGTTATACAGGATATAAAGTTGTTAATGTAAACCCACGACCTGTCAACTCTACAGAAATAGTTAACTCTGAAATAGTCAATTCTGCTGATGTAGAGAAAAAGGAAGTAGTTGACAACAATCAATTTAATATGGCACGATATATTGCAGTTACTTTATCATCCCTCACTTCTATGCTACTAGCTTTTATGTGTGGCAGTGGATTGATTTTTGATATATTTAGATGGATAAAAGAGAGGCGACCTCTAAAAATAAAGGAATTAGAACTAAAAATAAAATTAGCAGAACTTCAACAGAATTCTATAAATAATAAAGATGATAAAGATAATACTGATTAACTACAAACGCGGATTTAATGGCAAATGTGATGAGGTTGCAAACACAGAATAAATCTAATTATCGATGCAAGGATGCTTCAATAGCAACCAATCCCTCTATCATGCTTGTATGGGTATTTCTATTGCTTACCAAATGACCTTTACCAATTTCCTAAGTCCAAAACGACTAACTGCGTTGATTAATATGTCTTGATAAAGTATGTATTCTTCTCATTTTTCTCAATCCTCCTGCTGTTTTCCGAGGTCAATTGCCTTATTCATATCAGCTCTGGCTTCTTCATGTTGACCGAGAGCACGTTTAGCTGTACCTCGATTAATATAGGCATCAGCGTAATTGGGTTGTAGACTAATTGCCTTGTCATGGTCTTCAATAGCATCCTGATGGTTACCAAGTTCGTTTTTTGATACTCCACGATGGGTGTAGGCTGCAGCAGAATTCGGATTTATACGGATCGCTTCATCATAATCAATAATTGCATCACGATGCTTACCTAACGATCTTTTTGCATTACCGCGATTGATGTAAGCCTCTGTAAAATCCGGTTTAAGTCGTACTGCTTCGGTATAGTCAACAATAGCATTAGTAGGTTCACCAAGTTTACTCTTTACAATACCTCGACTGTTGTATGCTTGTGCATAATCTGGATTCAGTCTAATTGCTTCGTCATAAGCAGAGAGTGCTTGATCAGTTTCATTCTGTTCGGAGTGTAGAAAACCAATAGAGAAAAATGCCCGTGCTACTAATTCATTATCAACACCTTTGGCAGTATTGGCGATAGATCTCCATTTCTCTATCGCATCTGTGACATTCCCGTCTCGTTGCATTTTATAAGCTTCAATAATTGCTCTGTCTTCCAGTGATAATTCAGGATTTCTAAGGATGTCTTGTATGGAAGTATTTAATGTTTCTATCTTATTTGGATTACTAAAATCTTTACTGGTTAACTTTGAAACTATTGCTTGTATTCTGGCATTGTTCTGCTGAATTTCCTTTTGGTTTTTTGTAATTTCGGTCGCTGATGTTTTAGCAGCTGCAGCATGTTGTTCAGCTTCTTTGACATGATTCAACATTTGGGATTGTAGATCACCAAACTTCATATAGATTAAATACGCTGCAACACCAGTCACCAAAGGAATAAGTAGTGTAAAGAATACAAGGACTATACTGGTAAAAGATAACCATCGATTAATTGACCTTGACCTTTCATCAAGATACGCACTTCGTAATTCGTTAAATTGCTGCTGTATTGAGGTATTAACTTCCGGTTCATCATTCGTTTCGTTTGCAGCTTCATCAAGGGAGGGGTTGGGTGTTTGTGCAGACTCATCATTTGCTTTATCGTTCATTTTTTTCACCTTCCATAAGTATTTATTAGTGTTTACAATTATCAAAGCCTCTCTTAGTCTGATGAAGAAAATAAGCCAAGGATATTGCGTTTGTAATAATTATATTATCACAAACAAAATAATGTATGTCAAGTCAATTCTTTTCCAGATAAAGCACTTCAATGTCCTTACAGGACAACAATTACTAAACAATCAACTATTCAATGAACAAAAAAACTACACTAACCTCCTAAAACTAAGCGATATACGTCGCTGCCGTTCATATTTACGACCATCCCACATATCCGATTTTCTACTGGGAATACCGTGCATCCATCTGTTTTTCGCATCCCCACTCAATACAGTCAAACTTCTTGGTGCAAGCCAGACTGGAACCTTTATTGTTCTATCCTTTACGTTTGTCAAATCCATCACACAACTTGAACTCAAACTCAAAATAACAATCGTATCCATATAACATGCTTCTTTATCCGTATGGTCCCCGATACCTTGTCCGGGTTCGTATTCACTGACAAGCACCTGATTAGCAATCATTGGCATGTGTCCATCGTTATGTAATTTGAGACAGAGACGATTTATCCACTCAGGAAATGGATCAAACTGTTTCTCCTGTTCTTGCTGTTGTCCATTGAAGGTATAACTATGACCGTAATGTTGGACACGCCGCTGATAGAATGTACTCCATTCCTGTTGATCGATATGATTTAACAACCATTCGTGTTGAAACTCAGATAGGTAATCTAATATGTATCGAAATCCGTGAATAGCATCAACAGCGTGCTGATTGTTCGGATAAGGTTTAGGATGAAGAGTCTGTGTATCTAATAAAGGGAATAAAGATATTTGTGCCATCATCTATTCCATAAATGCAATTAATCTGCGCTGTTATATTCAGGATTTTCTTCCAACTCGCTATGATATGCGATGAGGATTGATGCTGCGATGAATGTTCCAACAATGCCAACTGGTGCAAACTTAGCAACACCTACAGGAGCAAAACTACTGAATACATCTACTAACCATCCGAGTAACGGTGCGAAGATTATAGTTGCTAATGACTTAGCTTGTGCCTCAATAGATAACACTGTCGCCCCCATGTCTGGTGTGGATTGTGCATCAAATCTGCTTATCAATACAGGTCTCCAGAAGTTTTGAAGGATGGCTAAGGCAATGAATAGTATTATTACTGCTGGTAGCCACCTGAACCACAGTGCCGGAATTAATAAGGCAAAAAGTGCTAAATCTACCCACCACATTAATTGTGATGCACTTTCTTCACCACCTCTCCAATCCGATAGCCTATGAGAATTCCGAGAAGCGAAGGAAGATAACAAATAAAGCGCAAAATAGACTCCAGCAACAAGTAATGCTGCCCGTTTAGAATCGTCTAATACTAATAATACTGGCAATGCAATTGCGGTCTGTTTGAGTATCGGTTGCAGGAAGTCCTTACTCGCTTTATACATGCCTTCAAATCCCATTCCCTCAAAAACAAGTCTGCGTAATGGAGGGAAAAGAATCGCTGTTTTCAGAGCTTTACCAAGAAGCGTGCCAACGGCTTTCAAGGAAAACTTGCTATCTCTATCTCCATCCAACTCAGCTGGATATCCGAGGAAATTGATTATGTTTATTCCATACGGAATAATTGAATACCAGAAGATATCGATGAAATTACCACGATAAAATACTAAAGCACCTGCGATAAGTACGGATAGTGCTGACCCCATTTGGGACCAAGAACGTGTAAAACCGTATACCTTTGTTTTTTCGTCTAACCTATCTTGCATCCGTAGCCAGTCGAAAATCATTGCTTTATGTGTGCCAGTACGGAACGCATCACCTAATCCGAAGAAGAACATAGCCATGAACAGAATAGCAAACGATGTACTGAGTGCAAATGTAACAAACGAAGCAATATATGCACAGAAAGAAAAGATCATGGCGCGGCGTCTACCATGAAGATCCGCGATTGCACCAGATGGAATTTCAAATAGGTTGGTGCATATTTCACGAAATCCAATGAGGATACCAATTTGAAAAAAGGTTAAACCTTTCTCAAGAAATGCTAATATCAAGAATGGGTCATAGTAGCGTTGATTCTTTAAGAATCCGTAGAGTGAAAAACGGAACAACATCGGTATTCGCATTGGTTTACTATCGTAATCTTACTGTTTTTCCCAGATTTGAACGTTATACCTTGGTAAATCAAACGGATATTCACCGTATTCAAGTATGGGTATTCCGTTTTCATCTACTGTGACAACAGCGTGGAGTTGATGGGGAGTGACACTTGTATCTACACGTTCAAGGAATTGCCACCTATCTCCCTCTGCTGTAATAAGTCTTATTTTTGTCCAGAGTATGCCTTCACCATCTGTGTAGGTGCCATCTGACGTTTGTAAGATAGGTTGGGGATCTGCAGGTAATGTAAAACTTTCACCGATTGTAGATGTTGAATTGAGGTGTGTATGGGATACCAACACCCATGTGCCAGGTATCGGGACCTCAACCCCGTTCTGATCAACAGGCCATACGTGATCACGTTCGGGTACTGGAGTAGGAGTGTCTAATACTTGTGGTAACCGTTCACAACCGAAAAATCCAATTACTATAAACGTAAATGCAATAATTAGCGCGAGTTTTGTGGTTGTTTTTATATACAAATTTTATTCCTTTGTTTATCTACAGGTTAAAATAAAGATATGCTTTACAGTGAAGTAACTCTTATATCAGAATAAGTAATCCTTGATTTGGATTATTCGATAAAGCTTGAATATCTGCGTAATGATCTGTCAATATCTTTTCTACGGTACTTGTAGAACAATTACCACGTCTAATCCAAATTACTTTAGGAGGATGTCCCTGAATTATGCTTTTATCACCGAAGTCTGTATCCTTTGATACAATGATATAGTATTATCGCGGGCATAATCCCATATTAAAGGATCCGCTGCTGTATCTAACCCAATATATAGTGCATGTGTAGAATTAGGATACAAATCATTCAGATGGGTTACAAGTTTGGGTGATAGATTCTGATCGAATAGTAGTTTCATTCGTATAAACAACCATTTGTGCTTTTTCTCTATCAGCAGCATAAGCAAGGCATGCTCGGATGTCAGTCTCAGTTAAATAGGGAAAATCATCAAGTATTTCCAATTCTGTCATACCCGATGCAAGGTAATCTAAAACATCATAGACGGTGATTCGCATTCCACGAATACAAGGTTTCCCACCTCTTTTATCCGGTTCAATAGTAATAATATCTCGATAATTCATCTTCTCATCTCCCAAATTGTTATTAACAGATTGATATCAATTGAATTTTAATCATAAATTGTTACTATTGATCTAAAGTAAGTGTTGTTCCATCCTCAATAGGTATACAGACTCTAATATCTTCAAAGAATATCATAGTTTTCCATTGAACTATATATAAATTATACTACAAATTATATGAAATGTAAAACTAACAATACTATTTGTTTAATATGCATTTATAATATACTTTTTATTAACCGACTGTCTTATCTTTGCGTTGATGTATGATTATACCGTTACCGTCAGGGTCTTGCACAATCGCCCAATAACAGACAGGGGACTCACCCAGAGCGGAATGTAGTGTAATCCCCTTTTGTTCTAATTCCTCTACGGCAGCCTTTACATCCTCAACTGCCAACGCTACTGTCCCACCTCCGGGAGAGGTAAAATCAAAATCCTGTCCTAGTACAAGAGTGCCTGGGTTGATCTCAAATTCTGCCCATTTACCTTCATGTGCCAACCCAGCAAGTGAAATACCAAGCACATCACGGTAAAAGGTGATTGATTTCTGCATATCACTCACAGCGAAGTAAGTAAAGTCAATACCTAATATATTCATCACTACCACCTTCAATACAGACCCAACAGATAAGTTAGGCAGCAAGGGATTTAATAGGATAGTCAGGGGAATCGGACATTGCTTCGGTCCAGTAAGGCTGCCAATTAGTAGCTTGGTCACGACCGATATAAAGTGTCTTACCGACAACTGCCCAAGCGGTTCCATCTGCAGTAAAGGTGATACAACCTGTGCTCATACGTTCTGTTGTTTCTTCGAGTTGATCATTGAGTTGAGTCCATGTCGCACCACCATTATCTGATCGACAGAGCCAAGCTCCACCACCCCTTGGTCCTTTTTGGACTGTAGCAATCATTAAGTTTGGGTTAGTTGGATCTACCGCAATAGCAGTACCGTAGCGAACCGGTAAACCTTCAATCCGGTTTACCCACGAGTTCCCTCGGTCTGTGCTGACATAGACACCGTTTTGGGTATTCGCATAAACTTGATCATCGTCTGCGGGACACGTGGCGACCTGATGAACATCTTTATTAAGTTCCGGTGTAACAGGTTCCCACGACATGCCTTCATCGGGTGAACGCATGATACTCCCAACATGTATATCTGCATAACAATAACCATCTTTAGTTTTAGCTAATGTCCGTACAGCTGGTGGACCTCCCCATGGTGTGTACCAATCTTTTCGACATTCAAGTTCATCAAATGTTTGAACTCGTTCTGCAGGTACTTCCTCTCCAACGAGGCGATAGACATGAGCACCTTCATCCGTTCCGATCAATAGTGTCAAGGGTTCTTCACGAATAAGTAGCATTGAAGCAATCGGATCTTTAATTCCTGTCTGAATAGGAGATGCTGCATGCTTTGAAATGATCCACAGAACCCCATCTGACATTGCTATTGCTCCTGCTTGTCGTTCTGGTAGTGACAGTAGTGCTCGATGTCCCGATTCTTGCGGATCTTTAGTTTCAAAGACTTGTCTTGGTTCACCATTTCCATCATCTTCAACGGCATAGATAGCATTGTTTGTTGCAAAAAACATTATGTGTTCTCCTTTGTTATGTAGTAGGTTATCTATTAACCCGATTTGTCTTGTTCTGAGTCATCCCAATTATCAATAACACGGTAGTGTTTCAGCAAATCACTTGACTGATAGGTCTCAACTTTTTCTGGGGTAATTTCATCCTCAGTTACAGCAACCTGATACGGATCAATGTAAATTTTCTTGTCCTCTGAGATCTTTGTTGAGTCTACATAATAAATATAAATCGGTTCATCTGGCTGAAACTGATCTGGTTTGTCAAAGGATATGGTGCGTTCTGTCAGATCTATTTTAGAGGTGCCGGGTGGTCTTGCAGCACAAGCCAATGCAAAGAGAAAATCGGGTGTGAGATAGATTGCTTCCAGTGCTTCTTCGGGAGGTCTTCCCGGAGGTGCTAAAGCCTGACGTTTTTTCAATTTGGGAAGCAACTGCTTGCTTCCGTGATATAAATACGTTGCTTGTCTTTTAATAAATCCAAAAGGTAAATTGGTACTATTCTGACCATACGCTTTAACTATCAGTGAGAGTTTGTCGGTGTCTTTACCTAACTCAGAATTGACACATGTTGGATTCAACACCGTGATTGTCCCTGTGACATCCTGAAGTGGTAAATCACTGTCTTGTTGTGTATATGCAACAGCAGGACGCTCAAAATTATCCTCAACGAAACAATCTATGAAATCAATACCACCCATAGCTTGGACTATATTCGTTTGTGGTAATGATAATGAAATCGGAGACCATTCACCACCAAAATCCCGATCAGTCGCTGCGTTGATAACTGCACAATCATTGAAAGTTACACGGGCTCCTGTAATAGATTTTTCCTGAACTTTGATTCCATAACTTTTTGTATTCTCAACAGTACAGTTATTGAATTCGATGTATCCACCAGGTCCGTTGTCTCTAACCTTGGAAACACGAATACCTGCACCGTGTTGACTGCTAATATAACAATTATCAAATCGTATGGTCACATCTTCAGTTTCATCCGTTATATGTGCTAAGAATATCTCAATTCCGTCCCCAGCATTATCAACGAACTGACATCCTGAGAATTTCACATTTTTGATCCGCTGATCAGCCAAGTCAGGTTCAATGTCTACGCCAGACGAGGGAGGTGTTCCCCAAGTATTTGAGAAGGTACAGTTATCAACTATTAAGTTTTCAGCGCTTATCACACTGATCCCTTGCCGATAGTGGTTTTCACAAGTGATGTCGCGCAGATACACGTTTTCTGAGTGTCTAAGACTCTTCCCACCATCAACATAAATACCATCTCCACCACTATCTTTGAGCGTTAAACCTGATACATTGACATTCTTTGATCCGCGAATTGACAACGTCATACGCCATTCAGCCTTTGGATATTGTCCATACCACCGATGCCAATCAAATTGCTCAAGCACAAGTCCAGTGATATAGTCCTGTTTCCACATGCGGAAGGTAGCACCATATCCGCGTATAGTAAGATTCTCAACATCTTGTGCGGTGAACAAGGAATCCCCTTTTCCACGATATTCACCCCTTTTTGCAGAGACGACCGTGCCGCGCTCAAAGATAATTTCCTGATTGCTGGCAAGTTTAATCGGTCGGACAATCCAATCAGCACGCATATTCGGGACAATCAAACGCCTCGCACCAGAATCAATGGCTGCTTGCAAGCCTTCAGTCGCGTCTTCAGGATCAAATCCCCACCATGATGCATTTGCATCTGTCCTCTTGCCTGATTTAACTTCTGCTATAGCTTCAAGATTTTTCATGATAGTGTGCTCCATTAAAGCATGGTTGTTTGCACAAAACATAATACAAATCATAGAAGTTTGGTTGCTATAAAGTTTTTAGATCCATCAGTATGAACTTCACGGATAGCATTCCAATCAATTATAGCAACCCATATCTCTTCTTCATCCGAATACTGCACTATGCCATCAACTTCTAATTCTTCACTATATAGAACGACGTGTTGACTGTCACACAAAGTAATTTTCTGAGAAGCAAGGTCTTCAAGAGTACCGTTGCAATTCAAACGTAATCTACCTTTTGCGTCAGCGTTATGAAAATCTGCAAAGACTCTACTCTTTTTCATCATCTTCTCTCCGTGAGGGGTTTAGAATTGTTGGTGTAAGAAGTCTACTGGATTTCTCTGGTGTAAGACCTGTCAATGTAGCATGAAATAAACTCCTGCCGGAAGTTCTTATAACATCACCACCAAGTTCCCGAATTTCACCTACAGTGGTCACACCAATTTGACGGTGAGGAATAGTACGCGATAGTTCGGTAATTGATACACCTTCTGCACTTTCTACTGATACACCACGAATTCCACTCGGATGTGTTCCTATTCCACGTTGTAAATCTTGAATTCGGTTTTGTCCTCCCCTAACTACAAGTGCATCATCAGCAATTCTGACAGAAGAAATATATTGAGAATCCTCTGTCATTTAAAGGTAATCCTTAATATTAACATCCCGTTTCCTATATTACTGCCAATATCTAATTTACTTTTCATTCAAATGTTAGTTGCAGCATTGAAACTCTGGGTTTTACAGTGCAAACGTCTTCTCATCATCAAGGTCCATCATAGCAAACCAAGTGTTGATATCCGTTCGGTCCGGTGCAACTTTTTTCAGCATTCTTGCCATCATTGCCTTATGCCGTTCGGTTTCAGGACCCATTTGCGTTATCTTTTCATTAAACGCTTTGATGTCTGCATCACTCTTTGAATAGTTCTCCTTTAACCATGCTTCAACATCGGCATCGGTGGATAACGTTTTCAGTGCCTCAGTAAAATCATCCGTAGATACACCGAGAAAACCCAGTGCCATTCTGTCCATACCCGAATCCTCTGCATAAAAATACTCACCTAATGTATTACCATTAAATGCTCTTCCTTTATCAACCAATCGAGCAAGGTGTACCATACCACAAACATCTGTATTATAGGGACTGCGCGGTGCGCGACGATTAAGATCAACGATACCAAAACTCAACTCGTCATCCAAGTCTTGAAGTGCAACCCAAGTTGTAATGTCCGTACGTGTCGGATCCACTTCTTGTCGGCGCGCTTCAAATCGTTCGCGCGTCGTTTCATCCGGACCTCGATTGACCATAGTCTTGTTATAAGTAAAAATCTCTTGTTCGGATTTATTAATGTTTTCAATTACCCACTCACCGAGTTCTATATCATTGGGATTACTGACTGCGGCATCTTGAAAATCATCAGCGGAAACATCTAAAAATTCTAAAATACGTACATCTTGTCCAGATATATCTCCGTATTTATAGTCTCCGATTTTCCCCGCACGATCCGCGCGTGCTTTGTCTGCCATACGAGCAATGCCGCAGATACCTGAAACATCTCTTGCACGCGCACTGCGAGGAGGTCTTACAGTAAGATCCACTTGCCAGAAACATCCCCAATCGTCAAGTTCTATAGATTGCAAGACAGTCTTTATATCAGTACGATCAGGAGCATACTTTGCAAGCCTTTCTGTCAACAGTTGTTGATGTTTTTTATCTGCTGGAAGTCTCTCTAATTCTGATTGATTGAAACCTTCAATCTCTTCATCCGTCTTCTGACCTTGTTCAAGCATCCAAGTACTAAGTGTAGCATCGTCTTTATCGTCTGCAGCTTCAGCAAAATCGTCTGCAGAAATTCCCATAAATTCTAAAATCCTACGATCTAATCCTGAATATTTTCCGTAAACAAAGTCACCGAGTGTCTCATTGTTGTGTGCACGTGCCTTGTCTGTCATACGTGCCGCCCCAACTATCCCTGCTACTCCGAGGTTAGAAGGACGACGTGGTGGTTGGCGTGTTAAATCCATATTTTATTTCCTTTCAATTAAGAAATGTGTTATTATATCTGCTATAGTATTGTAGCATATTATATGAGCGTGTCAACTGAAAAAGCCTGTGATATAAAATGAAATGTATTAAGAAAAATTAAAACTATGAAATACAAGTTTATCCTTATTATCTCCATACTCGGTGTTATACTATCCATTGTCCTAAGCGGCATATTCCTCAACTTCTCGTATTTTGAACCCGATACCGCTTCATACCTATTTCAAGCGAAGTTGTTCACACAAGGCAAAATATCCATACCTGTACCTATCAAAACATCAGATGATGGATCTCCTGTCCAAGACCCAAACGGTAAACCTATGCCTGAATATGGTCTGTCTCCATCACCGCATATTAACATGCTGAACGGTAAATGGTATTCCAAATATCCTTTCGGCAACGCATTAATGTTGATGTTCGGTGAGTTTTTTAACGCCCCATGGCTTATACCTGCGCTTGCAACAGGAGCAGCAATTTTTCTGCTATTCCTACTCGTCAAAGACACTTATGGAAAACCTATAGCATTTATCGCAGCTGTAATCGCATTAATCTCACCAGCAACATCTGGTATGGGATCCACATGGTTCAGTGAACCTGTAAGTCGATTTTACCTGACGCTGTTTCTTTTCTCGTTGGTCCGCACTTTAAATGGTAAGGGTGGTATAATCTATCCACTTCTTTCAGGGTTTGCGTTAGGATATGCTTTCAATACGCGCCCACTTTCTGCCATTGTATTTGGTGTTGTTGGGGCAGGATTCGTGCTATATCATCTCTATAAACTAAGATTAGCAAAAGACTCCTCCAATATAGAAGAAGAAAATGAAACAAATACTCCTTCACAGAAACAATTAGTCACTCGGTTGGGTATTTTTCTAATTCCCTTTGCATTATGGGTATTGGTATGCATGACTTGGAATCATCATTTTACTGGTAATCCATTCAAGTTCACCCATACCGCAGCCCAACCTTACGACAAAATCGGTTTCGGTAAACGCACTGAAAGTTACTATCCAGATATTGAACGAGCATGGGAATTCAAACCGATACATGCACTTAACAGACCGTGGCGACACATCCTACCGTGTATAAGTTTCAACGCACTTGGTTGGGGTAACTACCGACCGAGACTCATAACAGAGGCAAAACCATCTCTTAAATTCTTTTTTGACTTTCTACCATTACTGATACCGTGGTTCTTCGTTCTCATACCATTTTTCCATTCAACACGAAATAGATATGATGTCCTATGTATGTCTTTTATTGTAGGGTGTCTAATTCTTTATGCTTTCTTTTATTTTGAAGGATCAACATGGGGATTTACTCCAGTCAATGCCCGGTACTACACTGAGGCAATATTCCTCGGATTCATTCCACTTGCAGCACGAGGAATGTATATCCTTTATCAACAGTTCAAGAAACCGATATGGACTAACAAACTCGCTTATGTTGCAGGAATATGTCTGTTATTGCTAAGTGTAAATACTGTATGGAGTTACGTCCGCATTGGGAAAGTGTATCAGAATTGGAGTGCTGTTTATCAGAAATTACCACCGTTGGTGAAAAAATTTGATATACACAACGCAGTCATTTTTGTTCCCGGTACACGAGATGCACCGGTTGGTGACTATCCTTTTGATAGTATGGAAGAAGCAAATATAGTCTATTTTAAACTGGGTCCTGCACCACATTGGGGTTTAACAAACAGCGATTGGAAGAACGTGTATAAAGAGTATTTTAAGGGGAGAGATGCTTATCTTTATGAACCAGGTCCGAACAATATAAAACCATTAATCCCTGACCCATAAGGTTAGTTGACAATAGGTATATGAAATCCATTTTACCGAAAATATCTCTCATAGACGTCGGAGGTACGGTTTCCTAACCGCACCTTATGCGTCAATTTAAGAAAAATTAAGCTCAAATGACTCAGTATTCGTAGGTTTCCTAACCGCACTTCTTCCGTTCGCAGTCGCCCAATTCATTAAGCCTCATACATTTAAAGAAAAAAGTGAAAATCATTTTTAGAATTTGGTATTATCTTGATTCAGATACAAAATAGTGATACATTATGTGACAATGTTGAATGAGGTTGAAGGATATCATCATGTCATATACCACAAAATTTCTCATAAGTGTCTTTACCGTCTGCATTCTGACCATTGGCGCGATTTTTCTCTGGGCACAAATTACAAAACAAAAAATCGCAGCATTACCGAGTATCAATCAACAGACAGAAACCGATGTAAAACCTAAAAGAAAACTTTTTTTGACAAAAAGGCATCCACGTCAACATATTATTCCCAAAAAACAGATGCTGTTAGATAATAGTGTTGATACGAATAATGCCTCATTGCTTGACAATACTGTTATCCCACCTGTAACATTTCAAACTGATGTCCAGTTAGATTATCGCTCGTTCGATCTTAATCTGAAGCTTCCTCCCATTCTACTTCAAACTGGTGTCCAGTTAGATTTTCACCAATTTCATCCGACAATTAGAATTAGTATGATCAGATTAATAAACATGTACAACCAAGGCAAGTTAGATCTTGATTATGTTGTTGACTACCTTGAATCACAGCACCACTTTGATCCTGCTATATTAGACAAATTGGCACCTCGACGTGCATTCAGGTACATCGCAGGAACATCACCATCTATGTCTGGAACAAGATCCAGGAATATTGCTAAAGATTACGCGGAACGTATACTTGCAAGAGACCCTGACAATCCTGATGCTCAATTACACATGGTGCGTTATGAAAAAGACGAAACAAAAATCATTCAACGATACAAACAGATTCTCACACAACACCCTGATCATCCTAACACACTAAATGCCTTAGGATACAGACTACATGACAACTCGCCAGAGGAAGCACTTCAATACTTAAAAAAGGCAAATAGACTTGATCCTACTACCGGAATATTCAGTTTAGGTATGGTATATGAAAAACTCGGTGATTTTAAATCTGCATGGTTTTGTTACAGTAAGACTGTCTTAATTCGGGAACGAAGGAAGGCAAGATTTCCACCTTCTCGGATTCACGAAGATTTTTTTGTCGATGGAATGAAGATGCGTGATATCGAAGGCGGCAGACAATGGAGGTCAGTGATGAAATTAGTACCCGATCCTAACGGGGATGCAAATCGCATGGTGCGAACTTTTCAACCGGTGAACGCACAGCAAGAAAGAGAAATACGAGAATTCTATCAATTTAGAGATTGGGTGCGAAATATTGAAAATAGAAAGAACTTAAAGCAGGATAATGATTTCCTTGTCATAGAGATAGGGAAACACCTAAATGGTGGAAAACCTATGTTTGATTCTCAACGCATCGTGCGTGCTTATGAAATCACCACACGACACCCCGGCAACGAAGGCATACAACGCCTCAAGAAAACCGACCTTGAAATCGCTTTAGAAATTGAACGTCTTTTGCAGCAAGAATAGATAACTACTTGCAAGAGACATTCAATTGTCGTAATTCACTATTGTAGGAGGGTTTCCAAACCCCAATCTTAGAGGAAACCCGTTCGTAGTCGCATAATTCATTGCACCTCTTACATTCCAATTCAAATGGGAATACCATTTAATGAATTTGCATTATCTCAGAACTGTACCTTCTCTCTAAATTTCCGCGTAAAATCACAGCTCCGTTTTATACTGGTAACATCTTCCATCTTATACTGAACTACAAGCGGTCCCAAGAAATTAATCTCCTTCAAACCCTTTGCAAAAGTCTCAAAATCAAACACACCACCACCCGGTTCACCACGATTGCTCCCAGAGACATGCACATCTCCTAAGCAATCTTTCATCGCAAGTGCTGCACTATATGGTTCAGCACCGTCGTTATTTAGATGATATGTATCACATGTCAAATATACGGGTAAACCTGTATCTGAAATAAAGGCAATTCCTTCGCGATAGTTATCAAGCGGACACCCCTTTTCAAATTCCAGCGCGATCTTAATACCATGCTCATCACAAGCAGGTACCATTTGAGTCAAGTTATCTGCAAGTGAATCCAGCGAATCTTGCCGTGACACATCCGCTGAGGGATTCACCCAAACTCCGATAAAGTCTGCATCAAATTTACAGGCAACTTCAAACACAATTTCAAAATGTTGCAACGCTTCATCTTTTCGAGTAGGTGTCGTTAAAATATGATTTCCGAAGCCTATCGTCGGTGCAACGAGTTTGTGTTTTTCAGCGAGGTTCACGGCATCTTCTATCTCTGCAGTTGAAAGTTCACCGAGAAAAGCAGCATTCACGGGAATGTTAATGCCTTCATATCCTGCGTCTGCGACAAGATCAAAAATCTCGGCACGTGAAAACCTTCCTAATGTACCTGAATACGGATCGTAACATACTGCTAACATGGTCTTATCTGCCCTCTGTTTTTTACGTTTATAGTTAAATTAATAAACAACACCAATCTCTTCACGCCATGCGTCTAAGACTTTCATATTACCTAATGTATCGTCCCATGACATTGCCGGTGCTTGTCGTTCAGATATATGGTTAGCAACCATATCTGCTTCGTATGTAAAAAGATCACGGTCAACTTCTACGGTTATCTCAGATGTACCTCCACCTTGATAGGAGTTAAGCACAAGCTGACTCGGTGGAAAGGTCGTATCTAAAGGTAATGCTGTTCTTGAACCACGGCAAGGTGAGGATGGCAACCAAGGACTTGGTATAGTTAATGTCCCACCAGATCCATATATTTTAACGTGACTCCCGATATTACATTCCACAGCACAAACTATCTCAGCAATAATCTCATTCTCAAATTTTAGGGTTGCCGCTGCAATGTGATCAACACCTGTTGGTCCAACTTTTCCATGTGCCTTCACAGAAATCGGATCTAAAAACAGTTTATTCGAAGCAGCACCTGCCACTTTACGCGCCATTGAGGCAGTATAGCAACCAATATCAAGGATTCCACCACCACCCATTTCACGATTGAAGAGTCTACTTTCGGGATTGAAATTGGATTGAAATCCGAATGTTGCTTGTATGAAACACACTTCACCGATTGATCCGTTCTGTATCAAATCAACCATACGTTCTATCTGTGGATGACAACGGTACATAAATGCTTCCATAAGAAAAACGTCATTTTCACGTGCTGCATCAACCATTCCTGATGTCGTAGTGTGATCTATACTAATCGGTTTCTCAACCAAAATATGCTTCTTCGCTTCAGCGGTCTTTATTACCCATTCTGCATGGTGTGGATGTATTGTAGAAATATAAACCGCATCAATATCGTCATCTGCTAACAATGCTTCATAAGAATTATATGATCGTGGAATATCAAAAACATTAGCAAAATTTTCAGCGCGTGATTCGGTACGACTTGCAACTGCAAGAATTTGTCCTGTATCAGTAAACCTCATTCCATTGCAAAATACATGAGCTATACCGCCTGGTCCTATTACACCCCAATTTAACATCTATGCTTATCTCCTTCAATCAATATGCAACTTGTTTGCATCACTTTATCATATTTGTTCATATTTAGCAATGGGTTTGGAAGGTTTGGGTGTTTATCATTATTATCAAGTGTTGCGGTAAGTACAGAAAACGCAGAGGACGCGGAAGGACAATTGTTTTTCAATGTTGTTTTCTAAGGAATAGCGTAATGGTAGGTAGTGTAATTCTATGTCTTCTGCGATTCTGACAAATTGAAATCAAGTATATAAGCACACCAACATATAAGATCGTATAGTTTATGTCAAATTTTTACACGCACGTCTCTGTATGTCTCTGGATTACAGTTTGACTTTTCATGTAATTTACATTATAATAGATTCCAATATCCACAATTAAAAATTAGGAAAAAATGCAATTTTACTCTATAAATTAATTTAACATATTCAACCTAATACCTACTACTCGTTGGTTAAATATAACATACTTTAGGAGAAATAGATGGCAACGATTGTAAGACACGATGATACAGGTAAAAATTACTGCTTACTCGGTACAGGTTTTGGGGTATTTCAGTCCTCAAAACCAAATGTCTTTTTTGGTAATCTTATGGCGGATGTAGACGAAGGTGAATACGCTATGGTCTGTGTTTGTGATAAGGCTGGTGAAATTTACTGGATAGATGCAGCCAAGGTTACCGTTGTAAGCGTTGACGGACATAATGTTGGAGAACTCCCACTGGCATAATTGAGTTTCAATGATCATTCTACAGTAGGATAATTACTTCAATATACTTTTACTCACGAAAGGATTATATACACCGAATGGAATTACAACAGATTAATATCAAGGTTTTCACAACCGAAGATAGCACTATTAACTACACCAACTTTATTAAGGTTTTCAACCGATGGATGGAAGAAGCTGATTCCGATGATTACCTTAACTATGCCGACTATTCACACGTTGATGCCGGTCCAGGCGTGCTGTTGATATTGAAACAAGCGAACTATAGCATTGACAATGCTTATCATGAAACGGGTTTTCTTTACAACAGAAAGCATAATGTAGAAGGTGAAAACGGTGATAAAATTCGTCAGGCACTTACTGATGTACTCTCTAAGTGTGAACTTCTTGAAGCATCTGAAGAATTGGAAAATGCTATTCGTTTCAACGGTTCAGATATCTTATTTATGATAAATAACCGAAACATTGCACCGAATACCACAGATACTGCAAATGCAATTCAAGCTGACCTTGAACCTGTCCTAAAACAGATGTATGGAGATGATGATTTCACAATAGAACGGACATCTGAGGATATCCGAGAACGATTTGCCCTACGAATCTCCACCAATTCAGATAAACCTATCTCAGAACTCATTGCCAATCTCGGAGGATAAAATGTATAGTTTTTCCAACGAACAGATTGAGCGATATAGTCGACATATAATCCTCAAAGAGGTAGGTGGGATTGGACAGACAAAACTACTTGAGTCTAAAGTGTTACTAATAGGAGCAGGTGGACTCGGTTCTCCTATTGGTGTCTACCTTGCAGCAGCAGGGGTGGGTACACTCGGTATTATTGATGATGATGTGGTTGACTTAAGTAACTTGCAGCGACAAATATTACACGGAACAAGCGATATTGGCATACCTAAAACGAAGTCTGCAGAAGCCACCATCACCGAGATGAATCCTGATGTTAAGGTGATCCCTCACAACGAACGTATCAACTCAGACAATGCATTTGGGATACTGGAACAGTACGATCTAATTATTGATGGATGTGACAACTTTCCAACACGCTATCTCCTCAACGACGCTTGCGTCATGCTTGGAAAACCGATTGTGCATGGAAGCATATTCCAATTTGAAGGTCAGGTAACCGTCATATATCCCGGTAAGGGTCCCTGTTATCGTTGCATCTTCCCCGAACCACCGCCAGCAGGAATGGCACCGAGTTGTCAAGAAGCAGGTGTCTTTGGTGTACTACCCGGTATTATCGGCACAATTCAAGCTGTTGAAGCGATAAAAGTCCTTTTAGATATTGGTGAAACGTTGATGGGAACCCTCCTACTTTTCAACGCACTAACCATGGATTTCAAGCGTTTGAAACTCCGTCAAGATAGCAGCTGTCCTATGTGCGGTGAAAACCCCTCCATTAAGGAACTTATTGATTATGAGGAATTCTGTGAAGTGCGATGGTAATGCTTATTTAATACTATTTCAGTGTGAGAGGGGAGGACATAATTGTGGATAATAGTTCATGGATAATATTATTGAGTATTGCTGTTATTCTGTTCTGTCAAGTGCTTATGCTATTTGTGATAGTACAAATTCTCAAGAAGACCAATAAAAGTCTTGCAATTATTGAGAATCACCTTGAGCATATTCTTGGAAAATTGAAGGATGATGAATAAGTTATTGCTTTTTCGATTACGCCAATACCTCCCTCCGAATTGGCGAATCAATAAATAGCGAATCTCCTCCATCAACTGTCAATTCCAACCCCGTAACCCACGCTGCTTCATCCGAGCATAACCAAAGCGCAGCATACGCAACATCAATTGGATTACCTAATCTCTCTAACTGAGTCGCCACAGGAGCAATTTTACCTTCTGGCAACGGATCCCAGATGATACCTGGACATAACGCATGAACACGGATGTTTTTTTCATACAGTTCTTTCGCAAGGTTTTTTGCGGTTGCTACCATTCCTGCTTTTGCTGCAGCGTAGGCAGCATTCGCATCCTGCCGTACACGGGTTCCCGCTGAAATAGTAATAATACAACCGCCACTGCGCGTATCTAAAATTGGAACAAGTCTGCGGACAGGATTGAAAAGAGTTCTTAAGTTGTTCTGCAATGCACCATCCCAGTAGTCAGGATCCATATTTGTAATATCATGTTCGGTTGAGAAATACCCACCTGCAGCATGAATGAAGCAGTCTACACCACCATATTCTGATACTACATTATTAATAAGTGTGTCTACTTGTTCTGCATCAGTCAAATCAGTCTGATGTGTTATAACGTTACCGTTGTTTGCTTGAATTCGTTCTGCGGTTTCATCCATCTTTTCAGTTGTGCGTGCGGCAAGTGCAACCTTCGCGCCTTCTTGAGCAAATAACAGTGCTGTCGCTCGACTCATGTTCGAGCCTGTACCACCGATTAGTACAACCTTGTCTTTCATTCGCATTTATTATTCCTTTCTAAATCAGTAACTATTTGATCAAACCTTCATACATAATCATAACCATTACATTTTCTGATAACTATAATCCATTGCTGATTTCATGAGTTTCAATGCATCGTGAATTTGTGGGAGTTCCTCAAACCCGTAAGAGATACGTAACTGCCTTTTCCCAATATCAACTATATCTCCACTCGGATGTACACAATATTCACCGGGAATATAAATCACCTTAGGATGTGGATTATTCTTAGGTCCGTCAATATTTTCATCACCAGTTGTTCTTGTCAAATACTTAAAAAAATTGGAGTTTGAGTCGGTTCTGATATTGGCAAATGTCAGATAATAGTAGAAACCAGCACTACCACCGCGACATTCTTGAATGTCGTCATCAAACATTTCTTCTATCCACATGCTGACCTTTTTTGCCTTCTCACGATAACCATTATTGACCTTTACAATTTGAGTTTCAATACCGTTATCAAGAAGATAACTTGCAATTTCTTGATTGATAAGTGGTGCGCTGAAACCAATGTCACTTGTGCGTTGGATAATACTGTTGAGGAATGGTCCTTTCGATCCGATGAGATAGCCGATACGCAACCCAGGAGCAAGTATTTTTGACAACGTACTAATCTCATATACGATACCGATTTCATCATAGCAGAATGCTGTCTGTAAAGGTTCAACGGTGATGTCATGGATAAGGTCGCTATATGCATTGTCAAAAAATATGGGTATTTTCCGTCCGATTTCGTGTGAAAGTTCGCTTACAATCTCAACAAGTTCCTGTTTTCGTTTATTAGAGAGAATAGTGCAGCTTGGGTTGTTAACCGTTACGACATAGAAAAACTGAATTGTCTCTTTACTATCTGCTAACGTCTTTAACTTTTCTCTTAATACGTCGGTTTGCAGTCCCTCATTGTCTTCAGGTATTGCGACAATAGAGAATCCTATTCTTTCAAGGTCGTTACAATAGATGTAGTACATTGGATCAGCAGTGATTACAATGCCAGATGGGAGAAGGTGAGTGATGCTCTCCAACAAACTGGTTGCACCGTTAGCACCGATAACAACATCTCTCTGTGAAAAGGTATCATGTGTTATGCCGACAATATGGTTGTTGATTTGGTACGATTTGATTGATTCAATTAGATTGGTTGAACCTTGCGCGCCACCATAATTGAGAGATGCTCGGTACTTTTTGGGATGCGAAAGTACTGCTTCACATGCATTTTGTATTTGTTGACGTGGGATTGTGTTTTCGTTGACATATCCCACACCGAGATTTATATCAATTCCATCACGAAAACCGACTGCATAGTCAGTCATCATCCTGTTCACTGGAGATGGAATACTTGAAGCTTTACCGTATTTAGAAAGCAAAACATCGCGAATTTTCATTTATTACCGTTGAAATCCACCCTTTTATAGTAAATCTTTGAGTGCCGATTCAAGTGTGGGGTATTGAAATTGGTATCCACATGCCTCTGTTTTTTCAGGGAGTACGCTTTGGCTTAACACAACAAAGTTTGCAAACTCACCCATCATTATTTTTAACCCGAATGTTGGTACAGGAAAGATTGTTGGCTTACCGAGAACTGACCCAAGTGTCTTTGTAAATTCAATGTTTCTCACTGGTGAAGGAGCCGTAGCATTCAACGCACCTTCAATGTTGTCGTTATCCATAGCATGTAGTACAATCCCAATTACATCATCAACATGAATCCACGACATCCACTGATTACCACTACCAAGTTTACCTCCGACTCCCATTTTAAATGGAGGTAACACCTGTTCCAATAGTCCACCACCAATTCCAAGCACAAGTCCAATTCGAACCCATACGACCCGTATCCCATATTCACTTGCTTTCTGTGATTCTGTTTCCCATTCCTGACACACTTCTGCCAGAAAATCAGTTCCAGGAGGTGATTCTTCAGTAAAATTTTCGTCACCACTATCACCATAAAGACCGATTGCTGATGCACAAATAAGTGTTTGGGGTTTCGTATCAGATGACGCAAAAGATGCAACCAGATTTCGTGTCGAGAGGACACGACTGTCGCGTATCCGTCGCTTTTTCTCAGCATTCCACCTTCCTGCAATAGTTTCACCTGCAAGATGAATCACTGTGTTAACATCAGTTGTGGCTCCTGAAGGCAGTTGCTCCGTATCGGGGTTCCAAGCGTATATTTCATTCACTGAATTTAATTTCTTTCTGGCACGTTCTGGATCTCTTGAAACGGCATTCACAGTATATTCTTTTTCGCGGAGGGCATCACACACACGGCTTCCAATAAATCCTGTTGCCCCGGTGACCAATACATTTTTCATTGTTTTCCTCCATAATATTTATTGTGAGAGTTCGGCGATAACAGCCTCCAATTGCCTATAATCATCAATTACTGCATCGCTGAGTGTATCGTCTGTTTCTGATTTATTAACCCCTGCAAACCGTATCGCCTTCATACCAGCGTTTTTTGCCCCGACAATATCTGTCCGCACAATATCTCCAATATGTATCGCTGCTTCCGGTTTAGCATTCAGCTGCTTCAGTGTAGTTTCATATTGTGCTACCACGGGTTTAGTATGTTCTGATTCATCGGAATAAGTAAATGCTGTAAAGTGCTGCAATATTCCGTCACGTTCCATAAGTTGTTTTGTGTATCTACCCGGTGTCAATGCAGAATCTGAAATAATCCCTAAAGAATACCTTTTGCTGAACGTTTCCAACATTGGTTTGACATGCGGAATCATCACTGGTGGAGACTCTAAAAATGCATTACCAAGACATACAATCAGTGAAGCAATTTCAGTTTTATCCAGCGAAAGTTCCACCGTTTCAGCAAACTTCTTCATGCATGTTTCTACTGACACACCTATGTGTTGATGCCAACAGGTATTTGAAACCATATATGCTTCTTCCATACCTTTTGCTATTATTTCTGTATTGCATGAATACCCTTGTTTCTTCAAGTACCCATGACAATTATCTATCCGTATAGACTGCCGATTCTCCCAGTTTTCGAGAGAATCTGCATAAAGTGTTTGCCAAAAATCAAATGTAATTGCTTTGAACATCGTTTCCTCTATCTTCCTAAATAGATTCTATTTTTGAAGTTATCGCCTTATTGTTTAGTGTGCAAAAATAAGATGTCATAAGTAAAGTACAGAATGCAGGGTTATTTTCCGAACTGTAATTGAAAAGAGAAACGGAAAATGGCTAAGAATGTTGACATATATCGGTTTTCTAATCAATTATGTAGGACATGAGATGCACTCTATATAGATATGTGTTGCAACTTCTTTGTATTACAAATACATATACCCACAGCGTGCAATACACTCACGCTATGGGTATATGTATACACAATGAAATTACTAACGGACTTAAGCATTAGGGTTTTCAGATGTGCGAACTTTTATCGCCTCTGGTGTCAATGCACCAAGGGGTTCCTTACCATTTAACACACGTTCCATATCGTCAACAATCATATCTGAAACGCGTAAGTTAGCATCTTTCGTTCTTCCTGCGATATGAGGTGTATGAACGACGTTATTTCTATTCCTCAATTCATCATCAATTGGCACAGGTTCTCTGTCATAGACATCAAACGCACCAGAAAGTTCGTCTTTGACAATCCGTTCGCGTAATGCTGCCATATCAACAGCGTGAGCACGAGTAATGATTACAACCAATGCCCCTTTGTGAAGATGGTAGATACGTTCACGATTGAGTAGATGTCGGGCTGATGGAGTGGGTGGGATTGCAACGAATACAATATCTGCCCTATCCACGAGTGTATCCATATCAACGCGTTCCACGTCCCATTCTTCAAGAAGTTCATCGGAGACAAATGGATCATATCCCATAACGGTCGCACCGAATGCACGAGACCAGATTGCAATTTTCCTTCCAATCTGTCCAAGACCCATTACACCGACCTGTTTCGTTCCGAGGTCACCATTGACGAAGTCAGGATCATCACAGAATTGATGTGCAACTGGGAGTTTATCCGGTCCCCATATTGGGTCCGTCCAATTCCACAGTTTTTCACCTTGTGCCATCTGCATGTGCCATTGTGCTGTCCGTCGTAAAGAAGACAATGCCAATCCAAAAGCACATTCTGCAACAGATTGTGACCAAGCACGTGTGGATTCTATGACAGGAATGCCACGTTCTTGAAGTTTAGCATAAGGGATACCGTGTCCCGTGTTATCTGTCATTGTGCCAAGTACTTTTAGTTTCGGTGCGTTATCAATGCACTCCTCTGTGAGATTACCACCCCAATGTGAGAGTCCGATGACTTCGCTGAGATCCACCTGTTGATGGAGAGGGTCTTTGCTTGTGGTATTCAAAACAAGTGTTACGCCTAATTCTTCAAGACGTTTTACCATCTGTTCGTGGACAAAGGGCCACGAACCTTCTAATCCAGGGTGACGTGTAAAAAGAAATTGGTGTGTTGACATATAAGTTTCCTCCTCATTAAGTAATGACTATATGTGGAACTGTTGGGTATCTGCCACGACGGTTGCCGTAAAGCGTAAGTCCACCCTTGTTTTCAGCATTACCTTTGACTTCATATCGTACAGTGAGATTTCCTGAAGTATTATCTGTTAAGCACGTATCCTTATCCAATGGGACACGATATAAGTAACCGTAGTTCCCAAGATTTTCGTGGATATAAGTTAAGACACCCCGTGCATCAGCAGGACAATCAGGTAACGTCAAAGTTTCTATCTCAGTTCCATTGACAGAGATGGTAACATCGGATGGGAATTTTTCAGGTTCAGTTTGCCGTGAACCACCATTTGATGAAGATGCTTCAAAAACAAGTTCCATCTTTGATATTTCATCAGCATTTAGTTTAGCAGGCAGCGGCATCTGATATTCAACATATCCTGAACCTTGTGCATTGAAAAGTTGCTCCTTGATTTCAGTTGCTGCATCCCACTTGCTGACAGAAATATCTCCAGGAAAGTGACTAAGTGAAGTTAAGCCAGCGGTGTCTTCCAGGTATATCTCAAAGTTAATGAAATTACGCGCCACAACCGCTCCTGTCTTATCGGAAACCCATACATGCAACGTACCGACAGCAGCGTTAATATCAGGAATAGTGAGTTCCAGTTGATGTGCTTTCTCAACCTGATATTGTGGAAAAGGAATTTCAACACTCTTACTTATACGACCATAGGTTAATTCACCATTTTTATCAACTGTATCCAATTGCCAGTGGAGTGTTGTATCGTTAATTGTCTTATGAGAGAAGTGACTTGAATAAACGTCTGCCTTTATTGTGTCACCGGGAGCAACAGTGGTACCGGGTGAATAGTCTATTGCAATAAAATCAAGTGTGTTGATGTCATTGTAATCATATCCAAATTCCTTCACTGACCGATCGTAGTTCATGAAACCGTTATGTTCCCATTCAATATCTTGGAGTTCAGTGTAGACATAGCCACAGATTTTGGGGTGTAGGCGTAACTCGTTAGTCAGATATTTGAAGCACCATGCAATGTCCTTGTCACCTGCCCCAGCACCGATACCACCATATTCGCTATTTATCAATGGGACATCAGTTTGTTCGTTATCCCCCGCATAATTGAATTTTGATCCAGGATAGGTCTGTTCCACAACATTAGCAATGTGGTCCTTAGCATGTTGATAGTTGTTGATATAGAAATGCCATGAATTGATGTCGGTTTCAACATGATCATATAGACAAGGTGAGTTGTCTTCAACAAGTCGAGTAGGGTCAAGTGATTTGGCATAATAATACATCTCTCGTACCCACTCCTGACGGTCTTTTTGCTGTTTGTAGTCTCCACCACCGAGTCCCCAAGTTTCATTGAAGTTGCACCATGAGATGATGGATGGATGGTTATAGTCGCGTTCTATGTTCCCACGAAGTGTATACTTGAATCTATCTTTTGCTTTATCTGTGTAAGTTCCGAAGTTAGGAATATCGCACATAAAGAGCAATCCTAATTTATCTGCCCAATAGTAGAGACGTGGTTCGTCAACTTTTATGTGAAGACGGAGGAAGTTGAAGCCGAATTCTTTGGCGCGTTCCACATCAGTTCGGATAGCTTCATCGGTCAGAAATGTATACACACTTTCCGGATTTAACGACTGATTAAGTGCACCTAATAAGTATATGGGACGGTTATTCAGGTAAATGTAGTTATAGTCTCCATCTGGTGCTTTTTCAATTGATACCTTCCGCATACCGAAATAGGTGTAAACAGTATCAATATCTGAACCGTCGGATACCAATTTGAGTGTTACGTCATAAAGGTTTGGAGTCTCTACATCCCACAGTCGAAGTTTGTCTGATGGTATATTGACTGTGATTTCTGTATTTTCTTCTGCATCAACACTACCATTCATACCCTCGAAATCCCAATGTAATTTTGTACCAGACGTTATTTCACCATCTAATGTAACGTCAAAACTGGCACTGCTATTGTCTATGTCAGGTGTGATAAGACACTGCTTAATATATGTTGTATTTCGTGGTTCAAGGTAGACAGTCTGCCAAATACCGCTGGTACGGACGTACCAACCTATCTGTTTTCCTGCGAGTTGTTCTCCGTGGTCTTGTGCATCATAAGCACGCAGGACGATGGTAGCATTTTCACCGGGGGTAAGCACATCTGTAATGTCAAATTCAAAAGGTAAATACCCGTTACTATGCCCTCCAATTTCCTTACCATTTACCCATAACGTTGTTTCCCAATCAACAGCACAGAATTTCAGAATAACGCGTTTATCATTCCAATTTTCTGGAATAGAGACAGTTCTACGGTACCACCCAATTGTGTGTCTGGGTTCACCACGGTAATTACCTTCTCGACTTAGACCACCACAAGTGATCTCTTCAGGTTTAAGGTATGCTTTTGTGCTTAGATAAGTCGCGCTATCTGCACGATCCTCTTCTCCCCATGCAGCAAGGCTTTCCCATGGATAAGGGACCTGTATTTGCATAGGGAAGTCATGTGCGTTATCAGTAAACCATTGTTCTTTATTACCAACATCATCAGGGTCAAACGCAAATTCCCATGTTCCGTTGAGATTTATCCAGTCAATTCCTTCGGATGTTCCGCGCTGGAAATCGGGTCTCGGATATTCTGGACGTGGTATTTCAATCTTTGTCACTATCAGCCCTTCCTTATTATCGCAGCTCTGTGTGGTTTTATTGCTGCTTAGTATTGTTCTTATGTTATCTTCATCGTCTACTATCTTGGATCTTGATGTAATATCTTGCTTGTATTATATTGGATTCGTTGAATTTAGGCAATTGAAAACTTTCTGTGGAGTGTGCAAGTTTTGTAAAAATCATCTACACTTATGAGTGTGTAAAGTTATGTGCCAACAAAGCACCAATTAACCCTTGTAGGAACAGTCTACTATGTATAAAAACTTAATACACCATCTCCTTAGTTGTGATATACTAAAGAATGTCATTTATCTTAGTCTATTATCAATCTTTGGTGTCAAAACCCCGTTGCTTTAGCACGGAGATGTAGACACCGCCATATAACCTGACTTTTAGCGTGAAATATGGTATCCTTGTAGGACTACTTCAGTGCAGATATTTTTCGTATCTGCACACCACCACAAATGGGAAGTAGTGACCTTTCAAGGAAGTAATGATATGCCATTAAAAACACATAAGATTGCCTTAATTCCAAATAACAAGCAGTATAATTGGTTTGCTCAGCAATGTGGTTATGCCCGTTTTGCCTATAATTATGCCTTAGCAGATTTTAAGTCAGGATTAGAGAATGATGAGTTTCTCTCTACATCAAAGTTGAATGAGAGATTTAATGTTGCTAAGAAAGCTTATGCTTGGACAAAAACACAAGATCAAGTTGTTGCGAACAAAAGCATATTTGTGAACCTCTCAGCTGCTATTGCGAATTGGGTATCCAAGCGTGCCAAATTTCCGAAGTATAAGAAGCATGGTAAAAAGGATTCTTTTACGACAAATAATCAATTTGTGCAAGTAGAAGGCAAACGTATCAAGCTTCCCAAAATCGGATGGGTCAAAATGTTTCAAGCGTTACGCTGGACAGGCAAAATCATGAAAGTGACTATTAGCAGAACAGCACACCGATGGTTTGTATCCATAACAGTAGACACAGAGGACACCGAGGCAGTTGATAACTCAACGCACCCTGTTGTCGGTATTGATGTTGGTATAAACACATTAGCAACGTGTTCTGATGGCAGCAAATATGACAATCCAAGACCATTGAAACATTACGAAAAGAAACTAAAACGTGCTAATCGTAGACTTAGTAAGCGGACAAAAGGATCCAAAAATTGGATAAAACAGAAATGGAAAGTCGCACGTATCCACTACCGAATCGCTTGTATCCGAAACGATGCGCACCATAAAGCAACAACAGATATTGTCAATAAGGCATCTGCTATCGGTATTGAGACACTCAAGGTTACCAATATGGTAAAGAATAAGAAACTCGCAAAAGCATTGTCAGATTCAGGATTAGGCGGGTTTCTCTCTAAACTCAAGACCAAAGCAGAAACGCTTGGAATACCTGTCACAGAAGCATCGCAATTCTATGCGAGTAGCAAAACCTGTAGCAGTTGTGGATATAAAAAGAAAGATCTAACGCTTTCAGAAAGAACGTATCATTGCAGTCAATGTGATGTTTCTATAGATAGAGATGTCAACGCTGCAATCAACCTAAGAAATGTCGCGGTAGGGCATACCGAGACAGAAAACGCTTGTGGAGTCCAAATAAGACCTCACACGGAGGCACGAGAGACGGAAGCAGGAAAAGCCGTTTGGAAGCAACAAGTGCTGCCAATATAAGAGCTAAGAATCCCCATGCTTTAGCTGGGGGAGTATGTCAACATCAAGTTATGTTCATATTTATTATTACAATTTATTGAAAATTGGAATATCAGAAAAAACAGACAGAAATTGTCAAAATATAATTATGTGCAAGGAATTATACATAAATGAAATTAATACTCTCAACACTTATTTTTTTCTTAACAATCTCAATCGTCCTTGCTGAAGAACCTTCTTCGTTTGGGACCCCTCCGTGGCAACCTACGGGAAAATATACACATACTGATATCCGTGAGAGTTCTGGAATTGTTGCAAGTAGACAATTTGAAGGTGTATATTGGACGTTGAACGATTCAGGCAATCCCGCTGTGCTTTATGCAACAAAACGAAATGGGGAATTAATCCGAGAAATCCAGGTGAACGGTGCACGAAATTTCGATTGGGAAGCACTCGGTATTGACGACAAAAGACAGCTCTGGATTGGGGACATTGGCAATAATAGTAGAATGCGATTTAATTTAAGTGTGGCTGTTGTGAAGGAACCGAATCCTAACACTGATACTGAAGCAGATGTTATCGCAAAATATCCGTATCGTTATCCTGATAATAATGTTGATGCGGAAGGATTGTTTATTGCTGATGGGATACCTTATATCGTATCTAAAGAACAAACTCGGGCAGTGCTGTATCGTTTTCCTGAATTGAAAGTAGGGACAAAACAGGTTTTGGAACAGGTCGGTGAGTTCGCAGGAGCAAGACTGGTCACAGGTGCGGGTATTTCAGAAGATGGAAAACGGGTTGCTGTCTGCACTTACAATTCGCTTTGGGTATATAATATAACTGCTGGAAACTTAGCAGATGCGATAGAAGGTCAACCTTGGGAATTAAGGCACAATTTTCAAGGTGAAGCTATCTGCTTTGAAGGGCACAATCTCTATCTTACAAACGAAGCACGCGATATCTATGCCCTGCCTCAGTTTTGGTATGAGAAAACGTGGAAAATACCACCTAAGAATACACAATCAGCAGTATCGTTGTTAGTTGACCAAGAAACGGATATGTATAAGTTAGAAAGTTATCGTGAGTCGGGGATTGATATAGATGGTGGACATGTCGCTTTGAACGGCAATGCTGCTGGTGTGGAAGTCCATCAGAAAATTAAGGTTCCTTACAGAAACCTATATCAAATCAGTGCCATTATGACTCGTGGACCTGAATATGGACTTGCAGAACTCACTGTTAATGGAACAACAGTCGGACAACCTTATGATTGCTATCAGGATGAACTGGTTGCGGGGACGTTGGTGGAATTTGGTGAAGTGCCATTGAATCAAGGAGATAATCATATTATCTTAAAGAGTGTTGGAAAATCTACTGAGTCAACAGGCTACAAAGTCGGTATCGATTCCTATCAGGTATTGCACGCTTCTCCGTTTGTGCGGAAATACATGGTCTTGGGTCCATTTCCAAAAGGAGATGTTAACACGAATATTCCAACGATTTCTCCTGATCAGCCACTTAACCTGAATGAAACCTATACAGGTTTAGATGGAAAAACGATCCGTTGGCGTGAAGCAGAGACCAGAACAAGTGGTATGCTGGATTTACGATCAAACATCGGAATGAACACAAACGTAGTTGGCTATGTGGTTACTTATGTCTATGCACCTAAAGTAGTGGATACAGCAATGTTATTAGGCAGTGATGAAACTGTTACTGTTTGGCTAAATGGAACAGAAATCCATAGAAAGCGGGTCTATCGTCGTATAACACCAGATGTAGATACTATTCCTTGTCAACTGAAGGCAGGGTGGAATGAGGTTGTGTGTAGTGTTGAGCAGAACAGTTGGACGTGGGCACTGTATATGCGTTTTACTGATGCAGATGGGGTTTTTAAATATAGACCGCGTTTGCAGGAATAGTATTTTCAGAGACACAAATTTATTTCCACATTCTAAGTTAGTCTTTACGTTCGCCTTGAAAAATATCTTCTTTTCAGCTAATTTGAACCCTCAATTTATATTTTCAAGCCATTTCTAAAAAATATCATATTTTTGGTAGCCTTTTTGCTACGAATCTACACTTAATTAGCAAAAGGACAAAAAATGTTTTTATATAGAAATGTAGAATCGTGTGATATATTATGGTAAACATTGAAATTAAAGAGACACATTTCTGTAGGAGCGATCTCCGAATCGCGACAAAACTCACTGATAGTCGGGAATCGGAGTTCCCTCCTACAACTCAAAATGTCCTGTTAATTCTAAAGTTCACTATAAATAGACATTTAAGTCCGATAATAGAAATGGTATTACATTAACGCGAATTCGGTATTTGATACGAAAATTATTAGATTGCGTCTTCTACGACACAATCTAACAGATTGTGCTACAAAAAGAGACATAATATTTTAGTGGTAATATAAGTATCTTACAGACAGCACGATGGAGGGTGCCAATTACCATTGCATGGAATTTACACTTGTTCAACGCTAAGTGTTGCAGGCTCTCCGTTGAGTTTTTGGTCAAGACTGAATGCTTTTTCACCAAGAGATTCTACTACTTCTGTTGTCAAGGTTTCAGCAAGGATATAATCTCGATGTGTATCAAACGCTTCCATTACAAGTTCTGATGATGTATTGACACTGAGCTTAATCCTATCAGACACGTTAAAGTCTGCATCCTTCCGCATGTTTTGGATTTTGTTGACAAGTTCACGTGCCATACCTTCAAGCACTAACTCGTGCGTCAGTTCGGTTGACAATGCAACGAACTTTCTCGCATCTACCTCCACAAAAAATCCTTCGCGATTTTGTGTCTGCATGTCAATCTCTGATGTCTCAAGTGTATAGGTTTCACCTAATGCCTCAATCTGCAGACTTCCGTTCGCTTCCAATTCGGCTTTTAGCTGCATTGTATCTGCTGTCGCGAGTGCTTTTGCGATTGCCTGTACACCTTTGCCATACTTCGGTCCCAAAACCTTGAAGTTCGGTTTGAGGGAAACTTGAGCAAATGTGTCTAATTTCTCTGTAAAGACGATTTCCTTAATATTCAACTCGTCGTGAACAAAAGATGCCATGCGATTGACGGTCTCCTTTTCTTCATCGGACAGTCCACCAAGTGTGATTTCAGCAAGCGGTTGGCGCGTTTTGATTCCTGAGCGATTTCGTGCTGCGTGTCCCATGCTAATAACCTCGCGTGTAAATGCCATATCTCTTTCTAATACTGAATCTATGAGTTCTGAATCTGCGACTGGGTATTCTGCAAGATGAACACTGAGTGGTGCATCTGGGGCAAGTGAACCGACTAAGTTTCGATAAAGTTCGTCGGACAAAAACGGTATGAACATTGCGGCGAGTTTTGCAACGGTAACAAGCACTTCATATAACGTGGCATATGCAGCCTGCTTGTCCTGTCCTGCCTCTGCACCCCAAAAGCGGTCGCGAGAACGGCGGACATACCAGTTGCTAAGGTCATCCACAAAAGATTCAATGGCACGAGGTGCATTCGTGAGGTGATAGTTTTCCATGTCGTCGCGTACCTTGTTAATCAAGGTATGTAAGCGCGACAGAATCCAGGTATCTAAGATTGCGCGTTCCGCTACCGGTGGGGCATCTTCCAAGACATCAACCTGTTCCAAGTTAGCATACATTACGAAAAAACTATATACATTTTGAAGCGTTCCCATAAACTTCTTCAATGCTTCATCAACACCTTCAATCTGGAAAGTAAGCTGTGTCCATGGTGGTGATGCTGTGAATAGATACCAGCGTACTGCATCTGCCCCCTGTTCGTTCAATATCGTCCACGGGTCAACTGTATTGCCACGACTTTTGCTCATCTTTGATCCATCAGAAGCGAGGATCAGTTCAAGACAGAGGCAGTTTTTGTATGCAGGTTTATCGTAAAGCAGAGTGCCTGTTGCTAATAGGCTATAGAACCATCCACGGGTTTGGTCAATCGCCTCTGAGATGAAATCTACGGGATAAGAACGTTCAAAAAGTTCTTTGTTCTCAAATGGATAGTGCCATTGTGCGGTGTGTGCGCAACCTGAGTCGAACCAGCAGTCAATGACATCCTGTACGCGATGCATCGTTCCACTACATTTCTCACAGGTTAGGATTACATCATCAACGTAAGGTCGGTGTAATTCAATATCGTCCGGTACATCTTTACCGATTTCCTTCAATTCGGCAATACTACCGACACAGTGTTGATGTCCACAATCGTCACATATCCAGACAGGTAGTGGTGTTCCCCAGTAGCGTTCACGACTCAATCCCCAATCAATGTTATTTTCCAGCCAATTGCCGAACCTACCATCTTTGATATGTTCGGGATACCAGTTGATTTCTTGATTGTGTTGCTGCATCTGGTCTCGGATGGCAGTTGTACGGATAAACCACGATTCGCGCGCATAATAGAGGAGTGGATTGTCGCATCGCCAACAGAACGGGTATTGGTGTGTATATTCAGTAGCCTTGAACAGTAAGCCACGTTCGTCCAAGTTCTCTATGATCATCGGATCAGCGTCTTTGACGTATTCACCTGCCCACACGTCCTTTACATCGGGAACAAATTTACCATCATCACCTACCAATTGTACAAATGGCAGATTGTGTTTCTGTCCAATATCGTAGTCATCTTGTCCGAATGCGGGAGCGATGTGGACTAATCCACTACCTTCTGTGGTTGTTACGAAATCAGCTGTGACGATGTAGTGAGACTTTTCATCATGTTGTCCACTGTCAAACAACGGTTCGTATTCCCACTTGCGGAGGTCAGTGCCTTTGTAACTTTCAATGATTTCTGGAGGTGCATCGTCAAATAAACTTGATATACATTCCTTTGCGAGGATGAGTTTTTGTCCGTTATCTTCTACGGCGACGTAATCGTAATCTTCACCGACAGCCACCGCTAAGTTAGATGGGAGTGTCCACGGGGTCGTTGTCCAGACAAGTAGATAGGTATTTTCTTTATTCTTCAATGGAAAGCGGACAAAGATTGATGGGTCAGCTACTTCCTGATAACCGAGTGCGACTTCATGACTTGCTAAGGTTGTACCACAGCGATAGCAATATGGTTGCACCTTATGTCCTTGATACAGTAGTTTCTTATCCCATGCTTGTCGTAGAACCCACCATACGCTTTCGATATAATCGTTTGACAATGTGATGTATGCTTCATCTAAGTTGACCCAGAATCCGATACGTTCAGTCATCTCGCGCCAATCCTGTTCGTATTGGAAAACATTTTCCTTGCATTTTTCAATGAAGTTCTGAACTCCGTAAGCCTCTAATTCTGCTTTATTCGTGATATTCAGTTGTTTCTCAACCTGATATTCGACGGGAAGTCCGTGTGTGTCCCAACCTGCTTTTCTGTGGACATAATGTCCTGTCATCGTCTTATATCGGCAAACGGCATCCTTCATGATGCGTGCGAGGACGTGATGCACGCCGGGTGGTGCATTTGCAAACGGCGGACCCTCAAGAAAAACGAAGGGTGGCGCGTCTTTGTGCATGTCCATGCTTTTCTGAAAGATGTTGTTTTCACGCCAGAACGTGAGTGTCTGTTTTTCTTTTTCAGCGAAGGTGAATTGCGGTGATACCTCTTCAAACATTTTAAACTATTAGCCTCCTGACTGTTTGGTCCGTTGTCCGATACGGTTATCTGGTAAATTCGTTAAAAAAGAAAACACCCTCACCGATATGTATGTTTCAGTGATGGGCGTTCTAATAGTATTTCTTATCTGCTTGCGGTTAGCCCACCACAGCACGACGAATTGCTATAATAATATGTATGGCGCGATGGGAGTCTTGGTGTAGGTCGGTGTGGTGCGCAGACTTTTTGTATTGTGATCTCAGTGATTGATAAAACATCCGAAAATCCTGTTGAATACATACGTGGTTAGCGTTTTGAGTTCGTTAAAATGATACTACATGCTACTGTGGATGTCAAATCTTTTTGGATGTGAATTCTGAGATATGGTGTATAATGTATATATTTGGAGGAACACTTTTATGGAACAGGAATGGGATGAGACACTACAGCAAATTGCTGAAAGTGCATTAACTAATTCTGTTGTGCATTTGGATGTAGGAAGAGGAATTCCGCTTTTATCGTTACGTCCTCAATATACTATATCCAAAGTAACTTCAAGCGGTGGAAGTGGATTTTTTATAGAAGAGCACTTGATAGTGACGAACTGTCATGTCATCTTAGGGGCGACATCTGTATCAATTGAACTTTCAAATACAGAAGACACATTTCATATTGAGAGTGTTAAGTCGTGGGACTTTGATAATGACTTAATTGTTCTCAAGGTAACTAAGAAGGGTACACCACTCAAACTTGGGGATAGTGACAGGATAGCAAACAAGGATTTAATTTGTGCTGCGGGTTACCCTAAAGGCAATCCTGATATTACACACGGCACCATTGATGGAATCCAAACAAAGGATAATCGGCTCCGAATGAAAATCGGTACAGCCAGGGGCAGCAGCGGTTGTCCTATAATGAATAGAAAGGGTGAGGTGATAGGGATTGATACCTCATCGGACAAGACCTACAGTTACGCTATTCCTTCAAATACTTTAAAATCACTAATCAGAAAGACTGGAGAATCACTACCTTTCAAGGAGTGGCAAGAACTTCCACATATACGTGCCTATTATGCAACTGATGTAGCTGATGATATGTTGGAAAAGGGAGAATTTAAGGAGGCAGTTACGTATTATGATATAGCGATTGAGTTAAAACCTGATATAGCTGCTGCATACAAAGGATGCGCAGTCGCAAGGATGGGACTGGGAATGTTCCGTCGGGCAATGGAAGATTATCTCACTTGTCGAAAACTCAATCCAAAGTCATTAAGAGGGTCCGGTTTTTGGTCATATTTAACTTGGAAGTGGGTAGGGTTTTGGATTATAGTTGGACATTTCCTCATCAAGTTGCTGAAGAAATTTATTAGTGAAAGTAGTTGGTATAGATTCAGAGGAATTGGTAAGTCTGCCTTTGCAAAATCTGCAACGAAAGATGGGGAACATTCCAAAGCCAGAATGCTATTTAAAGAAGCAATAAGTGACTTTTCTGAGGCTATTAATCTTGAACCAGAGAAGTCAAAAATCTATAATAGTCGTGGGTGGACAAAGTATCTACTTGGAAAAGTTGAAACTGATCAAGAAAATGAAGAAGAAGCGAAAAAACTATATCAAGAAGCAGTATCGGACAGTGATATGGCACTCCAGTTAGAGTTAAAGAAGCCAAAATATAGGTCTGCCTTTTTTCACACCCGTGGTGTTGCTAAGGCAGGATTAGGTGACCACTGTGGTGCCATTGAAGACTTTGATGTATCCATCAAGTTATATTCAGAAAAAGCATTATATTTTCATGATCGTGGACTTTCAAAAGAAGCACTTGGACAGCAAGAAGCAGCAGAAATTGACTTTTCAAAGGCAAAGGGATTAGATCCAAAAATCAAGAGATAATACCATTTTTAAAGGAATGTTAACATGGAACAGGAAAAAGATGAAACACTAAAGCAAATTGCTGAAAGTGCCTTAGCTAATTCTGTTGTCCGTTTAGAGCTTTGGTCACCTACTTCGTATGAGGATTATGTTCAGTCTTTTGATGTGGAAAATCCTACACTATACCTACAGAATGAAACTGCTGATTTTTCATCATACAAGACACATTCTATCATTGAAGAACATAAGAGTGGTGCAAGTGGTTTTTTCGTTGATAAGCACATGATAGTTACCAATTTTCACGTTGTACAGGGACGATCTTCTATTATCGCGGAACTTGAAGGAAGGCAAGAAGGATTTCAGATAGAATCAGTTGAAGCATACGACATTGAAAATGACCTGATTCTGTTAAAGGTTGCTGGTGAAGGAGTTCCGCTTACGCTTGGTGATAGTGCTGAGATTAAGGATGAGGATGCTATATATGCTGTTGGTTATCCGAATGGAATTGCAGAAATTATACACGGTGATATTGATGGAATCCGGGTTAGTGATAATCGAATCCGTATGAGAATTGGTACTACTGATGGTAGCAGTGGGAGTCCTATTTTCAATAGTCATGGGGACACAATAGGAGTTGATGCGTCTGGTGATGAAGTTTATAGTTATTCTATCCCATCTAATAAGTTAAGAGAATTAATCAATAAGACTAAAGAATCAATTCCATTAAGAGAGTGGCAGAAATTACCGCTTGTACGCGCATTTACCGAAACTAAGGAAGGTGATAAATTGCAGACAGAAGGTGCCCACAAAAAGGCAATCGCGCATTATGATACTGCAATTGAACTTAACCCGGAAATGATAAAAGCGTATGAAGGTCGCGCAGATTCAATGATGGAACTTTGGGCATTTGGCAGAGCAGCTGAGGATTTGATTACTTTTCGTCGTCTTGATCCAGTAACATTCAGTTTGTCCAATTTCCGGAAGTATGTTACATGGAAGCGTAAAGGTGTTTGGATTTGGGGTGGTTATCTTTTTATCTTGTTTCTGAGGACTGTATTCGGTAAATATGGATGGTTTAGATTTAGAGGACATGCAAAGATTGGTATTGCAAATTCAGAAGCGAAAAAAGGAAGCAAAACTAAGGCTAAAATGATTTATCAAGAGTCCATATATGACTTTACAGAGTACATTATTTTAAAACCGAAAGTTGCTGGACTCTATAACAGCCGTGGATGGGCAAAATACTTGTTAGGGGAACTTGAAACTAAAGAAGAAAATGGACCGAAAGCACAAGAATTGTTTCAAGACGCGATATCTGACGCAGACTTAGCACTTCAGTTGACGACAAAGGATTCGAAACATAAGGCTGCATGTTTCCACACTCGCGGTGCTGCAAAGGCGGGGATCGGTGATCACGAGGGAGCAATCACTGATTTCAATGAATGTATCCGACTAAGACCGAAGAAGGCATTATACTACCATGACCGTGGACTTTCAAAAGAAGCACTTGGACAACACGAAGCAGCGGAAGTGGACTTTGCTAAAGCGAAGGGATTAGATCCGAAAATAGAAAAGTAAATATCATTTAGATAGTTCAGCAGTTGAGTGTAAGATGCACAATGAATTGCGCGTCTACAAACGCGTTATGTTTATGGGAAGACTTCATTCGGAAGTATCATTGCTATAGTTTGGACACTTTTAGAAGATCTGAAATAGTTTCAATGTTGCATGATGCTTCCTAACAGGACTGATTTTTCCACCTGTCGCCCCTCTGGGGCTTTGTGTTTTGGGGAATTTCGTATTCTATACACATTCCGCCCCTCTGGGGCTGCTTAGATATGTATCAATTATACTCGATTACGAGTTGCGATCCTAATGAAAATCAAAAAAAACAGAAAATTCTTGAGCACTTATCATGAAACAGACAGATACTGTCCAAACTATAGTTAGTATTACATTGGTTTCTTTTGATATTCTCAAAAGCGTCGTAACAATTCTAAACTCCAAAACCGGGGTTCATTGACAAAACCTGTTAGGTTGTTGAAATCTATCCCTCCTGTTGGCGAAGTATCATTGAGGATGTTCCGTCCTATGAGTGCGATCTCTGTCTTAGTATCAGGCAATTGGCAGGTAAGACGAACTCCTCCCTCAAACAGCCAATCGTCACTATATTCCTCAGAGTCGTAAAGAAAGAAGTGTACACGACTGCGATATGCCCAATCTGTGGATGCGACAAGTCGAATACCGCTGGAAAGTTCAAGCATGTAACGCAACGTCACATCTGCAATCCAAGTTGGTGCTTGGGGTAGACTGTTGCCGTCAATTGAAAAAGTTCCCTCAGCAGAAGCAGGTGGATCCAGCACTTTACACGGTGCACCGCAGCCCTGAATTGCCAAATTTGGATCATCAATACTTGTATAGTTGTAGCTTATTCCCGCTGAAATCTGTAGTGTGTTGACAGGGGCAAAAAGTAATTCCGCTTCAACACCGCGTCCGATAGTGTTATCTGCATTGACCAACCGATTGAAATTAGACTCACCACCAACGGCAGTCAGTTGCTGATCTTGCATATTGTAGTTGAACGCTGCCAGATTCAGATGTAGGCGCTGTTCCAACAGACGCAACTTCGTGCCAAGTTCGAAAGATAGAATAGTCTCTGTATCTGCAACCGTTACCTCGTTGCCAAACAGTAAACGTCCTTGAATACTGGGTGCGCGAAACCCGCGCGCTGCACGCACATAAGTCTGCATGCTGGGTGCAATCTGATAACGAAGACTTAGATCACCACTCCACACCGTATCTTCTGGATTTTGATGGATAGGATCAAGGGTGCCTGCTTCTGTAACAGCGGGTGCTTCCTCTCTCCAAGCAGTATAGTCTTTAGTATCATGAGACAACCGCACACCAACACCCAACTCCAAATCTTCAAGCAATTGATACGTCGTTGATCCATAAGCTGCCAGTGCTGTCGCTGTCTGCTCCTGAAGTGCTAAACCATCTTGCACACCACCAGCCAAAGTATCGTAATTGTAATCCTCCATCTCAACGAACTCGCGAAAATAGTATAGACCGAACTGATAGTTGAGTCGATTCTCTCCAGTACTCATCAATCGGACTTCTTGACTAAACTGACTTAGCAAAGGTATGCCTGATGCGGTTTCAGAAGGGAAAGGTATCACACCAGGACCACTTGACGGAAGGAACGCAGCACCGAATCCTCCGTCAATATCACCGCGCGTAAATAATGTCAGTCGTTCCAACCCCGTCAGTGAAACCAGTTGTAAGTTACCAATATCATAGCGAATTTCAGCTGTTATACCACCCGATCTGAGCATCTGCTCATTGCGTCCATCCTGTGAGACGGTTTCACGTGCAAAATCCTCCACCAAATCTCCCTCGTCTGGTACTAGGATATTTGCTCGAAACATACGTGCAGTGCCATCGAGATCGCGTGCATGGAATTTGAACCATGTTTCTAATTCTGGTATAGGTGTCCACAACAACTGTAAGCGTCCTGCTAAGTCGCGATGTCCACCGAGAACACTGTCCTCATTTGTATGTGCGTTATCTATCCAATCCCCTCGCTGTTGTGCAAGTAATGATAACCTTGCAGAAAACACAGATGGTATGATCGCACCAGATATTGCTCCTTCAAAATTGACACTATTGAACCGTCCATAACTGATCCGTCCATATCCGTCTAATGTCTGTGTAGGACGCGCTGATTCAAACTTAACGGCACCCGCAGGTGTATTACGTCCAAACAGCGTGCCTTGAGGACCACGCAGCACCTCAATCCTTTGTAGGTCAAAGGCGGGAACCCCTTTTAACAATGCATTCTCAAGTACCACCCCATCGTAAAGGACTGATACGGGTTGGGATGCATTTAGGTCAAAGTCTGTATTACCAAGTCCACGAATATAAAAACGTGGAAAAACCCGTCCAAATGACGACTCCATCTGTAGACTCGGTGTGCGGTTAGACAGAAATCGCACATCCATACCTGATGATCGTAATGCATCAGATTTTTCACCTTGGATTGTTGAGACTGAAAGTGGTACCTGAAAAGATAATTGCTCACGTTTTCTGGCAGTGACTACTATCTCTTCTAACATATATACATCTTCGTTTTCTTCATCCGCAGCGGTTGATAAAGAAATAAATAGTATTGCCACAAAGATTAATACGCATATCTGTTTGCCTATGTTCATATCTCCCCTTTAAAGTCAATTGTTTGGTGCTAACTACATTTTATCTCATAAAACGTTTACCATACACCTGTTGCCCTCTGGGGCTTTAGTGTTTATGTCGGAGGTCGCTTCGCTCGCTCCGACCTACGATAATGTAAGTGGTGCCAAATGCCATACGTGTATTTGGCGTAGAAGCATTATATTCTTACCTCATGATATGTAACTTTCCCCTCATGAAAATGTGACCTTTTGCACGTCACTGTGACGTTTTGAATCCAGTCAGGATAAGGAATGTGACGCGAATTTCGCTTTTTTTTTTTTGCGCCTTTTTTGTTATGTTTTGTTCAACATATAAGGGTATATTTAAAAACACACCTGTTCCCGTGGAATCAACGTATCCCAAAAAAAATGTTGATTTCGCTAAGATTACACTTTTAGGTTTATAAAGTCTGGGGTCCCGTATCATCAGAAATCCTTATTCTCTCTCATAGTATATCAATTCGTGTGATAACTATATGGCTGAAATATAAACATGTGTTAATTATATAGAACTTTTTTGTGTATGTCAAATAAAAAAATATAATTCTATATTGGATATATATTGGGTTTTTTATAATATGTGAGTTCGGTGTAAAAAATATGAGATATTTTCCTTGAATTCTATTTATCTGTTCTAAATATCAATAATTTCCTCATGCAAAATATGTGTTTAGTATATCACAAATATGTAACATATTCAAAAACACCTCTCTCCGTGTCTTTTATTTATGTTGCTAAAATATTAGATGGTTGTTATGATAAAATAGTTTGAATAGGAGATTAACAGGAGGAGATAATTGTGGTGCATAGATTACTCACGGATAGAATCGGGTGGTTTTCCAGTATATCGTTATTCCATATTGTCGTATTAATTATGTTCTTGACCTTTATTACATTGGATGCATACGCTGTTCCTTCAAGACCGGATGCATATTGGACTTTTGATGACGGTACTGCAAGGGACAGTTCAAATAGGAGATTACACGGTACTATTATCGGAAAACCGACATCGGTAAAAGGTATTTCTGGTAATGCTATGAAGTTTGTTGGTGGACAAGGAATTAAAATCCCAGATTCTCGTGGGATTAATACAGGTGGAACATTTGCTAACCGTACGGTTGGTGCGCTGTTTTACTGTGAAAATGCCGGACAATCATCGAAACAAGTTATTTTTGAAGCAGGTGGTATCACGAAGGGTTTAGCCATATATGTCCATAAAAATAGGGTGTATGTGGGTGCTTGGAATGTTCCGGGTATTAACTGGAACGGAGCCTATATTTTTTCAACCATAAAGTCAAAAAGATGGTACTATGTTGCGTTAGTTATTCGTAGGGCAACGAATAAAGTGCAATCTGACAAGTTTGAGATGTGGATGGACGGTAGACTTATTGAGAAAGAAAGAGGGGCATATCTCCAAGCACACGGACAGGATATAGGTATCGCTCACGTTAGTCAGCATACAAAATACCATGATGATACAGGTAGGGGTAGAGATGTTGATTGGTTTGAAGGGTTAATTGATGAAATTGTGATTTACAATCGGGCATTAAGTGAAGCAGACCTAACAAGTTTGATGAATCCGCTCAACGTTGAACCACAGGGGAAATACACGACTACTTGGGGGAATCTGAAAGACGCGTATCGGTAAGTTGCTTTGTCCGTTTCTCCTTACTCCTCCATTCCTACATACTGATTTCATACTAATTATCTGCACTTCCTACATTCTGCATCGGATCCTCTTTGGTTAGTTCTCCATTCGGTAATTCATAGTAAAGGTGTCCGTTGATATCATAGACATTGGGGATCCCTTTTTTACGGTTTTCTTCCTGTGCCTTTTTGACTGCCCTATTACCAATTCTTAATAGTTCTCTCCCTTGTTTATAGGTTTCAAGGCTTACGTCGTCTTGATGCATTATGCGCCTCCGTTGTTGATGTCTTGCATAAATAACTTTAAGAAAGTTTCGTTTGTGACCATAAATCGGTTGGCTTTTCCAGAGGCAACTTCCTGAAGATGTTCACCAGAATTATAAAACAGATACCACCGGTCTACCATATTTTTGTAAATATGCCAAAAATTCTGTTTGCTCCGATAGAACCGTCTCACGATGTCTTCCGTTGGCACATGATGACCCCCTGCTCTTACCCGATTTCGGACGCGAGTGATACACGTTTCAGGTGATTTAAGGAAAAGGAAGATGATTGTTACTGTGTATCCAGTGTCTTTCAATTCAGATATTATTCTTTGAAATCCTTTACCTGCAAGGGTTACCTCAACAATAAAATCCTTTTCTGTCTCAATGAGTCGGTGGATTTTGTCAAAAAATAGTCGACCTGCTTGGATTCGAACTTTGCTGAATTCTGCTGGTGTAGAGACGAGTTGTGCTGCAATTGCGTCAGCACTGATGTATTCAGAAATTTCAGAAGATTGTAGATATTCAGTAGCAAACGTCGTTTTACCAGATCCGTTTGGACCGGCGATGATCATCACATTTTTTGACAAGGACATCCTCTCTTCTGGTTTTGATTTCTTAATACAATGACTATACCTTATTGGACAAATGTGTCTCAAAGTATAGCACAAAAATGTTGGAAAATCAATAGTGTCCATTGATTGTTCTAGTTCTAATAACCTGCTTGACATTTTTCAAAAAATATGGCTTAATGGCATAAGCATTATAGATCAATTGTGCTGTTTGATAATTCTGTTTACTACTTAACCAATAGCAAGAAAAATGCAATCCTCCAGAAGGGAATATACACAATGGAACATAAAATTCCAAAAGCCTTTTTTGCATATCCATCGAGTCGCGACTCCTTAAATGAGGCAATCCAAAACGCTGTTCCACTATTAAATAAAAGTGGATTAGTAAATATTAAAACATGGGAGGAATGTAATCCCAGCGGAAATTTCATTATAAAAAGCATTCGTCAGGCAATTGACGAAGCCGAACTATTCTTCGCTGATTTGACAGGATTGAATCACAATGTGATGTTTGAACTTGGTTATGCTATAGCTCATAACAAACGGATCTGGTTAATCTTTGATGACACATATACAGAAGCAAAAAAATTGTTTAATCAGTTGATGGTTTTAACAACAGTTGGATACACTCGATGCTGTAATTCTGATGATATCGTCAAAAGATTCCATAAGGAAAAACCCTACGTCGACATAAAAAATACAATTTTTCACAGTCAGATAGAATGTAATTTAGAAGAAAGCAAATCAGCTTATATTTTCCACTTAAAAAGAGAGCATGAAGACCAAGCAGCAGTCCGCGTATCTAATTTACTTCAAAAAAGATTTACTGATCCAGTTCCTAATGACGATCCTCGTGAATCTACTGGTCAATCGTTAGAATGGTACGGAAGTAATGTTTTTGACTGTAACGGTGTGATTTGCCACTTCATGAGTTCTAAAAGAGAAGGTGGATACATTCAAACTGCTCGACAAGCATTGGTCTGTGGGATGGCTTCTGGTTGGGAAAAACCTTTGCTCATGCTCGCTGAAGATGATTTCCTACCACCTATTGATTTTCGTGATGATCTTAGATCTTATAAAACATCCCTGGAGGCACTAAGGTATTTGGAGGAGTGGCTACCCCCTGTTGAACAGACTATAAAAGTCGCACAGGAAGCAACTGGATTCCAACATACAGTCAAATTAGCAAGAGACCTTAGGAGTTTACGTTTTGGAGATCATGTCGCCGAATATGAAGAGGAAAAGTTAGTAGAAGAATACTTTATTCCAACAGCAGCATACTATGACGCTGTAAGAGGAAATCAGACCTTGTTTGTTGGTCGCAAAGGATCTGGAAAAACTGCTAACCTGATAAAATTAAAAGATGAACTTAGTAGACATCAGCGAAACGTGGTATGCGTCATAAAACCACAACGCTTTCAAATGCTTGGAATAGTTGATCTATTAAAAAAGTATCAGCGTCGAAATGTTAAGGCTTATACGATTGAAAGTTTATGGAAATTTCTTCTTTTGACTGAAATTGCCAATACTGTCTATAACAACCTTCCATCTCTACAGAATACAGAAATAACAGAACGTTTCTTCAATTTTATTGAGAATAACAGGGATATAATTTGTGAAGATTTCTCCACGAGGCTAGAAATTTGCATCCAAAAGCTTGAGGAATCAATAGATACATCTGAGGAAGAGAATTCCTATTCCTCTGTCTCTGAGGCACTACATAGTTCAATTTTGAGGGAATTGCGGATAGAACTAGGGAACTTCTTATCAAATGAACGACGGATTGCCATTCTAATTGATAATTTGGACCAGGCGTGGGAACGTCAAAATGATATAGATGCCCTATCTGAAATATTGTGGAATTTACTGGAGGTTGCAAAAAAACTTCCTAAAGAAGTACAACAACAAAGCGATAAACAGTATAGACTTGAACTCAGTCTTGCTGTTTTTCTACGGTCCGACATCTTTTACAGAATCAGACAAGTTGCCGATGAACCTGATAAAATGACTTACTCATTACTAAATTGGGATGACACAGATTTGTTGAGAATAATAGAAGAACGATTCTATTCCTTGTTTGAGAATGAAGAACCGCATACTCTATGGGAAAGATACTTCTGCACAACCGTTAAGGGAACACCCACCAGAGAATATATAACCGGTACTATCTTGAAGAGACCAAGAGATATAATCTATTTTGTAAATGAAGCGGTAAGAAGTGCAATCAATAACAGACATCCAAAAATAGAGGAAGATGATATATTTCAGGCAGAGAAACTATATTTTACACAGGCTCTTGATAGCATTAAAGTAGAAAACACTTCACCCGACATTAACCTTGAAAACGTTATTTATGAGTTTGCTGGAATGTCTGATATTTTATATAAGAACCAAGTAGTAGTAGCATTAAAGTCAGCGGGAATTTCAGATGAAAGAACAAACCTTACGATTGACCTACTTCATGATTTGACATTTCTTGGAATAGAGATTGGAGAAGATAAGTTTGTTTTTTCCGATGATCCTGAGAGTTCACATAAGAACAAAATAATGGCTAGGAGATTTACAGAAATAAAAAATCAAGAAAAACGTTTCCAAATACATCCTGCCTTTCGAGCATTTTTAGAAATAAATGAAACCTAAGACTCGCACCTAAACGTGTACATTTTATGTTGTTTTGTAGTCAGAATAAGAAAACTACTTCTCTACCATCCGCTTATTCCTATGTAAATGCATTATTAATCCAATTGTTGAATTTGTTCTCACACAATACCTCACAACAACAAAATACTTTACATACTTAATATCATGGTATACAATTCAACAAAAAATAATTGGAGAATTGTGTTCTATGCAGCTATATGAAGCCGTCAGTCCTTTAGATTTTAGATATTATGGCGGCGATGAAACTTTTATGAAAAGCCTCTTGCCTTATGTTTCGGAGGCAGGATATGTCACCTATCAGGCAAAGGTGGAGGCAGCGTTGACACGCACACTCGCAAACTACGGAGTCTGTTCTTCAGAAATTGCTGATGAAGTGGAACAGGCAGTAGAACAGGTTACAGCGGAAGCGGTTTATGAGGAACAGAAACGCATTCGACATAACATCCGTTCTCTTGTCAATGTAATTCGGAGCAAAATTAGTCCGGAAGCACGACCTTATGTGCATCTGTTTGCTACCTCTGCTGATATCTTGGATACCGCTACCTCATTGCGATTCAAGGCATTGATTGAAAATGTAATTGTCCCTGATATGATTGCATTGGTGAAGCAATTAATTGTCTTAGCGCGTGAACATGCAAAAACACCTCAGATTGGTAGGACGCATGGTCAACACGCAGAACCTATAACGTTTGGCTATGCGTTGGCACTCTACATCAGTCGACTTGGTTCACGAACTGAGAAGATACACGAGGCAGGTCAAAATCTACGCGGGCAATTTTCTGGTGCGGTGGGTGCGTTTAACGGACTGGCACTGATACATGATAATCCCGAACAAATTGAAAGAGATTTTTTGGAATTGCTTGATCTAAAACCGTCTGACACACACACCTCAACGCAGTGTGTGGAACCTGAATTTATCTCGGACTTAGCGTATCAAGTGACAGCAGCATATACAGTGCTTGCTAACTTTGCAGACGATATGCGTCACCTCTACCGAACTGAAATCGCTGAAGTTGGTAGGAAATATAATCCGAAACTGGTTGGGTCATCTACGATGCCTCACAAAGTCAATCCAGAGGCATACGAGAATATCAAAAGTTTGTGGAAAGCGTTTGTGCCACGCATGCAGACCGTCTTTATGGATAGTATATTGGAACACCAACGCGACCTGACTAATTCTGCTTCCAGTCGATTTTTGACTGAACTGATTACAGCATTTGATTATTCAATCTATCGGCTTCGACGTGCTTTGGATGAGATGGATGTCAAAGTGGAAAACATGCAACACAATCTTGATATGAGCGCAGAGGATACAATTGCTGAACCGATCTATCTGTTGATGGCGTATTACGGGTTTCCAGATGCCTACGACCATACCCGTAAGTTGATTGGACAAGTACATCAGACTGGTAAAAGTCTGACAACTCTACTATGGGAGGATGAGACCTTCAAACCGTTCTTAGATAAGTTGACAGAACCGCAACGCGAGGCACTTAGTTCACCAACGAATTATATCGGTGCTTCTGTTAGGTTGACACACGCGACATGTGATGAATGGGAAAGCCGGATAGAAAACCTAACAACAAGTTTTGATGCGCCTTGATAATAGTAAATAACGTGAGTTCCGTATTTGAAGCGTAAACTTTAGTTTGTGTATTATAGGACACAATCTAACAGATTCTGCTACAAAACATCTGTAGATTCTATAAAATACACCTATGAGTATCAGTTGACTGGACTTATGGAACTGGCGTAAAATAGTAAATATGTAGCGGGTTATCAACGAAGTCGAAAGAACTTGAAAGTTCTCGTTTGACAGAACATGTTTGATATTGTCTATTTGGGACGGAGATTTATCCATTTTATCAAACGTTACCCGCGCACTTGGATAACAATTGGGTTCGTTACAATCTTCTGCATTGGCATCTTGGTTGGTAGAGAAGTACCTTTTGAAAAAATACCAAATTACTTTAAATCCTATACGGATCCTGTAAAGACAGACGAAACAAAACAGGTGATGCCAGGTATTGTGCATCGGCAGATATTCGATGATGGTGTCTTGACGAACATCCTATCTATTGCCCCAGATGCAGTTGACATCCGTCTACTTAGTGCCCTCAATTCTGCAATTGGCACTGAGAATTTACCCTCTATCGCAAAACGACACAAAGCCCCAATTGCCATAAATGGTGGGTTCTATGAAATGCAAGGCACTTATCGCGGTGAATCGGTTGGGGCATTGAAAATAGACGGAGAATGGGTCAGTGAACCAGAACAGGGGAGATCGGTTGTCGGGTTCAAAAGTGTCAACGGCAAAATAGAAACTTATATTGATCGAATAGTGCTGCAACATGATCTCATTTTACCTAATGATACAACATTGAAAATTGATGGTATAAATCGCGGGCGTATTTGGAACGAACTTGTGATTTACCGTCCGATCTTTCACAGCGTGACGTTGACAATGCACGATGGTGTTGAAGTTGTCATTCGAAACGATAAAGTGATTGACATCAGGGATGGACACGGAAGCACTCGAATTCCAGTTGATGGGTATATCCTATCTGCTCATGGAAGGAAAAGAGGTATGCTTTTGAAAAATATCGCTATTGGGGATACAGTCACAATTCGAGAGCAGGTAGTTCCTGAACGTGTCGGAGACAGCAATTTGTGGTCAAGTATCACCCATATTATCGGTGGAGGTCCGTTGCTGGTGCGAAATGGCATTGCATCTACGACAAAATCTTTTGAGCAGGAGGGATTCAAACCTTCATTTCATAGTTTTTGGCATCCCCGTACTGCAGTCGGTAAAAAAGAGGATGGTACACTGCTTTTCGTAACGATCACAGGTGCTGATCCTCGAGTTCGTCGTGGTGTCACGCTGCCAAAACTTGCCAAACTGTTCCAGGAATGGGGAGCAGTAGACGCAGCGAATTTGGATGGAGGTGGCTCATCAATGATGGTGATACGGGATCAGGTTGTAAGTGTTAAGTGGGAACAACGTCAACGTCCTTCATCTAAAGAGGAATCCAAACCGACTTCACCTGACAAACCATCTGAGAAGAACGCTAAATCTACTACACCTGAGAAGGACAGTAAACCGACCGAACCTGATAAGCAACTTAAGAAAGATGAAAAACCCACTGCACCACCTGACAAAGATGAGAAATCCACTGCACCAGATACACAAAAGTCAAAACAAGCAGCCCCTGAGAAGAAAACGATAACTGCTCGCGGTAACCGTAGAATACGACCTATGCCTCAGTATCAGGGACGTGCTATTTCTGATGCCATACTAATATACCCTCGCAGTGCAAACATATCCAAATAATACGTATGGTTTTTGATATATAAACTTCTTAGCCGTCTACATCCCACAAGCTAAAGCATGGGAATTTGACGGATAGGTGTTAATACGCAAAATATCTGCTAAAGTCTCGATTCAGACAATCTACCTCATATATTAGAATGTGACTGGCACCCGTCAACATTGATACATGCCCCAGTGACAAGGCTTGCACGTTCGGAAGCAAGAAAAACAGCGACATTAGCGATCTCTTCTGGCTTACCGAAACGTCCCAATGGCATCTCACTTTCTACAAATGCTTTCATCTTTTCTGGATCTGCTTTTATACGACGATCCCAACCGCCACCTGGAAATAGGATAGAACCCGGTGCAATACTATTGACACGTATGTTGTCGGGGGCAAGTTCCTTCGCCAACGATTTCGTCATACTGATTTCTGCGGCTTTCGCTGCGTTATAGGTGATATGTCCTCCACCTTCTCTACCGTAAATAGATGTAATCATAAGGATCGTTCCCTCACCTTGCTTCTGCATTACGGGAATAACATGTCGATTGATACGGGTGGCAGATACGAGATTGAGATCAAGAATTTCGTGCCATTCCTCATCGGAAATCTCGTTTAATGGTGTCCACCGACTCCCACCAACATTGTTGACAACAACATCAATTCTGGTGAATCGATCCAAGGTTTCTTCAATAAACGCTTCCACTTGATCGTTGTCAGTTACATCGGTTGGTTTTGATACGACCTTTATTCCGTGTGCTGTGAGTTCCTCAGCGGCGGATTGTAAAGTATCTGGGTCTCTACCACAGATACTGAGTCGTGCACCCTCTTCCGCAAATCCATTTGCTATTGCCCTACCTATACCACGGCTTGCACCTGTCACCACAACAACTTTGTCTCTTAGTCTTAAATTCATTCAAGGCTCCATTTCATTCGGAAATATAAATAGTCTACTGTTCTTCTACGATTTCTTCTTTTTCTGTTTCTGACTTTTTACTTCTTTAAGTCGATATCCAACACCGTACACAGTTTCAATATGCTTCCCTAAATCTCCGAGTTTACGTCTGAGACGGCTGACGTGAGTGTCAACAGTCCTATCTATGCCGTAATACTCTTGTCCCCAGATGACATCCATAAGAATGTCGCGTGAGAATACTCTACCGGGAGAACGTGCGAATAAGGTGATAATCTTGAATTCCGTAGCAGTAAGATCAATCTCGCCATCTTCGGTTAACACTTGATGTCGGTCTAAGTCAATTGTCACACCGTGCGTCTGTATCTGATTTTCCTCCTCAGCCTCACTGCTCGCTTTTAGTCTCCGTAGGACAGCATTGATGCGTAAAACAACCTCGCGCGGACTGAAAGGCTTTGTAATGTAATCGTCAGCCCCTAATTCAAGACCTGTGACGCGGTCACTCTCTTCCGTTTTTGCTGTGAGCATAACGATTGGGATGTTTTTTGTGCGGGGGTCGTTTTTTAGGAGTCGACAGACAATTAATCCGTCTATTTCAGGAAGCATGAGGTCTAATAAAATCAGATCGGGTGGATTATCTACTGCGCGTTGTAATGCGTCAGCACCATTGCGAACAGCATCAACTTTAAAGTCTTCCTGTCGCAGGTTATATCTTAGCAACTCTACGATATCACGTTCATCCTCTACAATCAATATTTTGGCTTCCATCAGGTCTCCTTGCCGTTAGCATTGAATGTTCAAAATAAGTTTCATAAAGGCACGTAACTTCACACAATTATTCTAACATATTAAAGATTAGAAATGTAATGAAAATAGAACGTTAAACAATTGTATTGGATTTGCATCACGTTTTTTCCTCAATAACAACCGCTTCAATCGGTTTTAATGTGACGGCTTCCCCTACCTCAAAAATCCTCTGATAGTCGGTTTGGACAAAATAATGTTTGCCGTCTACCTTAACACGATATGTAAAATCATGTCCTTTGAATTCACGATCGGTGATATGTGCATACTGTTTGTCATCGGAATCAGTTAAATGTTTCTCTATGCTAATATGTTCTGGACGTATTGAGAGGAGTGCTTGTATTGTATCAGGTGCATCCACCGCGAGTATTCCTATTGGGGTTTGTGCGATTCCGTCTTTGATGTCTGTTTCAATGATGTTTGTTGTTCCGAGAAAACTCGCGACATATACAGTTTTTGGGTGTCGGTATACCTCTTCTGGTGTGCCAATCTGTTCAATAATTCCGCTATTCATGACTGCCACACGTTCAGCAAAACTCAACGCCTCTTCTTGGTCGTGCGTCACCAAGATTACAGTGATACCTGCGGATTTTAGCAATTCGCGTATCTCTTCTCTTGTCGTTTGGCGGAGACCGGTATCCAGGCTTGAAAAAGGTTCGTCTAGTAGCAACAGTTTTGGCTGTTTTGCGAGTGATCGAGCTAATGCGACCCTTTGCTGTTCACCACCAGAGAGGTGATGTGGCATACGTGTATGTAAATGCGCTATGCCAACTCGTTCAAGAGTGTCCAAAGCTTTTGCGTGTCGTTCTTTTTTTTCCATTTTTCGACTGAGTCCGAATGCTGCATTTTCCAATACATTCTTGTCAGGGAAAAGTGCGTAATCTTGAAAAACAAACCCGATTCCACGTGATTCTGGTGGCGTATGTATGCCTTTTTCTTCAAGAACACGATCTTGCATTGTAATTGTGCCTGAGTCTGCTTTTTCGAATCCCGCAATTATGCGTAAAGTAGTCGTTTTGCCACAGCCGCTTGCACCTAATAAGGCGAATATTTCTCCTGGATATACCTCAAAACTAACATTGGTTACAATGGGCATTGATGTGAACTGTTTTGTTATGGAGTTGACAGAAAGTAGTGGTACCATAATATGACTATTATAACATATTTATGAGTTATAGGCTATGTCCTGCACCTGACGAAGGCATGTATAGATTCAACACAAAACTAATTATACTGAGTATACTTCGCGGAACAAAATCTCCTAAAACTAATCCGAGGAAAAATGGAATTGCTCTCCGGTATGTTTGCCATCCTGAGAACCGTAGGATCATGAACTTTATAAACCAACTAACCATGACAGGAAACCAAAAATAGATAAGACCACCCCAAGAAGCACCTGAAAGCACATACCCTGACGGATGTAGTGTCCACCATAGCAGACGCGTTCGTAAGAAATTGAGCAGGAACACAAATAGGAAGCCACCACCCATAAATACGATTGAGCTAATATTTGCTTCCTTTGGATGCTGCAACCAACTCTGAAGTGGATTGAAACTCTCCCACCCGAAATGTCCAACGTGACCTTGACACCTCGCCAGCACACCATAATGATACCCTACATGTAGATATGTCCAAAACGTAGCAAGTGCACCAACACCGATAGCAAGTCCCATGCATAGCAGTAAGGTCTTACCGGGGATCTTCGCTTGATCCCCAATTCTAAGTGATTCAATTTGGTTCGGCATTGGGTGGGACCGGTTACATCGGTTAAATGCATAAAGAAACGTCATCACAGTAAGGTTTGCTGCACCTAAACTACGTGAACCGAATGTATTGACCATGATTTGACGCGGATTAATACCGATTACCTCATGATAGGGTGGTCCAAGTTCAGCGCGAACTCGTCCGATTGCTAATGCAAACGCAATAAACAATGCGTAAAAGATACCAATCACCCATAACGACATTCCTGCTATATAGCAGAATCCAAACACTGCAGCCACGCTAAGAACAGTGAGAATTGCTGTTGTTCGATAGGATATTGGTTCGTTTGTATCATCGCCTCGTTCAAGTCCCACAACATGCTTGAAAAATCTAAGGATGTGTCTACGTCCCATCCATAACGTCAACACAGCAATTCCTATCCACGCTCCCGATGCGCGGTCATTGAGGTGGAGTTTGCTGATATTTGTTATACCGACAGCACTTGCAATCACCCGTTCAGCGCGTGTAAGCCAAAAGAAAAACCATGTAGAAAATGCAAGATCAAGCGGCATGAAATATGTCAATCCAACGATTGCGAGATTGAAGTTCATTGAAACATAGCCGACTGCGTTCCAAGGTCTGTCTGTGAGATGTTGATCAAGTCGGTAACTTGAAGGAAAAGCAGGTATAACAGGAAATAGATCGTGTAAACCAGCGAGAACACGAACCGATGCGGCAATCCCAAACCCTATCCAGAGCGAACGTGAAGTGAAAAAACTACGGTTTGTTGTCATCTGCAATGGTAACTGTGTTAATGGAAAGCTTAATTTCTCGCGTTCCATCCACTGTTTCCGAAGTAGTAACCCCAAGCACAACAACGAACCGTATAGAAATAGTATAAAAATTGACCAGATTAGTACTGGCTTCACCCATATCCGCAGATGCTCCGGCAAATATAGACTTGATTCCCCTTCATAATAACCCGTCAACCACTCGGATTCATGTACCGTTAACCATTCGGGGATGTGGTGTAAAAAGAATTGTGCCCATTCATTTTCTGGTGTTGCGAACCAGAACGGGTGCGCAAGAGTCCCCATCAGGATTGCCATCATCGCATGTCCTGAGATGGTGGAGACCATCGTAACCATGATGTAGATGAGTAGCAATTCGGCAGGTGTAAATGCGAAACGTGGTGTTATTTTTCGGAGGATGACATTCAACGCGAGTAGGACTACCAGCGTAAAAACTGCATTAGAAAAAGGGGAAACGAGTGTGTAGACTGCATACCAGAGTTCACTTGCTATTCCGACCCAGTATGCGTTGACGATGACGAGGATTAAGCCAACAATTATCGCTTTTTTTGTGATGACCTCGGTAGTTTGCGAGGGTTGTGGATTCATTTATTTTTTGTGGGGAGAATAAATACTCAGCGGCTCCTGACTGTCAGGAGTTGGATAGAAAAACGGATGTCTCAGTGGGTAAAGTAAAACACAAATCTGAGTGGTATTCTTCAGGTAACTGCACCAACTGGTTGGTTACGACACGCGAGCGTGCCTATTACCATGTTGGGTTTTACTTCGTTCTATGGAACCTAAAAGTTCAAACGCCACGCACCAGAGTCTGCAATTCTTGTCCCATATATTTCAGCATCTGACCGAGTGTTTGATATAACTTAATAGTGCTTCCTACCTCATCTGCGTTTATGATACGAATTGCTTCCTGTAGCTGTGTGTCATGACGTAAATTTACAATTCGTTCAATACCAACATTGAAATTAAAGAGTTGTTCAGCTCGTATAATCAACCACCGTAAACTAACGCGGTATCCATCATCTGCAAGTTTATTTCTAAATTCTGGAAGTGTTTCCTCAAGTAGTGCGAAATCTTTGGGGATTTCCCCTATCCGCTTGACTTCATCTTCAATCCAATTGGTGACATAATTCTCAACCGATTTCTTTTCTGCGACAAGCCGCTGCATCATCTGTTCGATTCTTTCAGGTTGCTGTTCGGTGACAGGCACATGCGGGGTAATACCTGATTTGTCAATTGACGTTCCGTTGGGAGTATAATATGAGGAGATGGTAAGTGATATTGCACCGATACTTGTCAGCGGATATCGTTTTTGGACAACACCTTTTCCATAAGTTTTTGTACCTACGAGGATACCTCGACCTGTATCTTTTATTGCCCCTGCAACGATTTCGGATGCGCTTGCACTGTATTCATCAACAAGAACGACAACAGGTATTTCTGGCGAACACAAGATATCAGGATGTGCAGGATATTCTTCATCAAAATTGCTTTTCCTGCCTTTTGTAGATACAATAATGCCTTTATCAATAAATGCGTCTGCAATATGGTATGCGGCATCAAGTAACCCTCCCTGATTACTACGTAAATCCAAGATAAGTGCTTGCATACCTGCTTCGTGATGTGCAGCGAGTGCTTTGTTGAATTCCTCTTCAGTGCCACCTACCCGGTTTGTACCGATGAATTTGGTGATTCGGATATACCCGATTTTGCCATCCAGCATAGTAGTTGTCACACTGGGAATTGATATTTTTGCACGTTTCAATTTGACATCAAAGGGTTCGAGGAATTTTCGTTGTACTGTTATGGTGACATCAGTATCGACTGCGCCTCTAAGTAGGTCGACTACATCATCAACCGTCATGCCTGTTCTGTCTCCCAAGAATACTTGTGTTCCATTGACTTTAGTGATGTAATCTCCAGCCTGCAAATGGGCAGAGTCTGCGGGTGTGCCCGGTATAGGTTTAGATATTTTAATGAACCCTCGGTGATCGGGAAAAATTCCTACACCAATCCCACCGAAATTTGCATTGTATAGATTTTCGACGGAACGTTGATGGTCGCGTTCAGATAAGAGATATGTGTAGGGATCGCCCATAGCAGCGAGTGCCCCCTTGATTGCGCCATGGTACATTGCATTTCTGTCTACTGGTTTATAGTAATTTTCTTCTGCGATGTATATTGCATTCGAGAGTGCTTCACTCAGCATTCTGAGGGTGTACCGTTTATCATCACTCGTCGCACCATTCTCACTTGAATGTATGATAAGTAAAGGAAGTCCTATCGCGACCACTAAAACGATGAAGGACAAAGTAAATCTTTTCATGATAATACCCTACTATGGAAAATTGGCTCACAATTTGGTGTCGTATTTAGGCATGTTATTATATCATATCATGACTTGAACGATTGTGCAATGCAAATTTGTCACACTGACTATAGAACCATAGAAGATAATCGCATTCAGAAGGTCACTCCTACACAAGAGTGACATTATTTTATTCAACTACTTCGGTTGCGTTTTCCATCGGTTGTGTAACCAAAGCCACTGTTCTGGATATTGTTCTATGTATTTCTCCAATTTTTTCATAAGTATCGTTGTGTACTTTTCTATATCATGCTCAGTATCGTTGGATGGTTCCATATAAATCGGTGGAGAAATATGTACTTGATGTTGGTTATTAGGTTGACGAATATCCAAAGAAAAAAGTATCGGTGCATCTGTTTTTAGTGCGATGGCTACTGGACCTTTCGCAGTAGAAGCATGTTTTCCAAAAAATTCAATGAATACACCTTGTTCTCCTGCGTTTTGATCGGCAAAAAAACCTACGGCATCGTTATTTTTTAGTGCACGTAATGTGGAACGAATTGCGTTTTTTCGTGGTATTAATTCTAAACTCATAAGTTCCCTGCTCTGCCAAACGTAGTCATTGAGTTTTGCATTTTTGAGTGGAAATGCAATCGCTTTAGCACGGTTCGGGATGAGTAAACCATAGACAAGTGAAAGAAGTTCCCAATTCCCAAAATGTGGCAGAAATACAATTGCCCCTTTACCTTTGTCCAATGCTCTATTGAGATGTTCTACGCCATCTACAGTAACGTTGTTCCACATATTCTCAGGAGTCAATTTGCTGAAACGCATGAATTCAATAATTGTTTTACTGAAGTTGATAAAACTTGCTTTACATATTTCTCGTTGTCGTTCCTCATTAATGTCGTTCCCAAAGGCTATTTGTAAGTTGCTAAGTGCAATCTGTCGACGTTTTTTAAGTATTCGAAATAGAAGTTTACCAATTACAGTTCCAAGTGACATTGCCCATTTGTTCGAGAGGAGTCGGCATATCCAACCAAAAAACATAACAGTCTGATATACAAGACTGTCTTTCCACCTGTTTTGTGCCATTGTTTCTATCCGTCTGTAATGTCTATAAACATCTTTATTATGTATTACTATAAATTTAGAGTATATCACGGGTGATTGTATAAGGCAACTTGTGTTTAGTAGTGGGTGTGTAAAGTTTTTGGCATTAACCGCATAATTCTTTGTAGGAGGGAACTCTGATTCCCGATCTGTCGAGATTCGGAGATCGCTCCTACAAGTATTTTGATCATATTTTACCAAAAACTTTACACACCCGGTACTGGTTTTCAACTTGATAGGTGTTTAGTTGTGTGATAGAATGATGGCATGAAAGGAGAAAACGAATGTCAGAAACAGTTAGGACAGATATAAAAGGAATTGATCGTTTTATACTTGAGGCTGGGGCAGATAGAGAACAACTTAGTCTACATATATCAGAAGTCGGACCCGGTCAACGCGCACATCCACCACATACTCATGATGGACAGGAAATATTCTATGTTTTTTCAGGTGAAGGTGAAGTGCTATTCGGGGAACAGGCACACCGTATTAGTGATAACGAAGCGGTGCATGTTGACTGCCAAGTATTACATGGTATACGTAACGTTGGAGAGACACCGTTACGATATGCCGTAATAATTGCACGTTGATCAACATTTTTTGAGTATAAATGTTTAACATTTTTTATTCTGAAGGAGGTTCAGCCAATTCCGCATGTCGCAATTGATAGATACCGTAGATTCCGCCAATTATTAACAGTATTCCTATCGTGCTTATTCCTCGTCGTATCCATACTGGGTGTAAGAATTGCGATATATTGGCAAGTGGTTGTAACAATCGCGACACACCAATATTCACATAGAATACGCCATAGGCAATCAAACACATCTCGCTAAGAAGTTGCTGCTTCAATGAATTTACTGATAGACCGAAGGGGTTTATGAGGTAATCTCCAGAGAATATGAGTGTTATGCCGACAATAAAAAAAGTTACCAGTGTTATCATAGAATATGCGGACTGCCGTAGGACTATGGCTAACAGGATACTTACACCACCCAAAATCACACTAATAATACCCTGAAATATTTGAACCCCTCTGCTGTGTGCTATCATTTTGCCTTTCTAATGTTAACTAAAATGAATATAATACTGTCACAGAGACCAGTGGACCGAATTCAAACGCATCGCTTTCTTCAAATTTTACAACATCAAGCGCGTCAGTGTCATCATAAAGCGTTTTTTGATGTAATGGCAACAGCAACGAAACTGATAACGGGACGTTAAACGGTGTACTTATTGATGTTCCCATAGATGCCATGCCGAAAAGGAGTCCAGTATTTTTATCTATTTCTCCATCCCAATGCGCAAAAGATTGATATATCCCAAGGTAACCCGCTCGGAAAGAGAACCATTTATTCAGACGGTAATTCAACCCAGCAGTATATGTAAGTTCATTCGAACCGCGATATGTTTTGTTGTTCTCGTAAAACGGTAATTTTGCACGCAGGCTGGTATGCGTTGCCAATCCTTTATAAACAGGCAGGTTATAGTGCAGATTTACAATAGGGTTGAAAGTGCCAGTTCCGAATTGGATATGTAGATGTTCCTCTCCCTTTTTCCCAAGTTTCCACGGATCTTCCTCAGTATTACCAAATGGAATAGACATTCCGATACGACCCATCACATAATCTTTCTCAGCAAGAACACCTACTCTATAATGTCCAAGAAAAACTTCTGAATCTGTTAGACCGGTGTATGTTTCATTGCGATGATGGATACGTCCATTTTCTTCAATAGCATCCCATTGTTCTTGAGTATACTCAACGCCTTCGATCTTCTCTATACTTGCATCTTGGACTTTGGATTCATAGGGTAAGTTTGCTTCCAATATCCATTGAAGACCGATAAGGTATTTTAATGCGACATCAATGCGGTAAATGTTTAAATTGACATGATGCCTATGTTCTGGAACCGTGTCTATTTTTCGTATTCCGTTTTGGTCGATGAAAACGCCTTCATCTTCAAAGTGTCCACCTTGTGCATCAAACCATCGCATCATGCTAACAGATGCTTGAAATCTTTTTCCTTCTGAAGTCAAACTGACTTCACCCGACCCACCACGTGGGATTGCGGGATTGCTTCACGCGCCTCAGCTTTCCTGTCCAAATGCACTATGCAGGATACCGAATGGGAGTAATAGAAATTGTAGTAGGAGTATTATGTGTGAAATTCGAGTTTTCATTGTGTAGTTTTGAGTAGGCAATGTTTGCCTTTTTCCTTATTGTTTTGTGTTGACAACCCGTGTCTATTATGTTTTAGATTTGTCTTTATTCAGCAGGCAAATTCAAGTAAATAGGCGTTATACATTCGAAGATATGTACTTACGATCATGTTTATTTTCTTTCAAGGTTTAACCAAGCCATTTCGTCATCGGAGAGATCAAGATTCAATGCACCAAGTGAAGATGCCATCTCTTCTAAGTTAGCTGGACCGACGATAGGAAAGATAGGGAAAGGTAGGTGGACGCAATAAGCGAGAGAGACCTGAATTGCGGAAAATCCGTATTTTTTACCTAATTGTTTGGCGCGTTCGAGTCTTTCAAAGTTATCATCGTTGTAATACACGCGTACCATATCACCGTTATCTCGGTTCTCTTGTGTAAATGCACCACTAAAGAACCCTCGTGCTTGCGATGACCACGGCATCAAAGGGAATTGGCTTTCTACATGCCAACGGCGTGCATCAGCATCAACGTTTACACAGCCTCCCCACATCGGTTCCATTGGGACAGCAAGGCTTATGTTGTTACTACAAGCAACGAAACCGCTCAAATTGTTTTCTGAAGCGTAGGTATTTGCTTCAACGATACGGTTGGGTTGCCAATTTGAAGCGGCGATAGTTCGGATACGTCCAGCGTCTATCTCTTTGTTCAAATAATCAATGATCGTGCTTACTGGCATTGCAGGATCATCTCTATGGAGCATATAAAGGTCAATATAATCGGTGTTGAGACGAGTTAGGTTTTCGTCAAGGTCCTGTTTGATGTATTCTGGTGAAACACGGTTTGGTACACCACCATGAGGATGTCCACCTTTATCTATCAGAAACACCTCGTCCCTATTTCCACGTTCCTGCATCCATTGTCCAATTAACCTTTCGCTATTACCGCCTCCATAAATGTGTGCTGTGTCAAGTATATTTCCACCTGCTTCAAAGAATGTATCCAACATTTTAACACTATGTTCATAGTCCCCAGGTGAATACATCATAGTTCCCAGAATTAGTTGTGAAATCTCTTGGTCAACACCGGGAATTTTTATCCGCTTCATTTAATTGCTTTCCTCATTTCTACCTTTTCTTTGTTTCTAAACGCTACGATTTTGATGATTTACATCAGAACATTGTATCACATTAGATACAGGAATTCAATGTAAAATTCTAATCTTACCAGAGACAATTATTTCTCTCGAATCGTATTTACAGCAGGTGTTAACAAACTCAATTCACACACAATAATTGTTGTTTAGGGGTTTTCATACCTAACTATCCAACTTATAGCACAACCCTAAAAGTTTTAGAGTCAATCCTGACAAAAATTGTCATAATAAAGCCGTAATCCCTGTGCTGATAAGAGTTTGTAGCCTTAGTCAAAAATTGACAAAATTACGATTGACTCTAAAAACTCTAAAGTATGACATTTAAAACCCGTCAATAGTCGTGAATATATTGAGAATGTGTTTTCTTATCCGTATTATGTTTTCGGTGGTAAATCTTATTTGTTTAACAGACAGAATCCTCCTACTTTATTTCTATTCACCTTTTTAAAATACGACAAATGATTGTCTGTAAATATTGCCTTACCGTTAGAGGCGATTCTGGTAAATTGCTTGAACGAGTTCCATGGTTTTGATTGCATCAGCAAAACAAGTTAACGGTTGTTTGTCTTGCTGAATACAATCAACGAAATGTCTACTTTCTCCATAAAATCCGTAGGTCTTATGTACTGAATCAGAATTAGCTGCTTCTTCAGGGGTAATTTCAGTTTTTCCTTCATGCGTGTGTAGTATAGCAGCACCACCAGCATCCGGATTAATATATGCGGATATACCTTGTGCGTGCATCTCAAAGGTATGGATTCGTCCACCGACTGCCCAATTGGTGCATAAATACCCGGATGCACCGCTTGTGAACTTAACAAGTGCGTTGAAACTGTTCTCTCGTTCGGAGTAGAAACGATTGATGTCACTCGCAACTGCTTGAACATCACCACCACCGAGCCAACGAAGTGCGTCTACAGCGTGAATAGCATCACATGTCAATACATCAATAACACCATCATAATATAGAGCGTTTGGTGAATTTTTGTGGAAGGTAGACATACACTGAATAATTGGTCCATTCTCTTCAACGATCTGCTTAACTTTTTGCATAAGCGGAATAAAACGACGGTTGAAACCTACCATCGTTTTGCACCCATGCTTTTCTGCTGCCAATGCCATTTCCTTTGTTTGATGCATCGTGATTCCTGGTGGTTTCTCAATGAATACATGATGTTTCTGTGATAAACAGTGGATTACAAGAGGGAACAGATGTTGTGGAGGCATCAAGATGTAGACAGCATTTGGACTTGTTTGTTCAAGCATTTTCCGATAGTCAGTAAAGGTATGTTCTATCTGAAATTTCTCTGCGGTTGTATGGAGTTTGGATTCTACAAAATCACATAACCCTACGAGATTGACATCTTCAAATTCTGAGAGTGATGGATAGTGCACCCCGTTTGCCATACCACCTGCTCCGATTAAAGCGATGTTAACTTTGTTCATAATTTCCTCCGACCTGTTGTTTTTCTTGTATAATACAGAAGGAAATGTTAAAATGCAACATACTTCTAAATCCAAAATATCCTCCATCAACATCTTATGAACTTTGATCCAATCAAATTAGAACTTTATAAAAACCTACTTACCTCAGTATCGGAAGAAATGGGTGTTACGCTACAACGGACTGCTTTTTCTCCAAACATCAAGGAACGCCTTGATTTCTCTTGTGCAGTTTTCGATGGTTCAGGACAAATGGTAGCGCAGGCTGCACATATACCTGTCCATCTGGGTTCAATGCCACTTTCGGTTTTGGCAGCAATAGAACATACCGACATGAAACCTGGTGACATGATAGTGCTAAATGATCCATATCGTGGTGGTACACACCTTCCGGACATAACTTTGGTTGCTCCAGTTTTTGGAGAAGAATCTACAAGTTATCCGACTTTTTATGTTGCTAACCGCGCACATCACGCAGATGTCGGGGGTATGACTCCAGGTTCCATGCCACTTGCGACAAGTGTGATTCAGGAGGGGATCCGTATTCCGCCAGTAAAACTTGTACGAGGCGGTGAACTGGATACCGATCTGTGGGAATTGATCCTTGCCAATGTGCGGACACCGACAGAACGTCGTGGGGATATGGAAGCACAACTTGCAGCCAACCGTATCGGTGAACGTAGATTACAAGAAATGGTATCCAAATACGGTGTTCCAGAAATCAAGTCGTATATGCAAGAGTTATGTGCCTATTCAAGTCGGATGGTTCGTTCATTCTTACGTGACCTCCCTGATGGAAGATACGAATATACAGATTATATGGATAACGACGGTATTACTGATGATCCAATTGGGATTCGTGTTGCAATAGAAATTAAAGATGACACAGCAGTTGTTGATTTTACAGGAACATCTGGACAAGTTCGAGGTTCCGTTAATGCGATATACGCTATAGCGGTCTCAGCAGTCTTTTATACGTTCCGATGTGTTGCTGGTGTTGATGTCCCATCCAATGCGGGATGCATGGAACCGATCCGAGTTATTGCTCCTGAAGGTAGTGTTATCAATGCTAATTTCCCTGCTGCGGTTGCTGGTGGAAACGTTGAAACCTCGCAGCGAATCGTTGATGTGCTTTTTGGTGCATTGTCTCAAGCGTGTACAGACCTTATTCCCGCTGCAAGTAGTGGTACTATGAATAACATTACAATAGGTGGATACGATGCATTACGTGAACGGGATTATACATATTATGAGACTATCGCTGGGGGTATGGGTGCACGTCCAACTTGCGATGGGATTGATGCTATTCATACGCACATGACGAATACTATGAATACTCCTATTGAGACAATAGAGACGAGTTATCCGTTGCAGGTTGAGAATTACGCGATTCGACAAGGAACTGGTGGTGCTGGAGAATATCAAGGTGGGTCAGGGATTGTGCGTTCTTTCAGACTTCTCACAAATGCTGAGGTTACCATCCTTTCTGAACGTAGAGTGTTTCATCCTTATGGATTGCAAGGTGGGGAACCGGGGCAGTTAGGACGGAACGTGCTAATTCGTGATGAGAAGGAACAACCACTTGACGGGAAAGTTACCTTTTCTGCCCGCGAAGGTGATGTCATTCAGATTGAAACACCTGGGGGTGGCGGTTACGGAGAACCTGATAATAGTTCGTAGGTCGGCATTAAGTGTACGTAGTTCGACCATTTAAAAGAAAAAAGGAACGGTTAGAAAACCGCTCCTACCAGTATATATATAGGTTATTGCTAACTAAGATAAACCTTCTAATGTTCCTGTACTATCTCCTAATTTCCTTAAATTAACGTCCACTCGTTGTAACATAGAAAGCCATAAGTTGTTGAGTGGTGTTTCTTTGGGGTACTCTATATGTCGTCCACCATTTATTGTGCCACAACCACCGCCGGACAATAGGATGGGTAGGTCGTGGTGACTATGTCTGTTGCCATCTGAGTTTCCACTACCGTAGCAAATCATAGAATGGTCAAGTAGTGTGCCTTCACCTTCAGGAACGGAATCAAGTTTTTCCAGCAGATATGCAAGCTGCTCAATGTGGAAGATGTTAATCTTTCGTATTTTATCTATTTTCGCAGCATCACCACCATGATGTGAAATGTTATGATGACCATCGGAGATGTTTATTGTCGGATAGGTCTTATTACTGCCTTCATTTGCTAATGCAAAGGTCACAATACGGGTTACATCGGTTTGGAATGAGAGAACGATCAGGTCTAACATAAGTCGGACATGTTCCTGAAAATCTGCGGGGATCTTTTCCGGTGCAGAATATTCAATGTTTTCTATAGGTGGGAATTTTTCAGCGGATGCGATTCTCATTTCAATGTCTCGTATGGCAGTGAAATATTCATCAAGTTTTCGCGCGTCGTTTCCGCTTACGTTGTGGATTAGGTCCTTGGAATCTTGTTTCACAAAATCAAGGATGCTTTTTCGTTCTTCATCGCGTTGTAATATTGCTGCGTTAGGTTCAGTAGAGAACATACGGTCAAAGGCAAGTCTTGGATTAACCTCTTTTGGCAGGGGTTGAGTTGCTGACTTCCACGACATTGTTGCAGAATATACGCAGCTATAACCGGAATCACAATTACCAGCTCTATAGCCGGGTTCAATGCCGAGTTCCAACGAAGGAATACGTGTTTGGTCACCTATTTGTGAAGCTGCTGCTTGGTCAACAGAGATTCCAGCATGTATGTCTGTACCACTTGTTTTTCGAGGTTGTGCTCCTGTCAGGTATGCAGCCATTGCTCTTGCATGATCTCCACCACCATCACCATTTGCGCGTGCCTTATCTGCAGTTAGTCCACTGAGAACCAACGTTTTATCTTTGACGTTTTGCAACGGTTTCAAGATTTCAGTAAGTTCAAAGTTTGCACCAATCTGTTCAGGTTTCCATTTTTCCATTATTTTCCCGTTAGGACTATAAAGGAATGCCATCCGATTTGGCGCAGTTTGCGTTGACACCTCTTTTGTAGATGCAGTTGCAAAACTTGTGAGTGGTCCCATTGATTCTAACCACGGTAGGGCAACGCTGACACCTAATCCTCGTAAAAATGTTCTGCGTGAAAGTTGTTTAGAAAAATCCATATTTTCTTTACCTCATCTAAAATAGGGGTGCACCTTGTGCTTCTACATAAACTGAATATAGAGACTGACTTGCAGTCATAAAGAGTCTGTTCCTTTTAACGCCTCCAAAACAGATATTGGAACAAATTTCTGGGAGATGGATTTTGCCAATCATTGTTCCATCTGGCGCGAAGATATGGACTCCATCGTAACCTTCACCGACCCAACCTGCACCAGCCCACACATTCCCATCAACATCACACCGAAGACCATCAGCATTACCGGGTGCTGTCTCATAGAACACCTCTTTTTTACCCAGACGTTTACCTTCAAAGACATCAAAGACAACGATGTTTTTGGGTGGACCTGTGTCAGCAATATAGAGTTTTTCAAAGTCTGGTGAAAAGCATAAGCCATTCGGTCTTTCAAGATCACTTGTAACAACCGTTGCCTTACCAGTGTCCGGATTGAGGCGGTAGACAGAGGTAGGTAATTCAAATTCGGCTTTATGTCCTTCGTAATTATAAAGGATACCGTATCCAGGATCGGTAAACCAGATATGTCCATCAGGATGAACAACCACATCGTTAGGTGCGTTGAACCGTTTACCCTCAAAGTTATCAATGAGTACGGTTAAGGACCCATCATATTCAGTTCGTGTGACGCGCCGTGTGCCGTGTTCACAACTGATGAGTCTCCCTTGACGATCTCGTGTATGTCCGTTGGTATAGTTAGAAGGTTTGCGGTAGACACTTACTTTTCCTGTTGCTTCCTGCCATTTCAGGATACGATTGTTAGGAATGTCACTCCAGAGCAGATAGCCGCCATCACCGAACCATACAGGTCCCTCTGACCAACGCGCACCTGTCCACAACCGTTCTACAACAGTATTTCCAATTTTGTATTTGGCAAAACGCGGATCAATAACTTCAATGGCAGGATCAGGATACCGTTGAATGGATTTCCCATCTGTATCTGCCCAACTTGAAAATGCCCCTACAGATCCTAATAAAGGTAAGGCTGCACCCATACCAAGGTTGCGAATAAATGACCTGCGTGTATGTTGTTTTGAAGCACTCATAAGTATCACCTTTGATGTGTATTTTACCACACATCAAAGGTGTTGTCAAGTCAATTTACATGCGATTTAGAGATACATAACGTGCACCGTAGGTTTTCATGATCCGATTACGAATAAAGTCGTACTTTGCAGGGTTTATGGAACGAAGTCTATCTGGATAGACAAGATAGAATGCGAGGGTTTCCGCCATATCTTCGTTCGGGTTTTTTGTATGAGCGTAATCGGATACAAATGTTTTTCTATCTTTATTTGTTGACCAACCTTCTTCATTCTTCGGATCTTTATACCAACCTCCAAGTTCTTGCCAGTTGTTTTTTAGTTGTGCAGGAAAAAGATGAGACCATAAAAAATGCGCTTTTTCATGTGCGATTACGCGACGAGTATCACTCGTATAATTGCGATTAAACATTGACTGTACTAATTCAATATACTGATTAGTTGTCCATGCGACCCCCGCTGCTCTGATGTCATCATCAATCCTACAAATTATATACTTTAATTGCGGAACTTTATGTAATGCCTGTGGGAAATCTTCAAAAACAGAAATCAGCAGCATCAGGTCTTTATTCTCAAAATCTGCATAGTGTCTTGTGTTTTCTTTTGTTGTAAGTTGGGTTAGGATCTCGTAGGATGGTATATCAACTATTATATCATACCTTTCTTTTAATATCGTTACGAGGGCAGATCTATTCGTGCCATTTTCACTAATGTACACAACGGCAGCATTAAACAAACGTCTTTCAGGTGCTAAAATATCTACCGCACCTTCATTTGGGAAAACATCACTGCTAATCGCAACGGTTTTCATATTATTTCGAGATTCTATCTGGATATCATTTTGCATTTCATCATGACTTATTGTCCATTTCGATGGTATTAATTTCTCACCAGGATTTGGAGATATTGATTCCAAGATATTTTCCAAGGTTTGAGCATGTATTGTTGACCACGTAGAATCTAAATGGATAGAATATTTATATGCAAGTTGCTCAATCGGATTATCTTTACGGATTTCAAGTGGAACTGTATAACAACCTATTTGAATTATCAGAATTGTAAAGAAAACGATATATATTAATGGAAACAAAAATTTTCTATGCATGGTATTATCCTTTTGTTCCGCGTCGTAAAAGAAACGGATCGCTTTTGACTATTGCTGTAATCAATACGGATATTTTATAGTCTTTTGTTTCAAGTTCATTTACAATGTGTTCAATCGTTGGACGATCATAATACTCTAAACCTCTGCCTATGGCATAGATTAACATCTTTTCTGTTACACATTGTGCGAACTGTCTTTTTCTGTTTTTAAGAATTTGTTTTAGATCAGTAATACCTTCAAATGATGTACCGTCTGGTAGTTGTCCGGCAGTGTCTATTTCCTTCTCTCCATCCTTCGTTCGGTACTTTCCAATGGCATTGTAGTTTTCCATTGCAAACCCGATAGGATCCATTTTTGCGTGGCAGTTTGCACAAGCAGGATCATCTCTGTGTTGTTCAAGACGTTCTCTGAGTGTGGTACCGGTAATGGCATCATGTTCCTCTTCCAATTCGGGAACATCTGGCGGTGGTGGAGGTGGTGGTGCACCGAGTATCTGTTCTAAAACCCAACGACCTCTTTTTACAGGTGAGGTGCGTGTCGGATTAGAGGTTACTGTCAAGACACTGGCGTGTGTGAGGATACCTCCACGCGGGTGTTTTTGTAATGCAACGCGTTGAAAAGCATCGCCTTTAATCGGTTCTCCTTGGGCATTCCTCCAAATCTCGTAATGTCCTGCCAAACGCTGGTTTAGAAAAGTATAGTCGGCATCAAGTAGATCAAGGATACTGCGATCTTCACGGAATATTGACTCCAGAAATAGTTTTGTCTCTTTCATCATATCTGCACGTAGTTTTGGATTGAATGTCGGAAAACGTTTTGGATCAGGTGTAACGGTTTCCAGTCGTTGAATCTGTAGCCATTGTGCGCCAAAGTTCGTAGCTAATTCGTTTGCTTTTGGATCAGCGAGCATTCGTATGATTTGGGTTTCAAGTGATTCGGTTAGTTGGTTTTTCTCAGCGAGTTCAAGGAGTTCGTCATCTGGGATGCTGCTCCATAAGAAATAGGATAGCCGAGATGCGAGATGAAATTCATCAATCGGATGTGGTTCTTCGGTTTGTGGACGATCATCTAATTCTAATCGGAATAAAAACTTTGGTGAACATAGTATAACTTTAATCGCTTGTTGGATAGCTGCTTCCCATTTTGCACCTTCTGCTTGAAAAGATTCCGCAAACTGAACGAGTTCTTCTATTTCCTGATTGCTGGGTGGACGACGATATGCTTTTCGGAGTAATCTTGTTAACACCTCACGTGTCTGTTCTGTTTGAGAAATGTCTGGTGTGCATGCTAATATTTTTAGATGCGATTCGGGTCTGGTTTCCAGCGGTCCTACCGATGTGATAGCACGAATGTGAAGTATTGCTTGTGGTTCACCCTGTTCAGGTTTTACCATAGCAATTCCTGCCAATTGGATATTCGGTACTCGACTAACAAGGTGTCTGATTGTCTGAAGTTTCTTTGGATCACGCGCTGTAATTTCAAATATTTCTAAAATTTTAATTCCTTGTTGCACATTAGGGTCTACACCGATTAACTGTGAGAGTTCCTCTGGTGAAGAGACATCTTCAAGGTTCTCACCTTGAATGAAGAGTGCCACGTGGACGGGTATTTCACTCTCTGTTTCAACATAAACCGTTGCCCGTAAATATGTTTCTACATCGTGTAAGAGTTTGAGAGTGGAAGCGTTTGCTTTAAATGGTCCAGATAACCAAGGTTCTGTTGATTTTGGATCAAGCGGACGAAAACGCTGATCTCGAACACTATCGTGACGTGGGAGTAGGTATTTTGTATTCAGGTAATTTGTGGAGGGTTTGGGTGGATCAAGAATGATAACTCGTGTCGCTATTGCTTCTGCTGCTTCGAGATACCGTTCCATTAACAGTGGTGACATCGTCAGCACATCACCGATGTTATCAAATCCGTGTCCCACATCATCTGCAGGAAAACTTTCGGTCGGATCAAAATCTGCCCCCAATAAATCTCTAACGCTGTTTCTGTATTCGACTTTATTGAGTCTGCGGACGGTTACGCGACCGGGATCCGGTTTAGCGTTGCGGCTTGCATCCTCAAAAACCGCATTGATGTGTTGGACAAACGATTCCATTTCTTCCAATGAAGGTTGCTCGTTACCCTCTGGAGGCATGTGACGTGTTTCTACCATTTGAAGCACTATATCCCAGATATCACTATCTTTGATGAGTGACATGTTGTCCTCATAAGAATCAAATCCGAGACCTGCCTCGGGTTGATCACCTGCATGGCAGCCAAAGCAGTATTTCTCTAAGAATGGGATACCCTCTTTTGCAAAATTTGGAACACGATTTTCACCGATACTTGGTTTTAAGGATATAAATATCAGTAGCAAGGTTAGAAAAAGAGGTAATGATAGGTATTTGTAAAGGATTAATGGTTTCATAGTTATGAGCGTTTTTATTCTGTTGTAGTTCATCGGTGTAAATAGTAACTGAATTTATGCTTCTGTGTTTATGAATACATTATGTTGCAGTTGATTTCTCTTCATTATCCAATAAATTGGTTGTATGATAAACTTGAGTTGAGAATAAGCCGGATTCTGTATATGATGATCATTCATCTGGGATCAATGTTTCCATTAACCTCAAGCGGTTACCCGGAGACGAGGCGGACACACCTTTAAATGTCTCCATTTTACCTTGCTCCAAACGGGGTTTACCGAGCTCCATAAGTCACCTTATGGACTGGTGCGCTTTTACCGCACCGTTTCACCTTTACAACGTTGTTGGACGTTGTAGTCTACTTTCTGTTGCACTTTCCATAGCGTTGCCGCTCCTGGGGGTTACCCAGCATCCTGCCCTGCGGAGTCCGGACTTTCCTCATCTCATTTTGAGACGCGATCACCTACTCAACTCAAGTATTTCTTAAGGGTAACATATTTTAACTTTGGTCGGCAATATAAATATTGAATTTGGGTTATGGCTTAGATAAGAATTAGTTAAATTATTAGGACTTACACAACCTCAATGGTTCGTGTAAGTCCTAATGATATCAAAGAGGAGGGTTTATGAACATCCGCTTGTTGCACCACAATTAGTGCATCGGTAGCAGATACCGCTTCGGATCATTATCGTCCCACAATCATGGCAAGGTGGGGCATCTCCGTGACGAAGTGAAATAAGTTTTTCGCGATCAGTCCATGGATTTGCGTCCCCATTATTTCCATGTCCATGCGGACGAGTTTCTGTGGTTAATGCCATCTGGTCATCTAACTCAAGAACTTCCGTAGCCTCTTCCTGAACATCTTTCGGAAGGAACTCTTTACCGAGATAACGGAATATATAATCAACAATCGATTGTGCCATCGGAATATCAGAATTTTGCGTGAAACCCGACGGTTCAAACCGGACATGACTAAATTTATTGACAAGCGATTCTAACGGAACACCGTACTGTAGTGCGACAGATATGAGGATGGCAATAGAATCCATAAGTCCTGATATAGTAGACCCCTGTTTGCTCATAGTAAGGAACACTTCACCAGGCGTACCATCTTCAAAGAATCCGACACTCATGTAACCTTCATGTCCACCGACACTGAATTTATGTATCCTTGCATCGCGTGTATCTGAGAGTCGTCTTCTGATGGGACGTTCACTTGCTTCGTCCTGTGCATCCTGTTGACTGCTGGTTGATAGCGGTTGGCTGCCTTTGCTACCATCACGGTAGATTGCGAGACATTTGACACCGAGTCTCCACGCTTCTACATAAAGTTCCTTGATATCGTCTACTGTTGCTTCTCGCGGGACGTTAACTGTTTTTGAAATAGCACCTGAAATGAAAGGTTGCACAGCTGCCATCAATTTGAGTGGTCCCATATGATATATAAAACGTGTTCCATGCTTACCAGACTGTACTGCACAATCAAAAACAGGATAATGTTTAGATGACAGATGTGGTGCGCCTTCAACGGTTCCTGTACCACAAATGATTTCCTCAGCACTTGCGATTTCGCTTGGGTTGAATCCGAGATATGTGAGCAGGTTAAAATCAGGATCCGCAGCTTTTTCAGCTGTGATTCCCAGCCTTTCAAGGCATTCTTCTCCGAGAAAACCGGGTGCAAAAGCGAGATTGAGATCAAACGCACTTGGTAACATTTCTTCAACATGCGCGATGTCTTCCTCAGTGAAACCTTTGTATTTGAGAGATTCCGGATTGATATAAGGTGTTCCCTCAAGTGTCCCTGTTCCAACGATATGTGTGACAATCGCTTCAATGTGTTGTTGTATGTAACCGAGTTTTTCTAAAGCATCACGTACACTTTGGTTGACGATCTTGATGTAACCACCACCAGCTAACTTTTTGAATTTGACAAGTGCAAACTCAGGTTCAATACCAGTTGTATCACAATCCATAAGGAGGGCGATGGTTCCTGTAGGTGCGAGAACACTAATCTGTGAATTGCGATAACCGAAGTTTTCACCTTTTTGTTGACAGATATCCCAATCTTTTCGCGCGGCTTCTAATAGATCTATCGGACATGTTGTTGCATCAATTTTGTACGCAGCATCCCGATGCATATTGATAACACCCAACATTGAATCGCGATTCTTAGCATATCCGTCAAAAGGTCCGATACTCTTAGCGATTTCTGCGCTTGTTTGATATCCATGCCCACTCAAGATAGCAGTGATAGCACCAGCATAACTACATGCTTCTGCACTATCATAAGGAATACCTAATCGCATTAAGAGTGCACCTAAATTCGCATATCCAAGACCGAGCGGACGATATTCATGGGATTTTCTGGCGATTTTTGGAGTTGGGTATGATGAGAGGCTCACAATGATTTCCATTGCTGTGATAAATATTCGCACAGCTGCTCTAAAACCATCAATATCAAAAGTGTCATCATCATTCAGGAATTTGACGAGGTTTATACTGGCGAGGTTGCATGCAGAATCGTCTAAAAACAGATATTCACTACAAGGATTACTTGCGTAAATCCGATCAGATTGCTTACATGTGTGCCATTTCTGAATTGTGTCATCAAATTGGACACCTGGGTCCGCACATGCCCATGCAGCTTCAGCAATTTTATCTACCAACATTTTTGCTTCATATTCATTAGCAACTTCACCGGATGTGCGATAAGTTGTTTGCCATTTTTTCCCTTGTAGATAGGCATCCATGAAGATATCAGGAATTCGGACGGAATTATTGCTGTTTTGTCCACTAACAGTTCCGTAAGCCTCTCCGTTAAAGTCAGCGGGATAACCTGCTGCAATGAGTGCTTTTGCCTTCTCTTCTTCTTTCATTTTCCAGTCAATGTACTCAACGATTTCTGGATGGTCCATATCTAAAATGACCATCTTTGCGGCGCGCCGAGTTGTGCCACCAGACTTAATGCTGCCAGCCCATCTGTCAAACCCCTCAAGGAAGGAGAGAACACCGGAACTTTCTCCGCCACTGGAAAGGTGTTCACCTTTTGCACGTACCCTACTAAAATTAGAACCTGTTCCACTACCATATTTAAAGAGTCTAACTTCTGCTTTTTGAAGATCCAACATGGAATCTAACGAATCATCAACACTTTGTATGAAACATGCGGAATTTTGCGGGTATTGATATGCGTTTTCTGAAATGCTAACTTTCTGTGCTTCTCTATCCCAATAATAATTTCCACCGCCGCCTTTAATCCCATATTCATGCCATAAACCGCAGTTGAACCATACGGGTGAGTTGAAAGCACCTCGTTGCGTGACAAGGATGTGCGTTAACTCCATTTCGAAAGTTTCTGCGTCATCGGGTGTAGCAAAATAACCACCAATTTCTTCACCAGCACGACGAAGTGTACGAGCGACACGAGTTACTAATTGACGAACACTGGTCTCAGATTCTATCTCTGGAATTCCAGCTTTTCGAAAATACTTTGAGGCAGCAATATCCGTGGCGAGTTGTGTCCAAAAAACAGGGACTTCCACGTCATCCTGCTTAAAGATGGCATCACCTTTCTCATTGTAAATTGCGGCATCACGATGTTCCCACTCTATCTCATCATACGGATGTGCCGCCGAATTCGTGAAGTGACGTGGGAAGGTAAGTCCTGTCCCATCACCTTCCATCGGATGTTTCACTGCTTCATCAATTTCTTTGATATCGTTAGCAGCCATAAATTTTCCTCCTGTTAAAAAGTTTATCAAAATAGTGAAGATTCTGCAAGGAAAAAACGAGAATATCTACCTAATTTATTTCTCTATATATTGTCAGCGGCATGCATTTATATCTTCATCTCAAATATAAAATTTCTATAAATATAGTAATACTACACTCTCATGGTATATGGAAGTTATAAGTTAATGTGTGAAATATAACCAGTAATGTTCCTTTTTCATATTAACGCCAGAAATGTATTAATCAGTACAGTAAAATTGGAGATTTAATCTGATTAATTGTGAATGATTATTTTTACAGATTTTATGTTTATTGAAAATGAATTGGTGGGGTTGTAGGCAAACAACATTAAGGTAAATATATGCGGTAAATTGGGTTGACCTGAAGTGAGACGCAGCATACATAATTAACGCAAGATTGCAAGTTTTCCAATCTTTTCAACAGAGCTATTCTGCGTTTTTGCGATTACACGGTAAAGGTATACTCCATTGGCGCAGCGTATTCCTGTTTCATCCCTTCCATCCCAAAATGTCTCATTGTTTCCCCGCTCTGCACTTGCATCTGAGATGGTTTTGATCAACCTACCGCTAACTGTATAGATTTTAATGGTAACTTTATCGGAGGGTTGCACTAATTTGTATGTGAAAAAGGTTTTGCCATCTTCTACCGGATTAGGAACATTAAAAGCATCGCTGATATTGACTGCCTCATCAAGTGTGAAGATTGTATCAAGTTTAGTGGTGTTTTCACTTGTATCTGTGGCAGTTACTTGCAACCGATATGTACCGTTCGGAAGATCAGGTGCAAAACTGAAATCTGCTTTAACTGGATCCTTTTCATCAAATATCCATTTTGCATCATCAAATTCAGGATAGCGTCGTGTGGAATCACCCACATCAGTATCTGTAGTTATCATATTGAATGTAATGTTGAGAAGCGAATTGTCAAGAGCTGTTTCATCCGTGACACGGATTTCACAGTACGGTTGTTCTGTGATACGGTTTTTGTCAAAATCAACCCCTATCCCAGTTGAATTAGTATCAGTAACTTCTTCACCAATTAGGACTTCATCGTTTACGAGAATATCTATCACTGGAGGTGTAATGTCAGGCATTTCAATCACTACGAAACTGATTCGGATTTTCTTCTCCTTTCCACCAATTGAATTTCCATTAAAATCACTTGCTTCAATTTCAAAAGTGTACTCACCTGGAAATAATATAGGATGGTAATCAATCGGTACAGTGTTGACATTCTTTGGATTCCGTAATTTGTAGTCAGAGATAGGTTTAAGCGATTTACCGTTGTCACCTCGTCGAATAACCAAGGTATCCAAGTTAACACCATCAGTATCCTCAAGTAAAATAGAGATATGTGGACGTGGTGAAATGACGCTACCAGATTTAGGTTGAACACCATCTACCCATAGATTGAATGCAGGAGGTGTTACATCATCGCTACTAAGGAGTGTAAAAGGTGTAAGTTCAGTCGTTTCTGCGGTGATTGTAGCGACTTGTGCTGTGCTGAATTTTATCTTATCTCCAAATTGAAAAGGTTCCGAACTTGATGTGACAAGTATCTCAAACCCGAGATGACTAAGGTAGAGACTTTTGTTAACTTGTCCGTCCACAAGAGCATTGTTTGGTAAATAGACCTTTGTTCCATTCCTATCACGGATTTCATAGCTTTGATGAGAAGTAAAAAAGATGAACCAATCTCCTATTGCAAACTCATTATTGGGACCGAGTTTTGTCGTAATCGTGGCAGTTCCGTTACCAGCATTCTGACTTCGTGTCCCCTTTAGGAAAGATAAAGTCTCTTTATAATCTGTTTCAAAGATGAGAATATCTCCAAATTCAAATGGGACAATTTGTATTCCATCACCCAGTTCTGGTGGTTGTTCCCAATTTTTGGGTATTGTAAATTCTAATCCATAATTTTCTTCGGTAAATGGTATATCAAGTTCTCCGAGTTCTTCAAATTGCTCATATACAACATGATGCTTCCTTTTTAAGTATACCGCGTATTGGGTTGGGTCCACAAACAGGATGACCCAAATCCCCGCAGGTGTCCGCTGCGGGTCAATCTTGATGTTTTCTGTTTGGAGAGGCTGTATATTTGCGTTTTCCGCTTGAATAGGCGTAACATAGTTTTCCAGTTGAAAAATTGGTCCCTCATTTTCGGGTTGTGGTTTACCGTTCCCATTAAAATAATTGACCTTAGACGGCAGCCGTTTCCATTTTTCGTATTCAGGTTTCCATCTATATATGCTGAGTTTTTCAGCTTCCTCAATCAATGATGCACGATAATCCTTACTACCTACCTGCCACGGTGTGTTCTCTCTAACAGTATCTTCTAAACTGCTATCATCAAACCGCAGTTTAAGAGTTGCCGGTTTTTTCAATGTAATATCTGACGTGCGGAATGACACTTCATACTGTTGCGCATACTCATCCCCAGTTCGGAGTAGACCTCTTCGGAGTGCGGCGACACGAGGTATGGTGGCATAACTTAAGGATGGCTGTGTCAAGCCAAATGGATCGCTGGAAGATATCGTAAGTGGCACCCTATCACCTTCAATTTCTGCCGCCTCAGTTGGAAGATCTATATCAAAGACTCTGTCAAGACTAAATGCTGACAATGGTTCTGAAGGCGCGTAGTAGAATTCGTTAACAACAAAAGTAATATATAGGGTATTGTTAGATTCGATCGGTTCCACAACATTACCTTTGATATCTCCATCTTCGGTATCTACTTCTGGGTCAACCATAACATAAACTTTGTGTATTCCGGTTGGCAGACTTGTGTCTAACCTTAACATCGCAATTGTATGCTGTAAGACTGTATTTCCTTCCTGCCAGTCCTCGGGTTTCAGTGTAATTATGCCTAAGATATTAGCATCTTTATCTACAATCTGATTATTGTCTAAATCAGGATTTCCATTTGCGAAAACAACATCAACGTCAGTTTTGACAGTCCTTCCTCCATTATTTATGATCTCAGCAGCAAGGAAATATTTTTCTATTTTGCTATCAAAAACATAGCGTATTGGTGCGATACTTGCCCCATCGGTATTAATGGAGAGACTCGGTCCTTCTGGAATATTAACCTTGACCCTATCAGTTTTTGAGGGGTATACAATTTCAAACCCGTTGGTATCCGTAACGATGATGCGATAACGGATATACCGTCCACCCAGCGGTAACGGTATAGGTGTTTGAATACCGTACCACTGTCCCCCGGGTTGTATTTCGCTGGTGCCTTGAGGCGGCTGAATCTTGACCATTGACGTGTATACGTCTTGAGGATTGACAGTACTATTCCATTGGACAACAATGGATCGTATACCTTGGTTACCACCTTGATCATCATAAATGAGTACCTGAATGTTGAGTGTATGGGTTTCTATTGCATCTAATTCATCACGCACATCACCGATTATCGGTGTATCTACCCAAAACAGATCACCACCAATAGCTGCCCGTTTACCATCATGAGCAAACAGCTGCACTGCCCCTCTTCCGGGTATTGCTTTTGTTGGGACATTCATCCGGATTGTTCCATATTCACCTTGCCATATTTTTCTTGTCGTTCTTTGTGTAAATTCATTTCCATACAAGGAGTCAAAATTGTTCTGAAAAACTGCGGAGATGATAAAGTTTTCTGTATTAAACCTGTCTGCTTTCCACCACGCACCATTTGTGTCGTATGTGCCAACCTCGTTGTTCAAAATAACAATCTGTTTGTCAGAATTAAGTGCGAATTCTTCCAAATTAACCTTAATATCAAGGGTTGGTAATGCGAGTGGTGTTGCCGGATCCCCGAAGAGCACATACTGCTCAGTTCCCGGAATAAATCTCCTATTGCCAACACGAGAAATATAGCTAATTTTTGCTTCGTTGATTAGTTTACCGATACTTGGAGGGGTTGCACCTATTTCACTAGCACCTTGCTTAGCTTCAAATGGATCGCGAACAAACATAGCCGTAAACAGGTCCTCATCAAAATCTGCGTTTGCTTGTGCGTATGTTAACCGAGAAGCGGAAAGCGAAGCGATAGCACCGTATTTTCCATGTAATAGTTGTTCACTAAGACAATGTCTATCGAATTCTTGTGGTTTATCAAACTCTCCATTTAAGCATGTGGTTGTTACAACAAATGGCAGATATTCGTTCCGCAAGTTGATGGCATCTGGGAGTCTGAAAATGCCTTCGTCTGCCCATGTTTGATTTCCACCGTGTCCTGCATATTCGATGACAAGTGCTCCCTTGTTGAAAGCATCAAGTATGGCGCGGTGAGTTAGGTCAGGTCTCTTTATCTGTCGCAAATATATCTGTTTCGTGTTGTAGGCTACAGGAATATAATCTTTGATCAGTAAGTTTCGAGTTTTCTCAAAAATTTCATCAGAAGGATTATCTGTTTCGTCATCAGAAACTTGAACAAGAGTACCTTGCCACGGACCAATTTTGGGGTTCTTTTCAAAATTGATTATTTTCTCGACCATTGTGTCGAGTTGATCATTTGTCTGAACCGACAACCTTCCAATCATCATATCTGGAAGTGCATCATCTCCACTCACGTTCACAAACCTTTGATCTATTGCCGTTTCTCCACTTTCCGGTGACCATGCATGGTAAGTAGGTACAAAAATTGGGTATAGTTTAAACTCCGGGTTGTGTTCTACGCTAACTCTTTTATAATCATAATGTGCATCACCAACGAGTAAAACGTAGGTAGGAGCAGGTGGTTGCCATGTATGATATGCATACCGTAAAAAATATTTAATGGCAAACGGACTGAAAAGACCAGAACTGAATTCATTGTAGATTTCGTCTATATTCACAACTTTGACTGTCAATCCTTGTTCTCGACGGAACTCAACCAAAGGTTTTATGCTCTCTAAAAATGTTTTATGTGTGATAACGATGTAATCTGCTTGTGTTGCGGGATTCCTTAAGTTGCTTGGTGGAACTTCAACGAGACTCCCAATACTATGATAGGCGTTGTTAGCAATTGCATAGTAACCACTACGACGTGTCACATCTTCCTCAAACAAGATATTGTATGTATTAAAACTCCTTGTTATTCTTCCGTCAACCAATTTTTCAGATATTCCACTGCTATGATTTAATGCATATACATCAATTGCGTCGGATGAGAAATTGACAATTTCAAAATGTGTCTTACCGTCAGCGACTGGCTCTGTATCGGAGTTAAATTCGAGTCGGTTTGATGTTGCGCGAAAAACGTGCCAGTATTCAAATTCATACCAATCAAGATAGAAGTCAATAGTACCTCTTGGTGTATTGTTTGTATCCTTTGCTTCAATGACCAGATGATTTACTTCATTATGATGAATTTTGTTCTGTGGAAAAACTCGTGTCACAACAGGAGCATCTTGTCGTTTCCATTCCGCGTCATCACCAAGTGTATTATTATTGAAATGAATCGCAGCTGCATGTGGTGCTGCATTCTTACGGTGTGCTCCTTGCAACCTTACACGAATGATGGCATTTCGTTCATCAGTAAAATGATCTCGGTTTACTGCATTAGGCAACTCAACCAAAAAAAGTTTCTTACTAATTTCAGAATTATCACCTCTAAGCCCCGTCCAGAAATAGTGGTCAGCTAACTCCGATAGTATATCATCTCCATCAAGTGCATTATAGTGTACGTTTTTTTCAAACCTTAATTTCGTTTTAAATGCACTTGGAATATTGATATCATCTGATATCGGTGTGACGGACCGAGTACCTATACGAAGTGTGTCACTTACTCCTTGTGTAACTGCTGCTCCTTTTTCTGTAAAGCTGAACCAGTAGATATTTGTATCTGTAAATTTATTACTCAAAGCCCGTCCATAAAAGACAATCATATCCCCTTGATCTATAGTATCATTCTGGTTATTATCAAAGATATAATAACCCTGTTTTCGACTATTTTCTTCTACAGGAGTGCTATCTAAATCTATCAGTATGCTATCCAAATCTATCTTTTCAGGTGTCACACCTGCTGATTTAAGATTACTATAACTGATGCGATACATATTACTTCGTGTTATTTGAATCTTGAATCGTCTTCGCGTTGTATCAGTTGAAGCAGGAGCTCTCGGTATCTGCATGGAATGTATCCGAGCTGGCCTGTGCCGCCACGGATATGCTTGTGTGTTGTTAATCAACATCATCTGAAATAGATCTTCATAAGCGGAACTCTCAAGAGAATGTGATGTGAAAGGTGCAGGTGCATTTGTTGAAGCACCGAAAAAATCTATGCGAAAGGTGATGTCATCTGTGATTTTTATCTGATTAGTATTACTATTAAATTGTATCGGACAGATGTGGAGTACCCCAATCCGTTGTGAACGAACATATCCTACTGGCATGACATTTACCATTTCAGCAGGATATAAAGGTGATGGATTCGTTCCTGTAGATAAAGTAGATTCTGATGTAATATCGTCCCTATTATATGCATCTGGAAAAAAAGGATCTGTTGCTTGATTTGTAGATAGTGGGTACTCAATTTTCTTGAAGGAACTTTGCTTTTGAAGCACTGTAGCGGTGACACTGCTGGAGGATGGGAGACCGAGTGTGACGGAGTAAATTGGGAGTTGCGGTTTTCCAATTTCGGATGTCAAGTGTGCTCCATTAAAATGTAAATTTGTTACCTTTTGCTCGTTCTGTTGCGAGTTTTGTATGACCAGTTTGGGAAGACGGAAACGAAGTATAAGAAAATGTGGCTCCGTTTTTACTACCTCTATCAGATTAGCAGCTGTGTGGGAGTTGCTTTTCAGAACGGGAGATTTAAGTCCATTTGACAGTGGATTGCCTAATGTACCTACATTAAACTCAACATATAGGACACTCATTAACAAACATAATATAAAAATAGAAAATGGAAAACGTTTTTTCATATATTTTAAGAACTCACTATTTGTGATGCTGCAGCTAATGCAGCGATAAGGCTTGTATCGTTAGCAATACCTTTACCAGCAATGTCGAACGCTGTGCCATGGTCAACACTTGTGCGGACAATAGGCAAACCTAATGTGATATTCACAACCTGTCCAAAACCTATAAGTTTAATTGGAATATTTCCTTGGTCATGATACATTGCGACAACAGCATCCCATTGACCACGGATCGCCTTTTTGTATAACGTATCTGCCGGAAGTGGACCATCAACTTGATAACCCGCTGCGTTTGCCTGTTGTATTGCTGGAGTGATGTAGGTCTGTTCTTCTTTGCCGAACATACCCTCTTCTCCTGCGTGAGGGTTTAATCCCGCAACAACTAAACGCGGTTTTGCTAAACCGAATTGAACTAACGCGTCATGTGTTATTCGGATGACATCGCTGATTCTTTCCACAGATAATTGTTGTGATACTTCTGAAATCGGAATGTGGTTGGTGACAAAAGAAACAGTTAAATTTTCTACTGTGTTTGTTGAGTTAAATGTATTTTTCTTCTCTTTTTTTAAATTATCACTAAATCTGGATATAATTTGGGAAGGAAAATCCCAAGTTTTGAGCATCATAACAGTATTCGAAGTTTGTGTCAAACCTGAGAGCATTTCAGTGTGTCCAGGAAATGGTGATCCTGCCCGTTGAATCGACGCTTTACAAATTGGTGCTGTTGTAATAGCATTGACCTTACCATCAAGTGCAAGTTTTACTGCAGTCTCAATTGCTTGGATGGCGGCTGCACCGCAGCGTGGATCTATAGTGCCATACGATATTTCTTCTGGTTGTAATGTACTCGCTTCTAGTACATCAATCCTACCGTATTTTGCTGTAATGTGTTTTGTAAATTGGAATAGTGAAATGCTGGGGAGGTTTTCTTTACCTTTGGGGAGTATGTCTTTGTCGGCAAGTAGTTTAACAGCGTTCTGAATTATTGCTGGACTACCTATGACAATCGGATGACATATCTGGTAAACATAATTGTGTGTTAGGGCTTTGACGATAATTTCAGGACCGATGCCGGCAGCATCACCCATTGTTATTCCAATGCGTGGCAACATAGTGATTTTGTATGGAAAACGGAATGTCTATTGTTCTACTTGTCTACTTTATAAGTCGATACAGTGTGGTCGCACGTGTTTTAGAGACATTACCTGAAGGCACATCAAGAATTTCATAAGTCAATTCCTGTACATCCTCTGTTGGGAGTCTATCAGTAATTATAGTAATGCGGTCACCGACACTGACAACTTTACCTGCTTTTGCAGGATGGTTGTTGAGTAATACTTTTCCGCGACTACATAGGGCATTTGCAGTATTACGTCGTTTGACAAGTCGTGAAATTTGTAGAAATTTGTCTACACGCATTTTCTGTGTATAACCGAATATTTTTAGATATAACGGTTGTCAGTTTCCTGTCTGTCCGATTACATCTGGATTCTGTAAGGTTGTATCATCTGCTGTAGGTGTAATTCCATCATGTTCAGATTCAGATACACTTTCTGTGTCTTTTTTGAGTGCTAACTCCAAGACTTGTGTCATGTCACTTACCTGATGCCATCTAATGTTCTCGCGTATTTCATCAGGAACATCCACAAGATCTTTTTCATTTTCCTCTGGCATTATGATGTTGACGATACCGTTTCGATAGGCAGCGAGTGCTTTTTCTTTGAGTCCACCGATTGGGAGAACATGTCCCCGAAGCGTGATTTCACCTGTCATTGCGAAATCCTTCCGCACCATTTTTCCAGTGATAGCACTGTGAATCGCTGTAGCAACGGTAATCCCCGCAGATGGACCATCTTTTGGTACTGCCCCTTCAGGTATATGAATATGAATATCGTTCTTTTCAAAAGTGTCTTTAGATATGTCAAAATTGTCTGCTCGGGATCGGAGGTATGCGACTGCTGTTTGGACAGATTCCCGCATTACTTCTTGCAGTTGTCCTGTCATATCTAACTTACCTTCACCCGGCATAAGTGTTGCTTCAACAGAGACAATATCACCGCCGACTTGTGTCCAGACCATACCGGTTGATACACCTACTTCATCATGTTCTTGTGCTTTAGTCCGCGTCCACTTAGGTGGTCCCAGATAATCACTTAAATTCAGAGATGTAACTTTAACCTTCAGGTCAGGTGTGTCGTCCGTCACAATCTGTTTAGCGATTTTTCTACAGACACTGGTAATACTGCGTTCAAGACTTCTAACACCTGCTTCACGTGTATATTTATGGACTATGTCATAAATCGCAGAATCATCAAACTCAATATTCTCTTCAGTTAGTCCATGACTATTCAACTGCTTAGGAATGAGTCCATTCGGATGGAATGTTGCGATATTATGTTTCTCAAAATCGGTATATCCGGGTAGTTCAATGACTTCCATGCGGTCTTCAAGCGCGGGAGGTATTGTGATACGCGTATTCGCTGTGGTGACGAACATAATATCCGACAGGTCAAATTCAACATCCAGGTAGTGGTCACGGAAGGTTTCATTCTGTTCGGGGTCAAGAACTTCAAGCAGTGCTGATGCGGGGTCACCGCGCCAGTCAGAACTCAGTTTGTCTATTTCATCAAGAAGAAAGAGTGGATTTTTCGTTTGGACATCTCGCAAACCTTGAATGATGCGACCGGGAATAGCACCGATATAGGTTCTGCGATGCCCGCGTATCTCGGCTTCATCACGAACACCACCGAGGGACATCCTGACAAATTTTCTTCCGGTTGCACGCGCTATAGATTTACCTAATGATGTTTTTCCGACACCTGGAGGACCGACTAAACAGAGTATTGGTCCTTTAACCTGTTCAACCAATTTTAGGACAGCAAGGTATTCTAATACATTCGATTTTGGTTTCTCTAATCCGTAATGATCTTCGTTGAGGATCTTTTCTGCCTGATCAAGTTCGATGGTATTTTCAGTACGTTCTTTCCACGGAACAGCAAGAAGCCAATCCACATAGTTACGAATCACTCCAGACTCTGCTGACATTGGTGGTATTTGTGCAAGCCTATCAAGTTCTTTAAGTGCTTTCTTTTCTGCTTCTTCCGACATGCCAGCATTTTCGATCTGCTCGCGCAAATCGTCTATTTCATCTACCTCATTCTCCCTACCAAGCTTCCGTTGTATAACTTTTAGTTGTTCTTGCAGATAGAATTCACGATGTGTTTTCTTAACAGACTCACTCACTTCAGACTGAATTTCATCTTCAAGGTCAATTAAGTCAAGGTCTGCCTCAAGAAACGCAATAAGTAATTTAAGACGTTTGATTGGATTGAGTTCGGAAAGGATTTCTTGACGTCTGTGCGGTGGAATGTCCTCAACAAAACGCGCGATGTTATCCGCGAGGATTCCAGGCTCTATGATTTCATGTATATGCCTTTCCATATCAGGTAGTATCTGTTTTGAATGTGTCTTTGCATAACTACGAAATACACCCTGTGCTTCTTTAATGAGTGTTTTAGACGCATCTGCAACACCTGTAAGTTCGGATGCGATTTTGACTGATGCTTTCAAATAACCATCATCTTCAGAGCATTGTATGACGATTGCACGTACCGTAGTTTCTACAGCAATACGTAGTGTGCCATTTCCGGGATCATGTTCTTGGATAATATTCCCAACGATCCCAACATTATGTAAATCATCTGGTTCAGGTTCGGCATCGTCATCAATTTCATTGTTTTGATGAAGGAACAGAACTTTCCAATTTGTATTGATAGCCGATTTTGCGGCAAGAACTCCCATTTTTCGTTTAATTGTCAACGGGGTCCAATCTACTAATCTGTTATCTATAATAGCTTTAGTTTTTGGATAAAATGTCTCAAAATGCGGTGGTAAGACAATCACAGGTAATAAGATAGTTGAATCGTTCGCAAGTTTTTCAGCATCTTGGTTCATGGTTTGCTCCTTTACGCTGTTTTTAAAGCTTCAGAAGTTGTGTCAACTAATTCAGGAGGACTATTGCCTAAAACACTATCTTTGGTTATCTGACAAACACCCACTTCAGAAAGTGATGGTATCTTATACATTGTATCAAGCATGATCTTTTCCATTACTGCTCGTAAGCCACGTGCACCAGTTTCGCGCTCTATTACCTGATGCGCAATTGCAGAAAGGGCATCATCAGTCACATCAAATTTCACACCCTCATAGGCTAAAAGTTGCCTATATTGTTTAACGAGGGCGTTTTTCGGTTCGGTAAGGATTTTAATCAGGGCAGATTCATCAAGTTCTTGTAGAACCGCAACTACAGGTAACCTTCCGATGAGTTCAGGTATGAAACCATATTTAGTAAGGTCTTTGGCGGTAGTTTGTTCCAGTATCTCATGGATCTTTTGTTGGTTTTTGGATTGAATTGTTGATCCGAAACCGATACTATGTTTTCCGAGTCGGTCTTTAATTTGTTTCTCTAATCCGATAAATGTGCCTCCGCAAATAAAAAGCACATTTTTTGTATCCACCTCTAACATCTCTTGATGTGGGTGTTTTCTTCCGCCTCGTGGTGGAACGCTAGCAATAGTACCTTCCAAAATCTTTAGTAATGCCTGTTGTACGCCTTCACCGGAAACATCGCGAGTAATTGATGGATTTTCAGATTTGCGTGTAATTTTGTCAATTTCATCAATATAGATAATTCCTGTTTGTGCGCGCTTAATGTTTCCATCTGCTGCCTGAATAAGTTTCAGAATAATGTTCTCTACGTCTTCTCCAACATATCCTGCTTCAGTAACGGTAGTAGCATCGGCGATAGCAAAAGGGACATTTAATATCTTCGCAAGTGTCTGTGCAAGTAGTGTTTTACCAGTTCCAGTAGGACCTATCAACAAGATGTTACTTTTGTCTAATTCAATGTCGTCAGTATTTTCATGTTGCAACCGTTTATAGTGCGTATAAACAGCGACTGATAAGATTTTTTTAGCGTGTTCTTGTCCTATGACATATTCGTCAAGTTTTGCCTTGATTTCAGCAGGTTCTAAGACTAAAACAGGTGGCTCAATATCTTCCTCTTCTTGTTCCTCAGTGGCATCGGGTGGATCAGGTAAATCTGCAGCTATATTTTTCTTAACGAGTATTCTATTACATTCATTAATACATACATCGCATATCATCGCTTCTGCTCCCTGAAGGAGCTCAGTTACTTGGCTGCGTTCTCTATTACAGAATGAACAAAACATCCTGTTATCAATTGATTCTGACATGGTATCCTCCGACTTCTTTTCCGAATATGCTTATTAATAACATGGGTATGTGTTTATCATTTAATGCATAAAAAACATACCCAATTATATTGTTATTGACGATGCGTGACAACGGTATCAACGATACCGTATTCAAGTGCTTCTTGGGAAGTCATGTAAAAATCTCGGTCTGCATCTGTTTCAATTTTTTCTAAACTTTGCCCAGTATGTTTGGCTAATATATTGTAAAGTCGTTCTCGTTCTCTTAAGATTTCATTGGCATGGATACTGATATCCGTTGCTTGACCGCTAATTCCACCAGCCATAGGCTGATGTATCAGTGCTTTTGCATGTAGTAATGCGTATCGTTTACCAGGAGTACCAGCAGCTAACAGGACCGCACCCATGCTGTAAGCACGTCCTAAACACCATGTTTGGACATCTGCCTTGATATACTGCATTGTGTCGTATATTGCAAGTCCTGCAGAAACCGAACCACCGGGTGTGTTGAGATATAGGATAATATCTGCATCTGGGTCTTTCCCTTCAAGAAAAAGCATCTGGGCAGTAACCAGATTTGCCACAGTATCGTCTTCAATCATAGTACCGATCATGATAATTCGATCTTCCAGCAACCGAGAAAAGATGTCATAAGACCTTTCACCTCGGTTAGTTTGTTCAACAACAAAGGGTACAAGATTCATTTTGTGTCCGTAGGGGATATTTGTTTGGTTATATTGTTAAGTCTCATCGGGCAGTTAACAATATGTTTTCTATCAAGTGAATGTAATATAACAAACACGATACCATATACGTTAACAATCCAATTAATTTGAAACTATCCAGTAATAATTAATGTCTTTTTAGCTGATGCATTTTCAATTAAATACTGGAAAATCTTTTCGTGCTGTAATTGAACCCTGAAATCTTCTAAACGCTTGTTAGTTTTCAGCAATTCGGCATATTTTTGTGCATCCCGGTTCATTTGTTCGGCAGCACGTCGAATTTCCCACTCTAATTCTTCATCACTAACATAAATATTTTCAGACGCTGCAATTTCCTCAAAAATCCAATTCTGTTTTGTTTGCTGAATAACATCCTTACGCACGTCTGATGGTAACTTCTCAAAATCAATCCCTGCTTGTTCGGGGGTTTGTTGTTGTGCTTGTAACTGCTGACGTACATTTTGTAATGACTGTTCAACATATTGGTCAATCAGATCTTCGGGAATCGTTATGTTTGTCTTATCAATCAACTGTTCAAGTATCTCAACTTTTTGTCTTTCAATCTGCAGAATACGTTCATTTTCCACCAAAGTATTCCAAATAACTCCATGCATCTGGTTATAGGTTTCATATCCGAGATCTTTCGCAAATTCATCATCCAGTTCAGGAAGATGTTTCAGGGTGATTGCATGCAGCGTCACAGTGTACATTATTGTTTTGCCGGAAAGTGAAGCGGTAGCGTGTGTTGTATCATCAAAGTTAACCTCAATCGATTTTGTTTCACCAATACCCATTCCTATTAAGCCATCTCTTAAGTCAGTGTTAAGTTCCTTTGATGTAAGGTCAAGATCTATATCTTGAGCAGATTCGTTTTCTAGTTCTTCACCGTCTATCGAACAGATCCAATCCACACGGACACAATCGGATGCTTCAACAGGACGTTCTTCCTCAATCGGTTCAAAAGTTGCAGATTGTAATTGCAATTGTTCAATATGAGACTCTACATCCTCACGTGCCACATTGACCGCTGTCTTGTCGGTTTCGATCTCTTCATAAGCAGGAAGGGTAATTGAAGGTTTTACTTTGACGATGGCAGCGAAAAGAAGTGGTTGATTTTCGGTGACTTTCAGTTGTTCCAAAGGTGGGTCAAATGTTGGTTGTGCAAGAGGCATTAACTCTTTAGATATCAATGCATTTTCGTATGCTGTGGAAACGAGTTCCTTTACAACCTCGGTATTTATATGTTCAGGGAATCGGGATTTGAGAATGGTTAAAGGTACTCGACCTTTTCTGAAACCCGGTAGTGTAACGTAACTCCGCATGGTTTGGTAAGCTTCTTCTAATGCTTCGTCTACATCTACAGCGGGGACCTCAATCTCAATTCTTACTTGCGTGTTATCAAGTGTCTCTACTTCAATTCTCAAGTTAGAATCTCCATTTATCAACTCACAAAAGGTACGCTTATCGCAATTTCATTGTCTTGTATTTATCTTATATTGAGGCAGAAAATGCAACCTACAAGTTTTAAAACTTATACACCACATTTTGAATCCATGTTGTTTTCTGAAAGTGGGCGAGGAGGGACTTGAACCCTCACGAGGCGTAACCCCAATAGATCCTAAGTCTATCCTGTCTACCAAATTCCAGCACCCGCCCTTTTTTCTAACCCTATAAAGAGAAACAGTAATACGGGCATCCGTTCTATGTTAGAACCGATGCGCCGTGAAGGAATCGAACCTTCAACCCTCTGATTAAGAGTCAGATGCTCTGCCAATTGAGCTAACGGCGCACGCGTCCGGAGGGATTCGAACCCCCAACTTATAGCTCCGAAGGCTATTGCTCTATCCATTGAACTACGGACGCATACGAAAGGTGGATGATGGGATTTGAACCCACGACCTCCTGATCCACAGTCAGGCGCTCTACCCCTGAGCTACATCCACCATATACAATACACGCCTAGCAGGACTCGAACCTGCAACCCACAGCTTAGAAGGCTGTTGCTCTATCCAATTGAGCTATAGGCGCATGTGGAAATCGGGGCGAGAGGATTCGAACCTCCGACCTTCTGCTCCCAAAGCAGACGCGCTAGCCGGGCTGCGCTACGCCCCGATAATCATTGTCTTTCATTGGAAAAATGTCTCTATATTATAATACATTATCTTGACAATTGCAAGTTAAACATTAAATTTTCAGAGACCTGCAATTGTCGTATTTATGAACGGTGAACTGGCATAAAGTAGGAGGAATTTGTCCGTTGAACACACAAAATTTACCTCTGCACATAACTAATACGTTAGATACCACTTTTACAAAATATTCGCAGCAAATGATTGGTTTCAATGAGATATGAAATACACCAATAATTATAATTAACGACAATTGAATTGCTCTGTTAGATTCTTGCTAAATAGACGGTATCATGCTATTATATTTCTATGCGAAAAATAATGGTGAATTTCGGTTGTGAATAAAATGAATACAAGTGAAATTAAGTCTAATAAATTTATGTAATGTGACAAAAAATAAGGTTTTACATTTCCAACAATTAAGAATAATGCTAATGGATATAGTTTACCAAAAAAGCAGCTATGCTTTTACTATTGTGCTTTGGACTATTATATTCTCAATATCTCCATTTATTATACAAGCACAAACAACTGATACCGACGATAACAACGTTCAGAATACCAATCAAACAGCCCTACTGACATTTTCGAAAGATGATACAGCAATTTATATTGGGAACACGTTTACGCTGCACCTGAATGTAGAAAACATCACCGATTTAGCGGGTTGGCAATGTAATATTGTTTTTGACCCTAATGTGCTTGAAGCGGTTGAAGTAACTGAAGGTGATTTCTTAAAAAAAGGTGGTGGAACAACCTACTTTCAGGCGAGTACGATTGATAACACAGTAGGGACAATAACTGATCTTGTCGCTGCACGAACTTCCATAGGTGGTGTTAGTGGGACAGGTAGGTTGTTGTCCGTTACATTCAAAGCAAAGACTATTGGTAACACACAAATCACTGTTACCAACTTACATGCAGGTACAGGTGGTATATCAGTGACAATTCCTCTAACTACTCCTGAGATTGTCATCACTGTAGAAGATCAACCCATATTGAATATAGGTGATCCTACTTTTTCCTTTTTCACAGAAGCTTCGCCTATTCTCGTCGGAGACACATTCACTTTACATCTGAATGTGGAAAACATCACCGATTTGGCAAGATGGCAATGTGGTATTGTTTTTGACCCTAATGTGCTTGAAGCGGTTGAAGTAACTGAAGGTGATTTCTTGAAAGAAGGGGATGCAACAACTTTTTTTCTGGAAAGCACAATAGATAATACAGCTGGTAAAATCACCGGTCTTGACGTGGTAAGATTAAGCAGAGATGGAGTAAGTGGCACAGGTAGATTGTTATCGGTTACATTCATGGCAAAGGCTATTGGGGAAACACAAGTCTCACTTACTAACCTTTATGCAGGTACAAGCAAGTCGGTAGCAATCCAGATAAATATACCTGAAATTGCGATTACCGTATCGGATGTAGGCAGTACCAGACTCTACTTTTCTATAGACGAAATCCCCGTTCGCGTTGGAGATACGTTTACACTCAACCTTAACATAGCAGATGTTACAAATTTAGCAGGATGGTTATGTGATATAGTATTTGACCCAGCCGCACTTGAAGCGGTTGAAGTTATTGAAGGCGACTTTTTAAAGGAAGCAGATGCATCAACCTTTTTTTTCAAGAGTACGATTGATAACGCTGCTGGTAAAATAAACAGTCTCGGTGCAGTAAGAATGAGTAAAAGTGGTGTTAGTGATACAGGAAAATTGGTATCGGTAACATTTGTGGCAAAGAGACTTGGAGAAACACAAGTCACAATTACCAATCTGTATGCAGGCTCAAGTGACTTGATAACAATTCCTATGCACACTCCCGAATATATTATCACTGTGGAAGAACGTGTGTTTCAATCTTGGGATGTTAATCAGGATGGAGAGGTGAATATCTTTGATCTCATGCAGGTGGCACAATACTTAGGAGAAGATGCTTCGGTCAATCCACAGTCTGACGTGAACGAGGATGGAACGATTGGTATCTTAGACCTTATTGTTGTCGCACAACACATAGACGAATCAACAGCTTCTGCCCCTGGTAAGATTGCTAACAGTAGTATTGATTTTGCTAATGCAGATTTAAACAACACTGCATTGTCTGCAACAATACGTACGTGGATCACGCATGCCCAGGTAGAAAATGACGGTTCTATTGCCTTCAATAAGGGTATCGCAAACTTACAAAAACTGCTTAGTTCAATGAATCCTATGAAAACAGATCTTCTTCCCAACTATCCGAATCCATTTAATCCAGAGACATGGATTCCCTATCAACTTGTGATTCCTGCAAATGTAACTTTGACAATCTATGACGTGAATGGTAATAATGTGAGGAACTTCGCTTTAGGTTATCAGGATGTAGGTATCTACAAAAACCGTAGGCGTGCGGTATACTGGGATGGTAAAAACAGTTTAGGTGAAACAGTGGCAAGCGGTGTCTATTTCTATACACTTACAGCAGGAACTTTCACTGCTACCAAAAAAATGTTAATAAGGAAGTAATAAGTTAACTATACAATATCAATGATATTCTGATAAGCTGCTCCTACCATTGTATGTATTATTTCCAATTGCTACAAAATAGATAAATTTGGACATACCTACAATATATTAATTACTATTCATTTTTATTGACCAACAAAAAAATTTGAGATATAATTCATTTAGACAAAAAACAAATAAATTTTCAAAATAATTATTATTGTCTAAATATGGCTATTAATACGTTAGACATCAACTTAGGTTTTCGCATCTGCATACTATAATAATATAAGAAGGGGAATAAAATGAAATTGTTGAAGAATGTCGTCTTATTCAGTTGTTTATTAATGTTCATTTTAGGTTATCAAAATATAGAGGCACAGAATATCGCGCAAGAAGCGTATGCTATTTTTGAAAATAGTTGCAATGGTTGTCATGGTGAAGGTGGTTCCTACACGGAGCAACTCATCATTCAATATCCCGCAGTAATTGAAGACGGTTCTGTTATTCCGGGGGAACCAGAAAATTCTGAGCTCTATAAACGCTTACTTGGACCTACCGAAAACGGTCTTCAAATGCCTTTCAACAGTGATCCGTTGCCACCAGAGCAAATACAGACGATCCGTCAATGGATTTTAGCAGGGGCACCAGATTGGAATGTTGATCGTCCTTTAGATCGTAGCTTCATCACCACCGATGCGATGCTTGATTCCATACAGAATCATTTGGATATACTCGGTCCATCTGACCGTCCTTATGCGCGGTATTTTACATTGACACATCTTTACAATGCACGTGAACGATCTGATACACTGGTTGACTATCGCAACGCGCTTTCAAAACTGGTGAACAGCCTTTCATGGGGACGTGATGTTGTTAATCCGGAACCGATTGATCCTGATGAAACAATATTTTACATCGACCTGCGCCGCTACCAATGGGAACAAGGAATTAATCGGTGGACGCTGATAGAAGAAGTATTTCCTTATAGTCTTAATTTCAATTTAGAAACAGAAACAGGACTACTTAGAAAACTGACAAATTTACGTGAAGCAATGGAGTGTAACGTGCCGTTTGTACATGTGGATTGGTTTCTTGCGACTGCCTCCTTACCCCCGCTTTACAACGACATCCTTGGACTCCCCGAGACAGACCGTGCGTTAGAGGCAGAACTTAATGTGGATGTTGCAGCAAATCTACAGACAGCACCCGGTATCCGCGTATGGCGTGCAGGTTTCAATGATTCCGGTGTCTCAAGACACAATCGGGTTGTTGAACGTCACGAATCTCCCTACGGAGCATATTGGAAAAGTTACGATTTTGCTGGAAGTGTAGGAACGCAAAATATCTTTAACTACCCGCTTACCTTTACCCACGATGGTGGTGAGATAATATTCAACTTGCCGAACGGTTTACAAGCATACTTTCTTATAAACGCTAATGGCAATAGACTTGATGTTGCACCAACGGAAATTGTTTCAAATCCTGCTGCGAGCGATCCTGCTGTACGTAATGGACTTTCTTGTATTGGGTGTCACACAGAAGGTATGAAGCAGGACTTTGAAGATACAGTGCGTGCAGTAATTGAGGCAAATGCTAATCTATCCGGTAGAGACCATGCACTACGCCTCTATGTGGAAAAATCGGAGATGGATGCACTTGTGAGCATGGATACCGAGCGATATAGGGTGGCACTTGAAGCAACAGGTGGTGACATTAAAGATATTGAACCTGTGCATCGTTTCTATGAAGCGTTTCAGGCACCGATTTACGCAGAACAGGCTGCAGCAGCTGTTGGTTTAGAAACAGCGAATTTCCTTGAGAAGATAGATACAAATCCACGTTTACAAGACTTAGGTTTGCTACAACTTGTAGGTGATAATGGACAGATGCAACGAGATGCATGGACAGCAGGTTTCCCCCAAGTGATTTCCACGCTATATGATGACACCATCGTAGACCCGTTACCACCAGGTCCAGAACCAGGTCCCGGAGGTATAGTTTTTATCCCTGACCTGAACCTAAGCAGTGCAATTAAACGGACGCTCAACATGTCACCCGATGCTACAATTACTCCTGCGGATATGGAAAGATTGAGGATTATTGTGGCGGATGAGCAAGATATTAGTGATTTAAGGGGACTTGAGTTTGCAACCCAACTTGAACGGATAGAATTTCGTCGCAATTCTATCTCAGATTTATCACCATTGAGAAATTTAACCCGGCTAAATAACATCAAACTGCGGGGCAACCAGATAACAGACATTACTCCTTTGGAAAACTTAATCAGAGTGGATTGGTTAGGACTTGAGCAGAATCAGATAACCGATTTATCACCTTTGCAGAAATTAACCAAATTGCAAGGCGTAGGAATTTCCGGAAATCCTGTTACTGACGTGTCGCCACTTGCAGACTTAACGAGTTTAGAGAGGATAGATGCTTGGCGCACACCTGTGTCAGATTTCTCCACGTTAGCATCATTACCAAGGCTACGGTGGATAGAATACGGCAACGATAGAAATATTACTGATATGCCCGCTCTAAAAGAATTGAAACATTTAAGACGGTTAGAAATTCATGGTTGCACTATTTCAGACCTATCCGAAATATCGGAATTAACACAGTTGGAATGGTTAGAATTAGTAAACAACGCCATCACCGATGTTACCCATTTGCAAAATTTAAAAAATTTGACCGTACTGAATCTTGATGCCAATTTGATAAAAGACGTAACACCGCTTGCAGGGTTAACAAGATTGAATGTCTTATATCTTGAAAATAATGTTATATCAGACGTGTCACCGCTCAATAAGTTAAGTAACTTGGAACGGTTAGATCTTCGTAACAATGCAATATCCGACTTTACGTCCTTAAACAGTTTACCCGATGAAACATTTGTGCGAATGGTTGGGAATCCCGGGTTCCCAACTGGTGGTGATAAGATAAGTGGACCTTGGTTATGGGCAATAGTTCCAGGTACACGATTGGATTCGCGTACAGATTTTCTGGCACGCGCAACTGGCGGTGCGGCAACAGAAATAAAGGTTGCAACCAACGGGGCAATAGCAGGAAAGGCTGTTGGGGAGAGTACTTGGACGTGGCACTCGCTCGGATTGGGTGGAAATAACATCAATGAAATGACGGAATCGCTTGGTTGGGGTACAGGTTCAGAAATATATGACCATATCGTTTACGGTACTGTCACCATAGATTCTCCACGGGAACAGCAGCTATCTATGTTCGTCGGCAGTAGTGACTCTGTCAAGGTTTGGCTCAACGGTGAATTGGTTCACCAAGCCTTCGTTAACCGTGGTGCAAACGATTTTGAAGATTTTGTCTCTGTTACTCTGGAACAAGGACAAAACGTATTGTTAGTTGCTCTTGACAACCACGGACATGGAAGTTTTAGCGGTCATTTTGGTTTCGCACTTGACGCTCAATATACTGTATTCCGTGCTGGCACCAGATTTTTGTTCGACACAGATGCCACCAGTTTTGAAGTCGGGGATACGTTTACGCTGCATCTGAATACAGAAAATGTGAAAAATTTAGCAGGATGGCAGGCAGACCTTGTGTTTAATCCTGATGTCCTTGAGGCGATTGAGGGAACCGAGGGTGATTTCCTGATGTCGGAGGACGGAGAAACACGCTTCAGTGGTGGCACAATTAATAACGAAACTGGTAAGATTACAAATATTAATGTCACGCGTTACAATGGAGGGGTCAGTGGAAAAGGAACATTGTACTCTGTGACTTTCACTGTTATCGGTCCCGGTGAGTGTCTATTAACACTGGAAAACTTTCAAGCAGGTTCAAGCTCCGGGACCGCTCTTCCTTCTCTTCCACCAGAATATCTTATAACTGCGGAGGGGGAGGAACCTACCAGACCGCCGTGGGATGTAAATCAAGATGGAGAAGTCAACATTTTGGATCTGGTTCAAGTGGGTCAAGCCATTGGTACTGACGCTACTGTGAATTCGCATGCTGACATAAACGGTGATGGATCTATAAACATCTTAGACCTAATCACAGTTGCACAGAACTTCGGTGAATCATCTGCATCTGCTCCTGCATCAGTACCATTAAATAGTAAGGAACTAACACCTGCAATGATACAAACATGGATACAACTGGCACAGGCTGAAGATGACGGTTCTATTGTTTTCAAGCAAGGTATAGCAAATCTCCAAAAACTTTTGGAGAGCATCACCGTACCAAAGAAAACGATGTTGCTAACAAACTATCCGAACCCGTTTAATCCAGAAACTTGGATACCATTCCATCTTGCTGAACCAACTGATGTTATTTTGACGATCTATGCTGCGAACGGAACAAAGGTCCGGACGTTGATGTTGGGACATCAGACAACTGGTGTCTACCAGAGTCGTGGTCGTGCAGCGTATTGGAATGGAAAAAACGATGTCGGTGAATCTGTTGCGAGCGGTATCTATTTCTATACGTTCACTGCGGGGGATTTCTCTACTACCCGTAAGATGTTGTTAACGAAATAATTTCATGGCGCGCTGCTAAAGCGCGCCTATCTTAGAATAGGAGAGAATGCATGCTACGAATGAAATTATTGACATGTGTATTTACATTTTGGGTGGTGCTTTTAACCATTCCGTTGGTTGCATCCGCACAAACCGTTAACATACCTGACCCAAATTTGAGAGACGCAATTGCTGACACCCTCAATAAACAACAAGGTGTCGTAATTACTAAGGATGATATGGAAACATTGGTGAACCTTGAAGCACGGGATAGAGAGATTACGGATCTAACAGGACTTGCCTTTGCTACAAACCTACAAGAACTTGATCTTCGTAACAATGTGATAAATGATATATCTGAACTGACAGAATTGAACGAATTGAGTCAACTTCGATTGGGAGAAAACGCAATCACTGATATTTCTCCTCTCAATGGTAAAATCACTTTGGAAGTACTTACGATTGATAATAATTCCATATCTGAACTCTCACCATTGTCGAGTTTAGTCAATTTGGAAGTTCTAAATATCTCAAATAATGTAATTGACGACATATCTCCACTCTCCAGTTTAATAAGACTCGTAGAAATAACGATGAACAACAACTTACCTGTTGACTTGTCACCGTTAGAAGGATTAATCAGTCTGAGAAGATTCCATTCCTCAGAAACCCGTATAATAGACTTCACGGCTTTGGCTAATTTACCTAAACTACAGTTTATTACTATAAATAACGGAGAAATATCGGATCTCACTCCTTTAGCAGGATTAATTGGTTTGAGAGAGTTGCATCTTCCCAATAACGATATTGAGGACATAAAACCATTAGAAACTTTGACAGGTTTGACACGTTTGAGTTTAAATCAGAACGAAATATCAGATGTTACCCCGCTTGCCGCATTGCATAATTTGATATTTGTCAATCTTGAAAATAATGATATAGAAGATTTCTTGCCTTTGAATACTGCGATTCGTAGAGGTGCAATTATCCTACGCAATAACAATCCCGGATTCATAGTTGATGCTCCGAAAATAAGGGGACCCTGGCTATGGGTTATAGTACCGACTGGAGAACTGTCTGGATCTGAAGCAGCCGATTCTGATACAGATTTTTTGGCACAAGCAACCGACGGTGAAATAACGGAGAAAGTGATTGCGACTCAAGGTGCTGTTGAAGGTGATTCTGTTGGGAAAAAGAGGTGGAAAATTGGTAGACTCTCACGGAACGGCGGTAATAACATCAATGAACTTGTAAACGAGATAGGTCTTGGAATAGATGATATAAACCATCATGTAGCTTATGGCTCAATCATCTTGGATTCTCCAAGGGAACAATCCTCAACTATGTATGTTGGCAGTGGTGATGCTGTAAAGGTATGGCTCAACGGTGAATTAGCACATAAAAACGCTGTAGATCGAGATGCTGACGACTATCAAGATACTGTTGGTGTTGCACTCAAAAAAGGTGAAAATATCTTATTAGTGGCAGTCTACGAGGGTAAGGGTTGGTGGTCAGGTTTTTTTGGACTTGATCCTGCTGCAGAAGTCGATGTGCGTCTTCCGAATTATCGTATACCAGACCTACATCCAGCGGATATAAATGGTGATGGAAAAGTGGATATCCTTGATATGATCCGTGTTGCACGTTCATTTGGAATCCTCAAACCCGGTGGTTCACCTGCGGATATAAACAACGATAATGTTGTTGATATCAGGGATCTCATCAGTGTTGCACAACATATAGACGATCAATCAACCAATGTCTCTGCTGCCCCACTTTCCCCCACATTGGTTCAAGAATGGATAACACTTGCATGGGCGGAATTCGACGGTTCAATTGAATTTCAAAAGGGTATTTCGAATTTGGAGGAAATCTATAAGTCTCTGGTGTCAGAAAAACCAACAGAGATACCAGCAAGGAAGACAGAACTGTTCGCAAATTTCCCAAATCCCTTCAATCCTGAGACTTGGATACCTTATCAACTCGCAGCTCCAGCAAATGTAACTTTGACAATCCATTCTGCCACAGGGGCAATCGTGCGAACACTGTCTTTAGGACAAAAGTCTGAAGGGGTGTATAAGACAAGGCACCGTGCAGCACATTGGGATGGAAAAGATCAGGTCGGTGAAAATGTAGCAAGTGGCATCTACTTCTACACGCTAACAGCAGGAAACTTCACCGCAACGCGGAAGATGTTGATTTTGAAATAGTATCAAATGACCATAGGATAGCTGAAATGCTGATGTTTATTAGCTTCGCAACCATCGTTGATGAGTAGGTTAAGTTAGGATCGCTAAGCATTCTCTTTGAGAAATGATGCTGTTAGCGAATATAGTGTCTAAAGTATAGCAAAGCCGGTGACGGTTCTCAACCATATTTTCAAGGAAACTACCCCGGTTTTGCTGAATAAAGTCCATTAGGAACAGGCGGTTGGGGTCTCATTGTGTTTCTACTTGGTGTGTTGTTTCATCATTTGAAGATGAATTGGCAAGGTTTGCATCCATAGTTTGAAGTTGGTGCTGCGGAATAAGGTCAAGATATTGAGAGATGACGCGTTTAGACAGTCGTGTAATCTGTGAGATTTGGTCAATATCTGCGGTTGCTTTCCGAACGACTTTGACGCACTCATAATCGCGAATGTATCGGTCAACTGCCTCCTTTGAGTGTTTGGTTTTTGCGGCAATACTGGGGGTAAGATGTCCTTGAAGATAGCGCGTAATAATCTCTTTCTTGTGGGTAATAGCACCTGATAAATCATGGATATTGCCTCGTGTTGGCAAGAGTTCTCCACTATTGTTTTGCCATTCATTGACATAATCACTGACGACAGCATCACAGACATTGAGCAAGACGGCTAAGTCAAGTTGTGTCAATAAAGCACCTTGGTCATAAGCTTGATAACACCAGCGAACCAAGCGATTGATTCGTAGTTGTCGGGAGGTAAAGCCGTTTCGAAAAGATTCAATATCCTCTGTAGCGAGGTAGGTGAGGATGATGGGTTGCATCCGAGTTTTGACGATGGACTTTCCTCTTTGCGGATGTTCGTCAATAGGGACAGCCATCCAAACGAGTTGTCCATAACTTAGTAAACGCTCATCAGGGAGTTGATCCCCGGTGGCGAGTTTCTCTAAAGGGAGAGTAATCAAGAAGTAATGATCAACGATCTTGAGAATGTCATCAACAATAGCCGTCGCCGTGACTTCGCCTTTGTCATAACCGTAGTCATTGAGGAAGCGGTGGATGAGCAATTGTCGCAGGGATTTATCGTTGATGCGTCTGAACTTCTTCTCGTTGATTTGTGTTCGCGTCAAAGGTTTACTCATGAGAAGTCCCCCTTTTTGCGTTTTCAGGTTCTGGGTGAAGGAGTTGGGTCATGCGATCTGTGTGTTGGTATTCCTTATACAGCGAGAGATACTCGCGTATCAACCGGTCAGAGAGATGAGAAATCAGGCGTATCTGTGCGTTAGGAAACCCTTGATGATGTAGCGTAGCGACTTGTGTGAAGTCTTTCAAGTAGCGGTAGACAGCTCGTTCACTGTGGTTCGTCTTTTGCTCGATTTCGGTGAAGGTATAGGCTTTGAAATACAACTCTAAGATCTGCGTTTTATGAGAAGTGCCGGGACCCATGTCGTGTTTGGCACCACGCGTCATAACGAAATACCCATCCTGCTTCAACTGGCGAATGTCGCGTTTGACTGTGGCAGGACTGGTAGTTAATAACACGGCTAAATCTTCATAACTTAGCAAGGCATCTTGGTCATAGGCTTGTTTGGTTAATCGGAGGATCCGATGTCGTCTGAGTCCTGCAAGACCATAAGTCGCTAAGACTTCAAGATCGGCGTTTGTGTCATTGAGAGTGAGTCGGCAGGATATTTTTTTCGCTAAAGCGATGTGTTTCCCTGCGGGTTCCTCAGCGGCGACAGCCTCGTAGCAGATTTGTCCTGATGTCAGTTGCACATCGGCGTGTTGTTCAAAATAGGTAGAAATCTGTTTATAATAGGCTTCAGCAACGAGAGGCATTAGATTAAAGTCTGCTGAAATCTTCTGAATTATAGCGGCTCTGGCATTCTTGGATTCGAGCCGTTTAATACCGTAGGCGGTATCCTTTTTGCGTTTCATGTTGACCTCCATGAATAGATTATCAGGGATTCGAATACATCTACTCGTTAGTATAATGCATACTAATAGTATAACTCATGGGGTCATTTGATACAAACTATAAATAAACACAGTATTATGCTAAATCCTGAATTTCTCACACAACTTGAGCAATTCCGCATCCGATGCATACAACCATTTCGTGGGAAATTTCGGGGAGATCGTAGAAGCCTTAACCGAGGGACAGGCGTTGAATTCTCAGATTACCGTCTCTACGAACATGGAGATGATCTACGTTATCTTGATTGGAATATCTACGCACGATCGGAAAAGTTATTTATCAAACTGTTCCAAACAGATGAAGAATTACCAATCTCTATATTAATTGACACAAGCCAATCAATGCAGTTCGGACAACCGACAAAATTAGATTATGCAAAACACCTCGCTGCTTCGTTAGGATATATTTCATTGGTGAATTCTGATCGGGTGGTGTTATATTCATTAGCAGAACGACTATATCAAGTTTTACCATCCACATACGGTAAATCACAGTTTCCACGTTTTCAAAAGGCATTAACAACTATTGAATCCAGTGGAACAACACGTTTGACAGAGTCTTTCAAGCATTTGGCTACTTACCAACCACAAGCAGGAGTTGTAATCATACTTAGCGATTTTTTAGACTCGGAAGGATACACCGAAGGTATAAATGCGTTATTAGGACGTCGATTTGCATTGATGTTAATTCACATTCAATGCATTGAAGAAACTGATCCACCACCAATTGGAGATTGGCAGATGGAAGACGCTGAAACCGGTGAGACAAAGCAGATTACGATTAACGAAGAAACTATCACACAATACCGAAATCGTCAAATAGAATTCTGTGAGAACTTACAACGCTTTTGCACAAGGAAAGGTGTAGGATATATCCGTATATCCACAGATACTGCAGTTGATACTGTGGTTATGAAAGAGATGCCACGCGCAGGATTTATAGAACGGAGATATTGACTCTGCACGAAACTAAGTAAGGAGCAATCACATGGAAAAACAATTTGCACAAACGACTATAGAACTCATACAAGGTGACATAACAAAAGCAAAAATTGATGCTGTTGTAAATGCAGCAAATGAAAAACTCATCGGAGGTGGTGGTGTGGATGGTGCAATTCGCCGCGCTGGTGGTGAAGCAGTTGTAAAGGCATGCGACGATATCCGTAAACAGCAAGGGGGTTGTCCAACAGGACAAGCAGTTATTACCACCGGAGGAAAGTTACACGCAAAATATATCATCCATACTGTCGGTCCGGTGTGGAACGGCGGTAACTCAGGTGAGGCTGCACTACTCGCAAGTTGCTATAGAGAAAGCCTTAAGTTAGCTGTGGAAAATGACATAAAATCTATTGCTTTCCCATCAATTAGTACAGGTGTCTACGGCTATCCAACAGAAAAAGCAGCCGCTGAAGCACTGCAAACAATACGCGACATAGCGGAAAGTGAAGTAACAGTTCCCACCACAATTCAGTTTGTTTTATTTGATGACGCTACCTATAGTTGTTACGCAGATGCCCTTACCAAACTTTAAGTAGAGTCTTGCCAATAACTCGTTCTTCATTCTAATTTGCATTTCATTTTGTAAGAATCGCAGAAGACACAGAATTACACTATCCTGTCTAAACGCGATTCCTTATGTAACAACCTTTGTAGAACCAGTGTCTTTTTCTGCGTCTTCTGCGATTCTGACAGAAACACTTGCCAAAAACTTTACACTTTAGCAATATTAATCATCTTGAAATGTTAGATTTAATGTGTTAATATAATCAAAAAAGAACTCTCTTGGTCTAAACTTGCGGATCTGTGTTTCGTTAATAAACATCAGATCAGTTCAAACCCCAACACGCACCCAACCATACCCATCTGGAAAAAAAATGGCAATTGAAAAACATAAAACATATAGAAAGAAGCGACATTTGCATTCATTAATAATTTCACTTGTCATTCACTGTGTTGCGATTATTACGTTAGGAATATGGCTGTTAAAACCGCTCATACAAGATAGCGAAGATAAAATGTATGTAGAATTTATGGACACAGTTTCTGACCAGCGGCAGATTAGAAAACATATACCAAAACCAAGACCAAAACCTTTACCGAATGTGGAACGGAAAATCGCTACAACTGGTATCAAAGGAGTATCCAGTTCAGAAAGAGTCCCGACACCTGTAAACCCTGTTGCTCCAGTTCAAAATGAAATACCGTTAGATGCCCCAACAATGATACAAAACGTTACAAGACTTGCGCCTTCTCCAGAAAGTATCTTAAACAGTTCTAAACTTGATGGACCAAAATTAAGTGGAGGTGATGGTCCTATTGAGAGCGTCTCTCCTGTCCGAAGTAAGAGCAGTAGCGGTTCAGTAGGGGTTGCAACTCAAGGAAAGGGTAGTTCGGGAATCGGTAATTTTACAAAAGGGACAGGTACTGGTTCGGGATATGCCGATTTAGGTGGAGGATACGGTAAACTGCCAACACTGCGAGATGAAATTGGTGATAAATTAGGTGGAATCATAAAAGGTACTGGTTCAGACCTACAGGCACATATACGCGTTATACGGCTAAAGCATTCACTTAGTGACTGGTGGCAGGACCCGACTGCAATTCCTTCTCTGATTGAGTGGTTGGAAGTTAATACTCCTGTACGCGCTGATATGAGTTTCGCTGGGGGTGCTTTAAGAATGACAGACCCAGAAATTATGAACGCACCTCTCATTATTATGACCGGACATGAAAAAGAAATGACACAAAACCGTAATCTGATGCGCGGTGAAAAAAGGGAATCAGGTTTCTCAGACGAAGAACGGGCTGCACTAAGGAGATATGTCCTTGAAAGAGGTGGCACACTATTCTTTGATGATTGTGGATTAAAAGCAGGTTTTTCTGGATTAATTGAACGTGAATTAAATCAGATATTTCCTGAGCACCGTTTAGAAAAACTACCCCATGATCACGAATTATACAATATTTACTACCAACTGGATAAACCACCTGAAGGTGGTGAAGTATTTTGGGAAAGTGAAAATAAGGCACGACCAACAAAATATAAATTTCAACGCGGAATATATGTACCACGCACACCAGGGGCAAGAAAATCACCCAATCTCACCTTTAAAGATCCAAACGGTGTCCTACGAACCACTAACAGGTTAGGTGTTATTTTCAATAGAAAAGACTATCTCTGTGCGATGGAAACAGCGGAAATAGAATCCAGAACAGCACTTCGTAATCGCCGATCCACGGATGTATACCGGTTTATGACAAACCTTATGGTTTACGCACTAAGATACGGCGGCAATACTGACCGGTCTGAATATAAGGGCAAATAATTTACCAGAAACGGTCAATCCACAGTTATCCCAACAATTCCTCAAGCTTAGACGATCTATATTCAAATATCTTCTCTATATCAGGACGAACGAATAGTTTATTAATCAATTGTCCTCCCAGCACTGCATATTCCACCTCGTCTTGCACAAGTGTCCCTTTATCTGTTTCAATGAATTTGTGCTTGTGTATCCAGCATCGATAAGGACCTCTACGTTGTTCGTCTGCAAAAAAATGTGGAGGATTCCACTCTGTTATTTCGCTCTGCCATCGAACAGGAATACCACGTAATTTAAAACGATAGTCTATAAGGGTTCCAACCGCCATCTCTATCGGCGGATTCGTAAGAACTACTAAATGCATCTGTGGTGGTGTTATTTCTGTGAGATTATTTGCATCTGAAAAAAATGAAAATACCTCAGCCAGAGGTTTTTCAATACGATGTTCTGTTGAAAGTGTAAAGGTTTTCATTTTTTATCCTCAGTATATTTCTTTATGTTACGTTCTGATTATTCCTCAAGAATAGTTTCGGACACAAGTATGTTTTCGTTTATATAACGTGTAATCAACTCAAACTCTTCTTCTTCAAGATAGAGTCCAATATCAATCATTCGATTTATGATCTCAACTGTTTCCTCTTTGGACGTAGGTGGATAATCAATTACGTCTTCAAAGGGGTGGCATTGAGAGCATTTGTCCTCAAAAAGTGCTTTTGCTTCCTCCGCATCATAAGTAGGTGTTGTGGTAACAGAAATCGGTTCTGCGTTCATAGTAGCTGATGCAATTTCAACTGCAGCTTTTGCTTCACTCGTCCGCAGCATTTCCTCTCGTTGCTGTTTGACCGATGTCTTGATGTCGGGTGTGATTGCTATCAGATATGCAGATACACTCCACTCCTCTTTTTCGGTGATCGGTTCACCAATAACAGGTTTTATCGCCATACGATGAACTAAACGTACCCAATCTGGAGGGGTGCGTGGTTTAGCAAGAATAGTCCGTAAATCATGACAGACAACACATTTGCGCTGTAACACATTTTGTCCTTCACGTAATTTCCGTTTAGATGCCAGTTGATCAAGCGGTACTTCCGCAGGCAACTCTGCAATATCTAACAACTGACGTGTCCTCGCAATACCCTCCTCGCTAAACGCTCGTGTTTGAGACCTTAGAATAGTTTCATGAAATGAAAATGGCACTGACAATCCTATCAATAGATAGGTGCAAAGAAGTAACGATACTCCGATATACGGCATTGCTTCCTCAAAATGCCGAAAAAAACGAAGAATTGCAATTTTTACCAGAATTAGCACTCCAATTGTGATTCCGAGCATTAAATGTGCAACAGTACGTGGAGGTAATTCAACCTGATAACTCCATAAGCGTGGAACCATGTACCACATCATAAAAATATAGAGCAATGCATACGCATAACCAAGACAGCGATGCAAAAGCGTCAATGATCGAGGGGCTTCACTCTTATGGGTTTCCTTATCAAAAGGATATCCCCATAGTTTAAACATTAAGAAAACTGAGGCATTCGCCAATCCTAAAAATATTAGTCCGAAAATAGCACTTGTTGAAGATGACATAATCAAAATTCCTTATGTGGGTTGTTACCAATTGATTCCTCTATCCGTACCACTACATTGTAAAATATGTTCCTGTGACTGTCTCCTCAAATTGATAGAATGATAAGATCATCACATTGATATTATGTATCCAACATAGGACGATTCAATCGTGAATGATAGGGAGGTTCCATAACTGCCCTTTGTCTTTCGTCTGCCCATTCAGGTATCTCATAAGCAGGAACATAAGCCATATTACCTGCAGTGTATCGTGTTAAAATTGAACGTCTCGGATGGTCTGCTGTCCAGGGAAGCGTTCCATGTGTAGTAGCTTCACTGAAAATAATCGCATCACCAGCATTACAAACGAGTTGACGAATGTGTTCTTGATGTTTTTGGTAAAGACGCATCTCTTGTGGACAAGAATAGTTACTCTTATGACTTCCCGGTATCACAATAAGTCCACCAGCACCGGGAGGCACATCGGTGAGTTGAAAAGTAACCACAGTCAAACCGTTATGCATCCGTCCATCACGAAAAATGTAATATTGATTCGGATCGAACCCAGGACCCGATGACCCGTGGAAAATGAACCCTTCTGCACCTTTGTCCATAGATAGCAGGAACATCTGATGATCCATTCGGAAACCCTTACCTAATATTACATTTAGATACGGTACAAGTGTTGGATGTGCAAGCATGTGACGGAACGGATTACACCACGGTTCCTCCCATCCAAGCATCCCACCGAGTTCACCTCTACCCTGTTCTCCTCTCAGTTCCTCTGACCCGCCATCAAGCGTCTGTTCACGCGGACGTATACGCATCTGATCACTATGTTTGTCTATTGCCTCGTTTGCTAATGCCACCTCTTCAGGTGTCAATACATCTTTTACAATAATATAACCGTTCAGATCAAATAGATATTTCTCATCAGCATTCATCTCAATCTCCTTGCTTTGGAAACTGTTCTCTGTACCGGACACCACAATATTATGACTTACACGGCATAAGCAACTGACCCATCCTCACGCAACGGTGTTGAGCCAGTATTCATGGGACGAAACGGTGTCGCATCAATTAAACTATCGTCAAGTTCCACACCTAATCCAGGCACATCAGGAATTGGGATATAACCACCCTCACGCTGATATGCAACTTTGTAGACAGCAAATGCATCAGATTCATCACCTTTGGTATATTCTTGTGTTACAAAGTTCGGAATGCTCGCATCTAAATGTAGTGACGCAGCAGTTATCAGTGGACCCAAGAAGTTGTGTGTCACAACTGCACTGTGATACGATTCTGCAATTGCTGCAATCTTCTTACAATGTGTCAACCCACCTGCCAAACCAACATCAGGACGGACATATTGAGGACCACCTACTTCCAGGAGTTCACGGAACTCCCAAATGCTTACATTGCGTTCACCTAAAGCAAGAGGAGTTGTCATCCGCTTCGCTAATTCCGCTTGCGTTGTTATCGTATCTATCTGTATAGGGTCTTCAATGAAGTAGAGGTTGAAGGGTACCAATGCAGACTCCAGTACGATACTGTTCATAGGAGTAAGTTTCCGATGCACTTCAACAATAAGATCGAGATCAGGTCCACCACCTTCTCGTGCTGCGGCGACAATGTCTCGGGCTGTTTTTACCAATCGATCTAATGCCATATCCTGAAAATTTCCAACCAATGGATCAAACTTGAGTGCAGTAAAGCCTTCCGCAACAGCAGCTTTTGCCGCATCAAACATCGTTTCGGGTGTACCCCCACCACCAAGAAGGTGCAGACGGATTTTATCCCGACAATTTCCACCCAACAACTCCCATACAGGCACACCAAAATGTTTCCCTTTGATATCCCACAGTGCGATGTCAACTGCACTTATAGCACCACTCAGTGCGGTTCCTTTAAATGGACCCATTCTGTAAAGATATTGCCAATGATGTTCAATCCGCAACGGGTTTTGTCCAATGAGATATTTCTCAAAGGTATCAACAATCTTATCTACTGCCTCTGGATATCCCCAACATGCTGTCTGTCCAACACCACTTAAACCTGTATCTGTCCAAATCCGAACCACATATCCATTTCCAATAAAAAACGACTCAATTTTATCAATCTTCATATAGTCCTCCAACTAAGAAGCAAGTTATCTACACTTGAACGTATTGTATCACAACGCGTTGACATTTGACAATAGAACACCTGTAAATCTTGTAATCCCGGTGAATGCCAAAAGGCATTCATACCGTTGATTTGGTAAATCCTGGTTCAGACTATACCAAAACACTAAAAAACCTAAAACAAAATAATTCTGAGTCTGTAGGTCAGAGCGAGCAAAGCAACCTCCGACCTACAGATTCGATTATATTTGCTAACAAGTTTATGTTGAATTCTTGGCGAAACTTTGTTAAAATACTCTTCTAAGTTGAAAATATGTATTCATTAACATAAGGACACCACGTTGAAAATTCTGGTTATTGGACAAGGAGGACGTGAACATACCCTCGTCTGGAAGATTGCACAAAGTCCACTCGTTAAGAAAATATACTGCACACCGGGAAACGCAGGCATTGCGCAAATCGCAGAGTTTGTTCCAATGTGTGAGAATTTTGCTGAACTTGCAGACTGGGCAGAATCTTCTAACATTGACTTAACAGTTGTCGGTCCTGAAAACCCTTTAGCAGCAGGAATTGTTGATGTTTTCAGCGAACGCGGTTTGACTGCATTCGGACCTGATAAACAAGCTGCACAACTTGAAGGAAGTAAGGATTTTGCCAAACAGTTGATGACGGAAAACGACATACCAACCGCTGCATATCAGACGTTTGATAATCCGGATGAAGCAATAGACTATATCAAAACTGTCAACACATCTGTCTTTGTCAAAGCTGACGGTTTAGCAGCTGGGAAAGGTGTAATTCCGGGACGCACTATTGATCAGGCAACACAAGCCGTCAAAACAATTTTAGAAGATAGGGAATTTGGCGATGCAGGAGATAGTGTCGTCATTGAAGAAGAATTAATTGGAGAGGAAGCCTCGTTTACTGTCCTAACAGACGGGAATTACTGTATTCCATTCGTAAGTTCGCAGGACCATAAAATGTCACACGATGGAGATACCGGAAAAAATACAGGTGGGATGGGGGCATATTCACCCGCTCCCGTAATGACCCCTGAACTTCACGACTACGTGATGGAAAGTGTTGTGTATCCAACTGTAAAGGGAATGGACAAAATTGGGTGTCCCTTCAAAGGCGTGTTATATGTCGGACTGATGATTACAGATACAGGTCCAAAGGTATTAGAATTCAACTGTCGGTTCGGAGACCCAGAGACACAAGTTCTCTTGCCACGACTAAAAAGCGATCTCGTCCCTTTGATAATGGCATGTATTGACGGAACTCTTGATCAACACACTGACATAGAATGGCACACTCAGGCAGCTACATGTGTTGTCATGGCTTCAGGAGGATACCCAAATCCGTATCAAACAGGCAAAACTATTACAGGTTTAGAAGAAGCAGAATCAATTGATGATGTTAACGTCTTTCATGCGGGAACAGAACAAGATGAAAATAACATCGTTACCGCAGGTGGACGCGTATTAGGAGTTACAGCACTGGCAGAAGACCTAAAAACTGCTATTGAAAAAGCATATCAGGGTGTTTCTGCAATTCATTTTGATGGTGCACATTATCGGAAAGACATCGGATACCGAGCATTATCACGAATCTGAGGATTTGAACTTTTTTAGGTCTTAGTGTATGCCAGATGAACTTACTTATGTAATAGCAAAATGTTGCACACCCGAAGAAAATGAACCAATAATAGGTTATTTTAAGGAAGATAACTCCATTGCTGTTCACAACACAACATGTCCAAATCTGTCCGGATTAAGAACGGAAAGATTGTTAGATGTATCGTGGGAGGAGATTCAAAAATCCAATATACCGGATACCTCTCAAGACATACCTGTTGAGGTGACAGAATTAGACGATACTGATTACTACATATTGAAGCACCATCAAGAATTAGGGATGGACTATTCCATCGTTGTTGCTGAAACCCTGAGAATCCCGCTTGATGAAATGCATAAAAGACACCGCAAATTGAGGGAACTTGGCGGATTGAAACGTGTGGAAGGACGTATCATTCACTATAGAAAAAATATTGTTAAAGGCAAATGGATTAAACACAGAAACCATACATATTATGAACTGACACCTAAAGGCACTCAATGGATAAACGCCTTAGAAACAATTTCGTCAAGTACTGATTGAAGTCTTTATAAACATTAGAAGGAGAATACCAAATGTTAGATGAAATGGCAAACCGTTTCGCTGAAAAAAAACATCGCAAAGCTCGGATGCGATCAGTAATTTTGCTCTCTCTTATTTTTCACATGGCTGTCGCGATTGTATACCTATTCTTGCCGATGAGTAAGATAACAAATGAACAATCAGACGCACTCGCATTTGACCTTTTTAAAGAACCAGATCCTCTGCATGAGCGAAGACTTAGACCAAAACCACCTCTTTCAAAAAAGTTGCTTAAGCCAGATCAGAAACTCGCAAAAGATGCTGAACAAAAGAAGATAGATGCTGCAAAGAATGAGCGCGACGAAGTTGTCAAATTGAGCGAAAGGATTGTTATCCATGATGTTGAAGTCAACAACGCTCCAATAAATGAACTGGTTCCTGACTTGATGACTGACGCAAAACTAAGAGAAGCAGAAGCCTCAAATCTTAGCCGACTCATTTCACAACCGGGACGCACTGATGGCATAGGTCTTGTTACCGGACGTGTACGCGCACGTGGTGATGGTTCAGGAAAATACCGCGGTTCATCCCAAGGTGGAGGTGGAGACGGACTCCTTGAAGGTGGTGGTGCTTCTGGTTACAAAGATCCACTCGGCATTATCAAATTCCTAACCGGTCTTGACGGTCCACAAAATGTCGTTTTTTGCCTTGATATTTCCGCAAGTATGCAAGCAGCTGGTCTCAACAAACTTGAATTAGCTCTCAATGCAGTTAAAGATTCAGTTCTAATGCTCGGAAGCGATGATACCTTCAATATTGTTCCGTTTTCTACGACTGCAAGAATGATGAGTGAGAAACTCTTACCTGCGGACGAAAAAAATATCAAACATGCGCTGTTTTACCTCGATTCTTTTACTCCAGCAAGCATTCAGAATAATCGAGGAACTAACATTCTCGCTGCACTTGAAAAAGCATTCACGCTTGACTCCTCTGTTATCGTTTTGGTTACAGATGGTCTTCCGACGACAATTAAGGGACACGAGATTGAAACTAATCCACAAAAAATTCTTGATTTAGTAAATGAAATGAATACCAATAAAGCCAGAATCTATGTCGTAGCACTTGAGATTGATTTGAGACTTTCCGTTGGAGCATATTTACTTCAAAATCTCGCTCACGAACATAACGGTGAAATCAAGGTTGTTGGATCCAAAGACTTAGTTGAGATGAACAAACAAACCGGAAACACAGAATAGAGTATGAATCAAAATACCGTTACAAACACTATCAAACTCTTTCAGTTAGATGGCAAAGTAAGCCTTATAAGTGGAGCAAGTCGTGGCATCGGTAGAGCAATGGCTGAAGGACTCGCAGGTGCAGGTTCTGACCTTGTCATCGCCGGAAGAGAGATTGACACACTCACCCCTGTTGCCGAACAAATTACCGAAGAAACCGGTAGAACCGTCCTTCCTATTCAAGCAGACGTTGGTAACCTGCCGGACATTGATGCACTCGTTGATCAGACCGTCGCTACCTTCGGTAGACTTGATGTACTTGTCAACAATGCAGGTGTAAATGTCCGTAACCCTGCACTGGAATTCTCCGAAGAAGATTGGGATTTCGTCACAGATGTCAATCTAAAAGGAGCATTTTTTCTCGCAAAAGCATGCGGAAAAATCATGGAAAAACAGGGTGGTGGCAAGGTCATCAATACCCTTTCTCTTACTTCAGCGATAGGACTTCCAACCAGCGTGGCATATACTGCAGCAAAAGGTGGTCTCTTACAACTTACGAAGCTGCTTGCAGTTGAATGGGCAGAGCATAATATACAGGTCAACGGAATCGCACCAGGATTTATCAGAACAGAGATGACTGCTCCCGCACGGGAAGATAGCAGAAACGAATGGATCTTAAATCGCACCCCTGCTGACAGATGGGGTGAACCCGAGGACTTAGCAGGTTTGACGATCTTCTTTGCATCTAACGCATCAGACTTTGTTACAGGTCAAATGGTCTTCGTTGATGGAGGATTTATGGCGGGAAGTGATTGGAGAAGGCAAAAGTAGTATGGAAACACAGTCTGACCTTTCACCTATGAAGCAAGCGGAACAACTTATTGCAGAATTTGGATTTGAAGGTGTGTCACTATACGATCATAAACCTGTCCTAAGAATTCAGGTCCCCAATTCTCAGTTCGCTCGTGTTCTTGAACTTCGGGATACCCTCGTTGAAAAGCTAAAACCCACCGGTTTCCGTTTTATCTCCGTTGACCTTGACTCTAACATAGAATAAATAACACATTGGTCAGGATATGTAAAGTAGCACATTTTTCTGTTAGAATCGCGGTTAGCATAGAGAACACAGAATACACTGAATACCCACCTTACCCATACGCCAAACAGGTAAATACAACTTAAGCATACAAAAACCCTTCTGTGTCCTCTGCGCAGTCTGTGCTTTCTGCGATTCAGACAATTCCCCAAAAAAAACTAAAAACTGAAACATACATGAAACATACATGAAACATATTGTTCCAACCCCCACGTCCCCCTTCCAACCTCCCAAACCACGTGTTATAATACTATCACTATGAAAAACAAAACCACATACAAACCCAACATCACCGTATTCGTAGGTCGGAGCGAGCAAAGCGACCTCCGACATCTTACATTCTGTAGAAACAACCTCCGACAAATAGCCAAAAACAAAAGATACAGTTTTTCAAGTTTTTTTATACACAGTAAACCGATGAAAACAACCCATAAACTCAGACAGGCACAACAACCATACCACAACACAGTAAAGATACAGTCATGTAAAAAATGGCACAAAACTGTATCTTTCTATAGCATGAATAATCCAATGAAAAAAGATAGACAATTCGCAGTCAAATCTGATGTCCAAAGACCTGTATCTGGTGTTTCCGTTGTTATCTCTATGCGAAAAACTTTACACACACGATTCAGACAAAAAACTTGATTTTAATCACACGATGTGGTATAATTTACACTGATACATGCTATTATAGGAGAACTGATTGGAATAGACATTAAGGAGACCAATGCCGAAATCTGGGAGTGAACCAGCACCAGCCAAAGAACTCGTTACTGCATATCTAAAGGAAGTCAAAACAAGAGTTGATACATGTATCTTTGATTTTCTTCCCGATACACATGAGCACAAAGACGTACATCAATTATACCAAATGATGTTGGACTATCCACGACGTTCAGGAAAAGGACTAAGACCCGCTCTCTGCCTGCTTATTTGTGAAACGTTCGGTGGAGATGCAGAACGTGCCGTCAACACTGCCGCAGCACTTGAACTACTGCAAAATTGGCTCCTTATACACGATGACATTGAAGATGGCTCTGAACTCCGACGGGGTGAACCGTGCCTACATCAAAAACATGGTATCCCGATGGCTATAAATGTCGGAGATGCACTGCACTGTAAAATGTGGGAGATGCTACACAGAAACACCGAAATCCTCGGACCTAATCTCGCCTTCCAGATACTATCCGAATTCATACAACTGAGCAACCAAGTCGTTGAAGGACAACACATTGAACTGAGTTGGGTACACAATAATCAGTGGAACCTTAACGAAAAAGATTATTGGACAATGTGTATACAGAAAACTGCTTGGTACACATGCATTACACCATGTCGCGTAGGAGCAATCATCGGAGGCGCGAATACTGAAGAGGTAAATGCATTTATTGAAATCGGTAAAGCTTTGGGAATCGCATTTCAAATTCAGGACGACGTTCTGAACCTTATTGGTGATGTAGGAAGATACGGTAAAGAAATCGCAGGGGACATAAGCGAAGGGAAACGCACCCTTGTTCTAATTCATCTCATTAATTCCTGCACACAATCAGAGGCGAAAAAGGTAATTGACATCATGGCGCGCCTACGTGCAGAAAAAACAGAAGCAGAGGTACAAGAGGTCTTGCAGTTGATGGAAAAATACAACTCAATCCAATACGCACAACAGTGCTCTAAGAAACTACTACAAGAAGCAGCAGAACATTTCACTCAGAATTTTGCCCATATTCCAAATAATAGGGCAAAGCATCTGTTTTTATCTCTAATTAATTTTTTTGTTGAACGTGAATACTAAGAAGGAGAAACTATTTTAATGGATACAACGCCTATTTCATCTGGAAAACTGAGAGGTCTCATGAAACTTGCCGACGCAAGCGGCAGATTTAAAATGATGGCGATAGACCAGCGCGGGTCTATGGTTACCAAACTCGCAGAGGTACTCGGCATCGAAAAAACAGACGTAAAATACTCTGATGTCGCATCGCTCAAAACCTTGATAACAAGAATACTTGCCCCAAATGCTACAGCAGTGCTAACTGATCCAATCTACGGACATCCATATTCTGTTACGGAGATCCCACGCGATGTGGCACTCCTTTTGGCTTATGAAGAATCTGGCTACGTAAGTGAAGGTGTTAGCGAGAATGAACGCCTATCCAACCCAATTGATAACTGGACTATCGAAAAGGCACAGCGCGCAGGAGCTGACGCTATCAAACTACTCGCATACTATCATCCAGATGCTTCAAAGGTTACTTTACAGCATCAACAAGATTTTGTCCGACATGTCGGTGATGAATGTGAGAAACAAGACCTTCCGTTCCTACTTGAACTCGTCAGTTATGCTCTTGAAGGTACAACAAAAAGCGTTGAGTTTGCAAAACAGAAACCGGATTTGGTTATACGTAGCGTCCAAGAATTCACTGACCCATCATATAAAGTTGATATTCTAAAGTTAGAATTTCCAGCAGATCTGAAATACACGTCGGATTATAAAGACAGCGCATTTTATGAAGGGGATTCTGCTTACGACCTAAGCGATGTTAGAGACATCTGTCAGAAATTGGATGCAACATCAACGTTACCATGGGTTATTCTAAGTGCTGGGGTGGATATTGAGGAATTTATTGAAAACGTTAAACTCGCCACAGCTGCCGGTGCAAGCGGGTTCCTATGCGGACGTGCAATCTGGAAAGATGCAGTACAGTTCTATCCTGACAACGCTGCAGTTACACAGTTTCTCGAAAATGAGGCAACAACGAATTTCCATAATGCAAATACAGCTGCAGAGAACGCATTACCTTGGTTTGAGCACCAACACTTCGGAGGTGTGGAAAATATCCAACTCGCAAAACAATCTGAAAACTGGCATCAAGAATATTAAAAGTGTTGAAGGTAACGCAGGATATTGCTTAACGTGGATAGGCAGAGATAGATTTATGTTAGATGGCACAACCTAAGTTGACTATCCACATAACACAAAATGCTGAATCTATTCTTACTTTAAAACGTTGTTAAGTTTATCAAGGATTTTGCGTGCAATTTGGAGGGTAGTCTCAGCAGTTATTTGTCCTCCGATTTCACCAACTAATACCACGACGGTGTCCCGAACAAAAAGCCAATTGGCACCATCCTGCCAGACAGAATCTGCAAGTTGTAACTGATCATTGGAAACTGACTGATAAACTGTCTGATGTCCGCCGAATTTTGGCAAAGTTCGTGGGGTCAAACGGACGCGACCTATGTCTGCGGCAGTATAAGCATCATCGGGTGTTTCATAAAACCAATAATTAAGCGACAACTGTTCTGCCGGAGCACTATTAAGCCACCATCTATCACGCCAACCGAATTGAGCAATAGGTTTGGCAGGGGCTGTCAGCGAATAAAGTTCTTGTGTTGAACTAAGACGCGCAGAATAATCTGATAGGTCCGTTTCAGTTAGCTGAATTGATTCCAATGTTATGTTCATAATAAACATGATAACATGTTCACAACGCAATTTCTAATTAAAATCGCAGATTTATTAAACATTTTCTTTCTAGAAAGCAACTAAAGTCGTAGATTGCATCTTGTGGACTTTAGTCTAATCAGATATTTAGCATTATTTCTATACCTTGTCATAATAAGAACAACTTTACTAATACTTACTTGATTCTATGATATAGACAAAGAATCAAAATAAATATGAAAATACTGTCACGTTATTGTCTAAAAGAGTTCATTCCACCATTTCTTATTTCACTCATCTGTTTTACCTGTATCATTCTTTTCGATGAACTTTTTCGACTTGTCAAACTCTTCGTAAAAAAAGGGGTGAGTCCCCTTTACTTAATTGAATCCCTGATGTATGTGATGCCAGCAACGGTTGTCCTATCCATTCCAATGGCAGCGTTGGTGGCGATTCTGTTAGCATTAGGACGACTATCTACAGATTCAGAAATTATGGCAATGCGGGCACATGGAGTTGGATACCATCAACTCATGATACCGCTGCTGAGTGCAACTGTCATATTAAGTGTTATTGACTTAGTGTTGATGGAATATGTATTACCCAAAGCAACACTCGCATCGGTTTCTCTCAAACGTGACATCCAAAGACACAACCCCGCCCTCATCCTTGAAGAAGGAACTGTCATGAAAGAACTTCAATCTGAAGGCAAAATCTGGATGTATGAATCCACTGACCCAGATACAGAACGCATGCAGAATGTGAAAATTTGGGACGAGTATTTACCGGGAAAACCGCGCTTCACCCTTGCAAAATCTGCAACTCTCGGTTATGAAAATGGCGATGCTAAACTGAAACTATACGATGGACATACCTATGAACCCCTCTCTGACGACTCAGAAGGTTTCAGAATAACCCAGTTTAAGCAACAAACACTTGCACTTGATTTCAAGAGAGATTTAGAACGTGGTGATTATAAATCACGGCATCCACAAACAATGCAGGTTGGAGAACTTAAGGAACATATCGGACAATTGGAAGATACTATTAAACAGAGACCCGATAGAACATCTGAGTACACATTAAATAGACTCCGCTATGCCAGGGTTGAATACCACAAGAAATTTGCTATTCCATTTGCCTGCTTAGCCTTTGGTATCATCGGCATTCCGCTTGGGTTTATAGTTAAAAAGAACGGGAAAATGATTGGGTTCGGCATCGGATTAGCCGTAATTTTGCTATACTACCTTCTCCTCCAGGTTGGGCAAAGTAGCGGCTTAAGTGGAAATATACACCCAGCTATCGCAATGTGGTTTCCGAATATTGTGATCGGTTTACTCGGTATAGTATTCATTACAAGGATGTTTGGTGAAGGTAAACTACATTCTTGGCGTGATAGAGATCGCAAAGTGCAGCTCGTTGTCAATAGAAGCGCAGAATCTTAAGGAATAACAGGAATATCGCTTGAACATCTTAGATCGCTACCTATTAAGAGAATATATCAAGGCATTTTTTGTTGGGTTCATATTCTTTAGTGCTCTTGTAGTTGTTGTCCGACTATTAGATAAGGACATCAAACACTTTGAGGAAAATATAACCTATTTCACCGCAGTGAAAATAGTGCTGTTTCAAGCACCCCGACGAATAATGGAGATTGTACCTGTATCCGGGTTTGTCGCCATTTTCTTTGTCTTGGGCAGAATGGTACGTAGCAATGAATTTGTAGCCATAAAGGCTGGTGGAATAAGTGTATATCGAATCCTTGCTCCTGTCTTAATCGTAACGTTGATTATTTGTGCGTTCTTTGCTTTTTTCTATGATCGCGTCGCCTCTCCTGCATATCATGAAGCAAACCTACTGCAGAAAAAAGTCAAACCTCGGCACGGAAGATACCTTGTGTTTACGGGTAAAGGAAATCGTATCTTCTATTCACATAGTATCAATTTGAAAGAAAAGGAAATACGCAAATTGACAATATGGGAATCCGATGAAACTGATGAACTTGAACGCATAATTTATGCAAAGGATGCTACATGGACACCAACACACTGGAAGCTATCAAACGGAGACATCCGACACTTTGAAAATGGATCAGAAGTGGCGTATGAGACTTTTGAAGAGAGGTCTATTGAACGCTACGAAGATCCGGCACGTTTCATCGGTAGCGATAAAGACCCGCGCGCTATGACGATAAAGGAACTTAAAGAACAGATCGCATATAAAAAGGAAGCAGGTCAAATTTCACGGATTGAACAGGTCAAATTACACCACAAAATGGCATATCCGTACGCTGCTGTTGTGGTTGTGTTGTTAGGCGCACCCATTGCAATCCGATTCGGTAAAGCTGGATTTTTTGCAGGTTTAGTCATTGCATTCTTCCTTGTCTTTATCTATTGGGCACTCTCTTTTGCAACTCTTGAGGGGTTAAGCGAGAACGGTAAACTTCACCCGTTATTAGCCTGTTGGGGTGCAAACGTATTATACGGAATTATAGGCACTATTCTAATTTGGCGCACTCCAAGATAGATATAATTCCGCAACTCTTACTTATCTGTTATCATTATCCCCATCATGCTTGCCCAAAAAATTGGTAATTTTTTCTTTAAAATCCGTAGTTTCACACCTATTCCATATATCATCGTACTCCTCTATTTCGCAAATCCCACATGGATCAGTATATCCATAAGTATTCTATTTATTACAATAGGAGAATCACTGCGAATTTGGTCAGTCGGATATGCAGGGGGAATGACACGCGCCACAGCACTCGGTGCTGCTCGGGATCTAGTCACTACAGGTCCATATAGCTATGTTCGTAACCCACTCTATCTCGGTAACTTACTACTCAGTATCGGAGTTACCTTATTTACCAACGTGCATTGGCTAATTCCTATCCTTATTGTTGGATACATTATTCAATATCTACCCATCATTACTGTAGAAGAGGTATATCTGTTGGAATCATGCGGAACTGTATATCAGACATATCAGGAACAAGTGCCGCGTTTCTTACCTCACTTTCATCCATATCCAAACCCTTCCTATCATGACTTCTCTTGGTCCCGCGCCATCAAAAGTGAAAAACGCACTTTAACCGCAATTATTTTTGTCATCGGATTGATTCTAATCAGAACAGCATATAACGCATAATTACCCAAGTTTATTTAGTTTTATGGTTTTTGATAAGATTTTATCACAAACGTTGTTGATTTCTTGATTTGGTAAATCCTGGTTCAGACAATCCCTCTTATCCTGAAAATCCTGGTTCAGACAATCCCCCTCTTCTCTTATCCTGCTAATCCTATAATCCTGAAAATCCTGGTTCAGACAATTCTCACACCTCTTTGTAGCACAAACTGTTAGTTTGTGCCTCTTCCTTCAGTGTCCTCTGCGTCCTCTGCGCCTTTAGCGATTCAGACAAAAAAATCCGTAAAAATCCGCCCAAAAAAACCAAAAATCCGAAACATACATGAAACATATTGTTCCGACCCCCACCTCCCCCTTCCAACCCACCAAATCCCATGTTATAATACTACCACTATGATAAAACGAAACAACAAACCCAACATAACCGTATTCGTAGGTCGGAGCGAGCAAAGCGACCTCCGACATCTCACATTCTGTAGAACCAACCTACGACAAATAACCCCAAAACAAAAGATACCGTTTTTCAAGTTTTTTTACACAGTAAACCGATGAAAACAACCCACAAACCCAGTCAGACATTACAATCAGACCACAACACCAAAAAGATACCGTAATGTAAAAAAAAGATACCAAACGGTATCTTTTTCAAGGAGGATAATTCCAATGAAATTACAAGACAAACACAAAACATTCGCAGTCAAATCATTCGCAAAAATGATGACACGAGCAGAGATCCAAGGTAGGTCAAGACAAGTAAAAAGACCAAAAAGGAGCAAATTAAAAAAAGCGAAATTCGCGTCACATTCCTTATCCTGACTGAATTCTTTGCGTCACAGGTGACGTGCAAAAGGTCACAATTTATAGCACATACGGATAAACAATGTAACGCTAAATTAGCAAGATGTAGGTTCGCCTCTCTACACGGTCTATAAGAGATTATATTGAATTGTGAAAAATATATCCGAAAAAACTAAATAACCCTAATAATTACCTTGACAGTTTGAATCTGAAAAGATAGAATAGTAATATCCTGTTTTATTAACAGGATTGAATCTACCTACCACCGTACTAAATCGTACTAAATCAGAAATTACATGAAAGTGTAATTATGTTGTTTGACACAGAAATATGAAATGCTTCATTTCAGTTGCGTCAAGTCTTGTATCAATAAATTTTAATACAGGAGGAGATATATAAGATGAATAAATTCGCTTTTTCACTCATGATATTTTTCCTTATCGCAGTCTTGTTCATTATGTCTGTTGATCTCGCTTTTGCGCGAACTTTTAACAATGACTTTGAAACAGGAGACCTTACCGATTGGGAAAAAACAGGAACTGCGTTTAATTTCCAACCGACTTGGGGAGACAACCCCACAGCACGTAATAGAGGACAACCTTCTCAGCACCAAGGTGATTGGTGGCTCGGACTTGCCGAAAGGTATCAAGGACCAGAAAAAGGTGCTGAACTTGGACAGAGTCCAGGAGACTTGGAACGGAACGCAGATGGTAATATTGCTCCGGATTTCCCGCAAGGCACATTGACTTCTATTGAGTTCACTATTGTCGGAGATACTATGAATTTTCTTATGGGTGGTGGCAACCGTGCTTGGGGAACAGCCGAACCTTGTTGTGTCAATCTTGTCATTGATGAAGAGGTAGTCAGAACAATGACGGGAAGTAACAATGAATCCATGACTCGAAGAGAGTGGGATGTGTCCGACTTGAAAGGTCAAATCGCTCAACTTGTTGTCGTAGATCAAAGCAGTGGTGGTTGGGGTCATCCAAACTTTGACGATGTCCATCAGGCTGATGCAGGTGGAGATAATATTCCATGGTCACAGGTAACATCCGTTGACGCACGTGGAAAGTTAGCCGTCAGTTGGGCACAGATGAAAAAATACTATTAGGTGATACAACAGAATACCATCAATAGTCAGTCCATACGTTCCACTCTAAAAAAACGGTATGTTATTCAGTCTCAAGTTATATAATCTAAACATAAGGAGATAGGTCTGATGAAAAATTTAGTTTCTATATTCCTGATTATTTTCCTTGTTACCATCTTGATCATTATGTCTGTTGACAGTGCTTTTGCACGCTCGTTCAACAATGATTTTGAAACAGGGGATCTAACAGATTGGGAGAAAACAGGAACAGCATTTGATTTCCAACCGACTTGGGGAGACAACCCAACAGCAAGAAACCGTGGACAACCCTCAGAACATCAAGGTGATTGGTGGCTCGGGTTAGCTGAAAGATACCAAGGACCAGACAAAGGTGCTAAACTCGGACAGAAACCAGGTGATATGCAGCAGAATGCACAAGGTGGTGTTGCACCGGATTTCCCACAAGGAACTTTAACCTCTGTTGAGTTCACAATTATAGGTGAAACCATGAATTTTCTTATGGGTGGTGGCAACCGCGCTTGGGGAACTGGAGAACCTTGCTGTGTCAACCTTGTGAGTAATGATGATGTTGTTAGATCTGTGACAGGTGATAACAACGAAACAATGACACGCAAAGAGTGGGATGTTTCAGATCTTAAGGGTGATACGGTTCAACTTGTTGTTATTGATATGAGCAGTGGAGGTTGGGGGCACCCAAACTTTGACGATGTACATCAAGCCGATAAGAACGGTGATAATATCCCTTGGGACAGAGTACTTGCTGTTGATGCACGTGGAAAGTTAGCCGTCAGTTGGGCACAGATGAAAAAGTATTACTAATCTGAAGCAACAACATTATCGTTTTACTTAGTAGGTGGAGTCTGCTCCGCCTACTACTACGAAATTTGTTCTAATCCTGCACGTTCTCTGAACTTATTATATGTCTTCAGAATGCCTTGTTCCATTGTATATGCAGGCGTAAATCCCACCTCTTTAGCGATAGCGGTTGCATCGTAATCCCACGAAATTCCAAATACACCAGGTTCCAACGTAATCTGTGCATCAGGCACTAATTTTTTCAGATACGCAACACCCTCTTTTACTGGACGTATGCCACCTTTGATATTAAAGACACGCGTTTTTGTAGTTGGACAAGTACAAGCCATTACAATTGACTCCGAGACATCCTCTACATACTGCCAGTCCACCGAATCATCGCCGAACGGACAAACATGTGGTTCACCCATTGCCACATCTTCAATCATTTTGGTAGTGAACGAACTCATTCCCCGTGTCCTACCAACCCCGTAAACAGCAGTGAATCGAAGTCCGATTGAATCAACTCCATAAGCGTCAAAATAGTGCATCGCATATCTTTCATTTAGGGATTTGCAAGCACCATAAATAAACTTTGGATAGTGAGGGGCATCGTTCAGAATCTGTTGATTGTTATAATCATCGGGTGAACCGAACACTGCCACACTACTTGCCCAAACAACACGTTTAAGATTAAATATACGCGCTGCTTCCAATATATTAATTGTTCCTTCACACACTATCTTTAAGGCTTGTGGTGGATTGGCATTACACGCAGGCACTTGCCACGAAGCAAGGTGTATAACCCGATCAATATCATGCTCCTGAACAGTGCGTAACACATGGGGAAGGTCTGTGATGTCTCCTTGCACGAAAGTTAAACCATCAATTTGCGCATCAGTGAGAACCATTTTTGGAATCGTTAAGTCGTAAGCAAAATCGTAAACGACCACATCTTCACCAGCGGCTAATAGGTCACGAATAACATAAGACCCGATGCATCCCATGCCACCGGTGAGCAGATATGCCATATATTTATCTCCTTTGGTATATACACGATTCAGATATTAAACTGATCAACTTGTATCTGTTTTACTGAGGTTTATCCATATTCATAGGTTCATCAACATTAACGAGTATATCTTCACCTTCAACTTTTACAGGATAGACAGGAATTTTCTCCTCACCGGGCCAAACACAATCCCCTGTCTTTATATCAAATTCCCACATGTGCATCGGACAGGTAACACAGTTCTTGTCTATGAAACCGTAAGTCAAAATTCCACCAAGATGTGGACATATATTGTTCATGGCGAAATACTCACCTTCAACATTATATATTCCGATAAAAACACCTTCAACTTTGACACCGATACATCTACCAGGTTGTATCTGTTCGGTCGTCGCTGCCTTAACAAATTGTGACATATATGATTTAACTCCAATAGCATTAAACTTGTAGATCTAAATTAACTATTCCATTAAAGCACAATAAAAATGATAGATTACCGTGATATAACTTTACCTTCGCCGCGCGGGTCAGTACCACCATCGTGGGAAGTTCCTTCCTCCCATACACGAATAGCATGACCTGGTCCACCGATACCGCCACTTGCAGAGATTTCATGCCCAAGTTCACGCAGTCCTTCAAGCGTTTCTTCACCTGCCCGTGATTCTATCTGGATAGGTTCTGCACCATCACAGTGAAAACGTGGTGCATCCAATGCTGCTTGTGCCGAAACTTGCAAGTCCATGAGACTAACACTAATATTAAGTTGATTATTGGGTATTGTACGACCACCCGGGATCCCGTAAGTCGCAAAGGGCATACCGCCAAACGTAGAAAGACATGGTCCCATATTATGAAGAGGACGTTTATGTGGTCCGATAGAATTCGCCAAGCCTGGTCTCGGATCAAAACGACCAACACCATGCCCAAACAACAGTCCAGTACCGGGTACCGTAACCATTGAACCGAAACCTCCACCGTGGGTCTGCGTCAACGAAACCATATTCCCTTCGGTATCTGCCGTGGAAATATGACTCGTACAACTCATCGGTTCGTAATAGACTACCTCACCATGTTGCGGTGAGTCAAGACCTGCCTTCAATTTCTCGCTGAGTGTCGCTGTGAAACTGTCAGACAGTTCTTCATCAATATCAATATCAACGAAATTCGGATCACCAAAACGACTGAGTCTTTCATACCAGCAAATCTTCATCGCTTCAGCGAATAGATGGAATCTCTCTGTAAGAGACATTTCAGCAACATTATAAGATTCTATCAAGCGGAGCATCTGTAAAGTGGTAAGACCACCTGCACCAAGAGGTGAAGTATATACCGAATAACCGCGATATTGAATTTCATAGGGTTCTGTAATGAAGGGACGATAACTTTTTAGGTCATCAACAGTTATACAACCCCCTAATTCCTGAATATGGTTCGCAATCGTTTCTGAAATCTGACCTTCGTAAAATGCAGTGTGTCCACCTTCTGCTACTGCTTCTAAGGTTCGTGCAAGGTCAGGATTAGTAAGGGTTTCTCCCTTTTTCGGCGCGCGTCCATCTTTAAGATAAACACGAGCCGTTTCAGGAAACTCACGTTTCCATCGCTCAGCATTTCCAGCAATCCCACCCCGATTCGCACCGTTTGGATAATACCCATAACGTGCGGAATTAATTGCTGGACGTATCACTTTATCAAGTGGAAGCCTACCATATTCCTTCAACGCCAAACAGAGACCTGCTACGACACCCGGCACTCCGATAGACAACGGTCCGTGAACGTTCACACGTCCCGGCACACGGTATCCTGCGACTGCATCCGGTGCATCTTCTATAGTGAACATGTCTTCGGAAGCTGCGGCAGGTGCGGCAGTGTTATAATCAATTGCTATGACATCTTGTGTTTTCTTGTGATATATCAGCATACAACCGCCATAGCCAGCGATTCCGTTTTGGGACGGTTCAACGACTCCCTCGGCAAACGCAGCCGCAACAGCAGCATCCACAGCATTGCCACCAGCAAGGAACATATCAAATCCCGCCTCTGCAGTGCGTGGATGTGGACCGACTACAGTACCATACTCTATTTTTTGTGAATTCACATACTTTTCCTGTCGCAAAAGGATAATAGAAGGAATTTTAAAGGGTTTTAACAGAATTGTCAAGTTTTTCTGAGCTTGACCATGGTTATTTAGTTTTTTATATTTCTACCGCATTTAATTACACTCGTTAATCTTATACTGCAGAACCGTCTGTTGTGTTTCTTACGTATTTGAATTGCGAAGTACACAGATTACACAGAATACTGAGTTGGCTGTTTAAGATCCCTTCTTATGTCAGTATTATTGGCTTGTGGAACGGATCTGATACCTCAGACTAAAAAATCCGCGTTAATCCGTGTAATCAGTGTAATACGAGATTCAGACAAGAAAGAAATCCAACCTAATAAAACGATCTATAAGTAACACTTTTAAACATAAAATTCTTAAAACTAAATTACTCTGGAGCTTGACAGAGATAATAGAACCGTGGGACGGGTAAAACATTACAAACCTACTATCATTGTAATTCCGTTTGTAGTCATATATTTCATTACGCATAGACATTAAATCTAATGAGTTAACCTCAATTATAATATTTATGCTAAAATATTAGCATTTTAATTTGACAATTGCTTCTATAAGTGCTAAAATATTAGCACTTATAGAAAGAGGTGAAGATATGGAAGATTATCGTATTACCAAAATGAGTCGTAGAGAACGCCAGCTTATGGACATTGTCTATCAACGCGGTTGCGTTTCCGTGGTAGATGTCCTTGAAGACCTGCCTGATGAACCGAGTTATTCTACAGTCCGGGCATTGCTACGGATTTTAGAAGATAAAGGGTATCTCTCACACGAAAAAGATGGAAAACGTTACATCTATCGTCCTACGCAGCCACGCCATCAAGCAGGACGTTCCGCACTCAAACAGATTTTTAATACGTTCTTTGATAAATCTATTGAGAAAACGGTCATGACATTGATTTCCGACGCAGACCTTTCGGATGAGGAACTTGACCGTCTAAGCCAACTCATTGAGAATGCCAAAAAAGGAGACACCTCATCATGATGCTATTCATTGAGACACTTTATGCAGACCCATTGCTGAAATTTCTTGTTAACACCACGATGAAAAGTTTTGTGATTCTCGCTGTTGCGGGTTTGTTTGCATTTTGTTTGCGACGTAAATCTGCGGCTATGCGAGGCTTTGTTTGGAACATGGCAATCGTAGGATGCCTTATTGTCCCGCTGTTTTCTCTCACGCTTCCGAAGTGGAATATTAACGTCTTACCACAAACACCTATCAGATTTAAGACTGCGCAATTAACAGAAAACATTCAACCTACTTCATCACCCGTTTTGATCGATCCGAGTCCGTCCGTGTCAGAAACTATGCCACCAACACAAGCCGTACCAGTTCTACCACGAAAACCGCCACCTCTTTCTGACAAGAGTAACATACTTCCAACAATTCATTGGACAAACTGGATATGGATAGTTTGGGCATGTGTTAGTGTATTCTTATTTGTACGTTTGATTGTTGGAATCAGTGGTATCTGGCGGATCTCAATTCGTAGCAAAGATATCAGTAGTATGATTGATATATTACATCTTCATTGGAATCGTCAGTTTAGTGTTCGTCTCAGCGACAATATAACAGTGCCAATGATGTGGGGGGTTATTCGTCCTGTAATTTTGTTACCGACTGATGCAGCACATTGGCAAACGGACCGTCTCCGTGCTGTTTTGCTTCACGAAACTGCACATATCAAAAGATGGGATTGGTTGATACAGACCATCACGCAAATTGCGTGTGTGACGTACTGGTACAATCCATTTGTATGGTATGCAGCGCATCGGATACGAATAGAGGCTGAACAAGCGTGTGATGACCAAGTGCTCAGTACAGGCTATCAATCAACCGATTATGCTAGACATTTACTTGATATAACATGCAATGTAAAAAAGATTAAAGTTATTTCGCATGCTGCTGTCGCGATGGCGCGTTCCTCAAAAATTGAAGGAAGACTCCGAACTGTTCTAACTGAAAACCTAAATCGTCATCCAGTTACAAAGGTTGTCGTAGGAATAGGTCTGATCATACTCACCTGCATTGCTGTTCCGATGAGCGCGATGCGTTTAGCACAAGCAGTTGATCCAGAAGAGACATCCAAGTTCCAGTTAGCACAAGATGATCCTATAAAGACACAACAGAACGTGGAAGTATGTAAGCAACATCTTCTTGAAATTGGTAAGGCTATCCAATCCTATAAGAAGGAACATAATGATTTACCACAATGGCTCTCAGACCTTCACCCAAAATACTTACCAGATGAAAATATCTTGCTTTGTCCCGCGGATGAAGACGGTGGGAAAACCCATTTTCTTGTCAACAAGGATCCAAAAATGTCCATGAGTTACGACTACCAATTTCACCCTCAGTATCGAGCAGACAAAACTGAGGAACGTCTCATGTATGGCGACGTTTTACCGCTTGTACGTTGCCGTCATCATGAGAATCAACCGTTTGAGTGTCATAACTTGAGTTTTGCCTATAAGGTATATTGGTCATCTGGTGTATACAAACCGGATGAAATGTATGAAACCGTTGAGGAAGCAATTGAAGTTTTAGAAAAAGGACTCCAACGACAAGCAGATAATGAAAATTTCTTTCATTTCTATACTACACTTGCACGGCTCTACATTGAAGTCGGACGCGAAAAAGATGTTCAGGATCTTGTTAACCGTTTCAAAACGATCATGAGACAAAACAGTATTTCAGATAATTTTCGACTCGGATCAATACTTGAGATCACAAATCAGCATGAAGAAGTCCTCAAGGTTTTTGAGAAACTTGAGAAGCGGCATCCAGACAACCTGTATGTTCTTGACAAACTTATACAAATTCATGAGAAACTTGGTAATTCTGTAATCGCATCGGAATATCGGAAAAAGACTGATCCGATGTCTGCACTGGTAGGAAAGGTTGTCCCGGACTTCACTGACATTGATCTCAATGGCAAACTAATCTCGCTGCAACAATTCCGCGGGAAAGTTGTTTTACTCGATTTCTGGGCGGTTTGGTGTCCTCCATGCATCGTCGAGATGCCGAATGTGAAAAAGGTTTACGATACCTATAAGGACCAAGGGTTTGATATCATAGGTGTCAGTCTTGACACTGATGAGACAAGACTGCGCAATTACCTCAAGACAAATGATATTCCTTGGCGGCAAATTTTTAGTGGTCAAAAATGGAATAGTCCGCTTGCAAAACAGTATCATATCCGCTCAATCCCAGCACCGTGGCTAATTGCCAGAGATGGCACACTCATTTCACGCGAAGCCAGAAGATTGAAGTTAGAACAACTTGTTGTGGATGCACTCAAGAAAAAATAAACCAAATCTGCGGTAGGCACGATTTGAAAACGTGCCTTCTGTCATGTTCGTCTAATTTTTGTGATATAGAAGTAACGAGTTCGAGTTCACTCCTATAGGAAAAGTTTAATTTTGTCAAATTATGTGTTATTCAATTCTAACATTCACGAAACGGTAGTGTATGAGGCATAAAATGTACAATTCCTCTAAACAAAAGGAGTATCAAATGACGACTGAGACAAAAAACCAGAAATACATTGAAATCTGCACCCAAAACTTGCTGACTATCGGCAAAGCGGTTCAGGCATACCTCAATGACCACGGTGATTATCCTGAGTGGCTTTCAGAACTTCATCCCAAATACTTGGCAGATACTAATGTACTACTCTGTCAAGCGGATGAAGAGGACGGAAAAACAGTTTTCTCTTTTAATGCAGATCCGAAATTTCCCATAAGTTATGGCTACCAGTTCCATCCTGAATACCGAGAGGAGAAAACTGAACAGCGTAAAGTGTATGGCGATGCCATGCCGCTCGTGCGTTGCCGACATCATACAGACCAACCCCTTCCTTGCTTAAACTTGAGTTATGCCTTTAAGGTATATCCCTCATCGTATATTTGGGAACGTACACCTAAAGAGATGTATGGAACCCCCGGAAAAGCCATTACTGCTTTGGAATCAGGACTTATGCGACAGCAGGATAACGAAAGTTTTTTCTATATCTATCCCATGCTTGCGCGTCTATACATTGAAGTTAAACGTGAGAAAGATATCGGAAATCTAATTAACCGGTTAAAATCAGTTACAAAACCTGATGACTTCCGAGCGAATTTTAACCTCGGTGTTATGCTTGAAATGGCGAAGCGGTATGAAGAAGCAATTGCGGTTTACGAGAAACTCGAGGAACAGAATCCGAATAACCGCAATATTCTCTTAAGACTTGCCCAATTTCATGAGAGACTTGGTTATTCTGAACCTGCTGCGGAATATTGGAAAAAGGCAGCCACACTTCCTTATGGATGCGGGTGCTAAGTAGTTTGAACTTGCAGCAGCATTCGACAATCTTACTACACGTAGTCATCAAATTTAGCGCATAATTAGCAGATTGCCTCTTGTGGGGGACTTTGTAAGCCTATATTGTGAGTTTAACTCTATAAATTCGGCGTTGAAAGTCCCTCCCTCAAGAGTAAATCCTTAAGTTGACCTATGTATTGGACTATCTTATAACTCAACTCACGTTATAATACTATAGTTTGGACAATTCCTTTCTGTTTCATGTTGCGTTTTCAAGTATTTATCTATAGGTTTTGAATGGAATCCAAACTCACAGAAAAACAGATTAAGCAGTCCGAACGGGTGGAATGTTTATAGAAACGCAAGTCGATAACCTCACTTAGTCCCAGCTTGGCGAAATGTGTATCAACAAACCTTATATTATATAGGTATTTAGGATGTTTTTTATACACTCTGATAATTACACAGGAACTGTAATAATTGTCCAAAATTCAGCATAACCTGATTCTGATAAAAGAATTTAGCATTGAAGGTTGTGTTCCTAACTCTTCTTGTTAGAACAAGCTTAAAAACTCTTTACAGCCATATATTGAATTTTCACAGCAACTCTGAAATTGTTGCTATGTCAAAACGCTGATTAGAACTGAATTTACTGAAAATACCCCATGCAAGTTATGGAACTGATACAAAAAAATCAGCGTTTGGACAATGTAGAGAAAATTATGTTTTGTCTTATTTAGGTTTACTTTAATAGGATACCGAAAGGAGAATATAATGAAACAATTGATGATACTATTTCTTGTGGTAGTTGTTTTTCTTAGTTTCATAACAATCTCATTAGACAGTGTCCCCGTACAAGAATATTCGCAACACCCGCAAAAGATCAACATATTTCTTGATATAGTAGGTGAAGACGATCTTACACCATTAGTTAGGAAACATATGCTTGAAGCGTTTAGTAGGATTGAAAATGTAAATGTCGTCTTGAAAATTGAAGAAGGTGTATCCTATGTCGTCTCCGTCGTACTTGTAGAAGCACGAGCTGGAGAAAATAAACAAAAAACCGATAATATTGCTGCATGTGTCCAGTATCTTGATTATTTTGACAACAGTATTCTCAAACAAGATGTTGCTATTTCAAATTGGGACCGTGTTAACGACCTAACAGAAAACCTGATTGAACACTCTCAAACAGGTCTTTACCTATTTTCTAAAGACGATTTAGGGAAAATGACAATTGGTGTTGTTTCTAAATTTCAAGTACTATTTTTGGAAAAAATTAAATGAAATAACATTTGTTGTTTCTAAATTTCAAGTACTATTTTTGGAAAAAATTAAATGAAATAACATTTCACTACAATACTACGAGACTATATTAAAGAAAACGACATTCAACGGAAAATTAATCACACATAAAGCCAGAGGAGAGGAGTTGGAAGGACTCGTAGTAGAAGCAGTCAAGGATAAGTCTGAGAATAAATAGAACAAATGGATTGATAGGTGTAGTTCCCCGCCAAGAAACTGAAATTATTTAACCACACAACTTTACATTTCCACGTCAGGTATTTCCCTTGACATTCCGTCAGAATACCCGTATAATATAACACATCGTAAATACAACATAAATGGAACACTAATGCCCTCACGTAGACAATCCCGCGTCGTAGCGATGCAGATGCTTTATCAAATTCACCTCAACGCTGAACCGGTACAACTTGTCATCAAACAGTTTTGGCACAACCGAGACACCCCTGCAACAAATAGGCAGTTTACTCAGCAACTTGTTGAAGGCACAACTACAAATCTTGAAGCCATAGATGCTGAACTCACGGCTACATCTAATAATTGGAAACTTCATCGGATGCCAATTGTAGACCTTTCTATCCTAAGACTTGCTACTTATGAAATCCTATATGTAGATGATATTGATGCGGCAACATCAATAAACGAAGCAGTTGAAATTGCTAAATCTTACAGCACTCCAAATTCACCAAAATTTATCAATGGAATCCTTGACAACATACGGAAAAGAAACCAAAATTGACCTTATCCACTCCGGTACTACATTCCAAGCCGAGAACAAGGTAACCACACTAATATCTAATGCGTAATAAAATAATCCTGATACTTTCCATTCTGCTGCTAATTCCATTGAATCTAAACGCAGCAAATGAATACAAATTCGTCGGAGAATTTGGTGGAAAGGGAGAAGAAAAAGCGCAATTTGCAAAAACTCTGTTTATGGCATTCGGACAGGATAGTGGAGTCTATGTCACCGATACAGATAACTTCAAAATACATAAGTTCAATAATGACGGCGCACTCGTATTCGATATAACTGTGACGGATCCATCAGTATTTCGATTTATACATCCAACTGCTATTGCTGTCGGAACAGACAGTTCTATTTATGTAATGGATTGGATTCTTGAACATATTGACGGGACAGATAATCCGAAAATCTTCAACTATGGTCCATGCATACACAAATTTGATGCACAAGGAGAATTTGTAACGACTTATCCGTTACAGGATTTTAGCAAAAGGATTGATACCCTTGAAACGGCTGTACCCGGTTTGGATAGTGATGGAAAATATGCTCTTATTATCCCGCAGGGGAACACTAAACGAAACTTCCTACTTACAGTGGATACTCACCACAATCTTTATATCTATGACAACAGGTTGATCTATAAGCTTGATTCCAACGGTAAACCTATAATGCGATATGCTATCGCACAACCGGGGGTAGGACAAGTTATTCATCCAGTTGATATGACTGTAGACAAAACAGGAAACCTTTACATCGTGGATGAAAAGGGACATCGAGTAGTGAAATATAGTACGGAAGGAAAGTATTTAGGAGCATTCGGGGAATATGGAGATGCAGCAGGACAATTTGTCGCGCCATATCGTATTACTGTCTTAACCGATGGCACGCTCCTTGTAGCGGATAAGGCAAAGTATCTAAAGGATTTTCTCTCTACACTTCCCAAACGTCTTGATGATCCAACACGACGAATTGATGGTTACACACGAACTTTCCGATATCGGTTGCGAAGAATACAACAATTTACTAATGATGGAAAATATAAGCAAAAGTTGCTCATCCCTTTTCAACGTGAGGTAGAGACTGATGTTAATCTACAACTAAAAGGGATTGATCCATCTGGAAATCTCTATTATCTCAATTCGACAGCATTACGGTTTAGGAAATATGAACCAGCCACATCCCTGTTCTCTTCAATGTTCCAAACTGAACTGAAACTCCGCTATACAAGGGATATTCACGACATAGAAATTGATAATCAAGATGACCTCGATGCAGACTTATATGCTAAATCTGATTTTGACGAAAAGATTGTTCAGGATGCTGCAGATGTTAACCTGACCTTTTCTTATGATTTAAATGAGGACTATCGTATCGGTCTTTCCAACCAACTTACGTTTGTCTATATGACAGATACAAGTTATTACAGAGCACGTGAATTTGAGGATTTCCGTGGTAGCTTCAACCAGGATGATAAAACAACAGAGACATCATGGGATAACCGCGTCCAGCTTGATTTCACGTGGATTCGAGACCATAGCGTCTACAATTATCGTGAGGCGCGGGTATATGCATACTTAAGCACGATCAATCTTGATTTCATCAACGATGCCCTTGATCGCAGTAACTTCCGTTATTTTGATTTCTACGCTAGACTCTCTGATTGGGGTGGTGGTGTCTATTTCGACTTAAGTCGATCATTCCGCATGAGCTTTGAAATTACACATTTCTTCGGCAAGAATGAATATATATACATTGATGAAACCAATGATCTCTATGCTACAGGATTTCAGAAAGCCGATACCATACGTGCTATTTTATATATAATCGGTTATTTCTAATACCCACGTAATTGCGATTATTTCCCTTTTATAGCACCCCAAGTGGTAGCGAGTTTACCCTTACTTTCAACAGGTAACCCACCGACTGCAAGATCTTCAATTTCATTAGCACTTAGCGTGCGTTCAAAAATCATAACTTCGTCAATAATACCCTTGAAATACCTTGCTCCACAGCATTCGTCCCACCCGAATTTCAGGTTTTTTACTGTCTGCTCAATATGGACAATTTCATTTTCAGCAGAATCAAGTTTTCCATTATCTCTATGATAGATGTAACTCGTTGCCTTTTCTTCCTCAATTGCGATCGCCACAAGTGCCCATGTATCTTGCGGAATTGCAGGTGCACCTTGCCAATTCCATGTTTCTGCGTTGTTATTGTTCCAAACATAGGTCAATGTGTTATTCGCAGCAACTCCTAACCAGAAGGATGCTGGATCGCTTCGTCCTACTACAATACCAGACCAGTCAATCGTTTTCCAACCGTTGATGCGAGCAACCACCGTGATGGCAATTGTTGTCAACTGAAACGCGTCATCAACGATAACATGTCCACCTGCTCCATCAAACTCCACTGCACCATTCATCCAACCTTTATCAGTAAATTTCGCACCCGGTTTCAATTCAGCATCATATCCATTACCTGATTCATCTTTTCCGTTGCCATCCAAAGGCCAATACGCGATGAGACCATCCGATAAACCGGCAAAGGCACTCATAGAACCAAAGAAAATGGCAATTATTAAAACAACAATAATTCTGTATTTCACTTTTCTCTCCTTTTAATATAAACTGGATTACAATCCAATTACCTAATCTGGGATTAGTTATTTATTAGTAGGAAAACAGATTGGATGTTATCAATATGCACATCAGAATATAAACATCTCCGTTGCCCGTATAATACAGAAATGGCACTTTTAGTGCAAGGGAAATCAAATGAATTAAACAATAAATATTCTTTATGATCTAACATAAAAATGACGATAAAACAATCAAAATTTTATCAAATTTCGTCATAAAACTATATGTACATTGATTATTTAGTGATTTTTATTTGCAATTATACTAAAAATAACGTATGATTATACTCAACCATCAAGAATTTTAGACAGTTACAATCAACACATAAACCCAAAAAACATCTGTTTTTGGTAATGGTATATTGTAGTAAACACTCCATTCAGAAATAAAGTAATATCAAATAATATGTAAATCTGCTGCCAACAGGAGACATTTTATGGCAACTATCGGTATCGGTGACTACCAATATGAGGTAGATGAAGGTTGGGGGATGATTCCACAGCTCGGTCTGGTTTCGGGTGTGGCGTGCGACTCAGATGACCGTGTCTATGTCTACAATCGTAGTCCACAACCTGCAATGCTGGTCTTTGAAGCAGATGGCACATTCGTTGCTGAATGGGGTAAGGATATATTCCAAAAACCGCACGGGGTTTGGATTAGTCCTGAAGATGAAATATGGACGACAGACACCGTTGACCACACTGTACGTAAATTTTCGCTTGATGGTGAGTTATTACAGACTTTTGGCACAGTAAATGAGCCAGGATCACCAGGAACACCTTTTAATCAGCCCACCCGTGCAGTTCTCTCTGCATCTGGTGAGATGTATGTTTCTGATGGTTATGGTCAATCGCGCGTTCATCGCATGACCACTGATGGTGAAGTTATCGTTTCCTGGGGTGCACCTGGAACCGGTCCAGGTGAATTCAACCTACCACACGATATTGCTGTAGACAATAACGATAGGGTCTATATCCTTGACCGTGGCAATCTTCGGTGTCAAATTTTTAACAATGACGGGGAATTTCTCACTGAGTGGACTGACCTCGGTTCACCTAACGATCTATTCATAGACTCAGACAATATCATCCACATAGCCGAAGCACGTCAAAGTATCTGTATTATGACGTTTGATGGAGAAATCATCGGACGTTGGGGTGAGAAAGGAACAGCACCAGGACAATTCAGTGATTCCCCACACGGTATATGGATTGATTCAAAAGGAGACATCTATGTCAGCGAAGTTATCGCTGAAAGACGGCTCCAAAAGTTTGCGAGGGTATAATAGTTTTGAAAAAGCACTTACTTCCAGTATTCAGTCTCATTATTATCGCTATTGTAATATGCACCTTTGCTTATGCTGATGCAAATCATGAGCATTCAGGTGAAAAGATAAAAAGTTTATTAACAAAAAACATAACATTACAGTTTGCGATCACTGCATTAGTAGTTTCATTCGTGCTTGGTGGTTTGCATGCGTTAACCCCAGGACACGGTAAAGCAGTCGTGGCTGCGTATCTTGTCGGTTCGAGGGGGAGAATAATTGATGCTATTTTCCTCGGTCTTGTTGTCACGTTTACCCATACCTTTAGTGTCATATCAATCGGTGTCATACTACTGTTTGCAAAAGATCGTTTTGCACAAGAGGATGTCGTCTTATGGCTGAGTCTTGTCTCTGGACTCTTGATTGTAGGTATCGGAGGGTGGCTTCTTGCAAAAAACATGAAGCAGTATTATATTGGTAAAGCAAACAGCCATGAACATGGACATGACCATACTCACGATCATTCCCATACTCACGATCATACCCACACACATGCGAATGGACACACACATAGTCATGTGCCATCTGAACGGACAGGTTTCTGGGGTTTGCTATCGCTTGGTATCTCTGGTGGGATTGTTCCATGTGTTGATGCGCTCATCGGACTGTTATTTGCTATTAGCCTGGATAAACTCACGTGGGGTGTGATTATTTTGTGTGCATTCTCACTGGGTCTTGCGGCTGTGTTAGTCGCCATCGGTATCCTTATGGTAATGGCAAAGCCTGTTATTGAGCGTTTCACTGGCAGAGGTGTTTGGCTGCAACGTCTTCCGATTATTAGTGCTACTGTTGTTATCGTGCTTGGTGCAGTGCTGGTTTTCAAGGCACTCAATGATGTCGGCATACACATATAGAAGAAATATCCTGCCTTTCAGTTTATCAACTCGGTAATAAGGGAACTTATGTCTACAACTATAGGCATCCTCAGTCCAGGTGATATGGGACATACTGTAGGAACTGTGCTTCGTCAGAACGGTTTACGCGTTATCACCTGTTTAGAAGAGAGAAGTCAACGCACATGTGACCTTGCCCAGAAAGCAGGTATTGTAAACGTGCAGACGTATATACAACTCGTCACCGAAGCAGACCTGATAATGTCAATTATGGTTCCAGCACAAGCGACTTCTGCTGCTGAGTCGATTGCACAAGCATTGAAGCAAGTTGATACGGATTTAACTTATGCTGACTGCAATGCTATCGCACCGCAAACGGTTCGCAAAATTGACGGAATTATAACCTCAGCAGGTGGAAATTTCGTTGATGCTTCTATCATCGGACCTCCACCACGAAAGCCTGGTTCAACACGTTTCTATACATCTGGACCACAGTTATATGTCTTCACAGAACTAAACCAATATGGGTTAGATGTTCGCACTCTCGGTGAAGAGATCGGACTTGCCTCTGCAATAAAGATGTGCTACGCATCTTTGACGAAAGGATTGACTGCACTATGCACCGAGTTACTCACAGCAGCAGAGGTGTTAGGTGTATCTGACGCTCTTCAACAGGAATTCCAATTGAGTCAAGCACCTCTATATGAACGGATGGAAAGAGGATTGCCTGGAATGCCACCTAAAGCGAGACGTTGGATTGGGGAAATGGAAGAAATATCAGACACTTTTTCACATGTGGGACTGACACCGAATATATTGACTGGTGCAGCAGATATGTACCGTCTTGTCAGTGATACGTCTCTTGCAGACCTGTCACCAGAAGCGCAAGACAAGTTTCCTACCTTGGATGAATTGATCGCTGTTATGGCTGAGCAATTACAGAAAAAATAGGACTATAGATTCATATCAACACATGTAATCACATTGCCCTACTGTTCCTCCTGTTCATCCACCTCTTCTTTATGAAGTGGTTCCGTAATCCAGTTTTGAAACGTTGCAGCATCTTCAAAAAATGATCGCATCAACGCAAATTCTGCTGGTGTAGCAATTGCACACCGCAAATATCCCTCTTGTCGTTCGTGTGTTTGTAAACGTTGTTGCCAGACAGAATGAAATACTTCGTTTTCTTCCAACATAAACGCAGAAACCGCCCCCATCTTTACGGAGTTGGTAAATACTCCACCATTACCAGACTGAAGTTCACTTAATGGCTTCACCAAATTATCATTTAATAGATCGCTAAATTCATTCATATTATTTAATTGTGATTTTCCTGCCTTGCTCCATTGCCGCATTGTATAATAAAAATTCACCCAAATTTCTTGTTCTTCTGCTGCCAAATTTGTTCCTAAGTAATGTCCAAGCCTTGCCTTAACAACAGATCTATGTTGATCCGTTGGCATAGCAGCGAGATATGCTGGATAATCTGCATATTCTCCTCCATCATGCATTTTAAGGTATTTGAGATATGGTTCTGAAGATAAAATGTGCTCTAAACCATCTGCATTTTCTGTATCTGACATTTCATTAACCTGTTCAAGCAAATGAGATAGAAGTTGTTGCTGTTCCTCAGTTAATTGTATGTTTGCAAATTCCCGCAAAGCGTGTATATATTCTACGTGTTTATCTGTCATCTCCCCAAAGTCTTGATATATGTTAACGAACCAAGGTACTACAAAGACCAATCCAAGGACAAATATTAGAACACCTATACCGGTAAGTATTAGACAAGTAGGTTTTTTCATTTAGTGCTCCCATCTTTTTCGTCTAATCGTAGCATCTCTTTTTATATATTGCAACGATAATTGTCGCTGTAGGGTGTGTATAGTCTTTTGTATAGAGATAACAATCGGACACCATGCACAGAACTTCGGAGGATGTGTTTGAACTAAGTTTATAGTAAACATTGAAATTAAAGAGACATATTTCTGTAGGAGCGATCTCCGAATCGCGACAAAACTCACTGATAATCGGGAATCGGAGTTCCCTCCTACAACTCAAAATGTCCTGTTAATTCTAAAGTTCACTATATATGTGAGATATTCTAATTTCTCTTGATTTTTTTGCTTGTTAAAGTGTACCAATTGGTACATTAATTTCGTTCAGTGGTACAGTTTGGTACATTGTATGTAAATATAGTCCCTGTCTGGGTTTATAGGCTTTAAAAGTGTCAATTTTAAAATAAAATAATTTAATAATTGGTACAGTTTGTATATGCTGGGAAAAAGCATGTTTTTTTATAGTAATTCCATTTAATTTTAGATGCTTCATTAGAATACTGGTATCGTAAAATGTAGGCATGATTGGGTCACCTATCCATACAAAACTATATGTGATATATAGTATAACATAAATAAATAACGGTTGTCAAATTATATTTTACAGACTTTTCCCAAATCGTATATTTTCTCTGGATAAACTCCTAAACTGATTCGTAAATTGGACATAGAAAACTTCGGACATCAGACTTTACAGCGAATTGTTTGTCTTGTATTATCATAGGATTTTTCCTTCTTTAAAAAGATACCGTTTAGTGCCTTATTTTACATTACGGTATCTTTTTGGTGTTGTGGTCTGGTTGTAATGTCTGTCTGGGTTTATGGGTTGTTTTCATCGGTTTACTGTGGAAGAAAAAACTTGAAAAACGGTATCTTTTGTTTTTGCTGGGTTTCTTCTGTTTTTTGTTAGTTTTGAATTGTCTAATAACCTGTCGGAGTTCGCTACACTTACTCCGACCTACGTATTGATTGCATGTGTTTTTCTCCATTCTTGTCACGGGTCGATCTTTTATTCCGAAAATACGATAGTTTTTTGGGATAGTTTTCGAATAAATCAATGATAGTATTGTATGTTGAATATTTACCCATTTGTATGGTATTAACCTATTTCAACTATATGTAAAATATAGTATAACATCTATTTTTACATTTGTCAAACAATAATTCTATAAATGTTATAATTGTGACGCGAGTTCGGTATAAGATTTATAGGTTGAGTTAAGGCACGAAATCCAACCTACGATTTCATTCATTTCTGTTATACTGAACTCACGTTGTTTTATACTTTCTAAAGTTGGTTCTATTTATAGTGAACTTTAGATTTAACGGGACATTTTGAGATGTCCGAGGGAACTCCTATTCCCGATTATCAGTGAGTTTCATCGCGATTCGGAGGTCGCTCCTACAGAATGTAAGATGTCGGAGGTCGCTGTGCTCACTCCGACCTACGAAGACTTCTAAAGTTGGTTCTAATAATTACCTTGATGTTGTTGGAAGAGATTTCTGTAATTCATTAAGTTGCTCAATTGCTCTATTTAGCTCTGAAGGTAGTTCTAATTTTCCACTTGACGTTGTTGGAAGAGATTTTTGTAATTCATTAAGTTGCTCAATCACTGTATTTAATTCTTTGAGATTGTCTTTTAATCCAGTGCTCATTTCAGCTGCGAGCATTTTCCGTTCTATTGCAGTTTGGAGTGCATTGGATGCTTCTTGTGAGTATGGGGCGAGTGTTTCAAGAGCATCTATTCCCTGCTGATTTAACGCACTCATTTTTTCAATCATCAACTTGGTAACATCCCAGTCTAAAGGTCTTGCTTTCATAATGGGCATATACTCTGCTTCTAAACTTGCTTGTGCTGATTGTATCTCTTCGTACTTTTTTAAAGCTGCGACTACCTCGGGAGATAGATCTTTTTCTGCTATGTCACTAAATAGTGTGCCAGTATAGGAATGACTTATATTCTCATTAGTTTCGGGTGAGTTACTATTGTCAATATATTGTGTTGTAACTACATCTTCTTTTTTTACACCAGTGCTACTTTCTTTTTCTACACCGGTGCTGGCATCGCTTTTTATTGGTGTGACTTTAGATGTCTTAGTATTATCTGGTAAGGTGTTCGGTTGTGACAGTGTATCGTTGTACACTTTTTCCGGTTCCGCCTTCATGATTTTGAGATAGTGATGTCGCCATACACCGATACCAGTAACAATAATAGCAACGGAAATGAAGATAATAGTTATGCGAAGTGTCTTTTTCATTTTTATTTTCCTGTTTGGTTTTGAGATAATATAATACCATTTCTAATAAATAAAGTGCCATTTGCTGAGGACTACTTGTAGGATCGACCTCCTGGTCGCGACCGGTAAATCAACGGTATGAATGCCATTTAGGCATTCACCGGGTCAATCCTACAGAAGAAAGATTTCCAATCAATAACAATGGTTGAATCCAGTAATGGGACAATAAATATTAAAATTGGTATTAGGTTGAATACTATTAGTAGGTAGTATAATAATTGTGTAATTTCTATTATGATTAACCACGTTACTCGGCTTGTATCAACCCTCCCCCAAATACCATGCCGATTAGTTGAATAAGTTGCTGAAAATCTCCAAGTGTTAGGAGAAGTTTTGCATCAATTCCATTATCTTGTGTTTTTGCAGCAAAACCGATGCTATAATTATCAGGGAGATTCGTAAACATACCTGAAAACATCTGTATTGATGCAGCATCCTCCTGTTCAAGTTTACCTAATATTGGTAGGAAGTCTTTAATTGCAATTATTGGAGAAAAAGCAATAAAGACATTATTGTCTGCACCCAAATTGTCAACAAGTTTCTGATAACTTGTATTACCAGAAAACAGATCACCTTCACCAGTTTTCCTATCAATAGCAGATTTCATTGCCTCTACGTTAGTACCCGTAGTAAAATAAAGACGACCATCTGTAAACGCATAATACCAGTGCCATTCGATAGGAGTTAATTCCACACCTTCAGGTATATCCTCTCCCCTATTCATCTTGAAATCTGGAAATATGTAGCTTTTGATCTCAACACCGTTGTGTATTAAAACTTCTCCTGCGTAAGCATCATGATGTTCATGTAGTTGCTTCAAGAACTCTGCATCCATAAAAGTTTTCGCACTTCGTTCATCTTTCAACTCGTAGATAAAAAGGTAATCCGGTACTATAGAGTTCTCAAAACTCATAGACATATTCCACTTATCCGCAAGAGACTCGTAATGGTCTTTCACCTCTTGGAAAAGGGGATTCAACTCTTTCTCTTGATCCGGTGGGTCTTTTGGAAAAATATCAAACCAGAAAGTGCTGATATCTACTAACAGTTTTGGTACACCTTGAAAAGCTCCATTCATCATACTAACATTTGGGAGTTCCTCAATATTAGATAACTCACTTGATGATTCTTTGAAATCATTCAGGTATTCGCTTCCGTTTCTGAATTTGAAGAACGGTTTGAGTTGTACATCGGTATTTTTTACTTGTATTGTTGCACTTAGGAATTGTAATTGTTCGATCAGGTCCGCTGTTCTGCTCAGCATATTTGTAAGAAGGCTGGCTGAAACTATTGATATTGGATCATTTTCGTTCTCAAGGTTTTCAGTCATATCCTCCAATTCCTGTTCTAATGAACGATCAAGGTTGTCAACGACGGATTCAATGTTAACATAGACTCCCAACTGATCAGTTCCATCTATAATTTCGTTACTGAATATTCTTTTATCGGCATTATGCGTTATTGCATGCCCCGTTCCTTTAAATATATCAATCACATTCTTGCATACATCAGTTTGTTGTGAAAAGACAAGAGTATTCTCCAATAAAGCAAAATTGCTTTCACCTTCAGCAGAACTCCAGTAGGTTACCCCATTATATTCCGTGGGTGCGCCTTCTGCCTCAGTTTCAATGATCTGTCTCATTGTTTCAGCGTCAGTTAGACGGATAACTGCTGCTACTTGTATTGGCATCACACTGGAGAAGAAAACTGCGAAATCCTTGTCAACATCAAGACCAATTAATTCCAACTCATCCAGGCTCTCAAATCCTGCTCCGAATGCTCCTGACAAAGCTTTCGCAAGCCAATTCGTTGCGTCTACTTGTCCCATCAGATCTGCAGCCAACATATTTATCCGTTTATCCAATTCAGTTAGACTTGGACAGTAGATAACTCCTATTGTATCTTGCGGAATTAATTGTAAAACACTATCATCTGGTATTTTAACATTTTCAGACGATCCGTCAGCTATGATTTGTTCAGTTTTGGCAATTGATTGAAAAGTAAAACCTATAGTTAGAAGTGTTATCAGCAGTACTAAGGTAATTAGGGATTTGCATGAAAATCGATAAAACATATTATTACTCCTTATTCAATGTATTGAGAAAATCCGTATAAATTGTGGATATTATTCGCATGTTAATTTAGTGGAATATAGAACATCCCGCGTTTCTTGGTTACGATGTAAAGTTTCTCATCATGTATCACAAGTTCTTCAACATTGTCTGGTACTTCTGGAGAGATTATCCACCATTCACCTTTGTTATCTAATTCGTAGATTCCGCTATCTGACGCTCCAAAGACGGTGTTTCCATCTATTGCTAAACTGACAATCTCGATATTTGAACTGGTATTATCTGTTAACACACGCCATTTTTTTCCTGTTTCTGAAAATAAGACACCGTTGTTAGTTGCGACATACACCTTAGACCCTACAGAGACAATCTCATTGAATTCCTCAAACATTAGTGGAAGAGAGGAGGTAATGTCTTGCCAATTATTCCCAGCATCAAGTGATTGAAAGAGATGTCCGTCTTTCTTTCCAACGTAGACTGTATCACCTGAAGCTGCTAAACTACCTGCATAACCAAAATCCTCACCAGTATCCAATCCTAAATCTAACCACTCAGGATATCCTTTTCTCCATCTGAAGAGTCTTTGATTACGATCAATATAAAAAGTATTGTCAGTAACTGCAACAGCACCTACACCAACGATGTTAAACAATAATTTAATACCTTCCACTTTGTCTTTCAACTTTCCAGTTTTTTTACGTAAATTCAAGATGTTAGCGTCTTCACTAGACATTATATAAGTTTAATCGAAATGTTTGTCATAACACCAAGGTCTGAAGTTTAGACGAAAGTTATGTAATCCACAACAGATTTTCATGACTAAATCGCTGAACCCTTGTTTCCAATTACGCAA
>Ga0209543_1000017_pt1 | contig 253227 bp, 193 predicted proteins | sample MesohylFT_FD_187296 | JGI IMG/M metagenome (GOLD analysis project Ga0209543, IMG submission 187296) | Host-associated microbial community of the marine sponge Aplysina aerophoba from Gulf of Piran - sponge mesohyl, lysed by freeze-thaw... | ecosystem: Host-associated > Porifera > Sponge >... | reverse complement strand
GCGGCTGAGGTTCGCGAATCGGCGGGAGTCAAACAGCGGGAAGTCGGCCTGACAATCCTGTAACTCTAACGACCACAGAAAGATACAAACATGATGCCGCATGACGTAACGTCAGGGTTGCCGAATGCGCGGCCAGAAGAGTCATTTGGACCGATGCTGCCCCGTCACGCACCCATCCTCACCGCCGCCACCGCCCTTTTCACCGCGGTCGCCTGCGCCGCCCCCGACCCCACTCCCCAGTCCAGCTCCGCCATCTGGACCGACGGCACGTTCACGGACTGGGACGGCATCGCGGCGACCGTTACGGACCCGACCGGCGACACCCCGGCCGGATCCCCCGTCGACCTGCGCGCGGTCACCATCCGGGATGATCCGCGCTACCTCCACCTCCTCGTCGATCTCGGACACACCGTCACCGCGCAGGGGATGCCCGGTTCGGTCGAGATCGTGCTGGACGCCGACGGCGATCCCGGCACGGGCGGGCCCTACGCGGGCGTGGAGGGAGCCGATCTGGCCATCGTACTGTCCCGGCAGCGCGACCCGACGGTGGATGCATACGGAGCCGGGGTCGGGATTCGCCGGATCGGCCCGAGCGGGGCAGGAGAACCCGGGAGCGCCGGCACCGTGGGACTCCTGGTGTCCCCCACGCACTCCTCCGCCCGATTCGAGGTGCGGCTCGACCGGGGTGCGGTCACGGCCGGGGCCGGCGGCGCATCCGATGCGGCCCACGCCATCGCCGGGCGGGTGGTCTACCTGCGCGGCGGCAACGTCGTCGACGAGACGCCGGTCTTCACGCACGTGCTGGCGACTGCGCCGGGCGACGCTCCGCCACTGATCGGTGCTGATGCCATCGCCAAGCTGCCGGGTACCTTCCGGGTCGTCACCTGGAATGTCTCGGACGGGAACTTTCGCGACACCCCGGAGCCCTTCGGCCGCGTTGTCGCCGCCCTCGGCGCGGATGTAGTGCTTCTCGACGAAGTCTATTCGGACGTCACCCCGGCCGACCTGTCGCGCTTTTCCGATATGCTCACGTCGAAATCCGCCAGGCTTGCCACCGAATCGACCGGGCGTTCCGCGAACCGGAGCCCATGGAACTGGTGGCTGGCCGAAGGGGGTGGCCGTCAGCGCACCGCCGTCGGCGCATCCGGAAGGGTCGCGCGTGGCGAGCCTCTCCTGGCCCGAATCGACCACGCACCCGGTGCGCTCGATCGCTGGCTGCAGGAAGTGGGGGACGAGCCCGAGGCACCGCGAATGGCACCGTCGTCGGCGCTGGCCCGTGCCGAGACGGAAGGCGGTCTGTCCGCGACCGGGGCCTGGGTGACGGTCGGCCAGGACAAAATCCTCTTCGTCCCCGTCGATCTCCAGAGCGCGGGACACGACGGATCGCCCCGCGACCGGCTGCGCGAGCTGCAGGCGCGTACACTGAACCGGGCGATCGCCGCCGCGCTCCGGGAACGTCCCGGCGCCGGCCTCGTCGTGGGCGGGGATCTCAACCTGGTGGGGTCAGCGCGTCCGCTTGACGAGCTCGTGCGCGGCCTCGGCGCAGACGGAACCGACCTGGACGTCGCCCGCCCCGGACGCCTTCGCGAGCGTTCGCTGGCGACCTGGCGCAGCACGCACCCACAGGACCCGTTCTCGCCCGGCCGGCTCGACTACGTTCTCTACCGCGGCGGGGTCTTGCAGGTCGAACGTGCGTTCGTCTTCGATGCGGTCGACCTTTCCGAGACAGCGCGGCAGGAATTGAACGTGCAGGAAGAGGACACGCGCCGCTCTGACCATCTCCCTTTGGTGGTGGACTTCCGGATGCGCTGACGAGAGGTGGCTTCGGTGACGACTGGCGCCAGACCGCGGTCGATCCGATCCTTGAGGTTGCCGGGGCCGCTACGCAACCTTCCAACCGGGAATCCAGATGCGAACCCTCCTTCCCTTCGTCCTCCTCTCCCTTGTGGCCGGGTGCGACGCCCCCGCCGGCGATGATGCCAGCGACGTGACAGGCGACGTCCTGGCGGCTTCCGAGCCACCCCCGCCGGGCTTCGACCGCGTGCAGCCCGACCTCTTTGCCGCTCCCGGTGCCCAGCCCAACGCGTGGGCCGACTTCGACCGTGACGGCGACCTCGACCTCTTTGTGGGGATGCGCTACTCCGCGAACCGCCTCTATCGTAACGACGGCGGTCACTTCGTGGACGTGGCTCCGGAGCTGGGGCTGGCCGACATCGAGGACACGCGTGCCGCGGCCTGGGGCGACTACGACGGTGACGGCGACCTGGATCTCTACGTCGGTTACCCGGTCGCTGCAGACACGCCCAATCGCCTCTACCGCAATGACGACCAGATCTTCGTCAACGTCGCCACCGGCCTGGGGGTGGATCTGGTGGGCACGACCCGCCAGCCCAGCTGGGTCGACTACGACGGTGACGGCGACCTCGACCTCTTCGTCGCCGTGCGCGACCAACCCAACCGGATGTTCCGCAACGACGGGCCGGGCGCCACAACCGCTGGCGATGCGAGCAGTTCTCCCGCCTGGTCCTTCACGGACGTGACCGGCGAATCGGGCCTCGGCGACCCCCGCCGCACGGTCGGCGTGGTGTGGTTCGACTACGACCGGGACGGTGACCTCGACGTCCACGTCTCCAACCAGAACGGCGACGAGGACGCCTTCTTCCGCAACGAGGGCGACGGGACGTTCCGTGATGTCGCCCCCGCGCTGGGCATGAATCACCCGAACCGGGGTGATGAGTACGGCAGCGTGGCTCCTGCGGTGGCCGACTACGACAACGACGGCGACCTGGACCTGTTCATCGCGACATACGGGCCGGACATCCTGTGGCGGAACGAGGGCGACGGCACGTTCACCGACGTCACCGACCCGGCCACCCTGGGCGAAGACTACCACTCCACGACGGCGGCGTGGGCCGACGCCGACCACAACGGTCTGCCCGACCTGGTGGTGACGTCCTATCTGTCCGGCATCGCGGCCGTCGAAGACCACCTCTTCATGAACGCGGGCGAAGGGCGCTTCATGAACGCGCTCCCGGCGCCCCTGCTGGAGCACGGTCCCAGTCACGGCGTTGCGTGGGCGGACTTCGACCGCGACGGCGACCTGGATCTGTCCATCGCCAACAACCACGAGACCGGCGGCACCCATCATCTGTACCGCAACCTGCTTCCCGCCGATGTTGCGGGGCGTTCGCTACAGGTGGCGGCGACCGACGCGGAGGGGCGCTCGATGGTCCCCGGAGCCGAAGTCCAGTTGCTGGACCACGACAGCGGCCGGATCCTGGGCACCCGCCTCGTGGATTCCGGCGGCGGCTACTGCTCCCAGGGGGCTGCCCCGGCGCACTTCGGCATTCCAGCCGGCGTGGAGCGCGTGGATGTCCGCGTGACCTACGTGGCGGGCGGGCGCAGGTCGACGGTGGTCCGGGAGGGAGTGTTTGCGCCGGACTACGCGGGGCGCTGGCTTGTCGTGCGGCAAGAGGGCTGAGCGACCGACGGCGATCCGATCACGGGTACAGCAGATACCGCTCGCTCGCGGCGCCGAACTCGTCCAGCTCGCCCTCCACTCCCTCCAGGATCTCGCCCGTCCCCGCGCCGGCGTCCACACCCTCCCTGAGCCCCCCATGTCCCCACAGGATGTCGATGGGGGGCAGCGTCTCCTCGTACTCGTAGGGTGGTCGGCGCCAGGCGAAGTCGTGCGGGGCCAGTTCGCGGACCGCGACGAGGACCTCGACGGCGGTGCGGACCGGGTCGAAGGCGCTCGAGTCCGTGACGTGCAGCTGAGCACCGCCGCAGAGCAGGCCCGAGTGCTTCTGGAAGGTGGGCTCGAAGTGACAGGGCCGGAAAACGACCCCGGGCAGGTGCGCAGCGGCCAGCCGTGCCGCCAGCGCCGCGGAGTCGAGCCATGGGGCGCCGAAGAGCTCGAAGGGCCGGGTGGTGCCGCGACCTTCCGACAGATTGGTCCCTTCCAGCAGCACCATCCCGGGGTAGACCGTGCAGGAATCGGGCGTGGGCAGGTTGGGGCTGGGCATCACCCAGGGCAGCCCGGTGTCGTTCCATGACATGGATCGCTCCCAGCCGTCGCACGGGATCACCTCGAGGTCGCAGCCGATGCCGCGTGCCCCGTTCAGCCAGCGAGCCATCTCGCCGCAGGTCAGGCCGTGCCGAAGCGGGACCGGGTGGAGACCCACGAAGGATTCATAGCCTGGCCGCAGTACGGGCCCCTCGCGCAGGACCCCTCCAATCGGGTTGGGGCGGTCGAGGACCACGAACCGGATCCCGGCCTCCGCGCAGGCTTCCATGGCGAGGGCCATCGTCCAGATGAAGGTGTAGACGCGCACGCCAACGTCCTGAAGGTCGAAGAGGAGCGCGTCGAGCCCCTCGAGCATACCGGACGTCGGCTTCCTGACCTCGCCGTACAGCGAGTGGACCGGCAGACCGGTGACCGGATCCTTGTAGTGATCGGACTCGATCATGTTGTCCTGCTTCTCGCCCCGGGCACCGTGTTGGGGGCCGAAGAGGGCGCGCAGGTCAATCCCTGCCGTGCGGATCGCGTCGGCGGAGAATACGAGATCCGGGGTGACCGACGCGGGGTGCGCGACCAGTCCCAGACGTGCATGCCGGCGTGCGGCGGTCTCGCCGCTTCCGCGGAGGAAGCGCTCAAGGCCGGTCATCACCGGAGGCCGCGTCATCGGTGGCCGCTCGAGGACCGACGGCCGAAGAGAGGGCTTCCGGCCCGGGCGCGATTCCGGTCGCTCACTCCCCCTCCGGCGGTGCCTCCCGCAGCCAGTAGAACGGCCCTGCCGTCACCTGCTCGGGCCAGAGCTGGTCGAGGGTGTCGCCGTCGTAGAGGCGCCCGTTCATCATGACCCGGTCGATTGTGTTGGAATTGCGGATGTCCTCCAGCGGATTCCCGTCGAGAATGACGAGATCGGCGAGTTTCCCAGCCTCGATCGAGCCCAGATCGCGGTCCAGTCCGAGCGAATGCGCACCGATGATCGTCGCCACCTGAAGCGCCTCGTGCTCGGTCATCCCGCCGGACTGGGTGGCCCACAGCTCCCAGTGATACCCCAGCCCCTGAAGCTGGCCGTGGCTGCCGACGCCCGCCCTTCCACCCGCCCGGATGATATCCCGCACAAACGCCGACACCTGGTCGAAGGTGTGCACGTCGCGGTGAAACCACCCCGATGGGCCGGGTCCCGGGCCCGGTCTGCGAAGCGCCTTCTGGTGGATCTCCTCAAGTGGCGTGAACCGCGCCAGCTTCTCGTCACCGAGCACGTCTTCAGTCGCATAGAAGTAGTTCTCCGCCCAGGGGCCGCCGTAGGTGACGAGGATCGTGGGCGTGTATGCCATTGTCGACCGTGCCACGAGCTCGACCATGTCGGCGTACATCGGGAAGCCCGGCATGTTGTGTTCCATGCCCGAGTAGCCGTCGATCGCCATCGTCATGTTGCCCTTGGTGTTCAGGCCGCCTTCGGTGGTCGGCATCAGCTCCAGCTCGCGCGCCGCCTGGATGATCCATTGGCGCTGCTCGCGGTTGCCGGCGCCGTACATCTTGATCGACTTGGTGTCGTAGTAGTCGCTGTAGCGGCGCAGGACATCGCGGGCGTGGTCGAGGTCCTTGATATTCTCGGACGAGAAGACGCCGGGGCCGGTCGAGTAGACCCGGGGCGACAGGATCCGTCCGGCGCGCACCAGATCCTCGTAGCTGATGACGTCGGTGGTTCCCGTCTGCGGGTCGCGCGTTGCCGTCACCCCGTATGCAAGGTTGGCCGCGTACGACCACGGCTGGCTGCGATGGATATTGACCTGCGCGCGCAGGTGCGCGTGGGTGTCGATGAAGCCGGGCACGACCGTCTTGCCCGCGAGGTCCACGATGTCGGCGCCCTCGGGTACGTTGACCGAGCCGGTGGGCCCGACCGCTGTGATGCGGTTGTTCTCGACCACGATGTCGCCGCTCTGGACCACCTCGTCGCCGTCCATGGTGATGACGCGCGCACCACTGAGCACCAATGTGCCCTGCGGAGTGTCGCGCGGGAACTCGACGCGGATGCGGATCTCCTCCGGGCGGTAGCGCGCCTCGTCGCCGGCTTCGTCCGCCTCCTCGTCACCTTCTCCGGCTTCCTCCTCGTCGCCCTCCTCCGCCTCCTCGTCCCGCGCCGCCGCGGCAACCGAGTCCTCGAAGGCCTGCGCAGCGTCCAGGCTGTACGCGAGGTGCGCGTTGCCGATGGTCCAGTGCACGGTGCGGCCGTCGTGACCCCACGCGGGGAACTCACCGCCGATCTCGGTGAGCTGTCGCGCCGGGAAGGACGCGTTCTCGGGGTTGCCTACGTTGATCGTGGGGACGTCGCCGCCGACGACCGGGACCGTCACCGTGTAGAGGTGGTTGACCACGCGGGCCAGCGCCTGGTCGCCCCGGGGCGCCATCATCACGAGCGACGCGGACGGCGGCGTGCTCGAGCCGGGAGGCCCGGCGCCGACGACCTTGACGTGCTGCTTCCTGTCCGTGCCGTCCCACCGAAACGACACGAGGCCCTCGCCGGAGCCATAGGCGTAGATCCGGTCCGGGTCGGAGGTGAAGTGATGCGCCTGGAACCGCGCCGGTGCGATCACGGTGGCGTCGCCCCCGGTCGCCGGGATCCAGACCAGGTCGTCAGCGCCGCCGGGGACGCCGCGTGTGAGCGCTTCGTCGTAGGCGCGCCCCGGGCCCCGCACCGCGATGATCCGCTCGCCGTCGGGCGACCATGCGGGCGCGCCGTAGAGCGCGGGCGTCGTGGTGAGCCGCTCGGGTGCGCCACCGTCGGAGCTCACCCGGTAGAGGTGGCCACCCTCTTCGTCATCCCAGGTCGAATACGCGACCCAGGCCCCGTCCGGCGACCAGACGGGCAGGTGCTCGTTCACGTCCGCGCCGGTGAGCCGCCGAGGCGTCCCATCCGGCCATTGCATCACGTACACGCGCGACAGCAGCGAAAACGCGATCCGGTCCCCGCTCGGCGAGGGCACCGCGTCGCGCACCTGTTTGGCCACGAAGGTCGGAGTGTCCTCGATGGGGTAGTCGAAGTCGACTTCCGGGCCGATGGCCATCTCCACGTCGACGCGGAAGGGGATCGGGCTCGGCTCGGCCCCGTCGATCGGCACGCGCCACAGCCCCCCGCCGTAGAACGCGACCACCTCACGCGAATCGGGCGTGAACGACATGCCGGGGTAGGCGTCACGGGTCGCGAGGGACTCCTGGTCGTCCCGCTGCACCGGGAAGGCAAGCCAGCGCTCTTCACCGGTGGCAAGGTCACGAATGCGCAGCCCCGTACGGCCCACATGCCGGGAACCGTAGACGAGCCATCGCCCGTCGGGACTCAGGGTCGGCCGGAAGGCTCCTCCGTAGCGGAAGGACCGCGTCGCCGACTCGCCGGTTTCACGGTCGTAGACGGCGAGCTGGTACTGCCGCATGCCCGAGTTGTACTCCCATCCGCCGGTGCGGTACGCGTACCAGATGTACCGGCTGTCGTCGCCGAACGCTGCTCCGGTGGTGCGCCGGTTGGCGGGCTCGTCGATCAGTTGGATCCCCGAGCCGCCATCCACATGGTACATCCAGAGCTTGCCCTGTCCGGGCCTTTGCTTCGTGGCGATGACATACATCCCGTCAGGCGTCCATTCGGGGGACTGGTAGGCGCTCGACTTCCCCCTGGTTACCTGGACCGTGTCGCTCAGATCCAGCGCGATGATGTGGATCCCTTCACCCCCGCTGCGGTCCGAGGTGAACGCCACGCGGGAGCCATCGGGACTGAAGCGCGGCTGACCGTCGAAGGCCATCCCCTGTGTCAGCGGGACCGCGGTGCCTCCGCTGATCGGCAGGGTGTACAGGTCCCCGAGAAAGTCGAAGACGAGCGTCTGTCCATCGGGACTGACGTCCAGCGACATCCACGATCCCTCGTTGAAGCTCGTGGAGATCGTTCTGCCCGGCGCCAGCGGCAGACCTTCCTGACGAGGATCGGCGTCGTCGGTGTCCTGGGCCGGCGCGGCCGAGGGGGCACCCGCCAACGCGGCCGCAACAATCCCCGCCAACCCCGCGCGCAATCCGAGGGCTCGCCTGCGCACTCCGAGCCGGCCCCATCGCCCGTACCCGACGCCTCGTCGCGCCCGGCGCGTGCGGGCGCCCGTCCAGGAGCCGCTGCTGCGTGTGTCTGAACCAACGCGTGCATTCGTCATGGTTTCCGTCTTCCGCCGTCGCATTCCGGAACGTTTCCCCGACTAACAATCCTATTCGTAGTCCGGGATGTCCAGAAACTTCACGTTCAGGGCAACCGTGCCGCGACCGAGGTCGAAGCGGGCCATCAGGATGTCTCCCTCTTCGGCGAGCGCGCCCTCGGAGGCTCCGTCCGGGTCCAGGAATTGCCGGTAGCCGCGTGTGTGGCCGCCGTGACTTTCGTGGACCGCGACGGACCCCATCTTCCGGCCGTCCTGCGCACAAGCCGCGAACGTCCGGCCCCTCAGCGAGTCGAAGACGGGAGCCGGAATCGGGACGGCGGGGTCGGTGGTGAAGCCGGGGAGCCGATAGGCGATCACGACACGATCCTGGTCCAGCCACCGGTACCCGATCGTACGCCGCGGATTCGGAAGCAACCGAGTGCGCTCGGAGGAGGGGCCGGCCACATGACCCGTTCCGCGCAGAATCCTGGAATGCCGGTCCGGGCTCTCCACGATGCTGCTGAACGCGACGACGGCCGCCACCGTGTTCTTGTTGATACCGGCCTTGACGGCGATGTCCAACAGTGCTTTTCGGGCCGGGATTTCTTCGTCGAACCCCTGGATCGCGTCCGCCACGAACTTCTCTGTTGGCGTCAGGACCGACATCGGGTCGATCCCCCCGGCCGAATAGACGAGATTCCGGACGCCGACGCGAAAGCCCGCGTGCCGGCGGAAGAACTCGAGCAGGATCGAAGGTGGAGGAACGAACCGGGGCCAGGCCTTCTTGCCAGCCGATTGACGGTAGCGAAACGACCGGTGCATCCCCCGGCGCAGGCATTGCACGGTTTGCGGCTGATGCACGGCGAGCATTCTCCCTGCGAGGCTCTGAAGCCGGTTGGAAGGTGCCGCCGCGGCCCAGAACCAGTCGTCCGTCAGGAACTCGATCGCCGGGTACGCGCGGAGGTAGCGTCGTACGTCCCCCGGATTCACGGCTGTCCCTTCCACCGCCAGCTGCTCCGACACGTCATGGATCGACGCTGCGCCGCTGCCCATGGCCTGCGACAAGGCCACACGCGCCACCGGCACCACCGCCGTCATCGATTCCGTACTGATGACTACGTGTCCTCCCGGCAGCGTGATGGTGCGGAGATCAAGAACCCGTCCGCAGAGCCTGGCGGCCGTGGCAAGCCCTTCCGGGTGAATCGGGCCCCGGGCGACCTCCTTGTCCGCCAGGAACCGGACCGTCGCGTCACGAGCCAGAGGCAGGGCCTGTGCGAGTGCCTTCAAGGCCGCATCCAGCTGGGGCATGAAGACCGGGCGATCCGGCAGACGGTGCTCGAGCAGCATCATCAGTTGTCTGACTCGCTCGCGGGACACGCCCAGCAGCTTGCCTGCGTCTTCGAGAGACGACGGTCCCTCGGCGTTCAGGCCGAGGCGCATCCTCAGGGCATCCAGCCGGGGCTGCTCCCAGGCCGTGACGGCGGCGAAGTAGTCCATCAGAGCATCTTCGAGCCCGAGTGTGGACACCCGCCTGGCTTCCGCCCGGCAAGCCCGGATGGCGCAGTCCAGCCCGCGTGTCCTGGCGAGCCGGTCTTCCACCCGGGTCAGACTCTCGATCCCCGTGATCTCCGCGGCCAGCGTGCCTGGAAGCCCTCGGTGGCCGGGGCGGACAAGTATCTCCTTCCGGCGCCGGCCCAACTCGGAAAGCACGCGGTACTCTCGCCGGACGCGGAGTGGGACCTCGGGCTGCCCGTACCATCGCATCGCATCCACGAATCTCGGATCCGATCCCACAACGGTATTCGACCAGGGCTCCGAAACCGCTTCCATGGCCAACCGCGTCAGCTTCCTGACGACGTGCTCCTCGTCGGGCCGGATCGCCTCGGCCCGGCTTCCTACCGATGTTCGGGAAACAGTCGCTGAACCGTTGTTTCCAGGGCCTTCCCGATCTCCTCGCATCGCATCCCCTCCACTCCGTAGGCCGAAAGCCAGACCCCCAGCTTCCAGCGATCCCCGCTGCCCTCCATCTCGATATGGAGGACGCCGTCTTGCAGTGACGCCACCCTTCCCGCGAATGACCAGGGGCGGTCACACAGAACCACCGTCCCCTCCAACACCTTCCCGCCGTCGAGTACGAAGCGAAAAGGATCTTCCGTGCGCCGCGGCGAGTCCATGCCTTGGCACGCCGCCGCCACCTCCCGGGATGCCGATGGTGGCCCGTCCGGAGCCTCGCCCAGCCCCTGTTCGCAGAAGAGCCTCTCCCAGACGTCCTCCCGGCTCCCACTGACCCATGGACGCGCGCTGATCATGGTCCGGGAGACACCGGGGTGCCGCTCCACGGCATGCTTGAGGTGCCAGAGGAAGACGCGCCAGCCGTTGGTCATCATGCGGTAGAACTCATCCGACTCCTCGCTCGCGGACAACCCCGAATTGACGAGGTGGAGCACCGTTGCCCCATCCCTGGCCTCGAGGCGGTAGTCCAGCGCCATTTCAACGCCGGTGGCGTCCGCGTCCTCGGGGAGCTCGTCCACCAGCCGGAGGTGCCTGTCCGGCTGCCAGACCGCGATCCTGCTCGACCACTCGCCGCCCTCTTCCCAGGCGACGGTGACGGTGCCGCCTTCGCCCGGCTCGACAGTGGCGAACGGGGCAAACCAGCTCGCCAGCCGATCGCCGTCGGAAATCGCCTCCCAGACGGCATTGCAGGGAGCGTCGATCTCAACGGACAGGTCGATGCTTCGCGTCGCCGCGCTGGCCGCGCCCGTCACTGGCGGTTCACGCCGTCGTTCCGGCGACCGCTTCCACCGCTCCGGGACAGCGCCCGATAGTACTCCTCGACCAGGGCCCGGTATTCCTCGGGCACGTCCCCCGACCGGTGAAGCAGGATCTGTTCCTCTTCGCCCGCGGCAAATTCGCGCCGCAGGCTGAATTCGAGCTGCTTCATCCCTTCGACCAGCTCGCTCTGGAGTCGCAGAACCTCTTCGGGGTCGGCGTAGGTGCCCTCGCGGTCCAGCGCGCGCATGACATCGATCATCGCCTGCAACTCGCGCGGATCCGCCCCGGCGCGCTCGATAAGCCCGGCCAGTTCCCGCGCTTCTCCAGCCCGCGTGCGGATCTCTCGGCGCATCTGGCGGATCGCCTCGGGATCGAAGGAGGGCGGTCCCCCTCCACCAACCCGCTCGGGATTCCCCACCTGGTTGTTTCCGCCCGGCTGTCCGCCTCGCTGGGCGCCCTGCCCACCTTGCTGCCCGTCCTGTTGCGCGCCCGCCTCCATGCGCCTTTCCATCGATTCCAGACTGCGCACCAGATCCTGCGCGGACTCGAGGGCTTCGGTTCCGGAGTCCTGGCCTACAGTCCCCTGGACCGCTTCGGACGCCTCTTCCAGCCGGTTGGCGAGTGACTGGATCGCCTGCGCGGTCTGGTTCTCGAACGCTTCCGCATACTCCTCCTGACCGACTCGGCCCACCAGGCTGCGCGACCAGAGCAGCCGCTCCCGCAACTGGGTCTCGCGGATTGTCCCGGTGGCTTCCTCCAGCTCCTCGGCCCCGCCCATGCCTCCGCGGCGTGCGTCGTTGGCGAGCTGGTCCAGCTGGTTGAGCAGGTCGCCCACCTCCTCGGCCATCTGCTCCTTGGTGTCGCGGACTCGCCCGATCTGGTCCGCGGACGGACGATCCGCCTGCTTCATCGCTTCCATGCGGTTCTCGACGTCGTCCTGCTGCCGCGACAGTTCGTCCACCCGTTCGCGCGCGTCGGCAAGGTCACGCTGCAGGCGGTCGTCCTGAACTCCTTCCAGCCGGTCGCGCGCATCGCGCAACCGCTCCAGCGCCGACCGGGCCTCCGCGACCCCGGCGCTTCCCCCGTTCGTCGCAGAGCGGCGCATCGCGTCGGCGGACTGCTGCAGCTCCCGCGCGATCTCCTCCAGCTGCCGGTCCCCCGACTCGCGCGAAAGCCGTTCCAGCTCCCGGGCGGCTTCCTCCGCCTGCTCGGCCAGATCCCTCGCGGCCTGGCTTCCGCCGCCGCTCTGTCCGCCCTGCTGGGCCGATGCGCGCCTACGCTGCCGCTCGAGTTCCTGCTCCTGGCGGCGGGCCAGTTCGCGGAGCTTCTCCAGCGCCTCGTCAACGGCCTGGTCGGCCGTCTCCTGCTGGCTCCGCTGCACGGTTTCGTACTGGTTGCGGAGCTTGTCGGTCTCCAGCTCGAACAGGTCGGCCAGATCCTCGGCGCTGGGCCTCTGCTGTCGACCGCCTCCGCCACCTCCCTGCTGCCTCTCCTGCGAGACGAAGCGCTCATACGTCTCTTCGGCCTTCTGGAGCTGTCTCAGCGCACGTTGCTCGGGCCCGATCGCACCGCTTGGGCTCAGGGCACGAAGCGAGTCGGTGGCCACGTTCATCTCCTCGACGGCGATGGGCAAGGCTTCGGAGATGCGCTTGAACGCCTCGTCCGCCGAGGTGATCCCCCGGTTCAGGATCCGCGTGGACAGCGTCTCCACCTGTTCCCGCAGACGCTGCTGGTTGAGTGCGATGCTGACGACGTTTTCCTCCCATACATCGGGGGAATAGCTGTCACGGTCCCGTATCAGGTTGAAGCTGGCGGCTATGATCTGTCGCTGAATCGCCGACAGGTCCTGGTCCATCCCCTGGTCGCCCCCGCCCCCGCCCCCGCCGCCACCGCCCTCGGCTTCGCGGAAGTCGCGACGGAATGGCCGAACCTGCAGGAAGTAGATGTCCGTCAGGGCCTCGCCGGGCGAGGGAGCGTTGTCACGCGCAATCGCGTGGTAGGCAATGATGTCGCCCGTCTCCAGCTCGTAGTCCTCCATGAAGACCGTGTGACCGGCCGTCACTTCCGTCATCGGTGCGCCGGTGGATGTGTGGACGCGCACGGTGTCCCAGGGACCACCGTTGACGTTGTACACCCAAAGGATCTCGGCGAGGCCCAGATCGTCGTCGGCCCGCGCTTCGATGAACACCTCTTCGATCGAGCTGACCTCGATGTCGCGCCCGGGCTTGCTGAACGAGATTGACGGCCCCTGGTCCGCAAGCACATCGATCCGATAGTCGGGCGCTCCGGCTACCCACAAGCCTTCCCGCGTGAGGAACTTGATGCCGTAGAAGCCGTCTTCACGGACTGTGAAGGACCCGCCGAAGCTTCCATCCGGCCCGGCTTCCATCGCGATCGTGTCTCCGGCGTCCATCACGAGGAGGGCGTCCGGCGCGGCGAGCGTCGGGGTCACCGTCAACTCGACGCGGGTTCCGGCAAGAGCCGCCACGTCCCCGCCGTATTCGTAGCGGCGCGGTGTCAGGCCCGTGTAGCGCGGGAAGTGATAGACCATCTCGAGTCTGTCCACGGCGGGCAGGTCGGCGACGCCCAGGGTGAAGGTCCCGGAGCGCACTCCGTTCGACTCGACGTAGTAGGTGGTCTCCTCCGCGACGTTGAGCAGCAACCCCTCGAAGGCCCCAGTGCCGTCTTCGATCATGGGCAGGGGGAGGAAGCCGCTCGTCTCCGCCTCGCGAACGAACAGGACGACGTCTTCGGAGTCGAAGCCGTTCAGGGAAGCCGTGATCACCAGGTCGGAGTTTCGCGAGATCGTGGTGTCGCCGGGCTCCACCGACACGCTGTACGGGTTCACCTCTTCTGCCGCACGCGCCGGGAAGAACAGCGCCGACATGCCGTGCCGAAAGAAGCCGGGGCCGAGCAAGACGAGTACGACGGACGCGAGGGTGAGTCCCCCGAGCGCCCCCGTCGAGCGGCGGATGGATGTCCGCTCGATTCTCTTCCCGTAGTCGATCGTGCGGCACTCGCGCACCGCGTGCCGCACGACTTCCTGCAGCAGCTCCGAGCGCTTCAGCTCCTCGCCCCGCCTTGCCGACTCGACAGCCGTGAGAACCCGGGATTGCAGCGAGGGTTCGTGTTCCTCGAGGTAGAGCGCGACGCGGTCATCGGAGATGGGCCGCAACAGCGGCCAGAAGACCGCGCGGACGAGGAAGAAGCCGACAACGAGCCAGAGGACAATGCGGAAAGCGGTTACGGCTTCCGGCTGGAAGCGCAGGAATTCCAGACTGGAGGCCGACACCAGGAAGGTGAGGAGCGCGCCCCCGAGCGTGAGGGCGAGCCCTCGCAGCAGAAGCTTGAGGCGCCAGCGCCGCCGAACCCCTCGCACTACTCCCAGAATGCTGTTTGTGGCCCTCAGGTTATCCGCGTACGACATATTCCCCCCCTTATCTGTCACGGAATCTGTCACGATCCCGCCCCATGCCTCCTCGGGCAGCCCTGCTCAGCCCACCACGGCCGACCCCTCCTTGATCGGATCCTTCGACAGCCGGTTGGCAAGCACCGTCTCGGAGAGCATCAGCATGAAAGCCGCTGCAAGCAAGTAGCGCCAGAACGACTGCCTCTTCTCGAAGTCCGCCGCCTCCACCTCGGCAGTCACGTCGCCCGCCGCCTCCGCCTGATCCGAGGGCCCGTCCGTCACTTCCTCGCCACCGAGCGCGCCGAGGAACTCCTCCACATCCAGCTTCGTCATGTCCGACTCTGCCACATCAACGTTGACGGCCAGGGCGAAGGGGTGGTCCGGCCGCTGCCCCGGGGGCCTGATCTCCCAGATCCCCCGGGCATCCAGCCTCAGCAGAGCATTGGTTTCGTCCAGCGCTACCGAGCCGCCACCCGGCTCCATGGCCACTGCGCCCTCGGGAAGTTCCAACGATCCGGCCGCATCCGCCAGTGTAGCAAGATTTACCGTCGAGCCCGCGACGTGCCAGGGCGGAACTTCGCCGCCACCGCCCAGGTACCGGGTGATCCGGTGCACGAAAGGCAGGTAGACGGGCTGCAGAGGCAGGTTGTTCCAGAACCGGTCCATCCCGGTGGCCCACACGAGGATCCGCCCCTTGCCGCGCCTGCCTTCCACCAGTGCCGCAGACCCGTCGTCGAAGCGCGCCACCACCTGTCCGTCCGTTACATCGAGTGTGCGGGTACGGTAGAAGGCGGCCCGTGAAAAATCCCCCGACCGCGGTCCGCGGAATGCCTCGAAAATCACGTGGTCGTAGTCGACAAAGCCGAGCCGGCGCTCGCTGTCCGCGCCCGAAACCGGTCCGACCGTGGCCGGAAGGAAATCGGCGTGCACCGACGGGACCAGGCTGCGCTCCCCGAGGACGAAGAGCACGCCCCCGCCGCCCTCGACGAAAGCGCGCAGGCGGTCGCCGGGGTTTCCGCCGGGGAAGGGCCCGCCGTTCAGGACGACCACGTCCGCGGCAGCCAGCTGCTCCTCGGTGGGAGCGCCCCGCACGACCCGGGGGGCGAACCCCGCGCCTTCCGCGATCCCGAGCGCGCCGCGCAGGTAGAGGTTGGAGGTGCCCGTGCCCAGGGGATCGACGACGAGAACCTCGAGATCGCCGCCCGGTGAGGCGACGAAGTTGAGCGTGTTGTCCTGCCGCAGTCCGGCTTCGTCGGCGAGGCGTACTTCGCCGCGCGTGAAGGTCGTCGTCAGCGTGAAGGGATCGAAGGCGACCGGCGTCGCGCCCCCGGCCGGAGCCGAGACCGACACGGTGCCGATGTCGGTCTCGTCCACCGACAGCGTGACATCGGTGGCCGCGTCGCTCACGCCGGTGTTCACAAGCCGCGCCTGCACGGTGACCCGTTCGCGCCCCCCGGCGGCCTCGCGGCGAAGTTCGAGGTCGGACAGCGCCAGGTTCCCGGTGCTCTCGGTCCCGATCACGACGGGCTCGACGGTCACGGCCTCGGGGAGGGTCGCGTCGGGATCGGGCCGCCACCCCGTGCGCTGGAAGTCGCTGATCAGGACAACGCGCTGCCTGGGCAGAGTGGAAGCCGCGAGGGTCGACGCCGCGAGCTTCACGGCCGGTGCCAGACGCGTGGAGAGAGAGCCGGTGCGGAGGGTGTCCAGCGTGGCCGCGACCCTCTGCGGGTCGTTGATCGAGCGGTGGACGAGGGTCGGAGTCTCGGAGAAGGTGATGAGCGACACGCGGTCCTGCGGCCTCAGCGTCCCGGCAACTGCCCGCGCCTGCGCGACGGCCTGGTTCCAGTTGTCGCCGAACTCCATGGAATAGGAGCGGTCGAGCAGGATGACCACCTCCTCGGGCCCGGGTCCCCCGACCGACGCAAGGCGGCCTCCGCGCACGAAGGGACGCGCGAAAGCGGCGACCAGCAGCGCAAGGGCGGTCAGGCGGATCGCCAGAAGGAGCCAGTGCCTGATGCGCCGCCTGGACGACTCCTGGAACGGGATCCGTTCAAGGAACATCAGGGAAGGGAACCGCAACGGCTTGCCGCGCTCGTGGCGGGTCAGGTGAATCAGCACCGGGATCGCCAGTCCGGCCAGCGCGATCAGGAAAAGAGGAGTGAGGAAGCTCAACGCGGACTCCTCACTCTCTTCTGGCGGAAGGCCAGGTACGCATACAGCGCCTCGTCCAGGGGCTCGGAGCTGTTCAGGAGCACGTAGTCGACCCCGTGCTTGCCGCACAGCTTGCCCAGCGCATCGATGTGGGCACGCACGTGCCGCTGATACTCGGTGGCGTACTTCTCCGGGGTCACGGGGAGGATTTCACGCGTTTCGAGGTCCTGGAAGTTGGCCGCCTGGAAGAACGGGAAATCGATCTCGGCGGGGTCCAGGATGTGGAAGGCGACCATATCGTGACCCTGGGCGCGGAAGAAGCCGAGGGCGGCGGATATCTCGTTCGGATCGTCGTAGAAGTCGGACGCGACGACCAGGATTCCCCGGCGGCGGAAGGTGTTGGCAACACGCGCCAGCGGCTTGTCCCAGCTTCCCTTCCGGTTCGCCTTCACCCGCGCCACGGCGTGCAGCACCTTGTCGAGGTGGGCACCCGACGGCCGCACGTGTTCCACGACGTCGTCGTCGAAGGCGTAGAGCCCCACTCGGTCCTTCTGCCCGGCCGAGAAGTAGGCCAGGCTGGCGGTCAGGTAGCGGGCGTAGTCCAGCTTGCTCGTCTCGCCGGAGCCGTACCCCATGGACGCCGACGTGTCCAGAAGGAACGCGACATCGGCGTTGGTCTCGGCTTCGAACTGCTTGATGTAGAACCGGTCGGTGCGGGCGTACAATCGCCAGTCGATCCTGCGGATGTCGTCGCCGGGCATGTACTGGCGGTGCTCGGCGAAGTCCATGCTCACGCCCAGGTAGGGAGAGCGGTGGATGCCCTGCAGGAACCCGTCGACCACCGTCCGCGCGAGCAGCTCCAGGTTGTCGATCCTCGCCAGCACGGTGGGATCGAGGAAGGACGCGCGCACCGACGGCGATGTGGTGGCCATCGCTTACCCGTCGGCCTGTGGGCCAGTGGGCTCCGTGAGCGTGTGGGTCATCGCCCCCTACATCCCGGATGCAGGGAGTGGAACCGCCTTGAGCAGCAAGGCCACCAGCTCGTCTGTCGTCCGCCCCTCCGACTCGGCGTGGAAGTTCGTGATGATGCGGTGCCGCATGACCGGCTGGGCGAGCGCCTGGATGTCCTCGAAGCTCACCGTCAGTCGTCCCTGGGTAAGCGCGCGGGCCTTTCCCCCCAGGATCAGGTACTGGGCCGCCCGCACGCTGGCTCCGTGCGAGATCCACTTCTTCACGAAGTCATGTCCACCGTTCGGACTCGGCCGGCTGGCGCGCACCAGGTTGACCGCGTAGCGCATGACCGGCTCTGCGACCGGGACGCGGCGCACCAGATCCTGAAAGGCGATCAGGTCAGCCTTGGAGACCACCGGGCTCAGCTCGGGCTCCTCCTCGTCAGTGGTCTCCTGAACGACCTGCATCTCCTCGTCCTCTTCGAGGTGTTCCATTCGGATGTGGAACATGAACCGGTCCAGCTGTGCCTCGGGCAGCGGGTAGGTGCCTTCCAGTTCGATCGGGTTCTGTGTCGCAAAGACATAGAAGGGCGGGTCGAGTTCGTAGGTGTTGGCCTGCACGGTGACCCGATGCTCCTGCATGGCCTCCAGAAGGGCGGCCTGGGTCTTCGGCGGCGTGCGGTTGATCTCGTCGGCGAGGACCACGTTGGCGAAGATGGGCCCGGCCGCGAATTCCAGCCCGCGGCTTCCGTCTCCCCGCTGCTGGATGATATCGGTGCCCGTGATGTCCGACGGCATCAGGTCCGGCGTGAACTGGATGCGGGAGAAGTCCAGATCCAGCACCTGTGCGATCGAGTGGATCAGCAGCGTCTTGGCAAGTCCGGGCACCCCGACCAGGAGGCTGTTGCCGCCCACGAACAGGGTCAGCAGAACCTGCTCGACGGCTTCGTCCTGTCCGATGATGATCTTGCGGACCTCGTCGAGGATCTTCTCGCGCCCCTCCTGGATGCGGCGGGCGAGGGCGACGTCGGCCATGGGCTCGGGGGCGGGGGCTGTCAGGGTTTCGGTCACGGTCGGCCAGCGCTGAAGGGGTCTGTTGGTCGGCAATGCCGGGGCAGGCGCTCCTGTAGAGCGGCCCGCGCCACGGCGGCATGCGGGAAAGCTAATCGGTCGAATGTTGGGCGGACAAACGGAACGCGCAGTCCATGTGTATGACAGCCGGGACGTGCGATCCGTTGGCTGACCACCGCGCGCCGCAGCGAAGCGTCCTACCGGTTCATCGCGTAAATCACGTAGTTGACGCCGAACTTGTACGCCTCGTTGGACAGGTCGATGGGGACGTAGCCCAGGTCCGAGTACTCCCAGTAGTCGCCGATGTCGTTGTTGAAGTTGGCGATGACCATCAGGCGGCCTTCGGGGTCGTCGTCCTCGTGGAGACCGAGAAACAGGGGCTCGTACTGCTGGAATGTGGGCGGCGGAAGCTCAAGGGTCTCGATCTCGAAGAACGAGCTGAAGATGGGCTCCTCGACGTCGAGCACGCGGAAGCGGTGGCCCGGGAGGAGCACATTGAAGATGGCCTCGACGTTGCTCCATTCGTAGTCGCTGCGGAAGTCGTCGAGGATCAGAAAGCCGCCCTTCCGCAGGTACGCGGCCAGGTTGTCGGCCTCGGCCTGGGTGGGAGCCCACTCCCCCGGCTCCGAGACGTACGCGATCGGGTAGCGGTGCAGCTCGGGGTCGCTCGCGTCGAGGACGTTCGTGCCCTCGGTGTTGGGGCCCAGCAGCGTCACCTCGTCGAGGATCTTGATGAAATTGTCGTCGGCGTACGGGTAGTCGTGCGCCCAGCCCGGGCCGCCGCCGCGACCGAAGCCCCGGCGAAAGCCCCGGTTGCCCCGGGTGTTGAAGCGGATGCGGACGAAGGTGTAGGTGCCGTCGTAGGGCACTCCTGGGAAGTCCTGGACCGAACTCGACGGGTCGGCCGCGAAAACCGGGGCGGGTGCGGATTCCCGGAATGCGTGCGTGTCGTTGGCGAGGGCCCCGGTCCGGTCGGCGGACCGCTTTTCGGGTCCGCCGGCGAGCAGCCCGGTGCCCGCCACGAGGATCCCGAGCCCTGCAAACACGGCGAGCCGGGCAAGGGACGGCTTCGTCATCGGCGCTGCCCTCCCCGGCGCAGCTCCAGCAGCAGATCGAGCGCTGCCTCGTAGTTGGGGGCGATCTCGAGCGCTGCGAGCACCGCGCTTCGCGCCCCGGCCGGGTCTCCGTTCAGATGGAGGGCGAGTGCCAGCCGGAAGTGGGCAGCCGCCCTGTCCACGGGGTCGAGCGCGACGATCGCGCGCCGCTCGGCGACGGCGCCGTCAAGGTCGCCTGCCGCTTCCATCCAGGTGGCCAGGCGCTCGTGGTCCTCGATCTCGTAGGGGTGGATGTAGGCGACGTGTCGCAACGCCTCGGCCGCCCCCGCCGGGTCCCCTCCGCCGCTCAGGAGCCCGGCCAGCGCCGTGCGCGCGTCGTAGTGGCTCTCGTTGAGGCCGAGGAGGGCCCGGTAGTGCGCGATCGCCGCCGCCGCGTCGCCCTCCGCCTCCCTGATCCGGCCCAGGAACCAGTGCGCGCCGTCGGGACCGCCGTACTGGGGGAACATCTCGAGCGCGGCCTCGAAGTGTTCCGCCGCCTCCGCGCGGCGATCTTCCCGGAACAGGGCCTGCCCGAGGGCCATGCGGGGCGCGAAGCGGCGGGGATTGCGCACGACCGCGGCCTCGAGGGTGGCGATGTCGGGTACGGCCACGAGGCCCATCGGACCGACCATCCCGTCGGGCTGCTCCCCTCCCACCGAGGCCAGCGCGGCCGCGAAGCGGTCCTTCAGGAAGTCCTCGAAGTCGTCGTCGAAGTCCTCCAGGCGGACCCCCAGCGCGGTCTCGAACGCGTCGGCGTTGGTGGCTCCGTCACGGTACGCCAGCAGCATCTCCACGATGGCCCCAAAGCCGTGCCGCTCCTCGATGAGTTCGAAGACGAGCGAGGCCTGGTAGTAGCTCTCGACCACTTCTCCGGGGTGGCGCGGGCTCGAAAACCCCCTGTCCAGCTCGCTCACGGGCCGCATCTCCCCCGACGCCAGCGACCGGATGAAGCCAACGCCGGCCTGATGCCCCCAACCGGCGGCCGCCTTGCGCTGCTCGTGCACGGCCAACCCTTCCGAGAACCATCTCGGCACCTCGCTGTCGGACACGCCGATGTGGAATGAGTGGGCGATCTCGTGCCACAGGGTGGAGGCCCAGTTGAAGTCGCCCCGGCCCCGCGCGGCCGGCGAGTCCATGGCGAGCGCGGGCCCGAAGCTCACCCCCAGCGCGCCGATCCCCACCAGGCCGACCGTGCGTACCGAGAAGTCGGCGTGGCGCGGGTAGACCTCGACCCGGATCGGTTCGGCGGGAGTGTAGCCGTACCGCCGTGACATCTCCTCGTACGCGCGTTCGGCGATGGGCTCCATGTATGGCGCCAGGAGGTCGGCCTCCGAAGTGTGCAGCACCAGCCGGAAGTGCGGCGTCTCGACCACGCGATACTCGGTGAAGGTGTCCAACAGGTCCAGGGTGTTCTTGAACCAGAGGTTGAAGGGATCTCCGGCGAACGCCCGCTCCAGGTTGATCCGGCCCTCCTCGACCCGTCCCAGGCGGACCTGGTTCAACCCCATGAGGCCCCACCCGGTCCAGCTGTCGGCGTCGGCCTCGGTGGCGGCGCGCGCAAAAGCGAGCGCGTCTCGGTACTTGCGATGGTCGGCGGCGAGCTCGGCGAGGACCAGGTAGGGCGCGGTGGGCGACCCGGTGAGCGAGCGGATCCGCCGCATGACTGCGCCGAATCCGGAATCGTCCCCTGCCAGGTGCAGGATCGCGGCCCTTGTCCCCAGCGCGTCCAGGTCGCTTCCGTTGACCTCCAGGACGCGGTCCACTTCCTCCAGCGCCTCGCCCCGGTTCCCGTCCATGAGGCGCAGGCGGGACATGAGGGTGCGGGCACCCGCCAGCTTCGGGTTGGTGGCCAGCGCCCCTTCCAGCGCCGCCACCGGATCGCCGCCGCCTTCAAGGCGCGCCACGCGGGCCAGGCCGAGAAGCGCCGCCGGGTGGGACGGGTTTTCCGCGAGGACTTCCTGGAAGGCGGCCGCCGCCTCGTTGGCGTCGTAGCGTTCCAGGAAGAGCTGGGCGATGGCGAGCCGGGCCGTGTGGTCCAGGGGCCCGGCCGCGACCGCTTCGACCAGGGCGGTCAGCGCGTCGTGGGCGTACTCGTAGTTCCAGCGGGACAGGTGGACGAGCGCGCGCCCCACCGCCGTGAGCTCCGCCGCCGAGAGGCTCCGTGCGCTGTTGTAGTAGTCGATGAATCCGTCGAAGAGGGCGCGGGCGACGTCACGGTCGCCGTAGCGGTACTCCAGGATCCCCAGTTCGACCCGTGCCAGCGCTCCCGCCACCCCCCGCTCCCCGGCCCCCGCCTCCAGCGCGGTGCGCGCCTCGCGCACACGGCCAACGTCCATCAGCGCGGCCCCGAGGAGCGCGCGCGCTCCGGTCACGCCGCGCTGCACCCCCCGTTCGGCTGCCTCGACGGCGCTCTCGTAGTCGCCGGTCTCCCGCAGCGCCGTGACCCACCCGGATACCGCGGCGGCGCCCCCATCGAGGGCTGCCGGGCGCAACTCCCGCACGGCCTCGTCGTAGCGCCCTGCCCGCAGCGCGGCAAACCCGGCGGCTTCCTGGCCCACGGCCGCGGCTTGTGGGGCGTGCGGCGCGGCGGCAGCCAGGACATCCGGCGGCGATGCCACCACCAGAATCGCGCCGCTGGCGAGGCCGAGCAGAAGGGTTGGAGCCGCACGCATGCCGGGAGCCCTACCCACTCCCCCCGCCCGCCCGAATCTCACGATTCTTGAGCGCGAGCTCCACCAGAAGCGCTTCCAGCTCGTCCTCGTACCGCTCCAGCGGCAGCTGCGCCTTCACGCTCCGCAACTCGGCGATCCGCGCCTCGATGGCGGCCTTTTCCTGGTAGAGCGCGCGCAGCGCCGGGGTCACGGCGTCGTCGCCCGCGGCTCCTCCCATCGACGCCAGGAAAACCGTGCGGGCCAGCGCGCCGTCTCCCTCCAGGTCGTCCATCTCCCGGCTGCCCTCGCTGTCGCCGTTGTCGTCCAGTACAGCGTGCTCGGTCAGGAGCTGGTTGTCGCCCTCGTACTCGCGCTGGACCTCTCGCAGCGCGTAGCCGAACGCCTCCAGCATCGAGATGCGGGAATCCTTGTCCGCGTCGGCGCCGTCGTCCGCGAACGCGTCCACGAAATGGAGCCCGAAGCGGGTCATGTTGCGCTCCCTCCCGGTCCGGGTCGCGGTGATGATGGTCCGGTTCGGCGCGGACAGCGCCCCGACGAATGGCCCCGAGGCGCTCGCCGTGTTGACGAAGGTGACGCGGCGGTCCCCGAGACCCGCCAGCAGGCCGTTCCATTCGTCGGGGGTCAGGTCCGGTCCCGGGATGTTGAAGCGCGCCGTCTCGTCTCTGAACGTCCCGTGGCCCGCGAGGAGGACGACGAACTCGTCCGCGGGGGCCATGGAGGCGGCGATCTCCGCAAACGCGGCCCGGATGTTGTCGGCGGTCGACCGCGCGCGGATGCGCGTGGGGTCGAGGTCGGTGTTCTCGCCCAGATAGGTGATCCTCTCCGGGGGGACGCCGTGCTTCTCCGTCGCCGCGTCGGCGAAGCGGCTCAGCCAGCCGTGAAACGCTTCCGAGTAGCGAGCTTCGCCGCCCAGCCCCGAGATCAGGAGCACATGGGTGTTCTGCGCGATGAGCGCCGCCGGAAGCAGGGCGGTGGCCAGGAGCGCCGCCGTGGCGGCCGGGAGGCCCGCGCCGCTCTTCACGCCAACCCCCGCTTCCGCCTGTATCCCCACTCCGCCCCCAGCAACCCTGCGAGCAGCAGGAAGAGGACCGGCATGTCCCACAGGTCGCGCTCCTCGGTGACGGTGACGCCGCCGCCGCTGAACTGCAGGTCCTCGGGCAGCCGGTTTGCGGTTTCCGCGGTGTAGTAGCGGCCGCCGGTCTCATCGGCGATGCGCTCCATGAGGCTTCGGCGCTGGTGAGGATTGCGGTACTCCTCGCCGCCGGGGGCCACGCGCACGCTCGTGTCGGCCGAACCGAGAGCGACCGTGTCCCGGCCAGCGTCCACCGACACCTCGAAGAGCCCTTCCATATCGGGCGTGAACGAAACGGCGTACTTGCCGTCTTCGGTGACCGACCACTCCATCGGCAGGTCGCGCGCCTCGCCGGTGGGGGTTGTCACGCGGGCAGTCACGAGTGCGCCGTTCACCTCCACGAAGCCCTCGTCCAGCACGGTGGCCTCGAGGGTAACCGGCTCGCCGACCTCCACCGACTCGCGCTCGGGCTGGGCCTCGACCGGGTCCGGCGTCTCGGACACCAGCCAGCGCAGCAGCTGCTTCCAGAAGGTCTCGTGGCTCTGGTCCTCGATCGGGACCGTGTGGTCCATCTGCCACAGCCAGGTGTCCTGCACCGCGAGCACCATCGAGCGACCCTTGCCGTACCCCTGGAACGCCATCACCACGCGGTCCGGTTCCACCCCGTCGCCCCCGTCGACCACCGTGCCCTCGAGCAGTTCGGTCGCCCCCGGCTTCAGCCCCGTCACGACGTTGGTCGTGGTCACCGGCGGCAGCGAGTCCCACCTCGCGGCGGACTGCTCGACCGTGCCTTCGATCCTTGTGGCCGGGTGGTTCGCTCCGGCGGGGGTGGGCGCGACCTTGACGAAGGCCAGCCGTTCGGTCGGCGTGGACGACCCGGGTTCGTTCAGCACGACCGGGAGGACGTCTTCGAGCGGGGTCCCCTGGTAGCCCCCCTCGGAAAGGGCGCGGCGGCCTCCCAGCATGAGCAGCGTGCCGCCGCGGGCGCTCACGAAGTCCGCGATCATGTCGAGCTGGTCGTGGGTGAAGAAGCTGGCCTCGACCGACCCCAGCACGAGCGCGCGGTAGCGGTAGAGCTCTTCGCGGGTCGTGGGGAAGCCCTGCACGAGTTCGAGCGGGTCATCCAGGTTGCGACGGAAGAACTTGTTCTCGGCGGTGCGCTGGAGAAGCACGACCTGCAGGTTCTCGTCGTGGCGCACGGCGCGGAGCATGAAGGCGACCTCGTGGCGGGGCTCGCCCTCGAAGTAGAGGATCTTCTCGGTACGGTTCCGGACCTGCACCACCGCGTGCAGTTCGTTGTTCTCCAGGACGCGTTCGCCCGGCTGCCCCGGGATCCTGAAGGTCAGCTCGCGGGCGCCCTCGGTGTCCAGCGTGATCGCGATCGGTGCGACGAGTGGCTGCCCGTCGTCCGGTAGGGTCACTTCCTCGGTGGCGACGATCCGGCCCATGTCCTCGACCACGATAGGAACCGTGCGCCCCGCGAACCCGCGGGCGTCCACGATCACGGTGACCACCATCGAGGTGCCTGCCAGCGCCTGCTCCGGCACCTCCGCGCGGCTGGCCTGCACGTCGGCTTCCATCTCTTCGTCCCCCAATCCGACCGTGAAGACGGGCACCGACGCGGCGCGGAGCGGGAGCAGCGCCTCGCTGAGGGCTTCGTCGGTGTTGTCCCCGCCGTCGGAGACGACCACCACGCCCGAGAGCGGCACGCCCTGCAGCTCGTTGCGGGCGTAGTCCAGCGCACTGCCGATCCGCGTGTTGCTGCCGTCGAACGTCAGCGCGTCCACGCCGTCGATCCTTGCCGGCGCGGACGAGAAGCGGAAGTAGCGGACGGCGAAGTCCTCGTTGAGCGCATCGACCAGGTCGCCCTCCGGATCGAGGAGCCCCGCGGCCTTCTCCGCGCGGGAGGATCCGTCCCGGTCGTCGATGGTCATGCTGCGGGAGTCGTCGACGAGCACGGCCAGGAAGTTCCGCTGCGGCACGACCGACGTCAGCACCAGCCCCGGTTGCATGACGATGAAGAACAGCAGGATGAACGCCGCGCCCCGGAGAGTTGCCAGCACCCAGCGGTCGGCTGCCCGGCTCTTGCCGCGGGCGCGGGCGTAGGTGAGCACCGCGGGCACCGCGAGCACCGCGGCGATGATCGCCATCGTTCCCAGCGGCCAGGGCGAAAGAAACGTGAAGTCGCCCTCCTGGTAGAGGACGGGACGGTACTTGAAGAGGAACTCGAAGACGCCGCTCATGGGGCCCTCAGTGGCTCATGCCGTAGATGATCATGTTCACGCCCATCTGGAACGCGAATGTCGAGAAGTGCAACGGGTAGTCGGGTTGCTCGGCCCACTCCCAGGCGTCACCCAGGTCCGTGTTCCAGTTGATGAGGACCATGAGCCGCCCGTCGTCGTCCTCGATTCCCCTGACATGCGGCACGAACCCGTCGCGCTCGCTGGTCCGGCCGCCCCACCGCCCGTAGGCGGGCACCTGAAGGATCTCGTCGATGTCGTAGAAGGTGCTGAAGACGGGGTGGTCGAGGTCCAGCTCGATGATGGGACGGTTCGGGAAGACCAGGCCCATCTGGTACTCGAACTGCGCCCACTCCCGCGATCCCCAGAAGTCGTCGATCACCAGGAAGCCGCCCGCCATCAGGTATTCGCGAAGCCCCAGGATTTCGTCAGGCGACATGCTCATGTAGCCGACTTCAAGGGCGTAGAGGAAGGGGTAGCGGCGAATGGAAGGGTCGGTCAGCAGGACCGCGTTTTCGTCGCTGTAGGCGTCCAGGTTGGTGAGCCGCTTCAGGACCGTAAGGAACTGCCGGTCGGCCTTGGGATAGTCGATCGCCCACGAATTGCCACGCCGGCCCCAGCCCCCCCGGCCGGACGAGTAGGCCGCCCGGGTGAAGTAGAACTCGTGCCACTCGGAGGGTGGGCGCTGGAGCTTCAATGCGGCGGGCCGGAGCGGGACGGGAGTGGCCGGTGCGGATGCGGATTCGAGCGCAACCGCCGGTGCCGGCGCGGAGGCGGCCGTGTGGCCGGTGCCGGCCTCGATCTCGTCGCCGTGTCCGTGCGGACCGGTCACCGCAACGAGTCCGAGGACCCCGCCCAGCGCCGCCAACCACCCGGCGCGAACCCACCGTGAACCTGCCAACCTCGCCTTCCTCCGCTGCGGTAACGAACGTACGTACCCCTGAACGGTCCCCCGGGTTCGCCGCTCGCGCAAGTCAGGCCCGGGCGGTCCGCTTCGGCGGCGCTGCCTCGCGGGCCCGGGCGGTCCTCTTCGGCCCCCGCTTCCGGTAGGCGTACCTGACGGCGAAGAGTCCGGCCAGGGTAACGGCTGCCACGAGGGGCCAGAAGGTGTCCGCCTTGACCTTCCAATAGAAGTGAAGCACCCCCAGGGATGCCGCAACGTAGGAAAGCCGGTGAAGCTTCTGCCAGCGCTTCCCCAGACGCCGGATCCAGCCCTTCGTCGATGTTACCGCAAGGGGGATCATCAGGACCAGCGCCGAGAACCCGGCCGTGATGTAGCGGCGCTCCAGGACGTCCTCGAGGATGTACTGCAGCTGGAAAAGCTGATCGATCCCGAAGTACGACAGGAAATGCACGCAGGCGTGGAAGAAGGCGAAGAGGCCCAGAAGGCGCCGGAGCTGGACGACGCGGTTCCACTTCGAGAGGCGGCGGATGGGCGTGACGGCCATCGTCGCGATGAGGAAAACAAGGGTCCAGCGCCCCTCGACGAGGATGATGGTCTCGACGGGGTTGATACCGAGGGTGCGGCGGAAGAGGCCTGCGGTGAGCCAGATGGGCGGCGTCAGCCCTATGATCCAGACCGCGGTCTTGATGAGGAGGATCTGGCGCTTCGGGTTGGCCGACCGGGCCGCTCCCGACCGATGGGCCGCTCGTGGCTGACCAGCCGCTTGTGGCCGACGGGCCGCCCCCGTGGATCCGACCGTTGCCGCCGCCTTCGTCGGCTCCACCGTCAGAAGTGCTTCTGGAGGTCCATCCCCTCGTACATGTGCGCCACCTCGTCCGCGTATCCGTTCAGGAACTGCGTGTCGATACGGCGGTACCCGAAGAGCTTGCTGCTGTCGATCCGCTTTTCGGTCGCCTGGCTCCAGCGCGGGTGGCTCACGTCGGGATTGACGTTCGAATAGAAGCCGTACTCGCGGGGGCTCTGGGTCGCCCAGGTCGTGGGTGGCTCGTCTTCGGTGAACGTGATGCCCACGATCGACTTGATGCTCTTGAAGCCGTACTTCCACGGCACTATCAGCCTGAGCGGCGCCCCGTTCTGGGCGGGGAGGTCCTTGCCGTACAGGCCCGTGACGAGGAGCGAAAGGGGATGGAGCGCCTCGTCCAGGCGCAGCCCTTCGCGGTAGGGCCAGTCGATTACCGGCCGCCAGCGACGCTCGGGCATCTGCTCCGGGTCCCACAGCGTCGCGAAGGAGACGTACTTTGCGGCGGCGGTGGGTTCGGCACGCCTGATCACGTCCGCCAGCGGGAAGCCCCGCCAGGGGACGACCATCGACCAGGCTTCCACGCAGCGCAGCCGGTAGGTGCGGTCCTCGATCGTCGACGGCTTGATGAAGTCCTCGAGCTGGTAGTCGGCCGGGTTGTTGCAGAGCCCGTCGACCTTGACGGTCCACGGTTCGGTGACGAGCCTGCTCGGCGCGTACTTCGACGGATCCTTCTTGTCGAGACCGAACTCGTAGAAGTTGTTGTAGCTGGTGATCTCCTCGAAGGTGTTGGGCTCCTCGTCCTGCCGGGCGGCCAGGTGGGCGGCGTGCGCAGGCGCGCCGGAGGGTGCCGCGGCCGCGCCGCGCGCCAGGAAGGCGGCCGCGCCGATGCCGGCGGACGCTCCCAGGAACTTGCGGCGGTTGATGTACGCCGACTCGGGTGTGATCTCCGAGGAGGGGATGTCGCTGTTATTCCTGATGCGGATGATCATGGGGGCTCCTGCCTGCCTGCCGGGTTGTCCTGCGCCGCGTTGGGGTACACCAAAGGTAGATGTTCGGTCCGGGGTTCGCGGTGTGTCAAGATGGCGGCGGCCACCGATCGCGGGATCGAGTGCTCTTGACTACCATCAATCCCATGCGAGACCGTATCCGCGACAATCCTCAACGGTGCCGGCGATTCGGTGGGAACCATCGGGGTGCCGCCGCCGGGATTCCGCAGAGTGCCGGAGATCGGGCCGGGGGCTTTCGCGTTCACCAGCGCAGAGGGACCGGCCGCCCAGACCGGCAACCCGATGAAGCGGCTGATCGAGAGCTTCGACCTCGTGACGAGCCTGGACATCGTGGACGGCGACTATCTGGTGTTCACGGTGGGCAAGCTGGACGAGTCAAGGCCCTGGTATCCCTTCAAGGAACTTGACGTGGCGGTGGAGGCCTATGACCGCCATACGGGCAGAAAGCTCTTCGAGAACGTACCGTTGCCGGATGGTTCGAGGGTTTCCATAGGGCTTCGAACGTTTCAGGTGAAACGTCCCGTTGTTGGCCACTTTGCCCCCGAAATGGCGGACAACGTTGCCGTGACGGCACTTCTCCGTTGGCCCCAGACAAAGCCGTCTCCTTGACGCTCTTTATGACGTGAGATATATAATAACATATCATATCATACTGTCCATATCACGTCCATAAGCACCCTACCAATCTCATGCACCCAACCGTCCTCGACATCGCCCTCACCCTCCGCGCGGCCCGCAGGGCCCGGGGCCTCAGCCAGCGCCAACTCGCCGAACGCCTCGGCCTCACCCAGGCCCAGATCTCACGGTTCGAACACGGCCGGGCCGAGCTGAGGCTGTCGAGCCTTGTCGAACTGGCCCGGGGCACGGGCCTGGAACTCATGCTCGTTTCGCGAAGGTCCGTCCCCGCCGTCCAGGCGCTCCGCCTCGCTGTGACCGACACGGGCCCGGCCAGCGAGGATTCACCGGATGGCTGACTTCGACGTCCTCGATGTCCGTCTTCACGGTCGGTCGATCGGGACGCTCACCAGGCTTGGACGCGACAGGATCGTCTTTGCCTTCGACCCCGCCTACGCGGACGATCCGGCGCGGGCCACCCTGAGCCTCTCCTTCAAGGACCCGTTCGGCCACCTGATCACCGACATTCCTCCGACGCGCACATGGGCACCGCCATTCTTCGCGAATCTCCTGCCGGAGGGTCCGCTTCGAGACTACCTTGCGCGGGCCGCCGGAATCGATCCTCGACGCGAGTTCCCGTTGCTGGCCACCCTCGGCCAGGATCTCCCGGGAGCCGTTGCGGTCGTCCCCGTCGGAAGCGATCGGGATCCGGTCACCAGCGCCAGCGCCCGCCAGGGCCGGCACAGTCCTCGGGATCGGGCCACCCCGGACGCAGCTTTCGAGCCGATGCCCGCCCCACTCCCGGCACTCCGCTTCTCGCTTCCCGGTGTCCAGCCGAAGTTGTCCGCGGCGATGTCGGCCAGCGATCGACTGACGATCCCGGCGGGGGGTGTCGGTGGATCCTGGATCGTCAAGTTCCCGTCGTCGGCCTTCCCCGGGCTGCCCGAGCAGGAGCACTCGATGATGACCCTTGCCGGACGGGTCGGGATCGACGTGCCCGAGACGCGCCTCGTTCCGGTGGATTCGATCGAGAGCCTCCCGCGCGGGATGGGCCTGGGCCGGGGCCACGCCCTCGCGATTCGGCGTTTCGACAGGTTGGCCGATGGCACACGAGTCCATGTCGAGGACTTCGCGCAGGTTCTCGGCGCGCACCCGGAGCAGAAGTACGTCAAGGCCGGTTATCGGGACATCGTCGAAGTGATCGGGCGGGAAGTCGGGGACGACGCGGTGGCCGAGTTCATCCGGCGCCTGGTGTTCTGTGTGCTGATCGGCAACGGCGACGCACACCTGAAGAACTGGGCGCTGATCTACCCGGACCGGTGCGCTCCCGCGCTCGCGCCCGCCTACGACCTCGTGTCCACCCTGCCGTACCTCGACGACGACCGAATGGCGCTCCGCTGGGTGGACGAGGTACACCGGTTCGGCGATGTGTCGGAGGAGTTGCTTGCCCGACTGGCCGCGAAAGCCCGGTTGCCGCGTAGGCCGGTGGTGATGGCCGGCCGTGAGACGGTTGAGAGGTTCATGGAGGCTTGGGGTGGTGAGAAAGTGACCCTGGAGATCTCGCGCGGCGTCGTCGAGGCGATCGAGGCGAACCTGGGGCGGGTGCCGCTGGTGGTGTGACGTACAGACCTTCAGGCGACGCTACCCCCACACCCCCCGAAACCCCGCCGCCATGCGCGGTCCGGCCCCCTCGTCCTCGTGCTTGAAGAAGACGAAGACATCGCTCCACGCCGACCGCCTCAGCGCGGCTGCCCAGTCACGCAACTCCGCCTCCCCGTACCCGGGCCGCCTCAGCCGCGCATACCCGAATCCCGCCGTCTCCACCACGGGGGCCTCGCCCTCGCCCGTGTCGGCCGTGACCAGCGCGGCCCCGCGGTCGGCCAGCGCCTGGTACACATCGTCGCCGAACCAGCTCTCGTGGCGAAACTCGAAGGCGGCGCGAACGGTGTCCGGGACGATGGCCAGGAAATCGCGCAGACGCTCCACGTCCTTGCGCAGGTAGGGCGGCAGCTGGAAGAGGATCGGGCCGAGCCGCGCGCCCAGGGCACCCACGGCGGTCGTCACGAGGTAGTCCAGCGGATCGCCTGCGTCCTTCAGCCGCTTCATGTGGGTGATCCTGCGGCTCGCCTTCAGCACGAACGCGAAGTCGTCGGGCACCGTCGACGCCCACTTCTCCAGCATCTCGGCCCGCGGCAGGCGGTAGAAGGTGTTGTTGATCTCGACGCTGCTCAGTTGCCGCGAGTAGTACTCCAGCATCCGGTTCGCCGGCAGCTTTTCGGGGTAGAAGCTCCCCTTCCACTCCTTGTAGGAGAACCCGCTGGTACCGGTCCAGAGTCTCGGCTCAGCCATGCGACTTGCTCCCTCCCGTGCGTTTCCGTGAATGGTCCAGCCCCCGCCATCACCCTATCATGTCCACATGAGAATCCTTCCCGCCACACTCGCGACGCTGGCCGGCGCCCTCGCCGCGGCCACCTCCGCCTGCGCGGGCTCCCTCGAACTCACCCCCTCGGACGCGGCCACGGTCCTGTCCGGACACCACCTCGACCACCCCAACCCGGCCCTTCCCGGCCCCCACGACGTCCTCACCCTCTACTACGGCAGCGGCACGGACAGGAACCGCGCCGAGTACCGCGACTCGGTGTCGATCGTGACGCAGCCGGTCGACGCCTCGAAGCTGGTCAGCCTGGGCAACTCGGCGAAGTCCCGGAACGAGTACTGGGGGTTCTCGCCCGACAGCTTCCCGATCAACGCGCGCGTCTGGTACCCCGACGACCCCGGTCCCCATCCCCTCGTCCTGGTCGTGCACGGCAATCACAACATGCGCGACTTCTCGGACCCCGGATACGACTGGCTCGGCGAGCTCCTCGCCAGCCGGGGATACATCCTGGCGTCGGTGGACATGAACTTCATCAACGGCGGCATCCGCGGGGAGAACGACGGGCGCGGCTGGCTCCTCCTCAAGCACCTGCAGGCGTGGCAGCGCTTCAACGACGACCCGGACGGGCCCTTCGGCGGCCGGGTCGACATGGGCAACGTCGGGCTCATCGGACACTCCCGCGGCGGCGAGGCGGTTGCTCTGGCGGGCGCCTTCAACCGCCTGACCCGCTACCCGGACGACGCCTCCCTGGAATTCGACTTCGGCTTCGACATCAAGGCCGTGATCTCGATCGCCCCCGTGGACGGCCAGTACCTGCCCGCCGACCAGCGCGCCCCGCTGAACGACTTCAACTACCTCGTCTTCCACGGCTCGCACGACGGGGACGTCACCAGCTTCCACGGTCTGCGCATCTTCAACCGGGTGCGGTTCTCCGAGCGCGCGGGGGAAGACGCCGATACGGGGGGTGGCGCGGGCAGCGGCATGTTCAAATCGGCCGTGTACGTCTACCGCGCCAACCACGGCCAGTGGAACACCGTGTGGGGTGCGCACGACAACGGCCCGCGCAGTCCCCGCATCCTGGAGCTGGACGGACTGTTGCCGCCGGAGGACCAGCGCGAGTTCGGCCGCGTGTTCGTCTCGTCCTTCCTGGACATCACCCTGAAGGGGGACGACCGCTACCGCCCCCTCTTCCGCGACCACCGCGTGGCCGGCGCCTGGCTGCCGAAGACCATGTACATCACGCGGTTCATGGACGCCTCCTTCCGCCCGCTTGCCGACTTCGAAGAGGACATCGACGTCACCACGGGGTCCGCTGACGGCGTTACCCTCCACGGCGCCGACTTCAGCACCTGGCGCGAGGGACAGCTCGACCTCCGCTCCAGCAACCGCACCAACACCTCCTCGTCACAGCTGAATCAGGCGCTCTGGCTGGGGTGGAACAACGGCTACCGGAGCTCCGACGACCCTGCGCCGCCCGCCATCTTCACCTTCACCCTGCCCGACGGGCTGGCGGAGGAATGGTCCACCGGCCCCGAAACGAGCCTGGAGATGCATGTAGGGGGACTTGACGACGAACCGGGCCCCCGGACGCACCCCGACGCCGAGAAGGACGGCAATGCCGACCAGGACCGCCGCGAAGACCGCCGCGAGGACCGCGCCTCCACGGACGAGGAAAAGCCGCCGCTGGAGCTGACCGTCCAGGCCGTCGACGCGGACGGCGACACCGCGCGGGTGGGCCTGACCCACTACGGGGTCCTGCGGCGACCCCTCACGATTCGGGTGCTGCGCAGGCGCGACATCGAGGACGGCCGCTTCGCGAATCCGTGGGAGCTGATCCTGCAGCACTTTTCCATCCCGCTGTCGGACTTTGCGGCGGAGAATCCCGCCTTCGATCCCGGGACGTTGCGGTCGGTCGCGCTGGTTTTCGATGGAACCGATGCCGGGACGGTGGTGGTGGACGATGTGGGGCTGGCCAGGCTGCACCCCGGGTTCCGGGGCGCGAGGGTGCCACGGGAGTGACACGTGGGACGAGTCCTCATCAGCCTGGTTGCGGTAACCGTCGCTTCCCCGGTCACGTCGCTCCTGCTCTGGGGCGGAGTGGACGCTGGCGGTCAACCCTACCTGGAGCCCGCGTTCGTCATCGACGCGGAGCCCGCTCTCCCCGAGTCGGAGGGCGCGTACGAGGTCTCGGGACGGTCCGTCAGCGGTGAGACCCTGTTTTCCTTGCGATTCGACATGCCGAAGGTCGCCGATGGCGATGGCAGTTCCGGCTTTGTCTTCATTCTTCCGGTACAGTCCGGTTGGGCGGGGAATCTTGCCAGCATCACGCTGTCCGGACCCGGGGGAACGGCCACGTTGAACGAGGACACGGACAGGCCGGTGACAATCGTGCGCAACCGGCGAACCGGACAGATACGGGGCATCTTCCGCGATTCGTTGGGATCGGCGGAGGCCGCGGACCGTTTGGCGGCGCTCGCGGCGGAGCCGGACATTGTTGTCCTCACCAGCCGGGGGATTCCGGACGCCTGGTAGCCCGGCTAACGAATCGCGATTCCGATCCGGTGCGACCCCACGCGAAGGTCGGTGTGCTGGAAGTCGCGGTAGCCGAAGTCGATGCGGATGCGATCTCCTTCGAATCCGGCCCCGAACGAGAGCGGCGAGCTTTCCCCCTCCACCACCCGGACCGCCCCGATCCGGACGATGAAGACCCTGCGCTGGACCGGCCACCACGCGATCTCCACCCCTCCCCCCGGTACGACATCGCCGTTCCCTTCGCGCACCACCTGGAATGCGCCGCCGATGTCGAGCGGTCCAACCGGCGCCCGCCGCGTCCCGAATCCCGCGATCATGCGTCGCGCCAGGGGCACCTCATGGCGGCCCACGGTCAGTCCGGGGCCCAGGTTCTGCAGGGTCAGAGCCGCGGACACGGGGCCGATCTCCCTCCCCACCCCCAGATCGACCGCAAACGTGCTGCCGCGGAGTCCCCCCAGACGCTGGCCGATCAGCTTCACGGCTGCGCCCACCTCCCCGCCGAGCAGCCCGGCCGCGAACCCCGCCGTCGCGGCGTACTCGGCTGCGGCCAGGTCCCCGCCCCCGATCAGCGCGGCCGCCTCGCGGGGAAGGTCCAGCGGCGAATCGACCGATGTCCCATACTCCAGGAAGGAAACTCCCGCGGCGGCCGTTCCGCCCATCCAGCCGCCGCTGCCGCTCACCGCGATGTTCGTGGCGCCGCCGAAGCGCTGGCGAGAAGCGGAGAAGCCCGCACCCGAAATCAATGCCGGGTGATGGAAGATCGCGTGGCCGCCGTCGCCGGCGGTCCAGAAGGCGCCTCCGAGAGCGAGGGCGCGGGTACTCGCGGACAGCGCAAGGACCACGGGGCCGGGTGCCGGTCCGGGTTGCGACTGCGCCTGTCCGCCCGCCAGGGGAACGGGCTGCAGCATCAGCAGCACCAGTGCGCAAAGCACCGGCGTGAAGAAAGCCGGGGTGCGGGAGTCGCGGCTGTGGTGAATCGGCATTCCGGTCCGTTCGGCTTGAATGGGGGAGACCGGAACGATAGTCCGCGGACACCGGCCTGGCTACCGGGCTTGTACGTCCCCCGCTTCCACACCGAACCCCCGCGTGCACCCGGAGCACCGCATCACGACCCGGTCGCGCACATACGAGACGTCGTCCCGGGGTCCGGTGCGGATGACCGCGCACGGAGCCTGGCACCTTGGACACCGCGGACCGGGCTCACCGTCGGCCACCCGTTTCAGGAGGTCCCGCTTTTCTCGATCGGTGTAGGGGTCCATCTTTCAACGAAGCCGGCACCCGGGGTGTCTTAATGGGTCTGGTGACAAAACGACAGCAGCGCTCGTGAGCCGAGCGAGAGGGACGCAATAGATGATAGTACTTCTGGCGGCGATGAGCGCCGCTACGGCAGGGTTCGGGCAGGAAGCGGGCATCCAGAGGGAACAGGGCGCGGCCCCACCCGGGGGCGGCGCGCCGCCGGTGGTCGTCTACGACGGCAGCGCCGGGCAGCTCGAAGTGCCGAACCCCTGGGTGGAGGAGGCCGACGTCACGGTCGATGGCCGGATTGACGAGGCCGTCTGGCTGAACGCGCCGGTGCTCACCGGCTTCACCCAGTTCGACCCGGTCGAGGGAGTGCCCGCGACCCAGCGCACCGAAGCGCGGGTGCTGGTCACCGACGAGGCCATCTACCTTGCCGTGACGGCGTACGACGATGTGGAGGGCGGCGTGCGCGCGACGCTCGGCGACCGTGACTCGTTCGCCATGTCCGACGACTACGTGCGCTTCATCCTGGACACGTTCAACGACAACCGCCGCGGCTACGTCATCATGGTCAACCCGCACGGGGTCCAGCAGGACGGCCTATGGGTGGTTGGGAGCAGGGGCGGGAGGGATCGGTACGGTCCCCCCATCGACTGGAATCCGGACTTCGTGTGGGACTCGGGTGGCTACCTCTTCGACGGCGGCTACTCGGTGGAGGTGAAGCTGCCCTTCAAGAGCATTCGCTTCCGCGAGGAGGCGGTGCAGGATTGGGGACTGCAGATCGAGCGCAGGATCGCGCGGAACGGCTATTCCGAGTCGTGGGCTCCCGTGACGGCCAACGTGGCCAACAAGATGGAGCAGTTCGGCAGGCTGACCGGGCTCCAGGAGCTGGACCAGGGGCTGTTCTTCGAGGTCAACCCGGTGCAGACGTTCACGAAGCAGGGAGCGTACAACAGTGACCTGGGCGCGTTCCAACGGGATGGAGTCGACGGTGACTTCGGGCTCAACCTGACGTACGGAGTCACGTCGAACCTGACGCTGGACGGGACCTACAACCCGGACTTCTCCCAGGTTGAAGCCGACGCCGGACAGATCAGAGTCAATGAGCGTTTCGCCATCTTCCTTCGTGAGAAGCGCCCGTTCTTCCTCGAAGGGACCGAGATCTTCCGTCTCCCGCAGCAGCTTGTCTACACGCGCTCGATCGTGAACCCGGTAGCGGGCGCGAAGCTGCAGGGCAAGATCGGGAACTTCAACGCAGGATACCTGGGCGCGGTGGACGATGTGGCCGATCCGGACAACCCGGGCGCCAACACCAAGCCGGTGGTGAACATCTTCCGTCTCCGGCGCGACCTCGGGACCACATCGACCCTGGGACTCGTCTACACCGATCGGACATATCACACCGAGAGGTTCAACCGGCTGGTCGGGGTCGACGGGCGCTTCCAGTTCAGTGAGCGCTACACGTTGACGCTGCTCGCCGCCGGCAGCCGCACGGCGGAGGGTGTGCCCGATCGCCGCAGCGGCGGACTATGGTCGGCGCAGTTCGCGCGCTCGGGTCGCAACTTCCAGCTATCGGCGAACGTGCAGGATCTGAGCAACGGCTTCGTCGCCGGCAGCGGCTTCATCCGCCGGACGGGGACAGCCCAGGCGAAGACCAACGTCAGCTACAACTTCCGCGGCAAGCCCGGCGACCTCATCGAACGATGGGGTCCGAGCTTCGAGACGGAGGGGTTCTGGGAGCATGACGGGTTCTGGGCGGGACGATGGGCTCAGGAGAGCAGGATGCGGCTGGGCGGCAGCGTTTCGTTCCGTGGGAACCTTACCCTGTTCGGCAACTACTCCCGCTCGTACTACAACTTTGCACCCGAGGACTACGACGGCCTTTTCTTCAAGGGACCCGGCGGGCATACCGAACCCTTCCACGCGGATCAGTCCATGTTCAAGGGCCTGAGTTCGGGGACGGTCTTCCTTTGGGTCAACTCCTTCGACCGCGTCCGCGGGAATGTGCGGTTCACCCGGTCGGAGTCCCCTCTTTTCGACTTCAGCACGGACACTCCGGTGGACCTCGCCGACTCATGGTCCGGAGACGCGAGCCTGAATCTGTTTCCCACGACGAACCTCAGCGGCGAAGTGGGCGTCCGGCACACCCATCTGTACAGAAAGCGGGACGGCTCGCTGTATTCCCGGGCGACGATCCCGAGGGCGAGGGCCCAGTACCAGTTCAACCGTTCCCTCTTCGTCAGGGCGATCGTCGAATACGGCAGCCAGCGCCGGGGCTCTCTGCTGACTCCGACCACGGGACGCGAGGTGTCCTACTGCTCGGGCGAGTCGTGCTTCGAGATCCAGGGCTCGGAGTCGAACGACTTCTCGGTCGAAACGCTCCTGAGCTTCGAGCCGACCCCCGGGACTGTCTTCTTCGTGGGCTACACGCGACTCATGGACGACATGGAGGCCTTCCGCTTCCACGAGCTGCGCCCCCAGGCCGAAGGGGTCTTCGTGAAACTTTCCTACCGGTTCCGCGGGTAGGAGGGGTACGACCCGGGCAAAAGGATTACCCGGGCAACAAAGGAGACGATAGAATGCACATGGTGAGAACTCTTGGTGCGGTGGCGGCGACCGGTGTGGTGAGCGTAGTGCTTTTGAAGCTGCTCGCGGCCGCCGCGATTCCGCTTCTCGGGATGTTCTTCGGCTTTATGGCGATTGCCTTGAAGATCGGCCTGGTGGTCGCGGCCGGCTTCCTGCTGTACCGGATGTTCCGCCGTCGCCGCGACGAAATGGTGGCCTAGGGCCGCTGCGGGGCCTTCCCGGCCCGCCCTTTCCCGAACCCGGCCGCCGGTCTCTGCCTGCCGGCGGCCGCTCCCTGCCTCCGGGCCTCCGGTCCTTCGCCCTGTCATAGTCGACGCGAAGGCTGCGCCCGCCCAACGTGCTCCCGTTCAGCGCCGAGATCACCTTCATCGCATCGCTCTCCCGCACCTCCACCAGGGAGTGGCTCTCCCGCACATCGATGCGCCCGATCCGGTTGCCCGCCACCTGTGACTGGCTCGTGACCGCTCCCAGCAGCTCTCCCGGCCCGATATCGTCACGCTGTCCGGCCGACACGAAGAGTCGCACCCAGCTCTCGGGCGGCGCGGACTTTCCGGCGCCGACCGCCGCGGTCCTCGCCTTGGGGCTCTTCCGATCGAGGAGCAGCAGGGCCGCCGCCGCCACTTCCGCGACCGAGAATCGGTCCAGCATCGACTCGACGAGCAGATAGTAGGACGCCATCTCGGGGGCGCGCGCGGCTTCGTGAAGACTGTCGGTCAGCGCATCGAGGGATGCGGAAACGCGCGGAGGCCGAGTCGGACGGGCACGCTTGAGCGCCAGTCCCGCTCCCGCCGCGGCTTCCTTCAAGTGTCCCAGTTCCCGCACGGCGGCCAGCACCCAGGCAGGTCCTCCGGCCCGGTGACGGGTGGCCGCCGCGGCCGCGCCGGATGGCACCGAGCAGGAAAGCGTCGCAACCGCGGTGGCGTCGGGGAGGCCGTCCAGTACTTCACGCGCCTCCTCGTCTTCGCCGGGCGACAGCCACACGGGCACCGCTTCGTCGCCGGGTTGGCCCGAGGCGAAGCCGTGCATGGCCAGGAAGTCGCCCAGATCGGCGGCGTGGTCCGCGGACGCCGCGAAGACGAGGAGGTGGCGCACCGGCTCCTCCAGCAGCTCCCCCGCCAGCGCCAGCACCGCTTCCCAGCGATCCCCTTCCGCCACCTTGAGGTTGAGTTCCCTGCCGCCCTTCACGGGCCCGCGCGCGATCCGGAGCGACGAGCCGGAGGGTACGGTGACGGGCCGTCGCGCGAAGCGGCGGGCGACCGAAAGCAGCGCCGGCCCGAGGGGCAGGCCGCAGAAGATCCGTTGGCAGTCGGCGGGAAGCGCTCCCAGGAATGTCTCCAGGTGGTCGCTCGGAACGGTGTTCACCACCCCGTCGCCGTCGTGAAGGACGACGGCCCGCACGCGATCCACCGTCACCGACCGGTCGTAGAGAGCCGTGAATCGGTCCGCGGGCACGAACAGGAAGTCGGCGCGCTCGGGAAGGTTCCAGTTGTCGGCCAGCGCGGCGACCCGGAGCCCGGAGCCTTCCGAGATGCGGACAAGGGACCGGGCGAGCTCGGTGGCCTGCCGCTGCCCCGTGCACAAGACCACGCACACCGGAGCATCCGCGCCTCCCTCGAGACGATCGACAAGGGGCGCCCCGTAGGCCACCATCGTGCCGCTTCCCGGACCGGCCCTTCCGATAACGTCGTTGCCCCGGGCGATGACCGGGATTGCCACGGCCTGGAACGGGGTGGGGGTCTCGATTCCGTTTGCCGCCAGGGCAGCCACGGTCTCCGGGCCGAGAGGCAGATCGTCGAAGGATGTCATGTAGGTGGGGCGGCCTCGGAGCCGCGCTAGCCGGGGTCGCCCGCACCGGGGCCGCCGGCGTCGCCGTACTCGTAGGGGAGATGGTTGAGGAAGCGCTGGATCTCGTAGTCCATGCGCGATGTGCGAAGGCGATCCGTGCGGGCCGTTACGTCGGTGTAGGCCCCGTGCCGGTGGGCGGCGAGGACGACCGTGCCCTCCTCTCCCGTGTAGGTGGCCCCATGGGAGGACTGCCTGGACCGGGTGAGGCCGATGTAGACGGGGAGGTGATCTTCCGCCCGGGCCAGCACGTCTGCCGGAGCGAGCGCCGTCTTCCGCTCGTATCCTGCCATGTCTCTCTTCCTTACTCCTCGGTTGTTGCCGTCAGCTGTTTCGTGATCCGGTCCGTCCATCGGGCGGCGCCAGCGCTCGACGTCCACCCCTCGACGCGCCAGGTCCCCGACACCAGTGCCGGCACGCTGTCGATCGCGGCTCTGCCGGCGGTGTCGCGGTGCGCCGAGACGGCGTCGGCGTAACGGTCCACGTCGAGCGCAGCCTTGGCCTCGGATCTGTCGAGGCCGGCAGCGTGCGCCACAGCGACCAGCAAATCTATCCGCCCAATGTCGGTGCGGTCGACGAAGTGGGCCATGAACAGTGCACGTCTGACGGCGTGGTAACAATCCCTGTCCCGCGCGAACTCGGTGAGCTCGTGGGCCTTTCGAGTCCACGGGAGCAGGTCGGGGGTGTGCAATTCGGCACCCATTGCGCCCGCTTCTTCCGCGGCGAAGGCGTGGTAGCGTTGCCAGTCGTCGGTGCCGGGATCCATGAGCGGCAGGGGAGGGGGGTGGAGTTCGAAACCGCGCCAGTGGACGTTGTCCGCGGCGCCCGCCTCGTCGATCATGAGGCTGGCGAGGTAGGAGCCGGGGTCGATGAAATCAAAAAACAGGGTGGGACCCGGGCTGGTCAGCATGGTTGGATGGGCCTTCCCGACATTCGTGCCGCTCTCCCGGCGCGGCCCGGAGCCGGCCGGAAGCGCCGCCCGGGGTTGCCAACGCTCCCCGCCGTACCGATTGTGCGACTCGATTCTGACGGATTCCCACTAAGACTAACCCATGACCTACTCCGAAAACATCGCCAGGCTACAGCCATCTGCGACCGTTGCGGTAAGTACGCTGGCCAAGAAGCTGTCGGCCGAAGGACGCGACATCATCAACCTGAGTGCGGGAGAGCCCGACTTCCGCACCCCCGAGGGGATTTCACAGGCTGGAATCGAGGGCATCCGGGAGGGCCGGACAAGGTATACCCCGGCTCCGGGGCTGCCCGAACTGCGCGCCGCCGCCGCCGCATACATGACCGCGGGCACGGCGTTCCCTTCCGAAGCCGCGCGCGTGGTTGTCTCTGCCGGCGCGAAGCAGTCTCTCTTCAACGCCTGCTTCTGCCTCTTCGGGCCGGGGGACGAGGTGCTGATCGGGGCTCCATACTGGACCTCCTACCCCGAAATGGTGACTCTGGCCAGGGCCGAGCCGGTGCCGGTCGCCGGGAGTGAGGGCCGCGACTTCCTGCTCACGCCCGACGACCTCGAGGGGGCGGCGACGGCCAGGACGAAGGGATTGATCATTTCGTCTCCGTCGAACCCGACAGGCGCCGTGTACACGAAGGCCGAGCTGGGCGCAATGGCTGAATGGGCCAAGGCGCGCGGTGTGACCCTCATCAGCGACGAGATCTACCAGGAGATCTACTACGGTGAGGGCGACCGGGCGCCGGGCGCGCTCGATCTGGATCCGGATGCGGCCGGGGACCTTGTCGTGACGAACGGGATGTCGAAGGCGTTCGCGATGACCGGGTGGCGGGTCGGATTCTCGTACACCTCGCGGGAACTGGCGGCCAGGATGTCGGCGCTGCAGAGCCATGTGTCGCTGAACGCGGCCACCCCGTCACAGGTGGCGGCCCTGGAAGGCCTCACGCGGGGCGAGGAGGGTGCACGCGACAGGGACCGTATGCTGGCCGCGTTCCGTCGCCGCCGCGGTCTGGTCACGCGGTTGTTCGACGAACTCCTTCCCGGTTGCTCCTATGTCCGGCCCGAGGGCGCCTTCTACCTGTATTTTCGCGTGGACGGGGTCTTCAACGGCGAGATGAAGTCGGCCAGCGATGTCTGCACGCGCATCCTGGAAGAGGCGGGCGTGGCAATCGTCCCGGGTGAGGCGTTCGGTGACGCCCGCTACGCGCGCATGAGCACGGCTTCGTCCGACGAGGACATCGAGCAGGGCGTGCGCCGGATGGCGCGGGTGCTGCGGGGTGGCTGAGTGGCGGGAGCGCGAGATCGATCGGGTTCCATCCGGCGCGCCACTGCCCTCGGCGCTCGATCACGATGCGCTCGACCTGTACGTACAGCGGCTCTTCGCCGATGAGGACGACCACTTGCGCGCGGTTCGCGCCCGTGCCGACAGGGCGGGCATGCCGCGCATACAGCTCCCGCCGGCCACCGCGCGGGCGCTGCAGATCCTCGTTGCGGCTGCCGGGGCGCGCCGGGTGGTGGAGGTCGGGACGCTGGCGGGGTACTCGGCCCTGTGGATTGCGCGGGCGCTCCCCCCGAGTGGCAGGCTGATCACCCTGGAGATCAATCCGGACCACGCCGCGGTTGCGCGCCGGTCCCTTGCCGCCGCGGGGGTCGCGGACCGGGTGGAGGTGCGCGTCGGCGATGCCGCCGCGTTGCTGGCCGCCCTGGGGCCCGACGGCGCCTTCGACGTGGTGTTCCTCGATGCCGACAAGGAGCGCTACCCGGTCTACCTGGAAGAGGCGGCCCGCCTGCTGCGGCCCGGTGGCCTCCTCCTTGCAGACAACGCGTTCTGGTCGGGCCGCGTGCTGGATCCCGACGGCGGCGAGGTCGCGGCGCAGCTCAACCGCTTCAACCGCCTCGTCGCAAGGGATCCGCGGTTCGAGGCCACCATCCTGCCTGTTGGTGACGGGCTCATGCTCGGGGTCAGGGACTGACGCTCACCGGCACGCGGCGAGCGACGCTTCGGCCGCCCGCAACGCGGACATCACGTATCCGCCCCCGAACAGCCGCGCGTGCACGAGCAGAGGGTACAGCTGGTACGCGGCAAGCCGGCGCTCGTGACCCGGCTGGAGGGGCCAGGTCGCTTCGTAGCTCGCATGGAACGCCGCCGGGAAGCCACCGAACAGTCGGCACATGGCGAGGTCCACTTCACGATGTCCGATGTACACGGCAGGGTCGATGAGAACCGGGGTCCGGACGGGTGGCGTCCGGCTGCCGGCAGCTCCATCGCCGGCCGGCTCGTCGCCGGCCCCGCCTTCCACCTCGCCGAACATGACGTTGCCGGACCACAGGTCGCCGTGCAGGAGTGAACCCCCGTCGGCTTCGGCGGCGGGGCCGATCAGGGCGCCCATTCGTGCCGCCGCCCTGTCGATCACGGCCAGCTGCCCTGCCGACATCGCGCCGCTGCCGTGGAGCTCGCGGGCCAGGGGCAGGATCCTCAGCTCCGCCCAGAACGCTCCCCAGTCGTCGGTCCACCGATTCGGCTGCGGAAGCGACCCGATGACGTTGTCGATGTGCCAGCCGTAGCACGGGTCGCCCGGTGGTGTGGTGCTTCCGGCGTCCGGCGCCTTCGCGCCCGCGCGCCCGTGGATCGCCCCCGGCTCATGCCTGTGCAACGCCCCCAGCTCGCGCCCCAGCCTGCGCCAGGCGGCGCGGTCGGGCCGTCGCTCCTCGATCCATTCGAGCAGCAGCCAGGGCACCGGGTCGCTGTCGCGGCTCCGGGCGACGACGGCGGGAGTCTTCACGGCACCGGCCCGGGCCAGCGCCGCCAACCCCTCCGCTTCCACCTGGAAGAAGCGATGCCCGGCGCGCACGTTGCACTTCAGGAAAAAAGTCCCGGCCGTCGTGTGCAGACGCAAGGCGTCGTTGATGCAGCCGCCCCCCACGGGCGTCGCTCCAAGCACCCGGGATCGATCCAGGCCGAGGGCGCTGCACGCCCGGCTTACCGCCGCCTCGGTCATCTGGGGCTCGTGAACCCGGTGACGCCGAATGGGGGCGGCGTCATCACCCCGGACCGGGGTCGGTCAGTTCGTCGAGAAGACTCTCGCAGGAGCGTTCCAGAATCCGGTACACGCGCTCGAAGCCGCCGGGCCCGCCGTAGTAGGGGTCGGGAACGTCGGGGTCATGCGTGCGGGGATCGTAGTCACGCATCATGACGACTTCGGCCCGATGCCCCCGCCCGCGGCCGGTGCGCTCCAGGGAACGGCGGTTGCTGCGATCCATGGCGACGATCAGGTCGAACCGGTCGAAGTCCCGGCGCGTCACCTGTCGGGCGACGCTGGGCAGGTGGATCCCGTGGGAGGCGGCGACCCCGACGGCACGCCGGTCCGGAGGCTCTCCGGCGTGGTAGGCCCCGGTACCGGCGGAGTCGACGTGGAACCGGTCCGACATGCCACGGGACTCCGCGAGGCTCGCAAAGATTCCTTCGGCAAGTGGAGAGCGGCAGATGTTGCCGAGACAGACGAAGAGTACGGACGTGCGCTTGGAAGACATGCCCCAAAGATGGCGAGTCCGGCACCCGGCGTCACCGTTCGCCGGCGGCGGCGGTGTTCATGCTGGTCGTGCGACTCCATTACATTGGTCGCGAGGGATCGTTTTCCGCCTCTGGGGAGCGGCCCGGAATCGCAGAGTGGACCGTAGCAGCTTTTGACCGACACGACAGAATTCGCCGCCTTCGGACTTTCCGACCTTCGGCTGGCGGCAGTGGAAGCCCAGGGGTGGACTCGACCTACCCCCATTCAACACAAGGCCATCCCCCTCGTACAGGCAGGACGCGACGTGGTGGGGATCGCGCGCACCGGCACCGGGAAGACCGCAGCCTTCATGTTGCCGGCGCTTGAGACGCTCGTGGCGGGGGGCGGGCTTCAGGTGCTGGTGCTCTGTCCCACCCGGGAGCTTGCCCAGCAGGTGTGCGAGGACACGGATGCGCTGGCGATGGGGTCGGCCGTCCGTTCATCGGTGATCCACGGCGGCGTCGCGTACGGACCCCAGCTGGATGCGCTGTCGAGGGGCGATGAGGTGATCGTCGCGACCCCGGGACGCCTCATCGACTTGCAGAACCGGGGGAAGGCGAAGCTCAAGGGAGTCCGGCTCCTGATCCTGGACGAGGCCGACCGCATGCTCGACATGGGGTTCCGGCCCCAGATCGAAGACGTGGTGCGAGGGCTCGGTGCGCGGCCGCAGACCCTCCTCTTCTCGGCGACCATGCCCAACGCGGTCCACGACCTTGCGCTGCGCATGACCAGAGATGCCGCATGGGTCGAGGTCACGCCCTCCGGTACGATGGCGCAGGGTATCTCCGAAATCGCGTACTCGGTGCGCCCCGACAAGAAGCCCGGCCTCCTGATCCACCTGCTCGAGCAGCCGGGATGGGAACAGGTCCTGGTCTTCACCCGGACCAAGATCGGCGCGGATACATTGAAATCGCGCCTCGACGGCGCCGGCGTCTCCAGCGACGTGATCCATTCCGACCGTCAGATGAGACACCGAACCCGTGCCATCGACCGCTTCACCGCGGGTGAGGTGCGTGTCCTGGTCGCCACCGACATCGCCCAGCGGGGACTCGACATCACCGGCATCTCGCATGTCGTCAACTACGACGTCCCCCTCGACCCGGGCGACTACGTCCACCGGATTGGCCGGACCGGGCGGGCGGGCGCGACCGGCGAGGCCGTAACCTTCGTCACGGCGGGAGACATCGGAGCGTTCCGCACCCTCGAGCATCAACTCGAGCGCCGCCTCGACAAGGTCCACCACCCCGACTTCGATTTTGCAGGCGGCGTGGTCATGCAACGGCAGGAGCCCGGACGCAGGCGTTCCCGGTCGGGACACGGGAGTGGCAGCAAGGCCGGACAGCGCCTCGATGCCGACGAGCTGGCCGCGCTGCTCAGCCACGACACGCCGGAGCCCAGGCGATGATCCTCAAGCGGTACGGCACCTCCTACCACAGCGTCACGCCAAACTTCAACCCGACGGCGATCACCGAGATCGGCTTCATGCGCGACCGGGCCCGTACCATCCGGGCCGACGACTTCGACGCGCGATACGGGCTAGTGGACGAGGAGGAGCTGGGTGCCGAGGCGGACGCCACGGTGCAGCGTCACGCCGAACGGGACCTCCTGGAGAAGCTGGAGCGAGCCCTGGCCGAGCGGGTCGGGAGCCTGGAAGACGGGCAGGTCATCATTGTCCGAAACGAACGGGACGACTGGCCCAAGACGCGGGAACGCAAGGAAGCCGTGATCGTGGACGGCGAGAACCGTTTCCACTTCCACTGGTGGGTGGATCCGCCGCTGAAAGTGGCCGTCTACCGGGCAGGATAGGTCGCCGGGGGCTTCAGGGGGGCGGCTGTCTTGCGGTATCGGCATCGAACGTATGTGCGTCTTGCGATATCGGCGTCGAACCCATTCTCGTCTTGCGCATGGTCGTTCGATAGCGATATCGTCTTGCGAAGCTGCCCCCGGACCGGGACCGAACTCCCCCCTGGAGAATCAGTCATGACCGGAGCGTCGAGATGACCGGAGAATCGAGATGACCATTGTGACCATTTCTTCCCGCTACCAGATCGTGATCCCCAAGGACGTGCGGGAGCGCCTGGACCTGAAGGCGGGGCAGAAGATGCAGGCACTGCCGTACAAGGGGCGGGTGGAGCTGATCCCGCTGGAGCCCATCGAGGCTGCCCGGGGCTTTCTGCGGGGCCTGGATACGACCGTTCCGCGAGAGGGGGACCGGGTGTGAACGTCGTTGATTCGTCCGCGTGGCTGGAGTACTTCGCCGATGGACCGAACGCCGGTGAATTCGCCGGGGCGGTCGCCGCGACCGACGGACTGATCGTGCCGAGCATCACCCTCTTCGAAGTCTTCAAGCGCATCCGGGTCCAGCGGGACCCCGCCGCCGCGCTGTATGCGGTGGCCCAGATGCGCCGCGGAAGGGTCGTGGACCTCGATGGCGACCTGGCGGTCGCCGCGGCCGTCCTGAGTGCCGATTCGGGGCTGCCCATGGCGGACAGCATCATCCTGGCGACCGCCCGTGCACACGATGCCGCGCTCTGGACCCAGGACGCCGACTTCGCGGGGCTGGACGGTGTGGAGTACCGCCGGCCTAGTCGGTAACCGGCCCTCCGCGCCGGTGCTTCTCGAACCACTCGCGCAGGTAGATCTGTGTGCGCAGGAAGTTCGACGGCATCGAGCTGGTGCCGTGCCACTCGTTCTTGAAGCGGATCATCGCCGTCGGAACCTTGAGCACGCGTAGCGCCTGGTAGTACTCCTCCGTCTGGGGCATCGGGGTGCGCAGGTCGCCTTCTCCGGTCATGAGCATGGTCGGAGTCGTGACGTTGCCGACGTACATGAGGGGGGAGCGGCGCAGGTGCTCGCTGGGATCGTCCCACGGGAAGTGCTCGAAGTTCCGGTACCAGCTGGCGCCGTCCGTGGTGCCGACGAAGGAGAGCCAGTTGGTGACCGGGCAGTTGGCCGACGCGGCCGCGAAACGGTCCGTGTGCCCCACGACCCAGGACGTCAGGACGCCGCCTCCGGAGCATCCGTAGACGAACATGTTCTGGTCGTCGATGTAGCCGCGGTCCACAACCAGGTCGACACCGGCCATCAGGTCGTCGAAGTCCTTGTCCGGATACGCGTTCTTGATCGAGTTGCCGAAGGCGCTGCCGTAGCCGGATGAGCCGCGCGGATTCGTGTAGAGGACCACGTAGCCGTTCGCGGCGTGGTTCTGCCACCCGAAGTTGAAGCCCACGTTGTACATGCCGTGAGGCCCGCCGTGGATGGCGAGGATCAGCGGGTACCTGTTCGACGGGTCGAAGTCGGGGGGTTTGATGATCCATCCCTGGATGTCGAAGTCCTCAACCGACTTGTACCAGATCTCCTCGACCTCGCCCAGCTGGACCCCGGCGAGCACGTCGGCGTTCATTTCGGTGAGCTGGGTGATTTCACCCGGGTTGCTCAGCGGGAAGGAGACGATGTCCCCGGGACTGTGATAGTCCGACAGCGTCCCCACGGCGATCCCGGACCCGATCGACGACACGCCCAGCATGTGGTTGCCCTCGGTGACCTGCGTCACGCCCCCGTCCACCGACGCGAAGTGGATGTTCCTGGTCCCCTCGCTGCTTACCGTCAAGTAGAGGCCGCTGCCGTCGGATGCCCAGATCATCCCGCCGGGCTGGCGGTCGAAGCCTTCGCTGATCATGCGCGCGTTGGACCCGTCGCGATTCATTACGTACAGCTTGCGCGTGATGTAGGTGTCCGTGGTCAGGTCGTTGCCGGTGTAGGCGATCAGCCGGCCGTCCGGGGAAGGCAGGGGGGACCCGTCCGGTCCCGACCGGTCCGTCAACTGCGTGATCTCCCCGCTGGCCACCGCCACCGAGTAGATGTCCGACTGGCGCCATTCGTGCTCGGCGTCCTCTACCCGCAGCGACGTGAAGAGGATCTCCTCACCGTCGGGCGTCCAGGCGACGCCGTTGTGATTCCAGTCGCCGTCGGTGAGCTGGCGGGGCGTCCCGCCACTGGCCGGAACAACGAACAGGTGCGAGTAGCCCTCGTCGATGTAGCCGCGCCGGTCCCGGCGGTACTGGAGACGGTCCACCACCTTCGGGGCCTCGGTCCAGTTGGCGCCTTCGGGGCGTCCGGGCAGGCTGATGGGCCACGGGTTGTCGGAGTCGACGGACATCGTGAATGCGATCTGCCGCCCGTCGGGGGACCACTCCACGTTCCCCGGGGAGTTCTCCACGTGCGTGATCTGGGTTCTGGCTCCCTCGTCGTCCATCCAGCGAACGAATACCTGGGTGCCTTCGGGCTCGCCTTCATCGGTGAACGCGATCCGGTCTCCACTCGGCGACCACGTGGGAGAGGACCCCTTCGTCAGGCGCCGCTTCCTGCCGCCATCGGCGTCCATGATCCAGATCTCCGACGCTCGCCGGTCGTTGATCTTGTCGACCCAGCCGCGCGTGTAGATGATCTGGCTGCCGTCGGGGGAGATCTCGGGGTTCGACACCGTTTCCCAGTCCAGGTAGGTCTGTAGCTTGAGCGTCCCGTCGGGCTCGTTCTGGGCAGCCAGCGCCATGGGGAGCAGCAAGAGGGAGAGGAGCAGCGGGGTCATGGTCGCGCGCGGCTTGTACATCGGTTCCTCCGGGGTTCGGCTGTATGGCCCGGTTTGCGGGCCGGACCCGGAGAAAGTAGGGGGCGCGGCTGAATGCCGAAAGGCGGTTCCTTCGCGTCACCCGTGGCCGGAACGAATTGCATGGGTGGGAGAACGCAGATGGTTTGGCGAGAGCGGTGACAACCCTTGACGGAACTCCCGGGGTCTGAAGGGTATCAAACCGGGGATGTCCCGGTTCGCCCGGGGGTCCGCGCGGAACCTGCGGTTCCCGGTGGACGCACGGCCTCCCATCGGCGTTTGAGCCGTACACCTTTCGAGAGGAACCCCCAATGAGATCCGCTGCACCCCCTTCGATCGTCCTCCCGGTCCTGCTTGTGCTCGCGTGCGGCGACGATTCCGGTTCGACCGGCGCCGATGGCGCGGCCGGCACGCTCGACGGCCCTGACATCATGCTCGCGGCGGCCACCGAGGACGTGTACTCCGTCGGTGCCCTCCAGGGCGAGGACTGGGAGACGTTCGGAAGCATCCGGGCGGTCGCGTTCGATGGCACGGGCAATCTCCACATACTGGACACGCAGGCCGACCGGATCGTGGTGGTGGCCCCGGACGGGGGCTTTCTGCGCACGGTGGGTGGACCGGGCGAAGGGCCGGGCGAGTTCCGGTCGCCAACCGGCATGATCGTGGACCGGGACGGCGGATACGTGGTGACGAGCATGAATGGCCTCGAGATCCTGGGCGCCGAGGGCGAGTACGTGCGGAGCGTCGGGTTCGACCCGTTCCAGGGACTGCCGATGGGGGCGAAGGGTGTGTCGGCCGGCCGGGTTCTCACGACCGGCGTAATGCGGATGAACAGGCCGGAGGAAAGGGAGGAATCCGGAATCGTCCCCGAGACGGAGGGGCGGCCCATTGAGGCCTTCCCGCTCGACGGAAGCGACCCGGAGGTCCTGTACACGGCCTGGGTACTTCCGGACGAACGGGACGAAGGGACGCTGGAGTCCAGTTCCGGAGTCTTCCAGATGCCTCCTCCCCGTGCCTTTGCGCCCGGGCTCCACAGCGAGGTGATGTCGGATGGCCGGGTCGCCGTGGCGGATTCCATCGGATACCGGGTGAAGTTGATCGGGATCGATGGAGCGGTGACAGGAGTCATAGAACGCCCGATCCCTCCGAGGGCCGTGACAGAGGACGTCCAGGACGCGGAGCGCGAACGTCGGCGTGCCCGGCACGACGAACTGAACGCTCAGGCCGAGCGTGGCCCGCTGTCATTCAGATACGGCTCGGTCGATGACATGACCTTCGCCGACGAAATCCCCGTCATCGACGCGATTGCCGTCGATTGGGATGACCGGATCTGGGTGGCGCGCCACGACGAGATGGGTGTCGAGGCCGAGTTCATCGACATCGTGACGCCCGACGGAGGCTACGTCGGGACACTGCCCGCCGATGGGCCGCGGATCCCCGACGCTTTCGGGCCCGACGGACTTTTGGCCTACATCGAGACCGACGAGTTCGATGTTCGGAGCGTCAGGGTGGTCAGGCTGGTTTCGCTGGATCGGTAGGACGCTGACGGGCGCAGGTTCCGGCGCCGCATTCGAGAGGCGCGGGGATTGCAACGGACGCGGAGCCGGGCCGATGACCGGCCCGGCGCATCAGCGAAACAGCGCGGGGTGGCCGCCGGTGTGCAGGAAGATGGCGTGGTCTCCTTCCCGGATGCGTCCGTCCCGGATCCACGCGATCATCGCGGCGGCGGCCTTGCCCGTGTAGACCGGGTCGAGGATCACGCCGGCCCGGGCTCCGAACAGGGCGATGGCTTCGTCACTTTCCGGTGTGGCGTTCCCGTACCCGGGTCCGACGAAGTCATCCGTCGTGATCACGGCTTCGGCGACCTCGAGGACACGGCTGACGAGGGCCCGACCGTCGCCGTCCTGCAGGAGTCGTGCCGCCGAAACCGCCAACCCGGTCGCCGTCTCCTTGACGTGCGCCGCAGTCTCGTCGGCGCTCACCCCGACCAGCCCGGGCCGCCACCCCAGGATCGCGCAGCCGAGAATCAGGCCGGCGAGGGTGCCGCCGGACGACGACGACGTGAAGATCGAGGGCCGCGCCTTGCCGGCCTCGGTGTGCAGTTCCACCAGGGCGTGCACATACCCGAGCGCGCCCCGAGCGGTGGAGGCACCGATGGGAACCACCAGCGCCCTGCCGCCTCCCGCCCCGATCCGGTCCGCCTCTTCGGTCATGGCCCAATCACGGTCCACCCGGTCCGCGACTGTGACGATCCGCGCACCCAGGAGCCGGTGGAGGCGGGCATTGCCGCGGCGCTCGTCGTCCGGCTCGCCATTGACGACCAGTGTGCACCCAAGGCCCAGCCGCGCCGCCGCCGCCGCTGTCACCCGGCAGTGATTCGAGTGCGGCCCGCCCCCCGTGACGAGGTCGGTGATCCCCTGCAGCCGGGGCGGAGCCAGCTCGTATTCCAGCTTGCGCACCTTGTTGCCGCCCAGCCCCAGACCGGTCCAGGCGTCGGCCTTGACCGAGAGGCGCGCCGCCGTCCCCAGATGGGCAGCCAGCGCAGGCACCGGAAAAAGGGGCGTGGGGGTGCATGCCAGTCGGGTGCGCGGCACGGAGGCCAGGCGCGCGAGAACTGCGGATGATGGTGGGCTGGAGGACATCTCGTGGCCGGTTACGTGGATCAAATGGTGAACGTATCGGTTAGAATTCAGGCGGTCTCGGATTCGGCTAAAGGTACTGAATCCATCTCGCGTTTTGGAATCAAACGTCGCCGGAGGGAGATCGGGGCAGCTTGCAACAATCATCGAATTGCCGTGGCGGGCCGCGGGTCGAGTCGCGCGGCAGAGCACGGCCGAGGTCGCGTGGCCCGGTGCGGCCGGGGTTGCGCGGTCGCCGCCGGGCAGTCGTGCGGGCAGTTGCCCTGCTGGCCGTTGCCGTCCCCTCCGCCGCTGCCGCCCAGGACGACGTCATCAGCGGCCGCGTGTGGTCCGACGACGGCCTGCTCATCGTCGGCGCCACCGCTCGCGTTTCCCCGGTCGCGGACTCGACCCGGACGCGCTTCACCGAGACGGATCGTCTGGGGTTCTTCTTCTTCCGCGACCTGGCTCCCGGCGACTACGTGCTTACCCTGACGCTGATCGGCTACGCGCAGTACCAGGAGGAGGTGCGGGTTGCCGGAGCGGCAAGCGCCGAACTCGAGATTACACTGACCCGCCAGGCCATCGAGTTGGAGGGCCTTGAGATCGAGGCGGAACGAAGCCGGGCCCGCGTCCGTTTCGAAGAGTCTGTCGGCGTTACCGTCCAGGACATCAACCAGGATGCCATGAAGGCGATCCCGGGGCTCGCGGAGACGGATCCCATCAGGGTCGTCGAGGTTCTGCCGGGGGTCAGCACCGTGTCCGACTTCTCGGCGGCGTTCAACGTTCGTGGGGGGTCGGCGGACCAGAACCTGATCCTGCTCGACAACGTGCCGATCTTCAACCCGTTCCACCTCGGGGGGATTTTCTCCGTGTTCAACGCGGATATGGTCGGGCGGGCCGAACTCCGTGCCGGTGGGTTCCCCGCCGAGTACGGCGGCCGTGTCTCATCGGTGCTGGCCATCGAGTCGGATGCGGGCGACGGCGAAACAAGCGTTGACGCCGGAGTGAGCCTCCTCGCCACGCGCGTGGCGGTTGACGGGTCGCTTCCCGACGGCGCGGCCAGCGCACTCGGTCTGGCCACCACCCGGTGGCGCGTCTCCGGTCGCCGCTCCTACTTCGATGTGCTGCTGAAGCCATGGACGGACTTCCCCTACCACCTGACGGATGTGCAGGGCGTCTTCGAAGCATGGACGAAAGGCGGGAATCGGTTCCGAATCTCGACGTACACGGGTCGTGACGTCATCGACCTGGCCGATGCGGGTGACAGCCCGCTCGGCATCACGTGGGGGTGGGGGAATGACGTCGTCGGTGCCACGTTCACGAATCCGATGAGGGGAGGCGGGGCGATGAACGTCCAGGCATCCTTCTCGCGCTTCACGACCGACTTCACCTTCTCGGACCTGGAGACGGATTTCGCGAGCGACATCCAGCAGGCGACCTTCCGGGCTGACCTGGAGCGGCGCCCGACCGCTCGGACACGGTGGAAATCCGGCGTCGCGCTCGACCGGCTCGAGTACGACAACAGTATCGTGGCCGGTGGCACCGTGTTCGCCGAGGACACCGGAAACGGCTGGGAGGCGGCAGCCTACAGCCAACTCACCTGGGATCCCAATTCGCGCTGGCTGGTCGAAGGCGGGCTGCGGATCGACCGCTGGGTCCCCGATCCGGGCGTCAGCGAAACAACCTTGTCGCCGCGCTTCGCCGTCAAGCGGTTCATCCGCGACCGGGGTGCGGCGATCCGGCTCGCCGGCGGCCGCTATTCTCAGTTCCTTCACTCCCTTCGGGACGAAGAATTCCCGATCGGGATCGACATCTGGGTGTTGGCCGGTGACCGCGCACCCCGGGTCTTCTCGGATCAGCTGCAGTTCGGAATCGAGAGCCTCTTCGGCGACGACGACGAGTGGTTCGCGTCTCTGGAAGGCTACTACAGGACCTTTGACGGCGTGATCACCCTGAACGCCGCGGAGGATCCCAATGACGACCTGGACGACCTCCTCGCCGGAGATGGATCGGCCTACGGGGTCGACCTCTTCGTCAAGCGTGATCTCGGTCTGACCACCGGGTGGGTTGCGGTCTCGTTCCTCAAGACGGAGAGAACCTTCCCCGAAACCCGCACGGGGTACGAACCCTTCCCCGATCTTACCTATCCGCCTGTTTTCGATCGGCGCCTGGACATCGACGTGGTGCTTCGCCGCCCGCTTGGATGGTGGGGCCTTGAAGCTGGTCTGCGCGCCAATTTCGGCACCGGACTGCCGTTCACCCGCCCGCTCGGGACCTTCGATGTCTATCGCAGACGGCTTGTGGAGGGACAGTTGGAGTACGACAACGAAACCGCCGTCGTGCTCGGTCCGCGAAACGGAGCGCGCTATCCGTCCCGCCACCGGCTCGACGTATCCTTCAGGAAACCCATCGAGAGGGACTGGGGACGACTGGTCCCCTACCTGAGCGTCATCAACGCGTACAACCAGAAGAACGTGCTCTTCTACCTGTACGACTACGAGGCCAGCCCACCCACACGCTCGGGAGTGTCCATGATTCCCTTCCTCCCGACCCTGGGCCTGGACCTGTCGTTCTGATGATGGCACGGACCAGGGCCGCGAGCCCCGCCAGTGCGCCGATTCGCCCTGGTCCACCGGGTCCGTGGCGTTCCGGCACCGGTTGGGCACTGCCGGCCCTTGCGGCACTCTTCACCCAGGGCTGCGAACTCACCGAGATCACCGTGGCCCAACCCGAGGACGTGATCATCGCCGAGGTGCAGGTGGTGCTGACCCTGGACGCCGACGGGGCGGGAGACGTCTCCATGTCCGCGCTGGCACTGCTGCACCGCACGTTCCAGGCCGGGGGAAGCCGGAAGGTTCGGGGCGCGACGGTGCGCGTCACCGGACAATCGGGTCAGGTTGTCCGCCTCGTGGAACAGGAAACCGCATCAACCTGCCTGATTCCGCGCGACGAAGAGCTGACGATCAAGGGCGGCGTCCTGGAGCCGTTCGATGACGCCTCGTGCTACCGCGCCGACCAGGCGGGTTCGCCGTTTTCCCCGGGTGAGCCGCTCTCCATGGAAGTCGTGGTGCCCGACGGCCGTGTGCTGACCGGTGCAAGCCGGACCCCCGGTGCCTTCTCGTTCATCGGGCTCACCCGGGAAGACGGTCAGTGCCGCGTCGAACCCGATACGCACTACGGCTTCGAGTGGACACCTTCCGAAGGCACCTGGGCGTACATCGCGGATTCGAGAATCGAAGGACTCGCCGAGGCGCTGGCCGGGCAGGACATCGAGGCGCCCGACTCCCTCTACCTTTCCGCTCTCGCCATCGGCAGGGAAGACACGGAAATCGTCTTCCCCCACGACTTCGGCCTCTTCGACTTCTTCGACGACGACATCCAGGACGTCATCCGGGCGCTGGAGGACGGGCTTCCGGGGGACACCCGGGCCGCGGTCTCGCTGTCCGCCGTGGACCGCAACCTCACGAACTGGGCCCGGGGGGGCAACTTCAATCCGTCCGGGCTCGTGCGCATCCCTTCGGTGCTCGGCGACGGGACCGGTGTCTTCGGCACCGGGGTGCAAAGGATCGTGTCGATCGTTTCGGCCCCTGGGGGAGACGGCGTGCCACCGCTCTGCGGACCCCCGGCGGCTACGTAGGCGGGTCAGACCGCCGAGACGGTCACCCGCTTCGCCACCTCACTCTTCATGTGCAGCGGCTCCGGGTCGTCGCCGATGAGCACCTTCAGGGGATTGTGCGCGGCTCCCCCCGCCTGCACCAGCACCTTCGCGCCGGGGACCACTCCCACCGCCTTGAAGTAGCGGAGGCGTTTCGGGTTCTCGTCCGAGACGGACCGCACCACGACGCGGACACCGGCGGCGACCTCGTCGAGGGTGTGGTGCGGTGTGGGGTCGATCTCGCCGGCGCGGGTGGGGATGGGTGCGCCGTGCGGATCGGTGGAGGGGTTGCCCAGCGCGTCGGCCATGCGGTCGATCAGGGTGTCCGACGCAGCGTGTTCCATGCGCTCCGCCTCGTCGTGGACATCGTCCCAGGCGTAGCCGAGGCGGTGCACGAGGAACGACTCGATGATTCGGTGGCGTCGCAGGATCTTCAGAGCCTGGCGGCTGCCTTCGGCGGTGAGGCGCACGCCCCGGTAGGGCTCGTGTTCCAGGAGCCCGTCTTCCGCGAGGCGGCGGATCATGCCGCTGACCGACGCGGGCTGGATGTCGAGCGTGCGTGCCAGGTCGTTCGTGCTCGCGGAGCCGCCCCGTTCGTTCAGGGAGTAGACCGCCTTCAGGTAGTCTTCGACGGAGCGCGACAGGCCGGTGATCGTCATGACGGAATCATGGTGAAGCCATGTGGACGTTGGCAACGCCGCCGACGGTATTATTATGGTGTGTGGTTTTGTGATTTGCCCCTGAGGAGGACCGGTTGGAAGACTCCGTAGCCATCGACGCCAAGCGCATTCTCCTGCGCTACGGCACCCCGATTTCAGTGCTCGACAAGGTGACCAAGGAAGAGCGCATCCGACTTGCCCGCGAGGTGGCCCGAACCCCGCTGCCGGAGCGGGAGGCGCACCTTCGCAAGATGCTTGTGAAAGCGGGCCTGATGGGAGCGCCGGCCTAGCAGCGCCTCACGACAAGGGTGCGCAGTCGGCTGAGCGCGGCCGCGACATCCTGCAAGCGCGGCAGGGCGAGGTCGCCCGTCCGTCCCGAATCCAGGACGTCCAGGCCGTGCTGGTCCAGCGAATCCCCGAGTGCCGCGAGAACATCCTCCACGGCCCTCCCTTCGCTCATGAACGATCGAGCGTGATGGATTGCCAGCGCGATCGCGCGGGTCTGGGCACGTGACACGATCTGCCGGACGCCAGCCAGGTCGATGCGCTCGTTGCCGAAGTCGACGGTACTTCGGTCCCTGACCCTGATCGCTCGCTGCCGACGGCCGCGCCGGGGATCGACGCCGCGCGGATCCGGATACCGGTGGCGGGATGGCCAGCCCACGGTGCCCGAGGAGGTCAGCCGGCCCGTGGGGTGGGCGGCGGCAACCTCCCTGGCATCCATTGACAGGTCGTACGGGCGATACCGGATCATGGCGAGGACCCGGTCCGCGACGTCCAGGTAGTCGCCCGAGCCCCCGATCACCAGGATCGTGCTGACGCCCGCGTCCCGGTGCAGACTCCTCACCCGGTCGATGAAGGGGGTGATGGGTTCGTCGTCGCCCTTCACCAGGGCCTGCATGCGCCGGTCGCGGATCATGAAGTTGGTGGCCGCCGTGTCCTCGTCGATCAGCAGCAGGCGTGAGTCCGCCTCGAGTGCCTCGATGATCGCCGCCGCCTGGCTGGTGGACCCCGATGCGTTCGGCGTGGAAAAGGCGGCCGTGTTCTGACCGCCGGGAAGCGCACCGATGAACGGCGAGATATCGACTCCGGCCACCGAACGGCCGTCTTCGGCCTGGACCTTCATCGCGGTCGGATCGGTCACGACCTGTTCCCGGCCGTCACCGGGCCGGTGGTTGTAGACTCCCTGGGCGATGGCGTCCAGGACCGTCGATTTGCCGTGATAGCCGCCACCGACGAGGAGGGTTACGCCCCGGGGGATCCCCATCCCGGTGACGGGCGGTCCACTGCCTCGTTCCAGGGTGACCCGGAGGCCGGGCGGCGATTCGAAGAGCGTGGCCTGGCCGTCCGCGAGGGGGTGGTCGTCGATGCCGCTTCGCCGCGGGAGGAGCGCGCCGTCCGCGATGAAGGCCACGAGCCCCCGCTCGGCGAGTTGGCCGCGCAGAAGATCGGCGTCCTCGTTGACGTCCACGTGGCGGGCGATCTCGGCGGGTGAGTGGCTGGCACTTGCCAGCGTGGATCTGACCAGATCCGGCAGCGTGTCCAGGAGAAGCCGCTCTGCCTGCCGGCCGAGCACACGGCGCCCCGCCGCGGGCAGCCCCACGGTGAAGCGTGCCTCGATCGCTCCGTCCTCGCCGACGATCACTGCCGTGTTGGGGAGGACGACCTGACCCGGGTCCGTCATCGCGACCTCGCCGCTCCTGCCGCTCCCGGACCCGCCCGTTCGGATGCTCCGGGCCCTTGCCGCGAAGGTTCGCGCGAGGAGGCAGGAAAGGCCCGTTCGCCGGGATCGGGTGGCCACGGTCGCCGCGTCGAAGCCGGCACGGGCGGGATCGAGCAGGACCGCGAGGCGGCTGGGAGCCGCGAAGGGGTCGCCCTGGACCCTCCGAACCACCAATGTGTAGGGTGGGAGGGTCCAGGGTCCCTTGAGTTCCCGGTACGCGGGGTAGCCCCGCCCGTCGATTCTGCGCAAGGTGCGTCTAAGGTCGTCTTCCGTTCTGTTCATGGGCTCCGGTCCAGGAGGTTTGCCAATGTGCCGTTTCAAATATGGCTCCCGGACAGTGCTGGCCGTGGCGGCTGCCAGTCTGGCCTACGGGTGTAACACCGAGATCAGGGTCGGTCTCGTGCCGGAAGAACTGACTTGCGGAGACCTGAACCCGAATCTGCTGGCCGATGGCGGAGTGGGACGCGACGGGATCCCCGCGCTCACCGACCCCACGTTCTTCACGACCGAACCGCACGACGAGACGGCCTATCTGTCCGACCAGTCGAGGGTGATCGGGGTGAAGGTCGACGGCGAGTGGCTCGCGATCCCGCACAACCTGATGTACCGACACGAAATCGTGAATCTCAATCGCGGTTCGGACCAGGTCGCGGTCACCTACTGTCCCCTGACCGGCTCGGCGCTGACCTTCGACCGATCGTCGGTGGGCGGTGCCGAGTTCGGGGTTTCGGGCCTCCTTTTTCAATCCAACCTCATCATGTACGACCGAAACACGGACGATTCCTTCTGGCCTCAGATGTTCGGCGACGCCGCGTGCGGCTCGAGGCAGGGCCAGGCTCTTGCGCGCCATCCGGTCATCGAAATGACGTGGGGCGGCTGGCAGTCCCTGTTTCCCGGGTCGATGGTTGTCGGGGTCGGCCTCCCGGATGTGGACGCCTACAGGACCAGTCCCTACGGAGAGTCGTACGAGAGTCCGGGCAACGGGGATTTTCTGGGCTTTCCGATGCCGAGAGACGACCGCCGGAGGCTGCCCAAGGAGCGGGTTCTGGGGCTTCCCGCCATGGGTGGCCGGGCGCCGATGGCGTTCCCCTTCCTTGCATTGGAAGCGCTGGGAAGCCGGTGGGTGGGGGAGTTCCAGTACGGAGGAGAGCCCGCAGCCGTTCTGTGGGACCTCAACCTGTCCGCGGCCGTTGCCGTGCGTCCGGTGGCCGGGGGTCGGTCTCTCACGTTCAGGGTCGCCGGCGAAGCCGTGGTGGACAACGAAACCGGGTCGGAGTGGTCCGTCGCGGGCCAGGCGGTGAGGGGGCCGCTCGAAGGCGAGCAGCTCGCGATAATTCCGGAGGCCTACGTGGCATTCTGGCAGCCGTGGGCCGCCTTCCACCCGGGCACGGAGCTGGTTGTTGAGTGATGCGGGACCCGGCGGGCCACGCCGGACCCCGGGGGAGCGCCGGTGTCGTGTTCTCGTGGTGTTGGCCGGGCTTCTGGCGGTTCCGCTCGACGTTGGTGCTCATGCCCAGTGGGTCGAGGATCCGGGCAAGGGTTGGCTGGCGCTGGCCGCGTACCATCAGGATACCCGCGAACGGTTCGGGTCCAGCGGCGAGGTCCGGGAGCTGTTCGCCCAGGGCAGAGCCGTCACGACGTCGTCTTTCCTGACGGCCGCGTTCGGGCTTGCGCCGGGGCTCGACGTGTGGAGCCAGTTCTCGTTCCACCGGCTGCGCTACGACGACCTGGCGGGTGACCGCTCGTCCACGGGTATAGGCGACACCCGATTCTGGTTGCGGCTGGCTCCCCTGCAGTGGTTCGGCTCGGAGGTGCCGTTCGCGATCCGCGGAGGCGCGAAGGTGCCGCTCGGAGACTTCGATGTCGACGCCGAGATCATCCCGCTGGGTGACGGCCAGCGCGACTGGGAGGTGATGGCCGAGCTGGGGTATTCGTTCTGGCCGCGCTCCCTCTACGTCTCGGGCTGGGTTGGGCACAGGTGGCGTGAAGAGAACACCGAGTCGAGGAAGGACTTCGGCAACGAGGTTTTCTACTTCCTGCAGTTGGGGGGCCGCTGGGGGCCACTGGGCTACAAGTTGGCGCTTGACGGCTGGGACGGGGCCTCGGGCGTGACGGAGGGGATCCCGATCCCGAGTTTTCAGCGTGAGCTTGTGCAGTTGCAGCCCTCGCTGCTGTATGATGTTGGTCCCGGGCAGATCGAGGCTGGGGCCCGCTTCGCGCTGCGGGGCAGGAACCTGCCTGCCGGGACCGCGCTCATGTTCCAGTACTTCAGCCGATGGGAACCGTTCTGATGCCGCACCGAAAGAGCAGCCACGCCGCCGCCCCGTGCCAGCCACACGGCGCCTCACGTCGACCGGCCGTCGCCGGATCCTCGCTCCGGGCGGCGACCGTCCGGCTCGGCACCCGTCGCGCCGCCCGGGCCGCTGCCGCGCTCGCGCTGGCGGGCGTGTGGGGGTGCGCCGTCGAATCCGGGTCGGCGCCGGGAGAACTCGCCGGCGCACCCCAGGTGGCCTCGTCGATGGAGGGGGTGGTGGTGGCGGCGCAGCCGCTTGCCGCGGCGGCTGGGGCGCAGATGCTCACCGCCGGGGGGAACGCGGCGGACGCGGCGGTGGCGGCGGCCTTCGCCATATCGGTTGTGGAGCCGTCCATGAACAGCATCGGGGGCCGTACCCAGATCCTGTTACGGTTGCCGGACGGCACCTACGCCGGGATCGACGCGACCACGCAGGCGCCCGCCACCTACGACCCCGAGACCGCGCCACAGGCGTCCTACGGCTATCCGACCGTGGGCGTCCCGGGGGCTGTTGCCGGACTCGGCCGCCTGCTGCGCGACCACGGAACCCTGCCGCTGGCCGACGTGATGGCGCCGGCGATCGCGCTGGCCGAGAACGGCTACCGCCTGCTGCCCGGGGAGGCGATACGGCAGGGAATGGGTGCCGAGCAGCTGGCCGAGTTCGACGGCTCCCGAGCCCACTTCCTCACCCCGGACGGGAACGCGCGCGAGGCGGGCGACCTGTTCACGCAGCCGGATCTCGCGGCGACCTTTCGAACCATTGCCGAGGGCGGCGAGGACGCCTTCTATCGAGGTCCCATCGCCCAGCGCATCGTCGCGGACATGGAAGCGCACGGCGGGGCGGTGACCGCGTCCGCACTGGCCGACTACCGCGCACTCGACGTCCCCATCGTGCATGGGAGCTACCGGGGATACGACCTCGTCGGCACCGATATCCCGGCCTCCGGCGCAGCGACGATCGGGATCCTGCACATCCTGGAGAACTTCGACATGGCCTCCCTGGACAGCGACAGCTGGGCTGCACTGGTCGGCACGGTCGTGGCCCGCGCCTTCGAGGAGCGCGCCCTGGCCAGAGGAAGCGGCTTCGGTGACCTCGCGTTCATGACGGACAAGGGGTGGGCGGCGGACGTCGCGGCGGGGATCGATGTGCCCGGCGCGGTCTTCGTCAGGGCAGCCGCGGCTGCCACGCCGGCGTTGCCCAGGTCGCTTGCGCCCGCGTTGTCCACACGCACGTTGCCCGGATCTCTCACGCCCGCGCCGCGCGAGCCCGCTCCGGCGTCGCGGCTCGGTGGGCCGACGGACCCGTTCACCCCCTCGGGCGCCACGACCACGGACTGGGACGGCTCCACCTGGGGCGTCGCGAGCAGCCACACCACGCACCTTTCCGCCGCCGACGGGGACGGCATGTACGTGTCACTGACGCAAACCATCGGCCCCAACCTGGGATCCAGGGTCGCGACACCCGGGCTCGGCTTTCTCTACGCCGCAACGCTGGGCGGTTACCTGGGCCACATGGAACCGGGTGAGCGGGCACGCTCCAGCATCTCTCCCCTGATGGTGGCGAGAGACGGCCAGCCCGTACTGGTCCTCGGGGCGGCGGGCGGCGCCAGGATCATCTCGGCGGTGGTACAGGCGGTGCTGCGCGTCGTGGACCATGGCATGAGCCTCCCCGACGCGCTGGCGGCGGCCCGCGTGCACCCCATCGACGGGGGCATCGCCATGGAAACCTCGCCCGGGATCGGGTGGTCGTCCGCGGATGTAGCCGAGGTGGCGTCCTGGGGCCTGCAGGTGCAGGAGGTCGAGAGAGCGGGCGCGTTCGGGCGGATCCACGGGATCTGGGTGGACCCGGGGACGGGTGAATTGGTAGGCGTGGCCGACCCCGACTGGGAGGGCGCGGCAATCGTTCCCGGGGCGCCCTAACCGATCGGCAGCACCAGCCCTGCCTGCACAGTCATGTCGCGGTTGCGGGCCGTCCGATCGAGCTCGCCGGCGTAGGTCGACCGAAGTCCCAGCGTATAAAGAACGTCCAGGGAAAGCCCCACCCGAGGCGCGAGCGCGAATTGGGTGCCCGCGCCACCGACGACCGCGAGATCGACGCTTGTGGATGGGGTATTGAGTTGGTCGCTGTCACATTCGTCCGTCAACTCGATCGGCTGGAGCGCAGATGTGAACCTTGCGGTGCAGGATGTTTCCAGGCCCGCGGCGGGACCGACGAACAGGTGGACCGAGACCCGGTCGGCGGCTACGGGGACAGTGGCTTTGCCCAGTGCCGACAACTGCACGTAGTTGAGCCTGTAGCTGATTTCACCCAACTGGAATATGGTGGCCGTGGCACCCCTCTGAGTGAAAGCGCCCCAGAGTTCGAAACCGATTCGCGGCGCAAGGGGAACGGTCACGGAAACGCCCGCGGTCATGCCCGAACGCGGTTCCACCTCGTTGAGTTCCACACCCGTGAAGGCGATTCGAGACGTGCCGGCGCCGGCTTTGAAGGCGAGGGTGGCCTGCCCGGCCAGCGGCGTCGCTGCATGGAGGACGAGCAGGGTGGGGAGCATGAAGGACTTGAAACCGTTCATGTTTGAGTCCATCCATGGACAAGGGAATGTAGAGTCTGCATTACAATACCAAGTCTTCGACCGCTACGGGGTCAACCGGATCTGGTGAGCCGGCTCGTCACTCGTTCGACCACAAGGAGATCTCCGTGAATCGCACCCCACTCACGCCACCCGGACGAGCGGCCATCGGCCTCGCTCCATTCACCCTCTTCACCGCAATGGCCCTTGCTTCCTGCTCGGCCCCCATATACGACACGATCCTGCAGGGCGGGCGCGTGGTGGACGGCACCGGCGCCCCGGCCCGGCAGGCGGACGTCGCAATCCTTGACGGCCGCATCGCGGCGATCGGCGACCTCGGCGGCGCGGCGGCCGCCACCACCCTCGACGTGAGCGGACTCCACGTCGCGCCCGGGTTCATCGACACCCACTCCCATGCGGGTCCGGGCCTCGCGAGCGCGGAGCTGAGTCACGGCGAGCCCCTGCTCGCCATGGGCCTCACGACCGTGGTGATCAATCCGGACGGCGGCGGGCCCGTCGACCTCGACGAGCAGCGCGTTGCCCTGGAAGCCGACGGGCTCGGCCTCAACGCCGCCCAGCTGATCGGCCACGGCTCCATCCGGCGCCAGGTCATGTCGATGGACGACCGGGGTCCGACCGACGGCGAACTCGACCAGATGCGCGCACTCGTCCGCACCGGCATGGAAGCGGGCGCCTGGGGACTCTCGTCCGGCACGTTCTACACGCCCGGCAGCTACTCCGAGAACGTCGAGCTGATCGAACTGGGCCGGGTTGCCGGCGAGTTCGGCGGCATCTACACCAGCCACATCCGCGACGAGTCCAACTATACGATCGGGTTGGTCGCGGCGGTCGAGGAGGTGATCGATGTGGCCCGCCAGGCCGGAATCACCGGAGTGGTGACGCACATCAAGGCGCTGGGTCCGCCGGTGTGGGGTTCGTCGGCGATCATCGTCGAGCGGATCGAGGCGGCACGCGCGGAGGGCCTGTCGGTCTACGCCGACCAGTACCCGTACCTCGCGTCGGCCACGGGGCTGTCGGCCGCCCTGCTGCCGCGGTGGTCGCAGGCGGGCGGAAGCGACGCGTTCGCCGAGAGGGTGGCGAGTCCGGACACGCGTGCCCGCATCCGGGAAGCCATGGTCGAGAACCTGGCCCGCCGGGGTGGTGCGGACCGGATCCAGTTCAGGCGCTTCACGGCCGATCCTTCGATCGAGGGACGCCTGCTCTCGGACATCGCCGCAGAGCACGAAGCGGACCCCATCGACGTCGCGCTGGATCTGATCCTGCGGGGCGGCCCATCCATCGTCTCCTTCAACATGAGCGAGGAGGACCTGCTGACCCTGATGGTGCAGGAGTGGACGATGACCTCGTCCGACGGCGGCCTGCCGCAGTTCGGCATCGGCGTGCCGCACCCGCGTTCGTACGGCGCCTTTGCCCGCAAGATCGGAAAGTTCGTCTTCGAAGACGGGGTGATGTCGCTGGAAGCCGCGGTCCGCAGCATGACCTCGCTGCCCGCGGACGTCATGGGCATGGACGATCGGGGCCGGATCGAGGAGGGCATGGTCGCCGACATCGTGGTCTTCTCCGACTACTTCAGGGACAACGCGACCTTCACCGAACCGCACCAGCTCTCGGCGGGGGTGGTCCACCTCTTTGTGGGCGGCGAGGCCGCAGTCTCGAACTCGTCGTTTACGGGCGCGCGGGCGGGGCGGGTGCTGGTCAGAGGAACCGGGGGATAGCCCCGGTCGAGGGATTCCGCCACGGCTGGCTCGTCACGCCCGCTGCAGCCCCGCCCGCCCGTCCTCCACCACGAACGCCGCCCGGGTGACCGCCTCGGCGTCCGGGCGCGTCACGTACGGAAGCACGCGGTAGTCCGCGGCGAGCCGCTCTCGGGTGACGTCGCAACGCACATAGCCACGCTGTCCGTTGAAGAAGTGGACGTGCGGGTTGCGAGCCAGAGTGTCTTCGGTACTGTCGCGCACGTCGGTGCCGTCCCCTCCCGAGGTGATCGACGTGCCGACCAGTTCGGCGCCGACGGTTGCGCTGGCGGGGTCGCGGAAGTCGGCCTTCAGGTCGGCGGCCCAGTTGGAGTGTATGTCGCCGGTGACCACGACCGGGTTGGGTGGCCGGGTCCCCTCCAGGAAGGACAACAGCCCTTCCTGCGCGGACGGATAGCCGTCCCAGCGGTCCATGGACACGAGCGGCCCGCCGTCCGGCGCGGCGCCCTCGAGCCGCGCGATCATGACCTGGTTGGCGAGCACGTTCCAGCGGCTCGACGACCCCGCGAGCCCGTCGAACAACCACCGCTCCTGCTCGGACCCCAACATGGTGCGCTCCGGTACGAGCGCCTCGGGGCAGAGCACCCGGCGGCCGTCGCCGCACGCCTGGTCGGACCTGTACTGGCGGCTGTCGAGGATGTGGAGATCGGCGAGGTCGCCGCAGTGGAACCGGCGATGCAGCGGAATGTGCGTCCCGGTGGGCACCGACGAGCGCCGAAGCGGCATGAACTCGTAGTACGCCTGGAACGCGGCTGTACGGCGCAGCAGGAATTGCGCGGGCAACTGGTCGTCCTCGGGGGTGTCACCGGCCCAGTTGTTGTCGACTTCGTGGTCGTCCGGGGTGACCACCCACGGGCACGCCGCATGGGCCGCCTGCAGATCCGGGTCGGAGCGATAGAGCGCGTAGCGGGCGCGGTACTCGTCCAGGGTGTACACCTCGCCGGCCTCGTGCTGGCGGACCTGGCCGTTGCCGAACCTCCGTTCGTAGATGTAGTCGCCGAGGTGGAGCACCAGGTCGAGGTCGTCGCCCGCCATGTGTCGGTACGCCGTGTAGAAGCCGTGTTCGTAGTTCTGGCACGAAGCGAAGGCGAAGCGAAGGCGGTCGGCGGCAGTGCCGGGCGCCGGCAGCGTGACCGTGCGCCCGGACGGGGTTGCCTCTCCCGAGGCCGCGAAGCGGTACCAGTAGGGCCGCCCGGGATCGAGGCCGCCGACCTCGACGTGGACCGAGTGGCCCAGTTCGGGCAGTGCCATCTGTGCGCCGCTCTGCACGATGCGCCGAAAGCCGTCGTCGGCCGCGACCTCCCACCGTACGGGTACCGGCTGCCCGGCCGCTCCGGCTTCCCGCAGCGCCTCGGCCGAGAGGCGCGTCCATAGCACCGCGCCGTCGGGTCCCGGATCACCGGAAGCCACTCCGTGCGGAAAGGGGTACGAGGCGAGCCGCACGCCCCGGTCGCCCCGGCATGCACCGACGGTTCCGAGCGCGATCAGCGCCGCGAGGTCGCGGCCGACCCGCACGAAGTCGCGCCGGGAGAGGCGAGTTGCCAACCGGCGGGCTTCCGGAACCGTGCGGCGGGGCCCCTCGATCAGGTCGTACCAGCGTCGCGGTCCCGCCCCGGGCCGGCTCATCGGGGCACCACGCCGTACCGCCTGAGCACCTCCAGGGTGGCCTCGATCGGCAGCGCCTCGCGCGTTCCCCATCGGCTGCTCACCGTGACGGCCTTGAACATGGAGTTGTAGATCGCCTCTTCGATGGCCTCCACGGTCGCCTGGAAGACGGCCGAGATGTCGTCGTTGGAGAGGTCTTCGACGGCGCGGACCTCGTCTCCCGGCCGCCGCCGCACGCTCTCGGCGGTTGAGAAGCTGATCACGTAGTCCCCGGATCCGTTGCTCGCGTAGGAGCCCGTCCGGGACAGCCCCATGACCGCCCGCATGGCGACCCGGCGGAGGTTGCGCTCCGAAAGGGGCGCGTCGGTGGCGACGACCATCATGATCGACCCCTGGGACTCGCCATCGCGCTCTTCGCGCCGTGGTCCGCCCGACTGCGCACTTCCCCCGCCATCCGGCCGCTCCCGTGCACCCTCGACCTGCGCCCGGAACGCATACCGACCGAGTTCACGTCCCACGGGTGCCCCGGCGATCTGCAGAATGCCCCCGAAGTTGGACTGGACCAGGACACCGACCGTGTAGCCGCCCAGCGATGCCGGCAGTACCCGGGAACTCGTCCCGATTCCGCCCTTCCAGCCGAACGCCGCCGTCCCGGTGCCGGCCCCGACCGCGCCCTCCTCGACGGGCCCCGCGGCCGCCCCCTCCAGGGCCGCGCGCACATGCTCCGGGGTGATCGGCCGGTTGCGGATGTCGTTGAGTCCGCCGTCGTTCGTCTCGCCAACAACGGGGTTGATGGACCGCACCCGGTCCATTCCCTCCTCCTCGAGGGCCCATTCGGCCATGGCGTCGGCGGCCTTCCAGACACACAGCGTGCAGGTGAGCAGGATGGGAGTCTCCAGTTCACCCAGCTCGCCGACCTGGGTGACACCCAGCAGCTTGCCGAAGCCGTTGCCGACGTGCATCGCGGCGGGGACGCGGTCGAAGTAGACGTTGCCGCCGTGGGGGCGGATCGCCGTCACCCCTGTGCGTACATCGTCGCCCTCGATCACGGTGGTGTGCCCGACCAGCACGCCGTTCACATCGGTGATGGCGTTGTGCTCACCGGGTTCGAAGACTCCGACGGCGATGCCGAGGTCACGGGCGCGCGGTCTGGCGGATTCCTGGGACATGGCAGCCTGGGGAGACAGGACGGAAATCCAGATAGTGGCAGAAGTCAGGAATATGACGAAAGGGCGATCGGTGGCAGACTTGGCGAACATGGTGGATCCTTTGTCACAGCGCTCCGGCCACCATCAGGGCCAGCAGCAATGGGTGATACAGCAGCGAGCCCAGAAACACGCGGCCGCACCGCTGTTTCGTGGGTTTCAACAGGAAGCCGATCGTCACCGTCACCATCCCCGCGCCGAGGACGGAGGCGCCCGCAAGATAAAGGGTCCCCGTCATCCCCAGGACCGCCGGCAGGACGCTGAGCGGCAGCAGCATGACCGAATAGCCGACCATCAGAGCCGAAATCAGCCGTACGGAGCCCGGTGGAATCAGCTGGAATCCCGCCAGCTCGTAGTCGTTTCGCAGATTCCAGGCCAGCGCCAGCACATGAATCAGCTGCCATAGAAAGAGGATCCCGAAGAGCGTCATGCCGCGCGCGTCGATGGAGCCCGCGTGGGCGGTCCAGCCGATGAGCGCGGGGAGCGCTCCCGGCACGGCGCCGACAGGGGTGGCAAGCGGGGAGCGGAGCTTGAGGGGGGTGTAGACGGCGTCGTACAGGAAGGCTGCGGAAGCCGCGACGAACGCGGGAAGCCAGCCGAGCCAGTACCAGAGGTGACCCACCCCGAGGGTCAGCAGGGCCGCGCCGAAGAGCATTGCGTGGGTGGCGGGGACCCGCCCCGAGGGCACGGGACGCCCCCGCGTACGCATCATGACGGCGTCGGGTTCGCGTTCGAGGTACTGGTTCAGCGCGAGGGAGCCCGCCGTGCTCAAGGCCGTGCCCAGTACCAGGTGAAGGAGGTCGGACAGGACGATCGCGGGGAGGGCCGCCATCAGGTATCCCACGGCAGCCGTGACGGTCACGAAGACGGTGATTCCCGGCTTGGTCAGCTCGGCATAGGCGCCCGCCCGTCCGCTCCACCCCGTCCGGATCCGGTCTTCCACGGTCACGGGCTGGGCCTCGCCCCCGACCCGCACTGCCCGCGTCCCGCCCTCCCGGGGATCCGTACCGTGCCCGGCGGAGTCACAGCAGCCCCTTCACGAGGCCGCCGTCGATCTGCATCGTGTGGCCGGTGATGTAGGACGCGGCCTCCGATGCGAGGAAGACGACGCCGTTGGCGAATTCATCGGGGCGGCCGATTCGTCCCGCGGGGATGTCCGCGGCGATCCCTTCCAGCACCGCCTCGCGGGTGGTCCGGCGCGCCTCCGCCTGGTTTGCCAGCAGTGACTCGACCCGGGCCGTGTGGATGAACCCGGGCGCGGCCACATTGCAGGTGATGCCCTCGGCGGCGAGTTCCCGGGAGATCGTCTTGATGAATCCCACCACGCCGGGCCGGGCCATGTTCGACAGCAGCAGCCCGTCCACCGGCTGCTTCACGGCGACCGAGGTAATGGCCACGATGCGACCCCAGCCGTTTCTCCGCATCTCTGGCAGGGCCGCCAGGGTGAGCTGGACCGTCGACATGAGGTTGAGGTCCAGCGCGGTTCGGTATGCCTCCGGCGCGAAGTCGTCCACCCCGCCGGGCGGGGGTCCTCCGGCGTTGGCGACCAGCACGTCCAGACGGCCGAACTCGGCTGCCGTTCGCTCGACCAGACGAGCGCAGAAATCTTCGTCGGCGACGTTGCCGGCGACTGCAATCACCCGTCTCCCGGTGTCGCGGGCGATCTCGGACGCGGTGGCTTCGAGCGCATCGGGGGACCGGGAGTTGACGACGAGGTCGGCACCCTCCCGCGCAAGGCGTTCGGCGACCGCCCTGCCCAGCCCCATGGATGCGCCGGTGACAAGGGCTGCCCTATCTTTCAACCCGAGGTTCACGATCTTTCTTCCCGATGTGGAGGGACAGTGCGCGTGCGGGTGTTCCCGCAAGTGTGCGGCCAGCCGGGAAACCCTGCCCCCGGCCCGATGGTAGTAGACATGTGGCCGGGACGAACCTGCTCGCGTAACAATCGCTTCAAGATACCCGCTTGAGATGAATATTCCGAACGTCCGGACTCGACGCCGAATCGAAGACAAGACCTGGAGGAAGGCCCTTCTGGCTTCGTTCCTGCTGCACCTCTTCGTATTCGTCTTCGCCGGAAGCAGGCCACTGCCCCTGTCGCCGTACTCGGCAGCGGGCCCCGACGCGGGCGACAACCGTGCTGCGGCGGGTAGCATGCAGGCGCTGAACATGGTCGCGCCCCCGAGGCCCCCGATCGAACGGCCTCGGATCCCGGTGCCGGTCGACATCGAGATCGATCCCGTCGTGGTGGAGACCGAGATTTCAATGGACGTGGCGGCACTGCTTGGCGAGCGGCCGGAACTCGACGGACCTCCGGGACTGGCCAACGGCGACGGCGAAGGTGACGCCGGCACGGCTTCGGAGGGACTCCGGCGACTGCTCCCGCCGACGCCGCGCGGTATGATCATTCCCCCCGCGAACAGGGAACTGAGGGGAACCACGATCGAAGTCTGGGTGTTCGTCGACGAGGCAGGTCAGGTCGTGCCCGATTCGACGCGGCTCAATCCTCCGACGCGGGACAGGGGCTTCAACCGCCAGCTGATCCGCGAGGCGGCCCAGTGGGTCTTTCGGCCCGGCACACGGGGCGGCGAGCCGGTAGCGGCCTGGTTCCCCTACACGATCAGCATGTGAGCGGGTAGGGGCATTCACGACATGCGACGAGCCGCCAGAAGAATCCTCTGGGTGGACGACGAGATCGACCTCCTGCGTCCACACCTCCTCTTCCTGCAACAACGGGGGTACCACGTCGACGCCATCACCAACGGCGACGACGCTCTGGCTCTGCTCCGCGGCCACGCCTACGACCTGATCCTGCTCGACGAGCAGATGCCCGGACGGCGCGGCCTGGAGGTTCTCGAGCTGATTCGGCGCGACGATCCCTATGCCCGTGTCGTCATGGTGACGAAGTCGGAGGAGGACCGCACCATGACGGAGGCGATCGGCCGGCAGGTTGAGGCATACCTGGTGAAGCCGACCAGCCCGCGGCAGGTGTTGTCGGTGGTCACCCGAATCCTGGAGGGGTCCTCGATTCAGCAGCAGCGAGCGGCGCAGGACTTCGCGGCACGGTGGCCCGCGCTGGCCCGCCACCGGGAGCGGGCCTCCTCGCCGTCGGCCTTCGCCCGCATCTATCAGGAGCTCGTCGACTGGCACTTGCGGCTGGAGAGGGCGGGTGAGACCGGGTTGCTGACCACGGTGGAATCCCTGCACCACGACCTTCGCCACGACTTTGGCCGCTACGTCACGCGGGAGTATCCGCGCTGGGTCCGGGCGCAGGGCGACACGCCCGAGCTGTCGGTGGACGTGGTCGAACGGCGCCTGCTGCCTCTCCTGGGTCGTGATCCGGTCTATTTCGTGGTTCTGGACTGTATGCGACTCGACCAGTGGCGTGCCATTTCACCCCTGCTCGGGGAGTTCTTCGACGTTGACGAGGGCTACCACTATTCGATCCTGCCCACCGCCACCCCGTATGCCCGCAACGCCATCTTCTCGGGCCTCTTCCCCGATGAGATCGCACGGGACCGTCCCAGGTGGTGGGACTTCTCCGACGACGAAGGGTCGATGAACGCGTTCGAGGACGAGATGCTCCGGGAGCAGCTGCACCGCCTTACGGGCCGGAAAATTCCGGTGCACTACGAGAAGGTGTTCACGGACCGGAACGAGGCGCAGGTGCGCGGGCGGCTGCGTTCGGCGACACAGGTTCGGGGGACCGTGATCGCCATGGTCTTCAACTTCGTGGACCTCATGACCCACGGCCGTTCCGAATCACCCATCCTGATGGAGGTTGCCAGGGACGAAGCGGCGCTCAGGCAGCTGACACGGTCGTGGTTCGAGCGATCGACAGCCTTCTCGGTGCTGAAGGAAGCGGCGGCCCAGGGACACCGTGTGGTCCTCACCACGGATCACGGATCCATCCACTGCAAGCGGCCCGCGACCGTGTACGCGCGCCGTGGAGTCACCGCCAGCCTGCGGTACAAGATGGGCCACAGTCTGCGGGCACAGGATCCCCGGACCGCCTTCACCACGCAGCGCGCTTCGGATCTGCGCCTGCCGCCGGGGCCGCCCGCTACGACCTGCCTTGTCGCTCTCGACGACTACTTCTTCGTCTACCCCACCAAGCTCCGAGAATACCAGCGGCGCTACCGCAATTCCTTCCTTCACGGCGGAATATCGCCGGAGGAGATGATCGTTCCCGTGGCGGTGCTGCGGCCCCGACCCCGGTGATCCCGGCACGGATTCTTTCGTACCTGCGTCCTCATCGGTGGATGCTGGTGCTTTCGGTGGTGGCAAGCGCGGCGTACGCGGGGCTCGACGCCTTTTCGTTCGTCGTACTGATCCCCTTCCTGGCGACCGTGTTCGGCGAAGTGGGCGGGAGCGGAGGCTCCGCCGGGACACCCGCCGGCGTGGACCGGGCCCTCGACGCCACCGTGGGGCGCTTTGTGGACCTGAACGGTGACCCGCAGACAGCCGTGGGAGGGATCATCGTGTTCATCCTGATCCTCGTGGCGCTCAAGAACGCGGTGGATTTCGCGCGCGCGTACCTGACTGCACGCGTCGAGCAGGGCGTCACCCGGGACCTGCGCAACCGCGTCTACGGACACCTGCTCGACCTGGATCTCGCCTTCTTCGGACGAGTGCGGGCGGGCCAGATCATCTCGCGCCTCACGCACGACGTCGAGCAGCTCCGCACCCTTGTGACGAAGGAGCTCACCGGGGCGATGAAGTCGGTGCTGGAGTTTTCGGCCTACCTGTACTGGATGGTGCAGATTTCGGGGCGGCTGACGGCTGCGGCGTTCATCGTGATTCCTCTTACCATGGTGATCTGGGGACCATTGATCCGGCGCCTGAGGCGCGGGGATCGTGAGGTGCTCGACCTGGCGGGGGAGGTAAGTTCGCACATCCAGGAAACGGTGTCCGGGATCCGGATGGTCAAGTCGGCGTCCGCAGAGGTGTTGGAGCGCCGACGCTTCGGGGGCCTGACGAACCATTACTTCGACACCTTCCTGAGGACGGTGCGGCTGCGCGCGCTGGCCGGTCCCATCACGGAGTTCCTGGTCACGGTGGGCACGGCCATCCTCCTCTGGTACGGCGCCACGATGGTGGTTGCGGAGGCGTCGCTGAGCGGCGCGAGCTTCATCGGATTCATGGTGCTGAGCTCGCGGCTGTACAGGCCGGTCAAGTACGTGAGCAAGCTTCCCGCGCTGATCCAGCCGGGTCTGGTGGGGGCCGGGCGGGTCTTCGAGTTTCTCGACGCACCGGCGGAGACCCGCGGGGCGGACGGCACGCGGAGCTTCGTGGGGGTGACGGAAGGAATCCGCTACCGGGGTGTGGACCTTGAATACCGCGAGGGTGAGCCGGTTCTGCGCGATGTGGACTTCTTCGTGCCGGCGGGATCGGTGGTGGCGCTCGTGGGGCCGAGCGGGGCCGGCAAGACCAGCATCGTCGACCTGCTGTCGCGCTTCTACGAGCCCACCGGAGGGGCGGTCGAGATCGACGGAACTGACGTGCGGGACTTTCGGCTGAGGTCGTTGCGCGCAGGGCTCGGGGTCGTGTCGCAGGAGACGGTTCTCTTCCACGACACCGTGCGGTCGAACATCGCCTACGGGTCCCCCGGCGCGTCGCTGGAGCAGGTGCGCGCCGCCGCCCGGGTGGCCTGCGCCCACGACTTCATCGAGCGGCTCCCGGACGGATACGACACGATCGTCGGGGAACGGGGCACATCGCTGTCGGGCGGCCAGCGCCAACGGATCGCGATTGCGCGGGCCGTGTTGCGCGACCCCCCGGTTCTGGTGCTGGACGAGGCGACGAGCGCGCTGGACACCGAGTCGGAACGGCTGGTGCAGGAAGCCATGCAGCGGCTGCTCACCGGACGCACGGTCTTCGTGATCGCGCACCGACTCTCGACGATTCAGGGCGCCGATCTGATCGTGGTCGTCGACAAGGGCAGGATCGTGCAGCAGGGAACCCACACCGGGCTGATGGAAGAGGGGGGTGTGTATCGGCGTTTGCGGGACCTTCGGTTTCGGTGAGCGCGCTCCGTGCGAAAGCGGCGAGGGTTCCACCGCGAGCCGCCGCGACGGGGTGGCGGCGACGGCTGCGGCACCGCGTCGAGTACGTGGTTCTGCGCGCGGTGGCGGCCTTGTGCAGCGCCGTGCCCGCGGTGGTGGCCGACCGGGCGGGGGCGCTGCTGGGCTGGATCGTGGCGCGTGTGGGGCGGCCCCGCTGGGGTGTGGTGACGCGGCAGCTGCGCATCGCTTTTCCCGACGCGGACGAGGGATGGCGGCGCAGGGTGGGGCGGCGTTGCTACGCCCACCTGGGCGCGGAGGCGGTGGCCATGTTCCGCCTGGCCGGAGCGGGCGGCCGCGAGATCCGGAAGCGCACCCGCCTCATCGGCGGGGACGTGCTGGACGCCGCGGCGCGCGAGGGCCGGGGGGTGATGCTGGTCAGTGGACATGTGGGCAACTGGGAGGTGGGAGCGGCCGGCGTGGTGGCGCACGGCTACCCGATGGACATCGTCGTGGCCCGGCAGAGGAACCTTCTCTTCGACCGCTACCTGACGCGTTCGCGCCAGAGACTGGGCGTTACCGTGATCCCGCGCGGGAACGCGCCGCGCGAGGTGGTGGCCGCGCTCAAGGCGGGGCGGGCGGTGGGGATCATGGGAGACCAGGACGCACGGAAGGCGGGCGTGTTCGTGGACTTCTTCGGACGGCCTGCGTCGACCGCGCGAGGTCCCGCCGTGCTGGCGATGCGGGCCGGGGCGGTGCTCGCGACCTTCTACTCGATCCGCGTGCCGGGGTGGCGTCCCCGGTACGATGTGTACATCGAGGAGCTCGCAGTCGGGGACGGAGACGGTGGCCGCGCGGCCGCGGTGGTGGCGCGGACCCGGGCGTTCACCAAGCGGCTCGAGGAGCGCGTGAGGAAGGACCCGGGACAATACTTCTGGCTGCACAGGCGATGGAAGACGTCGCCTCCGGGCCGGGCCGCCGGGGCAACGGGAACCGGATCGGGGCGGATCAGTATAGATTGAGATCGATCGCCAACCAGGACCGTGTCATGATTCACATCTGCATTCCGTGCCGGAACGAGGACCGCACCATCGGTGTGCTCCTGTGGAAGATCCGGGAGGTGATGGTGGATCTGGGCCGGGACTTCCAGGTCTTCGTGCTCGACGACGCTTCCAGCGACGGGACCGGGAAGCTGCTGGAAAAGTACAAGCGGATACTGCCCCTTACCGTGCTTTCCGAGCGGCGGCCCATCGGGTACGGTCCCGCCGTCGAGAAGCTGCTGCGGGCCGCCGCCGGCTGGACGAAGTACCCGAAGCGGGACGCGATCGTCACCATGCAGGGGGATTTCACCGAGCATCCGGAACATCTGCGCGCCCTGATCAAGACGTTCGAAGGGGGCGCCGACGTGGTGGTTGGTGGGCCGGGGACCGAGGCCGCGCAGCAGGGAGCGGAAGCGCGCGGCCGCACCGGGAGCGGGCAATCGCCTCCCCGCGCGGTCCGCCTGGCTCGCTGGCTCGCGAGGATCATGCTGGACAAGGGAGTGGGCGGACCCGGAGGGGGCGATCCCCTGCTGGGATTCCGCGTCTACCGCGCCATCGTGATCAGGAAGGCGCTGCGGGCCGCGGCCGCCCGCCCGCTCATCTCCACCGACGGTTGGGCCGCAAACGCCGAGCTCATGAAGGTGCTGTCGCCCTTCGCCCGGCAGGTTGCCGAGGTACCGCTGGAACTGCGCTACGATATCCGGCGTCGGAGCACGAGGGTGCGCGTATTCGGCACCGTGCGGCAGATTCTGCGGGTCAGGAAGGTCCTTCCACTGGAGCCGGAGGGTCATGGCGCGGCGTGAGTTACGGCGGGGTGCGGCGGCGCGGGCGCGCGCGGCGAGTGCCGCCGTGGGCCTCCTGTTGTGGGCAGCGGCCGCTGCCACGGCCCAGGAGATGGAGACGCCCGACCGGGACTCGCTGATGGCGGCCGGTCACGGGGCTGTTGGCGCTCAGCCCTGGATCGGCGAGGAACTCAGGTACAAGCTCAAGTACTCGGTCTTCGGGATCGGCCAGGCCAGCCTGGGCGTGCCCGGGCTCGATACGATCGGCGGGTGGGCTACCTATGCGGCCGAGATGCACATCGAGGGCAGCGTGCTTGGGTACGACATCGATCAGAAGCTCTACAGCTGGATCGACACCGGGAGACTGTTCTCCAGGCGCTTCATGAAGGACGACCCGGGCAGGCCACGCGAGTATGACTTCTTTCCGGAGGAACGTCGCGTCCAGCAGATCCAGCACCGCGACAGCACCTGGTCGATAGGGACATCGGAGCCCCTCGACGACCTTGCATTCGTCTACCTCGCGCGCACACTCCCCCTGGAGGTCGGGCAGACCTACGAATACAACCAGTACTTCAAGGAAGAACGCAATCCGATCATCCTGAAGGTGCTGCGCAGGGACAAGCTGGAAGTGGGCGCGGGTGCCTTCAACACCGTTGTCGTGCAGCCCATCATTCCGGAGAGCAGCCTGTTCGCCGAAGGTGGAAATGCCGAGATCCACCTCTCCGACGACGAGCGGAGACTGATCGTCTACATGAAGGTGGATGGGCCGATATTGCCGTTCAACATCACCTTGCACCTGGAAGAGTTCCAGGAGGGGGTGCCGACCGGTGACGGGGGCGGAGTGGAGCCGGAGGCCGTTCCCTGAGACCGCGTCGCCCGGCCGTGCGTATTTGGGGGGCCTGGGTCCTCGCACTCTTCTACTTCTGGCTGGCGCGCCCGGACGCCGTGTCCCTGTGGACCGGGGGCGTGGTCATCCTTGCCGGGCTGATCCTTCGCGGCTGGGCGGCGGGGGTCCTCGAGAAGGACAGGGAACTTGCCGTGTCGGGACCGTACGCCTTCACCCGCAACCCTCTTTACCTGGGCAGCTTCGTCATTGGAGTGGGCGCGGCCGTCGCGGGGGGGCGGTTGTGGCTCGGCGTGGTCTTTCTGGCGTTCTTCATCTGGGCATACCGGGGGACGATGGCTCGCGAGAGCGGCAGGCTGGGCGAGCGCTTCGGCGAGGGCTACCGGCGCTACCGGGACGCCGTTCCCGCTTTCCTGCCCCGGCTCGCACCGTACCGCCCGGCTCCGCAAGCCGCGTCCGCCCCGCCGCGCTTCTCGTTCGCCCGCTACGTCCGCAACCGGGAATGGGAGGCCGCGCTGGGGGGGGCGGCGGCGATGGGATTCCTGGCTCTCAAGGCGGCGGGCCACCTCGCTTGACCGCGTTGGCCGGGCCGTCGCCAGTGCCCGGCAGGGGGCAGCGCTTCACCCGGGACCGCCGGATCCCCCCTCCGCCACCTCGACCAGGTGCAGCGTCGGTCCCGCCATTACATTGCCCTTCACCCTGACCTCGAATTCGTATCGTCCCGGCACGGGGAAAACCACATCCTCGAGCGGCATGACCAGCCGGGTCCGGGGCGGCGGTCGGCCGGGGGGTTGCGGGGTCACCTCGGACTGCCCTTCGACCGTCAGGGTGGGTCGTCTGTCAGGCCCTCGGACGTCGACGCGGAACGAGTGGCGACCAGCGTCGCTCCGGTCCCACTCCAGTGACAGGACCAGGGTCATGCGATCCTGCCGGGCCGGGAAGCCGGGGGCGTAGAGGTCGTGGAAGATGCCGTGGACATCGAGCTTCCCGTCGGGGGTGTCGGCGGCGTGATCGCAGACGGCGGATGTCAGGATTCTCATTGGCTGTGGTGGCCGGGCAGCCGATTACGGGGCTGGTTTCTTGCCATTGTGGCATCTTCTCGTAAGTTAGGGGCTTCGTCCGAGCGGCATCGGGTTGCCCGGGCAGAAGGCGGGCAGGCCCCGCCGGACCGACCAATTACAAGGAGGATTGGTGGCAAAGCAAGAGCCGATGGATCGAGCGAGGGACGAGTTGTTCAGTCATATCCACCGATGCGGTGTGCTGCAGGCCCATGTGGATGACCAGGATTCGTGGATGTCCGACACGATCGAGTACCTGGCCGAACGCTATCCGGATTTGGGGGTCAGCGAACTGACCCAGTTGAAGGCCGTCGGCTTGCAGTTCTGCAAGCCCGTCATTTCCAGGCTGAAGCATGAGGAACCGGCCGAGGAGCTTGCGGTCGACGAGGGCCCGGGCGAGAGCCTTCGGGGCGAGCCCAGGGAAGCCTGACCACTTTTTTTTCCTGCCGGGAGGTCCCTTCATGACGACGCGTCGTGATTTCCTGAAGACATCGGCCGGGGCTGGCGTGGGCGCCGCCGTCGGCCTCGGCTCCGTGAAGCCGTTGCGAGGCGCTCCCGCGGTGCACAGGAGCATGGTGACGCCCGTTGCGGTCGCCAGTGGCAACGGACTTGAAGCCGTGACTACCGCCATACGCGTTGTGAATGAAGGCGGCGACACGCTCGACGGGGTGGTCGAAGGCGTGAACATCGTGGAGCGCGACCCGAACGACTCCTCTGTCGGCTTCGGGGGGCTGCCCAACCTCGACGGTGTCGTCCAGCTGGATTCTTCCCTGATGCACGGTCCGTCCCGGGGGGCGGGGGCGGTCGCCTGCCTCGAAGGAATCAAGACGCCTTCGCGTGTGGCGCTGGACGTGATGCGGTACACCGACCACGTGTTGCTGGTCGGCAAGGGCGCACAACGCTTCGCCGTGTCGATGGGCCACCAGGTGGAGGACCTGCTAACCGAGCGCTCGCGGCGGAGATGGATCGAGTGGCGGGCGCGCATGAGCGATCGCGACGACTACCTGACCCCCGAAGAGTCGGGGAACAGGGTGCCTCCGTTCGAAGACGCGGAGGATTACGGGACCTCGCTGCTCGACTCCCACGACGGCGTGCGGCCGCTGGGCACGATCAACTGCAACATCGTCAGCCGCGACGGCGACCTTTCGGGCGTGACCACCACGTCCGGGCTCGCATGGAAGATCCCGGGACGGGTCGGCGACTCTCCCATCGTCGGGGCGGGGCTGTACGTCGACAACGATGTGGGCGCGTGCGGATCCACCGGACGGGGCGAGGCCGTGATCAAGACGTGTGGCTCCCACTCGGTGATCGAATTGATGCGAGCGGGGATGGCTCCGGTCGACGCCTGCCTGGAGGCGTTGCGCCGCGTCGTCACCTTCACCACGGAAGCCCGGCTCCGGGATCCCGAGGGACGTCCCAACTTCAACGTCAACTACTACGCCGTGAACAAGAACGGGGAGTACGGTGGTGCCGCCATCTGGTCCGGCGCGCGTTTCGCCGTGTGCATGGACGGCGAGGCCCGCCACGAGGACTCGGCTTACCTGTTCGAGCGGGGGAGTTAAGCGTACTGATGACCGATGCCGCGCAGCCCGCTACGGGCAAGAGGAAGCGGAAGCAGCTCCCGCCCCCCGTCGGGTTCGGCTACGACGAACTGGAAGCAGTCAAGAAGATGGAGCGCCTCCACTGCTCCGGGCGCCAGGTACCCTCTCCGATGGGCGGGTTCCTCGAGGCTCTCGGCGTCCGGGAGGAGCCTGATGGGACCAGCACGGTCCTTTTCGAGTGCAAGACATCCGCGCTCCGCTTTCAGCTCCCCCTGAGGATCAGCACATGGAGGGAGCGGCGGAAGGTGAGGCTACAGTCGGACGAGGGCCTGGATCCACTGTGCCCGCGGGGCGAACTCGGCCCGTCGCTGGTCCGTCGCGGCAAGGATTTCTTCTGCCCTCGCTGCGGCATCATGTTCGGGAGGGTTCCGTAGCAGCGCCCTTGGCCCCGTTTGCGGCCACCCATTCGCTGGGCAGCGCCCGCGACCACCTCGACGCGGCGGCCACTTGACGAGGATCGCGTGCATCGGCGGGGACGGCATCGGCCCCGAGGTGATCGGCGCGGCGGTGCTTGTGATGACGGCCGCGGCCGACAAGCACGGCCACGCTGTCACACTCGACCGGTGGGACCTGAGCGCGAACCGCTACCTGCGCGACGGCGTAACGATCACCGACGAAGAGCGCGACCGGCTGGTTGGCGAGTACGATGCGGCCCTGCTGGGCGCTCTCGGCGACCCCAGAGTCCCGGACAACGTGCACGCCCGAGACATCCTGCTCGGCTTGCGCTTCCACGCGGACCTGTACATCAACTTTCGTCCCTGCAGGCTTCTCGTGCCCGCCCTCTCCCCCCTTCGAGACCCGGATCCCGGCACCGATATCGTCTTCTTCCGAGAGAACACCGAGGGGCTGTACGCGGGCCTCGGGGGGAGTTTCAAGACCGGCACGACAGACGAGGTCGCGACCGAACAGAGCCTCAATACCTACAAGGGCGTGGAGCGCATCGTCCGGGCCGCTTTCGAGCACGCGGCGGCGACCGGCCGAAGACGGGTCACGCTGGTGGACAAGGCCAACGTTCTGTCGCACGAGGGTGCGCTCTGGCGGCGCGTCTTCGCCGAGATCGGGGCCCGGTTTCCCGGCATCGTGCAGGACACCATGTACGTGGACGCCATGGCGATGGACCTCGTCCGTCGTCCCCAGCGCTACGAAGTGGTCGTCACGTCCAACCTTTTCGGCGACATTCTGAGCGACCTGGGAGCCCAGGTTACGGGCGGGCTGGGGTTGGCCCCTTCCGGCAACATCAATCCGGGCTCGTGGGCGCTCTTCGAGCCGGTGCACGGATCGGCGCCCGACATCGCCGGCAGGGGCGTAGCGGACCCGCTGGCGGCGGTGGGCTGCGTGAGCCTCGCGTTCGCGCATCTGGGCATGGGAGATGCGGCGAAGGACGTGGACGACGTCATCATCGCCTCGATTCGGGACGGATTCACAACCCCGGATCTGGGGGGGACGGCCTCGACGCGCGAAGTAGGGCAGTGGATGGCGGACCGGCTTCTGGCCTAGCACGGACGCGGCGCGGGCGGCCGTGGTCGCGGGTTGCTGCGCCGGGGTGCCTTGAACCGCTGCTTGTTCACGAAGTACGTTTCAGTCCCTTTGACAACCGTTACGGGAGCAAGGCATGGGAACCCAGGGTTCGCGGGGCACGCAGGGCTTCGACAGGGAGGTCGTCTTCCTCTCGGGCAAGCGCACTCCTTTTGGCACGTTCGGCGGGTCGCTGAGGGATTTCACCGCCACCGACCTCGGGGTCTTCTCGGCCGAGGCGGCGATGGAGGCGGCCGGCATCGAGCCCGGGCAGGTGGGCCATGTCTTCTACGGCAATGCACTGCAAACCTCAGCCGATGCAATCTACCTGGCCCGGCACGTCGGTCTTCGCGCGGGCGTGCCCCAGGAAGCCGGCGCGCTCACGGTGAACCGGCTGTGTGGGTCCGGCTTCCAGGCCATCGTGTCCGGGGCGCAGGAGATCTTGCTCGACGGGACCGACGTTGCGCTCTGCGGAGGCGCGGAGTCCATGAGCCAGGCGCCGCACATCGTTCGTGGCGCCCGGTGGGGAGGGTTGCGCCTGGGGCCGGCCGCAAACGGCTTCCAGGATCTGCTGTGGGAGGCGCTGCTGGATTCCCACTGCGGCCTCACCATGGCGCAGACGGCCGAGGAGCTGGCCGATCGCTACGACGTGACCCGGGAGGAAGCGGACCAGGTAGCGGTCACCAGCCAGCGCCGCGCCAGGGCCGCGTGGGACGCCGGCCGCTACGACGCCGAGGTCGCCCCTGTCACCGTCAGGACTCGCAAGGGCTCCACAGAGTTCGCGGTGGACGAGCACATGCGTCCCGACACGACTCTGGAGGCGCTCTCAAGACTCCGACCCTATTTCAGGAAGGACGGTCTCGTGACGGCCGGCAACGCCAGTGGCATCGGGGATGGGGCAGCCTCGGTGGTCCTCGCGGAGCGGGGCTGGGCAGATGCCAACGGCAATTCGCCGATCGGCAGGCTGGTGTCGTGGGGCTTCGCCGGAGTGGATCCGAGGATCATGGGGATAGGGCCAGCCCCCGCCGCCCGCGCCGCGCTGGCCAAGGCGGGGCTCACCCTCGGCGACATGGATCTGGTCGAGGTGAACGAAGCCTTTGCGCCCCAGTACAAGGCCGTCGAGAAGGAGCTCGGCCTCGACCCGGTGCGCACCAACGTCGATGGCGGAGCGATCGCGATCACCCATCCGCTGGCGGCTTCGGGAACCAGGATCACGCTCCACCTGTTGCACGAGTTGCGGCGGCGGGGGGGGCGGTATGGACTCGGGTCCGCGTGCATCGGGGGTGGCCAGGGCGCGGCCGTCGTGGTCGAGGCCTGCTGAGGTCCGGGGCGACGGAGTCCGCAATGGTCGGGTCATGAGCCACGGGGGGCCGCTGACGCGGCGTGACTTCGACGAAGTCATGCGGAGGGCGTCCGAACTGGCAGCCGAGGAGCCGGGCGATCCCCACGGGGGATTCTCGGAGGCCGAAATCGTCCGCATCGGGCACGAGGTGGGCCTGTCGGAACGGCATGTGCGCCGCGCCCTGTCCGAATTTCGCGCGCGCGGTCATGGGGCCGAGGGCGGGCGGGGCAGGGGGCTGCGGCATCTGCTGTCCCCGGGTGACGTGCGAGCCGGCCGGACCATCTCCCGGCCCCGCGACCGGATACGGGTCGAACTGGACGAATTCATGGTAGGGGGGCAGCTCCTGCAGCGGGTGCGCCGCAAGGACGATCTGCTGCAGTACCGGCCTGCCGTCGATTGGGCGTCCAGGGTGGCCCGTAGTGCCAGCTCGACGTCCCGGCAGCACTACGTGGCCTCCTCGCGGCTCGTCGAGGTCCGCCTGGATGAGGTGGACGACCAGTCCACGATGGTCGAGATCCAGGTGGACCCGGGGATCGTGACCAACTACAGGGGTGGGGCGATCGTGGGCGGGGGCATTGTCGGGATCGCCGTGGGTACCGCCATCGGGGTCGGGATGGCGGCCGTGCTCCCGATTGCGCTGGCGCTGGGTGGTGGGGTGGTGTCGGGGGCGGTGGCCGCGCTGCTGGTGGCGGCGGTGGTGGGGCGGGCGCTTCGTCGCAGGATGGGTGAGGTGCAGGCAGAGGTCGAGGGCGTCCTGGACGGCCTTGAGAGCGAAAACGGACTCGAACCGCCGCCGCCGGCGTGGCGGCGGTGGGTGCGGCGTCACTTCCATGGGGTGGCCCGCGAAATGATGGGAACCGATCAGGGAGAAAAGACTTGGAAATCCGGAAAGTAGGCGTGGCCGGGTGCGGCCTCATGGGAAGCGGCATCGTCGAGGTGTCCGCCAGGGCGGGCCTGGATGTGGTCGCGAGGGAAATCGACGAGGCCGCACTGGCGGCGGGGCGGGGCAGGGTGGTGAAGTCCCTGGATCGCGCCGTCTCGAAGGGAAAGCTGACGTCGGCTGCACGGGACGACACGCTGGCGAGGATCACCTTCACCACGTCGCTGGACGACTTCGCCGACCGTGACCTGGTGATCGAGGCCATCATTGAATCGCTGGGAGCCAAGAACGAGCTGTTCGGCTACCTCGACGGCGTGTGCCCCGAAGGCACGATCTTCGCCTCGAACACGAGTTCGCTCACGGTGACCGACATGGCCGCGGCCACGTCGCGCCCGGATCGCTTCGTCGGCCTCCACTTCTTCAACCCCGTGCCGGTCATGAAGCTGGTCGAGGTGGTGCGGACGATCGTCACCAGCCGCGAGACCTTTGACGCGGCCCGTGCCTTCGCCGAGCGGGTCGGCAAGGTGCCCATCGCGGCTCGTGACAACTCCGGCTTCGTCGTCAACCTGCTGCTGGTCCCCTACATGCTAGACGCGATCCGGCAGCTGGAGCGGGGAGTCGCGACGATAGGGGACATCGACAAGGCGATGACCCTGGGGTGCGGCTACCCCATGGGACCGTTCACGCTTTGTGATTTCGTCGGACTGGACACGCTCGCACAGGTCGCGGAGATCATGTACGACGAATACCGCGAAGAGCGTTACGCAGCGCCGCCGCTGCTGAAGCGGCTGGTGGCGATGGGCAGATACGGACGAAAGACGGGGGCCGGGTTCTACGACTGGACCCCCGGAGGACCGGTGGCGCTGGAAGTCAGCCGGTAAGTCCCGCGTCGCCGGCCAGGGCGATGGGGACCGCAGGCGGCAGAACGCTACCGGCGGGTCGTCGACCTGCGCTGTCGTCTGCGTTCACGGCGGATCGCAGCTTCCCGCCGCCGCTTCCGCTGCGCGCTCGGCTTTTCGTAGAACCGGCGCTTTCGCAACTCCGAATAGAGCCCCGACCGTTGCACCTTGCGCTTGAACCTGCGAAGCGCCCGCTCCAGACTCTCGTTTTCCTTGACGAAGACTTCCAACCAGATCACCCCGCACTTGAGGGTTGATGTTCGTAAGACAGGACCATGGGAGCCCCAATAATACCGCCACGGGCCGATAGCGGGCAAGGCCGAGTGGCCATCCGGCCCTTTCTTGCCGGTCTTGTAAACATATGGTTATTATCCCTCCATGTATGGGATGACCACGACAGAGAGCCGCCCCGAGGCCATGGCCGATGTCCCCGGGGTCTGCGAACTGCCTCTGACCCGAGCCGTTGTCCAGTACCGGGATGTCCACGAGCTCTACCATCCGGGGGGCCTGATCCAGGACATTGGGCTGGCCGTGATCGTCGACGGGCGGTACGCGTCGTCGACTCGCGCCATCGACCTGGGGTCGGCCCAGGTGAAGTACCTGGACCTGACTTCCGAGCTGGTCATCCTGGACTGGATCTACGGCGCGACGCTTTCGCACATCCACGCGCTGGATGCTGCGGGGAAGAGCCGGGGCGGCACCGATGACGGGACGCTCAGGCGCTACTGCTTCGATCTCGCCATGCGCGTGCTCAAGCGCAGGGGCTTTTCCCCACTGACGCGGCCCACCCTGCTCAGAATCGGCTTTCGCGATCTCTGCAAGGATCTCGATCTTCACGAGAGCACCGTGGTGCGGATTGTCACCGGCCACAGATCCGTCACTCGTGTGCACCTCGACTACGACGCGAACTCACTCGTCTTCCGGAGCGCGACCGCGCGAGCCGGTGCGGTGCTCGACGGAGTGCTGAAAGGGGTCTTCCCGGGCCTCCCGGCTGGGCCGGCACGGAGCCGGGAGCCGGACGGGGGAGTGTCCAGTCTGGTGCGATTCGGGGTTCCCGTGACCTACGACGAGGTGCTGAGGAGCCTCCGCATCATGCGGTTGGGCCTGGGGCGTCTGGTGGCGCGCTTCGAGCCGGAGCGATTCAAGGCGGTCGCCGGACTGGTTTCGGCGTTCGGAGAGCGCTCGACGCTGGACCGACTCGGTCTCGACGTGGCGGCAGCCGACGATGTCGCAATGGGTCGCGATCTGGCAGGTACCGATCCCGGTGTGGCCGGCATGGCGGTGCACTGAACGCCGGTCGAGCGGGTTGGGGGTGCGATGGGGGAGTTTTTCGCGTCCGGATGGCCTTGGAATGGGGGTCAAAACCGCTCCTGGAACTCGTCACCGAACTCGTCGTTTTTTGGCAAAAACCTGTTTCTGTAGCCCTGCATCCGGCGTCTCGTTGGATTCCTACAAATGCCTATCATTTTGGCACTTAGATGGTATCGAAACGGTACCCGCGGAGCTCGGGGCACATCCCGGAAACAGGTGGATTGGGGAAAATCCCAATTTTTCCTAAGTTCTTATATGACAATAAGTTACGATAAATTGACGGAGACTTGCGTTTTTCCTTGCGTACCGCGGACGTGGCCGGTTATCGTGATGCCTGTCCAGTGGGAGGCGGGTTGAAGCGGGACCTGAGCAGGGACCGCCTTTCGGGACAATTCGCCTGAAATCCATGAGAATCCAACGTTCAGATATGGGGCCAATTGCTCATGTGGAATACGCGGTCCGTGCAGTTGAGTGTGCGTCTGCCCAGCGATGTTGCTTCGGAAGCCGAAGAGGCTCAGCGCTCCGACCCGGATTTCCTTAGCAGGGTCATCCAGTACGGCCTCACGCGACGTTCCATCTACCGGGGTCTCCGGGACGCCGAGACGGCGAAGGATTCGCTCATGACAGCCCCACCGGACGCGACCACCGGCTTCATACAGCCGTAGGTAGCCGCGGCGGGAACCCCCGCCGCTTTCGACCGGGGCGAATCCAGGGGTTGCGCCCCATCCAGGGGCGCACCGGGGTCAGGCAGCGCTGCCGTTTCCGGGAACCCGAGTAACCCCCGATGTGTAGGGTCGACCGCAGGGGGCTCACCCTTCCGTCCGTGCCCGGCTTGCTTGACCCCGTGTCATCATTTCGGGACATTCCGGTACTGTCTGGTCGGTCCGGTCTGTCGGAGACAGGTCGGATCGGCGGTGTGTGCTTCCTGCTGTTCGGGGAATACCGGGTCGGCGAGAGGGTTAGGCAATGACGGACCGAGACGCGAAGTCCGTACTTCGGGCGAAGTACAGGGACTACTGCTCTGCGCGCGTGGCCGACGCCCTGCTGTCTCTGTCCCCGACGGAAATCTACACCCTGGCGGAGTCCGAGGCCCGTGCTGGCAACCAGGTTGCACCGTCTTCCTACAACGATGCCATCCGCCTCGCCACACGCAAGATCCGGGACCAGCTGGAACTCCCCGAGTTTGGTGAATGGTCCGGCGAATACCGGAAGGATCCGGGAAAGTTCGACCCCTACCTGATGGGGCTGTGGAAGTCGGAGCGGTGAAGAGCGCCGGGGGCATCCGCCAGCCCCTGGTTGTCGGTCCGCGGTCGAATCCCCGCGACCCGATGGGTCACTTGTAGCGGTACGTGACCCTGCCCCGGGTCAGGTCATACGGGGACATCTCGACCTTCACCCGGTCTCCGGCCAGCACGCGGATGTAGAACTTCCGCATCTTTCCCGAGAGGTAGGCGAGGATTTCGTGGCCGTTCTCGAGCTTCACCCGAAAATTGGCGTTGGGGAGAACCTCTGTTACGGTGCCTTCCATTTCGATCGCGTCGTTGGCCAAATGCCTCTTTCCTCGCTGTGGAACCGGTTGCTGTCCGTTAGAAGGGCAGGTCGTCCTCGGGTTCCGTTATGGGTTGCTTCGGCTGCGGGCCGCGGTACCCGCCGCCGGCCCCGGCGGGCTCCTGTCCGGCCCGCCCCGCGCCGGTCGACCCCAACATGATCATTTCGTTGACGATGATGTCGGTCCAGTATCTGGTGCCACCATGTTCGTCCTGGGTCTGGGAGTACTCAAGACGTCCCTCGACGTAAAGCCTGTCCCCTTTCTTGACCCACTGTTCCACCACGTCCACGAGCCGACCGAAGAATGTTAGCCTGTGCCACTGCGTACGCTCCTGCTGCTGCCCTGATCGATCCTGAAACGACCGGCTGGTTGCGAGCGAGAGCTTCCCCACCCGGGTTCCGGACGGAGTCGTGCGCACATCGGGGTCGCCCCCCGTATTTCCGATCAGGGTCACCTTGTTCAGCGATCTCGCCATGATTCCTCGGAAGAACTGGTTTGCAGCGGGCCCGGCCGGGCCCGAATCGACGCCCCGGTTCCGTGTACGGCGCGCGCGGCTTGAGCCGCATTGGATCCGGGAGGACGCACGATCGAACAGAACCGCAGTGGCATCAGGAAGGTAATCCGGGACCGCGCAAACCGCCATGACCCGGATGCCATCCGTCCCATCGCGACTTGGCAGCGTCCCATCCGCGCACATAGCTTCCCCGCGCACCCGCGGCGCCCTCCCCCAAGCGAGAAACGCGCATGAGCGACAACAGGTACGTCAGGATCGAGGCCTCCGGTACGATCGCCACGGTGACAATCGACCGGGAAACGAAGTTGAACGCGCTGAATCCGTCGGTGATGGCCGAGATCGACGGCGCTTTTGCCGGTCTCCGCGACGACGACGGCGTGCGCGCGGTCATCCTGACGGGGGCCGGGGACAAGGCGTTCGTCGCCGGCGCCGACATCGGAGTCCTCGCCAGGATGGGTACTCTCAGCGGCACCGAAGTCAGCCGGGCAGGGCAGGAGGTGCTCCGGCGCATCGAGGAGTTCCCGAAGCCGGTGATCGCGGCGGTGGGCGGCTACGCGCTCGGCGGTGGCTGCGAACTCGCGCTGGCCTGTCATCTGCGCGTGGCAAGCGAACGCGCCCGCTTTGGACTGCCCGAAGTCGGTCTCGGGATCATCCCCGGTTACGGCGGCACCGTCCGCCTGGCCCGGCTCGTGGGGTTGGGCCGTGCTGTTGAAATGATCCTCACCGGCGACATGATCGGGGCCGAGCGAGCGGCGGAAATCGGTCTCGCCAACATGGTCGTCCCCCATGGAGACTTGATGGACCGGGCCAGGGCCCTCGCCGGGCGGATCGCGAGGAATGCTCCCATTGCCGTAAAGATGGCCCTGGCATCCGTTTACGGTGCCGAGGAGGGCACGATGGATCACGCTCTCGCCTTCGAGGCCTCACTCTTCGGCCTGCTCGCGTCGACGGACGACATGAAAGAGGGAATGGCCGCTTTCCTGGAGAAGCGAAGGGCCGACTTCAGAGGATCCTGAGCCTGCGGACGGCGCGGATGCGGAACCGTTGGAAACGGAGCGGGTATTCGCACGGGACGCGGCAGCCCGCGGCTGGCCGCGCGGCCTGAGAGACGAGCCCGATTCTGTTACATTAGTACATGTTCGGATTCTCCTGCCTCCGGTTCCCGCAGCGTTCGTGATCCTGAGGGAACTGGAGCTGCGCCACTTCAGGAACCTGGGAATTCAGGAGTTGCACTTCCCGCCGGAAGGGGTGGCGGTGATCGGCGACAACGCGCAGGGGAAAACGAACCTTCTCGAAGCGATCTACTACCTGGAGAGCTTCCGTTCCTTCCGCGGGGCGGGCGACAGCGAGCTGACGGCATTTGATGAAGACGTGTTTCACCTGAAGGGTTACGTGGACGGGGATCGACCGGCGACGGTCTCGGCGGGGTTCGACCGGAAGCGGAAGAAGAAGAAGGTGTCGGTGGATGGGAGCGACGCCGTAAGGATCTCCGGGGCTCTCGGCAGGCTGGGGGCGGTGGTGTTTTCCCCGGCGGACGTGGATCTCGTGAGCGGAGGTCCCGGTTTGCGGCGCCGATTCCTGGACATCGTGCTGTCCCTGAACCGAAAGGGCTACGTGGAGTCGCTGACCGCCTACAGGAAGGTGCTCGCGCAAAGGAACGCCGCCCTGAAGTCGCACGCGGCGCACCTCGCGGTCCGGGCCTGGGACGAAGCACTCATCGACAGCGGCGCGACCGTTACCTGCTTGCGCCACGAGTGGGCCGCCGCCTGGGCAGGTCCCTTCACGGACTACTGTACGGCGATCTCGAAGAACGACCCGGTCGGCATGGCGTATCGGCCGGATCTGGGAGCACCGGGCGACTGCCCGGCCTCGGAAGACGGCGCCTTCGGTACGGAGAAGGATGCGGTGCGAGACCGCTTCAGGGTGCGGCTGGACGCGAGCTGGGAGACCGACATGCGGCGTGGAGCCACCGCCCCCGGACCCCACCGCGACGAACTCCTCCTGACGATCGCTTCCAGCGGACGCTCCCTTCCGGCGCGGGCCTACGGCTCCGGTGGCCAGCGGCGCACGGCCGCGCTCGCATTGCGCCTCACCGAGGCCGCAACGATACGCAGGCATCGCGGAGCCGAACCCATGCTCCTGCTCGACGACGCCTTCGCCGAACTGGACGATGTCCGTTCCGGAAGGATCATGGAACTGCTGCGCGAAGAAGGGACGGGCCAAGTCATCCTCACGGCGCCCAAGGAGTCCGACGTGCGGCAGCGGGGACCTTCTCTGCCGCGGTGGCGTATTCGTCGGGGAGTGGTCGAGGCATGACCGGTTCGTCCTCCAGGCCGGACCAGGCGCGGCAGGGGAGCGGCGGCGACCCCTTCGCGCAGGTGGCGGACGTGCTGCAAGGCTACCTCGACGACACCGGGTTGAGCGATTCGTTGGCGCGACTCGGGGCGATGGACGAATGGGCCGACGTGGTGGGGCCGCGGATCAGCGGGGTCACGCGACCCGTCGAGGTGCGGGGCGAGACGCTCGTGGTCGAGGCGGCCTCGAGCGCCTGGATCAGTGAGCTGACGATGATGAGCCGCCTCATTCTGGAGCGGTTGAACACGAGCCGGGAGGGACCGCCGATTGGGCGAATCCGGTACCGGCTGGCGGAAACGACAGAAATCCTGAAACAATCTTCGGGGCGATGACATGACGGCGGATAACAGAGGCGGCGACTACACTTCCAGGCGGATCCAGGTCCTCAAGGGCCTCGAAGCTGTCCGGAAGAGACCGGGAATGTACATTGGGTCCACGTCGGCCAGGGGGTTGCACCACCTGGTCTATGAAGTCGTGGACAACAGCATCGACGAGGCGATGGCCGGGCACTGCACCTCGGTCAGCGTGGTCATTCGCCCTGACAACATGATCAGCGTGGACGACGACGGCCGGGGCATACCCGTGGACGTGCACCCGACCGAGGGCGTGCCGGGGGTGGAGCTGGCCATGACCACCCTCCATGCGGGCGGGAAGTTCGACAAGAGTTCCTACAAGGTCTCGGGCGGGCTGCACGGCGTGGGCGTGAGCGTGGTGAACGCCCTCTCGGAGTGGCTGGAGGTCGAGGTCCGGCGAGGAGGCAAGCGGTACCACCAGCGGTACGAGCGCGGCGTGAAGGCTACGGACCTGAAGGAATTGGGCCCGAGCAGCGAGAGGGGCACGCTCGTCACATTCAAGCCCGATCCGGAGATCTTCACCGAGCTGGACTACAACTTCGACGCCCTTTCCGGGCGGCTCCGGGAGCTGGCCTTCCTCAACAAGGGGCTGGAGATCGTGTTGCGCGACGAGCGCACCGAAGAGGAGGTCGTCGAGGTCTACCGGTACGACGGGGGGCTCGTCGAGTTCGTGGAGTACCTGCGGGGACGTCGCGTTCCCATCCACGAGCAGGTGGTCTACTTCGAGACGAGCAGGCCCGAGGCCGAGATCGAGCTGGCCATGCAGTACGACGAGGGTTTCTCGGAGAACACGCACACCTTTGTCAACAACATCAGCACGCACGAAGGCGGCACCCACCTGACCGGCCTGAAGTCGGCGCTCACACGCACGGTGAACGACTACGCGCGCAAGAACAAGATCTTCAAGAAGGACGAAAGCCTCTCGGGCGATGACGTTCGCGAAGGGCTGACCTGCGTGCTGAGCGTGAAGGTCATGGAGCCGCAGTTCGAGGGGCAGACCAAGACCAAGCTGGGCAACTCGGAGGTGAGGGGTGCGGTGGAGGCCGCCGTCAACGAGCGCCTCTCGGCGTTTCTGGAAGAGAATCCCCGGTCGGCCAAGGCCCTGATCGAGAAATCGCTCCAGGCGGCTCGTGCCCGGGAAGCCGCGCGCAAGGCGAGGGACCTGGCCCGGAAGAAGAGTGGTCTGGAGGGTGGGGTGTTGCCGGGCAAGCTGGCAGACTGCTCGATCGCCGACCCGGCCCTGTCGGAGATCTACCTTGTCGAGGGGGACAGCGCCGGGGGCTCGGCAAAGCAGGGACGCGACCGTTCCTTCCAGGCGATCCTGCCGCTCAAGGGCAAGATCCTGAACGTGGAGAAGGCCCGCATCGACAGGATTCTCTCCAACGACGAGATCCGCGCCATGGTCACGGCCATCGGTGCCGGGATCCGGGACGACTTCGACATCGAGAAGGCGCGGTACCACAAGATCATCATCATGACGGATGCCGACGTGGACGGGGCCCATATCCGCACCCTGCTGCTGACGTTCTTCTACCGCCAGATGAAACAGCTGATCGACCACGGGTACGTCTACATCGCGCAGCCGCCGCTGTACCGTGTCCAGAAGGGGAAGACCGAACGCTACGCATACAGCGACAATGAGCGCGACGAGGAGATCAGCAAGCTGTCCAACGGCAAGGACGGGAAGGGGATCTCGATTCAGCGCTACAAGGGGCTGGGCGAAATGAACCCGGAACAGCTGTGGAAGACGACGATGGATCCCGATGCGCGCACGATCCTGAAGGTGACGGTCGACAACGCGGCGACGGCCAACAGGATCTTCATGGACCTCATGGGCGACGACGTCGAACCCCGCCGGGAGTTCATCGAGAAGAACGCCAGGTATGTTCGAAACCTCGATGTCTAGTAAGTTGTACGGCCCGTGAACGTACCCCAGACAGGCGAAAGGAGGCCGGATACGAATCCTTGAAATCGTCAGGAAGTGATGCAGACAACAGCCACCCGAACGGAGGGATGCCGCATGTCGGCGGTGTCTCCGACAAGAGCAGATCAACAGACAAGGAAGGGAATCATGCGTTTCAATCGACTGGTGAGCGGTTCCGCCGGCCTCTTCGCGCTTCTGGCGCTGATGGCCGCGACCGCGACACCTGCCCTGGCCCAGACGGGCGTAGTCCAGGGACAGGTGGTGGACGCGGCTTCGGCGCGTCCACTTTCCAATGCCCAGATCCTGGTTGTGGGCACCGGAGTGGGTCAGCTGACCAACTCCTCCGGGCGCTTCGTGCTCCTCAACGTGCCTGCCGGTGAACACGTCGTGCGCGTCACGCTGATCGGCTACGACGAGGCCGAAGCGACCGTAACCGTGGCGCCCGGGGAAACGGCCACCGCCGACGTCGTCATGACGTCGACAGCCATTTCCCTGAACGAAATCGTGGTTACGGGCGTGGGGGCGGAGACCACCCGGCGCGCCCTTGGCACTTCGGTCGAAGTGCTCAGCGCGGAGGACTTCGAGCTCGCGCCGGTGCAATCCATCGACCAACTGCTGCAGGGCCGCGTGTCCGGCGCTACCGTGAGCGCCACATCCGCACAGCCCGGCACGGGCGCGCTGATCAGCTTCCGGGGCGCGTCCTCGGTATTCGGCGCCCAGACCCCCGTTATTTATGTCGATGGCGTGCGCGTGGACAACGACCATGCGACCGCCGCGGGGACGGGAGGGGAACAGTCGTCGGCGCTGGCGGACCTCCTCACCACAGACATCGAGCGGATCGAGGTGACCAAGGGAGGAGCCGCGTCAACGCTCTTCGGTTCGGACGCGGCAACCGGAGTCATTCAGATCTTCACCAAGAAGGGCACTCCCGGGGCGCCGCGGATAACGGCGCGGGTCGAGCGGGGCCTCGAAATGCCCGAACTCTGGAACATCTTCGACATGGGCCTGATCTTCCCGGAACGTGTCGAGTCCGGAGAGATCGAAGAGACGTTCCTGCGGGACCTCTACTTCAAGCAGGGAACCTCCCAGAACTACTACGTGGGCGTCACGGGGGGCACGGCCGATGTGACCTACAGCGTCAGCGGCCGCCTGGAAGACAGGACCGGGACCCAGCCCAACGACGGCAGCACGAACTACAACCTGCGCGGCGGTCTGCAGGCGTCGCTCAGCGAGAATTTCACCCTTGAGTTCTCGGGGAGCTACGTCCGGCACAACTTCGATCGGCTCTACAACGGATCGGCGATCGCCGATCCCTTGACGACCTTCGAGGTCGGCGACGCGCTCTTCTTCTCGGGGGCTTCGACGCTGCACGAAGCGCTGGACATCTTCCTCCTCCCCGACATCACGGAGTCGGTCAACCGATTCATCTTTTCCACGGGCGCGCGCTGGAACCTCCACGACAACCTGACCGCCAGGTTCAACGTGGGCGCCGACAACCGCACCAACCAGCAGCGTCGGTTCGAGCCCATCGGCTTCACCCCGGGCGAGCCCACGGGCGAGCTCAACCGGCGGGATCGGTCCTTTACCTCGGTTTCGATGGATGCCGGCGCGACCTACAGCTGGGAGAGTCCCGGCCGCACGCTCGGATCCCAACTGACCGTCGGCGTGCAGGGCTTCCGCGAGGAAGAGAGCATCATCAACGCCCAGGGCCAGGAATTTGCCCTCCCCGGCTCCTTCGACTTCGACGACGCGGCGACGATCACGGCTGCCGAGGCGAACGTCGAGGTGTTCAACGGCGGCCTCTACGTCGACGAGCAGCTGAGCGCGTGGGACAAGCTCTACCTCGGTGGAGGCTTCCGGATCGACGCCGGATCGAGCTTCGGCGACAACATCGACACCGAGCTCTACCCCAAGGCCACCGGGTCGTACATCCTGTCGGAGGATGTGGGGATTCCGTTCGTTGACGAACTCAAGGTACGGGGCGCGTTCGGTCAGACCGGGAAGTTCCCCGGGGCCTTCCTGAAGGACCGCACCTTCTCGGCCAGCTCGTTCAGGGGCCAGTCGGCGCCCCGCTTCTCGAATCCCGGCAACCTGGACCTGAAGCCCGAAAAGACGTCTACGATCGAAGCCGGCATAGACGCGGCGCTGTGGGCGAACCGGATCGGGCTCAACCTGACCTTCTACGACGCCCGCACGACCGACGCGCTCTTTCAGGTACCGCGCCAGCCCGTGACCGGACAGGGCACCCAGCAGGAGAACGTGGGTGCTATCTGGAACCGGGGGGTGGAGGTGGCCCTGCAGGTCCAGGTGCTCAACAGTCAGCAGCTGGCCTGGTCGGTCGGCGGGACCTTCAACTACAACCAGAACGAAGTCACCGACATGGGTGGCGTCGCCGATTTCTTTGTCGGGAGCGGGAAGCGTGTTTCCGAGGGGCGCCCTGTGGGTGCGTGGTGGCAGACCACTCCGGTGGATACCAACGGAGACGGGTTGGCCGATGGCTCCGAGCGCGAATTCACCGGCACCGCCCCGTCGCCCAACAAGCACGGCTCGGTCAACACCACGATCTCCGTGGGCAACAACCTCACGATCAGCGGTCTCGCGGACTGGGCCGGCGGCCATGAGGTCTTCGACTGGGGGTCGGTGTGGGCCACCTTCAACGGCATCTATCGCCGTGAACTCGTCCGCTGCGGGACCGAAGACGGAGCGAGCGATGGCTGCGCCTACGCATTCCCGGTTCAGTACAGGACCGACGGGACCGCGCGCGGCAGATACAGCCAGAGCGCCGCGCGCAGCGCCTTCCTCTACGATGGCGACTACTTCAAGATTCGCGAGGTCTCGGTACGGTACGTTCTTCCGCCAAGCGTAGCCGAAAGCGTCAACGCCACCCGGGCAACCATCTTCGGGAGCGGCCGCAATCTCTGGATCTGGTCCCGAAACATGCTGATTGACGGTGAACTCAGCGGGACCAGCAACGGCGGCGGCCTGGAACTCGGTAGCGAGAGCAGCATAACACTGTCCCCGAACCGGACCTTCAGGCTTGGGGTGGAGGTGGTGTTCTAATGAGATCAAGGAGATCACTGACAATGTTGAGCAAGAACATGCCGAACCTTGGAAAGGGCGGGAGGGGGATTGCCGGAGTCGTCCTCACCGTACTGGCGATGGCCTCGTGCGATGCCATCGATCCGACCCAGGTGAACAATCCGACGACGACCGACGACGATCTGGCCCAGGCCACCAACCCCACGGCGGCGCTTCTGCCGGGGCTTCGGGCGCAGTTTGCCCGCATGATCAACGCCTACGTGGTGGCGGCGGAAGTCATCAGCGACAACTACTCGATCCACGGCACCGGTATTGTCGTGGACATGGACGAACCCCACGAGGTCACGCCCGACCTGGTGAATTCGACGGGGACGAGCGCCAGCGGAGCCTACTGGAATGTCCAGGAACTTCGCGCCCTGGCCGATTTTGTGATCGATGTGATCGCACCCGAGGATGCCGGTGCGCCGCCCCAGCTGGTCGCGGAAGCCCACTACTACCGGGGGATGGCCTACCTGACCATGGGCGAGGTGTTCTCCTTCGTTCCGCACGAAGAGGACGGAGCGCCGCAGCCGGCGTCGGTGGCGTTGGGCAAGGCGATCACCGATCTGCAGGCGGCGACGGGCTTCGGACCCCAGGCAAACGCGGCGCTGGCACGGGCACACCGGTTGCTGGGTGACGCGGGAGCCGCCGGCGCGGCGGCGAACGCCGCGTTGTCCTCGGAGCCCAGCCTCCTCTTCTCCCAGGGGTACGACGCCACATCAATCTCCAACACGCCGGTTGCCTTCCTGGTGCTTCGGGCGCTTCAGGAGATGCAGCCCCTGCCGAGACTGGACTTCCTGGATCCCAAGTATACCAACCGGGAGTCGGCGATTCCGATTGCGAAGGCCGAGGAGATGCACCTGATCCTGGCGGAGATCGCCCTGGCGTCGGGCAATTTCGCGGAGGCCCGCACCCAGTTGGCGAATGCGATCACCGTGGCCGGAACGCGGTCCATGGTGTCGTTCGACGACATTGACGAGCGCCGCAACGCCGACCTGAGCCTTCGCCCAAGGAGCAGTGAAATCATGATCCGTGCCGATGCCGACAGCCCCTTCCGGGCCGGGCTGGTTCTGGATCGCCCGTCTGATGGCCTCCGGATTCCGAGCGTTTCGGGCACGTCGCTGGACGCGGACAGCATCGCGGGTCTTTCACAAGCCGACGAGCTATGGCACGCACTCTGGCTGGCCCGTCAGGAGATCATGCTTCTGGAGGGCCGCCGGCTCGCCGATCTGGGGATCAAGCTGCCGATGATGCTCCGGGAGATCGATCAGAACGACAACATCAACGAAGGGGATCCCGGGACCACTCCGGTCGTGCCCGGGTACGTCCCGCAGAACCCGCGGTACGCCATGGACATCTACACTCCGCTTGAGCTGTACGCGGGCGTGGATCCCGGTTCACCTCTGATCGAAACGATGGTGACGATAGGCTTGGACATGAACAAGGTGCTGGTGGCGAGCAACGCGTCGCCGTTCAACTAGCGGAGCGGACGACGGCCTGGGTACGGGGGTCGACAGCGCGCCTCGTGCCGCGGTAGGATGGATGCTGGCCGGCAGGGTCTTCGGGCTCTGCCGGCCGGTTTTGTTGGCATGCCGGCGCGGGCACGACCTGACAGTGAAAAGGAGGACCATCCCGTTTTGCATCGAGACAGAAAGAGCCGGTTGCTTTCCCGACCGGTTGAGCACATCGACGTAACCGCCTTCGACGGCAGCGCGGTGGTCGATACGTACCGCAACGCCGCCTTCCAGGCCAGGAACCTGGCGGAGGCGGCGGACATCTTCGCGGAGATGCTGGCGGAGCGGCGCTGTACGGTGATTGTCACGCTGGCGGGATCGCTGGTCTCGGCAGGGCTGAAGGAAGCGCTGCTGACGCTGGTCGAGTGCGACATGGTGGACGTGATCGTTGCCACGGGAGCGATCGTCGTCGATCAGGACTTCTTCGAAGCGTTGGGATTTCGCCACTACAGGGCGCCGGGATCGCCGGAGGCCCCGGTCGCAAACGACGAGGAGCTCGGGGATCTGGGGATCGACCGGATCTACGACACGTATATCGACGAGGCCGAGCTGCAGGCATGCGACGCGACGGTGGCAGAGGTCTTCAACGAGCTTGATCCGCGGGCGTACTCGAGCCGGGAGCTGGTGCGGGCGCTGGGTGCGTTCCTGCACCGGACCCGGGGGGACGCGCGGTCACTCGTGCTGGAAGCGTACCGCAAGGACGTGCCGGTCTTCGTGCCGGCGCTGAGCGACTCGTCGGCGGGCTTCGGGGTGATCGCGCACCGGGTGAGGGCCAGTGGCATGGGCTTGCCGCACATCGCCTTCGACTCCGGCAAGGACTTCCACGAGTTGGCGAGGATCAAGCTGGCCGCGGCCGAGACGGGGCTACTCATGGTGGGTGGGGGCGTGCCGAAGAACTTCGCGCAGGACGCGGTCGTCGCGGCCCGCATGGTTGCCGGGCACGGTGGGGCGGCCACCGCCCCGTCCCGGGACGTCCCCATGCACAAGTACGCCGTTCAACTCACGGTGGCCGATGCGCGCGATGGCGGCCTCTCGGGCTCCACCCTGCGCGAGGCCACCACATGGGGCAAGGTGGCGACGGCGCGGGAACGCATGGTGTACGGGGAGGCCACGGTGACCCTGCCCCTGCTCGTCAGCGACGCGTACCACCGGGGCACTTGGCGGCAGCGTGAAGCGCGCCGGCTCGGGTCGCTCTTTCGCGAAGCGCCGGTCGGGGTGGGCCCGGCATGACCCGATCCTGGCTTTCCGGGCCGGCCTCTCACCGCTCCGGGTGGTTGCGCGGACTGGTCCACGGACTGTTCGCCATGCCGGTGCTGATCCCCCTGGCCACCGCATCGCCCGCCCTGGCCCAGACGGGCATCGTGCAGGGACAGGTGGTGGACGCCGCGTCACGGCGGCCGCTTGCCAATGCCCAGGTCCTGGTCGTGGGTACCGGGGTCGGTCAGCTTGCCAATTCCTCGGGGCGTTATGTGCTCCTCGACGTGCCCGTCGGTGAGCACATCCTGAGGGTGTCCCTTATCGGGTACAACGAGGCCGCACAGACCGTCACGGTCGTGGGGGGACAGACGGCGAGCGCCGACGTGGAGCTGTCGTCGACAGCGATTTCGCTGAACGAGATTGTGGTGACGGGATTGGGCGTCGAAACCGAGCGGCGAGCGCTCGGCACATCCGTCGAAGTGCTTTCCGCGGAGGACTTCGAGCTCGCGCCCGTGCAGTCCATCGACCAGCTGTTGCAGGGTCGCGTCGCGGGAGCCACGGTGAGCGCCACGTCGGCTCAGCCGGGAACCGGTTCGCACATCAACTTCCGGGGGGTGTCGTCGGTTTTCAGCGCCCAGACGCCGGTCATCTACGTCGACGGCGTCCGCGTGGACAACGATCACGCGACCACCTACGGCACGGGCGGGGAGCAGTCGTCGGCGTTGTCCGACCTGCTCACCAGCGACGTCGAGCGGATCGAGGTAACCAGGGGCGGCGCCGCGTCGACCCTGTTCGGCTCGGATGCAGCGACAGGGGTCATTCAGATCTTCACGAAGAAGGGGACGCCGGGCACACCCCGGATCACGGCCCGGGTCGAGCAGGGGATCGAGCGGCCTGAACTGTGGAACATCCTGGACACGCGGCTGATCTTCCCGGAGCGAGTCGAGTCGGGAGAAGTGACCGGGACGTTCATGGAGGATCTCTACTTCAAGCAGGGAACCACCCAGAACTACTACCTGGGTGTGACCGGAGGCACGGCCGACGTCACCTACAGCGTCAGTGGCCGGCTCGAAGACCGGACGGGCACACAGCCCAAGGACGGCAGCACCAACTACAACCTGCGGGGCGGATTCCAGGCGTCGCTTGGCGAGGACCTGACCCTGGAGTTCTCGGGCAGCTATGTCCGCCACAACTTCGACCGCCTGTACAACGGGGCGGCCATCGCCGACCCGCTGACGACCTTCGAGGTCGGCGACGCCCTCTTCTTCTCCGGGGCGGATTCCCTTCACAAGGCGCTGGACATCTTCCTCCTGCCCGACATCACCGAGTGGGTCAACCGCTTCATCTTCTCCAGCGGCGTGCGCTGGAACGTCCGCGACGACCTGACCGTGAGGTTCAACGTGGGCGCGGACAACCGGATGAACCAGCAGCGCACCTTCGACCCCATCGGCTTCACGCCGGCGACGCCCGAAGGACGGCTGAATCGGCGCGACCGCTCCTTCACGTCCGTGTCGCTGGACGGGGGCGCAACCTACGAGTGGGAGAGCCCCGGTCGCGTGCTGGGGTCCCAGCTGACGGTCGGGGTGCAGGGGTTTCGCGAAGAAGAGAGCATCCTCAACGGATTCGGACGCGGCTTCGCGCTGCCCGGCACGACCCATTTCGACGCGGCGGCGCGCATCATCGCCTACGAGGGGAACGTCGAGGTCTTCAACGGCGGCGTCTACGTCGACGAGCAGGTGAGCTTCCGGGACAAGCTGTATGTGGGCGCGGGATTTCGTATCGATGCGGGATCGAGTTTCGGTGACAATATCGACACCGAACTCTACCCCAAGACCACGGGGTCGTACATCGTGTCGGAGGACCTGGAACTCCCGCTGGTCGACGAGCTCAAGATTCGGGCAGCGTTTGGCCAGACGGGAAAGTTCCCGGGGGCCTTTTTCAAGGACCGCACCTATTCCGCCACTTCGTTCAGGGGTGAATCGGCGCCCAGGTTCGCCAATCCCGGGAATGCGGACCTCAGGCCGGAGAAGACGTCGACGATCGAAGCCGGAATCGACGTAGCGCTTTGGTCGGATCGAGTCGGATTCAACGGCACGGTGTACGAAGCGCGCACGACGGACGCCCTCTTCCGGGTGCCGCGCCAGCCCGTGACCGGCCTGGGGACCCAGCAGGCCAACGTGGGCGAAATCCTCAACCGGGGCGTGGAAGTGGCGCTGAACGTGCAGCTGCTCAACAGCCGGCGCCTGGTCTGGTCGGTCGGTGGCACGTTCCACTACAACAGCAACCGGATCGTGGACATGGGCGGAGTCCCGGACTTTTCGGTCGACGGCTTGCAGAAGCGCGTTACCGGCTGCTGGATGGTGTCCGAAGAGGGCAACACGGACACGTGCCGGGGCGGACCCATCGGTGCCTGGTGGGTGACGATGCCGACCGACACCAACGGGGACGGACTTCCGGATGGCACGGAGCGCCAGTTCACGGGCGGGTTCCCGGTCCCGGACAAGACCGGCGGCGTCAACACGACGATCTCCGTAGGGAACAACCTTGTCATTACCGCGCTGGCAGACTGGGCCGGCGGTCACGAGGTATTCGACTGGGGCTCGGTGTGGGCGACGTTCAACGGCGTCTTCCGGCGCGAGCGCCTCCATTGCGGTTTGGAGGAGGCGGCGGCCGAAGGGTGCGCCTACGCCTTCCCCACCAGGTACAACCGTGACGGCACGGAGCGCGGAAGGTACAGTCAGAGTGCTGCCCGCAGCGCCTTCCTCTACGACGGAGACTATTTCAAGTTCCGCGAGATGTCGGTGCGGTACACACTGCCGGCGCGCTTTGCCGACCCGATTCACGCGAGCCGCGCGACGGTGTACCTGGCGGGCCGAAATCTGTGGATCTGGTCGCGCAACAAGCTCATCGACGGCGAGCTGAACGGATTGAGTGGCGGGGGGTTGGTGCTCGGCGGCGAGAGCAGTATCACCCTCTCTCCGAACCGAGCCTACCGGCTGGGTGTCGAAGTGGTGTTCTAGAAGCCGGTGGACACGATCCGCAATGCGGCTTTTCGGGCCCGTGACATGGCGTCCGCGGCGGCGGGGCCGAAGTGAGCCAGCTCTTCCTCGACTTCGACGGGGGGGACGCGGATCCCGGCCCATCGCCTTCCGGCGACGACCGCACGGCTTGCGTCATTGTGCGCGAATTGGAACGGATCGCGCGGGAAGGCGACCGCGGCCGCAAGGTGCTGGTTGCTCGCACACGCGGCGAGGGCAGGGAACTGCTGCGCCAGGTGGCGCTGCGGGGTGGGTCCTGGGTGGGTTTCGAGGTCACCACGGCGCGGCCCCTGGCCATGAGGATCGCGGCATCGGGGCTTGCGGGCACAGGCTGCAAGGTGATCGACGCCTTCCAGGAACAGGCGCTGGTCGAGCAGGCGATCGACGAGGCGCTTCTCACCGGGCCGTTGTCCGGCTCCCGCTCGCGCTTCCCCGCCCTTGCCGATAAGGTGGGCTTCCGGGACGCCGTCCGGCACTCGGTGGCCGCCCTGCGCCTGGGCGGCATTCGCGCGAGCGCGGTACGGGCCGCCACTCCGCGCCCTTCCGGCAGGCAGCAGCTCATCGCGGCGGTGCTGGGGCGCTTCGAGGCGTTGCTGCGCGCCGGCAACCTGGCCGATACGGCTGCGGTGCTGGAAACGGCGACGAGAGTCCTCGACGACGAAACGGCCCCTCCGCCCCTGGAAGCGCCCACCTTCCTGGTACCCGGCCTCTCCGACCGTGGCCTCGCGGGCCGGTTTGTTCGCGCCCTGCAGCGTCGCGGTGCCGCGATCCTCAAGTCCGATCCCGTCGAAGGGTTGAATGTCCCCCGGGGAATACTCTGGGACGTGGCCCCGCCCGAAGTCCCGGGCAGCTACCTCCACGCAACCGGGCGCAGCGATGAGCTGGGCAGCCCGCCGGAGGATCACCTGCGAATCGAACTCTTCGCCGCCGGCTCCGTCTACGACGAACTGCGTGGCGTACTTCGCCGGGTCCTGGAGGCCGGCGCCTGCTGGGACGAGGTCGAGATCATCGCGTCGGACCCCGCGCTCTACGGCTCCGCCCTCCACGCGCTGGCGGAGCCGCTGGGCGTCCCCGTCACCTTTGCGGTCGGCCTGCCGGTCGAGCGCACGCGTCCCGGGAGGGTGGTCGCCACCTGGTTCAAGTGGATCGAAAGCGGCTTCCAGGAGTCGCTCTTCCGCGCTCTCGTCGAGGCGGACGACGTGAGCTCGCCACCCCCCCACGACCGGTTGGCCGGACCCCGGCTGGCGCGGGCGCTCAGGCGGCTGCGAATCGGATGGGGCCGGGCCCGCTACCTGGACAGGATTGACTGGGAGCTGCGCGACCTGCCGTCGCGCCGGCCGCGCGGCAACCAGAGCGAAGAGAGCTTCGAGCGCGGGGTCAGGCGCGCCGAAGAATGCCTGCGGGCGCTCAAGGCGCTGGTGGGACCGGTGCTCCAGGCAACCCCGAATCTCGAGGGACGCGTGTCCGCCGCCCAGGTTGCCACGGCCGTGAAGAGCCTGCTGGCCCGCGTGGCCGACGGGACCGACACCGACGACACCGCCCGGGAACGATTGTCGCGCACACTTGACCGGATCGAGGCCACCCTGGATCGCCTTACGGACTACGCTTCGGCCGCGGCCATCGTGAAGTCGTTGCTGGCGATCCGGATACCGGCTCCCAGGACCGAGGGCACCGCTCCATGGAGTTCGGCCGCCGGGCACCTCTACCTGACGGACCTGAGGCACGGAGGCGCGTCGGGACGGCCCTTCACATTCATCGTGGGACTGGATTCGGGGAGCCTTTCGGGTTCGACCCGGGAGGACCCCCTGCTCCTGGACCGCGAGCGGTTGCAACTGGGGCAGGGAGAGCTTCCGTTCGCCAGCGACCGGACCGCGGAAGCCCGCTTCCAGCTGGCGCAGCTCGTCGCCCGCCAAAGGGGCACGCTGGTTCTGAGCTACGCGCGCTGGGATCCGGCCGAGGCCCGGGCGCTGTCGCCGGCGCCCGAGCTGCTGCAGGCGCTTCGGCTGCGCGAGGGCGACCGGACCCTCGACTTCGAAGACCTCGACCGCCACCTCGGCCTGTCGGAGTCCCGCCTGCCGCGCCCGGACCTTGGGACGGATCTGGATGCGGGGGATGTCTGGCTGCGCGCGCTCGCCACCGACGACGGAAGATTGCGGGACGGCCTGTCCGCCGTAGGCCGGGCATATCCGCGGCTGAGCAGGGGAATGGCCTCTGCGGAAGCGCTCCGGGACGACGCGGCGACCGTCTATAACGGCATCCTCGGCACCCGTTCCCCGCCGCTCTCCTACCAGGGTCTGGCAGGCCGGATCCTCTCGGCGAGCCGGCTCGAACAGCTGGGCGCGTGCCCGCGACGGTTCCTGTTCAACGTCGTCCTCGGAGCCTCACCGCCCGACGACCCCGAGTTCGACCCGCACCGCTGGCTCAACGCGTTGCAGCGGGGCAGCCTCCTTCACGATGTCTACGAGAAGACCCTGCGTCGGGCGCGAGAGCAGGGGATCGAGCCCGACCGGGACGGGTTTCTGGCGCTCGCCCTGACGCTGACCGACCGGGAAGTTGCGAAACAGCGAAGGCTGGTGCCTTCCCCCAGCCAGGTCGTGCGTGACATCGAGATCGGCGCGTTGCGCGATGACGTGCGTTCGTTCGTGGAAATGGTTCGCAGCGCGCCGCCCCCGTGGACCGAGCTGGAGATGCCCTTCGGGATGGATGACGACGGCATCGAGATCGAGGACACCGGCGGGACCAGGGTCCGTGTGCGGGGCCGCGTCGACCGCGTGGACGACTACGGTGCGCACTTGCGGGTCGTCGACTACAAGACGGGCCGCGACTTCGGCCACGATCACAAGTCCGGCGTCTACCGGGGCGGCCGCCGCCTTCAACACGCGCTGTACACCGCTGCCGCCGCCGCGCTGCTGGGAAGACCGGTCGACCGCATGGAATACCACTTCCCGACCCGACGGGGTGAGAACCGGGTGCGGGCGTATCCCGCGGCGGACCTGCGCTACGGCGGTGCCCTCGTCGCAACGCTGATCGAGGGCGCGGCCGCGGGATGGTTCCCGGCCACCGACGACGCCGATGACTGCCGCTTCTGCGACTACCAGGAGGTGTGCGGCGTCGAGCAGGTTGCGTGGGGCAAGCCCGCGTGCCGGCACGCGGAGTGGACGGCGAGGAACCTGCAGACCCTGCCGGAGCTGTCGGCGCTCAGGCGCGCCCGCAACTGGGAGAACGAGGAGCCGCTGTCGTGATCGGCGTCCCCCCCGGCGCAACCCCGCCGTCCCGGCCGCTTCCCCCCGACCAGACCGCGCGGGAACGCATCCGCAAGGACCTGGAGCGTACCTTCCTCGTCGAGGCGGGGGCCGGCTCGGGGAAGACCACCTCGCTGGTGGACCGGATGGTCGCGCTGGTCGAGAACGGCGCGTGCGGCGTCAGGCATATCGCCGCGGTCACCTTTACGAGGAAGGCCGCCGCCGAACTGCGCCAGCGCTTCCAGGTCAGGCTGGAGGAGAAGCTGGCCGCCCTGGCGCCCGCCCACCCGGCCTGCGAACTGCTGGAAGACGCGATCCGTGACCTGGACCACGCCTTTCTGGGCACGATCCACGCCTTCTGCGCCAGGCTGCTGCGTGAGCGACCCCTGGAGGCGGGGCTGGATCCCGGGTTTCGCGAGGTGCAGGAGACGGAAGCCGGCAGGATGCAGCGCGGTTTCTGGGTGGAGTTCCTGGAGCGGCTCGGGACGGACGGGGACCCGGATCTGAAGGAGTTGGAGAGGCTGGACATCGAGCCGGACCTGCTGCAGACCGTGTTCGAGGCCCTTGACGAGAATCCGGACGTCGATTTCGGTTCCCGAGCCGGGAGCCCGCCGGAACCGGAAGAGATCCAGGCAGTCCGGAAACGCTTCGACGAACTGCTGGACCGCGCCGAGCGCATGATGAGGGGCCGCAAGCCGCCGGGGGGCTGGGACGCCCTGGGCAAGCGCATGCGCACACTGCTCTACTGGCGGCGGGCGCTCGACTGGAACGATCGAGCCGTCTTCTTTGACGCGTTGGCCAGGGTCCACCTGAAAAAGGGCGGGCTGACGCAGTACAAGTGGGCGGACACACCGGCCGGGAAGGCCGAGGCCAAGAGCTTCGGGAAGGACTTTGAGGCGTTCGCCGCATCCGGGGGCGGCGCGGACCGGCTTCTGAGGTCGTGGTGGGGGTATCGGTATCCGGCTGCCATCCGGGTGGCCGGGAGGGCCTCCGAGGCCTTCGCCCGGCAACGCAAGGACCGCGGCGAGATCAACTTCCAGGACCTGCTGGTCCTCACCGCGGCGCTGCTCCGCGAAGAGCCGGCGGCCCGCAGGGATCTGGGAGACCGCTACCGCCGCATTCTGGTCGACGAGTTCCAGGACACGGATCCCCTTCAAGCCGAGATCCTTCTCCTGCTGGCGAGCGATCCCGATACGGGCAACGACTGGCGCGAGGTCGTCCCCAGGCCCGGCGCCGTCTTCGTTGTGGGCGACCCCAAGCAGAGCATCTACCGCTTCAGGCGCGCCGACATCGCGCTGTACGAATTCGTGAAGAAGCGCTTCGAGGTGTTCGGCGAAGTGTTGGAGCTCGAGGCCAACTTCCGTTCACTGGGTGTGTTCCAGGCGCTTGTGAAGGGGGTGTTCGACCGCGAGGACCGGTTCGCGCGGGACGATTCGGACCGTCAGGCGGCCTTCGCACCCCTGTTGACGCAGCCGCGCCAGGGGCGGGACGGGTCCGGTCGGCTGGTTGTCTACAAGGTCGAGGGCACCAGACAGGACGACGCCGCCCGGGACGACGCCGCACGCATCGCGACCGCGGTCGCACGGCGGGTGAGCGCCGGAGAACGGCAGCCGGGCGCGTTCATGATCCTGACCCGCAACCGCAAATACCTCTCGGTGTACGCACGGGCGCTGGAGGACCGGAACCTGCCGGTCGAGGTGTCGGGTGCAGGGGTGGGCTTCGAGGACGAGCTCGGGGCGCTGCGCCTGCTGTTTCGCTGCCTCGCCGATCCGGCCCACCAGGTGCGCGTCATCGGGGTGCTGACAGGACCGCTCTTCGGGATCACCCTGGACCGGCTTGTGGAGTATCGCGACGGCGGCGGGCGCTTCACGATCAACCGGCGTCCGGAGGGGGACGGCGAGGTGGCCGACGCGCTCGACGTGCTGCACGGGTGGTGGATGCGCGCGCGCCGGGAGCCCGCGGACGTGACCGCGGAGCGACTTGCCGCCGAGACCGGGCTCTTTCCGCTCGCGGCGGCGGGGCAGCTGGGGCAGCTTCGGGCCGGGACGCTCGCCTACCTGCTGAACGCGGTGCGCGCGCGGGCCCTGGAGGGCGACACGTCGCTCATGGGGGCCGTCGACGCGCTGGAGACGGCGCTGGACTGGGACGATGCGGAGGCTCCCCTCGTGCCGGAACGCCCGAACTGCGTGCAGGTCATGAACCTGCACCGTGCCAAGGGGCTGGAGGCGGACGTGGTCTTCCTGGCGGCGCCCTTCGGGGAAGGGGACCGAACGCCCACCAGGCGCGTGTCCCGCGACGACCGGGGCGCGGCGCGCGGGACCATTCCGATCGTGGTGCAGAGGGGGTGGAGCAAGGACGTGATCGCGCAGCCGCCTACCTGGGAGGATGACCAGGAGGAGGAAGCCGCCTTCGAGGCCGCCGAGAAGGTCCGCCTTCTGTACGTCGCCGCGACGCGGGCCCGGGACGAGCTGTGGATTGCGCAGGGAACGTTGAAGGGCAGGAACGCGAGGTCGCCGTGGGGGCCGGTTGCGGAGTGGGTGATCGCCGAAGCCACGCGGGGGGCGGGGGAGGGGGAGAGGCGCATCGCCGAGGTGGTCGCGCTGCCTCGCGAGGCTCCCCCCGGGGTCGACGTGCTGGATCCGGAGACCGATCTGGCCGCGCCGATCGCGGCGGCGGCCGAGGCGGTCGAGCGCACAGGCAGACCCACGTACCGGGTGGACTCGGTCACGGCACGGGCCAAGGGGGGGGCGGCGCGTGGGGACGAAGGCGCCCCGATCCGCACGGACGCCTTCGCACGGCCCCCACTTCGCCCGGCCAGCGGGGGTTTCGAGTGGGGCAGCGTAGTCCACGCCGTCCTCTCCGCGGCGGGCGAGGGCACAGGCGGCGCGGCCCTCGCACAGCTGGCGCGCGACCTCCTCATCGAGTACGAACGCCCGGTCGACGCGGCGGGAGAGCCCACCGAGCTGGACGTCCTCATGGCCCTGGTCGAATCCGTGCGCGGCTCCGGGATCTGGGCCCGGGCCATGGCGAGCAGCGAGCGCCACACCGAGGTGCCCTTCGCGGTCAGCCTGGGGGCGGGACCGGGGCGCGGGGAGGTCCTGGAAGGCGTGATCGACCTGGTCTTCAGGGAGAGGGCCTCCGAGGAGAGAGACCAGTGGGTCATCGCGGACTACAAGACGGATACCGGCATGGACCCGGCCTTCGAGGAACGGGTGGCGCGGTACCGCGCCCAGGTGGAGCTCTACGGGGAGTGCTGGGAGCGCCTCACCGGCGAGGAGGTCGGCGAACGGGTGCTTGTCTTCACGGCTCAGGGACGCTCCGAATCGTGGTGACCTCACCTCCCGGGCCGTCGGATCGGCAATAGCGCTGGCGCGCCGCTCTTGTGAACCGTTTCACAAGCCGTAGGATTATCGTTACCCGCCGCAAGCACCGATCTTCCGAATCACACGAGGGACCGCCAATGCTCCGAAGAACGACCGCAATCGCCGTCACCGCCGCCGCGTTTGCCGCGGCCGCGCCCGCCGCCGCCCAGCAGGATCCGCCGCCCCTCGAGTTCCCCGAAGGGTGGGAGGTCCGCTTCGACCGCGAGGGCTCCAGCATGGACGACCTCTACCTTGTCTCCATGCCGCCCGGGGTCCACGTGACCACGGGCCCCGCGGTGATCGCCTACCATCCCGACTCGGTGGCGACCGGCGACTTCCGCATCGAATCCCAAACCTACCTTTTCGACCCGGAAGGCCGGCGCGAAGCGTTCGGTTTCTTCATCGGCGGTTCGGATCTTCAGGGGCCCGATCAAGTTTACACGTACTTCCTCGTGCGAGAGGGCGGGGAGTTCCTGGTCAAGACCCGTTCGGGCGCCGGGACTGACGAGGTCCAGGGCTGGACGGCCCATCCGGCAATCGTCTCCTTTGCGACCAGGCCGGAGGACGACGGCACGGCCGGCAACGCGCTTGCGCTGGAGGTTTCCGGCGATGCGTTGCGCTTCTTCGTCAACGACCAGGAGGTCTGGACCGGGCCGCGGCAGGGCCTCGCCACCGACGGCGTGTTCGGACTGCGTGTCAACCACGGCCTCAACCTGCACGTCACGACGATCATGGCGGTTCCGGTGGGGTGAGGGAGCTGCTGCGGCGCCGTTGACGTGGTGACCAGGCGCGGCGCGGAGACGGCCGTCCTGGTCTCGATCGACCAGTGGCGTCGTCTGAGGCGGTTGGCCAGTCGCGACCTCAAGGAACTGCTGCTTGCTCCGGAAGCTCGCACCGAGGAGCTGACTCACGCGCGCGGAGCCCATCGCCACCGGACACCGCCTCCACTGGAGTAGGTCCGTGTATCTGCTCGACACCAATGTCGTTTAGGAGCTGCGCCGCGCACGGCCGCATCGCTCGGTGTTGAGGTGGATCGAGCAGGTGCCGTCCGACCAGCTGTTCATGTCCGCCGTCACGGTGGGTGAGATACAGGCCGGTATCGGGAACGTGCGTGACGGGCGCTGGTGGAGGATGCGATGATCGCCGCTACGGCCGTGGCTCATCGGCTCACGGTAGTGACGCGGAATGCTCCTGACTTCCAGCAACTGGGCGTGCGGTTCCTGAATCCCTTCAGGTAGTGAGGGGTGAACTCCGGGGCCGGGACTTGCGCCCGTTGCGTTGGTGGGCCGACGATTGGAGCGGTCTTGCGATGGCGCTGAGCGAGTTCTTGTCCCAAGGAGGTTGTTCGTGAAAAGGATCGTCGGGTTGGGCGGGGTTGGCGCAGTGGCGCTCGCTGTGTTGACATGGTCCGTCTCCGGGCGAGAGGTGTCGACGGAAGAGACGATTGCTGCCAGCCCGGAAGTTGAGGCGGCAACGCGCGAGACTCCGTCCGCCTCGGCCCGCGCGCCACAGGAAGTCATGCCCGCTCGGCAGGCTCAGCTCGCGGGGGAGGCTCGGCAGCCCCCGCCCGTGCAGGAAGTTCAGGAGGCCCCGCCCCGGCGGAGGCGCGGATGGTGGTCGCGCAACCGCTACCCCCGGCCCGATCCCCACGCCCGAGGAGTGGCAGCCCCCGGAGGGCCCGGTGCGCATCGGCTTGCAGGTGGGTCACTGGCGCGCGGAAGAGGCGCCGCGGGAGCTGTCCGGACTGCGCCGCAACGGCACCAGCTGGAAAGGCACCCCCGAGTGGCAGGTGAATCTGGAGATCGCCCGCCACGCCGGCGCCATGCTGGAGGAGCTGGGCTACGTGGTCGACATTCTGCCGGCGATCGTGCCGCCCGGTTAACGCGCCCACCTCTTCATCGCCATCCACGCGGACGCGAGCAACGATCGGAGCGCGAGCGGCTACAGAGTGGCGGCTCCGAGCCGTGACGCGACCGGACGCGCCTCAGGCGTCGTCGACCTGCTCAAGCGCACCTACGGTCCCGCGACCGGCATCAGGCGGCTTCCGGACACGACCCGGCGCATGCGCAACTACTATGCCTTCAACTTCCGCCGTTACGAGCACGCCCTGCACCCCATGACAATCGCGGCGATCGTGGAAACCGGCTTCCTGACCAACGCCGGCGACCGCAACGTGATCATGGGGCAGCCGGAGCGCGCCGCGCGCGGGATCGTCGAGGCGATCACCGCGTTCCCGATCACACCCCCGCCGGGACGCAACGACGCACCACAATGACAACTAAACATGACATTGTGGAAACCGTAGTTTACTTCCCCGCGATCTCCGTCACCAGAAACTCCTCGAAGAAGTCCAGCATGTCGTTGAGTTTCCGGATCGTGTTGTCCCGTCCGTACACGTAGTAGCCCTCGCCCGGGTACGCCTTGTACCGCACGATCTTGTAGTGCTGGTCGAGCTTGCGGGCGAAGTCCAATGCCGCCTGGGGCTGGCCTTCGCGCAGCCGCCAGGCGGCCGCGACGCCCTCGCCCTGGATGACGAAGGTCGGCGTGGTCACCTGGTGCGCCTTCAGGATCGCCGAACTGTTGAGGTAGACGTCGCGGTTCTCCGGGTAGGGGCCGAGCTCGTATTCGAGCAGCTTGATGTGCTGAAGCTCGTGCACCTTCGTGTGGAAATCGGTCATGTCCCCGTAGCCGGACAGCGCGATGGCGGCCTGGAAGACGCCGGGCGCGAACGCCACCGCGTCCATGGTCATGATGCCGCCGTAGCTGGTGCCGGTGACCGCGATCCTGTCGGGGTCGACATCGGGCAGGGTCTTCAGGTAGTCGACGCCCGCGAGCACGTCCTCGAGGTCGCAGTGACCCCAGCAGTTGTTGTTGAGGTCTTCGAACTCGAGGCCGTAGCCTGAACTGCCCCGAATGTTGGGCATCAGAACCACGTAGCCGCGCTGTGCGAAGAAGTGGACTTGCTGGTGCCGCCGGAACTGGTCGTCGAACTGGGATGTCGGGCCGCCGTGGATCCACATCACGCCGGGGAAGCGCTGATCGGGCGACGCGTCGGGGGGACGGTGCAGGTAGGCTTCGATCGTGAGGCCGTCGGTGCTGGGATAGCGGACCTTCTCGGGCATGTGGAGCTTGCCGTCCGAATCCGCGGGGACGGAGGAATGCAACAGCCGGCTCTCGCCGGACTCGAGGTCGAGCGTGAAGAGTTCGGCCGGCCGCACGGGCGTCTCGAAGGTGTAGCTGACCGCGCCGCCATCGGGTGACCATTCGGGACGCAGGGCCGCGCCGACATCCGGGTCCACGAGCACCTTGTGCCCGTCGCCGTCGGCCGAGACCATGCGCAGTGAATGCACGCCGTCCCGGTTCTCGGTGTAGCTGATCCAGTTGCCGTCCGGCGACCAGCGCGCGTCGCTCTGGTCGAAGTCCGACGCCGCGATCTGCCGGGGCTCGCCGCCACCCCGCGGGACGACCCAGAAGTTGAGCCAGCCGGAGCGTTGCGAGCGGAAGAGCACGGTTTGCCCGTCGGGCGATACCTGGGCCGAGGCGAACGCCCGTCCGGCGCGGTAGTCGAAGAAGCCCGTGTCGCGGACGACGGTCCGCGGGTTGGCGCCGTCGGGGTCGATTTCGATCACGTCGTGGTCGACCCAGCGGTCGTCCATGCGCACGTAGAGCAGACGCTCGCCGTCGGGGGCCCAGCTGGGATAGCCTTCGTACAACGGGTCGTCGGTCAGGCGGTGCACCTCGCCGCCCGGCACCGACACCTTCCAGATGTCCATGTTGCCGAAGCGGTCGCCCGAGAATGCGATCCAGGCGCCGTCGGGAGACCAGGCGAGGCCGTTGGCACGGGCGGCGAGCCGGGTGAGCTGGATGTCCGCCGGGGCCTGCTCGCCCTCGCCCGCGGCTTCGCCGGCCACGTCCGACCACAGCCAGATCTCGGGCGCGCCGCTCTTGTCGGAGGTGTAGGCGACCCACCGTCCGTCGGGCGACCAGGTGGGCTGCGGGGCGCCCAGCGAGCCGACGCCGCTGAGCGACAGATCCTCGGTGAGGGTCGCGAAGACGCCGTCCTCAGTGGCGACCGAGCCCAGATCCCCTCCCGAGACGAAGGTGATGCGCGACCCGTCGGGCGACCACCTGGGCGAGTGAGTGCCGCCGACGGCCGCCTGCATGTCGACGAGCGCGGTGGCCGTGATGGCGCCGCCGCCCTGATTCCCGCCGCCGTCAGCGGTCGCCGCGGCGCCGTCGCCCTGACCTCCGCCCGGTGCGCCGGGCTGGCAGGCGAAGCCCGTCCCCAGCGCGCACACCGTGAAGGCCAGCACGATGCGTCTCATCGTGACGTCCTTTCGCCCACGGTCACCATTTCGTCTCTCAGGAACTCCTCGAAGAAGTCCAGCATGTCGAGGAGCATCTGGCGCCGGTTCGCCGTGCTGCGGACGTAGTAGTTCTCGTTCGGGTAGGTGGTGTAGCGGAAGGGCTTGTAGTAGTTCTCCAGCGCGCGCGCGAAGATCTCCGACTGATCCGAACCCGGGTAGCGCCCCACCCCGTGCACCATGAAGATCGGCGACGCCACGTTCTCCACCTCGTAGATCGCCGAGCTGTTGCGCCACACGTCCTGGCTGGTCTCGAAGGGGCCGAGTTCGTGTTCCAGCAGCTTGACGTGGCGGAGTTCGTTCTCGCCGTGGTAGAAGTGCACCCAGTCGGCGTACCCCGATCCGGGGATGATCGCCCGAAATTCGTCCGGCGCGAAGGATGCCGCGTACATGCTCATGACGCCGCCGTAGCTCGTGCCGGTAAGGCCGATCCGCTCCGGGTCGACTTCGGGCATCGCCCGCAGGTAGTCCGCGCCCGCGACGACGTCCTCCAGGTCGCAGCGCCCCCAGCAGTCGTTGTTGGCGTCGGCGAAGTCCTTCCCGTACCCCGAGCTGCCGCGGATGTTGGGAAGCAGGACCACGTAGCCACGCTGCGCGAAGAACTGGGCGTTCTGGTCGAAGCGGTCGTGGAACTGCGAAGTGGGTCCGCCGTGGATGATCAGCACCCCGGGGAAGCGCTCGCCGGCAGCCGCGTTGGGCGGCCGGTACAGGTAGGCCGGGATGGAATGGCCGTCCGTGCTCGGGTAGTGGACCTTTTCGGGCACGACCACACGGCTGCCGAAGTTGCCGGCCGGCATGGAGTGGGTGAGCTGGCGGCTCTTGCCGTCGGCCAGCGACACGGTGTAGAGGTCGTTGGGGCTCACCAGATCGCCCTGCAGGTACGCGATCGCGCTTCCGTCCGGCGCCCACGACGGGCTCACGGCGACGCCGCCGTCCGGCGACACCAGCACCCTGGGCTTCCCGCCCTCCGCCGAGACCACGCGCAGGTCGTGGTGCCCGTTGTGATTTTCGGTATAGGCGATGGAGCTCCCGTCCGGAGACCAGACCGCGCTGCTCTGGTCGGCCTGTGCCGCGGCGACCGGACGCGCGTCGCCGCCTTCAAGCGGGGCGAGCCAGTAGTTGATCCAGCCGCTCCGGTGGGAGCGGAAAAGGACCTGGCTGCCGTCGGGCGAGACCTGCGGGTACGCGAAGGTGGTGCCCGCGCCGTAGTCGAAGAAGTCGGTGTCTTCGAGCACCGTGCGGGGGTTGCCGCCGTCCGTGTCGACCTCGATCACCGTGTGGTCTTCCCAGGTGTCGTCGAGGCGCACGTAGAGGACGCGCCGGGAATCGGGGGTCCAGCTGGGGAAGACCTCGTACCGTTTGTCGGTCGTCAGCCGATGAACCCGCCGTGTCGCGACGTCGACGGTCCAGATGTCGTAGTTGCCGTAGCGATCCCCCGCGAAGGCGATGGTACGTTCGTCGGGCGACCAGCTCATCGAGTTGATGCGTGCACCCAGGCTGGTGAGCTGCACCTGGGAGCCGTCGCTGGTGGACCACAGCCAGATCTCGGGCTTGCCGCTCTTGTCGGAGACGAACGAAATCCAAGCGCCCGACGGCGACCAACCCGGCATTTGCGAGGCCAGGAAGTGACCTGCCGAGCCCAGATCCGCCGGCACGCGCGTCGGGAAGCCTCCCTCGGGGGAGATCGTCATCAGTCCGCCGGTCAGCCCCGATTCCACGAGGATGGCCGAGCCGTCCGGCGACCAGGCCGGGCTTCCCGAGACGACCGACCCGATGGAAAGGAGTTGGTCGATCGTGAGCGTGCCGCCGTTGTCCTGGGCCTGGGCTGCGCCCGGCGCGGCGGTTGCGGCGACCGTGACGGCCGCCAACAGGGTCAAATGTCTCTGGTGCCTCATGCGTCCTCCTAATCAGTGAACCCAGACGCTGGACTGTGCCAGCACGTTTTCGATTCTCAACCAGACGGATTGTCCGGGCCGCATGTAGATTCTGCTGGTCTTGTAGGGTCTGACGGCGCCGACCGGGTCGACTTCCAGCTGGAACCCGGAGCCGCCCAGCAAGCTGGTGGGAAGTGAGACCGAGTCGGAGCGCATGCTGGTCAGTGACATGAGCGAAAAGCGCTCCGAGTTCCGGATTCCGTAGACGTTCATGTCCAACCAGTTGCGATTGGACACATGGAGCACACTCCGGGCGGCTGCGTCACCGAACGCGTCGGCCTCGCCTGAAGGGGGCGGTGGGCCGGAGCGCTCCGGGGGGGAAGCGCATCCGGCGGCCACCGCCACCAGCAGGAGCAGGAGAGCCCTTACGGGATGAAGCCGGGCTGGGTCATGCACCCCGGCGGGACCTCCGGCTCCCGCGGCAAGCACTCGCTAAGGGGATACGGCATGGCGTCGTGCAAGCGCTGATCCGCACTGGGTGGTCCCAACACCGGAATCTCGAGGAGCTTCCCGTAGCGGTTCATGTCCACCCAGGTGTGCCCGCCCTCGAACACAAGCGAAAAGCGCTTGTTGTACAGCAGTTCGTTCAGCAGGTCCTCGTCCGAGCCCATGTACGGATCCGGCAGCGGGTCAAGGCCGCCTGAACCCATGCGAATCAGGTTGATGTCGGCGATCGCCGCCGCCCGGTTGCCCATTGCCAGGTTCGCCTCGGCCCGGATCAGGATCAGCTCCTCGTTCTTCACCCACACGAATGGAGCGTTCGGGCCTTCGTACAACGTGTACTGAAGGTCGGAGCTGACCTCCAGCAGCTGGTAGGGCGGCACGTCCTTGAACTTGGTCTGGAAGCGCATGTCGGGCGACCCGTCCGCGCGGGCCTGGGCTTCGTCACGGAAGCGCGTGTTCGCCCACAGCAGATCGGGCCGGTTGGCCGGGTTGACCAGATCGCCGGAGTTGACCGACCAGCTGTGGTAGGCCCCGTAGTCGAGCGCTCGTCCCGGGTCCATGAAGGACTCGCCCAACGCCTGCATCGCCGCCCCCCATCCGTTGCGCTGCACTTCGGCCCGCGCCTTGATCGCCCGGTTCAACTGGGCGAACTCCATCGGGCTGGAAAAGCTGGAGAGTCCCGCGGTCACCGCGAAGGGGAAGGAGCTCGCGGCCCGCAGATCGGTGAGACCCTCGTCCAGCAAGCTCACGACGTGGTTGTACAGCTCGGACTCCGACACGATGGGCGCCGGGGGCTCATTTGGATCCGATCCCACCGCGATTGGCGCGCCCAGGCGCCGCCGGGTTACGGCGATGTGCAGGAATTCGTACGCCTGGATGGTCTTGGCGAAGCCTCGCACCGCCGCCTTGTCCGGCTCGGAAATCTCGGAAGCGGCGAGGGCTTCCAGCAGCAGATTGGCGTTGCGGATGTTCTGGTAGGCCTCGTTCCACACCTGTGTGCCCACAAAGAGGGTCTGAGTGAAGGGGTCGCGGACGCTGCCCGGCAGCGATGAGCCGGTTGGTGCCATGGGATACACCTCGCGCCCGAAGGCGCCCACCCATTGGACCATGTCCGCGAGGGTCAGCCGGGTGTCGAAGAGCAGTCCCTGGGTTGCGGCCGCGAGGGCCGCGCTGGTCGGGTTGTTCTGCAGGTCTTCCACACTCGGGTTGTTGAAGTCGGGTACGGTCAGGTCGCATGCCGCGAAGAGGGTTGCGACGAGACCGACTGCCGTGATCCGGTGGCTGAGTCGTCTTTTCATTGGTCTCTCTCTCTCGTGCATGTTCATCAGAAGCCCACGTCCACCGAGAACCAGAAGCTCCGGCTCGGCGGGAAGGGGGCCACGTCCTGGCCACGACCGACGGCCTCGCTGCCGAAGTTGCTGACTTCGGGATCCAGGCCGGCGTAATCCGTGAAGGTGAGCAGATTGCGGCCGCTCATATTGAGGCGGATGTAGCGGGCCCCGCTCCAGATTCCCGACACCATGTCGGGTGACAGATCGTAGCTGACCGTGAGCTCGCGCAGCTTCACGAACGAAGCGTCCTGGAAGTAGGTGCCCGTGTTGTTGGGGAACTCCCGGTTGCGCTGTACGCACACGCTTTCGCCGCCCACGAGGTTGTTACAGTCCTCGGTGTTCCGGGTCAGGTCGAAGAGGAACTGGGTGAGGTTGTTCGCAGTGCCCCCCTTCTGCCAGTCGAGCGTCCCGTAGATGTTGAACTGCCGGAAGCGGATGTCGTTCGAAAAGCCCACCCGGAAGTCCGGGTTGGCGTCCGCGAGCGGCCCTACGCCGACCTCGCCCGTCTCGGGATTGGGGCCGTTGCCCCAGAGCAGCGTGAGCGATCTGCCTTCCTCGACGGCGGTGGTTCCGTAGAAGTACCCGAAGCCCTGAACGGTAAAGCGGGGCACCGGCAGCGATACCACTTCGCTCCGGTCCATGCCGAAGGTGCCTCGGGCGGTCCACTGCAGGTCCCGATTGTAGACCGGAACAACGGTGATGGCCGTCTCAAGACCCCAGACCCTGAACTCGCCGCCGTTGAATATCGATTCGTCGAAGCCCGTGGACGGCGCCAGGGAGCGCTCCAGGATCACGTTGCTGATGTTCTTGTTGAAGTAGGTGAATTCGACGGTTGCCCTGTCGTCGAACAGTGTGGCGTCGATGCCGCCTTCGATCTCGGTCTGACGCTCGGGACTCAGGTTGAGCGACGCCGTGGTGCCCTCGACGCGCAGGGCGGGCAGCCCGCCGATGTTGCGGCCTTCGTACTCCGTGAACTTCTGTCCGTACACCGGCTGGTTGCCCGACTGGCCCCAGGCACCCCGGAACTTGACCTCGCTGAGGGCGCCCTGGTCCACCGGAATCCGGTATGACGCGGCCAGCTTGGGGTAGAAGTGGAAAGCATCGGTATCCGAGTTGTTGGAGCTGCGGTCCACCCGTGCCCCGGCGGTGAGGAGCAGGGTCTCGTCCATGAGGAGCAACTCTTCCTGGGCGAAGATCCCGAAGTCGACCGAGCGCTGCCGGTTCTGCCTGACCTCTGTCGCGGTGCCCCGGTCGATGTTCTGCAGCCCGCCGATCAGATTCTTGGCGATCGTGCTGCTCGCGTCCAGATCACGGATCTCGTACTGGGTGCCGAATGAGGTCGTGGACTGGTAGGAGTTCCCGTTCAGGGTGTAGACCGCGTTGAGGTTGCCGTTCATGTACTGGCTGTACGCCGACCCCAGCACCGACGTGCCCGGGAGCCCGTCGTTGGGCTCGAACTGCGACTCGGGGGGCGAGTAGAGCTCGTTCTTCTGGTTGTAGAAGTCGATGCCGCCGGTTGCGCTCAGGCGCAGGGTGTGCCTGGACGACGTGATGGCGTCGAAGGTGAGGTTCCCGGACCCCACGAAGCGCCACACTTCCTCGTTGTTCTGCACCAGGGACGCCGTCTCCAGGATGTTCGAGGAAGCGAAGGGATTCCGGGGATATGTGCCCGTACCGCTGGGACAGTTGTCGATGTCGGCCTGCCGGCTGCCGTCCGCGCACACGGCGCGCAGGTCCACGAAGCTGGGCGTCGACGGGAGCGTCATGTAGTAGCTGATGCTCCGGTTGTCGTTGTTGGTGATGCCGCGGCCCGCAAGCGTGTGGATGGCGTTGGTGTTCAAGCTGAAGGAGACGCGTTCGCCCAGGGTCTGGTCGATGTTCAGCTTTAACGCCTCCTTGTTGTAGAAGGTGTTGTCGATGATGCCGCCGTCGTGCTTGACGAGACCTGACGCGTAGTAGCGCGTGTCCTCGGTGCCGCCGCTGACGCTGGCCGATGTCTCGTAGGAGGGGGGCGAGTGGCCGGCCAGAAGCTCCTCATGGTCGAAGAACCTGCCCGCCTGCCAGTGGTCCCTGGCCTGTGGCCCGAAGAACTCCACCGCCTCTTCCATCGACGTGAACTCGCGCAGCCCGAGCTTGTTGGAGAGCTGGGAGAATCCGAAGCGCTGTGTGACGTTGAACTGGGGTGCGCCGACCCGTCCCCGCTTGGTGCGGATGATGACCACGCCGTTGTTGGCCTTGGACCCGTAGATCGCCGCCGCTGACGCCCCCTTGAGGATTTCGATGCTCTCGATGTCGTAGGGGTTCAGGTCGGCGATCCGGTTGGCCGAGTTGTCCTGCGAGCCTCCGCGGACCGGGTTCGACGACGAGACCGTGACCGTGTGGACTCCCGAGGGGATGGTCTCGTCGCTCACGATCACGCCGTCCACCACGTAGAGCGGCGTGTGGTTGCCGAGGATGGTGGATACGCCCCGGAGCTGGAGCTGCATGCCGCCGCCCGGCGCGCCGGAGTTGGATTGGATGTTGGCCCCGGCCACCTTTCCGCGCAGCGCTTGCTCGACCGAAGCGGCCGGCACCCGCTCCAGATCCCTCGCGCTCACGGTCGAGACCGCATTGGCGAGATTCCTCCGCGAAATGCCCGTCGCCTGGCCGGTGACCACGATCTCGTCGAGGTTGAGGACGTCGACCCGGAGTGTCACGCTGATGTTGTTCGTACCCGCCGGCACGGTGACCGAGGACGGCTGGTACCCCAGCATGCTGATGTCCAGAGCGACCTCGCCCGCCGAGACGGTCACCGCAAAGTTGCCGTCTTCCGCGGTGAACGTGCCGAGCGCACTGCCCGCGACTGCGACGGCCGCTCCCGAAATGGGCTGGCCGCTGGTCGCGTCGGTGACGGACCCGGTCAGAACGCGCGTCTGGGCGTGGACTTCACCCACGCCAAGCAACGCGGTCAAACCCGCCAGAAGAACGTTTCGAAGCTTCATGAGGCTCCTCCTTCTTTGAGAATGATTGACTGTTCCCGCCTGCTGCCCGCGAAACCTGTTGCTACCTCGGCCTCGGTCCTTCGGTTCCTCGGCCTTTTGTCGCACCCCGGGGCTCCATATCGTGGGCCCAAACTCATGAGGTCCCGGGGGGATAGGAGAAAATGGATACTCAACTGAATACTATAAGTGCCGGCCCGAAAGAGTTTCAACGACGAAACCGGCGATTTCCACGTCAGATGGGGTGCCGCGAGGTCGGGGTTGCGTGGCATTGCGCCCCCAAGTCCCGCAACGGGGGAACGTGCTCGACGGGATTGGCCGGTTCCCCTCCGTCGATACCGCGGAGGCGGGCGACGACGTGGCTGGAACCGGCCGACGGGCGCCCGTTACCGACTCAGAAGTCCAGCCAGTAGCTCGCTTTCACCAGGAACACGTTGCGCATCGGATCCGAAAAGAGCTCTCTGACGCCGATGCCATCCACGCCGCGGTCCAGGACCCTGGCCGCGCGGTCCTGGCTCCAGACGAGGAAGAGAGTCGAACCCGGCAGGTACTCCCAGCGCAGCACGACGTTGCTCCGGAACGATCGTACCCGGAAATCGGGGTTGCCGAATTCGAGGGCTCTGGCCGGACCGTTGCCGTCGGCGTCGACGGTGTAGCGGTCGTCGATGCTCTCGATCGTGGATCCGGACTCGCCGTACCTCAGGAAGTCGAAGGTGCCGGGAGCCTTGAGGGCGCGGAAGTGATCGTAGTCGCCGAACGCAACGAAGGGCTGGGCGTACGCCTGGAACGTCACCGACGGGGTGAGTGCGACGTCCATGCGGGCGGTCAGGTTGATGGACCCCTGCTCGAGTTGGGCGAAGACGTAGCGGCGGCCGTTGGTGGCCGCGGCGGCGGGATCATCGGCCTGGGTCACGTAGAAGGCCGCGTTCCTGCTCCATGTCATCCCCGGCCCCAGGCGCCAGCTGAACCAACCCTCGCCCCGCCCGGTAAGAGACGGCGAGAGCGACATGGAGTACGATCCCTCTTCATCGGCCGAGTAGCGGACCGTCATGCCGCCCGAAACGCGGTTCCGCCCATCGCCCGACAGGGTCAGGTTCCCGCCCCAGTCGGCCGGGCTCGTCATGGCCGGGCCGCCACGTGTTGCGCGGTGGTCCTGGCTGCGGAAGCCGTAGCGCAGCGAGCCCCGCAGCCTGCGGAATCCGGTGGTCTGCCCGTCCCCGTTCAGAGAGATGCTGCGCTGGAAGACCAGGTTGCCGAAGTTGCGGCGCTCGGAGCCCGTGACGCCGAGGTTGGCCGTCCGGAAGAAGCGGCCCGGCTCCAGCCAGCGCCGTCTCCCGTTGACCACCAGCGAAAAGAGATCGGCGATCGTCTGGAAGCCCGCGTCGTTCATCTCGAATCCGGGCGAGACCACGGTACCCTCGAAGCCGTAGAGCCACTCGCCCGCCTCCTTGCGGAAGGCGACTTCGCCCGCGAAACCGGTCAGTGAGGTGCGGTCGGGATCCAGGGTCACGTAGTCCTGTCCGGGGCGCTGGTAGTAGCGGACGGAGGATCTCTGGACGCGGAGCATCGCGGCCGGGTCGCCGTGCACGTAGGAACCCCCCACCCAGCCCTGCAGCGCATACGTGCGGTCGCCGAACCGGTGCAGGAAGTCGACACCACCCGCCATGGCGCGGTCCCGCAAGCCGCTGAAAGCCTGGTGATCCAGGTCGCGCGCGACCCCCGTGGCGATCGCGCCCACGTAACTGTCCCCCTCCTTCATGTCCTTTCGGACCCGGAGAGCGGTCGTGTTGGCCAGCGGATCCACCGGAGACTCGAAGAGGTGTGCGCCTGTCCCGTCCGCGATCCTCGCCATCTCGCGCCGTGTGGTGGCGTTCATGAACGCGACGACCCAGCCCGAATCGGTCCGGCCCGAGATCTTTGCGGCGCCGAGGATCGTGGACGCGGCGGGCTGGTCCACGTAGGCCCCTTTGCCGTAAGCGGACAGCGCAGGCCGCTGCCCCACCCGGCGCGAGTAGAAAAAGCGAAGTCCCTCCAGCCCGCCGAAGCCGAAGAGCCCCGCACCCTCCACGAAGAACGGGCGCCGCTCATCGAAGCGGGTCTCGAAGGCCGTCAGGTTGACCACCGCCGGGTCGGCTTCGACCTGGCCGAAGTCGGGGTTGACCGTGGCGTCGAGGGTGAGGCCGCTGGTGAGGCCATACTTGACGTCCAGGCCCATTGTCCCGCCCAGCACCGACCCGTCGTTGAAGGGGCTCGTCGGATCCGCGCGCTGATCGAAGGACGCCTGCGTCACCGCGTACGGCAGGACCTCGACCCTCCCGGGCTGGTCGATGTCCTCCAGCCCCAACAGGTGCCCGAACTGGGAGGTCCATCCGGTCTCCGTCGCCGGCCGCCAACTCCAGTCGACGGCTTCTCCCGCGTGAAGAATGTCGCGCCGGAAGTTGATCCCCCACAGCTGCTGCTCGCCGTCGGGAAAGCGCAGCTGCGAGAAGGGAATGCGGATCTCGGCCACCCACCCCAGGGAATCGACCCGGGTCGCCGCTTCCCACACCGGGTCCCAGCCCGCGTCCATTCCCCGCATTCCGTCGTTGGGCGCGGCAAGGTCGTTGCGTCCCCCGGCGGGGGTCACGCCGAAGATGAAGGCGGTGCGGTGGTCGTGGTAGGAGTCGATCTGCACCAGGAACTGGTCGTTCGATTGCATGAAGGAATCGCGCCGTCCCCTGAGTTGCGAGATCCGGCTCGGGTCGCGGTCGTGCATTCGGGCCCCGACGTAGAGGGCATCGGGGGTGTACGCGACGCGCACTTCGGTGCGCTCCGCCGCGGGCTTCCCGTCGCCGGGGCGGTCGCGGCGAAAGCCGGTGACCGGAGACGCGATCCCCCAGACCGCATCGTCGAGGCGGCCGTCCAGAGTGGGCGGGACGTCGGCCCGAACCGCGGTCACGACCGGAGGGGCGATGCCGTTGCGGTGGATGAGGGCCGAGTCCGCGGTAGTGGCGAGTTGCGCGCCGAGTTGCCCACCGGTCTGAACGGCGCCCGCCGCATTGAGAATGAGAAGGGCTGTGCTGAGCGTCATGGGCTCCCCGGCAAGTGGTCGAAAGCTGCTCGAAAACCTATGGAGAAACGGGGGTGGGAGCCAACGGGGGAGCTGGCGGGCGCAAGGGTCCCCTACCGATACCCGTGAAAACGCCGCAGCCCTTCCGCGAGCCCCGCGCCTTCCTCGGGGCGCGCGTACCTGCCTGACTCCTGGTCGAACCAGCGGCGGCGAAGCGCGTCTCCGTAGGCCGCGAAAATGTCTCCGCCATCGGCACGCTCCGCCACCACCTCTTGCAGCACACTCGAGTATCCGACCCGGGCGAGCCCCACCACGGCGACCAGTCCGTCGTAGGCTTCCCGCATGTTGCCGGCCAGGAATGTGTAGGTGTCATCGCGGTAGTCCACTCCGGGCACGCCTTCCAGGAAGCGGAGGCTGGCGGGCGGCACCGCGTGCAGAGACGCGAAGATCGGCGGTGACGCCCGCATGGCCTTCGCCGACGTCAGCTTCTCGACCGCCCGCTTCGCGCCCTCGCGCAGGTCGGCGCGGGCTTCCGGGACCGGCCGCGTGACCGCGTCGTCGGCGCCGTTGGCGTCCTTGACGGTCACGAATTCGATCCACGGCATGGTCTGGAGATCGCCGCGCAGCCGGTCGTCGCCCGAGGCGAAGATGACGGGCACGCCGACGCGCCCCCACGACAGCGCGACGAGTTCGGTCTCGGTGATCGCCTGGCCGTTGATCAGGAGATCGATCCCGAGGGTGAAGGTGTGGGAGGCGAAGCCGCCGCTCCCCGTCCTGGCGTGCATCCCCACTACGGCCACGGCGTCGATCTCCTCGGACTCGGGAAGGTCGAAGTACGTGTCGAACGGTTCGTCGCGGATGATCTGGGTGGCGCGCTCGTCGAGGAGGTCGGTCCGCAGGTCCGGGTCGGGGTTCCCGCTGCCGTGTCCGTCGGCGATCACGACCTCGGTGGCTCCGCCCGCGAACAGGCCGTCCACCACGGCGTTGATGTCCCCGGCCAGCCACTCCTGTCCCGACGGGTACAGGTCGGTGCCAAAGCTGAACGAGGTGGGGTCGCTCTGCCCCGTCAGGCCTTCCATGTCGTGGATGATCAGGACACGGATCCGGTCTTCGGTGCGGGGCTCGGGGACCTCCAGCGTCCAGGGCTCGGACGGCATCTCGGGGGATGTGTCCGACGACGGTGGCGCCGGCTGGCAGGCGGCGACCGTCAGACCGGCGGCGGTCACCAGGCAGATTGCGGCCTCCCGGGGCCGCCGGTTCGGATCTCGCTTCGCATTCATCGGTCCTGCCTCCATTCCTCGGTGTACACTCGCCCGAAACGGTCGTTGGCTTCGACCGTTACGACCATTTCATCGCCCGTCAGGCCGGCGCGGAAGAGGTGATCGGTGGGCACCGGCTCCACCCAGGTGCGCCGCGGCGGCAGATCGGGCCCGGTGTGGAGTTCCACGCTCATCGGGTCGAGCCCCCGCCGGCGCTCCATGACGCCCCGGGGCTCGCCGTCCGCGAACCAGCGCACGGTCCACGCCGGATCCCAATTCCAGACGTTCACGACGAGTTCGCCGGGGGCATCCCCGTCTATCCCGGGCGGATAGACGCGCATCTGGTGGTCCGGTGCTTGCCCCGTCGCCTTGTACCGCCAGCTGACGTCCTCGCCGCGCACCGTGTAGACCGAGTAGCCGTTCGGCGTGCCGTCGTGGCAAATCGGCCCGCTCCACCACGCCCCGCAGACGGCTCCGGTCACGTGCTCGTGGGTGCCTTGCTCGAAGACGTGCTCGCACTCGTGGGTGTGTCCGGTGAGAATGTGGGCCTCGAAGGGCTCGAGCAGGCGGTAGAGCGCGTCGCGGTTCATGATGGCCAACCCGGTCCCCGGCTGTCGCTCGCCCCGCCGCGTGTGCTGGCTGCCGAGGGCGGGGATGTGGGTCGCGACGATGACCGGCGACCCGCGTTCCACACGGGCCAGATCCTGCTCCAGCCAGGCCAGCGCGTCCGCGCCAAGGTAGCCGATGTAGCCGCTTCCGTGCCAGAACACGTCGTCGAGAACGACATAGTGGACCGCGCCCCGGTTGAAGGAGTAGTAGCGTGGCCCGAAGTGTCGGCAGAAGGTGTTCGTCGAGGCCCGGTCGGTATGGTTGTCCATGTCCAGGTCGTGGTTGCCGACAACCTGGAAGAAGGGGACGCCGATACGGCTGACTCCGCCTTCGTAGTCGGGGTACATCTCGAGGTTGTCGTACATGATGTCCCCGCATGAGATGCCGAACGCTGCCCCATCGTCCAGGCCACGCACCGTTTCCCGGATATCGGGGACCGACCGCTCCAGGAACCAGGCCATTTCCTGCATGTCCTGCGTCTGGATGTCGCCAAGGAGGAGCAGGGTGTGGTCTTCCTGGGAGACGGGGTCGGGTTCAAGCTCGAAGACGGCCGTCTGCTCGACCGCCGACGTCAGAGGCTGGTGAAAGCGGGCCGTCCCCATCGGGTTCAGCGGAATGCGCAGTCCCGAAGGCGGCGAAAACCAGACGAATCCGCGGTCGGGCGTGGTCACGATCTCGAAGGAGCCGTCGGGCCCGGTGTCGACGACCTGTGCGCCGTCGGACACCGGGACACGCGGAAGTCCGCGGCTGCCGGCGCGGACCACACCGCGGACGCGCACAGGGGCCGAGGCACGGATCGGCTCGCGTGTGCCTGCGAAGCCGGTGCCGCGGGGTGCCGGTCGCCGTGCGTCCACGGGAGCGTAGGGGTCGGCGAGGATCCGTTCCGCGGTGGCGACGGAGCCCAGCAGACTGGCCGCCCCCGCCTTCAGGAAAGAGCGTCGGGTTGTCTTGCGGTCCTTTTTCATGCCCTTCCAGCCTTTCGATCGGTTTAGGAATGTCAAGTTTACTTTACATCATGTAATGTATGATTTACTATCTTGCTGATGAACATGGTGACTCGGGGCCGCCGTCGCTACACGCCGTACTCCTTGAAGACCTCGTCGTTGTGCTCGCCCAGCTCCGGAGCACGGCGGCGCGCGGCCGGCATCCCCAGGGGTGTCCGTACCTGCAGGGACCCCGCCGACCCGGGGTCGCCGATCTCGAAGAACAGGCCCCGGTTGCGGTGCAGGGGGTGGTCGGCCACCTCGTCGAGTTCGAGCACGGGCTCACAGCAGCAGTCGTGCCGGTCCAGGATGTCCGTCCATTCATCGCGCGTCTTCGAGGCCACGATCCGGGTCAGTTGGCGGCGCAGATCCTCGTCGCCTGCCGGTCCGCCGCTCAGCTCCAGACCAGCGACCTCGGCGAGCCGGGCCAGGAACTGCGGCTCGAGCGCGCCCACGCTCAGGTACCTTCCGTCGCGGGTCCGGTACACGCCGTAGCGCGCGGCGCCCCCGTTCAGCAGCCCGGTGCCGCGCGTCGGAGGAGTGGGCTGCGCATCGACGATGCCGAACTCGCTTGCCAGCATCGCGAGCGCACCCTCGGTCATCGAGATGTCCAGGTGGGTGCCCTGACCGGTGCGGCCCCGGTCGATCAGCGCGGCGACGATCCCGAGCGCGCTCCACAACGCCCCGCCGCCCAGGTCCGCGATCTGCACGCCGGACATGGCCGGGGGCCCGTCGGGATCCTGGCCGCTCATCGCGAGCACTCCGGCGAGCGCAAGGTAGTTGATGTCGTGTCCCGCGCGGTCACGGTAGGGTCCCGTCTGCCCGTAACCGGAGATCGAGCAGAGGATAATCCCCTCGTTGCGCTCGCGCAGTGCGGGATACCCCACTCCCAGGCGGTCCATCACCCCCGGACGGAAGCTCTCCACCACGACGTCGGCCCGGGCCGCCATCTGCAGAAACCGCTCGCGCTCGCGGTTGCTCTTCAGGTCCACGGTCACCGACCGCTTGTTCCGGTTGACTGTGAGATACCGTCCCGACGGGCCATTGCCGCGGGGCGGAAAATCGCGCATGTAGTCGCCCTTGCGGGGCTCCTCCACCTTGACCACGTCGGCCCCGAGGTCGGACAGAACCATGGTCAGGAAAGGACCCGGAAGGAGCCGGGAAAGGTCGAGCACCTTGACGCCTCGGAGGGCATGAGCCAGGGACATGGTATGATTTGCGCCTGTTGAGGGTGGGCGTCCGTTGTAGGCAGGCGGCACGGGCTCTGCCTGCGGGAGAGGCGGGGCACGGATCGTTGCCGCGTGTCCCCAAACATCCGCCGGGAGGTTCCCGAAAGGCAATGGCGCCGGCGCTGGCAAGACCGTATTCTGGCTGTCCGCGTCCGGACGATCGCATGATCCTTTTTCGCCCGGGACGCCCGCCTGGTCCGCAGATCGGAATAGGAGTCCGCCATGTCTTTCCCGCGTACCGCCCTCGCTCTCCTCCTCACCGCCGTCCCGGCCCCGGGCGCACTGGCCCAGACCCTCGCCGTCACCGGCGGCACCGTCATCGACGGCACCGGCGCGGCACCCGTTTCGAACGGTGTCGTCCTCATCGCAGATGGTCGCATCACCGCGGTGGGGGCCGCGGGCGATGTCGCTGTCCCCGCCGGGGCGACCACGATCGACGCGAGCGGCAAGTTCGTCATCCCGGGGCTTATGGACGGCAATCTCCACCTCTTCCTGAACGGTGACCTGGAAACGCTGATCAAGCACGAGGACCGTCTTCACGAGATCGTCCTGGAGGCCGCGCAGATCACCCTCAAGACCGGCCAGACGACGGTCTTCGACACCTGGGGACCGCGTGCGGCTCTCGCTCGGGCCCGCGACATGATCAACGCGGGCGAGGCGCCCGGCAGCCGGATCTACCTCGCCGGGAACATCATCGGCTTCAGCGGACCCCTGGGGCCCGACTTCCGCGAAGCGTACGCGCCCTACGTCAGCAAGGCGTTCGTCAAGCGCATAAACGACACCTGGGAAGAAAACACGGGTCGGGAACTGCTGTGGATGTCACCCGATTCCGTGGCACAGGTCATCCGCAACTACACCACCCTTGGGATGGACTTCCTCAAGTACGGCGCCAGCGGGCACGTGGACATGAACCTGATTTCGTTCTCGGAGCGGGTTCAGCGGGTCATCGTCGAGGAGGGCCACCGCGCCGGGATGACCGTGCAGACGCATACGACATCGGTTGAGAGCCTCGACATGGCGATCGAGGCGGGTGTCGACATCATCACCCACTGTGCGATTTCCGGTCCCGAGATCCCGATCCCGATGGAGACGATCCACAAGATGGTCGAGCGGGGCATCGCTTGCTCGGTTCTTCCGATCACGGCGCGCCGGTTGGCCGCGCTGGAGGAGCACGTGCCCGAAGGAACACTCACGCCGTACATGAAGGTCGGGGCGATCAACCGCCGCAACATGATCGAAGCCGGGGTGAAGCTGCTGATGTCGACCGACGCGGGCATCGAGAATCCAGTGCTCCGGGCCGAGTCCCCCAGGCTGGCGGCCGACACGGTCGACTCGCGCGTGAAGCTCGGCGAGGGCCACTTCAACGCTCTGGTCGCGCTCGAGGAGCTGGGGATGGACCCCATGGAAGTGCTGAAGTCCGCAACCAGCAACGTCGCCAGCGCATACAGGCTCGATGACGAGATCGGTACGCTGCAGGCCGGGAGATGGGGCGACGTGGTCATCCTCGATGCCAACCCCCTGGAGAGCGCGTACAACTACCGACGGATCCACATGGTGATCAAGGAGGGGAAGGTGGTCGACCTGGATGTGCTGCCGGTCGCGCCGATCATCAGTTCGATGAAGGTGTCCTAAGGGAGGTTGACCTCGATGGCCGGCTGCCGACCCACCCCTTCTCCGGTCGTCCGTACGCGTGCGTCCGGCTTCGCGGTGGCCCTTGCCGCCCTGATCGGAGGCTGTGCTCCAGCGCAGGATCAGTCGCACCTCCCGGGCGAAGGCTCGTCCTTCGTCACCGCGGCCGACGGCACCCGGCTCGCTGCCGATGTCCATCTGCCGACGGAAGGGGACGGGCCGCCGTACCCGGCCCTTCTCACCTTGACGCGCTATCGGCGCGGGCTGGAAGACCCCGCAACGGGCGAGCCGCTCAACACCTTGTCGGGCCTTGACCGCCACCTTCTCGCCCACGGTTACGCCCTGGTCAAGGTGGACGCGCGCGGCAGCGGCGCCTCGTTCGGCACGCGTCCCGTGGAGTACGGCCGCCAGGAGGTTCTCGACGCGCACGATATCGTGGAGTGGGTGGTGTCCCGGCAATGGTCGGATGGGACGGTCGGCGCCTACGGCACATCGTACACGGGCACGACGGCGGAGCTGCTCGCCGCCGTGAATCACCCTGCGGTCAAGGCGGTCGTCCCCGGGTGGTCGGACTTCGACGCCTACCCGAGTCCGGTGCGACCCTACGGCTTGCTGGCCCGCGGATTCATCGAGACCTGGGGCGATCTGGTCGGCCACATGGACGACAACAGCGTGGACGTGATGGGTGCGGGGGTGCGGCGCGTCGATCAGGACGGGGACGGGTCCCTTTTGGCCGAGGCCGTGGCCGAGCACGCCGCCAACCCGGATGTCTTCCAGGCGGTGGTGGACACCGAATACCGCGACGACGTGGTGGGTGGCGGTCAGACCTGGGCCGAGATCGGTCCGATCCACTGGCGGGACGAAATCGAGGCCTCGGCCGTTCCCATGCTGGTTCTGGTCAGCTGGATGGACGCGGGAACCGCAGAGGGGGCACTGCTGCGATTCCGGCACTTCAGCAATCCCCAGAAGGTGTTGGTCCTGGCTTCGACCCACGGAGGCGGATATCACGCGAGTCCGTACACGGTCGGCGGCGAGCCGCTTCCTCCCGATCCTTCGGAACAGGATCAGTTTGAACTTCGGCGCCTCTTCTTCGACCACCACCTGAAGGGCGAAGACAACGGCGTCGACGACTGGCCCTCCATGCGCTTCTTCAACCTGGGGGAGGAAGCGTACCACGATACGGAGGCCTGGCCGCCGGCGGGGACCGGGGCCACGACCTTCCACATGGACCGCGGGGGACGGTTGACCGGGGATCCGGAAGCCGTCGTCAGCGGCAGCGACGACTACACGGTCGACCCCGGGGTGACCACCGGTGCCAACAACCGCTGGATGGCCCAGATGGGCCAGCCGATCCTCAACCTGGACGATCGCGGCGGGATGGACGCGCGCATGCTCACCTACACCACCGCGCCGCTCGACGCTGACCTGCAGATCGCCGGCTACCCGGTGGTCACGTTGAAGCTTGCGTCCGACCACGAGGACGGCGCGCTCTTCGTCTACCTGGAAGATGTCGACGCGGAGGGCCGCAGCCGCTACGTGACCGAGGGCGGGATCCGGCTGATCCACCGCAGGGCCGTGCCGAACCCCTACTTCCCGGGCGAGGATCCGTACCACTCGTTCGCCCGCGCCGACGCCGCGCCGATGCCGCCGGGCGAGGCCGTCGAAGTCAGCGTCCGGCTGTGGCCCATCGCGGCAATGATCCGCGCGGGACACCGCATCCGGGTTGCGGTGGCAGGAGCCGACGCGGGCATGTTCGACCCGCTTCCCGCCGATGATGAGGTCACCCTGACGGTGTACCGCGGGGGCGAAGACGGGTCGCGGATCGTGCTGCCCGTGGTGGAGGGAGGGTTGCCGGGCGCGCAATCGCAGGGCAGGGACGGCGCCTGATGGCCGACGCTGCCCGTGCGACGGAACCGGGCGGGGCAGCCGCCGAACTGCACCGCCGCGCCGTTGTCGTCGACGGACACAGCGACATCCTGATCCCCGTCACGGAGGGCAAGATGACCCTTGGAGACCGGGTCGAGGTACCGGGTCTCGACTGGGAGGGGCCGCCGGGCCTCGAAAACACCCCCCTGGTCCACTTCGGGATGGGACCTCACACCGCGTGGTTCGGTTGCATGGGCCAGTACGACCTGCCGCGCTGGCAGGAGGGAGGCGTCACGGCGCAGCTGTGCGCGATCTACCTCGACGACGACTGGCTGCGCGATCCGGTCCGCCGCGGCATGGAGATGGCCTGGAACCTGCACGACCAGATCGCCCGCCACGACGACCTCGTCCTCGCCACGACCGTGCGCGACATCCGCCGGGCCAAGCGGGACGGCAAGGTCGCCCTGGTGCTCACCTTCGAAGGTTGCGAGGCGCTCGGGACCGATCCTCGCTTCCTGGATCTCTACTACCGCCTGGGGCTGCGTTCGGCCAGCCTGACCCACACACGGCGCAACATCTTCGCCGACGGCTGCTGGGCCGCCGACGAGAGGGGCGGTCTGACCGCGCTGGGCAAAGAGGTCATCAGGGGCATGAACCGCCTTGGCATCGTCGTTGACCTTGTGCACATCGGCGAGACGGGTTTTCGCGAGATCCTGGATCTCACCGACCGGCCCGTGATCCTGTCCCACACCACGCCCACGATGTTTCCCGACACTTCGCCGGAGGCGCAGGATCTGCTCGGGGGCAGGTTGCCGCGCCCGCGGCTCGAACTGCCGCGCGATCGCTGGATGCTGGAGGGGATCGCCGCGAACGGCGGGGTCCTCGGTCTCATCCATGTGGCACACCGCGATCTCGACAGCGTTGTCCGCGACATCGAGACCGCCCTTGACGTGATGGGCCCGGACCACGTCGGCCTGGGCAGCGACCACTACGGCCTGGAGCTCGCGCCACGGGGCATCGAGGACATCTCCAAGGTCCCGCGACTCACCGAGGCGATGGCCGCGCGCGGACACTCCGACGAGGTGATCGTCAAGTTCCTCGGGGAAAACTACCTGCGTGTCTTCGAGGGGGTGTGGGGAGGTTGACGGGCGGCGCTGACGGCAACGGCGCCCGCCCTTCCACGGGCCCCGGCGCCCCTATTCCCGGTTCAGGACGATCGCGGCGACCGATCCGGCAACCCCCATCAGCAGCAACGACACGACCGCGTCCACGATGGCGGCGTTCAGTGTGCTGGTGTTCATGGTGCCCAGCGTCATGAAGCCGAAGTAGAGACTCAGCAGCACGCCGACGGTGGCGCCAGCCTTGAATCCCTCGGCGGCGTTTGCCACGCCCTTCCAGGAGAGCACGGTGACCAGAAGTCCTGCGCCACACAGCTGGCCGATGATGATCTGCCAGAAGACGGGGGCCTCCTTGATGACGCCCGTGGCCGTTCCCGCGTTGGCCGCAAAAAAACCGCCCAGAATGGGTTCGTAGATGATGTACCCGAGCACGAAGCTGGTGACGAAGGCGGCGAGGGTTGCCAGGACGCATTTCTTGCTGACCATGGAGGACTCTTCCCTGGGTGAGACGAAGGCCGCGGAGGTTCCGCGACACGCTCGAATGTGGGGCGGGCGATGATGTGCTCGCAAATCGCCGGGTCCTGCGCCGCCAGGCTGGACCGGTGGATTGCCGCCGCCGGTCTCGGGCCTTGCGCACGACACATGGAGTTACATTTCGGGCCCCGGATCAAAGATCCTCCCTGCCACCCGACCGAGATCGGTGGTCGCCACACGATGCCCGGACTTCGCAGCTGCCTGAGCCTGCTCGCCGCAGGGGTGCTGGCCGGTTGTGCGGAAGGGGGGCAGGGGCCGCCCGCAGACGTTCCCGAGCCGTCCGTCTTCACCATCCGTGAAGCTCCGGCGGCATTCACAGAGGTGGGTGACAGCGTCGCGCCCGCGGCCGACATCGAGGCGTTGATCGCGCCGTACCGTGCCCAGTTGGGGGAACAACTCGCCGAGGTCCTCGGTCACGCCACGGGCGAATTCGTCAAGGACGACCCCGAAGGCGCGCTGGACAACCTGGTGGCGGATGCGCTCCTGCACATGGCGCGGCAATGGTCCCGCGACACCGTGCATGCGGCGCTCATCAACGAAGGGGGCCTGAGGGTTCCCGTCGCGGAGGGCCCGATCCTGATGCGGCACGCGTACGAGCTCCTGCCATTCGAGAACTTCGTCACCGTGCTGTCGCTCTCGGGCGTGCAGATGGAGCGCTTGGCGGACGAGATCGCGGCCGCCGGGGGGGAGCCGATCGCGGGTTGGACGATGGAGCTGGACAGCGTGGACGCGGTCGGCGTACGGGTCGGGGGTGATCCGGTCGATCCCGACCGCGTCTATCGGCTGGCCACCGTGGACTATCTCGTCAACGGCGGCGGGACATGGAGCGTGCTGTGGGAGGCCGAAGAAGCGTCCCGCGAGGACCTCGACATCCTGATCCGGGACGTGTTCGTCGCCTACCTCCAGGAGGTCGGCACGGTAACGCCCACGCTGGACGGCCGCATACGCCCCGCGGGCGGCGCAGACAGGGAGGACGACAGATGAAGCGACGAGAATTCGTGCGCGCGCTGGGCCTGGGCGGTGTCGCGGGGCTGGCCGGGGCCGATGCGCTTGCGGCAGAGATCGCGCGCCCGCCGGAGCTTCCCGGCCGCGATCTTCCCTGCGGTCCCCCGATCGAGCCCTACGGCCCCCTCGTCGACTCATACGGCCCCCTCATCGACCCCCGCGGCCCCCTCGTCGACGACTCGGTTCGCCTGGTCGTGCTGCACACCAACGACACCCATTCACGCATGGATCCCTTCCCGCCCGACGGCCCGTTCGCCGGGCTAGGCGGAGCGGCCCGGCGGGCGACGCTCATCCGGCGGGTCCGCGAGGCCAACGAACACGTCCTCCTCCTGGATTCGGGGGACATCTTTCAGGGCACCCCGTACTTCAATTTCTTCGGGGGAGAACTCGAATTCCGCGCCATGACCGCCATGGGCTACGACGTGGCCACGCTCGGAAACCACGACTTCGACAACGGCGTGGAAGGCCTGGCCAGGATGCTTCCCGAAGCCGGCTTCGACTTCGTTTCGGCCAACTATGACGTGAGCGCGTCGTCGCTGGCGGAGCGCGTGCAGCCCTGGACGGTCCGCGAATTCGGCGGCGTCAGGGTAGGGATCTTCGGCCTTGGCATCGCGTTCGAGAAGCTCGTGCTTGCCAGCCTGCACCGCGGCGTCGAGTATACGGACCCGTTCGCGGCGGCGCGCGCATCCTGTCAGGAGCTTCGGAACCAGGGCTGCGCGCTCGTCATCTGCCTCTCCCACCTCGGCTACGAATACGCCGATCCTTCACGCCCAAGCGACCTTTCACTGGCCGAAGCCGTTCCAGACATCGACCTCGTCCTGGGCGGCCATACCCACACCTTCCTCGATCAGCCCGACACGTTCGACCAGGGGCAAACGGGGTTCACGCTCGTGAATCAGGTGGGCTGGGGCGGGATGAGACTTGGGCGGATCGACGTCACATTCGATGCAAGCGGAGGCGCGAACAACCACGCGACGGCCGGCTACGAGATCGACGACCGCCTGGATTGATTCGACCGTTACTTTCGCGACCCCGGCACCGAAAAATCCGCTTCGCCGGTTTCCGCCATTGGGCCGCAAATGCACGACCGCTCCCGGACCCCCTGGTGCGGAGTGCTTTTGGCACCCGCCGCGAGGGGGCGGTTCCGGGAGCGGTCCTCAGAGCCCGCGCTTCACCACGGACTCATCCCAGCAGCTTGTGAGTTGCCTGCGCGACCGGCCTTAGTCGCCGGATCCGCCACCGAACATGGCCACCGCCGCACCGGCGACGCCCATCACGATCGCGCTGCCGACGGCTGCGCCGACGAGCTCGGCGTCCATGGTTCCCGCCTCGACGCTGTGCGCCAGGCTCAGCAGCACCCCGTAGGTGGCGCCGGCCTTCGCACCGTCTGCAGCGTCAGCAACCCCTCTCCATCCCAGCACTACGGCGAGCACCAGGCCATGGAAAAGAGCCCCGAGAATGCCCCAAAGGGACATGTCCATGTGTTCGTGGTGCCCGTGCGGATGGTGGCCGCCCACGAACGGCACCATGTCGAGGACGAAATCGACCACCAACAATGCGATGGCCGCGACGACAGACGCTGTTACGAGCTTCTTCATGTCCACGGAGTTCTCCTTTGAGGAAGTGGACGGTTTGCGGATGAGCGGGGCAAATGTGGGGAACCTCTTCCCGCCGCGCAAGGGATGCATGCGAAGAGGTGTACAAATTCGACGACCATTCGGTCTCCAAATCACGCAACCGTCGGTCAGATTGCCTTCTTGTCTGCCGTTTGTCACCCCCGCCGGGGGTTGCTCCAGCCCCGGCTGCTCGTCGCTCCCCCGGCTTCAGTCCCCGTATACGAAGCGCTCGACTTCGCCGTGAATCCTCTCCACGGTCGCGTCCGACGGGGGCCGCGTGAAGGCCGATACGGTCAGCATGACGGCAAAATTGATCACCAGCGACCAGAGCGCCTCGTGCATCCCGAAGGGCTGGTAGACCACCACGCGGGTGACGTACAGGGTGACAAGGCCGGCGCCAATGCCCGACACCACTCCCGCGCTCGTGGTCCGCCAGCGTGCCGGGTAGCAGACGGCGAGCACCGCGGGCATCAGTTGCAGCGCGCCCGCACCCGACAAGGTCACCAGGGTGACAAGGAAGTCGAGGTTGTACACGGTGAGGAACCAGCCAAGGAGGAGAAGCACCAACACCACCCAGCGTCCGAAGGCCAGGTAGTGCTTCTGGCTCCGGTTCGGTGCGACGTAGCGCTGGTACACATCCCGCGTGAGCACGGTCATGTTGGAGTGCAGGATCGAGTCCAGGGTGGACATGGCGGCGGCGGTGGCTCCGGCGAGGATCAGGCCGGTCAGCCACGCGGGTGCGTAGCGAAAGAGCAGTTCCGGGAAGACCCGGTCCGGCTGCGCCAGGTCCGGAAGAATCAGAGCGCCGCCGAGCCCCACGAACGCCGCCGGGATGAACAGGGTCATCAGGTAGATGGGAGTGGTGGCGCCGAGGACCTTGAGCGTTCGATCGGAGGCGGCCGTGAAGTAGCGGATCATCATGTGCGGCTGGAAGATGATTCCAAAGGAAAGAGCGATCGTCATGCCGACCCACATTCCCGGGGTGAAGAAGCCCTCCGGACCCGGCAGAGTCAGCAGGTCGGGTCGCTCCGCGGCCAGGCGGCGCCATAGCTGGACGGGACCGCCGAAGAGCTTGTAGGTCAGGACGAGGCTCCCCGCCCACACCGCGATGTACATCCAGACGCCCTGGATGACGTCGGTCCAGTAGACGGCTCGGAGTCCCCCGACCACGAGATACCCTGCCGCGACCACCAGAAGGATCAGCGAGGCCCATGCGAACGGAATCCGGTCACCGGTCGCGACCGAGAGGATGTACCCGAGCCCCTGCGCCTGCACCTGAATGTATATGAGGGTGAAGACGACCGAGACCACGGCGACGATGACCCGCACCGCTTCACTTTCGTAGAAGTCGGCGATCATGTCCGCGGGTGTGATGTAGCCGAACTTCTTGCCCAGCGCCCAGATTCTCGTTCCGATCGTGTATGTGATCGCCCCGACCAGCACGGTCCAGGTCCCGGCCATCCAGAAGCCGATCCCGTGGGTGTAGAAGAATCCGCCGGACCCGAGGAAGGCGAATGCCGAGTGGAAGGTGGCGACGACCGTGAGGTAGAGGACGATGAAGCCGGCCTGGCGTCCACAGAGGAAGAAGTCCTCCATGTTGGCGGTGCCCTTCCGGTTGGCCAGCATCCCGATCACGATTGTCGCGATCAGGTAGATGAAGATCAGTCCGGTGGATACGACCCAGGGCTCCATCACAGTCCCTTTCGATGCGCCCAGACCAGGACGGCGATCACGAGGCAGTAAACGCCGAGCAGGTAGGCGAAGAGGAAGGGCATGCCCAGGATCCACGGTTCGACCCGGTTCATGAAGCCGTGGACAATGGGCGGTTGCGCCAGCGCCAGGGTCAGAAGGAACGCGATCGTCGCGATCCAGCCGGCGCGCGTGCGCGGGAAGAAGTGGGAGCGTCGAACTTTCATGGGGATTCGCCGATGTGATCGAGGACGCGGACGGGGCAAACCGAATGGAGAGCATACTTCGCGGCTCGCCCGGCCACAATGACCCTTGACACCGGGCGCCGCTCCCACGATCATCACGGCCTGATGAACACGAATCTCCTGACCCATCCGCACCATCATCACGGTCGCGCCGAGAGAGGCGGCCGCGTAACGGTATAGCCGAGCGAAAGCGGACGGGCATACCAGGAGCGCCGGCTTCCTCTGCGGGGGGCCGGTTTTTTTTGTGCAGACAGCATCCGAAAAGAGAGAAAGGGAAAGACATTGCCGGAGATGAAAGACACCGACCGCGGTGGTGCGCGCCGAACCGCGGGAGTCCGGATCGGCCTCCCCAAGGGCCACATGCAGGCCGGCGTTCTCGAATTGCTGGGGGACGCTGGCGTGGACGTGCGGCTGGGAGGGCGCAACTATCGGCCCCTGGTTTCATGGCCGGGCTTCAAGGCCAAGCTGCTGAAGCCCCAGAATGTCGTGGAAATGCTTCACGCCGGTTCGCGCGATGTCGGGTTTGCCGGGGCGGACTGGGTGGCCGAACTCGACGCCGACGTCGTCGAACTCCTGGACACCGGGCTGGACCCGGTGAGGGTGGTCGCCGCGGCCCCCGTCGCCCTGCTCACGGACGGCGCGCTACCCGCGGCCCACCCGGCGGGGCGTCCGTTCGTCGTGGCCTCGGAATACGTCCGCACCGCCCGGCGCTGGATCGCCGGGCAGCCGTTCGACGCCGTCCTGGTGCGCTCGTACGGCGCCACCGAGGTTTTCCCTCCGGAGGATGCCGACCTGATCGTCGACAACACGGCGAGCGGTTCCACGCTGCGTGCGAACGGGCTGCGCATCGTGGACACCCTGATGCGGTCTTCCACGCGGCTCTATGCCGGCCGCGCTGCGCTCGACGACCCCGTCCGTCGCGGGGCGATCGAGGATCTGGTCCTCCTCCTGAGTTCCGTCCTCGAGGCCCGGAACCGGGTGATGCTGGAACTCAACGTCGCCGAGGCGGATTTCGACCGGGTGGTTTCGGTGCTGCCCTGCATGCGCGAACCAACGGTGTCGCGTCTCCACGGCGAGAGGGCCTACGCCGTCCGGGCGGCGGTCCCGCGGCGGGGTCTGCCCGAGCTCATCCTGGATGTCAGGTCGCGCGGCGGCACCGATCTCGTCGTGTCCGCGCCCCAGCAGATCGTTCCATGAACGACCCGATCGACCTGGCCGCCGCCGTGATCGACCCGGCCTCCGCCGACGTGATCGACCTCAGCATGAACGAGGGTGAGCCGCCCGGCCGGGAGTGCCTGGACGTGCTGGAGGAGCTTGGTCCCGCCGTGTTCCGCAAATACGAAGGCGCGGAGCAGCTGGAAGAGGCGTATGCGGCATACCTGGGGACCGATCCGTCCCGTGTGCTCGCCACCACCGGAGCAGACGACGCCATCGACCGGGTGTTCCGTGCCTTCCTGGCGCCAGAACAGGACGCCGTCTTTCCGACCCCCACCTTCATCATGGTGCCCGCCTTCGCGCGCATGGCGGGAGGGCGCCTGGTACCGATCGAGTACGAGTGGGGCACGTTGCCGCACGACCGGATCCTCGACGCGGTGACCGGGAAGACGGGCGTGGTGGTGGTCATTTCACCCGACAACCCGACGGGGATGGCGTTCCCGACCGACGCGCTGGTGCGTCTGGCCGGGGAACTCCCGGCAGAAGTCACCCTGATGGTGGACATGGCGTACGCCGAGTTTGCCGAGTCCGATCCCACGGAGGTCCTGCTCGATATCCCCACCGTGGTGATGATCCGAACCATGTCCAAGTCATGGGGATTGGCCGGGTTGCGCGTCGGCTTCGCGGTCGGGTCGAAGGAACGGATCGATACCCTGCGGGGATACGGCGGCCCCTACTCGCTGAGCGGCCCGTCGATCGCGATAGCGGTTGACCGGTTGCACAGGGGCGTGGAGTCGATGCGTGAATTCGTGGAGTACGTGACCTCCCGACGGGAACGACTTGCTGCGTTGATCCGGAGTGCGGGCGGAATGCCGTTGTCCTCACAGACGAACTTCGTCTCCGCGCTCTTCCCCGATGCCGTCTGGATCCGGCAGGGGATGGCCGCGCAGGGGATCCTTGTGCGCTGTTTCGATCACCTGCCCGGGTTTGTGCGCACAACCGTACCACGGGACGACGGCGAGTTTCGCCGTGTCGAGCGGGCGATGCAATGCCTGAAGAAGCCGGAGGCGCTGATCTTCGACATGGACGGGGTGCTCGCCGACGTGCGGCGCTCGTACCGGAGAGCCATCGTGCAGGCCTGTGCATCCTTTGGCGTTACCATCGGCAACGAGGAGATCAACGCGGTCAAGGCCCGGGGTCACGCGAACGACGACTGGGCCGTGACCCGGACGCTCCTGACGGAAGCGGGTGTGAGGGCCTCGCCGGCCGAGGTGACGCGCCGCTTCGAGGAGGCCTATCAGGGCACCGGGGAGGCGCCGGGCCTGCGGCGGCACGAGACGTTGATTCCGGCGCCGGAGCTGATCGAGGAGCTGGCCCGGGCGTTCAAGCTGGGAATCGTGACCGGCCGGCCGCGCAAGGACGCCGAGCGGTTCCTGCGGGAAATGGGCATCCGGGGCTTCTTCGGCGCGGTCATTTGCCGGGAGGACGGGCCGCTCAAGCCGGATCCGGCGCCGGTGACGATGGCGGTCGCGCGCCTGAAGGCGAACACGGCCTGGATGATGGGCGATACGCCGGATGACGTGTGCGCGGCGAAAGCTGCGAGGTTGGTGCCGGTCGGAGTGGTGCCGCCGGGAGGTGATGGGTCCGAGGCCGCCGGAGGGGGTATCCGGCGCGCACTGCTCGCCGCCGGAGCGGCGCGTGTCGTGGACGGCAACAGCAACTTTGGGGGGCTTTTCGATGGCTGATCGGGCGAAGGCGGCGGCAGAGGCGCCGAGGACCGGGAGCGGTGGTGTGAGGACGGGTCCCGGGCCCGGTAGGACGGGCCGGGTCGTTCGTGAGACTCATGAGACGCGCGTCAGGGTGGACGTGGGCCTGGACGGGCCCGGACGCGTGAGGGCCGGGACCGGGATCGGCTTTTTCGACCACATGCTGCATGCGCTCGGGTTCCACGCCGGCTGGGAGCTGGAGCTGTCCTGCGACGGCGACCTCGATGTCGACGACCACCACACGGTCGAGGACGTCGGTCTGGCCCTCGGGCAGGCGCTGGCGCGCGCAGTCGGTGAGCGCCGGGAAGGCATCGTCCGTTTCGGCCATTGCCATGCCCCGCTGGATGAAGCCCTGGCGCGCGCCGTGGTCGATGTCTCGGGGCGGCCCTTCTTCGCCGGGGAGCTGGGTCTGAAACGGGAGCGGGTCGGCGCGCTCTCCTGCGAGATGGTGCCGCACTTCTTCCATTCCTTTGCGCAGGGCGCGGGCCTCACCCTGCACGTCGACGTGTTGCGCGGCGCCAATGACCATCACAGGATCGAGGCCGCGTTCAAGGCGCTGGCCCTGGCGCTGAAGGCCGCGCTGTCGAGGACCGGCGCGGACGATGTTCCGTCCACCAAGGGTGTACTGTGACGCCTGCCGTCACCGTGGTGCGCACGAGCACGGCCAACCTGGCATCGGTTGTGACCGCATTCGAGCGCTTCGGCTGCTCCGTGCGCACGACGGCCGACCCGGATGCGGTGGCCCGGTCGGACCGGGTGGTGTTGCCCGGCGTGGGCGCCTTCGCGGCCGCTCGGGCAGCCATTGACACGCGTGGTCTGGAGGACGCCCTTCGCGACAGGATGCTGCAAGGCCGCTCCACCCTGGGCATCTGTCTCGGCATGCAGCTCATGGCGCGGGGCAGCGAAGAAGCCCCCGGTGTGACGGGACTGGGTCTGCTCGACGGCGAGGTGGAGAGCTACGGGCAGGGACATCCCGAGCTGAGAGTGCCGCAGATGGGGTGGAACCTCGTGAGCCCGTCGGACGGGTGCAGGATCGTCCCTCGCGGCTTCGCCTACTTTGCCAATTCGTACCGACTGGCAACGATCACCCCGGGCTGGCACCCGGTCTGGTCCGAGTACGGGGGCCGGTTTCTCGCCGCCGTGGAACGGGGCGCCGTGGTTGCGTGCCAGTTCCACCCCGAGCTTTCGGGTACGTACGGCAAAGCGCTCCTGTCCAACTGGCTGGAGGCCTAGCGGCACATGGCGTGGACACCGCCCCCCGGGAACCGGTCCGGCCGTTCGGCCATTGTCGAGCCCGGCAATTCGGCGTCGCTCCCGGTGCGTATCGTGCCCTGCCTTGACGTGCGCGCGGGACGGGTCGTCAAGGGCGTGAAGTTCCAGGGACTGCGCGACCAGGGAGATCCGGCCGAGCTCGCCCACTCGTACGAGGAGCAGGGCGCCGACGAGGTTGTCGTGCTGGACGTGACGGCCACGCCGGAAGGCCGGGGAACTCGCCTGGACACGGTTCGCGCGGTGCGCGCCCGTCTCTCGGTGCCGCTTACGGTCGGGGGTGGAATCGGCGAGGTCGAGGACGCCGCGGCCCTGCTCAAGGCGGGTGCGGACAAGGTGGCGGTGAACACGGCCGCGGTCCGGCGGCCGGAGTTGCTGTCGGCGCTGGCAACTCGATTCGGTTCCCAGTGCGTCGTGATTTCGGTCGACGCGGCGGGGTGGCACACGCGCGGCAGCGGCTATGAAGTCGTCGTGCGGTCGGGGACCGAGCGCGTCGGGATGGACGCGGTTGCCTGGACCCGCCGGGCGGCCGAGCTTGGCGCCGGCGAAGTTCTGCTCACGAGCTTCGACCGCGACGGGACCCGAAGCGGGTACGAGCTTGGCCTGCTCCGTGCGGTGCGCTCCAGCGTGCGCATCCCCATCGTCGCCTCCGGTGGTGCCGACACGCCCGAGCACATGGCCGACGCGGTTCGGGCAGGGGCGGACGCCGTTCTGGCCGCGTCGATCTTTCACCAGCGGAACTGGACGGTCCAGGAGGTGAAGGCGGCGTTGTCGGGGTTGGGGGTCGCCGTGCGCCCGGCCTACACCGCGGAAAAGGAGACCAGCGCATGATCATTCCCTCCATCGACCTCATGGACGGGCAGGCAGTGCAGCTCGTGCAAGGGCGCCGCAAGGTGCTTGAAGCCGGCGACCCGCGTCCCATCGCGGAGCGGTTCGGGCGAGTTGGCGAGGTGGCCGTCGTCGATCTGGACGCGGCGCTCGGGAGGGGGTCCAACACCGCCGTGATCGAGGAGCTGTGCCGGCTGGCCCCTTGCCGGGTGGGCGGGGGGATACGCGACCGGGACACGGCGCTGGAGTGGCTGAACCGGGGCGCCGTGAAGGTCGTCCTCGGCACGGCGGCGGTGCCGGAAGTGCTGGAAGGCCTGCCGCGCGACAGGGTGGTGGCGGCCCTCGACGCGTGGGAGGGTGAGGTCGTGGTCAAGGGGTGGACGGAGCGCACCGGCCGCACCGTGTACGATGGCATGCGCGAACTCCGCGGCCTGGCGGGCGGGTTCCTGGTGACCTTTGTCGAGGGCGAGGGCAGGGAGGGCGGTTTCCCGAGGGACCAGATCGCCCCACTGGCGGAGGCAGCAGAGACCGCGCGCCTGACCGTCGCCGGCGGAATCACGACTGCCGAAGAAATCGGGTGGCTGGACGCGGCGGGCGCTGACGCCCAGGTCGGCATGGCCCTCTACCGCGGTCATCTCGGGCTGGCCGAGGCGTTCACCGCACCGCTGAAGTGCGAACGCGACGATGGGCTGTGGCCGACAGTCGTTGCCGATGACCGGGGCGCGGCACTGGGACTGGTCTGGTCCGGTCCGGAGAGCGTGCGGGCCGCGATCGACGAGGGCCGCGGAATCTACCAGTCGCGCTCCCGTGGCCTGTGGCGAAAGGGAGAGTCCTCGGGCGCGAGCCAGGTCCTGCTGAGGATCGAGGCCGACTGCGACCGGGATAGTTTGCGCTTTACGGTGGTGCAGGCCGGCGAGGGCTTCTGTCACAGGGACGAGTGGACGTGCTTCGGCCCGGCGCGTGGCCTCCGCGCGCTGGAACGTACGGTCGCGGACCGCGGCGCGAATCCGGTCTCCGGGTCTCTGACGAGCCGTTTGCTCGGCGACGAGGCGTTGCTCCGCGGGAAGCTGATCGAGGAGGCCGGGGAGTTGGGCGAAGCGGTCGGCGCGGTTGGTGAGCGCGCTGGCGGACGCGGTGAGCCGGCAAGCGCGAACCGGGTCGTCGAGGAAGCTGCCGACGTGATGTACTTCCTTGCCGTGGCGCTGGAACGGGCGGGCGTGGACCTGGCCGATGTGGAACGGGAATTGGACAGGCGCAGCCTGGTGGTGAGCAGAAGGGCGGTGTCGGAGCCGAAGGGAGCGGGGGCGTCGGGAGGCGGTCGTGGGTGATCGTCCCGGCGGCGGACGATTCGAGGTTCGGCTGCGCCGGGTGAATGCCGCCGATGTGGGTCGTGAGCGGCAGCCCGCGGTGGCGCCGGAGATTATCGCGCCGGTGCTGGAGATCATCGAGGCCGTGAGGGAGCGGGGCGAGGAGGCGCTGCGCGAATTCGCCCAGCGGTGGGACGGTCTCGAAGTCGGCGGGGCGCTTCTGAGGACGCCCCGGGAGATGCGGGCTGTCCTGGAGTCGCTACCTCTGGCCGATCGTGAGTTGCTGGAGCGCACCGCCGGCCGGATCGAGCACTTCGCGCGCGCCCAACTGGAGTCGGCGGCTCCGGTGGACGTGGCGGTGGAGGGGGGCAGGGCCGGCGACCGCCTGGTGCCCGTCCGGGTGGCGGGGTGCTATGCGCCGGGGGGGCGCTTCCCCCTGCCGTCGTCGGTGCTCATGACGGCCGTGACGGCCAGGGTGGCGGGTGTCGACGAGGTCTGGCTGGCCTCGCCGAACCCGTCCCGGGAAGTGATGGCCGCGGGGGCGGTGGCCGGGGTGGGGGGGTTGCTGGTGGCGGGGGGGGCGCAGGCCGTGGCCGCCATGGCGTACGGGGCACCGCCGGTGCCCCGGTGTGATGTGGTGGCGGGGCCGGGGAACCAGTGGGTGACCGCGGCAAAGCTCCTGCTCTCGGGAGTCGTCGGGATCGACCTGCTGGCCGGTCCGTCGGAGCTGGCCGTGCTCTCGGACGAAGAGGGCGACCCGGCCCTGATCGCGGCGGACCTGCTGGCCCAGGCCGAACACGATCCGGTGGCCCTGCCGGTCCTGATCACCACCGACGCCCTGCTCGTCGAGCGTGTCGAAGAGGAACTGGCCCGCCAGCTTGCCGATCTCCCCACCGCGGAGACGGCGATCGCGGCCCTGCGCAACGGTTTCGTGGTGGTCGCTACGGAAGAGGATGCACTCCGGTGTTGCCAGGAACTTGCACCGGAACATTTGCAGATGCACGGGAGCCGTGCGGACGCCTGGGAGAGATTCCTTGACAGATTCGGGGCAGTATTTGTCACGGAATCTGTCGCGGAGGTCTTCGGGGACTACGGGGCCGGGCCGAACCACACCCTCCCGACGGGTGGCACGGCACGCTTCACGGGGGGGCTGTCCGTGTTTTCCTTCATGCGCCGACCCACTTGGCTGCGTCTCGAAGCGGGGCTGGCCCTTGACAGGGTGGCGAGGGATGCCGCCGCGCTGGCCCGGATGGAGGGCCTCGAAGGACATGCACGGGCGGCCGAGGCGCGGGTCGGCCGCGCAGACTCCCGGCACGGGCGTCCGGATCGCCGACTACCTCGGAAGCGGTAGCGGAAAGCTCACTGCCAGATCGGCAGCGGCGCCAGCCGGCTTTTTGCGGCCCGTTCCATGAACCTGTGAGTGTATGCTCGAATCTGCATTCCCCGGCGGTACACCTCGATCATGTAGAGTTGGTTGGTCGGGAGGGTCTCAAGCTGCGACCACCCTCCAATCAACAGGAACTCGTCAAGATACACGCGAGGCGTAATGCGTCGCCCCCGGCTCCATATGCACATGTCGCGGCCGCATGGAGTCGCAAACACAAAAGCCCGGGACTGCACGAAGTCGGCGGCCGTCCAGTAGGGGCTGCCGGCGAGTTCCTCTTCGCCATACGCCCTGACGGAATAGGCTGTGGCTCTCCTGCGCCTCTCGAAACGGTCCGTCACGATTTCGAGTCCTTCGAGCAGAATCGGATCGGGGTCCATGCGCAGGCGAACCGCTGCGGGGGGAGCCGCGGCCACCAGGCGGACCTCCAGCGTTCGGTAACCAAGCCGCTCGGCGGTGATCCGATGTGTGCCGGTTCTGATGCCGCACAGCAGGAACCTGCCATTGTCGGTCGTGAGGGATCCCCATTCTGACGTGCTCGTCGACACGAATGCGGCGGAGAGGGGTTCGCCGGTGGTATCGTCGACGACGAAGCCGAGGATCTGCGGCTCCCCGTCCACGCACTCCGGCTTGCCGGCCTGCGCGGTGGCCGGGAAAGGGGTAACGGCCAGACCGGTTGCGAAAGCGACGGCGACAACACCGGGAACCGGTCTCGACATCGGGGATCCTCCCTCGGGTCAGTTCGGACGATTCGGGCGAACCAGTATCGTGACAGGGTCGCACTTCGCACCTCTACCCGCTACCCCGTTGCCGTCTGACGGGTTCCCCCGGCTTTCTCCACGCTCGCCGGGTCTTGCGCCCGCTTCCACTACGGTGCACTGGACGACATCCGGCAAGGGCCGTGCGCCTGCCGCGTCCCCGGGCCACGCGCCCGCACCGAACCGGACAGTCGCGCCGTCCGTCGTCCGTGTCCCTGCCGCCGGGACTGCACAGCGCTCACCCTTTGCGAAAGCGATGCCTGCGAGCCAGTTGACGAATTCCTCGGTTGCCGGCGCGCAGAGGCCGTCGTTGATCGCCCAGTTGAGAGACTGCAGGTGGCGGAGCGACACCATCGAAGCCGGCAGCTCGCCGGTCAATTGGTTGACGGCGAAGTTGAGGTGCCGCATCTCGGCCATGTCGCCGACTTCAGGGGGGATGGGGCCCGTGAACTGGTTCCTGCAGAAATACATCTGCTTCAATTTCGCCAGGAGCCCGATCCGAGGTGGGATGGAGCCCTCCAGGCCGTTGTTGCAGAGGGACAGCCGGCCCAGGTTGCCGAGGTTTCCGATCTCCGGTGGCAGCGGACCGGTCAGGGCGTTGGAACCCAATTCCAGATGTTCCAGGGCGGAGAGCGCGCCGATCTCGGACGGGATCGGGCCGGTCAGTTGGTTGCCGCCGAGGTCGAGCCTGGTGAGGCGTTCGAGCCGGCCGATTTCGGACGGAATCGGTCCGGTCAGCAGGTTTGCGCCGCTTGTCCGCCCCAACCCGGCGATCAGCGACCCGAGCTCCGACAGATTGCCGATCTGGGGTGGGATCGGCCCGGTGAGCCGGTTTCCGTAGATGAGCAGCGACTCCAGGTTCTCGAGCATGCCGATTTCAGGTGGAATGCCAGTGAGCTCGTTGCTGTAGAGCCAGAGGGAATCGAGGTTGGCGAGCTTGCCGATTTCAGGTGGAATCGGTCCCGAAAGCCGATTGGCCCCCAGGTTCAGCACTCTCAGATTCGTCAGGTTGCCGATTTCGGGCGGGATCGATTCGGTCAGCCGGTTGCCCGCTTCCGGATTGGAGTCGATTCCGCACATCTTCAGCCATACCAGGTTGCTCAGCCGGCCGATTTCGGGCGGGATCGGTCCCGTAAGCCGATTGTAGCAGAGGTCCATCGAAACCAGACTTGTGAGCCCGCCGATTTCCGGAGGGATCGATCCGGTCAGTTCATTGCCGAAGAGTCCGAGCCACTGCAGGCTGTCGAGGCCGCCAATTTCGGGCGGAATCGGGCCGGACAACCCGTTGTAGGTGAGCTCGAGCGACTGCAGGCGCTTCAGGGCTGCAAGTTCCGGAGGGAAGGGGCCTGTCAGGTCGTTCAGCCCGATATGGAGGGATCTCAGCTTCGTCAGACTGGCGATTTCCGGCGGAAGCGACCCGATCAGGCCATTGCCGGTGAGCAGCAGGTGAACGATCCTGCCGTCGTCGTCCAGACGGACGCCGAACCATTCCTCCAGCGGTGCGGTGGTCAGCCAGTTGGTGTTGTCCTTCCACAGGGCGCCGTTGGTGGCCTGGTAGATGGCGGCCAGCACCTGTGGCTGCGGGAGTGGAAGAGCAACCAGCGGGGCGGACGCGCTCAGGTCGCCGAGGGAAGCGGTGATCTCCACCGAACCCGGGATCCTGGCGCGCACCCATCCGTCCTGATTCACCACCGCGACGGCCGGGTCGCTCGATGTCCAGGCAAAGGTGGCGCCGGCGACCGTGGATCCGCCGCCGTCGAGGGCTTCGGCGGTCATCCGGAGCGAGTCGCCGACGGTGAGCGAGTCCATTGGGGCCGCGACCAGGAGGGACCGGGGGATTTGCTCGACATTGACCTCCGCCGCACCCGTCGCGACTCCGGCGGTCGCGGTGACCGTCGCGTTTCCATTTGCCACGGACGTGACCAGTCCGGACGGGCTTGCGGTTGCCACGGCCTGGTCGCTCGACGCCCACGCCACCACCGCTCCCGCGATCACCTGGCCCCCCTGGTCCCGTACGGTCGCGGTTAGCTGGGCGGTGTCGCCCAGGGCGTCAAGGCTCAACGTCTCGGGAGAGATGGTCAGCGAAGTGGGCACGGGTGGCGGTGGCGCCGTGCTGGAATCGCCGCAGGCGACGAGGAGTGCCAAAGCGGCGAGGACCACGGAAGACACCTTCGGCCGGCGGCTGGCAAAAGGTGTGGTCGGGGCCGTGAGACCCCTGGCCATGCGGACTCCTTTCCGGGAAGGGCGGGCCGTTCGGGGCGGTCGTTTCCCAAGGTAGCGACGCGGCGGCAGGTGAGATACCGGGTTCCATTCCCATTCGTGTCGCGCACTCGTCTTGCGTTTCAGCCTGCTAGCTATAAGGATGGTACGTATTGCGTCGCAACACTTACCCTTCCCAAAGGAAGATTCACACTCATGTCGACCAGCGAAACTCGCCTCCGAAGCCTCATTGACGAACATCTGGATCTTGGACGGGAACCGAACATGGATGGAGGGTTTTCGGACTCCGGTGTTTCCTCTCTGAACGCGGTCGCCTTCATGAGAATCGTCGAGCGGGAGTTCGGGATTGTTGTTCCGCCCGAGGATTGCGGCAAGCTCGGTACCTTTCGGGATCTCGTCGCCTACGTAGACGCAAAGACCGGGTGACAGCGCAGAGCCGGTCCTGATCACCTTTCGGCTGGCGGGCTTCGTTCAAGACAATGTGGGAACTGCCCGAGCCGCTTTCCGTACACGATGTAAGGCACGACGACGGCAGCGTCTCGATCGTGCGCAGGCACGGGAACCCTGAGGGCCCCCGGCTCCTGCTCGGTCACGGCAACGGGCTCGCAAGCGATCTGTATTTCCCTTTCTGGTCATTGCTCGCGGATGACTTCGACCTGTTCCTCTATGACCTGAGGAATCATGGGTGGAATGCCGTCGGTGCGCGCCGCGAGCACAACGTGCCGAATCTGGTGCGGGATCAGGAGCAGGTCATCGAAGCGGTGTCCCTCGGGTACGGGGATCGGCCGACGATAGGGGTGTTCCACTCCCTGTCGGCGTTGACGACTCTCCTGTCGCCCACGCTGGGTACCGGTCGAAGCGGCTCGCTGTCGGCATGGGTTCTGTTCGATCCGCCTCTCTTCCGGCCGGGTCCGGAAGACCCCGACTACGATCTGATCGCCGAGGCGACCGCCGGGATGACGCGGCGCCGTACGCATCGCTTCGACCATAGAAGCGACTTCGCCGACCTGGTGAGCTACCTGCCATTGCTCATGCGGGCCGTCCCGGGAGCGTCGGAGCTGATGGCCAATACCATCCTGCGAGAATCCGGCGGCGAAGAGGGCTACGAACTGCGGTGTCCGCGGGAGTACGAAGCGCAGATCGTCGCCTACGTGAGGACCTATGCCTTCCTGGTGGATTTCGGGAATCTCCCTTGTCCGACCAAGGTCATCGGGTCCGATCCGACGTTGCCCTACGCGTATCTGCCCACATTCGACCTCGGTCACATCCAGACCGTGGACTACGATTTCATCCCGGACACGACGCATTTCCTGCAGCTGGAGAAGCCATCCGAGTGCGTCAGGGCGATGTGCGAGTTCCTGGAGGACTGCGGACTGGCATAGCAGCCCGCGCAGCCCGCCCCGCGGTTGTCAATTGCGCTTCACCGCTCACCACCCGCGGCTTCCACACGGACGGTCACGATATCCGTGTCGTGGTACTGCTGGTGGCGTACCGAGGACGCGAGGTGGCGCAAGAGACGCAGGGACACCTCCCTCTCGAAGGACACCTCGTCCGATTGCTCGCCGACGAGGGCGATGCGGTCCTGCAGGTTCTCGTCCATGGGGGCGACGACGAACTCGAGGACGGCGCTGCCCTTCTCCTTTCGTGCGACCAGGAGCATGCGCCGGCTCCCCTCTACCTCCCCGGGTCCATCTCTGCGGGCGAGTGTGAGGAGCGCCTCCTCGGCAGCAGCGTCGAGGCGGTTGGCCATTGTGGTGTCCCAGCCGCTGCGCGACACGAAAGCCGCGAGGAACTCGCTGATCTTCGGCAATTCCGCCGGATCGAACTTCGTTTCGATTCGGCTGGGTCGTGGCCCCGTCAGCCGCAGGAACAGCGTCATCAGGATCGCGGCAAAGCCGCCCGCGTTCATTCCGTTGGCCAGCAGCCCGCCTGCGAACGCGGAGACCTGGTCGGGGAAGATCAGACCGTATTGGAAGGCGACGCCGGCCAGGAAGGCAATGCCGACGACCATGCCCTCGCGATAGTCCAGCCCACCTTGCAGCAAGACCTTCAATCCGATCGCGAAGAGCATTGCCAGGAGGACGACCAGGTAACCCGCGAAGACCGGATCCGGTATCCCGAGAATCACCGCGAAGGCCTTGGGCAGGAAGGCGAAGGCGACGAACGCCGCGCCCGCTGCGATCCCGGCGCCCCGGGCGGCGACTCCCGTCAGTTGGGTCAGCGACACACTGAGCGTCGTCGCGCTGCCAGGCACGGTCCCGGCCAGCCCGGACAGGAGGTTGCCCACGCCGTCCACGGCCACAGCGCCCTGAACCGCCCGAAAATCCACTGCGCGGCGTCGGCGCCAGGACACGCGCTGCACGGCCACCGCGCTGCTCATGGTGCGAACCGAGGCGATCACGGCGACCAGCAGGAACGACGGCAGGGTTGTCCAGAAGGCAGGCCCGAAGTCGAGGTCCAGCCCCGGCGGCCTCGGACGGGGCACGGCGACCCATGATGCCCCGGCCACACGCTCAATGTCGTAGAGTCCGAAGTAGCCAGCGATCGCCGAGCCGACTGCCACACCGATGACCGGGGCCCAGAGACGCATTGTGCCCGTAGCCCGCAGAGCGATGCCGCTGATGATGACCACCGTGGCGAAGAAGCCCCCGAGGGCGCCTGCCGGAGGCGTTCCGCCCGGAGGACTGCCCATGAGGTCGGAGACCGCAGGCATGACGGTGACCGGGATCAGCATGAGCACCGTCCCGGAGACGGTCGGTGTGAGAATGCGCTGAAACAGGGACAGGCGCCACGAGAGTGCGAACGGCACCAGTGCGGAGACCGCGACGAGGGTGGCAAGCAGCGCCGGACCACCCGCGCCCAGGGCGATGATGCACGCGGGAATGAAGGCCCCGGATGTCCCCATGACCATGACGTGCCCCATGCCGATGCGGCCGATCCGCAGCGCTTGCAGCACGGTGGCGAGTCCGCAGATGCCGACCGAGGCCAGCACGGCCCAGGACGCATGGGCCTCGGTGACGCCGGCGGCCCGCATCACCACCATCGGGATCAGCATCACCGCGGCAATGTTGAGGACCGCGAGCTGAAGGCCGATGCCGAGCGTCAGCGCCGCCGGGGGCTTGTCGTCGGGCTGGTAGCGGAGGACGGGGCGACTGCCGGGGTCCTTGTCGGTCACCGTAGCGGCTCGATCCAGTGTCGCCTGCGCTGGAACGGGTACCCCGGTACGGAGATCCGGCGCCGTTCCTCGCCGGCAAACAATCCGTGGAACGAAACCGGCAGTCCCGCATCGTACGCCCGCGCGACGGCAATCTCGAAGCTCGTGTCCGCTCTCTCCGACCCCTTCGGCCAGGCCGCCGTCTCGAACGGTCCCGGGGCGGATCGGGCGCCGACCTCCACGACGAACCTCACGTCCAGGTCCCCCAGGGTGTCGGCGCACCGGTCGAGGTGCAAGGGTGTGCGGATCTGTTCGCGCCAGTAGGCCCCGTCCGCAGCGCGGGCCGGTTGGTTCACGCGGCCGTCGTGGCCGATCACCGAGAGGGACGGCGCCGAAATCTCCACCCCCGCGAGGACCGCTTCCAGCTCGTCCAGCGGATCATGCGCGGGCACGGACGGGTCTCCCGTCGGGACCGCAGCCGCCATGCGCACCCTGGGCTGCCCCGCCGCCGTTCCGCGCGCCGCGGCGACCCGAAGTCCGTCTTCGAGGGTGAACACGCCGGCGGTCCACGCGGCGGCCAGCTCCCCGGCACCGTGTCCCGCCACCGCGCCCGGGCGCATCCCGACGCTCTCCCAAAGCGCGGCGAGCGCGCACCCCAGCGCGTAGACCGCCGGCTGCGCCCACTCCGGACCGCGCAGCGTGCCGTGCGCGCCCTTGCTGCCGAACATCACGTCGAGGAGCGACGCGCCGCCGCGTTCCCCCCCGATCACCGCGTCGCATCGGTCGAGCACGGCTCGCACGACCGGTTCGCGCTCGTAGAGATCCCGGCCCATGCCCTCGTGCGCGTCCCCCTCGCCCGCGAAGACGAAGGCCAGCTTCGGTGAGACGCCCGGGTGCGGATGCGAGTGGCGCCGAGCCGTCTCGTCCATCCCGGCCACGGCGACCAGACCGTCGCGAAGCGATTCGGAGTCGCGGAACACGACGGAGGCCCTGCGGTCGAAGTGACTCCGACCGACGCCGGCGGTCCACGCCATGTCGGCGAGCACGTCGGAATAACCGCCGTCGCGGGACGCGTGTCCGTGGCCGTCGTCCAGCCACGCGATGTATCGCCGAGCAAGCGCGCGGAGCGCCTGGTGCGACTTGCCCGACAGGGGCAGAATCCGGTCGCTGCGGGGATCGAAGCCGCCGGACGGCGCCCGCAACCCGGTCGCCCGCGCGGGCAGGGCGACTCCGACGACCTGTACGGAGCCGGCGGGCGAGTGCCCGTTCCTGCCCGGTTCCACCGCGCCGTCGCCCTCCACCACCACGTGCGAGTTGGTTCCGGAAATCCCGAACGAACTGATCCCCGCCCGCGGTGGCCTGCCGGGGTGGAATGGCCAGTCCGTGACTTCGGAGGTCACCTGTACGGGCAGTCGATCCCACTCCAGATGCGGGCTGGGATTGTGAAAGTGCAGTTGCTTCGGGATCCGGCCCCGATTCATGGCGAGCACGGCCTTGATGAGGCTAGCGACTCCCGCCGCGCACTCAAGGTGGCCGATGTTCGCCTTGACGGAACCGATCAGCAACGGACGATCCGGCGCCCGGTCCCGTCCGTAGACGGCCGCGGCCGCCTGAACCTCGATCGGGTCGCCCAGGTCGGACCCGGCTCCGTGCGCCTCCAGATAGTCCACGTGCGCGGGTGCGACTCCCGCCCTGGACAGCGCGTCCTCGATCACGCGCTCCTGGGCCGGACCGTTCGGCACCGTCAATCCCGCGCTGGTGCCGTTCTGGTTGACCGCCGACCCGCGGATCACGCCCCAGATGCGATCCCCGTCCGCCTTTGCGTCGCCCAGGCGCCTGAGCACGACGACCCCGCACCCCTCGCCGCGGACGAAGCCGTCGGCGGCGGCGTCGAAGGTGCTGCAACGCCCCTTCGTCGAGAGCATGCCGACTTCCTTCATGAAGGTCGTGATCTCCGGTGACAGGATCGCATTGACGCCCCCGACCAGCGCCGTCTCGACCTCTCCCTGTCTCAGCGCGGACGCGGCCTGGTGGACGGCGGCCAGCGAGGACGCGCACGCCAGGTCCAGCGGCACCGCCGGACCTGTGAGGCCGAGCGCGAACGAGATCCGTCCGACGGTGACGCTCATGGTGGTTCCGAGGTACCCATGGGTCTCCCCGCCCGCCGCGGCAACGTCGCGATAGTCGCCGGTGCCTGTTCCGACGTACACCCCCGTGCGACTGCCCTTCAGCCGCCCGGGATCCACACCCGCGTCCTCAAGCGCGTGCCAGGTGGTCTCCAGCAACAGCCGTTGGCGGGGGTCCATCGTCCGGGCCTCGATCGGCGGGATCCCGAAGAATCTTGCGTCGAACTTGTCGATGTCTTCGAGAAAGGCGCCTCGCCGGGAGAAGCTGTCGCCCGCGCCGGGCTCGCCTGCGACGCCGTGCCAGGGACCGGGATCCCGGCGTCCGTCCGTCACCAGGTCCGCGGCCTCCTCCAGCAGGCGCCAGTAGGCCGGAAGATCCGGCGCCCCGGGAAAGCGGCACGCCATGCCCACGATCGCGATGCCATCGTCGACGGACCGCGCCGCCGGCTGCGCCACGGGCTGGACCGCCGGCTGCGACGCCGGTTCGGGCTGGGGCGGAGGGGCGGGTGCCTCGCCGTCCTGGTCCAATTCCCCAAACAGGTGTGCGGCGAGCGCGGCGATGTCGGGGTAGTCGAACACGAGGGTGTTGGGTGCCGTGTACGCGCCGGAAAGCGCCCGGTTGAGCCGGTTGCGCAACTCCACGGCCATCAGCGAGTCCATCCCCAGATCGAAGAACCCCACCGTTGGCGCGGGCGCCGACGGGAGTCGCAGCACGGCCTGCACCTCCTCCTGCAGGAACGACACCAGGAGGCTCTCGCGCTCGGCGGCGGGGGTCGCGTGAAAGCTGGCAATCAGGTCCTCGGCCAATGCAGGCGAGTCGTCTTCGCTGTCGCCGTCGGTGGTGAGCAGGTCCGCCAACAGCGGCGGATGATCTTCGAAGGCCTCCCCGTAGACCGGCCAGTCCACCGCGGCCACCACAGTTGCCGCTGCATCCTGGCGCACGACCCGGTCGAAGGCGCGGAGACCCTGTTGGGGACTGATCCAGCCCGTACCCGACGCGGCAAGCTGGCGGGCGATTCGTTCGCGCTGTTCCTCCGCTTCCCCGAGTCCCGACCAGGCCCCCCACGCGATTGCCTGTCCGGCGAGCCCGTGAGCGCGACGGTGCGCGGCGAGCTGATCCAGGAACGCGTTGGCGGCCGAGTGGTTCGCCTGGCCAGCGTTGCCCAGCACGCCGGCGACGCTCGAGAACAGGACGAACATGTCGAGATCGCGATTGATCGTCGCGCGGTGGAGGTGCCAGGCGCCCAGCACCTTGGGCCAAAGCACCCGCTCGAAGCGCTCCCAGTTCTGGTTGCCCAGCGACTGGTCGGACAGCACCCCGACACTGTGGATCAAGCCGCCGAGCGGGGGCAGCTCGTGCTCCATGCGCGCGAGCATGGCGTCCACGGCGTCAGGGTCGGTCACGTCGGCGAGCTCCACTCTCACCGTCGCGCCCCGGCGCCGGAGTGCCGCGATCGCTTCCTTGGCATCCGCGTCCGGAGCCCGCCGTCCGTTCAGCACGATCGCGCCGGCGCCTCGATCCGCGAGCCAGCGGGCGATCACGCACCCGATCCCGCCGAAGCCCCCCGTGACCAGGTAGGTGCGGTCGGGCCGCAGACTCCCGCGGGCAAGCGGGGAATTGGTGAACACGATCTTGCCCGTATGCCGGGCGGCGCGCATGAAGCGCATCGCGGCGGCCGTCTCTGCGAGTGGCCATCTGCTGTGGACGAGGGGCTCGACTTCACCCGCTGCCAACCGCGCCATGACTCTCTTCAGCGAAGCTCCCGCCACCCCTGGGTCGTGCTCCTTGAGGGCATCCAGCTCGAGGATGTGGTAGTGCACGTCGGGACGGACTTCCGCCATCTCCTCTTCGCTGAGGATATCCCGTCTCGCGAGCTCCACAAACCGCCCTCCTGTCGCCAGGCACGACAGACTCGTGTCGATGAAGCCCTCGCCCGTGAGACTGTTCAGAACGACGTCGACACCCCCTCCGCCGGTGGCTTCGAGGATCTCCCGCCCGAATGCGGTCTGGCGGCTGTCGTACACGTGCTCCACGCCCAGCGAGCGCAGGTAGTCCCTCTTTCCGGCACTCGCAGTTGCGAAGACCTCGGCCCCTGTCGCCTGCGCCAACTGGATCGCGGCGAGCCCGACCCCGCCGGCCCCGGCGTGAATCAGTACCCGGTCGCCTTCCTCGAGTCTCGCGACATCGTAGGAAAGGTCGGCGGATACGAAGGCGGTCGGCAACGTGGCGAGCGCCGAGATCGACAGGTCCGCGGGGGCGGCGCACACCATCTCCTCGCGGGTCACCGCCTCCGGTCCGAAGGTGCCGAACGCCAGGCCGACCACCCGTTCACCGACGGACACGTTCGAAACCTCGGACCCCACCTCGAGAACCGTGCCGCACATCTCCCCGCCGAGCAGTCCTTCGTCGATAAACCCGATGGAGCGGAAAACGTCCCAGAAGTTGAGCCCGGTGGCCTCGACCGCGACGCGCACGTCGCGCGCCCCGAGAGTGCGAGGAGGCAGTGGTTCCACGTCCAGCCTCTCGAGGGCGCCGGCGGGGTCGGGCTCCAACAGCCAGTTGGTCGCTTCCGGCAGGGTCAACCGCTCCGCTCCGGTGCCGGCGCGGACCATACGAGCCGCCCTGCGCAGCCCGGAGCGGTGTGCGACGTGGGTTTCCGCATCGGGGTGCAGGAGCTCGTTGGCGAGGGTGGCCGAAGACGGTGACGACTCGGGATCGAGGTCGATCAGGCGCGTTTGCAAATGCGGCGCTTCCTTCGCCACGACCTTGCCGACGCCCCAAAGCAGAGCGCCCGCGAGTTGACCGGCACGCTCCCGCTCAAGTACCTGGGCGCCGCGAGTAACCAACCAGATGCCGTTCGTGGGGACTACATCCGAGTCCAGGACACCTTGGAGGAGTGCAAGGGCGCCGCCGGCGACCCGTCTAGCGTCCTCGGCCATTTCCGAAGTGGTCGCGATGGGGCCGCGGCCATCCAATGCCGCGAGGTGCACGATGCCCCTGAGCGGCGCGCCGGCGGGAACATCGTTCAACTGCCGGCACCAGGACGCCCGCCGCTCCGTGTCGCTGGCGAGCACCACCGTCTGATTGCGGGCCGAGAGCTCCGCAGCGAGTTCTTCTCCCGTGCCGCCATCGTCTGCGACGAGGACCCAAACGCCGGGAGGTTCCGCCACCTCCACGGGCCCCTGCGCCACGATTACACCGCGATCGGGTGTCGCGGCCGAGTCCGACGCGTCAACACCGAGAACCTCGACCTCGCCGAAGCCCGCGTCGCCGAGCGCCCGCTTCCAGACTTCGGGGCTGGCCAGCGCGTGATGCGGGCGGTAGTCGTCGGCGAACCGCCACCATCCGTCGAGCTGGCCGAAGGTCAGGTCAAGCCATCCCTGGCCACGAAGATTCTCCAGCGCCACCAACTGGCCCGACGGAGCCAGAAGGTTGCGGCAGTGCGCGAGCGTTTCGTTCAGATACCGGGTCGCGTGAAGGACGTTGGAGGCGATCAGCAGGTCGTAGCCGTGCGCATCGTAGCCCTGTTCCACCGGGTCCCTTTCGATGTCGAGCACGCGGTAGTCGATCGAGGCCCCGCCTTCGGCAAAGCGGGCCTCGGCTTCGGCAAAGAAGCCCGCCGAGATGTCGGTGTAGACGTAGTCGAAGCTGCCCGCAGCGAGCTCCGGGAGCACGGATGCGGTCGCCGATCCGGTGCCGGCGCCGACCTCGATCACCCGGAGGCGGCGTCCCTCCGGCAACCCCGCTACGAGGTTCCGCACGGCGTTGGCCAACATCCGGTTTGCCGCCCGCGCCACTGGCGCCTTCAGGTAGAGGTCCGCGGCTGTCGGTTCGCCGCTGCTGAACAGCAGCGTCAAGGGATCCTCGCGCCCGACGAGCACCTCTGCCAGCGCGTCGCCACTCCGCCGGAAGAGCCCGATCTCGTTTGAACCGTGCGAGTAGCGTGCGGCCATGGCGGCCGCGAACACGTCCGGATCGGGAGGCAAGTCCTCGGGTAACCGGTCCCCGGATCCCACGATCACTTCGAATCCACCTTCCGTCTCGTCGAGCACGCCGGACCGGACGAGCATTTCGAGCATCCGGCGGAACAGCCGTTCGTGCTCGTCCAAAACCTCCAGACGGCGGCGCAGTTCCATCGATTCCACGACATCTCCGGGCGTGCGCCTCCAGCCCAGGCGGTCGAGCGTCAGAAGAGCGTAGGAGCGCGCCAGGGTCTCGAGGTCGTCGAGCAGTGCATCCCTGTCGTCGGCTCCGACACCCTCGTCCGCCAGGTAGCCGCTGAAGAGGTCCGATTCCGTCGCGACCGCGCCCGGTCGGGGCAGGAAGTCCGCCTCGGGCATGCCGGACGGGAGCGCGGTGTCGCGCCATGTGACTTCGTAGAGGAGTTCCTTCAGCCCTTCCACGGCGGAAAGCAGGGCCGCGCGAGTGGCACGTTTGATGGCGTACCCGGTCAGCCCTCCGAGCAGAAAGCCGCTCTCGTCGTAGATCCGAATGTCGCCGGCCATAACCTCGGCGGGCTCTTCGATGTGGGTTGCCGGGCCTGTGTCGTCCGTGTCCTCTCTCCGGTCCCGTGGAGCCTCTCGCATGCGCGCGTGGCAGAAGACGCGGTCAGGCAGGCGCGCCGCGATCCACAGACGTTCCCATCCAAAGGGCAAGTAGGTGATGCCGGCCTCGGACCCCGCCGGTGCGCGGGCCGCCGACATGACCTGAAAGCAGCCATCGAGCAGCAGGGGATGGACCTCCGCTCCGCCAGCGTCAAGACCTTCCGGCACCACCACCTCGCCCACCGCCTCTCCGGCCCGCGACCACGCCGCAACCAGTGTGCGGAACGACGGACCGAGATCGATCCCGACCTCGGTCTTGGCGCGATAGAAGGTCGAGACATCCTGTGGCGTCAGGCCCGCCCGAAGGCTCTGCAGGTCGACGCGAGCCTCCTCTTGCGCTGTGGAACCGGCGGACACCAGCGCTTCAGCGTGCCGCATCCACTCCTCTCCGTCGCCACCCCGGCTCAGGATCTGGATCCGGCGCGACCCTGTGTCGTCCGGCGGATCGAGAAGCACCTGCATCTTGCGGCCGAGCTCGTCGGAGGCGTCGTCCGCGTCGCCTCCGGGGAGGATCAGCGGACTCTGGAACTGCATGTCGTCCAACGAATGCGCTCCCTCGCTCTCGGCAAGGCAGGCGGACACCGCCATCGCTCCGTAAAGGGCCCCGGGCGCCACGAGCCGGTCGAAGACCTTGTGGTCTGCCAGCCAGGCCGGATCGGACGGAAAGACCTCCGTCTCGAAGCTGATCTCTCCGCTGGCGGACTCGTGGCGGCTGCCGAGCAGCGGATGATCCGCGCTCGTCCGCCGCCGCTTCGGAGCCTCGACCCAGTGACGCTCCCGCCGGAACGGGTAGCTCGGCAGGGAGATCCGGCGGCGCGATTCTCCAGCGGCGAGTCCCTGAAACGACACCGGCAGACCGATTTCGTAGGCACGCGCAACTGCGGCCAAGAAAGCGTCCTCCGATTCGGCCTCCGTGACATGGCGACCGGGACGCAGGAGGCTGGGAATCACCTCCGGAGGACCGGCTCCACCGCCGGACTCCGGCCAGGCCAGTCCCATCATCGGTCCAAGCACCGAGTGGGGGCCGATCTCCACCACCGCATCCACCCCGGATTCGGCCAGCGTCTCCGCAGCCTGCCGAAAAGCGACCCGCTGACGGGCCTGGGCGCGCCAGTAGGCGCCGTCGAGGGTGGCGCCAGGATCTACCAGCCGGCCGGTCACCGTACTCACGAAGTCGATCGACGGGGGTGCGAGCGGAACATCGGCGATCGCGGCTTCCACGCCGTCCAGCGCGGGCTCCACCAGGGCGCTGTGATAGGCGGGACTTCTGCGCAGGCGCCTCACCCTTGCACCTCCGGCCTCGAAGCGCCGAACGACAGCCTCGACATCGGATGCCGGGCCGCTGATCGCCTGGTGCGCCCCGTTGTCCGCCGCAACGCTCACGCCCGGCCCGGTTGCAGCCGCGTTGTGCTCCTCGACTGCCGCCGCCACGTCGGAGGCACGTGCGAAGATCGCCGCCATCGCACCCTTTCCCGGCAGATCCGCCATCAGCACGCCCCGGGCCGTGGCGAAGCGCAGTCCGTCCTCGAGGCTGAACACCCCGGCGGCGTGCGCGGCGGCGATCTCGCCCAGGCTGTGGCCCGCAACCACGTCCGGCCGGATTCCGATGCTGGCCCAAAGGGCCGTCAGAGCGCACTCCAGCGCGTATATCGCGGGTTGCGTCCAAGCCGGGTGGTCCAGGTCTCCAGGCGAGTCCCCGCGCCCGAAGATCGCGTCCAGAAGCGACGCGCCCCGCGTCTCGCGGTACGCCGCCTCACATCTGTCCAGAACGGCGCGTGCCACCGGCTCGGTCTCATGGATCTGCCGGCCCATCCCGACCCACTGACTGGCCTGCCCGGTGTAGACGAAGGCGATCCTGCGTGCCTCGCGGGCCGGTTCGACTCGATCCCCGGCGTCGCTCCCGGCAAGCGGCTGCACGGCATCGCGCAGCGAATCGACGTCGCGGAACACCAGCCCCGCCCGGTGGCTGAAGTGGCTTCGCCCCGTCCCCGCCGTCCAGGCAACGTCCGCAAGCAGGTCTTCCTGGCCGCCGTCGGCCGATTCGTCGGTCCGTCCCCCTTGGGCAATCGCCTCGGCGTTGGTATCGAGCCAGTCGAGATATCGCTCCGCCAGTTCCCGCAGCGCCTCGTCCGACCGGCCCGAGAGCGGGAGGACACGGGCCTGGCGGGCCCTCGCGTTCCCCGCGTCCACCGCAAGCGGCACCGGCACCGCGGAGCCCGTCGGAGACCGCCACCGCCCGCTCGCATGCCGTGCATCCCGCCGCTTGCCCTCGTACCCCTCCAGAACCACGTGCGCATTCGTCCCCGACCATCCGAACCCGCTGACCCCCGCCGTGGGCGGGCGTGCCGACCGCCGAGGCCATTCCATCCGCTCGGCAGTCACCTTGAGAGGGAGCCGGTCCCAGTCCATCTGTGGGCTCGGATTCCTGAAATGCAGGTGCTGCGGGATCGTGCGGTGCTGCATCGCGAGCACGACCTTCATAACGGCGGCCACCCCGGCAGCCGCCTCCAGGTGCCCGATGTTGGTCTTGACGGAACCGATCAGGAGCGGATCGTCATGGTCGTGTCCGGCTCCATAGGCGGTTCCCGTGGCACGAGCCTCTATCGGATCCCCCACCTCGGTGCCCGTCCCGTGCGCCTCCACGTAGTCCACGTCGCCGGCGCCAAGCCCCGCGCGCGCCAGAGCGTCGGCGATCACCCGTTCCTGCGCGGTCCCGTTCGGCACTGTCAGCCCCGGGCTCGCCCCGTCCTGGTTCACCGCCGCGCCAGGGATCACGGCCCAGATCCGGTCGCCGTCGGCCTCAGCCTCGCTCAGCCGCTTCAGGACCACGATCCCGCAGCCCTCGCCGCGCACGTATCCGTTGGCCGCGGCGTCGAAGGTCGCGCACCGGCCGTCCGGCGACAGCATCCCGGCGGTCGCCCGCATCTCGAGCAGCCGCCCGGACAGGATCGCGTGCACTCCCCCCGCGAGCGCCAGATCCGCCTCTCGCCGCTGCAGCCCCGACACGGCCTGGTGGATCGCCACCAGCGACGACGAGCAGGCCGTGTCCAGCGCGATCGCGGGCCCCTCCAGGCCCAGCGCGTAGGCCACCCGTCCAATGGCGGTGTTGAAGGAAGTGCCGGTGACGGAATAGAGACTGGCCGCAGGCTCGGTGGTGTCGCTCACGTCGAGCACCAGGTTCCGGTACTCGTTGTTGCTGATCCCCGCATACACTCCTGTGCGGCTGCCCTTCAGCCGGTCGGGATCCATGCCGGCGTCCTCGAGCGCCTGCCAGCTCGTCTCCAGCATCAGCCGCTGCTGGGGATCGAGCAACTGGGCCTCGACCGGCGAAATGCGGAAGAACGACGCGTCGAAACGGTCGAGTTCGTCCAGATATGCGCCGAACCGGCAGGCGACGCTCTGCACATCCGCGTCCGGGAAAAGTTCGCCCACACGCCCGACGCCGGAGCCCGGGATTCCCTCGGTGACCGCGTTGCCGCCCGCGTGGAGCAGGCGCCAGAAGGCCTCGATGTCGTTCGCGCCGGGGAAGCGGCATGCCATGCCGACGATCGCGATGGGTTCGGAAGCCGGAACGGTCATGTTTCGCGCTGCCAGCGGGGCGGGGAGAGGGATCGGAGATTGTCATGGAGTGACGAAATCTCTAGCGTGGTATTCCCATACGATAGCTGTCCGGCGTAGGCGAGGACAGCAACCCCACGCCCGTGCGGACATGCCCTATCTGATCGCTGCCCTCCTGGCCCTGGCCGCCGGTCCGCTCGTTGACGCGGGCGCGCGAGGCCGCCGCGGGTTCATCCCCGTGCTCGACGGCCTGGTCATGTTGGCGATTCCGGGATTGATCTTCCTGCAGTTCGTGCCGACCGCGGCACAGGACGGGGACTGGGGCGTTCTCATCGCCCTCCTGGCGGGCTTCGCGCTGCCCGTCGTGGCGGAGCGGACAACAAGCCGCGCCGGCGCGAGGGCGCATCGCTGGGCGCTCGTGGCCGGTCTCACCGGCTTCCTGGTCCACTCCGCGCTGGACGGCGCGGCCATCGCGACGCTTCCGGCCAGCGCTCCCCCCTCCCTCGGCCTGGCCATTGTCATTCACCGTCTACCCGTGGGCATCGCGGTGTGGTGGCTGGTCGCGCAGGAGATCGACCGTCGGGCAGGCGTCGCCGTGCTCGCCGGACTTGTGGCCGCCACCGTCGTCGGTTACGCGATCCTTGTTGGCGGCGATCCCCAGCTCCTCGCCGCGTCCGGCGGCCTGACGCTCTACCAGGCTGCCGTCGGCGGATCGCTTGTGCATGTCGTGATCCACCAGCGCGGGCGGACTCTGTCCCGGCTCGACCGTCGCCGGGAAGGGTGGGGAGCGATCGTCGCCCTGGCCTTGCTCCTGGCCGTCTTCGTTCTGGACACGGACGCCTCCACACACGGCCCGGCGAGCTTCCTGTCGCGGCTCTACGTGCTCAGCGCCGAGAGCGCGCCGGCTCTGCTTCTGGCCTATCTCTGCGCGGGACTGCTCAGTGCGTTCCTGCCGCAGCGGTCCGTGCGCTGGATGGGGCGGGGCGGGGCGGTGTCGCAGGCCGGCCGGGGCATGGCGATCGGCTTGCCGTTTCCGATCTGTTCGTGCGGGGTCGTGCCGCTCTACCGAAGTCTCGTGCAGAAAGGCGCCCCGCCGGCTGCGGCGATGGCCTTCCTGGTCGCCACACCCGAACTCGGTCTCGACGCGGTCCTCCTCTCGATCCCCCTGCTGGGGCCTCAGGTCACCGTGCTGCGGCTCGTCACGGCGGCCCTCGCTGCGATTCTGGTGGGATGGTTGGTGGGGGGCAGGTTGAAGGCCGCCGATCGTGTTGCCGAGTCGAGCGCTGCAGCCGACGAGCAGGCGGGCACGCTGCACCGCCTTGCCGCCGCCCTGCGCACGGGTACCGGGGACGTGGTCAACCATACGGCACCGTGGATCCTGCTCGGTCTCGGCGTCGCCGCGCTCGTCACTCCCCTCCTGGAGAGCGGATGGCTGGGGAGCCTGCCCCCTGTCGCGGATGTCTTCCTCTTCGCCCTTCTGGGTTTCCCGACGTACGTCTGCGCGGCCTCGGCGACGCCGCTGGTGGCCGCCTTTCTTGCAACCGGGTTGTCCCCGGGCGCGGGCATCGCCTTCCTCATCACGGGACCGGCCACCAACATCTCCACCCTGGGGCTGGTGAGCAGCCTGCACGGGAGACGCGCGGCCGTAGCCTTCGCCGCGGTCATGGTGACCTTCGCGGTCGCGGCCGGCGTCGCGATCAACGCCACGTTCGGCGCCCTTGGCGTACCGTCGCTGGCGGCGCTGATGGAAGAGACTCCCAGCCTCCTTCAGCAGACCAGCCTCATTCTTCTCGCCGGACTCTTCCTCCGGTCGATGGTCCGGCGCGGCCTACGGTCCTTTGTGGGCGAGCTTCGAGAAGGGCTGGGCTGGTCTCACTAGCAGAGCGGTGCCGTCACGGAACGGCTGCGGCTGCGCCACTCATAGGGCGGATGGCCAAGGCTTGCCAGCGCGCACGGACTCCCCGTCCCGGTGTGGTCCCCTCGGTCCCAGATCGGAAATGGCGAGAGGCGCGTGTTGGCGGCCCGCTTCATGAAGCCGTGAGAATAGGCCCGAATGTGCGTACCCCTGCTGTACACCTCGACCATGTACAGCTGGCTGGTCGGCATGGATTCCAGCTGGGCCCAACCCCCGAGCAATGGGAACTCATCGAGATAGACGGTAGGGACGACCCTGGCACCCCGGTAGTAGATGCACCTGCCGACGCCGCAAGGGGTCGTAAACATGCCCGCGCGCGAGTCCAGGAAGTCGGCGACCGACCAGTGGCCGCTGTTGACCAGGGCATCCTCGTTGTAGGCGCGGGCAGCGGTTGCCGCGCTTCGCCGCCGACGCTCAAAGCGGTCCATGACGATCGCGAGACCTTCCAGCAGAATGGGCTCGGGCATTACCCGAAGGCTGACCGGATTGCCCGATGTGTCGGCCTCGACCCGTACCGAATGCGTCGCGTACCCGAGCCGCTCCACCGTGACGAGATGGATCCCGGCTCCGATCTCGCACAGCAGAAAACGACCGCTGTCGGTTGTGAGCCACGCCCAATCCGACTCCTCGACCGATACGTAGGCGCCCGCCACCGGCACGTCGGTTCCGCCATCGAGCACCACCCCCACGATCCCGGCCTGGCCATCGCTGCAAACGGGCTGCTGCTCCTGCCCGCTGGCGAGCCCCGCGGACAGGGAAAGGATGCCCCATGACAGGAACCCCATCGTACGAGGAAGCGGTCTTGACATCGGCCGGACCTTGGGTTGGCAGGGTTTGAGTGCATGACACGGACGGTTTCCATATACCCCAGGGGAGCCCTGCCGTTCCGCAGTCCCGAGGGTCCCGCCCAGCCCTCAGCGCGGCGCGGGCGCCTCATGAAGGGCGGCGGGCCGCCGTGGCGCCTACTTGCGAGCGTTTGCCGCCTCGCAGCAGCTTCCGCTTCCGTCCTTCTCATCGACCGTCATCCGACCGGAGCACGAAGATCATGACGCGCCGCCCCCCGACCCATATGGCCGCCACCCTTGTCGCCGCCGCCCTCCTCGCCCTCCTCCCCGCCGCCGCCGCCCCCCAGTTCGTCGAACCGGGACCCGACCGCGCGGAAGGCGACGGCCCCTTCGACCGCCTCGTCATCCGCGGCGCGATCGTCATCGACGGCACGGGCGCGCCACCCCGCGGCCCCGTCGACATCGTCATCGAGGGCAACCGGATCACGCAGATCGCGGGTGTCGGCTACCCGGGCCTGCCCATCGACGAATCCCGTCGCCCGGCCGCCGGCGACCACGAGATCGACGCACACGGGATGTACGTCATGCCCGGGCTGGTCGACCTGCACCTCCACACCGGCGGCCTCCCCAAGACCCCCCGGGCCGAGTACGTCTACAAGCTGTGGATGGCCCACGGGGTCACCGCCGGGCGCGGCATCGAGTACGGGCCGGTCGACTTCTCGCTCTCCGAACGTGATCGCGCCAACAACAACGAGATCACCGCGCCCCGCATGTTCGTCTACCAGCGTCCGGGGCAGGGGTGGGACCAGGGCTCCGTACGGACCCCGGAGCAGGCGCGCGCATGGGTGCGCTGGGCGCACGAGCGGGGGATCGACGGGATCAAGTTCGTGGCCTACCCGCCCGAGATCATGGAAGCGCTCCTCGACGAGGCCCGACAGCTCGACATGGGCAGCGTGGCCCACCTCGCCCAGCTCGGCGTCGCGCAGATGAACGCCGTCGACGCCGCGCGGCTCGGGCTCGGCGCCGTCACGCACTTCTACGGGCTCTTCGAAGCGCTCTACGACGACCACGACGTGCAGCCCTGGCCGTCGGACATGAACTACGCCAACGAGCAGCACCGCTTCGGCCAGGTCGCGGCCCAGTGGGATCTGATCCACCCGCAGGGCAGCGACGAGTGGAACGCCATGCTGGAGGAACTGCTGTCGTACGACGTCATCCTCGACCCCACCATGACCGCCTACCTGGCGAGCCGCGACGTGATGCGCGCCCGCACGGCCGAGTGGCACGAGAAGTACACGCTCCCCAGCCTGTGGGACTTCTACGAACCCAGCCGCGAGAACCACGGCTCCTACTACTACGACTGGACCAGCCACGACGAGATCAGGTGGAAGAACTTCTACCGCGTCTGGATGGACCTCCTCGACGACTACAAGGACATGGGCGGCCGGGTCACCGTGAGCTCCGACGCGGGGTTCATCTACAATCTGTTCGGTTTCTCGACAATCGAGGAAATGGAACTCTTGCAGGAGGCCGGCTTCCACCCGCTGGAAGTCATCCGCGGCGCGACGATGCACGGCGCCGAGGCCATCTTCGACCCCAAGGGCCGGATGCCCGAGTTCGGGATCGTCCGCGAGGGCCTCCTGGCCGACCTGGTCATTGTGCCGGAGAACCCGGTCAACAACCTCAAGGTCCTCTACGGCACCGGCCACGAGCGTCTCAACCCCGACACCGGCGTCAAGGAACGCATCGGCGGCGTCAAGTACACGATCAAGGACGGGATCGTCTATGACGCCAGGCAGCTGCTCGAGGACGTGGCGCGAATGGTGGAGGAGCAGAAGAAGCAGCGGGCGGCGGCGTCGGGCGGGTGAGCGCGGCGGGGGGCTTGAGGGGTTCGTCCTGGCTGGCGGTCCGGATTGCGGCCGCTATCGCCCTTGTCGTCGTGCCCTTCGGTTACGCCGTTACCGGGGTCCGGACGGATGTCCTGATAGGAGCTGGCTGCGGGCTGGCGATCGGTGTGGGGATCGGCCTCCGGGGAGGCTCGCAAAGCGGTCCGTGGATCGGCATTCTGGTCGGGTCGATCGTGGGAATCGCCGCCGCGCTGATCGCCGGCGCGGTTCCCTGGAACGGATGGGGGGTTCTCATTCCGCCCATTCTTGCCCTGGCGGTCGGCTTGATCGACGGGCTCGGCGGGTCATCGCTCTCCGGGTATCGGGACATGATCCGGGAGACGTTCATCCTGTCTGTCCTGTTTGCCCTGGGACTCCTGCCCGCCACGATTGTGATGGGCCAGGTGGGTGCAGCGTCGGCCCCCATCCTATCGGTGCCTTTGGTCGCGCTGATCGCCGGGATCCTCAGCCACCGCCGCGAGGGATGGCGGGACGCTCGTCCACCCCGGCTGCTGCTCCTGGCGTTGGCCGCGCTGCTTGTCCTGTTGGCCTTCCTGGGGGAGAACGAGGTCAGCGGGGTCTCGGGCATCGTTGCCGTCCTGATCATTGTCCTTATCACGGCCGTCGCGCTGGTAGCACTCCCGGCGGCCGCGTTTCTCCTGGGGCGCACCGCCATCACATGGCTCCAACCCCGGCTTCGGGTGTACGCCTACCTCGCCGACTACCTGCGCGTCATGTGGGTCCCGATCGGCGGGTTCGCGGTCGGCTACCTGAGCATCATCGTCCTCTTCTCCGGGTTCTACGGGATGCTCGAGCACTTTCGCCCAGGCGCGTTTGGGGGCGCTGGAGCCGGGATCGACGACTGGTTGTCCTTCGCGTTCTTCACCGCACTCGGCCAGGACTTCACGAGCGTCACCCCGGTTTCACTCGGCGCGAGGGTGCTCGTCGGCACCCATCTCATCCTCTCGGCGGGCTGGGCGCTCGTGTTGTTCGCGGCGGTGATGTCGTCCATCGGGCCGAAGCTGGACCGGATCGCGCGGCGCCACGCGAAGGAAGACGACAGCGCTGTCGATACGTCATGAGTGATACGACTTCGCGGGTTGCTACGACCGAGGCTGCCGGGCCGGCAGCGAAGCCGCCGCTCTGGACCCCGTCGCGGGAACGTTTGCGCGCAAGCAACCTGGTTCACTTCGCGGCCTGGCTGGCAGGGTCCGGCCACGATCCCGAGGACGGGGCCGCGGCTCCTTCGGCGTCGGTGGCGGAGCCGTCGCGTCGTGCCGCGGAGCCGCCCCACGATCCCCAGCGCGGCTACGACGCCCTCTGGCGCTGGTCGATCGAGCAGCAGGAGGCCTTCTGGAGCGCACTGTGGGACTGGTGCGGCATCGTGGGCGACAAGGGTGGCCGCGTTCTTGTGCCAGGCGATGACATGCCCGGCGCCCGCTACTTCCCGGACGCGCGGCTCAACTTCGCCGAGAACCTCCTGCGCCGCCGCACCGACGACCCCGCCATCATCGCCTGGGCCGAGGACGGCCGGCGCCGGGTGGTGAGCTGGCGGGAGCTGCACGACCTTACCTCCCGGCTCGCCCAGGCCATGCGCGACGCGGGCGTGCGACCCGGCGACCGCGTCGCCGCGCTGCTTCCCAACGTGCCCGAGGCCGTCGTGGTGCTGCTGGCGGCAACCTCGATCGGCGCGGTCCTCTCCACCGCCTCACCCGACTTCGGGGTACGCGGCGTGATCGACCGCTTCGGCCAGGTCGGCCCGCGCCTCCTCTTCGTCACGGACGGGTACAGCTACCGCGGCAAGCGCTTCGAGACGCTCGCCCGGGTTCCGGGCATCCTCGAGGGGCTTCCCACCGTCGAGCGCACGGTGGTGGTGCCGAACCTCGGGGAGGCCGCGACGGACGCCCGCGGACCGGACCGCACCGTCCCGTTCGACACCTTCATCCGCCCCTTTGCGGCCAGCGAGATCGAATTCACGAGGCTTCCCTTCGATCATCCCCTCTACATCCTCTTCTCCTCGGGCACCACGGGCGTGCCCAAGTGCATCGTCCATCGCGCGGGCGGCGTGCTGCTGCAGCACATCAAGGAGCACCAGCTCCACTGCGACATCAGGGCCGGCGACCGGGTCTTCTACTTCACCACGCTGGGCTGGATGATGTGGAACTGGCTGGTCTCGGCGCTGGCGTCGGAGGCGACGATTCTGCTCTGGGACGGGTCGCCCGTGCACCCGGACAACGAGGCTCTCTTCGACTTTGCCGACGCCACCGGCATGACGCTGATGGGCACCTCGCCCGGCTTCCTGGAAGCGCTTCGCAAGTCGGGGTTCACCCCGCGGGAGAGCCACGATCTTTCGTCTCTGCGGACGCTGCTGTCCACCGGCTCGCCCCTCGCGGAAGCGGGCTTCGAGTACGTGTACGAGCACGTCAAGCGCGACGTGCACCTCGTGTCCATTTCGGGCGGCACCGATCTCTGCGCCTGCTTCGTGGGCGCCATTCCCGGCCGGTCCGTGCGTCCCGGCGAGATCCAGGGCCCCGTCCTGGGGATGGCCACCGATGTCTTCGCGCCCGACGGCACGCCGCTGGACGCGGGCAAGGGCGAACTGGTCTGCACCCGGCCGTTCCCGTCGCTCCCCCTCGGATTCCTGAACGACGATGACGGGTCGCGCTACCACGGCACCTACTTCGGGCGCTTCCCGGGGGTGTGGCACCACGGCGACTACGCGGAGAAGACGGATTCGGGCGGCTACATCATCCACGGCCGCTCGGACGCGACACTGAACGTGCACGGGGTACGGATCGGCACGGCCGAGGTGTATCGCCCGGTGGAGGCGATGGACGAGGTGGCCGAGGCACTCGCGATCGCGCAGCGCCACGGCGAGGGCACGCGCATGGTGCTCTTCGTGCGGCTGGTCCCCGGCGCCGTGCTGGACGCGGCGCTGCGGCGATGCATACGCGCCGCACTTCGGACGCAGGCGAGTCCCCGTCACGTGCCGGCCAGGATCGTCGAGGTCGAGGACATCCCGCGCACGCGCAGCGGCAAGATCGTGGAGCTGGCGGTGCGGGAGGTCGTGCATGGCGAGGCGGTCAAGAACGTGGAGGCGCTGGCCAATCCGGAAGCGCTGGAACACTTTCGAGGCCGGGTGGAGTTGGAGGGGTAGGAGGGAGCAGGACCACCACCCCTTTCCCTCAACACCCCGATTGCGCCAATTGTCCCAGTAGCACGGCCTTTCCGGCACGGTCCTGGTACCGTGTCCGCGACACTTCTTTCCTTTCTGGAGGACTTCATGAGAGCGATTCCTGCCTCGCCGGGCCTGGCAGTCCACGGACTGCTCACTCTGCTCGTTGCGGGTGGAGCGACGGCCCAGCAGGCCAACCGTACCCAACCCGTCGAGGGCATCCGGGACAACGGCACCGGTTATCACGCGCTGGTCGGAGCCCGTGTGGTCACGGCTCCGGGACAGGTTCTGGACGATGCCACCATCGTCGTCCGCGACGGGCTCATCCAGAGCGTGGGGCGCGGCGACGACGCCCCGGCGGGCGCCCGGGTGTGGGACCTGGCCGGGCTTACCGTGTATCCCGGCTTCATCGATGCCCACGCCGACCTGGGAATGGACGACGTACCCGAGGGTGGCGATGTGGGGCCGACACACTGGAACCCCCAGGTCCGTGCCTGGTTCAGTACGACTTCGAACTTCCAGGACGACGCCGACCGCCGCGCCGCCTTGCGCTCCCAGGGGTTCGGTACGGCGCTCGTGGTGCCCAAACAGGGGATCTTCCGGGGGACCGCGTCCGTCGTGAACCTCGGCGATGCCGGGGTCCGGGAGCGCGTGCTTCGCGCCGACCTGGCCCAGGCCATCGGGTTCCAGCGCTCGTTCGAGCTGGGCGGCTCGTACCCCAACTCGACCATGGGAACGATCGCTCTCCTCAAGCAGACGTTCATGGACGCCGGCTGGTACGTGCGGGCGTGGGATGCGTACGAGGCCGGCGGTCGCGCATTTCTCCCGCCGGAGACGAGCGAGGCGCTGGCGGCGCTGGAGGATGCGGCAGAGGGGCGTCAACCCGTCGTCTTCGAGACCGGCAGCGAAGAGGAGTACCTCCGCGCCCACAAGCTGGCCACGGAATTCGGCCTGACCCCGTGGTTCCGGGGCAACGGTCAGGAACACCGCATCATCGACGTGCTGCGGGGACGCACGGAACCTCTGATCGTGCCGCTGGATTTCCCGGATGCGCCCGACGTCGATGATCCCGAGTCGGCCCTTAACGCCACGCTCGCCGATCTGCGCGACTGGTACCTCGCCCCGACGAGCCCCGCTCAGCTGGCGGATGCGGGAGTTGCCTTCGCGATTACGGCGGACGGTCTCTCGTCGCTGAACGAGTTCCTGCCCAATCTGCGCATTGCCGTGGCTCGGGGCCTGTCGGCGGCCGATGCCCTGGCAGCCCTCACCACCACCCCCGCTTCCTGGCTCGGGATCGATCGCACCCACGGGACGATCGCCGAGGGCATGGTCGCCAATCTCGTGGTGAGCGAGGGCGATCTCTTCACGGAGGAGGCCACGGTCCGCGACGTCTGGGTCGAGGGGCGGGTCTACGGTGTCACGCGCCCCGCCCAGGTCGATCCGCGGGGGACGTGGCGCATCACCTCCGACGACGAGTGGGGCTTCGACGCCGTGCTCCGACTGGAGGGCACGCTGAACCGGCTCCGCGGGAGCATCGAGCTCGCCGCCGGCCCCGGTGATCCCGACGGCGTGCGGATCGATCTCGGGTCGGCCAGCGTCGTGGCCGAGACCGGGCGGATCGAGGTCCGTTTCGACGGCGAGCAGATGGACTATCAGGGCACGGTCCTCGTCGCCGGTTCGGTGAGCGGCGACGAATTCTACGGCTGGACGTCGCTCCCCAACGGGGCGGACCCGTCCTTCCGCGGCACCCGGACGGAAGCCTTCGAGGGCGCGGCGCGGGGTACGGTCGCCATGGACGTTCCGGAACTCGACCTGCCCTTCATCCGGCCCATGATGGAGTACGGCCGGACCTCGATGCCGGACCAGCCCGCGGCGGTGGTCGTGCGCAACGGCACCGTGTGGACCCAGGGTCCCGAGGGGCGCCTGGACGATGCGGACCTCCTGGTCGAGGCCGGCAGGGTGGTCGCGGTGGGCCCGGACCTCGAGGCTCCCCGAGGCGCCGTGGAGATCGATGCCGCTGGCAAGCACGTCACGCCGGGTCTCATCGATCCCCACATCCACTCGGGGGTCAGCTCGGTGAACGAGAGCGGATTCGCCATCGTCCCCGAAGTCCGGATGGGGGACGTGGTCACCCACAACAACATCTGGATGTACCGTCAGGTCGCGGGCGGGCTCACGACCGCCCACATCAAGCACGGTTCAGCCAACCCGATCGGGGGCGAGAACGTCTTCGTGAAGATGCGCTGGGGAGCCCTGCCCGAGGAGCTGAAGCTCGAGGACGCTCCCCGGACCGTGAAGTTTGCGCTGGGGGAGAACCCGAAGCGACGTCAGGGCCGGTATCCCGACACGCGCATGGGGACGCAGGAGATCATCCGCGACCACTTCATGGCCGCGCGCGACTACGAGCGCGAGTGGCAGCGGTGGGAGGAGAGTGGGGAGGGACTGCCCCCGCGGCGCGATCTGCGCATGGAGTCGATCCTCGACATCCTGAACCAGGAGCTCCTCATCTCGTCGCACGGCTACCGCGCGGACGAGTTTCTCGCGCTCGTGCGGCTGGCCGAGGAGTTCGGCTTCCGTGTACAGACGCTGCAGCACGGCGTCGAGGCGTACAAGATCGCCCCCGAGCTGGCGGCATCGGGCGTCGCGGCGGTGGTGTGGAGCGACTGGGGTGCCTTCAAGCTCGAGGCCTACGACGCCACGCTGTACAACGCCCGGATCCTCATCGAGGCCGGTGTGGTGACATCGCTGCACTCGGACAACAGCGAGATCGCGAGCCGAATGAACTGGGAGGCCGGCAAGCTGCTGCGCACCGGGCTCACCGAGGAGCAGGCCCTCTCGACCGTGACCAACGGCTCGGCGAAGGCCATGGCCATCGATGATCGCGTAGGCTCGCTGGAGCCCGGCAAGGACGGGGACTTCGTGGTCTGGAGCGGCAATCCGCTGTCGCAGTTTACCCGTGCGGAGCAGACCTGGGTCGACGGCCGGCGCTACTTCTCGCTGGACGAGGACGCGGCCATGCGGGAACGGATCGACCGCGAGCGCACACAGCTCATCCAGGCCATCCTATCGGCCGAAGGGAGCAACTGAAATGACAACGACGAAGCGAGGAATCATGACGGGAGTCCTGTCCCGAGCCGGCGGCGCGGCCGCCCTGATCCTGGCCACGACCGTGGCCGCCGCCCTTGTACCCTCGGTGGGGGGTGCGCAGGTACGGATGACGGTCCCTCCACAGTCCGAGCCGGTGGCGCTGCAAGGCGCCACGATCCACACGGTCACCGCGGGGGTGATCGAGAACGGCACCATCCTCTTCGAAAACGGGGTGATCACCGCGGTTGGGACCGATGTCCAGATCCCGGCGGGGGCCCGTGTGGTTGACGTCTCGGGGAAGCACATCTATCCGGGCCTGATCGACGCGTACAGCACGGTGGGAATCAGTGAGATCGGTGCCGTGGGTGTGTCCAGCGACGTGAACGAGCTGGGTGATTTCAACCCCAACGTGCGCGCCGAGGTGGCGGTCAACGCCGAGAGCCGGCACATCGGCACGACGCGTTCCGCGGGGGTGCTCGTGACGCTCAGCACACCCGGGGGCGGTCTCATTTCGGGAATGTCGTCGGCGATGAATCTGGAGGGGTGGAGCTGGGAGGAGATGTCGATGGAATCCTCTGCCGCCCTGAACGTGAACTGGCCCAATCCCAACCCCGGCCGCTTCCGCGGGTTCGGGGGCTTCAGGCCCGGGCCGCAGCAGGAACGGCCGAGCTATGAGGAACAGGTGGAGGAGCTCAAGGACTTCTTCGCCGAGGCCCGTGCCTACCGCGACGCCGCCGCGGCGGACGAAGTGGTGCGCAGCGACTCCCGCTACGCCGCGATGATCCCGGCGCTGGACGGGGACATTCCCGTTGTGGTCGCCGCCGACGGCGCAGCCCAGATCAACGACGCCATCACGTGGGCCCGGGAGGAGGGCGTCCGGCTCGTCATTCGTGGAGGCCGCGACGCGATCCACGTGGCCGACAGGCTTGTGGCCGACGACGTTCCGGTGATCCTCACCTCGACGATGGCTGCGCCCGGCCGCGCCTACGAAGGCTACGACGGCGCCTACACCATGCCCGCGCGGTTGCACGAGGCAGGGGTGCGTTTCGCCATCTCCGGGGGCTCCGGTGCGCTGTACACGAACCGTCTGCCCTGGGAGGCGGGCGTGGCCGTCGCCTTCGGGCTGCCCGAGGAGGAAGCGCTCAAGGCAGTGACCATCAACGCTGCAGAGTTCATGGGGATCGCGGACCGGGTCGGTTCGCTGGAACCGGGCAAGCAGGCCACCCTGCTCATCACCACGGGAACCCCCCTGGACATGACCAGCCAGATCGAGCAGGCCTACATCGAGGGCCGCGAACTCGACATGATGGACATCCAGAAGTGGTTCTTCGAGAAGTACATGACCAAGGTCATGCAGAGGATGCGGCTGGTGATGTAGGGGGATGGTCGGAGTTTGTCCGCCACATCAAGGCTGAAGTGGCGGACAAACGACGGCCGCGGACGGCAAGGAGCCCGGCTCCTAGATCTTGTTCCGCAGCCAGTCCAGTACGAGGCGCAGGAGGCGCTTCAGAATCTGGGCCATGAACTGTGTCCTCCTCGGGGGTTGCCCATTTGTACGGCGCGAGACCCGGCAAAGGTTCACCCGGGAGCCGCCGGGCGCCAGCCCGGGCGGCGGCGAAGAGGTCTACCGGCTTCTTCCGGCCTTCCCTTCCATGGCCTCGAAAAACGCCCGGTGATTCGCCAGGATCCGCCCGGTTTCCTCCGGGTCGGGCTCCAGCGTGTCGACGCCCCGCTCGAAGGTGCCTCCCAGCAGAATCCCGTCCGTCCGGGGGAACATGTACTGGCTGCCCCCCGTCGAGAATCGCCCGCCGCCGATGCTCAGATAGTCGACGGCGGCCTGAGGCCTCAGCACGACCAGCTGTCCCTTGATCGGGGTCAGCGCGTCGTCGCCGAAGAGCGCCTTCGCACCCAGTCCCGTACAGTTCACGATGATGGGCTCGGGTAGCGCCGCCAACTGACGGCGGTCGGCGACTTCGCCCACGACGACCCTCCCTCCGGCGATGCGGAAGTCTCGCATGAGAGCCCGGAGGTAGCGCGGTGGCTCGATGAACATGGTCGCGACCCGGCGGGCGTGGCGGGTGGGGAACGGGTGCTCGTCGCCTTCGAGCTCCTGCCATTCGGGGTAGAGATCCCGGATCCGCGAGGCGTATCCCCGGCCGGACTGGCGCCGCTCGCCGACGAAGTAGTTGTCGATCCAGCGGACCCCGTAGTCGGGGCCGACCAGGTTCTGGAAGTGGCGGTAGGCGAGGCGGGCGGCGCGCTCGAACTGATCCCCGAAGGGACCGTCCAGGTTGTCCGACACGGTCGACGGCGACCATTGGGCGCCGGCCATGTTCGAGGTGGTGTTCGACGGGAGGTCACGGGTACGGATGGTCACGGTGCGGCCGCGCCGCTGCAGCAGCCGGGCCGTCGCGAGTCCGACGGCACCTGCTCCGAGCACGGCCACATCGCCCTCGCTCCCGCTGTCGGTCACAAGCTCCGCCGCCATGTCGGCCGTGCCCCAGGAGAGGGTCACGCCGCCACCGCCATGGCCGTAGTTGTGGACGAGCAGCTTCGACCCGAAGCGCTCGGCCCGCACCACGAATCCGTCGGCGCGGTAGGGCCGCAGGCCGGCAACCTCGCGTATGACGCGGTCGCGTGACACCCTCACCGGCCTGACGGGCGCGCGTGGCGCAGCGGCGAGCCAGGGCTTCCCGCGCGGCGATGCACAGGCGGCCGCCCAACCGGCGACCAGGGCTCCGCCCGCGAGTCTCAGCCAGCGACGCCGGTCCACCGCCGGCGAGAGGCGGCCGAGGACGTCCGTGGGCGGCCGGTGGTTGCCCGGAACCCTCACCGCGCCAGCCGCTAGACGATCACCAGCTCCGTCGTGATGTCGATGCATTTGTGCAGCGTCCGGTAGACCGGACAACGCATGGGGTGGAGAGACAGCGCCCGTTGAAGGGTCGCCTCGTCCGCGCCCGCGGCCTTCAGCAGGTACTTCACATGAATGGTGCGTATGACGAGGACGCCGTCATCCTTTCCGACCCCGCCGCTGACCTCCGCGGTGAGGTTGCCGTCCGACGCTCCGATCCCGCGTGCCTCCAGCACGCCTCCGAAGGTGCCGACCAGTCAGCCGCCGGTAGCGGCGATCACATAGTCGAGGGTCGTGGTGGTCTCGTTTTGGGGGTGGACTCCATAGTGCTCGGCGATCGCGCCGTGAACGCCGAACTCCACCGGACCATCGTGAGCCGGCAGGTACGCCAGCCGATGCGGGCCGCGGGTGCGTTCGATCCGGACGTTGCCTTCGTAAACGATGTTGCTCATCGGTTGGGGACTCCGTTTTGCAGGGGTGATTCGCAGGGTGAGGGGTGACAGGTTCGTCAGGCAGGCCACAGCCAGCCGAAGACGCTCGCCGTCAGTAGCGCGTAGACGAGACCGTCGAGCGCGTGCTTGAAGGCGACCGACCCGGGCAGGCCGAACCAGATGCTCTCCTGGAAGCCGATGAAGCCGTGGGCCATGAACGCCGCCAGGCCGGTGATCCGGAAAACGGCGAGGAAGCCCGCACCGGCGCCCAGGGAGATGGAGGCGACGAAGGCGACGAAGACGCCGACCACGAGGTAGAGCACGAGTGACTTGGCCATCGCCGTACGCATGTCGAGTACCGATTCGCCGTCTCGCACGCGCAGAATGCCCACCGGACCCTGGCGGACCCTCTCCCTGTACTCGGCGGAGTCTTCCTCCGCTCCGTCCGCCCACGGGAACACGTACATGCCGGGGCCGGCGCCGCAGCTGCGGATGGCGTCCAGGAAGGTGCCCTCGTCCTCGACCCGGGCGAAGTCCTTCTTGTGATGCGGCATGACCATCCAGACCATGGCGCTCACCACGAAGACCACAACGCCGGACAGGACGATCGGCAGCCACAGGGCGGCGATCGGTATCATTGGTGCTCCTTTGCTGGACCGTGAACCGCCGGGGACAATAGTGTTCGGAGGACATATGGGCCAGATTGGGAGGCGCGCCGACGTGGTGCGCGGGCCGGAACCGATCCGTGACCGGGTGCGATCGAGAGGTGGAACCATGGAGACGATGTCCAGCCGGGTGTCGAGAGGGCGAGGCCGGAGACTGACGGCGGTGGTGCTGGCGGGGCTGGGTCTGGCCGCCATCGGGCCGGAAGCGGCCGGCGCTCAGACGGACCCGATGGTCCTGCAGATCATCGACGAGGCCGACCGCCTCATGCGGGGCGAATCGAGCACGGGCAGGCTGCGGATGGAGATCGACACCGAGAACTGGTCGCGCTCTCTGGAGATGAGCGTCTGGTCGCTCGGCACGGACTACTCGCTGATCCGCGTGGAGAGTCCCCGTCGCGAGGCCGGCACCGCGACCCTCAAGGTCGAAAACGAAGTCTGGAACTACCTGCCCCGCGCCGACCGGACCATCAAGATTCCTCCTTCGATGATGCTCGGTTCCTGGATGGGCTCCCACGTCACCAACGACGATCTGGTAAAGGAGAGCCGCCTCGTCGAGGACTACGACATCGTCATCTCCTTCGAGGGCGACCGGGACGGCGAGGACGTGTGGGAGTTCACGCTGACCCCCAAGCCCGAGGCGCCGGTGATCTGGGGCCGGATCGAGCAGGCGATCCGCAAGCGGGACCGCATGCCGCTCTGGGCGCGCTACTACGACGAGGATGGCACCCTGGCCCGGACGATGTCCTTTGCGGACTTTCAGGTGCTCGGAGGCCGGACGGTCCCGACGCGAATGGTCATCGAGCCCGGCGACGGCGAAGAGCGCACCGTGGTCACCTACCTGGAACTCGACTTCGACGTGGGCCTCGACGAGGACTTCTTCAGCTTGCGGAATATGCGGGCTCGTCAATGAGTCCACGTTGAGGGGCGATTGACCTGATGAACCGCGTCGGCAACGTGATGTGGTGGCGGATGGCGTGGCGGAACCTGTGGCGAAACCGTCGCCGCACCTTGCTGACGGCTTCCGCGCTCTCCTTCGGATTCGTGGCGTCGGTTGTCATGATCGCCTTCATGGACGGGATGATGGAGGAGCTCATCTCGAACGGGACCCGCGTGGTGACGGGTCAGGTGCAGATTCACGCGCCGGACTACCGGCCCGAGCGGAACATCCACGACACGATGGGGGGCCGCGAAGGGGTCGATGTGGGTGCACTCGTCGCGGCGGTGGAGGGACAGGCCGGGGTTGCCGGAGCGGCACCGCGACTGTACGGCGGGGGGCTGGTGAGCTCCGGGGACGAGACGGTGGGGGCCGTGCTGATGGGGATGGTGGCGTCGCGGGAAGAAGCAGTCAGCCGATTCGGGCATGCCATGGTCGCGGGGCGGATGCCGGGGCCGGGCGAGATCGTGGTGGGCGACGCAATGGCTGAAACGGTGGCGGTCGACGTAGGCGACGAGGTGGTCCTGGTGGCTCCCGCGGCGGACGGCTCGATCGGCAACGATCTCTTCACCGTGTCGGGAATCTTCCACGTCGGCGTCGGGGGTTTCGACGACAGCTACGCCTTGCTGGACATGGGGTCGCTCCACGAGCTGATGGCGATGAGCGCCGGCCGCATCCACGAGGTGGCGGTATCGGTGGAGCGCATCCGGGACGCGGACGCCGTGGCGGCGCGGGTGGCCGAGGCCGTGGAAGAAATTTCGCCGGGCCTGCTCACGGAGTCATGGTCGGTCTTGCAGCCGCAGCTCCACTACGTGACGAGCATGGCCCGCGCGATGAACGGCATCGTCGCGCTAATGATCTTCGGGATGGCGATCTTCGGGGTCGCCAACACCATGCTCCTCGCAACCTTCGAGCGCCGCAGGGAGTTTGCGGTCGCGCGGGCGCTCGGGACATCGGGCGGTGCGGTGGGCAGGATCGTCGTCTACGAAGGCCTCCTCCTCGGCCTGGTCTCCCTCGGGGCGGGAGGCCTCGTCGCGGGACCGATCCTCGTCTACCTTCACGGCAACCCCATCGACCTCAGTTCCTTCGTCGGGACCTACTCCTTCGTGGGTTCGGCGGTCCGCCCCCTGCTCACGGTCGCGTTTTCCTGGCAGGGACCCCTGGCCAGCGCCGTCGCGCTGGTTGGCACCGGAGTCGTCTCCGCTCTGATCCCTGCGTGGCGTGCCGTCCGCGTCCCGCCCGCCGACTCATTGGCGGCCCGCTGATGGTCCGTTTCGGTACCCTTTGGTGGCTCGCCCTGCGCAATCTCGGCCGGGAGTTGCGGCGCAGCACGCTGACGGCGCTGGCGATGGCGCTGGGGTTGGCGCTGCTGATCGTTTCGCGCACGCTCTCGGATGGGGCGCACGAGGACTGGATCGACTCGGGCGTGCGGCTCGGAGCGGGCCACGTGACCTTCAATGGCCCCGGCTACAGGGACAGCGAGAGCCTCGATGACCGCCTTACGGCCGCTCAGGTCGACGCGTCGCTGGCGGCGGCCGCGGACGTACGGATTCCTTCTCCTCCGGTGACGACGGTCAGGGTTGCCACCCGCGGTTTGGCGTCGTCACCCGACGGGGCGGTTCCGGCGTTGATCCTGGGCGTGGACCCGGACTCCGAACTGGAATTCTCCGGGCTCGGGGAACACGTCGTGGACGGTCGCTACCTGCAGCCCGGCGACCGCCTCCACGCCTTCATCGGCGAGGCGATGGCGGTGCGGCTGGGTCTGCGGACGGGATCCCGCATGGTCCTGACGGCGCAGTCCGCCTCCCACGACATCGAGGGTCAGCTCGTTCGCGTGGCGGGGACCTACCGTACCGGCCTCGAGGCGCTCGACGAGGGGCTCATTCACATTCCGCTCGCGACCGCGCGGGAGTGGCTCGGGGTGGAAGGGGCCACCAGCGTCTCGCTGCTGCTTTCGCACTCGTCTCTTACCGACGAGGCAAGGGGGCAGGCGGAGCGCGCATTGGCCGGCTCCGGCGTGGAGGTCGTGGGGTGGCCGCAGTCGTCGCCGGACCTCTACGCGGCGGTGAAGATCGACGACGGGGGCGACTGGCTCTTCCATTTCATCCTCTTTGCCATCGTGACCCTGGCGATCCTCAACGCCATCTTCATGTCGGTGCTTCACAGGAAACGGGAGATGGGGCTGCTGCGGGCCCTGGGACTGAGCGGCGCCGAAATCGGACGCGTCGTCTACGTCGAGGGCGTGATGTTGACCGCCGTCAGCGGCGTGGCCGGGGTGGCTCTCGGGCTGGCGGTGGTGTGGTTTTTTCTGCGCGACGGCATCGATCTGACGGAGCTCATGCCCGGGGAAATCACCTTCGGGGGCATCGTCTTCAATCCGGTCATGCAACCCGTAATCGAACTTAAGCACCTGGTCCAGAGTGTCTTTTTCACGATGGTGATCGGCCTTTCCGCGTCGCTTTATCCAGCGTGGGAGGCCGCGCGCCTGGACCCGGCCGAATCAGTCAAGGTGGAGTGAGCCCCATGCCGGAATACGCCGTACGCACCGAGGATCTGTGGAAGATCTACCCGCAGGAGCCGCACCCCGTCGAGGCTGTCCGGGGAGTGGGCCTTGACGTGCATGCCGGAGAGTTCGTCGCCATGGCCGGGCCGTCCGGGTCAGGGAAGACGACGGTGCTCAACCTGCTCGGTGGGCTCACGCGTCCCACACGGGGCAAGGTATGGATCAGGGACTCCGAGCTGTCCGGGCTGCCGGACAAGGAGCTGGCGGCGGTTCGGCTTGCGCACATCGGCTTTGTCTTTCAGTCCTACAACCTCCTTCCCGTGCTGACCGCGCTGGAGAACGCCGAATTCACCCTCCTGCTGCAGGGTGTGCCCGCGCGGGAACGCCGTGAACGGGTACGGCGCCTGTTTCGCGAGATCGGACTGGAGGGGCTCGAGGACCGGAAGCCGCCGAAGCTGTCCGGAGGGCAACAGCAGCGCGTCGCCGTGGCGCGAGCGGTCCTGGGGAATCCGGCGCTGGTGCTGGCGGACGAGCCCACGGCGAATCTTGATTCGACCACGGCGGAGGCGCTCCTCGACGTGATGGAGCAGCTCAACCGCGAAAAGGGGACCACCTTCGTCTTCTCGACCCATGATCCAAGGGTGATGGAGCGGGCGGGGAGGTTGATCCGGCTGGTGGACGGCCGCATCGAAGGGACATCGTCCGGTGCGGGGTGGTGAGGTAGCGTCCCGTCGCACCTTCCTGCTGGCCACGCTGCTGGCCGGCGCATGGTTGACGCCGCTCACGGCGCAACAGCAGGGTCTGTCCGGCTACTACCTGAACGTGTTCACGAGCGTGGCGGAAAGTGTGCTCGGGCCGGCTGGAGTGTCGGACTTCCAGCGGCTGCGCGTCATGTGGAACGGGTCATGGGGACCCGTTCGCGTGGATGGTGCCTACGAGCACACCCTGACGTTACGTCAGGCCGGGGCGCCCGGCGCCCAGCTCTTCACGGCGGCCGGCACCGCGTCGGGGGGCGACTGGCTATCCCTGGGCGGCGAGATCGAGTCGGGGGAGCGCGTCGTGTGGCGGCACCGGATCGACCGCCTGAACGCGCGGGTCGACCTTGGCGGCAGCGCCGATCTGGTCATCGGGAGGCAGCCGGTGTCGTGGGCGACGACGCTCATCCTGACGCCGGCCGATCCCTTTTCCCCCTTCGACCCCGCGGACCCCTTCCGGGAGTACCGGATCGGTGTGGACGCGGCCCGGCTGAGGTACTACCGGGGTTCGTTCACGCAGTTCGAGATCGTGGCGCGTCCCGCGCGGGTCGGAGACCGCGAAACACTCACCCTGGTGGGCCGCGCGAGCACCAGCGTCAAGGGCTGGGATCTGGGCGCGTGGGGAGGAGCCGTCCACGACACCTTCGGCGCGGCGGCCTTCCTGAGCGGGTCGGCCGGGCTGTGGGCCCTGCGCGCCGAGGCGGGAGTTCGCGACCTTGACGACCGCCGCGTCGTGCGTGGCACCGTCGGCCTGGACCGGACGTTCCCGGTGGCGGGCCGCGAACTGTACCTCGTGATCGAGTACCAGCGCGACGGCCTCGGGGGGACATCCCCGGCGGGACTGCTGGCCGCCGCCGGGAGCCGTGCGTTCACACAGGGAGAGATGCAGGTGCTCGGTCGGGACGTGGCCGCGCTGCAGCTGTCCTACGCGGTGCATCCCCTCGTCTCCGCCAGCGCGCTCTACCTGGGAAGCCTGCGGGACGGTTCGTTCCTGGTCAGTCCGGGGCTGGGCTACTCGGTGAGCGAGAGTCTGGCGCTCCGTGTCGGGGCGTTCTTCGGGACCGGCGAGGAGCCGGTGCTGGATGGGGCCATGTTGTCGCTCGGCTCGGAGTACGGCGCGCTGCCCCGGGTGCTGTTCGTCTCGTTGAACTGGTTCTTCTAGCGTCGGGCAGCCCGCGTCGATGCCGCGCGCCGCCGCCGGGGCACCGCCAGCACCCGCGCCGCCGCCCATGCCGCCCCGCCCCGGTGGCGTGCCAGCGCCCGGCTCCCGCCCGTCGCCACGGCTTGCCGCGCGGCCTCGTCTCCGAGCCACGCCTCGATCACCGCCATGGGCTCGGCGCTCACGGCGAGCCCCCCTTCCCGGACGAGATCCGCAACGACGCCCGCGAAGTTCTCGTGGTGGGGACCGATCACGGCAGGCTTCCCAAGGGCGACCGGCTCGATCGGGTTCGACCCGCCCATGGGCGTCAGGCTGCGGCCGACGAACACCGCATCGGCAAGCAGATACGCCGCGCCCAGCTCTCCCAGGGTGTCCAGGAGGAAGACGCGCGGGGGGGCGCCGGGCTCACCCCCGCCTTCGCCACCCGGAGCGCCGTTGCTCCGGCGTGGCATCCCGGGGACCAGCGCCGCGACCTCGTCCCAGCGGTCGGGGTTGCGCGGCGCGAGCAGGAGCTGGCACCCGCCCGGGAGACCACGCAGCAGGGCCTCCTCTTCGCCCGGGCCGGTCGACCCGGCCACGATCAGGGGCTGCGACCGGTCGATGCCGAATTGGGCCGCCAACTCCGTGGCCAGTGCGGGACCGGGGTCGCCGAGCACCGCGTCCCACTTCAGGTTGCCGCCCACCTCCACCCGCTCGGCGGGAGCCCCCAGCGCGACAAAGCGGGCGGCGTAGGTTGCGGTCTGGGCGACCACGAGGTCCAGCCGGCGGAAGAACTGCCGCGTGAGAGCGCCGCCGCGGCGGTAGCCCCGAAAGCTCCGCTCCGAGAGGCGGCCGTTGACCACGCACAGGGGGATTCGGCGGCGCGTGCACGCGGCCATGAAGGTCGGCCACAACTCCAGCTCGGCGAGCACCACCAGGTCGGGGCGGACGGCGTCCAGGAACCGGCTCACCATCCACGTGAAGTCGAGGGGGAAGCGCACGACCTCGCGATGGCCAGCGTGGATGCGCCGGGCACGTTCGAAGCCGGTCGCCGTGCTGGCGCTGACGACCACGTCGGGCCTGGACGTCGAGGCCGCCAGCGCCTCGACGAAGGGCTCCAGGGCGTTGGTCTCACCCACGCTCACCCCATGAACGAGGATCCGCGGGCCCGGGGCTCGCCGAACCAGGTCGCCCACCGCGCCATTCCGGGTGGTCGTATCCGTGCGCCATCGCCCCGTCTCCAGGCGCTTCCTCACACCATACGCGGCGAGTCCCACGCCAAGAGCAAGGTCGCGAAGCAGTCCTGTCATGGAGGTGGCGCGTGCGGGGAGTTGTGAGGCGGGTCGCCAATCATAACCTTCCAATCATGATTCCTCGACACAGCGCCAGGTTCCTCGTCGTGCGGCTGTCCGCCAGGGGCGACCTGGTTTTCGCGTCTCCGTTGGCCGGGGCTCTGCGCCGCAGCTATCCCCGCGCCTACATCGCATGGGCGGCAGAGGAGCGCACCGCCGACGTGATCCGCCACAACCCGAACCTCGACGAAGTGATCGTCTGGGAGCGCGCGTCCTGGAGGCGCATGTTTCGCGCGGGGCGGTGGGGGACCCTGTCGCGGGCCGTGGGTGAATTCGTGGGGGGGTTGCGGGAGCGCCGCTTCGATGTCGCGATCGATGCGCAGGGGCTGCTCAAGAGCGGTGGATTCGCGTTCCTCTCGGGGGCGCCGGTCAGGATCGGACTCGGCTCCAGGGAGGGGTCGCGGGTGCTGATGACGCACATTGTGAAGCGTGGAGGAGACGCGCGAAAGATGGGGTCCGAATACGCCCATCTGGCCTCGGTGCTCGGGTTGGAAACGGGTTCCTTCGCGATGCATATCCCCCGCGGCGCGGCCGAAACCGACCTGGCCGACCGGGTCGTGCGGGACGGAGGATTGGGAGCGGGTTTCGTCGCCGCGTGTCCCTTTACCACCGCCGGCTACAAGCATTGGTTCGAAGACCGCTGGTCGGCCTTGATCGGCGGTATTCGGGAGCGGACGGGCCTCGGAGTCGCGCTCCTCGGGGGCCCGGCGGACCGGCCGGCGGCCGACCGGATTGTGGCGGGTGCCGCGAAGCTCGCCGCGCCGGAGGCTCCCCTGGTGGACCTCGTCGGCAGGACCACCCTCGGCGAGGCTTCGGCGGTCGTCTCCCGCTGCAGCATGCTGGTCGGCGTGGACACGGGCCTCAGTCACATGGCGCCCGCCTACGGCCGTCCCGCGGTGCTTCTCTTCGGGTCCAACACGCCGTACCTGGATCCCCCCCGCGCGGACGTTGCGATCCTGCATTCCGGGCGCGGCTGCTCCCCCTGCCGGGGCAGGCTGACGTGCGAGGGCCGCATCGACTGCATGGCGGATCTCTCGGTCGGACAGGTGCTTACCGCGGTGGAAGCGGGCCTGGCGGCGCGGTCGTTGGCGGGGCCTGCCGGGGTCGCGCGGTTGGCGCACGCGCCACGGTCGCCACAGCCGGCGCGGGTTCCGTGAGCGTCGTCCACCTCGAGACTGGCCGCCACCTGTACGGGGGTGCGATGCAGGTGCTGTACCTCGCCCAGGGCCTGCAGGAACGGGGCGTGAGTTCGGTGCTCATGGTGCCGAAGGGGTCGGAGGTAGGCAAAGCGGCGCGGGCCAGGTGGCTGCGGGTCGAGGAGTTCTCCTTTCATGGGGAAGGCGACCTGGTGTCGCTGGGGAAGCTGATGTGGCGCTTCAGCCGACCCGACGTCGAACTCGTGCACCTCCACTCGCGCCGGGGCGCGGACACGCTGGGCGCGGTTGCCGCGACTCTGACGCGCACGCCGGTGATCATGACCCGGCGGGTGGACAACCCGGAAATGCCCTGGATCGTGGGCGCCAAGTACGGCCTTTACCGTCGCGTTGTGGCGATTTCGGATGCCGTCCGCGAGGTGCTGGTCGAACAGGGGGTTCCCCGGAACAAGATCGCCCTCGTTCACTCGGCTGTGGATGCGTCCGACTGGCTGACCCCGCGCGAAACCCCCGCGCGCGACCGTCAGTTCGGTCTGGAGGCGGGCGAACCGGCCGGGGCGATGGTGGCCCAGTTCATCCAGCGGAAGGGGCACTGGGTGCTGATCGACGCGCTGACCATCCTGAAGGGCCGGGGTCTAACGCCGAAGGTCGTGCTGTTCGGCCGCGGCCCGCTGGAGCGGAATGTCGCCGCGCTCGCCGAGGTGGCGGGGGTGAGCGACCAGATCCGCTTTGCCGGCTTCCGCGACGACCTGCACAACTGGCTGGGGTCCTTCGATTTCTGTGTGCACCCCGCGCTGCGCGAGGGGCTCGGGGTCGCGGCGCTTCAGGCGGCGGCGGCCGGGTTGCCGGTGGTGGCGGCGCGAGCGGGAGGGATCCCCGAGATCGTCAAGGACGGCGAGACGGGCGTGCTCTGTCCGCCGGGCGACGCGGGGGCCGTGGCCGCCGGGATCGCACGAGTGGTCACGGACCGGGAAGAGGCGCGGGCCATGGGGGCGCGGGCCCGCGCCCGGATCGAGGCCCGTTTCTCGGTGGATGCGATGGTGGACGGCAATCTCGACGTCTACCGCGAAGTCGTCAGGTCGCGGCGGAGTGGCTGACCGTGCACCTTTCGGTCCGCTGCCGCGCCATTTGCCCACATCCGGACTCCGCATGAACCCACTCTCATCCTTTCGCGACGAATTCCCGGTATCGCGGACTCACGTTTTCCTCAACCACGCGGGCGTGGGACCGACTTCGACGCGGGTGGTCGAGGCCGTGCACGGCTTCATGAACTCCCTCGCCCGGGTCGGGCGGCCCAGCTTCGATGACTGGGAGTCACTGGCCAGCGAGTGCCGGGAACGCTTCGCTCGCCTGATCGGCTGTGGAGCCGACGAAGTCGCCTTCGTTCGCAACACCTCGCACGGACTGTCGCTGTTTGCGTCGGGGCTGGACTGGCGTCCCGGCGACCGGGTGGCGGCCGCTGCGACCGTCGAATACCCGTCCAACGTCTATCCGTGGATCGACCTGGACCGGCGCGGAATCGCCTCGCTGGACGTGATCCCCGCGGTCGACGACGGTACCGTGACGGCAGAGGCCGCCGCCCGCACCCTGCGACCGGAAACGCGGGTGCTGGCGGTCAGTTCGGCCCAGTATGCGAGCGGGGCCGTCACGGACCTGACCGCTCTCGGCGAGTTGTGCCGGGAGCGCGGCGTGCTGTTGTGCGTGGACGGGATTCAGACGGTGGGCGCGCTCCCCCTCGACGTGAAGGAGGCGGGGATTCACTTCCTGTCAGCCGACAGCCACAAGTGGATGCTGGGCATGATGGGCATCGGAGCGGTGTTCGTCGACCGGACGATCGTCGAGAGCGTCCACCCGCCGTTGCTCGGATGGAGGAGCACGACCGACGCGTTCAACTTCGACCGCGTGCACTTCGAGCTCCTGGCGGACGCCGGACGCTTCGAAGAGGGAAGTCTCGCGTACCCGTTGATTGTGGGCTTCTCGGCCGCGCTGGCGCTGATCGAGGAAGCAGGGGTTGAAGCGATCGGGGCGCATGTGGAAGACCTGGTCTCGGATCTGGCCGGGCGCCTGGAACGGATTGGGTGCATGACGGCCCCCGACCCCTCCGAGCGTCGTCACATCGTCACCTTCAGGCACCCTGCCCTGGACGGGGAGAGGTTGGAGGAAGCGCTCGCGGAAGCCGGAGTGGTCGTGTCGCTGCGGAGGGGCAGGATCCGGGCGTCGCCCCACCTCTACAACACGGCCGAAGAGATGGAAAAGGTAGCGAACGTGGTGCGCGACCTGCTGCCCGGCGGGTCCGGGTAGTCGTGTGCGCCGCTTTCGGCAGTCATGTGTGCGGCCCCTGGCCGAGCACGGGAACGAAGCAGTTCACCCCAAGGAGATCTGGAAGATGACCAGCATTCACATGCGCGCCGTGGGCCGCACTCTGGCGGCCCGCGTGCCGGCCCTGGTATGCGTGACGATGGGATTGGCCACGGTTGCGGAAGGCCAGCAGGGGTCGCAGGACGGCACCCCGCCCGCGATCGAGGAAAAGACCGCTTCGATGGAGCTGATGGACGGCTTCCTGCCGATGTACTGGGAGGAGTCGACCGGCAGGATATGGCTCGAAATCGGTCAATGGGACACCGATGTGCTGCACGCATCGGGGATTGGCGCCGGACTGGGTTCCAACGACATCGGCATCGACCGCGGCCAGCTCGCCGGATCCCGCGTCGTGCGCTTTCACCGGGTAGGTCCCAAGGTGCTCATGACCCAGCCGAACTACCGTTTCCGCGCTTCGAGCAACAATCCGGCCGAGCGTCAGGCTGTCGAGGACGCCTTCGCGCCGTCGACGCTGTGGGGCTTCACGGTCGGGGCGGCTACCGGTGATCGGGTCCTCGTCGATTTCACCCCGTTTCTGATGCAGGACATCGCCGGGTTCGCGGGGCGGATGAGGCCTGGCACGTACCGCCTCGATCAGAGCCGCAGCGCGGTCCATATGCCGATGGTGATGAACTTCCCCGAGAATACCGAAATGGAGGTGTCGCTGACCTTCGTGCGCCAGGGTGGAGGGGGCGGCGGATTCGGCGGATTCGGCGGCGGGGGTGGGGGCTCGTTCGAGGGCGTTGGCAACGTTGCCGCGTCCGCGGCGTCGGCCACGATCCGCATGCATCACTCCTTCATCAAGCTGCCCGAACTCGGCGAGTACACACCCCGTGCCCACGACTCCCGTGCCGGGTACGGCGGGATGTCGTTCATGGACTATTCCACTCCGCTTGGGGAGCCCATGACGCAGCGCTTCATCCGCCGCCACCGGCTGGAGAAGAGTGATCCGGACGCGGCCATGAGCGAACCGGTCGAGCCGATCGTCTACTACCTCGATCCCGGCACCCCCGAACCGGTCCGCTCGGCGCTGCTGGACGGAGCCCGCTGGTGGAACCAGGCCTTCGAGGCCGCGGGCTTCATCGACGGCTTCCAGGTGGAGCTGCGGCCCGAAAGCGTGAGCAGTCACGACGTCCGCTACAACGTGATCAACTGGGTCCACCGGTCCACGCGCGGCTGGAGCACCGGCGGCTCGATCACCGATCCCCGCACGGGGGAGATCCTCAAGGGGAACGTGACGCTCGGCTCGCTGCGGGTCCGTCAGGACTACCTGATCGCAGAGGGACTGCTGGCGCCGTACGCCAACGGGGACGAATCCGCCGACGACATCGCGGAGTGGGCGCTGGCGCGCATCCGCCAACTGTCGGCGCACGAGGTCGGGCACACGCTGGGACTGTCGCACAACTACTACGACAGCGATGCCGGGAGGATTTCGGTCCTCGACTACCCGCACCCGCTGATCACTCACGACGGTGACGACTTCGACTACTCGGAGGTCTACGACACCGACATCGGCGAGTGGGACAAGGTGGCGATCCGTTACGGCTACGGTGTCTTTCCGTCAGGCGCGAACGAGGCCGCCGAGCTGGAACGGATCCTGGAGGAGGCCTGGGCGGACGACATCCGCTTCTTCACGGGCCAGGACGCTTCCGCACACGCTCGTGTGGATCAGTGGTCGAACGGGACCGACGCGGGGGCCGAGCTGGACCGCATGCTGGACGTGCGCCGCGCCGCACTGGACCGCTTCGGCGAGCGAGCGATTCGCCCGGGGAGGCCCATGGCGCAGATGGAAGAGGTGCTCGTGCCGCTCTACCTGCACCACCGCTTCCAGGTCACCGCGGCCGCGTCCGTGCTTGGCGGCATGCACTACACGTATGCGACGCGCGGCGACGGACTCGACCCGGTTCGACCCGCGACGGCCGCCGAACAGGGCAGGGCGCTGGACGCACTGGTCCGTGCGATACAGCCCGCCGAACTGATGATTCCCGAGTCCGTGCTGGATGACCTGCCTCCCCGTCCCGCGGGGTACGGACGGAGCCGGGAACTCTTCCCGCGCTATACGGGACCGATGTTCGACGCGATTTCCCCCGCGGTGGTCGCTGCCGGCCATGTGGTGGGCGAGGTGTTGAATTCGAGCCGGGCCGCGCGGCTGATCGAGCAAAGCGCCCTCGATCCATCGCTGCCCGGCCTGAGCGACGTCATCGACGCCCTCGTCGCGGTCGGGAATCCGGATGGCGGCGACTCGCCCTATGCGGCCGAGGTGCGGCGCGCGGTCGGACGAGTGGTGGCCGACGGGCTGATGGAGCTGACCGGCGGGTCGCCGATGCCTCAGGTGCGGGCGGTGGCGGCCCAGCACCTCGGACGTCTGCGGCGCCAGGCCGCGGAACGCTCGATGGGCGACGACGACGCCACCGCCCACTTCGCGCTCCTGGCCCGGGACATCGAACGCTTCGAGGACCGACCCTATCAGCCCTGGTCGCCGATCGCGACGCCGCAGGCGCCTCCGGGAGCGCCTATCGGCTCACCTGCGCTGAACTGGATCGGCGACTGGCAGGGGTCACGCGTGCCGTTCGGGGCCAGTGGGTGGCCTGGAGATGCGCGCTGGCTCGACGGCCTCCTGCCGCTGTGCGCCTTCGAAGGGTGGTGAGTTGATTGGCGGCCATGACAGATCAGGCGAAGCGGTCGATGACGACGACCCCGAGCACGTTGTAGTCGTCCATGCCCGTGAGCACGTCGACGCCCTCGCCGAGGGTGACGGTTCGTGTGACCAGCATTGACGGATCGACGAAGCCCGAGGCCACCATCCTCAGCATGCGATCGTACTCGTACGCCTGCAGTCCGTGGCTGCCCACCATCTCCAGCTCCCAGGCGATGACACGGTCCATGGGGACTCTGGCGTGGCGGTGATCACCTGTCATGAGGCCTACCTGCACATGCCTGCCCCGCTTGCGCAGGCAGGCGACGGAGTTGAAGCAGGTGTCCGGGTGACCCAGGGCGTCCAGCGAGGCGTGGGCCCCGCCGCCCGTTGTCTCGCGGATCTCGCCCGCGACATCGGTGGACTCGGCGGCGTTCACGACCGCGACGGCCCCCACCCGGCGCGCCATCTCGAGCGCCTCGGGGCGGATGTCGACGGCGACCACATTTGCACCGAGCGCTCTGGCGATCATCACCGCGGCCAGGCCCACGCCGCCGCAGCCGTGCACGGCGACCCAGTCACCCGCGGTAACCCGGCCTTGCGCCTGCACCGCCCGGAACGACGTCGCGAACCGGCAGCCGAGACTCGCGGCGTCCAGGAATCCGACGTTGTCGGGGAGGGCCGCCAGCGTGAGATCGGCGTGGCGCAGCGCGACGCGCTCCGCGAAGCCGCCCCAGCCATGGAACCCCGGCTGGAATTGACGATCGCAGACCTGTTGGTCGCCGCCGCGGCAGGGCCTGCACCGTCCGCACCCGGCGATGAAGGGCACCGAGACCCGGTCTCCGGGCTTCCAGCGCCTCACGTCGCGACCCACTTCCTCGACCACCCCGGCGATCTCGTGACCCGGGACATGGGGCAGCACAATGTCCGGATCATGACCCACCCAGCCGTGCCAGTCGCTACGGCAGATCCCGTTCGCTTCGACACGGAGAACCACGCCGTCCGGGGTGAGCTCCGGGTCCGGAAGGGCTTCGATCACGATCCGCCCCCGGTATTGTCGGTAGATGGCGGCGTTCAAGGTCCGCCGTCCGATCCGCGGTGCAGACACGCGCAAAACCGTGATCCGTTGCGGTTAATTGCGACGGGCGCATGCCAGCCGCGCGGCGGGTGGAAGGGCATTCCCTTGACGTCTGGGCTTCCAATCGGGAGCATTTTGTTTCAGACTCCATTCGAACTTTGGAACAGTTGCGGTTACTGGGGGAAAGATACCGTACCTGATCCATGGCGCGTTCGCACGCCAATCACCGACCCGGTTCTGAATCCAGGGCACGGGGAAAAACCACAAGGAGACTGCTCCATGAACAAATCCGAGATGGCCAGACAACTCGCGGCGAAGTCTGGGTTGACCCAGGCCCAGGCTGGAGACGTGTTGGAGAACATCTTCAACCCGGTCTTCGGCCTCATCGCAGATGGCCTCGACGCGGGCGACAAGGTCACGATCGGAGGCTTCGGCACCTTCGAGGCGCGAAACCGCGGGGCCCGTACGGGCCGCAATCCGCGCACGGGTGAAACGATCACCATCGCCGCGAGACGGTATCCCGCCTTCAAGGCCGCCAAGGGCTTGAAAGACCGGATTTCCTAACCGGGCCGGAAGAGTCCCGCCAAGCGGGCAATCGGGGGGCGGGTTCGCACGTCGGAGCCGCCCCCCGTCGGTATTTCCGGGCGGCATTTGCGTCCTGGACGGTTGGGCGGCGGAAGTCTCCATGCCTTAGCTTCCTGAAGCCGGACCCCGAAGGCTTGCGTATCGCGTAGTGACACTGTGGGTGTGCGGCGCAGGACCCGGGATGGAGGAAGGCAGGATGAGCGACATGGTCAGTCCCGCATTGGTCGGTGAGCTTGTAGTATTGCTGCTCGCCATCGCCCTTGTGTGGATCGTGTTCAAGGAGTTCATGCGGATCGCGCTCAGGGTCATCGTGCCGGTTGCGATCCTCACGGGACTGGCGCTGTGGCTGGGCCTGCTTGACGAAACGGTGGTGGGCGACACCCTGGTGGCGGTGGGCGAGGGAGTGTTGACCGGCATTCGCACGGTTGCGCATTGGGTTACCACGGCCGCGTTCTCCGGCTGATTCCGAGGTGAGGCACCGCGTTTCGTTGGCGCTGCCGCTGGCGCTCGCGACGTTGGGGCTGGCACTTGGGTGCGCTACGCCCTCCGGCGAGGGGGGGCAGGGTCCCGTCATTGACCCGGTGGGAGCGTACAGTCTGACCATGTCTTCCGAGAGTGTGGTCTCGGAGGCCTCGATGTCGATCAGAGGAACGTCGGGCGCCTACACGGGAACGGTCGTCGTAGGCGGGACGGTGGCCGCGATCCGATTCGTGGAAGTGGGACCCGGCCAATTGAATGTCCGGGCCGCGATGCCTTCCGGCACTCTGATCCTGCGTCTGACCCGGGATGCGGACTACCTTGCCGGCAACTGGGTGCTGGGATCGCGGCGCGGATCCGTCACCGCCACGAAACGGCGCCCGGAACCCGGGGCTGGCGCGGGAATGCCGACCGGAAGCGGTTAGCGCGCCCGCTCCGGAGGTCCCGTATCGATCGGGAGGTCGTCGCGGCTGCCCCACTCCGACCAGGAACCGTCGTAGATCGCGACGTCACGGTACCCCGCGCGCACCATGTTCCACGCGAAGGCACAGGCGCTCGTACCGGAGCCGCACGTTCCCACGAGCTCTTTGGCCGGATCCACTCCCGCGTCCGCGAGCAACCGTGCGAGCGCATCCGCGCTGACCGACAAGCCGGTGCCGGGGTCCACGAGGTCCGTGTAGGGGACATTCCTGCTTCCCGGAACGTGGCCGGATCGCAGTCCCGCCCTCGGTTCCGGCGCCGTCCCGGCGAATCGGGCGGCCGGACGCATGTCCACGATCTGAGTACCGGGTGCCCCGATGGCCCGGAGCACGTCGGCTGCCGAGCGCATGAGGTGCGGCTGCGGAACCGGTGTAAAGGGCGCGGGCGCTTCGAGGGTGCGCGTCGGAGCGCCCGATTCGGTGGGGTTTCCGGCCGCCACCCAGCTGTGCAGGCCCCCGTCCAGTACCGACACGGTGCACACACCGAAGTAACGGAAGGTCCACCACACCCGGGCCGCGCTCAGATTGACGCCCGAGCCGTCGTAGACGACTACGGACGATCCGTCCGACACGCCGACTTCCTCTGCACATTTGCGGAAGTGCCCGGGCGGGGGGATCGTGTGGGGGAGTTCCGCCGCGGGATCGCTGCACCGGTCGATGTCGAAGAAGCGGGCTCCGGGGATGCGTCGCTCGGCGAACTCGCGGGCCGGATCCCGTCCTGACCCGGGGAGGTACCATGAACCATCGAGGATCACGAGACCGGGTCGTCCCACATTTTCGGCCAGCCAATCGGTCGAGACCGCCGGGACGGGCAGTTCGGAGACGGCATCTTTCGGGTGACTGTTCATGGGTGCGATTCTAACCTGCGACGGTGGTGTGCGCACCCGGCGGCCCCATGGGTTTGCGGCGCTCGCTGTTAGACTGTGTGACATGAGCAACTGGACGCGGCTCGCACTTTGCACCGGCCTCGCGGCGTGCGGATCTGCACCGCCCCCGACCCCGGCTCCGCCCGGGGAGGAGCCGTGCGCGAACCCGGTGGCCCCAGCGGGCTTCCCGGGCACGCTGCTTCGCGTCGGGTGCGAGGGGACGCTCGAACCCGGCAGAGCCCGTTGGTCGGTCTCGCAGGGTGCGGTCACGCTGGACATCGCCCCCGGTTCCGAAGGCCTGCGAGGTGCCGAGCTCGCGGCGGCGTGGCCCTCGCTGGACGAGCCGCCCTGGCTCGGTCATCGCGTCGAACGGATCGTCGTTCTGCCGGGCGATCGTATCCGCGTCGTCTTCGCTGGCACGGCGCCCGATCCGGCCCGCGTCTTCGCGGACCCCCGGCTGGCGGGGAACTGGCGTCCCCCCGGCGACGGCGACGGACGCGACGCCATCGACCGGGGTGACGAGGCCCTGGTCACCCGCCACGACGAGTCGATCGAGTACGCGCGTTCGCTCGGCAGGCCCGTGCAGCTGGTGGCCTTCGACCAGCTCTACATGGTTGCATTCGGGGGCGCCGCCGAGCTGACGCGCGCCGGGGAGCTCGCGACGGAAGTGGGCGTGGACTGGATCGGATGGGGGGCGCCGGGGGCGCGGCGGCTGCCATCCGTGAACTGGTTGGAGATCGTCGACCAGTGCGGTGCCGCATCGCCCGAGTCTGCCGGCGGGACGGCGTCCATCGGCCGCGCGGGTGCCCTCCCGGCATCCGGACGACGTACGGTGAGCTATCCGGAAGGCGACCTTCCCGGCCGGCAGATTGCGGAACGGCTGGCGTCCGCCGGGTTGCGAACGGGTCCGGGGGCGGAGGTCTTTGCCGCGCTGGCGGGATCGCGGGAGCGCCTTGTCGTGCGGCCGGCGCCACCCGGCCAACTGCGGCGAACGGGATCGGACGTGGCCGGGGTGGTGCGGGTCCACGCCGGGCCGGTCCACCCCTGCACCCTGTATGGAGAGGCGCTCCGGAATCTGGACGGCTGGGGAGTGGCGGGGGGTGGAGGTGGCGGAACCCTGCTGTTGATCGGCGAGGTGGGCGCGTTCGCGATCGGCGGCGCGGCCGGGGACGGGCCGTGAGCTTTCGGACGCGTCTGGTGATCGGCGGCCTCGTTGTGGCGTGGGTCCCGGTCCTCTGTCTGGGCCTCATGGTGCGCTCGGTGGGCACCCAACGCCTCGCGGAAGCGAACGATCGCCGGATGCAGGAGCGAGGACACCGCCTCGTCGAGGCCTGGGGTGAAGAGATGGAGGAGCTCGATCGCCACCTGGACGTTCTTGTCGGACTGTTGACGGAAGACAACGAGGTAAGGATCGCGGTACGGTCGGGGCCGAATGGCGTGCTCCAGCGTGCGGTCGGGCGCTTCGCTTCGTCCAGTGGTGCGCGGGTGACCTACGTTCTGGACACGCTGGGCACGATCATGGCGGCGAGCCACTTCCCGGGCGATGCGGGGCGGCGCGATCCAGGCCTCGTGGAGTTGGCGACCGTGTCGGGGGTGGCCGTCGTCGCGTCCGTGTCCCTCCCCGGAGAAGACGTGACAGCCGTGCTGAAGGCGCGGCGGATCGGTGTCGGGGGGGTCGGGGTTGTCGTGGTCGCCGGAGAGGAACTCGCGGCGTCGGCCGCCGTGCCCGCCGACGAGGGTGTATGGATGCTGGCGGAGCCGTCGGAGGAAGCCGGCGGGGACCCGCGTCTGATCGCGGGGTCGGGAACCGCGTTCGGCGGGCGCGAAGAGGTCGCGGGCCGACGGCGGATTGCGCGGGTATGGTGGCGGGGGTGGGGCGGTGGCGGGGAGGGGGCGCCGGTGGATCTGGTCATCGCCTGGCGCGATCCGTTGCTGGCGGCGATGGTGCGGTCCTGGGACCGCGCCTGGCTCCTGTCGCTCCTGGGTTCGGCCATTCTGGCCCTCTTCCTGGGCCTGGCCATGGCGCGCCGCCTCTCGGAGCCGCTGCAGAAGCTGGCGGGGACGGCGCGGCGGGTGCACCTGGGACGCCTCGATGCAACCTTCGAAGGAGGGGGCGGAAGGGAGCTCGACCGCCTCGGGTTCTTTCTGAACGGGATGCTGGACCGTATCCGCGAAGGGGTGGTGAGGGTCAAGGCAGCGGAAAAGCGCGCGACGGTCGGAGAGCTGGCCCGGCAGGTCAACCACGACGTGCGCAACGGCCTGGTCCCGATTCGAAATGTCATGAACCACCTGGGCGAAGCGCACGATGGCGGACCCGACAAGTTGGCCGAAGCCTTCGACGCGCGGGCCGGGACGCTGGTGGAGAGTCTGGACTATCTGGGTGATCTGGCGGATCAGTACCGGGCAGTGGCCGTGCACAGCATGAGGGTCCGTTCGGATCTTCGTGCGGTGGCCCGCTCGGTCATCGAGTCCAACGCGGCTTCGTCTCCGGCGGTTCGTATCGTCGACGAACTCGGGCAAGGGAGCGCATGGGTGGAGATGGACGGCGTCTCCCTTCGCCGGGTCGTGGAAAACGTGGTCGCCAACGCCATGGCGGCGGTCGGCGCCGACGGGGGGACCGTGACGCTCTCCGTCAGGGTCCGGGACGACCGGGCGCGTACGTGGTTTCAGCTGACAGTGGCCGACGACGGGCCGGGCATACCGCCGGACGTGCGCGCCCGGGTCTTCGAACCCTTCTTCACGACCCGTGAGGAGGGAACGGGGCTCGGCCTCGCGATCGCGCGCAGGCTCGTCACGGACGTCGGCGGCAGGATCGTTCTCGACAGCGAGGCGGACCGGGGCACGCGGGTCGACGTGGTCCTCAAGGAAGCGGCGGAGGATGCATGAGCAAGCTGATACTCATCGTTGACGATGTACGGCCTCTGGCGGAGCAATACGCCTATGATCTGAGGCGGCTGGGCGGATTCCGGACACGTGTGGCGGCGGGCGGTGCCGAGGGCCTGGACACGCTTTCGCGCGAAGTGGTCGACTGCGTGATCCTCGACCTGGAAATGCCCGGTCTCGACGGATTCGACGTGTTGCGCGCGATGGACCACCAGGAAATCGATGTCCCGGTGATCGTCTACACCGGCACCGGCAGCTATGACCGCTGCGTCGAGGCTGTTCGGCTCGGTGCCTTCAGCTTCATCGACAAGGCCGAGCCCATGGCGCGCGTGGTCCACGAGGTGCGTCTCGCGCTGCGTCAAAGCGACCTGCGGGAAAGGCTGGACCAGGTGGAGCCCCCGACGGTGCAGCCTTCTCCGCTCATCGGCGAGAGCGAGGCGATGGTCGACCTGCGTGCGATGATCGGGCGGCTGGCCGGCATTCCCAGCACTGTGCTGATCCTGGGAGAGAGCGGAACCGGCAAGGAGCTGGTGGCCCGCGAGCTTCACCGCCAGAGCCCCCGTCGCGACGAGGCTTTCGTGCCTGTCAACTGCGGCGGGATGGCCGAGGGACTTGTTGACAGCGACCTCTTCGGCCACGACCGGGGTGCTTTCACGGGGGCCGTCAAGGCGCGACGGGGCGCATTCGAACGGGCGTCCGCGGGCACCCTGTTTCTGGACGAGATCGGGGAGTTGCCGGGGGGGGTGCAGTCGCGTCTGCTGCGCGTTCTGGAAGGCGGCGAAATCACCCGCCTGGGTGCCGAGGATCCGATCTCGGTGGGAGCGCGGGTCGTAGCGGCCACCCACCGCGACCTCGACGCGGAGGTGGACAAGGGCACGTTTCGGCAAGACCTGCTCTTCCGTCTCAACGTGCATGTCATCCGGGTTCCGCCGTTGCGCGCACGCGGCGACGACATCACCCGTCTGGTCGAACACTTCGCGGCGACGCTGCCTTCACGCCTTGGGCGGTCACCCCGGCCGGTGTCGGAGACCGCGCACGCGGCACTCCGGGCGCGGCGGTGGGCACGCAACAACGTCCGCGAACTGCGCAACACCATTGAGCGGATGATCATCGCCTCGGACGGCCCGGTCCTCGATGTCGGGCACCTTCCCGCGGATCTGGGGCAACAGGGAGATCGGGGCCGGCCGGCCGGGGAGTCGGTGCCGTCACCGGACGGCGGCCTCTCCGGCACCTTTCGCGAACAGAAGGCGGCCGCCGAGCGGGCGATCGTGCGCCGTGCGCTCGATGCTCACGCATGGAAGATCGGGCGCACCGCCGGGGCGCTCGGCCTCTCCGACCACTCGAGCCTCCTGAAGATCATGAACAGGCTGGGGATACGCCGGGCCGACTCCTGACGCTGCCGGAACCACCGTCGGGGCCCACTGCCGGCACTGCGCGGGCTCCGTGGACCTCGGGCCACCGGAGCCCGTCGGCACCGTGTTCTCCCGGACACAAGAGTGGCAGCGCCGCAACCGGGACCACGATCCGCGAATCACACGCAAGTCTTGTTGCCATAGGCACTTGGGTGTCGTGACACCCTTTCGCCCGGGGTTTGGCCCGCTCGTTGCTCTCTTCGGGGCCGAGTTCAATCACCCCGCGCCAACGGGCGGTATCGAGACCGCGATGCGGGCGAGGGCAGGCCAGGGAGGTCATTGTGGAGACCAGGACAGGAAGAGTCGATCGTTCGGAAGGGGTGTTGCTGTGGGTGGCGGTGATACTTGCCGTGGCGCTCCTTGTGGGAACGGTAGCGTGTGCCGGCGAGGGTGCGGAGGCCGTACCGGCCGACGCCGTTGCTGTATCCGGGCTGATCTCGGAGCACGGGCAGGACGTGATGTACGCGCAGGCGGGGGGGTGGCCGGAGGCTGACGGCTTGCAGGTGAATTCGTCGCCGGGTGGAGAACCGGCCCCATCGGATCCCGCCGGGTCCGTGGCCGAACCGAAGCCGTCGCAGTCCCTCGCGGTCGCGGCCGAACCGAGGCCGGCGGATCCCCCCGCGGCTACGACCAATGCGCCTCCTTCGGTTGGAGCGGGAGTTCCCTGGGAGCACTACATGCTGGGCGTTTCGGCCTGGGAAGAGGGCGAACTGGGAGAGGCCGAGCTGCATCTCAGGAAGTGGGTTGCCAACGCTCCGGATGACCCGAAGGGACGGGTCAACCTGGCGCGCGTGCTCATTGAGATCGGCCGCCCGCATGAAGCCAGGGAACACGCGGCGATCGCCGAGGATCTCGACCCGGCGTCGGTTGCGGCCAGGCGGATCCACGCCCGCGCCCTCGACGTGAGCGGAGATTGCGCGAGCGCAATCGCAAAGTATGAAGAAGCGCTGTGGATCGATCCGGGAGACCTCTGGTCGCTCAACAACCTGGGCTACCTTCTCATCCGTCACCGCCGCTTCCAGGACGCCATCGGGCCGCTCGCGCTCGCGGTCCACCTGGACGGCAGCAACGCAATGTTCCAGGGCAACCTGTTCGCCGCCCTGGAGGGTGCCGGCCACAGCTTCGCCTCGCTGGACGCCTTCGACCCGGCTACGCGTGCCGCCGCCTTCCAGCGGGAACTGCGCGGCCCCCCGCCCTCGAGTGGCCTCCTGATCGCGGAATGTTCCGGGTAGCCAACCGGTTCGCAAGCGACGCCCCTTGGCTTCCCCGTCCCGCCTGCGCTACCGTTGTCATCCGGAAAAAACGGAGCGACGCAGGGGGACGGGGACGTGCCGGAAAAAACGAAGCTGGATCCTTCCAGGGTATGGAAGGAGGCCAGGGCGATCATCTGGCGCTACCGCTCGCGGGTCGCCCTTGGTCTCGTAGTCATGGTGATCGGCCGTTTGGCGGGGCTGGTAGCGCCGACGTCGTCCAAGTTCCTGATCGACGAGGTCGTGGCGCTGGGACGTACCGAGTTGCTGATGCCCCTGGCCCTCGCCGTGGGTGTGGCCGCCCTGGTTCAGGGGGGCAGCACCTTCGCACTGTCCCAGATCCTGGGGGTCACCGCCCAGCGGGCCATAACCGAAATGCGGAAGACGGTCCAGGCCCATGTCGCGCGCCTGCCGGTCAACTACTTCGACTCGACAAAGTCGGGTGTCCTGATCTCCCGCGTCATGACCGACGCCGAAGGCATCCGGAACCTCGTCGGAACCGGCCTCGTGCAACTGACCGGGGGGATCGTCACGTCGGCCGTGTGCTTCGCGATCCTGCTGTACATCAACTGGGCGCTCACCGTATTCACGATGTCGGTGCTCCTCGTCTTCGGGGGTGCCATGGCGTTCGCCTTCCGGCGCCTGAGGCCGCTGTTCCGTGAGCGCGGCCGAATCAACGCGGAAGTGACCGGGCGGCTCGGCGAGAGCATTTCCGGGGTGCGCATCGTGAAGGCGTACTCGTCGGAGCGGAAGGAAGACCTTGTCTTCGCGAAGGGTGCGCACCGGCTCCTCCGCAACGTCGCCAAGGCCGTGACGGGTGTGTCGGCGGTCACCTCGTTCTCGTCGGTGATCGTGGGGCTGATCAGCGTGTTGATGATCCTGGTGGGCGGTGCCGCGATCGTCGACGGGAGCATGTCCCTGGGCGACTTCGTGATGTACCTCTTCCTCACCGGGATGATGGTTGGCCCGCTGGTGCAGATGGCAAGCATCGGGACCCAGATCACGGACGCCTTCGCCGGCCTGGACCGGATCCGGGAATTGCGCTCGATGGCCACCGAGGCGGACGGGGACGCCGCGAAGGAGCGGCTCCGCCGAATGGAGGGTCACATCGCCTTCGAGAACGTCTCCTTCGCCTACGATGCCGATGTGCCCGTCCTGAGAGACGTATCGCTGGATGCGCCGCCGGGCTCCACGACCGCGCTCGTGGGGTCGTCCGGGTCGGGGAAGAGCACCCTGGTCAGTCTCGTGCTCTCGTTCAACGCGCCGGACACCGGGCGGGTGCTGGTGGACGGACACGACCTGGCCGGGATCCGGCTGGGCGACTACCGGCGCCATGTGGGGGTTGTGCTGCAGGACAACTTCCTCTTCGACGACACGATCGAGTACAACATTCGCTACGGGCGTTCGAATGCCTCCCGCGAGGAGGTGCGCCGGGCAGCCGCGCTCGCGAACTGCCATGAATTCATCACCGGCTTTCCCGACGGTTACGATACCATCATCGGCGAGCGCGGGGTGAAGGTGTCGGGTGGCCAGCGGCAGCGCCTGGCGATCGCCCGAGCGATTCTGGCGGATCCCAGGATCCTGATCCTCGACGAGGCGACCTCCAGCCTCGACTCCGAAAGCGAAGCCCAGATTCAGGAAGGCCTGCAGGCACTCCGCAGGGGCCGCACCACCTTCGTGATCGCTCATCGTCTGTCCACCATTCGCAGCGCCGACCAGATCCTCGTGGTCGAGGAGGGCCGGGTGGTGGAACGGGGCACGCACGACGAGTTGATGGCGAAGCGAGGCCGCTACCGCGAACTCCACGACCGCCAGTATCGGATCGAGATGAACCGCTTCGTCAACCCCGGCGAGGAACTTACCCCGGGGGTCGCCGGGCCGGAGGGATAGGCGGTAGATTGCGCCCATGGATCCCATGGACGACCAGCCCCGCGCAAACGACGTGACGAGCCCCGCCTCCGACCGCGAAGCCGGCTTTGCGGTGGGCGCGGACTTCCGCCGCTTCTCCCAGAAGGACGACATCTTCTGCCGCTCGTTCTGGGACCCGGAAGTGCGGTCCGACCGCTCCGACATGTTCTACGAGACGTACAGGACGCCGAAGATGAAATGGCGTTCCGTGGACGGCTTCACGCAGCGCGACTACGCCCTGCGCAACGCGTCGTGGCATGTGACCGATATCTTTGCGGAACTCCGCGAGGACGCCGACCGGCGCGAGGGCTTCCTGGACCCCTATACGGTCATGAGGGAGGGGCCCGGGAGCGAGCTGCCCGTGGCTTCGCCCGAGACCATGGCCCGGGAGGTCAAGCGGTCCGCCAGGGTGTTGGGCGCGGACCTCGTGGGCATCACCGGGTATGACGAGCGCTGGATGTATACCCACGCGTACAGCCGCGAGACCGAGACCGAAAAGCCCCAGGAAATCCCGCGCGGCCTGGACAACGTCGTCGTGATCGCACAGTCGATGGACAAGGGACTCCTTCGCACCGCACCCTCGGCCTTGAGCGGCGCCGCGACCGGGGCCACCTATTCGCGCGACACGATCGTCCTCCTCGCCATCGCGCAGTACATCACCAATCTGGGCTACCGCGCGGTGGCCAGCATGAACGACTCGGCGCTGGTCATCCCGCTCGCGATCAAGGCGGGCCTGGGCGAATATGGCCGTCACGGCCTCCTCATCACGCGCGAGTTCGGCCCGCGGGTAAGGATCGGCAAGGTCTTCACCGACATGCCCCTCGCGCACGACCGGCCCGTCCGATTCGGCGTCAGGGAGGTGTGCGATGTCTGCCGGGCATGCACGGATGGCTGCCCCGCGAAGGCCATCGCCGGGGGCGAGCCGTCCACGCTGATGCACAACCGCTCGAACATCCAGGGCATCCGCAAGTGGACGACCGACGCCGAGAAGTGCTTCCGCTTCTGGGCCAATCAGAACACGGACTGCTCGATCTGCGTCCGCGTTTGCCCGTACAACCGGGATTTCAGCGAATGGTGGAGCCGGGCGTGGAGATGGCTCGCCGGAACCAGGCTGAGGCGGTTGGCGCTCTGGCTGGACCGGGTGGGGGGTCGCGGAAAGCGGCTGCGACCTTCACTTTGGTGGGACGCTGCCGGATAGGCCGGACTCGAAGCATCTGCCGCGGGCCGGTCCCACTCGGGAGCCGAACCCGCCTTCCATTCCCGATGAGGAGCAAGACATGAAGAAGGAACAACTGTTTACCGCCGCCGCCATGTGCGTGCTCGCGCTTGCGGCCTGCGCGCCGGCCGCCGAGACCGGCGAGGCGGAGGCCGCGGGCGACATGGACGCTGCCGAAGATGCTGCCGCCAGCACGTCGACCCTCCAGTCCGAGATGCTGGCCGACCTGGCTCAGGTCCGCGACAAGTACGTCCAGCTCGCCGAAGCCATGCCCGAGTCCGACTACGTTTGGCGCCCTGCAGAGGGTGTGCGCTCGGTTTCGGAGGTGTACATGCATGTCGTGGCCGCCAACTTCGGGATCGTGATGGGCACTCTGCAGACAGCCCCCCCCGAATCGGCCGACCCGGCATGGTATGACTTCGCCAACGCGGAATCGATCAGCGACAAGGCGACCATCGTCGAGGCTCTAGGCGCCTCCTTCGACTACGTCGCCGAGGTGATCGAAGGGACCTCCGACGACCGCCTGCGGGAAGCGGTGAACCTGTTCGGCGGCGATTCCACGGTGCGCGGAACCCTGATGCTGGTGGCCACCCACTGCCACGAGCACCTCGGCCAGTCGATCGCCTATGCGCGCACCAACGGCGTCACCCCGCCCTGGTCGGCCGGAGGGTAACTGGAGAGGAAATGGACATGCGAGGAACCACCAACGGACTGATTCGGGCCTGCGTGGCAGCCATGTGCCTGGCGTCGACTGCGTGCGCGCCCGGAGATGCCCCCGAGGCGCCCGGCGGTGGCGGCAGCTACGACGATCTGACCGCCCTCTTCGCCGAGTGGCGCGAATTCGAAGCCCCCGACTTCGTCGACGGGGTTCCGGACTATTCGGCCGACGCCATGGCCGCCCAATACGCCGAACTGCCGGCGTGGCGGGCCCGTCTGGAGGCCTTGAATCCGGAGGAGTGGCCCGCCGCCCGGCAGATCGACTGGCACCTGGTGCGCGCGGAGATGAACGGCCTCGACTTCGACCACCGTGTCCGGCAGCCGTGGGCGCGCAACCCCGCATTCTACGTCACAATCTTCGCCGCCGAGAGCGACGTGCCCGCCCATGAGGGCCCCGTCATCCACGGATGGATCGACCTCTGGACGTACGACTACCCGCTCTCGGAGAACGACGCGGCGGAGCTGGCTTCCAGGATCGGGAGCATTCCCGCGCTGCTCGAACAGGCCCGCGTCAATCTGACCGGCAACGCCCACGACCTCTGGGTCGCCGGACTTCGCTCCTTTCGGGCGCAGGCTTCGGACCTTGACGCGCTGGCCGGGCGCGTGGGCGGCGCAAGCCGGGCGCTGGACGACGCGATCGCAGCCGCCGGCGCCGCCACCGACGGATTCCACGACTGGATAGGGGAGCTCGCCGACTCGAAGACCGGTACGTCGGGGGTGGGCAAGGACAACTACACCTGGTACATGCACAACGTCCATCTCGTGCCGTATTCATGGGAGCAGCAGGTGACGCTCATGCGGCGCGAGCTGGCCCGCTCGCACTCCTCGTTGCGGCTGGAAGAACACCGCAACCGCAATCTCCCGGAGCTGGAGCGGATCGCCACCGCCGAAGAGTACGACCGGCGCCTCAACGCCGCCGTCGACGACTACATGCGTTTCATCGAGGACGACGAGATCCAGACGGTCGAGGACTGGATGGACCCCGCCATTCGGGCCAAGAACGGTTCCTTCTCTCCGGTCGCGCCCGGCGAGATTCGCAACTTCTTCAGCGAAGTCACCTACAGGGACCCGGTAGTGATGCGTGCCCACATGCACCACTGGATCGAGCTTGCCACCATGGCCGAGGCTCCGCACGCCAGCCCGGTGCGCAGTGTACCGCTGCTCTACAACATCTGGGACGCACGCTCCGAGGGCCTAGCGACCGGCATGGAGGAGATGATGATGCACGCGGGACTCCTGGACGGAAAACCCAGGTCCCGCGAACTCGTGTGGATCATGCTCGCTCAGCGGGCCGCGCGTGCCCTCAGCGGGCTGTACCTGCACGGCAACGTCTTCGACATGGAGGAGGCCGTCGCGCACGCCAGCACCTGGACCCCGCGGGGGTGGCTCCCGGACGCCGACCTGGTGCGCGGTGAACAGCACCTCTACCTGCAGCAGCCCGGCTACGGCACCAGCTATATCACCGGCAAGATCCAGATCGAGGAGCTCATGGCCGAGTGGGCCATTCAGGAGGGAGACGCCTTCACCGTCCAGCGCTTCTTCGACGCCTTCTTCGGGGCGGGCGCAATTCCTGTGGTCCTGACCCGGTGGGAGATGACCGGAGCCGTGGATGCGGTGCTGATCAGGGATTGACTTTGAGGTCCGAAGAGGGGAACCTCGGGAGACGGCGCCAGGCAGGATAGTAGCGGAAACGCCGATTAGCCGGAGGAACGCCCGGTCGCAACCCCTGGATTGTCGTTGGTGGGGTAGCGAAACCCATGCCCTTGGGCACATTATTCATATGGCGATGTTCTGCCCCACCCCAATCCTGGAGGTTGCCGATGCGCAGACGCGACTTTTTCAGACAGGCTGGCGTCATTTCCGGCCTTGCCGCGGGCACGAATGCCCTGGGGGGAGCGGGGAACCCCCTGGCTGCACTTGTCGCAGCGCCGGGCCGCAGGACCAGCAATGGTGCCGTGCGCCTCAACTCAAACGAGAATCCGCTGGGGATCTCCGAAGCCGCGAAGGATGCGCTGGTCGAAGCCATCGTGCTTGCCAACCGCTATCCCTCCGACCAGCAGGCGGTGCTCGTTTCCAGGCTGGCGGCGGCTCATGACGTCGCCGAGAGCCAGGTGGTGCTGGGGACCGGCTCGGCGGAGGTGCTGCAGATGGTGGTGCAGGCGTACGCCGCGCCCCGGGCAAAGCTGGTCATGGCCGATCCGACGTACGAGGCGGTGACCAACTACCAGCGCACCGAAGCGTACGAGCTGGTGAAGGTGCCGCTGACCGACAGCCACGAGCACGACATTGGCCGGATGCGCGAGGCGGCCGAGAGTTCCGGGCACCCGGCACTGGTCTACCTCTGCAACCCCAACAACCCGACGGCGACGATCACGCCCAGTGCCGCGATCGACGAATGGATCGCCGATGCGCCCGAGCACGTCTTCTTCCTTTCGGACGAGGCGTACATCGAGTACGTGACAGACGAACGCATGTGGAGTTCGCTTCCCTGGATAGCGAAGAAGCGAAACGTGCTCGTCGTGAAGACCTTCTCCAAGATCTACGGTTTGGCGGGACTCCGGATCGGCTACGGGATCGCTCATCCCGACACGGCCGCCCGGCTGATGGACTTCGCATCCCGCAACAACTGCAACCAGCTCGCCATCGCCGCGGCCGGCGCCTCGTTCCGGGACGAGGTGCTCATCAGCAAGAGCCGAGAGGCGAACCGTACGTCCCGGGAGATGGTGCAGTCCACGCTGGACGAACTCGGGCTTGAGCACATGCCCACGCAGGCCAATTTCCTGATGCACCGAATTAACGGGGATCTCGCTACCTATCGCGGCCGGATGGCCGAGGCGGGGTTCCTGGTGGGACGGGACTTCCCGCCAATGCTTGACTGGAACCGGCTGTCCTTCGGACTCCCCGAGGACATGAGCCGTTTCTGTGACTCGCTGCGCGACTTTCGCGGAAAGGGGTGGATCTGAACATGAAAACGAGGCTCGTCATTGTCGGAGCGCTGATCGCGCTCGCACTGCCCGGCTCGGCCACGGCCCAGGGCACGCTCGCAGGCACCATCACGAACGCCGAGACCGGCGCTCCGCTGGCCGGTGCCCAGGTTGCCCTGCCGGATTTGAGCATGGGCGCCAACAGCCGCACCGACGGCGGCTACGAGATCACCGGCATCCCCGCCGGAACCCACGAGGTCCAAATCCTGCTGATCGGCTACCAGACCGAGACGCGGCAAGTCACCATCGCCGCCGACCAGACCATGCAGCTCGACGTAGCGCTCAGCGTCGGCGCGGTTGCGCTGGAGGGTCTCGTCGCGGTCGGCAGCCGTGCACGGCCCAGGACGGTCACCGAGTCACCGGTTCCGGTAGACGTCATCCCCACCCGGGAGATCGTCCAGCAGGGTGACACCGACTTTGCCAACCTGCTGCGGAACGTGGTGCCGTCCTTCAATGTGAATATCCAGCCGATCAGTGACGCGGCGACTTTCGCTCGTCCCGCCAACCTGCGCGGCCTCGCCCCGGACCATACGCTGGTGTTGATCAACGGGAAGCGGCGCCACCGCACGGCGGTCATCACCTGGTACGGCAACGGCCTCGCCGACGGCTCCCAGGGCCCCGACATCGCACTCATCCCCGGCATGGCGCTCGAGCAGGCCGAAGTGCTGCGCGATGGCGCCTCTGCGCAGTACGGCTCCGACGCGATCGCCGGCGTCATGAACTTCGTGCTGAAGAATGACCGGTCCGGCGGCTCGATCGAGATCAAGACCGGCGGATACCCCCTTGGGGAGACCAGTGAGCCCTTCGAGGAGGGCTCGTTCCCGGGGGACGGCGAGATGTATACCCTGTCCGGAAACGTGGGCCTGCCACTTGGCGAAACCGGCTTTCTGAACCTGACCGGCGAGTACGGCAACGCCAATCCGACGGACCGGAGCACACAGCGCCTCGATGCCCTGGCGCTACTCGGCGCCGGCAACAGCAGCGTCCGGTCGCCGGCCCAGGTCTGGGGCGCGCCTCAGATCTCGAACGAGCTGAAGCTGTGGGCGAACACGGGCTACCTGTTCACCGACGACGTGCAGTTCTACGGCCACGGGAACTATGTGAGCAAGCAGGTCGAGGGCGGCTTCTACTTCCGGAACCCGGGCACCCGCAGCGGCGTCTTCGGAACCCGGAACGATGCCGGCGAGCGGATCCTCCTGGTCGGCGACATGCTTGACGCGCAGGACGGCGTGCTCGACGGATCGGCCATGTGCCCTGAAGTCCGTGTCACCGACGATGGCGTGGTGATCAACAATTCCGAGAACATGGCAGCGTTCAATCAGGTCATGGGTGATCCCAACTGCTTCAACTTCCGGAAGCTCTTTCCCGGAGGCTTCACGCCGCAGTTCGGCGCGAACGTCCTCGACGCGTCCGTGGTGGCGGGTCTCAGGGGCACGAGCGGCGACCTCAACTGGGACGCGAGTGCGTCGTGGGGCAAGTCCTACATGGACTTCTACATGTACAACACGGTCAACGCCTCGCTCGGACCCAACCAGCCGTGCGCCGGCGCGGACCGGACGCTGTCCTTTGTCGTGCCCGATCAGGACTGCACCCCCTGGTTCGGCCCCGGGATCTATGACCAGCAGGAGATCAACCTGAACCTGGATCTGTCCTACGCGCTGAACGAGCGGGTCAACGTGGCCGGCGGTACCGAGTGGCGTAACGAGGGTTTCGAGATCTTCCGGGGCACCACGGAATCGTGGACCGAGGGTCCGCTCGCGACACAGGGATTCACTCCGGGCTCCAACGGGTTCACCGGGTTCGGACCGCTTACCGAGGGTGATTGGAACAGGAACAATTTCGCCGCCTATGGCGACTTGGAGATCCGTGAACCGGAGGGTCTTTGGACCTTCGGCGTGGCCGCACGGGTCGAGCGGTTCTCGGACTTTGGTACGACGGTCAACGGGAAGGTCGCGGGACGCGTGAGCGCGTCCGAGAACCTCGGCCTCCGAGCCAGCGTCAGCACCGGCTTCCGCGCTCCCACGCCGGGACAGCAGAACGCATTCAACATCTCGACGATCTATGATCCGGCGATCATGGATCTGACGAACAACGGCACAATCCCGTCGACGTCACCGCTGGCAGCGAACTTCGGCGGCGAGCCGCTCACGCCGGAGAAGTCCGTCAACATGGCCATGGGGGCCGTATTCGACGATGGTCCCTTCAGTCTTACGATGGACTTCTTCCAGATCCGGGTCTCGGATCGTCTCACCACGAGCGCCGACAGAACGCTCAGCCCGGCGGAGATCGAGCAGCTAATCGCCGAAGGCATCATCCGGCCGGGTGGCGTGCTCGCGCGGTTCCGTTTCTTCATCAACGACTTCGCGACCCGGACGGACGGGATCGACCTGGTGGGCGCGTATCGAGTCGACGGATCCAGCGGCTCCACCACAACCTTCACCAGCGCATGGAACTGGACCCAGACCACGGTGACGGACTTCGACCCCGTCACCCTGACCGATCACCGCATCCGGATCCTCGAGGAAGGGCTCCCCAACGTGCGCGGCAACCTCGCGATGAATCACGTCTTCGCCGGCGGCACCCGCTTCCTGGTGCGCGGCAGCTACTGGGGCGGCTATTTCGACGGCGAGCAGCCCTACTACGAGTCCGATCCCGGAACCACCATCGACTACCCGTCCCGCATGCTCTTCGACGTGGAGGCGGCCCACACGTTCGCCGACCGCTGGAACCTTACGGTCGGCGCCACGAACGTGCTCAACACCTACCCGGAGGAGTATCCGGGCGCGGCGGCCGGCGTGGGCAACCGCTTCGGGCAGTTCACGCCGTTCGGCTTCAACGGCGGCTACTATTACACGCGGGTGGGCTACAGCTGGTAGCCGGTTTCCGGCTGCCCCGGCAGTCACGGCCCCGGTCCGGCTTCGTGCCGGGCCGGGGCCGGTTGCGTTGGTGCACTCCCTACAGAAGTCCGCCCAGCATGCCCTTCAGCACCAGGAAGGCCAGTCTGAACCCGTTCAGGACCAGGGGGATGGAGATGAGTCCGGCGGAGAAGATCAACCCGGCCCGGAACAGGTGCGGGCCCAGGGGAAGGACGTCCCGGCCCCACAGCTTGTGGGCGAGCGTTTCGACCAGCGGGCCCAGCGTGTAGCACAGGTTCCCCAAGATCATGATCCCGCCCAGGAATATGACCACTTCCGTTTCGGGTGCTCCCTGAAGCCAGTCGGCCAGAGCGTCGGCCGACACCGCGGCGGCCCCGCCAGTCCCGATGATCGCGTTGAAGGCGAGCCGCCGCCGCTCCCACCACTTGAAGATGCCGCCCACGGTGCGCTTCGCGGGTTTCGGATAGAGGAAGTCGGCGAGCGCCGACCCGAAGGATCGCTTCTCGCCCGCGACCTCAAGGGATGATGTGTCCGCCATCGTCACTCTTCCTGGTTGCTGGAAACACCGTCCTGCCTCGCCAACCTCTCTACCGCTTCCAGGGCCTGCGCGTTTCCGGCCGCGGCCGCGCGCCGGTACCAGGCGAGCGCTCTTTCCAGGTCGCGGGGGACCCCTCTCCCGGCTTCGTGGGCTTCGCCGAGCCGCAACTGGGTGATCGCGTCTCCGCGATCGGCGGCGCGGGTCCACCATTCGGCCGCGAGCTCATGATCCTCGGTGACGCCCCTCCCGGCAGCGTATGCATTGCCCAGGTTGTGGGCGCCCAGGACATGACCGCGTTCGGCGGCCCGGCGGTGCCACGCCGCCGCCCGCTCCGGATCGAGCGGCTTGCCGAGCCCTTCGTCGTAGGCGGTCCCCATCAGGAAGACTGCTTCGAGGATCCTCGATTCGGCCGCGCGCTGGACCTCGTCGATCACTGTTTCGGCGATGTCCCGCGCCAATTCCTCGTCGCGGGGATACCCCATGCGCCCGGTCGAATGGACGCGCGCCCGCCACATCACCGCCAGCGGGGTTCCGCGGTCCACCGCCTCTTCCAGAAGCTCGCGGGCGCGCGCGTCGTCCACGGTTCCGGCCACGCCGGTGTACCAGTCCACCGCCTCGAGGAGCGCGGGGTCGGGATCGGCAGGGGGTGGGGCGCAGGCGATGGCGAAGAGGAGGAGAGCAATGGAGGCGAGAACCGCCGGCCGCGGGACGCTACCGGAATGGCGTGTCCCCAATCCCGGCGGCAAGGGACGATCAGGGCCCTCCCGCCTCACACCAGATCCTCCCCCTGCAGCCCCAGGCGCTCCAGCACCTCCGGTGGCGGCCCGTCGAAGCTCGGGATCGGCACGTTCCCCACGTACCCGAGATCGCGCATTCCGTCCTCGGAAGTCCAGAACCCGGTCGACACCATGTCGCGAAATTCATCGAAAAACCGTGCCTGGGGCTTCAGTTCGGCGGGCGCGTCGGGCTCGAAGCGGATCCCGTCGCAGATCTCGTGCTGCTGCGCCAGGGTCAACGCCGGGAAACCGGTCGCCCCGAAGCGCTCGCTCGCCGTCCTGTTCAGCCACGCCAGCCCGCCGCGCAGCCGGGTCAGCTGCTCCTTGTGGGCGGGCGCGGAAACGAACTCGTTGATGTACTCCGGGACTCCCACCGCGCTTGCGGCGGGGGATCGGTCGTCCGCAGGGATGATCACGTCGGCCAGCGCCGCCACGAGCCGCATCTCGTCGTCCGTGAGGACCATTTCCCACGGGACGACGGGCGCGAGCATGTCGGGATCGGTCAGGGTGCCTGCCGCGCGGGGGTTGCTGGGGGGCAGAGGGTCGAAGCCGGACAGCGCCTCGTGGGTGGACTCGGCAGCCTCTTCGGGCGCGCACGAAGCCGCCGCGCCGCCAAGGGCCGCCGTCGCCGCGATCACCTTGAGGGCGCCGCGCCGGGTGATGGCGGAAGGGTCGGCGAGCGGGTGTCCGGTGTCCGGCCGACGCTCGTCGTCCCGGCCAACGGTGTCGCGCCGGCGCTCGCCGTCGACCCCGCCGGATCCTCCCCTTTCCTCGCTCATCCGATGCTCCTCTGCCTGAGCTGCTCGACGATGTAGTCGCTCGCCCGCCACGCGATTGCCATGATCGAAAGCGTCGGGTTCTTGTCGGCGTTCGACACGAAGGGCGCCCCGTCGGTCACGAACAGGTTCGGCACGTCCCACGACTGGCAGAACTCGTTCAGCACCGAACTTCGGGGATCGTCGCCCATCTGGACGCCGCCGACCTCATGGATGATCTGCCCGCCCTTCGAGATTGCGTCGGCGCCGTTGTCGGCGACGGTGCTCAGCAGCTGCCCGTCCATCTCGTCCACGATCCCGGCGAAGGTGCGCTGCATGTGAAGCGCCTGGTTCAGCTCGTGGTCCGCCCACTTCCAGTGAAATTTCAGCACGGGGATGCCGTAGCGGTCGACCCTGTCGCCGTCGATCTCACAGTAGCAGTCCTCGTTGGGAATCATCTCGCCGCGGCCGTCGAAGAAGAGGAAGCTGCCGTAGTAGCGGCGGCAGTCGTCCTTGAAGCGCTGGCCGTAGCTGCCCCCGGTGAGGGGCTCCAGCCCCGCGAACGCGCCGTAGCCGGGCATGCGCCGTCCGCCGCCGAACTCGATGTGGTAGCCGCGGGGGAAGTCCATGCGGCCCGCCGCCTGCTCGCCGTACAGCCACCACGGCATGTACATGTGCATGGCGGAGGCGCCGTCCTCGTTGTGCGGGGGAAGTGACTGCAGCGCGGGGATGTGGGCGTAGACGCCGGCGCCGACCGTGTCCATGACGTACTTGCCCACCAGGCCGGAGGAGTTGGCCACCCCGTCGGGGAAGACGTTGCTGGTCGAGTTGAGGAGGATGCGCGCGGACTCGCACGCGCTCGCGGCCAGCACGACCACCCGTGCCGGGGCGAATTCGTCCAGCAGCGTGGCCTTGTCGATGTAGTGAACCCCGGTGGCGCGTCCCCGTGAATCGACGGTGACTTCGCGCACCATGGCTCCCGTGCGGACGTCGAGGGAGCCGGTGGCCAGCGCGGGAGGCAACAGGACGGTTGTGGACTGGAAGTTGGCGCGGATCGAGCAGCCGCGCCCGCATGGGGTTGCCCAGTAACACGCGGCTCGTCCCCGCATGGAATCGGCGGTGACGCGCCGGGCCAGTTCGTTGTCCGGGAAGATCTCGCCGGGCAGGCGGTTGGCGTCCTGGGTCTCGGTCAGGATGGCCAGGTGCGCCGGGATCACCGGGATCCCCATCCGGCGGCACGCCTTGCGCGTCAGCAGCTCGTACGCCCGCGGCTTCGGCGGCGGCTGAAGGACCCCCGGAGACGAGTTCGGCGTGTTCTCCAGCCCCTCGTTGGATCCGTAGACCCCGATCAGGGACTCGGTCCGGTCGTAGTACGGCGCCAGATCCTCGTACGACATGGGCCAGTCGAAGCCGAGCCCGTCCCGGCTGCGCGGCTTGAAGTCGTATTCGCCCATGCGAAGCGAGATCCGGCCCCAGTGGTTGGTGCGCCCGCCCAGCATCCGGGAGCGCCACCACATGAATTCGGAACCATCGGCCACCGAATAGGGCTCGCCCGGCACCTGCCAGCCTCCGTCCACGGTGGCGTCGTAGAATCCAAAGGGCTTCTCCGGGGTTCCCGCCGCGCGCAGGGGCGCGTCCTTCGGCAGCTGGAACATCGGCGTTTCGCGGACGGGATCGTAGTCCCGCCCCGCCTCCAGCAGGAGGACGCGCAGTCCGGAAGTGGCCAGGATGAAGGCGGTCATGCCGCCCCCGGCCCCGGAGCCGACGACGACCGCGTCGTAGTTCGGGCTCTGGCTCATCGCTGGCTCCTTGCTGGTGTCGCCTTCCGAGCCGGCCATGGCCGGCCGTGACCGGGCTCGCGCCGGTCGGCAGCCGCCCTCGACCTCAGCTGTCGTCGGGTGGGGCGGGGGCGACCCGATCGGCCCGGAAGGTGGGTACCTCGAAAATGTATGGACTGGCGGACGCGGAAACCCGGAAGTTGCTCTCCTGTTCCGCGAGCCACAGGGAAGCGATCTCGATTCCATCCGCGTCGAGAGCCAGCACCGCCCGGTCCGGCTCTTCCGGCATCTCGGCATCCTGCGGCGCGAAGCCGCTCGCGCGCAAGCCCGCAAGCTCCTGGAGGATGTTCCGAACGGTGGTGGCGTCGGCCTCGCCGCCGCCGCCCACCATCCAGGTCGAATCCCCGCGTTCGTAGATGACCGTCTCGCCTTCCCGCGCCACATGGATGCTGGCGATGGCTGCCGTGTCGGCGCTCAGGATGACCTTGTCGCGCCAGTCGAAGAGGGACCGCGCGGAGGCGGCGCGGAGGTCGCCTTCGATGAGACTGACCTGATCCGCGTCCGGCAGCCGCGCATACGCGGTGCGGAACCGGTTGCCCGTCTTTCCGAGCAGCACCGTTGTGCCGGCGTCGGTCGTCAGCGTCCAGGCGCTGTCCGTGCTCACGCCCAGGCGCTCATGGTTGGCCGGGTTGGCCGCGGCCACGGGTCCTACCTCGACCTCGTCCAGCGCGCGCAGGAACCGGGCGACCGCGCCGGAATCCGCTTCGAAGCCGTTCACCGTCCAGGCGTCACCGGTGCGCTCCAGGCGGATTGTCTCGCGAGGGCCGATCAGGTCGACGCGGGCCAGTGCTTCGCGATCGATGCCCGCGAAGGCCCCTGCCAGGTCCGAATCGCCGGCGGATGCGCCCCCGGCCCCGCCCCGCCCGAGCGTGATCACGAAGTACAGCACGGTCACCGCGCCCAGGAAGTAGAGGCAGGCGCGCAGTGTCTTCTCACTCATCGCCGTCCTCCTTGTCGGCTGCTTCGTTCCAGCGGCGTTCGGCGCGCGCTGTTCGCCCCTTCACCCGGACAAATCCGAAGAGGACGAAGATCGCGGGCACGCCGATCAGCGAGGTCCACTTGAGCGTGTTCCTTCCGGCGTCGGACTGGAAGGACAGGCTGGGAGGCGTGCGGTCCTTGGACCTGATCCCGATCAGGGCCTCGTCCTGGGCCAGCCAGTCCACCGCGTTGGCGGCGAAGATCAGGTTCTGGGAATTCGCCTGGACGAAGCGGTCCTCGAGAAAGTCCGAGTCCCCGACTGCAACGATCCGGCCACCGGGCCCGCCGCCCTCTTCGCCGTCGTCTCCCGCCATCGAGGGATCCACCGCGACCGCCAGCGTGTGGATTCCCAACTCGTCCTCGCTCGTGGCGAACTCGATGTTGGGGGCGATCATTCCTCCGGCCGGCCTGGTTCCTCCGCCTTCCGTGGTGCTCCAGAGCGGCGTCACCGAAGGGTCGCCCTCTTCCCAGGTGAAGGGCGCGGCCCAGCCGAAGCTGACGTTGTTCAGGTCGCGGATCGTCGAGTGGTCCCCGCCGGTGTACGCAACCGGCCACAGCGGGTACGTCCGCGCCACATTGAAGATCCCCTGCCGCATGGAAACGCGTTCAGCCGAGGCGACATCGAAGACGAGGTCGCCCGACGCCTCGACGCCGCGCCCCGAGAGCAGGCGTTCCAGGCCGGTGGTCACGGGCATGGACATGCCGGGCGACTGGGGACTGAGGGCGTGGCGCTCCATGAGCAGCAGGGCAGCGCCGCCAGCGTCCAGGTAGCCGTCGATCGCGGCCTCGACGCCGGGAGAAACCGGCTGGGCCGGCGCCGCCACTACCAGCACGTCGATCGAGTCGGGTTCGAGCACCCCGGTCGAGTCGTTCTCAATGTCGATCGTGACGACCCCGTAGCGTTCGCCGATGCTCTCGCGGAAGCTCCGGTAGTAGAACTGATCCTTCGCCTCGAAGCCCGACATGAAGGCAAGGGTCGGCCGGTCGTCGTTCGTCATGTTGGCGATCGCCGACACGAGGCGGAACTCAAGGTCGTCGGCCCGGTCGATGACGGGGATGATCTCCTGCTCGTCCGCGTACGTGACGGCCAGGCCGAAGTACCCGCGCTTGACCTGGAGTTCGTCGTCCCGCAGCACGTTGAACTCGATGGGCATGACACCCACCGACGATGCCTGGTCGGCCGCGTCGTCGCTGTCGTCGGGGTTGACCTCTTCGGCGACGAGCATCCCGTTCGAGGCGTTCTGCAGGTCCGCCACCAGATCCCGCACGTCACGCTCGGTGAGTTGGATTTCCTGCGGCAGATCGTCGCTCACGAAGAATGTGAGGTTCACCACGTCGTCCAGGCCGCCGAGGATGTCGCGGCTGCTGTCCGAAAGGGTGAAGAGGTCGTCGCGGGTGAGATCGATGCGTCCCCGGACGTGTCCGCCCAGCAGGTTGAGCATGAGCACCGCCAGCGCGATCACACCGGTGCCGAGCCGCAGCCTGCGGAAAGCGGCGCCGCCCCGGCTGAGCCGCTCGCCTCCCAGCGCGGCCACCGCAAGAAGAAGGAAGAGCCCGCACGTGGATCCGAAGTAGAGCAGGTCGCGGAGGTCCACCACGCCCCGGGCGACATTCTCGAAGTGGCTGATCACCGAGAGCTGGGCCGCCCACCCCCCCAACAGCCGGGGTAGACCGATCTGCACGATCGGCGTGCCGATCAGGACAAGCACGAAGCAGGTGATCGCGCCGAGGATGAATGCCGTGATCTGGTTCCGGGTGATGGACGATGCCCAGATCCCGATCGCGATCATCTGTGCGGTGAGGAGCGCGGCCCCGACGTACTGCGCGACCATGATGCCGGGGTCGGCTTCCGACGCGAGCAGCACCCCCACCGCCATCGGCAGGGTGCCGGCCAGCGTGATCATCACGAACAGCCAGCTGCCCAGGGCCTTGCCCAGGACGACTTCGGTCTCGGTGAGCGGCTGCGCGATCAGCCACTCCAGCGTCCGGCCGCGGCGTTCCTCGGCGAGGCTCTTCATCGCCACCGCCGGGATGAACACGACCAGGAGCCAGGGGAGAAGGTCGAAGAAGGGCCGCAGCGAAGCGACCGACATGGCATAGAGGGACCGGAAGGCCATGTAGAGGCCGAGGCCCAGGAAGGCGACCGCCAGCACGTAGGCGGTGGGCTGATCGAAGAAGCTCCGAAGCTCCTTCCGGGCCACGAGGAGGATCTGTTTCATCATTCGTCGTCGCCTCCGTTCTCGCCACCGTTCGCGACCGGGGCAGGGTCTCCGGCATCGGCCGCGCCGTTCGCTTCAACCTCCGGGTGGTCCATGGTGAGTTCCCGGAAGACCTGTTCGAGCGTCGCCCGCTCGCGCCTCAACTCCCAGAGTACCCATCCCTGCCGCGTCGCCAGCTGGAAGATGTCGGGCCTGAGTTCCTGATCGCCCGTCGTCTCCAGCCGCACGCGCACGCGCCCGTCGATCGCCTCGACCGAGTGATCGTCCACGCCGGGAAGCCCGCGCAGCGCGTCCACCACGCCTTCTCCGGCGGCCTCCACCGTGTAGCGTGAAATGCCGTGGCCGGCTTCCATCAGCTCGGCCACCGTCCCGTCGGCGGCGATGGCTCCCCTGGTGATCACCAGAAGGCGGTCGCAGGTCGCCTCGACCTCCTGCATGACGTGGGTGCTGAGGATCACCGTGCGCTCGCTGCCGAGCGAGCTGACCAGCTTGCGGATCTCGACGCGCTGGTTGGGATCGAGCCCCTCGGTGGGTTCGTCCAGCACCAGGATTTCGGGCTCGTGAAGGATTGCTCCGGCCATTCCGGTGCGCTGGCGGTACCCCTTGGATATCTCGCTGATCGGCCTGAAGAAGACGTCCTCCAGCCCGGTCTCCTCTACAGCTCTGCCGATTCCCGCACGGGTTTGCCTGTCGTCGAGACCTCGAAGGCGGGCGACGTACTCGAGGAACTCGCACACCAGCATGTCGTCGTAGAGCGGATTCGCCTCGGGCAGGTACCCCACGCGTGTCTTCGCCGCGGTGAGATTGTCGGCGATCGGCTTCCCGTCGAAACAAATCGCGCCTTCGTCGGGCTGGAGCGTGCCCGTCAACATCCTCATCGTGGTCGTCTTCCCGGCCCCGTTGGGTCCCAGGAACCCGACCACCTCGCCCCGGTCCACGTCAAAGGTGGCCCGGTCGACCGCTACGAGGAATCCGTAGCGTTTTGTCACACCTTCCACCGAGATCATTCGTCCTCCTGTGTTGCAGCGAAAAGAAACCGCGCCGGCCGTTTCTGGCTGACGCGGTGGTTCCGCCTGCGTGAGTGGAAACCACTGCCGGTTCCGGTTTCGTCAGCGCATCGGGCGGCAACCGGGATGCATCGCCGGGCGAATCCAGTGGGAGTCCACCACGGGCTGCCGGTTGTCGCGATTGGATTCTATGCCGATTCCGTGCGGCTGTCCAGTGGATTGGGTGCTTCGGACGGAGGGGTGGCCGGCCAATGATGGCGCGGGCGCTTCGCTTGTGTGTAGGCGGGCGGTTTCTCACATTGTCAACGTGGTCGAGGACATGATCTTGTTACGCTGGTGTGACCGCTCGCCAACCAGTGCGGGCGTATGATTCGGAGGCAGGGTCCCGGATCGCCCGGACCCGCTTTCTGATGAAACAAATCAGGACGGAGGCGCGTGCCTCCAACCATGCAGCACAGGTCTCTCAAGAGGAGGAGGTAGATCGGGATGAAAGTACTTCGTGGAATACCAGCTCTGCTGTTCCTGGCGCTGCCACTGGGCGCGCAGCAGATGGGAACGGTTACGGGCAGCGTGACCGCCGATGGATCGGGGCTTGCGAGCGCTCAGGTGGTGCTGTCAAACACCCAGACCGGGGCCCAGTACGGAGGGCTCACCAACGACAATGGACGATTCAACGTCCTCGGTGTCCCGGCCGGATCGTATGACGTATCGGTCCAGTTGATCGGCTACTCCGCCGAGAGCCGGCAACTCACTGTCGAGACCGGCGGAACCCACATGCTGGACTTTGCGCTGACCTCGACGGCGGTTGCGCTCGGCGGGATCAGTGTGCTCGCCGAGCGGGCCGAAGAGCGCCGCACGCCGGTCGCCTTCACCGATGTCTCCAAGGCGCAAATCCAGACGCAGCTCGGCTCTCGCGACCTGCCTCTGGTGCTGAACGTCACCCCGTCGGTGTACTCGACCGCCCAGGGCGGCGGCGCGGGGGACGCGCGGATCAGCGTGCGGGGCTTCAGCCAACGCAACACGGCGGTGATGATCAACGGCGTTCCCGTGAACGACATGGAGAACGGCTGGGTCTACTGGTCCAACTGGCAAGGGGCGGGTGACGTCGCCACCAGCATCCAGCTTCAGCGCGGTCTGAGCGCGGTCAACCTGGCCACGCCGTCCATTGGCGGAACCCTCAACGTGATCACGGATCCCAGCCCCGCGAATCCGGGGTACACCTTAAAGCAGGAATTCGGCAGCGGGAGCCTCCTGAAGACGACGTTGACCGCCGCGACCGGGCCGGTTGGCGACTTCTCGATGTCCACGTCGGCGGTTCGTACGACAGCCGACGGCATCATTGACGGCGTCTGGCAGGACGCGTGGTCCTTCTACGCCGCGGCACAGTACCGGTTCAGCGACCGCAACCGGCTGGAATTCTACGCGCTCGGGGCGCCCCAGCGTCATGGCCAGAGGTCCTACAGGCTCAATATCGCCACGCTGGACCGCGAATTCGCCGCCTCGCTGAGCGACTACGATCCAGCTGCCCTCGATCAATTCGCGAACGAGGCCGGTCGCTACTGGAGTCCCAACGTCGCAGGCGTGGATCCCAGCTACAACGGGCGCCAGTACAACAGTACCGGCCCCGGCGCGGGCGTCTCCAGCCGCTTCGACCGCAACTTCCTCAATGAGCGGGAAAACTACTTCCACAAGCCCCAGGTGAACCTGAACTGGTACTCGTATCTCGGCAATGGACTGACTGCCAATACCGTCGCATACTATTCCGGCGGGAGCGGTGGAGGCACCGGGACCTATGGCTCGCTGCGCTGGGACAACACATACAATCAGCGGGTCGCCGACTGGAACGCGACCATCGCGCGCAACCGCGGCACCGATAGCGGTGGCTCCTTCGGGATCCTCCGCAACTCGGTGAACAACCAGGCTACCTGGGGCGCGATCGCCAAGCTCCAGAAGGACTTCGACAACGGACTGGTCGCCAATGTCGGCCTCGATTGGCGGACCGCCACGATCGAGCACTACCGCGAAGTGCGCGACCTGCTGGGCGGCGCGTTCTACAACGACTGCTTCCGCGGCTGCAGTTCGGATTTCTGGAGCGAGGCCCAGGGCAACCGTGGGCTGGGCGACAAGATTCACTACCACAACGAGAACGACGTCAACTGGATTGGCGCCCACGTGCAGGCCGAGAAGTCGTCGCTCGCCGGGTCATTCTACGGAATGGCGGGGGTCTCCCGGATCTCCTACGACTTCGTCGACTTCTTCACCAGAGGCTCCGCCGGCGGATTCCAACAGATCAACAGCGGCGGCCTGTCGGGCTATCAGGTCAAGGGCGGCGCAATGCGCAATCTGGACGCCGAGTGGTCGTTGTACGGGAATGTCGGCCTGGTGTCCAAGGTGCCGATCTTTGATGGCGTAATCGACGACATAGGCGGTCAGCTGCTCGAGAACGCCAAGAACGAGACGTTCACGTCGTTCGAAGCGGGAACACGCTTCCGGTCGCTGAACCGGCAGTTCTCGTTCGATGCCAACATCTACTTCACCCAGTGGAACGACCGGACCGGCACACGGTTTGCAAGGGACTTCTTCGGGGAAGGGCAGGGCGCAGTCATCCGCCTCCTGGGGATGGACGCCCGCCACATGGGCGTCGAATTGGAGGGTGCCTACCAACCGGCCGACTTCATGCGCCTGGACGGCGCCCTGTCGTTGGGCGACTGGAAGTACACCGACGACATCGAGGGCAGTTTTCGGGCCGAGGACCGCCAGTCGGAGACGCTGGACTACAGGTTCTACGTGAAGGACCTCTACGTGGGCGACGCGCCCCAATTCCAGGTGGCGTACGCGCTGTCGGTGTTCCCGTCCGGAGGGCTCTACGGCCGGCTCGTGGGCAAGACCTACGGGAAGCACTACGCCAACTTCAACCCCTTCTCGCGCACAAGCGCCGAGGAAGCGGGCATTCAGTCCTGGAGACCCCCGGGGTATACGGTCTTCGACATCCACACGTCGTACAGACTCCCCGCCGAGCTGTCGGGGGCCTTCGGCGGCAACGTGTACCTGTTCCTGCACGCGTTCAACATCTTCGACACCGTGTACATCCAGGACGCTCAGGACAACTCAAGCTTCAACGCCTACCGCGACGCCGCCGAAAGCGCGGCGGGCCGGCTCAGCCACAAGGCGGATGATGCCGAGGTGCACATAGGCTTCCCGCGAACCTTCAACTTCGGATTCCACATCTCTCACTGAGCCGAAGAGCGGTAGCAGCTGCTTGACGCTACGGGTCCAGGCGGGCCCCCGTGCCGATCCGGGCGCGGGGGCCCTTGCCGTGGTCGTCCCTGATCCCCGCCAGCGTCGGCCATTCAACCCGCCAGGCCGTTGGCAAGGATCTCGTGCAGCGCGGCGGGGTTTTCGGTGTTGAGCCAGTGTCCACCCTCGGCCTGATGTAGGGACACCTGCCCCGTCCGTCGCGCGGCCTCGCGGATACGCTCGACGGCGGCAATGTCCAGCACGCCCGAGCCGGTCGCCTTCACGAAGTGGACTCCGGCTCCGGTGGGCGGGCTCTCCACCACGTCCCACGCGTCGCTCCGGAAGTAGTCGCGCAGGTAGGCCTCCATCTCGTCTGGATCGAGCCGCCACTCCCAGTCGCCCTGGCCGTCGCGCTGCACGTTCGTGGCCATCCATGCGGCAACCAGCGGTGAGAATCCCTCCGATTCGACGGCTGCGACGGCCTCGGCGCGGCTGCCGAAGGGACCGGGGTGGCGGCGCAGCACGCCGAGCATGCGCCACGCACTGCCCCCGGGGCGCCCCGTGCCCGGGTTCGAGTCGATGATCCAGAGCTGCCCGAGGGCGCCGGCTCGCCTTGCCGCACCGTCGCCAGGCCGCGCGTACCGGGCTGCCCGCCGGCGCGCGTACAGAAGCGCGACCTTGCCCCCGAAGGAGTGGCCCAGAACGGCGTCGGCGGGGCGGTCAAGGTATTCCTCGAGGCGCAGGAGGTCGCTCGCGCACTCATCCACCGAATTGGGCGACAGCCTCGGCGACCGGCCGTGCGACCTCAGGTCGACGAGCGCGATGCTCCAGTCGGGCCGGGCCCTGACGAGCCGCCGCGCCACCGAGCCCCAGTTCCTCCCGGCGCCGTAGATGCCATGCAGGAGGAACATCCGCCGGGACGGCTCCGAGCCGCGCGTCTCAACGATTTCATGGTGCAATGTTGTCATGAAGTATGTTATCACCGGTGCGCGACCTTCCCCGCACCAGCTACGCCACCCATGCCAAAGCACTCGACAACGTGAACCCCAGCACTCTTCCGGCCCGGCCGACCATCGCGGCCCGGCCCATCATCGCGGCCTGGACCACCATCGCGGCACTGCTGACGATGCCCGCCGGCCTGCAGGGGCAGCTCCGCCCGGTCGAACCTTCGCCCGGCTCGCCCATCACCATTCCCCGCCTGGCGGGCGAGATCGAGCTCGACGGCATCGTGGACGAGGCGGCCTGGGACCAGGTCGCGCCCTTCGCGATGACCATGTACACGCCCAACTTTCGCGGCCGGCTCACCGAAGAGACCGAGATCCGGGTCGCGCACGACGACCGCTATCTCTACGTCTCGGGTCGCATGTACGACTCCGAACCCTCACAGGTCCGCACCGGCACCCTGTATCGCGACCAGTACAGCGGCGACGACATCCTCGCGGTGGTCATCGACAGCTACAACGACTACGAGACCGCGGTCTGGTTCGTCGCCAACCCGGCGGGAGTGCGGCAGGACCGGACGATGTCCAACGACGCCGAGTTCACCAGCGGAATGCCGATGAACTGGGAATGGAATTCGCACTGGGACGTGGCCACCACCCAGACCGGCGAAGGCTGGTTCGCCGAGTTCAGGATTCCCTTCTCGACCCTTGGCTTTCAGGTCACGGATGGCGAGGTCACCATGGGGCTCATCGCCTACCGGGTGGTGCCGCGCAAGAACGAGCGTCAGACCTTCCCGCCCATCGAACCCGGCTGGGGCCGCTTGGGCTTCGCGAAGCCTTCGCGGGCTCAGCGCGTTGTGCTGCGCGATGTGCAGCAGTCGACGCCGGTGTACCTGACACCGTTTTCCCTGGCCGGCTTCAAGCAGACCCCGATGCTGGCGGAGCCGCCCGACGTGCCGCGGGCAGAATGGCGCAGCGAGCGCGACCCAACGACCGAGGCGGGGATCGACCTCAAGTACTCCCCGACCTCGAACCTGGCGCTCGACTTGACGGTGAATACCGACTTCGCGCAGGTCGAGGCCGACGATCAGCAGATCAACCTTACACGTTTCGCGCTGTTCTTCCCGGAGAAGCGACAGTTCTTCCAGGAACGCGCCTCCACCTTCGACTTCAACACCGGCGGCATGTTCAACCGGCTCTTTCACAGCCGGCGGATTGGGCTGGACCAGGGCGAAATCGTGCGCATCTACGGGGGCGGCCGCGCGGTGGGCAGGTTGGCCGGGACCGACTTCGGTGTCCTCAGCATGCAGACCGCCCCGCACGGCGACCGGTCCTCGGAGAACGTGGGGGTGGTACGCCTGCGCCAGCAGGTCCTGGACGACTATTCGAGCATCGGCGGCATGCTCACCACGCGCCTGGGGACGAAGGGTCGCAACAACACCGCCTATGGGCTGGACGCGGTTCTGCGGTGGCTGGGCAACGAATACCTGATCCTGCAGTGGGCGCACACCTTCGACGAGGCAGCCGACCAGACGGGGGGGCTGGAATCGGGGCTCGCGAGGGCCCGTCTGGAGCGCCGCCGGGATGACGGATTCTCGTACTACGCCGAGGGGATTAGGGTGGGTGCCGACTACCTGCCCGGACTCGGTTTTCAGCTGCGCAAGGACTTCGCGTACGGCGGCGGTCAACTTCGCTACCGTCAGTTGCGGGATGCCACGTCGCCGCTGGTCGCGCGCGCACTTCAGTTCAGTACGGCGCAGTACTTCCGCAACGCAGACCGAACGCCCGAGTCACGGGAGATCAAGCCCGAGATCGAATTCGAGTTCAGAGACGGGTCAAACCTGCTCGTCGGCACCCTGTCCAGCTTCGAGAGCGTCCGCGATGCGTTCTCGATCTCCGATGTGGTCATTCCTGCGGGCGAGTACTGGTTCCACGAGGCGACTGCCATGCTCAGACTCCCCCGCAGCTCCCTTTTCCGGGGAGAATTCGATGCCTCGGTGGGGAGTTTCTACGGCGGAACCCGCGTCAGCCTGTCACTGGCCCCCGCGTGGGTCGTGTCGAAGTACCTGGAGCTGGAGGGCGGCTACGAGGTGAACCGCCTCGATTTCGCCGACCGGGAAGTCGGCACCACCACGCAGCTCGGGCGCCTGAGGATCAAGACCGCGCTCAATCCCCGCGTCTCGATGACCACCTTCGGCCAGTACAACAGCGCGACGGCGGAGACCAGCCTCAACGTGCGTTTCCGCTACCACTTCCGCGAAGGCACCGACCTCTGGATTGTCTACAACGAGGGATTCTTCGGCGAGCGCGACGACGGGCTGGGTCCGAGGCGGCCGCTGTCGGCAGGCAGGGCGATCCTGGTCAAGTATTCGCACACGTTTACGGGGGGGTGAGTTTTCCCGATCGGGCAACTTTCGGGTCATGCGGTGTGCTTTGGTATCGATTTGTCCCGATCGGGAAATAGGACGGCGCGAGCTCGCCGCTCGCCATAGTTTTTTCCCGTTCGGGACAGCAGGGGGTTGACTAGCCATCATTCCGAGGCGATTTTACCGTTCGGGAATAATCGGGGCGCGAATGGGCCAAACGGGGATGGTGAGCGAATGACTCCTGCGGAGATTGGACAGATCGTGCGCGCGGCCCGGAAGGCCCAGGGCCTCCGCCAGGATCAACTGGCGGGAGCTGCGGGCGTCGGCGTACGGTTTGTCTCCGAACTGGAGAGGGGCAAGGCGACGGTTCGGCTCGAGAAGGTGCTCGCCGTGCTCGATACACTCGGTTGCACGGTGCGTGTGGAGTTGCCCGGGGGCGCGACCGCTACGAGTGAGGGAGCGGGGTCGGAGGCTGTCGCGGAAGCAGATGGGGCCGACCCGCAGCGGTTCTCCTACGAATGACGGATTCTCTGACCGTCTGGTGGGACAGCGCGATCGTCGGTTCGCTTTCCCTGCATCGCCACGGCGCGGCGCGCTTCACGTACGACCGTGACTGGATCCAGGACACCGCGACACCGCCGATCTCCTTTTCGTTGCCCAAGGGACCGGAGAGTTTCAGTCCCCGGCTTTGCCTTCCGTTCTTCGAGGGCCTGTTGCCGGAGGGTACACAACGCGACGGTGCCGCTGCCGGACTCGGGGTGTCGCCCGCCAACACCTTTCGGTTGCTGGCCGGATTGGGAGCGGAGGTAGCAGGTGCGCTCTCGTTGTTGCCGGAGGGCGAAGATCCACGCGACACGGAGACCGAACCGGTACCGGAAGCCCTCTCGGTCGACGAACTCGCCGGCGTGCTGGAGACGATCCGGCAGCGCCCGTTTCTAACCGGGATCGCGAAGGGCCCCGGTTCGCACGTTCGGGGTGCGGCGGACGGCCTGCGCATGTCCCTGGCGGGCGCACAGTCCAAGATCCCGGTCGTATTGGTCCACGGGCGGATCGCTCTCCCGGTGCCCGGCCAGGCGACGACTCATATTCTCAAACCCCCCATGCTTGGTCTCGAAGCCACAACCGAGAACGAAGCGTTTGCGATGTGCCTTGCCGCCGACCTGGGACTGGCCGTGGCGCCGGTGCGACCGCGAGTGGTGGCCGGCATGCCATATCTGCTGGTGGAGCGCTACGACCGCCTGCCTGCCCCGCAGGGACCTGTGAAGCGCCTGCATCAGGAGGATTTCTGCCAGGCACTCGGGATCGTTCCGCAGCGGAAGTATGCTGCGGACGGGGGCCCAGGATCTCCGCATTGCTTCGACCTGATCCGGCGGGTTTGCACACGTCCCGCAATCGCGGTGCTCGGGCTGCTTGACGCGGCGATCCTCCAGGTCCTGCTCGGTAACGCCGATGCTCACGGCAAGAACTACAGTCTTCTCCGGCAACCGGACGGTGATGTGGGACTCGCGCCGCTGTATGACCTGCTGTCCACGATTGCCTATCCTCGGTTCTCGACCAGGTTGGCCATGAAAGTCGCGGGTCGCGGTACGCTGCAGGAGTTCCGGCACGGCGACTGGGACCGGTTCGCCCGTCAGTGCGGCCTGGGTGCCCCCTTCGTCCGACAGCGGGTCGGGGAGCTGTGCGACCAGGCCAGCGAACGAAGCAGCGCCGTTGCGGAAGCACTCGTGTTGCCCGGCCTGGACCAGGACGCCCTGGCGAAGCAGGCGGCGCGGGTCGAAAACCGGGCGACCCTGCTGGCCAGGACGGTGCCGTGAGCCTGCCCCGGCCGATCTGGCGCCCCTCCCGGGCCCCCATCCTCCTCGCCTGTCTGGTGGCCGTCTCCGCGCTTACCTCCATCCCCGCCCTGCAAGACGCCGCCACCCACCAGCCCTTCCCCCCCGCCACCCTCCACCAGCCGTTCGGCTACCTCCTCGGCGCACCCCTCTTCGGCCTCTTCGACGGCGTGTCCCTCCTCGCGCTGCGACAGCACTACGCGCTGGTGCTGACCTTGATCGTCCTGTACGCCGCCCACCGCCTCGCCGCGGCCCGTGCCTCGCGCAGGCGCACCCGTTCGGCCGCCCCGGGCACCCCGCGCCCCTCCCTGCCGCGCCTCGCCGCTCGGGAAGTCCTCCGCGCCGCCGTCGCGCTCGCCGCCCTGCTCGGCTTCTACGCCGCCGCGGCCCTCATCCCGCGCCCCATGACCGCGATCCGGCTCGCCGACCCCGATCTCCTCGCGGTGGACTTCCATTCGCACACGAACCACTCCCACGACGGCTGGTCCCGCTTCACCGCCGCGAGGAACCGCGCATGGCACGAGGCCGGCGGCTTCGGTGCGGCCTACATCACCGATCACTACACCTGGGCGGGTGTGGACGACGCGCTGCCCGCCAACCCGGAGCGGGCGGGCGAGCGCACCGTGCTGCTGGGCGGCATGGAGGTGCGGCTCCGCAACCGGCACACGAACATCCTGGGTGACCGCGACCGCTATCTCTTCGCGCTGGACGGCACCTGGCACCACCTCGACCCTGACTCGATCGCCGCCGCGCGGGGGCGGGGCGCGGCGCCCGCCACCATGCTGTACACGATCCCGGGGGCGCTCGACCGGATCGTGCCGCTTGCGCCCGGCTTCCCGGCTGGTGTGGTCGGCGTGGAGCTGAGCGACGGCGCGCCGCGCGGCCTGGAGCAGGCCCGGGGCGAGCGCGGCGAGATCCTCGCACTCGCCGACTCGATGGATCTGGCGGTGGTGGCGGGCGCGAACCTCCACGGGTGGGGACGAACCGTCCCGGCCTGGAGCGTGATGCGCGTCCCGGGCTGGCAGGGCATGACCCCGTCCCGGCTCGGAGACGCCGTCGAGGCCGTGCTGCACGCCCAGCGGCGCCGCGCGGTCACGGTGGTGGAGCGCAGGATGCCGTACCATGATGATTCGGTGGTCAAGCTGGCGGCGACCGTCCCGTGGCTGCTCTGGGAGCATTTCCGCATGTTGAGCATGGCCGAGCGGATGTCGTGGCTCGTCTGGATCGCCACATGGGTGGCCGTGCGCGCGGCCATCCGTCGCTGCGCCCCCCTCACCCCGCAACGCACCGCGCCATGACCACCTTCACCGTCTACCTGCGGCTCGGCTTCGAGCACCTCCTCGACCTTCAGGGCTACGACCACATCCTCTTCCTGGCGGTGCTCTGCGCGGCCTACACCCTGGCGCGGTGGCGCGAGCTGCTGATCCTCGTCACGGCGTTCACGATCGGGCACTCCGTGTCGCTCGCGGTGGCCACGCTGCGGCTCGTACGCGTCGATTCGGGTATCGTGGAGTTCCTCATCCCGGTGACGATCGTAGCCACGGCCGTGTTCAACCTGATCGTGGTCCAGCGCCACGGTCCTCCGCGTCGCCGCGCAGGCAAAGCCGCCAAACGCGGGGGGCGCCCCTCCAAAGCCGCCGACACCCGCCGCGCGGAACGCCGTTCCCGTTACGCGGCAGCCCTCCTCTTCGGCGTCATCCACGGCCTCGGCTTCTCGAACTTCCTCCGACTGGCGCTGGGCCAGGAGCGTGACATCCTCGTCCCGCTGCTGTCCTTCAACATCGGCCTGGAACTCGCCCAGATCGTCGTGGCGGCCGTTCTCGTCATCGCCGCGTTCATCGCTGCGCGCGGTTTCTCCGTCCCCGAACGAGCCTGGAACATCGTGGTGTCGACCGCCGCCGGGGCCACCGCCGCGGTGATGGCGGCGCAGCGGTGGCCGTTCTGAGGGTCGGCCGCACCCGGCCGTGATTGCCCCGGCCCCGGCGACGGCAGTAGCTTTTTCCCCTGGCCGGAGCCTCGCCAACCCGGCCGACCGCCAGCCACGGAGAGTTGTCATGTCGCGTAGAGCCACCCTCGTTCCCGCCCTAGCCGCCGCCGTCCTGCTGACCGCCGCCCCCGCCGCCCAGGCCCAGTGGACGGCGTCCAAGCCCGGCAGCGACAACATGGAGATCCTGGGCCACATCCCGCTGGGACCGCGCCTGTCGGTGGCCGACCTGGACATGGAGCAGGAGCTTGATCGCCCCTACGCCTACGTCGCGCGCATGGTGTACGGCGACACCGGGCCGAAGGGTCTCGACATCATCTCCATCGCCGATCCGGAGCACCCGGAACTCCTGTACGAATGGAGGATCGAGAACCAGGACCTCCACATGCGCACCGGCGGCATGGACGTGAAGCACTTCAAGATCGACGACCGGTACTACGTGGTGCAGTCGCTGCAGTTCGGGCAGGGTGGCCCGAACACGGATCTGGGCGCGGTCGTCTTCGACGTGACCGGTCTCCCCGACGCATCCACCGTTCGCGAAGTGGCCAGACTCCGAGAGCCCGACATGCCGGGCGGTTTCCACAACATCTTCATCTACAAGCACTCGGACGGCCGCGTCCTCCTCTTCACGACCATTCGCGGCCCCTTCGCCCAGGTCTACGATCTGGGCAAGGTTGTTGCGGGCGACCTCGAAAACGCCCACGCGGGCCGCGTGCCCGTCCCCGAGACGGAAGCCGACCGAGCGGGCAGGGGATACCACGACTTCTACGTCGGCTACCACCCCGACACCGGCGAGGACCGCTTCTACGGCGGCGGCACGGGCGGCTACTACATCTACGACGTCACCGATCTCGAAAACCCCGAACTTCGCATCTCGCTCGCGGGCGTCAGCGGGGTGCGGGGCGGCCACACCTTCACGCCCAGCCCCGATGGCCGCTACGCGATTGCCGAGACCGAGTACCAGTACGCCCCGATCCGCATCTTCGACCTGCAGCCCGCGCTCGACGGCGAGGTTACCAACATCAACCGGCCGATCTCCGCGTGGACCGCCGACTGGCAGAACCTGGTGCACAACCACGAGGTCCGCTGGCCCTACGTCTTCGCGTCGGGCTACCTCGACGGCCTGCAGATCTTCTCGCTCATGGACCCCGAGAACCCGGTCACGGTCGGCTACTACGACACCTACATCGGCTCGCCCAACAGGGACCGCCCAGCGGTCTTCAACGGCGCCTTCGGAATCGACGTCCGCAACGCAGACGGCCTGATCGTGGTCAGCGACATGTCCACCGGCTTCTGGACCTTCCGCATGGAAGGATTCAGCGGCTGGAACGGCGAGGACTGGGGCGTGCCCAATATCTCGTCGGCCCAGGACTGGGAGAACGGGCCGGTCAAGCGGCCGATCAGCTGACGGTCCGGGCGGTCGGAGGCGAAACAGGATGACCGGATCAGGCGGACTGGGCGGTTTTGCGGCGCTGGCGGCGGTGTTGATCGTCGCCGCGCCGACCCGGAACCCCGAGAGCCCGGAGCGAGTGGCCGGCCCGCCGGCCGAGGTGGCTGAGGACGTCGGCGTGTGCGGCTTCGTGGAGGGGCCCGAGTACTACCGGTTCCCGATGGTCTCCACCCGGCGCGTTCCGGGGACCGGAAACGCGACCGGCGTCGGGGAAGTCGCCTTCGCCCAGTCGCCGTACGGCGTCGCGCTCGGTCCGGACGGCAGCTACCAGTACGACTTCACGGTGCGCTTCGAGCGCCTGGGCCCGGCGCGGGGCGGCGCCTACGTGGTGTGGGCGAGCACCCCCGAACTGGACCACGTCGTGCAGATAGGCGAAATGACCGACCCGGCCGGGTTTTCCGGCAAGGTGATCTGGAACAAGTTCCTCGTGGTGGTCACCCTGGAGCCGGCCTTCGACCCCGCGGCCTCCATGTGGAGCGGCCCGATCATCATCCGCGGCATGTCCCGCAGCGGCATGATGCACACCATGGCCGGCCACGGCCCTTTCGAACAGGAAAACTGCGCGGCCTACGGATATGAGTAGGGGGCTGGGCATTGCGGCGCGGCTCGCACGGGCGGCCCCATCAGCCACTTCGTCGCCCGCGCCGCGCATCGCCCTCGCGCTTGCGGCCCTTCTGGCCATTGCCCCGCCCGCCGCCTCCCAGCAGATGGATCACTCGGCCCACACGATGGGCGCCATGGGAAGCGGCTGGCGCATGCCCCCGATGGACCCGAACATGCCCATGATACCGGGTCTGGAGATGGCGCTGCCCCCGGTCGAGCCTTTTCTGGCCGCGATGGGAATCGACGTCGCTACCCTGCCCGAGGCCCGCCCCGGCGAGGTCGTCCTCCTGGAGCCCGGCGACACCTTCAACGTCGACGTCACCATCGTCCGCCGGACCCTGAACGGCCACACGGCGGCGATGTACGGCTACAACGGCCAGTACCCCGGCCCCCTCATCCAGGCCCCGCAGGGCTCGACCGTCGTGGTGAGGGTCACCAACCGCATCGAGAGCCCCACGACCGTGCACTGGCACGGCCTGCGCCTCGAGAACCGTTTCGACGGCGTGCCCGGACTGACCCAGGACCCGATCGCGGTGGGCGAAACCTTCACGTACGAGTTGCGCGTCCCCGACGCGGGGATGTTCTGGTACCACCCCCACGTGCGCGAGGACGTCCAGCAGGACCTGGGCCTCTACGGCAATCTTCTCGTCGCGTCCCCCGACCCGGACTACTACGGTCCCGCCCACCGGGAAGAGATGCTCGTTCTGGACGACATCCTGATGGACGAGCAGGGGTTCATCCCGTGGGGGAAGGAAGCGCCGACCCATGCGCTCATGGGGCGTTTCGGCAACGTGATGCTCGTCAACGGCGTGACGGGACACGGGCTGACGGTGCGGCCGGGCGAAGTGATCCGCTTCTTCATGACCAACGTCGCCAACACCCGCACCTTCAACGTGACCTTCGGGTCGGCGCGTGCGAAGCTGGTCGCGTCGGACGTGGGCCGGTTCGAACGGGAGATGTGGGTGCCCAGCGTGGTGATCGCGCCGGCCGAGCGGTACGTGGTCGACGTGCTCTTCCCCGAAGAGGGGGAGGTGGCGATCGCGAACACGATCCAGGCCATCAACCACTTCCGGGGCGAGTTCTACCCGGAGGTGGACACCCTGGCCCTCGTGACCGTGGCGGGGCCGCGTGTCCGCGACGCCGTGACCGAAGCGCACGCCACCCTGCGCGGACACGAAGCCGAAACGGCCGAGGCGGATGCCATGCGCGCCCATCTGGGCCGGGCCCCGGATCACACCCTCGAGGCCACCGTGCGCGTGCAGGGGCTGCCGCTCCCGATCGTGCGCTCCATGGAGATGGACACCCTGTACATCCCCCCCATGGAGTGGAACGACGCCATGCCGATGATGAACTGGCTCTCGGCGGGCAACCAGGTCACCTGGATCCTGCGCGACACGGACACCGGGCGCGAGAACGGCGACATCCACTGGACCTTCCGGCAGGGCGACCTGGTCAAGATCCGTGTTTTCAACTCGCCGGACTCCTTCCACCCCATGAACCACCCCGTGCACGTCCACGGCCAGCGCTTCGTGGTCCTCGCCCGCGACGACGTTCCGAGCGACAACATGGCGTGGAAGGACACCGCGATCGTACCGGTGGGGTCAACGATGGACATCCTGGTGGAGATGTCGAACCCGGGCGACTGGATGCTGCACTGTCACATCGCGGAGCACCTGCACGCGGGGATGATGTTCCACTTCACGGTGGAGAATTAGGGGACGCGTCACGTCTCCCCTTTGGGTTTCCAGCCCGTGCGCTTCATGGCGATGGTGATTCCCACGATCAGAAGGAGCAGGAACGAGCACTTGATCCAGATGGGCGAGAGCACCCACCACCACGACCAGTCGATATGCCCGGTCAGCTTCAGCCCGATGAACAGCAGGGCGAGGAGCGAGAGAAAGCCGGGGCCCCTGCGTCGTCGTCCGCATTTCATGGACCGCAGTATCGCGCGATAGGGCTTCCTGGTTTCCTTGGAGTCGGTCATCTTGGTCCTCCGGATCATCGGTCGCGGGCTTGGGGACCTGGCGTGGGCTCAATTGGATCGAGTGTACTCTCAGTAGCGGATTTGGGGCGGAGAAACTTCAAGTGAGGACTCGCTTCGGCGAAAGCCGGGGGTGCCGGTGACCGGCGGCCGGTCGGCGCTGAGAAGAAGTCGTTCAGATTTCAATGGGGACCAGGTGAAGCGGAGTGGAACACGAGCCGTGCCCGTGGGGCGATCAGTTCCCGCGTGGTGGGTTGACCCCGTAGATTGGTGCGGCAGCCATGGAGGAGCGGTCAGGACCGGAATGAACTGACGGAAAGGAGTTGACATTAAGCGGTGCGCGCGCGTGTGAAGCCAGAGCTGATCCGCTGGGTCCGCACAGAGGCGGGCTTGTCCGTCGCAGACGCGGCGAAGAAGGCGGGCACCAGTGAAGGGATCGTTCGCCAGTGGGAGGAGGGGACGCGACAGCCGACCGTTCGGCAGCTCCGGCTGCTGGCGAACGCAGCCAAGCGTCCCTTGGCGATCTTCTACTTGGCGGAGCCGCCCTGGAAGTTCACGGCGCTACACGATTTTCGGCGACTTCCGGGCGACCCGGTCGCCGATCAATCCCCTGCGCTTCGGTTGGCGGTTCGATTGGCGTCCGAGAAGCGGCAAGTGGCGTTGGATCTGGCCACGGACCTTGACGATGTGCCTCCGACATTGCCCATCCGTGCCTCCCGTGGAGAGCCTGTCATCGATGTGGCTCGGCGGATCCGCAAGCTACTCGGGGTCTCAATCCGGGAGCAGAAGCGGTGGAAAGACGGGTATGAGGCCCTGAACGGCTGGCGGCAGGCCGTACAGGACAGGGGGGTGCTCGTCTTCCAGGCTCGGGGCGTGGAAGTGAGTGAGATGCGGGGGTTCTCCGTCGCCGACGAGCCGATGCCGCTGATTGTCCTGAACACCAAGGATGCTCCCAACGGCCGGGTGTTCACTCTGTTCCACGAGTTCTGCCACCTGCTTCTGCGGAATGGAGGCATCTGCGATCTACGCGACCGCCCGAGCCAGCGGCCTGAACAGAGTGCCACCGAGATATTCTGTAACGCGGTCGCTGCGGAGACCCTGGTCCCGCGAGAGGCGTTCATCCGGGCCCCTATCGTCCGAGACCATACGGCTGGTACAGCCTGGTCGGCTCGCGAACTTCGCGCGTTGGCAAGCCACTTCTCGGTTTCATGGGAAGTAGTGTTACGTCGGCTGCTCGATACGGGTCAGATCTCGGTTACGGACTACCGCTCTTGCCGAGAGTCACTGTCGGCACAGTACAAGGCGACCCGGACGGGCTTCGCAACCCCAGACCGGTCGGCGGTGAGTGGTCTCGGTCAAGTGTTCGTCAAGCTGGTGCTTGTCTCCTACTACCAGGACAGGATCACGTCCCGTGACGTCTCCGAGTATCTGGACGTTCGCCTGAAGCACTTGGCGAAGATTGAAGAGCGAGTGATGGGGTCGAAGGTGATGTTCAGGTGATCCAGCGATGAGATTCAGCATCGACACGAGTGCGATCCTGGACGGCTGGACACGATATTATCCACGCGAGGCGTTTCCCGGACTTTGGCAACACCTCGGAGAACTGATCGAGTCCGGCCACCTCCGTGCTTCCGAGGAAGTGCGGTATGAGCTGGCGAAGAAAGAGGACGAGGCTCTCGAGTGGGCCGAGCGGCAGGACGGGCTCTTCGTGCCAATCGATGACGACATTCAGGATGCGGTTTCCGCCATTCTCTCTGATCATCCCAGGTTGATTGACACTAGGCGTGGTCGGTCAGGTGCCGATCCGTTCGTGATTGCCCTCGCCAAGGTGTGGAGATGCGCCGTTGTCACGGGTGAACGCCCCAGCGGTAGCCTCAAACGCCCAAAGATCCCAGATGTTTGCTCGGCGCTCGGGGTCGCAAGCATGAGCCTGCTCGATCTCATTCGACAACAGGGTTGGGTGTTCCGCTGAGGTGAGGCGCGGGACTACGGTTGGGCCCTCAGCTCCCCCCCAGCGCCCGCAACGTCCCCACCATCTCACCCGCCGGCAGCGCGCGGACTTGCGGGCCCAGCCGATACCGCTTCGTCCCCGCGTGGACCACGTCCAGGCTGTCGAGATTCAGCGTTTCCACCGCCGAACGCATCGACCGCGTCAGCCGCGGAGCCTCCGAGCGTTTCACCTCGAATCCGTAGCGCCGGTGGCCGGCGATCACCAACAGATCGAGTTCCGCCCCCGTGTGGGTCGACCAGTGGAAGCACTGCTGCGGAGGTGCCCGCATCAGTTGCACGATCTGTTGGATCACGAACCCTTCCCAGGAGGCCCCAACCTTGGGGTGTGAAATCACATCCGTTCGGTCGGCAAGCCCGAGCAGCGCGTGGAGGACGCCCGAGTCCGCGATGTAGACCTTTGGGGAGCGTACCTGCCGCTTGCTGATGTTCTCGAACCAGGGCTGAAGTTGACGAACCACGAAGACCGAGGACAGCAGGTCCAGATACCGCCGTACCGTCGTGTGGGAGACGCCGAAGGCACGTCCGAACTCCGCGCCGTTCCACAGTTGCCCGTGCCAGTGCGCGAGCATCGTCCAGAAGCGCCGCAGCGTCGTCGAGGGGATGGTGTTGCCGAGATCCGGCAGATCCCGGGCGAGAAGTGTCTGGATGAAGCCGTCCCGCCATCGTCGGCTCGCCGCACCTGACCTTGCGAGGTACGATCGCGGAAAGCCGCCGTGCAGCCAGAGCCGCTCCGGATCGTCCACTTCCGTGAGGTCGAAGCCGCCCAGTTCATGGAAGGCGACGCGCCCGGCGAGCGACTCGGAGGTCTGTCGGAGCAGCTCGGGCGAGGCGCTGCCGAGCACAAGGAAGCGGGCCGGAGGTCCCGGGCGGTCGGCAAGGACGCGCAACAGCTGGAAGATGTCGGGCAAGCGATGGATCTCGTCCAGGACCACCAGGCCACGCAGGGAGCGGAGTTCCAGACCGGGATCTTCCAGCCGGGCAAGATCGACCGGGTCTTCGAGATCGAACCAGGCCACGGGGCCCTCGTGCGCCGCCGCCAACTGACGGGCAAGGGTCGTCTTGCCGACCTGCCTCGCGCCGAGGAGCGCGACGACGGGGAACTCGTCCAACAAAAGCTGGACACGAGCCAGATGCTGCTTTCGGGTAACTATCATTATTGAAATATGAACGAGACACGAACATATTTCAAGGATAATACTGTCAACCACACGCCACCGAACTCAGCCGGAGGTTGACACTCTGAAACCGCAGCCCGTCACACTTTCCGGGCATCGTTGCGACACTTTTGCGCCTCGTCCGGAATCCCGGTAGGTTTTTCTGTTCCCTACCTTTTCGGGACCCGCCGGAAACCCCCGCAGGCACCCGACCAACCCCCACGCGATCATGGAGGAGCGCACCCCGATGTCCACCACAGCGAAGCCCTTTGATTCCGTCAACGCCGCCCGCGCCTGGACGCCTTCGTCCAGGGATCACTACCACCTCGCCGAGGTCTTCGGAGAAGACACCTTCGGGCTCACCCAGATGCAGCACCGCCTCCCCGAAGGCTACTATGAGCAGTTGATGGCGACCATCGAGCACGGTGACAAGCCGACCTCCGCGGTCGCCAGCGCGGTTGCGGCCGCGATGAAGGACTGGGCCCTGTCCCGGGGCGCCACCCACTACACGCACGTGTTCCAGCCGCTGACCGGCCGCACCGCTGAGAAGCACGATTCCTTCCTCAAGGTTCACAGGGACGGACGCGCGCTGACCGAGTTCGGCGGCGACGAGCTGATCCAGGGCGAGCCCGACGCGTCATCGTTCCCCTCGGGCGGACTTCGCTTCACGCACCAGGCGCGCGGCTACACGGCCTGGGATCCGACTTCCCCGGCATTCATCCTGGCGGGCGAGAGCGCGACCTACCTCTGCATCCCCACGGCCTTCGTCAGCTGGACCGGCGACAGCCTCGACAAGAAGGTCCCGCTGCTCAGGTCGATGGAAGCGCTGGACCGGGTCACCCGCCGGGCGCTGGCGCTCTTCGGCGATGACAAGGGACGGGTCACGGCCAGCCTCGGGCCCGAGCAGGAGTACTTCCTGATCGACCAGGAGTTCTACTACCGCCGTCCCGACCTCATGAACTCGGGCCGCACCCTCTTCGGTGCCAAGCCTCCCAAGGGCCAGGAGCTGGACGACCACTACTTCGGGACGATCCAGGACCGCATGATGGCCTACATCCAGTCGGTTGAGGCAGACCTGTTCCGCCTGGGCGTCCCCATGAAGACGCGCCACAACGAGGTCGCGCCGCAGCAGTTCGAGTTCGCACCGGTCTACGAAAACGCGAACGTGGCCGCGGACCACCAGCAGCTCACCATGCGCATCATGGAGCGGAATGCGAGCAAGTACGGCCTGGTCTGCCTGCTGCACGAGAAGCCCTACGCGGGGATCAACGGAAGCGGCAAGCACCTCAACTGGTCGTTCGGCACGCCCTCGCAGAACCTGATGGAGCCGGGCAGGACCGCCCACGCGAACGAGCAGTTCCTCTTCTTCTGCACGGCGGTCATGCGGGCGGTGGAACGGCACCAGGATCTGCTCCTGGCGTGTGTCGCGAGCGCCGGGAACGACCACCGGCTCGGCGCGAACGAGGCGCCGCCGTCGATCATCTCGATCTTCCTGGGCGACGAGCTGCAGGGCATCTTCGAGCAGATCGCGGATTCCGGGTCGGCGTCGGCCGGCGGGGGCAGCGGCGTGATGGACCTGGGCGTGAGCAGCCTGCCGGACCTGCCGAAGGCGTCGGGCGACCGCAACCGCACGTCGCCCTTCGCATTCACCGGCAACAAGTTCGAGTTCCGCTCACTGGGATCGGCGATCAGCATTTCCTTCCCGGCGACGGTCCTCAACACGATCGTCGCGGAGTCGGTCGACGAGCTCACCGATGCGGTGGACGCGGGCATGGCCGGCGGCGCGAGCCTCAGCGAGGCGCTGAGCGGGGTCCTGTCGAGCGCAGTCTCGGACTTCCGGCACATCCTGTTCAACGGCGACAACTACACGGACGACTGGGTCGAGGAGGCCGCGCGGCGCGGGCTGGTGAACAACCGCAGCGCCTCGGACCAGCTGCCGGCGATCATTTCCGACAAGAACGAAGCCCTGTTCGTCAAGTACGGCGTAATGTCGGCTGCCGAAGTGCACTCGCGCTACGAGGTCCGGGCGGAGCAGTACGTGACCCGGTTGAACACCGAGGGAGAGACGACGCTCGGCATGGGCCGTACGCTGGTGTTGCCGGCGGCCGTTCGCTACCTGGGCGATATCGCGGCGGCGCAGGCAAGCGGGGCCGGAGCGGCGGGCCTGGGTACCACCGCCGGAGCGGTCGGCGGGCTGGTGGACGAACTGGTGGCGGCGCTCGATGCGCTCGAAGCGCAGCTTGCCCACGAGGGTGGCGACGACATCGGTGCTCATATGACGCACATGCACAAGGGGGTGGCCCCGGCGATGGACGCGGTGCGGAGCGCGGCCGACCGTCTCGAGGGCGTCGTGCCCGACGACCTGTGGCCGCTGCCGTCGTACCGGGATATGATCTTCGTGCGGTAGGCAGGAAGACGGTCGCGCGGCTTCGGGCAGACGCTGCCGGGCCGCGACGATGGATTCGGTGGGGCGTCACGCGGGCAACCGTGGCGCCCCACCGGCTCGTCTACGGATGTGACGTTGGCGATGTGACTTTGTGGCGGGCACCGCGCGTGCCCCAGGGGAGGAGTGAGTCGGCCGGATGGTGAAGAACATTCTGGGATTGGGAGCAGGGGCGCTCGTGCTCGTCGCGGGGACGATTCTGATCGCGCGGGGGAGCGGGTATCCGGTGGCGGGCGCGGCCGAAGCGCAGGGAGTGGCGGGGTTGGTGGGCGCGGCTGCGGTGCAGGGGCTTCGCGGGGCGCAGGAAACCGCCACGCTGGGGGACCCTGAAGCAGTATTCGACGAGGCGTTCTCGGTCGTCTCCACGGTGCGTGAGTTGGCGGACGGCCGGGTGCTTGTCGCCGACGCATTGGGGCAGGTGCTGGTCCGGCTGGATCTGGCCACGGGCATGGCCGACACGCTGGGGAGCGTGGGCGAGGGGCCGGCCGAATACCGGCAGCCCGACGCCGTGTGGCCCTTGCCCGGCGGGCGTACCCTGCTGGTCGATCTTGGCAACGGACGGCTGACGGAGCTGAGCCCGGAGCTGGAGTTCGGGGACACGCGCCCGTATGCGATCGGGGAACTGGGACCGGGCCGGGAGCTGGTGCTGGCGATCCCCCAGGCCGTCGACGATCGGGGGCGGCTCTACTTCCGGAGCTTCGGGCGGATGGGTGGTGAAATGGCATCCGACTCGGCGCATATCCTGCGGCTTGACCTCGAATCCGAGGTGGTCGACTCCGTGGGGCAGATCAAACTCCCGGGCACCACGACCCGGACCACCGGGGGGCGCAACAACCAGAACACGCAGGTCAGTCCGATCCCCCTCTCCGCGGCCGACGCCTGGGGCGTGGCGCCCGATGGCCGGGTCGTGATTGCCCGTTCCGGGGACTATCACGTGGAGTGGACCGGTCCCGGAGGCGCCGTCACGAGCGGCCCCCCGATCGCGTACGACGCGGTGCCGATCGGCCGGGCCGAGAAGGAGGAGTGGGCACACACTCGTTCCGAGACCGGGGGCGGAATGGGCATCGCGGTCACGGTTGTGAACAACTCGATGACGATGACCGCCTCCCGCGGCGGTGCGTCGGATGACGATGACGACCTGGACGGTTACGAATGGCCCGCCGCGAAGCCGGCGTTCTACGGCCGTCCGATCCCGGTTGACCCGGGCGGCCGCGCCTGGGTGAGGCGTCACCGCGACGCGGGAGATGCCCCTGCGTACGATGTTTTCGGTGCGGCCGGGACGCGGGACATGGTCGTGGAGCTGCTCCCGGAGCGCCGCGTGGTCGGCTTCGGGGACGGGAAGGTGTACGTGGTCCGCATGGACGAGTACGGTCTGCAGTACCTGGAGCGTTACGCGCTGCCCTGAGCCGGTTCCACCCGGAGCGAGTCGCCCGAGATCACGCCCCACTTGCCTTCTGCCATCTGGAGCCGGGCGACTGCCTCCTCGCCGACGCGCAGCAGGGGCACCGTCGGGTAGCCGAGTTCGCGCGCGACGAGGATCCCCAGCACCAGGATCGCGTCAGGCCTGCCGACCACGATGCCCGCCGGCGCCACGTCGTTGCGGAGCAGCTCCAGCATGATCGCGCTGGACGAACTCGAGCCGATGGTGCGTTCCATGACGAGGATGCGTCCCGTCAGCCGTTCCCGGTGGCGGGGATGGCGCGGGTCGGAGACGGCGCCGGTCAGCGGGTCCACGCCTCCCCAGAAGCTGAGCGGCTTCCGCAGGACCAGGAGGGGTCCCGATCCGGTCCCCTCCTGGACGGGTGTTCCCCTCAGCTCCACAGGCACTCGTCCCGGCTGACCCGGGCCCGGATCGCGGAGCTGACGCAGTCCTCCAGGCTGCCATAGACGACGCCGTACCCCGTGTTGGCCGGGGTGTAGTGCGCGAACTTGCCGGAGTTGGTCATCAGGACGCCGCCCTGGGGCGGCAGGATCGGTGTCACCACCACGCAGGTGTCCACCACGATCTCAACGCCCGCGCCCAGGAAGCGCGAGAGGTGGCCGGATGCTTCGAGTTGCCGGTATTCCGACCTGCCCGTGCATACGTAGAAGGGCACGGCGAAGGGGGTTGCCGGGAGCAGCTTGTCGAGGTGCCGGAACTCTTGCAGTGAGAAGTGCGGACTACCCACAGCCACCGCGTCGATCGGGCCGGAGGCGGCCGTGCTCAGGGTGTCTCGGACGATCCGCAGTTCGCGCGGATTCGGGGTCAGCACGGTCTGCGGGGCCGCGCCCCCCAGCGCGGTCTCCAGATCCGGAGCCTCCGGGGTGACCCCCTCCACGTGAAAGAGTCCCACCGCGCCGGCCGACGCGGCTGCGGCCCCCACGGCTTTGAGCTGGTCTTCGGAGACGGTCCCGGGCAGTCCTGTCACCACCGCCACGCGGTCGTCTACCGTCGCGCCGAGCCAGGTTCCCAGCACCGGGTAGAAGACGTCCCGCCGCTTCAGATCGGGGTCGACCCTGCCCGTATCGACGACGACCGTGGCACGGCGCCGCTCGCGCAGGTGGAGGCCCGTGCGCGGCGCCCGCCCCGCGATCGCGCAACAGATGTCCATGAAGTCGCCGTACCGGTTTGTCCTCGCGCCGAGCACCGAGTTGGCGAACGCCACCGCGTTGCTCTCTCCCCAGGCGACGTGTTCGCCCAGCGCGGGCCTGTGCCCGGCCTGGTACGGCGCGCACGTCCACGTCGGGGTGCAACCGAGGGCCTGGTACGCCCTCATGAGCCGCAGCGCCATCTCGCGCTTGTGGCCCTGCGAGCGCACCCGCGCCGGGTTGAGGAGGTCGAGCGCGCCCACGTTCAGCGTCGCGGGGACCACGACGGCGCCGCCAAGATCGACCAGACGCTCGGCGAACTCGACGCCACCGTCACCGTGATAGAGGCAGCCGTCGATGTGGGACGACGCGATCTCGACCAGCTCCCGGGCGCCGAGAATCTCGGCCATGCGGACGACGATCCCCATTGCAAGAGCCACGGCGGGGCCTTCGTCGCCCGCGAGGCGCGCGTCTTCACCCGGCGAGAGTCTCAGGGAGGGGCTGGTCATTTCGTTCGCGGGCCTGATGGGGCGGTAAGCACTTCCTCGGGTAAGATAGGGCCAGGGGGTAACCCGGGGACAACGGGGCAACAGGTGGGTATAATCCGGGTAGGACCGCAACGGATGGTATGGCCAACCGCTGAGGAAGGAGAAGACAATGTCCGAACCTGGACGGATGTCACGATATGGAGCGTTCCTGGTGGCCGGAGTGGCCACGCTGGCCGCATGCGAAAGCACCACCGACCCTGCCGATCCACTGACCCCGGAGGAGACGGAGGCGCTGTACTTCGGCCTGACGGAGTTGGCCCAGGACACGGCCCCCGAATTCATTTCCACGACTCCGGCTGGCGCGGTGGTCGCATGTCCGTCGGGGGGACAGGTCACGGCGGCGATTGAAGCCAGGGAGGACATGGCAGGCGACACCACCCGCCTGATTACGCACACGACGCTCGACCCGGACGGATGCGTGTTTTCGAGCGAGGGTTACGAGTTCACGGTGGACGGCAATCCGGATGTCGTGATCGCGCTGTCCATTGGTTTTGCCGTGGTGGGAGAAACGTTCGAGTTCCTGGTGGACGGGTCGATGACCGGCGGCCTGGATTGGCAACTCGAAGACCGTTCGGGGACCTGCATGATCGACCTGACGCTCGGCCTGGATCTGTCGAGTCTGCAACCGGCGGGGCTTGTTTCCGGAACGATGTGCGGTCTGGAAGTTGAATTCACTCAGAGTATTAACGTTGCGATGTAAAGCAGAGTTACCATAATGTAATGCATACTTTACATTCAAGGCGGATTATCGCCTGCGAAGACCCACCACCGCCGGGTGAGGAGATCGGCCGTTCCCGCCGGGGGCGGCCGATTCTTGCGTACCGGATCGGTGACGGACCGCTGCGCGTCAGCCTGATCGGGGGGTGCCACGCCGACGAGCCGGTGGGACCGCGCTTTCTGGGCCGACTGGTGCGGTTCCTGGCCGGTCCGTCCGGGTCGGAGCTGCGGCGGGCAGCGACCTGGTCGGTAATTCCGCACGTCAACCCGGACGGGGCGAAGCGCAATGCGGCGTGGCAGACCCCCGGCGCCGAGCGGTACGACTTCGTTTCGTACCTGCGCCACCGGGTGCGGGAACTTCCCGGGGACGATATCGAATTCGGCTTCCCGCGCGGCGAGGACGACCTGGGCGCCCGCCCCGAGAACCGCGCCGCGTGGGAATTCTGGCGGGCGGGCGCGCCGTACCATCTGCACGCGAGCATGCACGGCATGAGTGTGGCGGCGGGCCCGTACTTCCTGGTCGAGCGGTCGTGGTGGCCGCGCCTGGGCGAGATGGCCGACGCGCTCACACGCGAGGTGGAGGGCGCCGGGTACTCGCTGCACGATGTTCAGCGGCACGGTGAGAAGGGATTCCACCGTCTGGGGCGGGGGTTCTGCAGCCGCCCCGATTCCCGCGCGATGAGGCGGCACTTTCTCGACCTGGAGGACCCCGGGACGGCGGCGCGATTCCGTCCCAGCTCGATGGAGGCGGTGCGGTCGCTGAGCGGCGACACCCTGACGCTCGTGACGGAGATGCCGCTGTTCATCACGCCGGGAGTGGGAGCCGAGCTGGGGCCGCCGGACCCTGTGCTGGTGCGGTGGCGGGAGCGGATTGCGGGGTGGGAGGCGCGGATCCGGGGGGCCGGGAGTCGGGAGGAGGCGGAGGTGCGGGGGGAGGTGGAGAGGGCCGGCCTCGCGGCCATGCCCGTACGGGATCAGATGCGCTTCCAGTGGGCGTTCATTCGGGCGGGGCTGGGGCAGTGAGGGGCCAACCGGGGGGTGCGCCGGGCGGGTCGCTTCCCTACCTGATCCCGCTTCTTGTCTGGGTCAACACCTTGTCCGTGCCACTCACGGCCGCGCAGGAGACTCGGGGAGCCGCCACGGTGACGGTAACCGGCAACGTGGTGAACGATGCGACCGGACGGCCCGTCGGCGGTGTCGTCGTTGTGTTGGAAGCGCTGGGCCTGACCTTCGTGACCGATGAATACGGCCAGTTCGTCCTCGATAGCGTTCCTCGCGGCGTATACGACCTCCGATTGATTCATAAGGACTACCAGCATCTGGACGGCGACCTGACGGTCGACCGGCCTGGCGAGTTCTTCCTCGGCCTGACGCCCATCGGGGACCCGGGCGACGGAATGATCACGGGGATCGTGGGAGTCGTCACGGATCAGGTGAGCGGCGAGCCGGTTGCCGAGGTCGTCGCCAACGTTGCGGGAATCGGGCGCGTGGCCACTACGGACGAGGATGGCCGCTTCACCCTGTCCGAGTTGATCCCCGGGCGACACGATGTCGAGTTTACGCATCTCGGATACCGGCGGCGCTCGGTGACGATCGAGGTGGAAGCGGACCATGTGGTCAAGCTGCACGTTGAACTGGCGGTCGACGCGATCGCGCTGGACCCGATCGAGGTAGCCGTGGACAGGCAGGACAGGAATCTGCTGAGCGTGGGATTCTACCAGCGGGAAGAGGACGGCTGGGGTGACTTTCTGGATCGCGAGGAACTCGAATTCTGGAATCCTGTTCGGCTTACCGCCGCGTTGACGCGGTTTCCGGGGGTGAAGATCGTGCCCGATCCGCAAATGCCGAGCCGAGGATTTCTTGCGCTCCGCAGGATGGGGACCGAGTGCATTCCGACCGTCTATCTCGAGGGAGTCAGGATTGGCGGTGGCCGTAACCCCGCATGGATTGACGACATCGTGAACCCCTCGGCGGTAGCCGGCGTTGAGATCTATCGCAATACGGGGGGAATACCACCACAGTATTCGGGGACAGGCTCCTCCTGCGGAGTGGTACTCATATGGCTTCGTCGCGGGGGTTAGCGGCGCCGTCTTGCCTGGCGTTGACACTGCCGAACCGCTGGCGCTCGGGAGGACCAACCAGCGCCTTCCGTTGGCCCGGCGGGTCACCAGGCCCTATCTTCCTCCAAGTCGCCGGGGGCATCCCGCAACGCGCAACGCCGCGCGGGATTGAGACTGTACCCCAGAACCTGATCCGGCTGATACCGGCGTAGGGAGCGCGGCACTGGCGGGGTTGAATCCCCGGCCGGCCCCAACGTTCCCTCCCGGCGACGACGCTGGCGGCCGGGGAAGCGTACACTTCATGATCAAGCCGACCGCCGCCGTCGCTCCCGGTGCTGCTTTGGCACCCGGTGCCCCTCCCGTCGCCTACGACGACGCGTTCCCCAACTCGGCCAAGGTCTTTGTCGACGGCCCCGGCGGGATACGCGTCCCCATGCGTGAGATTTCCCTTGCCGGAGGCGAGCCGCCGCTCCGCGTCTACGACACCAGCGGGCCGCCCGGCTGCGACGTCCGCGAAGGACTCCCCCTGTTGCGCGAACCCTGGATCGCCGCGCGCGACGTGCGCGTGACGGGCCGCGCCGGGACCGTCGTCCCGGGGAAGAAGGACGACCCTCTCGAGCTGCCCCCCGGGCTGCACCGCACCACCCGCCGCGGCAACGGTCCCGTCACGCAGATGCACTACGCGCGCCGCGGCGAAGTCACCCCCGAGATGGAGTTCATCGCGGTGCGCGAAGACATGGACCCGCGCTTCGTCCGGGACGAGGTGGCGCGCGGCCGCGCGATCATTCCCGCGAACATCAACCATCCCGAGATCGAGCCCATGATCATCGGGCGGGGCTTCAAGGTGAAGATCAACGCCAACATCGGGAACTCGGTGGTCACCTCGTCCATCGACGAAGAGGTCGACAAGCTCCGCTGGGCGACGCTGTGGGGCGCTGACACGGTCATGGACCTGTCGACGGGGAAGAACATCCACGCCACGCGCGAATGGATCATCCGCAATTCTCCCGTGCCGATCGGCACCGTGCCCATCTACCAGGCGCTGGAAAAGGTGGGTGGCGTGCCCGAGGAGCTGACCTGGGAGAGCTACCGCGACACGATCATCGAGCAGTGCGAGCAGGGGGTGGACTACTTCACCGTGCACGCGGGCGTGCTGCTCCGCTACGTGCCGCTGACGGCCGATCGGGTGACGGGGATCGTGTCGCGCGGCGGGTCGATCCTGGCCAAGTGGTGCATGGCGCATCACAAGGAGAACTTCCTCTACACGAACTTCCGCGAGCTCTGCGAGATCATGCGCGAGTACGACGTCTCCTTCTCGCTGGGCGACGGGCTCCGGCCGGGCTCGATCGCGGACGCCAACGACGAGGCGCAGTTCGCGGAGCTGCGCACCCAGGGCGAGCTGAACCGGATCGCGTGGGAGTACGATGTGCAGGTCATGAACGAAGGGCCCGGGCACATCCCCATGCACCTGATCAAGGAGAACATGGACAAGCAGCTCGAGTGGTGCGACGAGGCGCCGTTCTACACGCTGGGGCCGCTCACCACCGACATCGCGCCCGGCTACGACCACATCACCAGCGCGATCGGCGCGGCGATGATCGGGTGGTACGGGACCGCGATGCTCTGCTACGTCACGCCGAAGGAGCACCTGGGCCTGCCCAACCGCGACGACGTGAAGGATGGCGTGATCGCCTACAGGATCGCGGCCCACGCGGCGGACCTGGCGCGTGGACATCCGCGTGCTCAGCAGTGGGACGACGCGATCTCCAAGGCGCGCTTCGAGTTCCGCTGGCGCGACCAGTTCAACCTGGCGCTGGACCCGGTGACGGCGCGCGAGTTCCACGACGAGACGCTGCCGGCCGAGGGGGCCAAGGTTGCACACTTCTGCTCCATGTGCGGCCCGAAGTTCTGCTCCATGAAGATCAGCGACGATGTGAGGCGGTTCGCGCGGGAGCGGGGGCTGGATACGAAGGAAGCGATGGAGGAGGGCATGAGCGAGAAGGCGCGGGAGTTCCGGCGGGGGGGTGGCGAGCTGTATGTGGCCGCGGGAGAGTCACGATGAGCGCGCGGGGAGGTCGGCGCCCGCGACTCGCACGAGGTGTGGCCCGGATGGCGTGCGTGCTGTGGCTCGGCGCGGTGTCGGCGTGTGCGCCCGAATTCGATACCTCCGCCGGCCTGGTCATCCACGGCGCGCGCCTATGGGACGGGGCGGGTGCCGGGCTCAGCGACCCGATGATGGTCCATGTGCTCGACGGGAGGATTGTCGGTTTGGTACCTTCGGACGGCATCGACGTAGGAGCCATGGCCGCCGAGGCCGGAGCGCGGGAAGTCGACGCCACCGGCATGTACCTCATACCCGGCCTCATCAACACGCACGGCCACGTGGGCGGCACCTGGAACCCGGACACCGGGGTGGAATACGGCGACTACGCCGCGGTCGAACTCGCGCGCTACGCCCGCTTCGGCGTGACGACCGTCAACAGTCTGGGCGGCGACCAGGAAGCGTCTTTCATGCTCAGGGATGCGAGCTGGAACACCGACGGCCCACCCCGCGCGCGCCTCCTCGTCGCCGGGCCGGTGGTGACAGGATCCACCCCGGAAGAAGGTGTCGCCGCGACGGATGCCGCCGCCGCGATGGGCCCCGACTGGATCAAGATCCGCGTGGACGACAACCTGGGCACCAGCGCAAAGATGTCACCCGAGACCTACGGCGCGGTGATCGCCCGCGCCGCCGAACACGGTCTCCGCGTTGCCTCGCACCTCTTCTACCAGGAGGACGCGCAGGGGCTGCTCCGCGCCGGGACGGGGATGGTCGCGCACAGCATCCGCGACGAGGGGGTCGACGACGAGACGATCGGCCTTCTCCGCGAGACCGGCGTCTGCTACGTGCCGACGCTCACCCGCGAGGTGTCCACCTATGCCTACGGGGAACGTCCGGACTTCTTCGACGATCCCTTCCTGATGTCGGATGTCGACTCCGCGCAGGTCGTGACGGTGAGCGACCCCGGGCGGCAGGCGCGTGTGAAGGCGTCCGGCGCCGCCGAGGCATACGGCCGCGCCCTCGAGATCGCGCAGGCCAACGTGGCGCGGCTGTCCGAGGCCGGCGTGCCGATCGCCTTCGGCACCGACTCGGGCCCGCTGGGGCGCTTCCAGGGCTACTTCGAGCACATGGAGATGGAGCTGATGGCGGAAGCGGGCCTCACGCCGGAGCAGATTCTGCGTTCCGCGACGGGGGTGGCAGCCGCGTGCCTCGGTCGGGATGACATCGGGACGATTGAACCGGGCAGCCGCGCCGACTTCGTGATTCTGCGCGCCAACCCGCTCGAGGATGTCGCCAACCTGCGTGAGATCTCGGGGGTGTGGGTCGGTGGGGTGGAGGTGGAGGGGGCGGGGCGGTAGGGGCATGCCAAACGGAGGTTCGGACTGTTGCGGCACTTGCTGGTTCAACCGGGCAAACGGCGGCGAGATGGGGAGTTCCAATCACGATCATTCAATTGCGAGCCACTGTGAAATCAGAGATCTGCCGGTAGAGGACCCCTTCTATACCTACTGCGCGAACCATCCCTACCGGATGCAAAAGCGGGTACCGGTGCCCCTTGGCCCGGTGAACAGATATGTCGATGAGTCGTACGAGCGCGACGGAGTCAACTACTACGATTCGGGGCGCGTGGTCTGGAAGGACGCACCCGACACCGAGGAGGTGCGCAACCAGCTACTCCAAATCCTGGAAGAGCCCGGCGACCTGTCCGACGGCTATCCGTTCTACGGCACGAACCTCGTGAGTGTCGTCGTCGATGAACTGGAACGACTCCGGGAACCGCGCGCCATCCCCATTCTGGAGCGCCTCGCGCAGGAATTCCGCGGCGAAGGCCAGGTCCGGGACAGCGTCCTGGACGCGATCGCGAGGATTGAGAAGGCGGTCCGAGGACTGCAGGGGGAATGACCAGGAGGAGCCGGTGAAGGGCCCATGACCACACCACCCATCCCACGCAGAGCCAGAGTCGCCGTCATCGGCGCCGGCATCGTCGGCAACTGCCTGGTCGAGCACCTGGCCAGACTCGGCTGGGACGATCTCGTCCTGATCGACAAGGGCCCGCTCCCCAACCCCGGCGGATCGACCGGCCACGCGTCCAACTTCATCTTCCCCACCGACCACGGCCGAGAGATCGCGCTGATCACGCTGGAGAGCCAGCGCCAGTATGAAGCGCTCGGCATGAACACGACCTGCGGCGGCGTCGAGGTCGCGCGCACCGAAGAGCGCATGGAGGAACTGCGGCGGCGGATGACCTCGGCGAAGGTGTGGGGGATCGAGAGCGAGCTGCTGACGCCGGCGGAGGTGGTCGCACGCGTGCCGTTCGTCAATCCGGACGTGATCCTGGGCGGTTTCTACACCTCGAGCGTGTCGGTGGTGGACTCGGTGGGGGCGGGCGCGATCATGCGGGAACGGGCGCTGGCGAGGGGTGTTCTGACGGTGCTGGACGAGACCGAAGTCACAGGTCTCGAGGTGGACTCCGGGCCGTTCGGGCGTCCCCGCATCCGGGCGGTGCAGACGAGCCGCGGCACCACCGAAGTGGACCACGCGATCATCGCCTGCGGTGTCTGGAGCCCGCGAATCGCCGCGATGGCCGGCGCCACGATCCCGCTCACCCCGGCGGTGCACCAGATGGCCGACTACGGCCCGATCGAACTCCTTGTCGGGACCGGCAACGAGATCGGCTACCCCATCGTGCGCGACATGGACTCGTTCATGTACGAACGGCAGAGCTACGGCGCGATGGAGGTGGGTTCGTACGCGCATCGCCCCATCCTGATGCATCCCGGCGACATCCCGACCGTCGCCGAAGCGGAGCGTTCCCCGACCGAGCTGCCCTTCACGCCCGGGGACTTCGCGCCCCAGCTCAAGCGTGCGCGCGAAATCATGGGCGAGTTGCTGGCCGGCGCCGAGATGGAGTACGCCGTCAACGGCCTGCTTTCGCTGACTCCCGATACCCAGCAACTTCTTGGCGAAACCGCCGAGGTGGCGAACCTCTGGTCGGCGGCGGCAGTCTGGGTGCGGGAGGGCCCGGGATCGGCCCAGCTTATCGCCGAGTGGATGACCCACGGCTACCCGCGCCTCCTCGATCCCCACGGCTCCGACGTGACGCGGTTCCAGCCGCACGAGCGCACCGGGCATCACGTTCGCGCGCGATGCCGCGAGCACTTCACCAAGACGTACGGGATCGTGCATCCGCGCGAGCAGTGGGAATCCGAGCGCGGCATCAACCGGTCGCCCTTCCACCCCCGCACGCAGGCGCTCGGGGCCGAGTACTTCGAGGCGCGGGGATGGGAGCGGCCGCAATGGTATGCGTCGAACGAGGATCTGGTGGCGCGGTACAGCGTCCCGGATCGCCCGCACGAGTGGGACCGCCGCTGGTGGTCGCCGATCATCAACGCGGAGCACCTGCACCTGCGTGAGAGTGTCGGCATCGTCGACCTGGGCGCGTTCCAGATCTTCGAGGTCTCCGGGCCCGGCGTGGTTCCGTACCTGGAAACCATGACGGTCAACACGTGCGACCGCCCTGTCGGAAGCTCGATCTACACTCCGTTGCTGACGCCGGACGGAGGCTTTCGCGCCGACCTGACCATCCAGCGGCTCGCGCCCGACCGGTTTCGCATCGTCACCGGCGTCTTCGACGGAGCGCGCGACGCCTTCTGGTTCCGAAAGCACCTGCCGGCTGACGGGTCGGTCCAGTTCGAGGATCGGTCGTCAGCGATCTCGACGCTCGGCGTGTGGGGGCCCGACGCACAGGCTCTGCTCGCCAGTATCACAGACAGCAGACTGGGCCACGAGGACTTTCCATTCGGCACGGTGCGGCACGCCCTGATCGACGGGATTCCCGTCACGATGCTGCGCATCTCCTACGTGGGCGAGGGAGGCTGGGAGATCTACACGCGGACGGAACACGGCCTGGCACTGTGGGACGCAATTTGGGAAGTGGGCCGGGAATTCGACGTGCGTCCCGTGGGGATCGGTGTCTACGGCACCACGGGGCGCATGGAGAAGGGTTACCTGCTCATGGGCAGCGAGCTTGCTTCCGAGTATTCGCCGGTCGAGGCCGGACTGGCGCGGCGCCAGGTCAAGCAGGCGGACTTCATCGGCAAGGCAGCCTACTCGAAGGCGCGCGAGCGGGGGCCGGCGGCACGACTCTGCACGCTCACGATCGACGACCACATGAGCGCGGCGGGCGTTGCCCGCTTCCCAACCGGTGGGAACGAGCCGATCCTGACGCGGGGCGGGAACCGCATCGTGGACTCGCTGGGGAGGGAGTCTCGCGTAACCTCCGCCGGGATGGGCCCTTCCGTGGGGAGATATCTCCTGATGGCCTACCTGCCGGTCGAGCGCGCCCGCGTCGGCGAGCGGCTACAGGTCATGTACATGAACGAGACGTTCCCGGTGACCGTCGCGGCGGTCGAAGGGGCGTTGTTCGACCCTTCGGGCAGTCGGATGAAGGGCAGCGTCTCGCGACGAGCCTGATCGTGGCACCCGAGTGGCGCTCCCCTTTACATGCCTGATCGAGTCACCGATTGTCAATTGACCTGCCAGGTTGTGCAGGTTGAACAGCCTACAAGATGGAGGCGCACGAGCGGAATGACGACCCTGGACTGTGCAGTGCCCAAGACCGGGGTGGGGCGGGGGATTATTGCCGGACTGATTGTCTGCGTGTCGATGCTGGCCGCGTGCGGCGACGATACCACGGAACCCGATCCGCCCAAGGCGACCGAGGTCTCGATTTCGCCCGAGTCGGTCACGCTCACCACCATCGGCGAGACACGGATGTTCGTCGGTTCCATCGCCGATCAATACGGCAACAGTTTCCCTGGAACGCTTACCTGGTCGAGTTCCGCGCCAGGAGTCTTCACCGTGGACTCGAACGGCCTGGTGACCGCGGTGGCGAACGGGTCTGGTACAGTGACCGCGTCGTTCGAGAGCCTCAGCGCATCCGCGTCCGTGACCGTGGACGCGAACCTGCCCCCCACACCCAGATCCGCAATCGACGACGTGCGCCTGTCGGTCGGTGGTGGCGTGTCGGCCATACAGCCGGCGCCGTTCTTCGTAGACCCCGACAACGACATCCTCGACCTCACCTTCACCACCCGGTTCGGCGACGACGGCGTTGCCGCCTCGGAGGTGCGGATCGACGCCGAGGGACACGTGGCCATACTCTTGCTCGGCACGGCCGTCGGGACCACCGACCTGACGATCATCGCCACCGACCCCGGAGGCCTCTCCGCCGAACAATCGCTTGCCGTGACGGTAGACGGCGACGGCTTTACGCCGTCCCCGGGATTCCGCGTATCCGACAACAAGATCGAGATTGCCGGCCTTGCGCTCGTGGGCCGGTGTTCTCCTCCACTGGAGGATTTCGTGACCGTCGCGGGCTTCATCTTCACCATAAACGGTTCCGGGTGGCAGAGCCGGAGTGATTCGGCGGCGGACTGGGCGAATATCGCGGGCACCGCCAACACGGAGGGCAGGCTTTGTCCCTACACCACCACCGTCGCGGGCGAGTATCGGCTGGTCTTTCACATGACGGCGCGGATCGACGAGCATTCTGAGCCGTTCTCGGGAGCCTATCGCAGCGAAAACACCTTCACGGTCGTGGACACCGTGACCACGGGGAACCGGGCGCCCGTGCTCAGCCCGGACGCCTTCGAAGTCCTCCCCCTTGCTGCCGGTGGCGGCCCCCTTCCTCTCCTGGCGGGCAGATTCCTTACGGACCCCGACGGTGACGCCCTGACCTTCGCGATTTCCAACGCCGACACCGCGTCGGTGTCCGCCGAATTGATCGTCGACACCGCCGGGCACAGCATTGCCATTCTGACGGGCAAGGCCGTGGGCACGAGTATGGTAACCGTGACGGCTACGGATACCGGCGGGCTCGGCACCGACTGGGAGATTGCGGTATCGGTAGACGATTCGGGCGCTACGCCCTGGCCCGCGGTCTACGTTGCCAATGGCATTCTCATCGCGTTCGGGAACCAGCTGGCCGTATGCATGCCACCGGTGATCAACTTCGAGTCGGTGGACGGCAACACGTACACGGTTCACGAGTCCAAGTGGCAAAGCAGAGGGGATTCGAGCGAAGCGTGGTCCGATATCGCGGGCACGCAGATCATGAACGGACAGGTTTGTCCCTACACCGCTACGGATCCGGGCGACTATCGCGTTGTCTACGAAATGTCCATTCAGGTGGACCCGCACGTGCCGGCGACGCGGGGGTGGTACCGCAGCCCGAACCACTTCACGGTCTCGAGCGGCGGGGATCACGAGTAGACACGACGGGTGGGGGCGATCCTCGAACTCAAGGACCTCTCACTCCGTTTCGGCGGTGTAACCGCGCTCGCGGAGCTCGCCATGGAGGTGCGGCGCGGCGAACTCCTCGCGCTGATCGGGCCGAACGGGGCGGGAAAGACGAGCGTCATCAACTGCGTGTCGGGGCTGTACCGCCCGCAGGCCGGGACGGTCACCCTCATCGACGGTGACGGCGCGCGCCATTCGCTGAATCGCCTGCCGCCGCACCGCATCGCGGCGCTGGGCGTGGCCCGCACCTTCCAGAACATCGAGCTGTTCAAGCACATGACCGTTCTGGAGAACCTCATGCTGGGCCGCCACGTTCACATGAAGGGGGGCGTGTTGAGCGGCGGCATCTACCTGGGCCGTCAGCGGCGCCGCGAGATCGAGCACCGGACCCATGTGGAGCGCGTAGTCGACTTCTTGAATCTGGAACCGCTGCGCAGCGCCGAAGTGGGGAACCTCGCGTACGGGAACCAGCGCCTCGTCGAACTGGGACGCGCGCTGTCCCTCGACCCCTCCCTCCTCCTCCTCGACGAACCGACGGCGGGGATGAACGCCGAAGAGAAGGAGTCGATGGCGCGCTTCATCCTCGACGTGCACGAGGAGTGGGGCGTCACCGTCGTCGTGGTCGACCACGACATCGACGTGATCATGGACATCTCGGACCGGGTGGTTGTCCTCGACTTCGGGCGGAAGATCGCCGAGGGCCCCCCGGACCGCGTGAGGCGCGACCCGGCGGTGATCGACGCCTACCTGGGGCATGCGAGGACCGGGCCATGAGCGCCGCCGACACCCTGCCGGGCCTGCTCGCCCGCCGGGCCGCGGACCGCCCGAACGAGGTTGCGCTGCGCGAGAAGGAGTTCGGCATCTGGCAGGAGACGACCTGGGCAGAGTATCTGGGCCGCGTACGGGCGTTCGCGCTGGGGCTCGTCGAGTTGGGGATCGAGAAGGGAGACCGGATCGCGATCATCGGGGACAATCGCCCCGAGTGGGTGATCGCCGAGCTGGCGGCGCAGGCGGTCGGCGCACTTCCTCTCGGGCTCTACCAGGACTCGATCTCGGAAGAGCTGGCGAAGATGCTGGAAGCCGCCGAGGCCAGGTTGATCGTCGCCGAGGATCAGGAGCAGGTGGACAAGGTGCTCGAGGTGCGGGATCGGGTGCCCGGGCTGGAATACGTCGTTTACTACGACCCGCGGGGGATGTACGGGTACGAGGCACCCGGATTGATGTCATTTGAAGAGGTGGAAGCACTCGGTGACAGATTCCGTGCCAGATTCCCCGGGGAATTTGTCACAAGGCTTGCGAAGGTCCAGCCGGGCGACACCGCGCTCCTCTGCACGACCTCGGGGACGACCAGCATCCCCAAGCTTGCCATGCTTTCGCACGCGAACCTCCTCGCCATGGCGGCGCAGCTGGTCGAGGTCGACCCGATGGGCCGCGGCGACGAGTTCGTCTCGTTCCTTCCCATGGCGTGGATCGGCGAGCAGATGGTCGGGGTGGCGAGCGCCATGCTGACGGGCTTCACCGTGAACTTTCCCGAAGAGACGGCTACGGTTCGTCAGGACCTGCGCGAGATCGGTCCGGCATTCCTGATGTCGCCCCCGCGGATCTGGGAGAACATGGTTTCGGACGTGCAGGTCATGGCCGAGGACACGACCCGGCTCAAGCGCTGGATCTACGAATGGGCGATGAAGCAGGGGGCTGCCGCGACCGAGGCCGCCTCGGGTGGACGGCGCGCCCCTGTCCTCGCGCGCTTTCGTCGCCGCCTTGCCGACTGGACGGTCTTCCACCCCATCCGCGACCAGCTCGGCCTCAACCGGGTGAAACGCGCCTACACGGGCGGCGCGGCGCTTGGCCCCGACGTCTTCCGGTTCTTTCACACGATCGGCGTGAACCTCAAGCAGCTCTACGGCCAGACCGAGGTCTCGGGCATCTCGGTGGTGCATCGTGATGGCGATGTCCGCTTCCACACGGTGGGCACACCCTTCCCGGAAACCGAGATCAGGATCTCGGATACGGGGGAAATCCTCTGCCGGAGTCCCGCCGTCTTCGAGGGCTACTTCCGCAACCCGAAAGCCACCGCCGAAACGCTGGAGAACGGCTGGCTGCACTCCGGCGACGCGGGTTACTTCGACGAGGACGGTCATCTGGTCGTCATCGACCGCCTCGCCGACGTGATGAAGCTCGCCGACGGGACCAACTTCTCGCCCCAGTTCGTCGAGAACAAACTGAAGTTCAGTCCCTATATCCGCGAGGCGGTGGTCTTCGGCGGCGCCGGCGCTCCGTTCGTGACCACGATGATCGCGATCGACATGGAGAACGCGGGTCAGTGGGCCGAGCGCCGCCGCATTCCGTATACCACCTTTACCGATCTGGCTCGCCGAGCCGAGGTCTACCGGCTCATCCGCCGCCATGTCACGGGCGTCAACGAGGAGCTGCCCCCGGCCGCCCGCGTCCGCCGTTTCCTCCTTCTGCACAAGGAACTGCACGCCGACGACGCGGAGCTGACGCGCACACGCAAGGTCCGCCGCCGTTACATCGCGGACCGCTTCGGCGACATCATCGGCGCGCTGCAGGGGGACGGTGATTCGATCACCGTTGCGACCGAGATCACCTACCAGGATGGACGCACGTCGGACGTGGCCCACGAGCTCCGGATCGAGACGCTCGACTGATGGACGTCTTCCTCCAACTCACGGTCTCGGGGCTGAGTACCGGAATGGTCTATGCCCTGGCCGCGGCCGGGTTCGTGGTCATCTACAAGGCCAGCGACGTAATCAATTTCACTCAGGGCGACCTTCTGCTTCTCGGCACCTACCTGATCTTCTTTGCCGTCTCGCAGACCGGGCTTCCGTGGAGCCTCGGAGTCCTCGTCACGGTGCTGCTGGCCGTTGCCGTTGCGCTGGCCATCGAGCGGCTCGTGCTGCGCCCCCTGATCGGCGAGCCCATCATCTCGATGATCATGGTGACGATCGGGCTGTCGTCGGTGCTTCGGGGCCTGGTCAACGCGATCTGGGGTCCGGCTCCGCGCGCGTTCGAGTCGTTCCTGCCCTCGGGAGACATCGTCATCGGCCCGGCGGTGCTTTCGACCGGCCGGCTCCTCTCGATCCCCATCGCGCTCGCGGTTCTGGCCGCGCTGGCCCTCTTCTTTCGGCATACCCGGGACGGGATCGCCATGCGCGCAATCGCCGACGACCAGCAGGCGGCCCTGAGCATGGGGATCAGCATCTCGCGGGTCTTCGGCGTGGCCTGGGCACTGGCCGCGGCGTCGGCCGCCATCGGCGGGATCATGCTCGGCAACATCGTCGGGGTGAGCCCCAACGTGGCCTCGATCGGGCTCAGGGTCTTCCCGGTGGTGATCCTGGGGGGGCTCGACTCGATCAGGGGTGCCGTGATCGGCGGCGCGATCATCGGGCTGCTGGAGGTCTACACCGGGGGCTATGTGGGCCACGGCCTGAGCCTGGTGGTCCCCTACGTGGTACTGATCCTCGTGCTGATGGTCCGTCCCTACGGACTCTTCGGGAAGGAGATCATCGAACGGGTATGAGGATGTCACGATGAGCCTGGAGTGCGGCGTCTTCCACACCCGCTACGAGTCCGACATGGGGCTGCGGCGCTGGCCGGCAGAGCGCATTCGGCTCGCGGTCTTTGCCGTATTCGTGCTCGTCTTCCCCTTCGTGGCCGGCCCGTACTGGCTCGATCTGGCCAATCAGGTGGCGATCGCCACGGTCGGAGCGATCGGGCTGAACATCCTGGTGGGCTACACGGGCCAGATCTCGCTGGGACAGGGCGCGTTCATGGCCATCGGGGCGTACAGCGCCGGCCTCCTGACGCTGAACCTCGGGCTGCCCTGGGGCGTGAGCATCGCGCTGGCGTGCGTCTTCACTTCGGTGGCGGGCACCTTCTTCGGGCTGCCCTCTCTGCGCCTCAAGGGGCTGTACCTGGCCATCGCGACCCTCGCGGCCCAGGAGATCGTCGAGTGGGCGATGACCCACTGGACGGCGGTGACAGGCGGCACCGAGGCGATCGTCCTTCCCGCGCCAAGCCTCTTCGGGGTGCGGCTCAACACCACCTTCAACTTCTACTGGTTCGGGGTGGCGATGGCGGCGGGCACGGCTCTGTTTGCGGCCAACCTCTTCCGCACGCGCATGGGACGCGCCTTCGTGGCGGTACGCGACCAGGACATCGCGGCCAGCGTGATCGGCGTGAACCTCTTTCGCACCAAGCTGCTCGCGTTCGCCACGTCGTCGTTCTTCGTCGGCCTGGCCGGGGCCATGATCGCCTACTACCGCACCATCATCACCTGGGAACGATTCACCCTCGACACGAGCATCGTCTACCTGGCGATGATCATCGTCGGCGGACTGGGGTCGATTCGCGGGTCGTTCTTCGGCGCGGCGCTGATCACGCTGCTTCCGGCGCTGATCACGAACGCGGGCCGAGCGCTGCAGGAAACCGCCCCGATGGTTGCAGGCCTGCTTCCCTACGCACAGCAGGCGGTGTTCGGAATCGTGATCATTCTGTTCCTGATCTTCGAGCCCAAGGGGCTGTCCAAACTGTGGGGCAACGTGAAAGACTACTTTCATGTGTGGCCGTTCGCGTACCGGCGGGGGTGAGGGGGCAGTTCGGGCACCTTGCAGGGGTGGCGGTGCAGCGCGTCGTTTGCGTAGTGTGCATCCTCCAATCGATCGAACGGGAACGACGCCATGACCAGACGCCAAAACGCGGGGCCGATCCGCCTCCTTGCTGCCGCTCTCCTCCTCGCGAGCGCGGCCTGTGGGGGCGATGGCGGGGGAGACGGAGCCGCCGACGCCGACATCAAGGTGGGTGCGATCTTCGACCTCACCGGTCCCACCGCCGACGTGGGTACCGACTATGCGGACGGCATGCGCGGCTACGCCGACTGGATGAACCTGCGCGGCGGTATCGAAGGGCGGCCGATCGACCTGATCTACCAGGACTACGCCTACCAGGTCGCCCGCGCAGAGCAGCTGTACAGCCAGTTCGTGAACGAGGGTGTGGTGGTCTTCATGGGATGGGGCACCGGGGACACCGAGGCACTGCGGCTCCGCATCACCGAAGACGAGATCCCGTTCAGCTCGGCGTCCCTGTCCCACGTCCTGGGCGACCCGGCGGATTCCCCGTACAATTTCCTGGTCGCCAGCAGCTACACCGACCAGTTCCGCATCGCCCTGGACTGGATCGCGCGCAACCACGGCGAAGGAACGCCTGTCGTTGCCCTCATGCACAATGCGAGCCCCTTCGGACTGTCTCCATCCCGCCACGGGGGCGTGGAGTTCGCGGCAGCGCTGGGGATCGACCTGACCCTCTACGAGATGCCGCGGGGTGCCGTCGACTATACGGCCGAGTTTTCGAGGATCCGCCAGAGCGGTGCCCGGTACGTGGTGTTCCAGAATACGTCGGGACCGGCCGCGGTGGCCCTGCAGAACGCGCGCAGCCTCGGGGTGGACGCGACCTTCATCTGCCTGAACTGGTGCTCCAACGCGCAGTTGGTGCAGTTGGCGGGAGAGGCCGCCGAGGGGGTGGTGGGGACGATCCCCTACGCACCGCTGAGCGTCGACGTACCGGGTACCCGTGTCATCCGCGAATACCTGGAGGCGAAGGGCGAGTCGATCGAAGGCAGGACGAACGCCTACACGCAGGCGTGGTGGACGTTTTCGATCTTCGCCGAGGCGATGAAGCAGGTGCTGGCGTCGGACCAGGAGCTGACCGGGGCGAACATCAAGGCCGCGCTCGAGACCTTCACCGACCTGGACATGGGCGGCGTGACGGTGCCCATCACCTTCACGCCCACCGACCACCGTGGTGCCAAGGGGCTGCGAATCTTTCGCGTCGAAGGCGGCGAGTGGGTGCCCCTCACCGAGTTCGTGCAGGCGCCGGCAGCGCCCTGATGGATCCCCTCCTCAAGCTCAACAACATCGAGGTCCTCTACGACGACGTGATCCTCGTACTGCGCGGGCTGTCGCTCGAGGTGGGCAACGGCAGGATCGCGGCGCTCCTGGGATCGAACGGGGCGGGGAAGACCACCACCCTGAAGGCGATCTCGGGGCTCCTCCACGTGGAGGACGGAGAGGTCACCGACGGCACGATCGTCTTCGACGGCGAGGAGATCCAGGGGGTCGATGCGCACCGGATCGTCGAGAAGGGGATCTTCCAGGTGCTCGAGGGACGACGGGTCTTCGAGCATCTGACCGTGCGCGAGAACCTGGCGGCGGGAGCGTACACGCGGCGCGACCGACGGGGGACCGATGCCGATCTGGAAAAGGTATTCCACTACTTCCCGGCGCTCGCCGAACGCCGCCGCCAGACCGCGGGACACCTTTCCGGCGGCGAGCAGCAGATGCTCGCGCTGGGCCGCGCGCTGATGG